>Ga0160467_100014_pt1 | contig 376035 bp, 336 predicted proteins | sample HID1972I_E11MG_FD_108221 | JGI IMG/M metagenome (GOLD analysis project Ga0160467, IMG submission 108221) | Enriched pill bug-associated microbial communities from UW Madison campus, WI, USA - HID1972I_E11 MG | ecosystem: Host-associated > Arthropoda: Insects > Digestive system > Unclassified ...
CGAAGAACGTGCCGCCCCCGGTGATGTCGCCGGTGTTGAGCGTTGCGGCGCTCGAAAGCGCCGGAACGCACAGAGCGACGCTGACTACAGCGGTACGCAGAAATGTTTTCATGACATGACTCCTGGCTGTAGTTGAAGCTCGGCGCGCCCCTGACCGCCAGGGCGTACGACCGGCCGCCAACGGCGAGGCTGCCGTACGGGTTCGGCACGAACCTGTAGAAGCCGCCGGGCGTGGGAGCCCGCGCCCGGCCTGCCTGCCGTGCCGTTCTTGAAATCTCCGCTCATGCCTGTCTCCAGAATTCAATTGATTCCTGCTGCCTCGAGCACGAATGCACGGAGACATGCGCAACCGGCACAAGGACCGCGTCACGCAACGTGCGCCGTCCCTGCAAGCTGCTCGCGAAGTAAGGTGATGAAGCGATATGTCAGGTCGATGGCGCTTCAGTGAAACTGAGCCGCCGGAGGAGGGCCATGGCTTCACCCGAAGCCCGAGTGCGCGGACGATGTATTCCTCCAATACTGCGCCGTGTCTGCGCGCAGGAGCTCGAGCGGTAGCGCCTCCGGGCTTGCCCCGCGCCCGGGAAGGGTCGATAGTCGCGCACCGAGCGATCGAGTGTTGTCGGCAGGGTCGCACGCCCGTTGCATCGCGGGCGCCGGCCCGGTTCACGTCGAAGTGCCCACACAGGAGGCGCCATGGCGACCTGGAAACCGGACCCGACGTTTTATCCCTCGCCGCGAATGGCCATGCAGGCGCCGCGCGAAAAGCTGGCCTACATGGCGATTCTCAATGTGGCCGGCGACGAGCCCGATGCGCTGGGCGTCGTCGACCTGGATCCGCAGTCCTCCACCTGCGGCAAGCTCATCCATCGCACCGCGATGCCGAACGCGGGCGATGAGCTGCATCACTTCGGCTGGAATGCCTGCAGCAGCGCGTTGTGCCCGTACGCGCCGCACCCGCACGTGGAGCGCCGCTATCTCATCGTGCCGGGGCTGCGCTCGTCCCGCATCCACGTTCTCGATACCCGGCCCGATCCGCGCGCGCCGAAGATCGTGAAGGTCATCGAGCCGGAAGAGGTGCACCGGCGCTCGGAGTATTCGCGGCCGCACACCCTTCACTGCGGCCCGGAAGGCATCTACGTGAGCGCGCTCGGCGCGCCGAACGGCGAGGGGCCGGGCGGGCTCTTCATGCTCGACCACGATTCGTTCGACGTGCTCGGGCGCTGGGAAGTGGACCGGGGGCCGCAGTACTTCGCGTACGACTTCGCCTGGCATCTGGGCCATGACATCCAGATCACGAGCGAGTGGGGCACGCCGAAGATGATCGAGGACGGTCTCGTGCCGGAGCTCCTGCTCAACTCGAAGTACGGGCACCACCTGCACGTGTGGGATCTGCGCCGGCGCAAGCATCTGCAGGCGATCGACCTCGGTGCCGAGCAGCAGCTCATCCTCGAGCTGCGACAGGCGCGCGACCCTACGAAGGAATACGGTTTCGTCGGCGTCGTCATCAGCCTCAAGGATCTGTCCGCCTCGGTCTGGCTGTGGCACAAGCCGAACGGGCAGTTCGCAGTGAAGAAGGTCATCGAGATCCCGGCCGAGCCGGCGGAGCCGGATCAGTTGCCGCCGCTGCTGAAGGGCTTCAAGGCGGTGCCGCCGCTCATCGCGGACATCAATCTGTCGCTCGATGACAGGTTCCTGTACGTCTCCTGCTGGGGCACCGGCGAGATGCGGCAGTACGACGTCTCGGATCCGCACAACCCGCGCCTCACGGGCTCGGTGCGCCTCGGCGGCATCGTGAAACGCTCGCCGCACCCGGCGTCCGGCCCCGTGAACGGCGGGCCGCAGATGGTGGAAGTGAGCCGCGACGGCAGGCGCGTGTATTTCACGAACGGGCTCTATCGGGCGTGGGACAGCCAGTTCTATCCGGACGGGATCAAGGGCTGGATGGTCAAGTGCGATGCCGACCCGAAGGGCGGCCTGAAGCTCGATCCCGATTTCTTCCTGCCGGCGGAAGAGGGCTTCCGCACGCATCAGATCCGCCTCGAAGGGGGCGATTCCTCATCGGACAGCTTCTGCTATCCCTGAGACGTGTCTCGGCACGCCATCCCGGGCGGCCGGGCTGCGCCTGCCGCGTGTCCCGTAGCGCGCATGCCGCCCGGAGCGCGAGCCCCTGATGTCGCAGTGGCCGTGGGTGGCGCTCGCGGGGCTCGGCGCCTTCCACGGGCTGAACCCCGCCATGGGCTGGCTGTTCTGCGTAGCACTCGGCCTGCAGCGCCGGAGCCGCGCCGCGCTTCTGTGGTCCCTGCTGCCGATTGCCGCGGGGCACGCGTTGTCCATCGCCCTGGTGGTGCTGATCGTCGGAGTGCTCCGGGCGTTCGTCGATCTGAAGGTGCTGCAGATCGGCGCGGCAATCGTGCTCATCGCGTTCGGCGCGTATCGACTGGTGGCCCGCCACCGCGCGCGCGTGGGCATGCAGGTGAGCAGCGCGGACCTGCTCTTCTGGTCATTCCTGATGGCCACGGCGCACGGAGCGGGTCTCATGCTCCTGCCGGTGCTGCTCGAGATGCCGATGGGCGGTGTGGGCCACGAACATCACGGCCACGCGGGTACGGTCGCGGCGACCGAGCTGGGAAGGACTTCCGGCACGGCGCTCGCGGCGGTGCTGGTCCACACGGCCGCGATGCTCGCCGCATCGGGCGCCATCGCCGTCGCGGTGTATGAGTGGGTGGGACTCGCCTTCCTGCGGCGGGGCTGGATCAATCTCGATCTGCTCTGGATCTTCGCGTTGATCGGTGCCGGTATCGTCCTGCTGACGCTCGCGGTGTGGTGAGGCCCGGCGTCACCTCGGGCCGCACGTGGCCCGAGCGCACGGGATCCCGATCCGGGCTCGAATGGCCCTTCCGCAGGCCTTCCCAGGCCGCTTTCGGACCAGTCCGGATCCCGCGTTGACAAATCAGGATCCGACGCAGAAGATCGCCCGCCCATGAATACGCAGCTGTCGCAGGCCATCGTCCGCATTCGCGAGATGATCCTGCGTGGTGAGCTGCCCCCCGGCCAGCGCGTGGCCGAGGCCCCGCTGGCGGATCTTCTGGGCGTGTCCCGCACGCCCGTCCGCCAGGCGCTTCCCCTGCTTGCCCAGGAAGGCCTTCTGCAGGAGCACGAGACGCGCGGCTACGTGGTGCGCTCCTTCACCGCCGAAGACATCGTGGACGCCATCGACCTGCGTTCCGTTCTCGAAGGCCTGGCGGCGCGGCGCGTGGCAGAGCGGGGCCCCTCGAAAGCGCTGCTGCGTGAGCTGCGCGCCTGCCTCGAAGACGGCGATTCACTCCTCGGCAAGCGCCGCCTCGAAGAGAACGACGAAGGGCTCTACGCCGAGATGAACGAGCGCTTCCACAACCTGATCCTTCAGGCGTCCGGCAGCACGCTGCTGGCCGAAACACTGGAACGCAACAACCGGATTCCGTTCGCCGCTCCGCAGGCCCTCGCGTTCGACAAGGGCAAGCTCGAGCAGATGTACGACATGCTTCACTACGCTCACCGGCAGCACCACGCCATCGTGGAAGCGCTGGAACGGGGGCAGAGCGCGCGCGCCGAAGCGCTGATGCGCGAACACGCCGTCGCCGTCAAAGAGAGCATCAATATGGCCGCGCAGCCCCTGGCCGCCGGCGAAACCGCAGGACGAATTGCGCTCGCCCGGGCGACAACCGTCAGCATTTGATTTCACCCTCTGGAGATCCGATGAGTCACAAAAACCTGGAAGAGCTGCTGAGCGCAAACGGCGGCCCGGTCAACCACCTGCGCAACTCGCCGAGCGGCCCGAACCCCTACCCGGTGAAGCTGCCCGAGTACACCAACTGGCGCGATGAGCAGTGGGCCTGGCAGAACACCGCGGTGCTCTTCAACCAGTCGTACCACATGACCGACCTCTACGTGTCCGGCCCGGATGCGTTCAAGCTCCTCGAGAAGCTGGGCATCAACAGCTTCAAGGGCTTCGAGGTGAACAAGGCGAAGCAGTACGTTCCCACCACGTGGGACGGCTACGTCATCGGCGACGTGGTGCTCTGCTATCTCGACAAGGATCTCTTCAACCTCATCGGCCGTCCGTCCGTCGCCAACTGGGTGCAGTACCACGGCGAAACCGGCGGCTACAACGTGAAGTTCGAGCGTGACGAGCGCTCCGCTTCGCGCCCGAACCCCGTCGCGCGCAAGACCTACCGCTTCCAGGTGCAGGGCCCGAACGCGATGAAGGTCATGGAAAAAGTGCTCGGCGCGAAGCCGCCGGAGCTCAAGTTCTTCAACATGACCACGGTGACGATCGCCGGCAGGACGGTGACGGCGCTGCGCCATGGCATGGCCGGCCAGCCGGGCTACGAGCTCTTCGGGCCCGCCGCCGACGGCGATGCGGTGAAGGATGCGATCTTCGAGGCCGGCAAGGAGTTCGGCCTGCGCCTCGTGGGCGCGCGCGCGTACTCCTCGAACACGCTCGAGTCGGGCTGGATTCCCTCCCCGATGCCGGCCATCTACTCCGGCGACGAGCGCATGAAGAAGTACCGCGAGTGGCTCGCGGCGGCGAGCTTCGAAGGCAACGCCTCGCTCGGCGGCAGCTTCTACTCGAACAGCATCGACGACTACTACCTGACCCCGTACGACCTCGGCTACGGCGCGTTCGTGAAGTTCGACCATGACTTCATCGGCCGCGAGGCGCTGGAGAAGAAGTCGAAGGAACCGCACAAGATCAAGGTGACGCTCGAGCTCAACGACGACGACGTCCTCGCCGCGATCGCTTCCACCCTCGGCAAGGGCAAGGATCGTGCGAAGTTCTTCGACTGGCCTTCGGCGGTGTACTCGATGTACCAGTTCGACAAGGTGCTGTCGGCGGACGGCAAGGTTGCGGGTCTTTCCACGTGGGTGGGCTACAGCTCGAACGAGCGCAAGTTCCTCACGCTGGCGATGCTGCAGCCGGAGTTCGCGAAGCCGGGCACGCCCGTCACGTTCGTGTGGGGCGAGGAAGGTGGCGGCTCGAAGAAGCCGACGGTCGAGAGCCACAAGCAGGTGCAGATCCGCGCCACCGTGGCGCCGGTCCCGTACGTCCAGGAAGTCCGCACCGGTTATGCGGACGGCGGCTGGCGCGCCACCGGCAAGCTCTGAACCGGTCTTCCAGGACCTGGTGATGGAGAAGGCCCGGCGGCCATGACCGCCGGGCCTTTCTCTTGCCCGGTACCAAAGCGCACCCGCGGAAACGCGAGCCGCGGCAGGCGGCGCAGGCGGCCGGCCTCAGGAACCGGTCATCATCGCGGGCAACGCCGCGCTCCGCTCGCCCCACCATTGCAGGATCGTGTTCTCGAGGCCGGCGAGATCGAGCCCGGCCGACGCGAGACAGTCTTCACGCGAACCGTGTTCGATGAAGCGATCCGGGATTCCGCAGTTCAGCACCCGGGCCTGCAATCCGGCCGCGGCGAGCAACTCGTTCACCGCGCTGCCGGCTCCGCCCGCCACGACACTTTCCTCGACGGTGACGAGCGCATCGTGCTGGGCCGCGATCGTGAGCACGGTCTGCTCATCGAGCGGTTTGATGAAGCGCATGTTCACGACCGTCATGTCGTGCTTCTCGGCGATGAGCTCGCATGCGGGCACCAGCGCGCCGAAGGCCAGCAACGCGATCTTCTGCCGGCCGACGCGCCGGATCTGCGCCTTGCCGATCTCGTACCGGGACAGGCGTGTTTCGATCTTCACGCCCGGCCCCTGGCCACGCGGGTACCGCACTGCTGCGGGGCGACCTGAACATACTGCCGTGAAGAGCATCTGGCGGCACTCGTTCTCGTCCGCCGGAGCCATGATGACGAGATTCGGTACGCAACGCAGATACGACACATCGAAGCTGCCCTGGTGGGTCGCACCGTCCCCGCCGACGAGCCCCGCGCGGTCGATGGCGAAGACGACCGGGAGCCGCTGCAGGGCGACGTCGTGGATCAGCTGGTCGTAGGCCCGCTGGAGGAACGTCGAGTAGATCGCGACCACCGGATGGAGCTCCCCGCAAGCCAGCCCCGCGGCAAGCGTGACGGCGTGCTGTTCGGCGATGCCGACGTCGAAGTACCTCTCGGGGAAGCGCTTGGAGAACTCCACGAGGCCGGAGCCTTCACGCATCGCAGGCGTGATGCCGACGACACGGTCGTCGCGCTCCGCCATGTCGCACAGCCACTGGCCGAAGACCTGTGAGTACGTGGGGCCCGCCGCCGGCTCCTTGAACACGACGCCACGGTGAGGATCGAACGGCCCGGGCCCATGCCATTTGATCGGATCGGCCTCCGCGGGCGCGTAACCCTTGCCCTTGGTGGTCACGACGTGCAGGAACTGCGGGCCTTTGCGATCACGCAGGTTCCTGAGCGTTGCGACGAGGGCGCGGATATCGTGACCGTCGATCGGGCCCACGTAGTTGAGGCCGAGCTCCTCGAAGATCGTCCCCGGCAGCACCATACCCTTCATCATGGTTTCCGAGCGCCGGGCGAGCTCGAGCGCCGTGGGCACCCGGCGCAGGACCTTCTTTCCGCCCTCGCGCAGATTCGAATAGAGCTTGCCGGAGAGAAGCCGGGCCAGGTAGTTCGAGAACGCGCCGATCGCCTCGGAGATCGACATGTCGTTGTCGTTCAGCACGACGAGCATGTCGAGATCCGTCGACCCGATGTGGTTCAGGGCTTCGAACGCGATGCCGGCGCTCATGGCGCCATCGCCGACGACGGCGACCACGCGTCGCGACACGCCCGTATGTGCCGCCGCGATCGCCATGCCCACCGCCGCACTCAGCGACGTGCTGGAGTGACCGACGCCAAACGTGTCGTACTCGCTTTCGTGCCGCGCGGGGAAGGGCGCGAGGCCGCCCTTGAGCCGGATCGTCTCGAGGCGATCGCGACGCCCCGTCAGGACCTTGTGCGGATACGCCTGATGTCCCACGTCCCAGACGATGCGGTCGTGAGGCGTCTGGTAGACGTAATGCAGGGCGACTGCCAGCTCCACCGCACCCAGGCCGGCCGCGAAATGACCGCCGTTGCGGCTGACCGTACGGATCAGGTAGTCGCGCACTTCATCGGCCACTGCGCGCAACTTTCCTGCGGGCAGGGCACGCAGGTCACCCGGCAGATGGATTTCATCAAGGAGGCGGTGCGGTTTCATGATCGTCGCTGCAGGAGCCACCGGGCGAGCTGACGCAACGGTTCGGCGCGGGCGCCGAAGGGGCGCAGCGCCTCCATCGCTTCCGTGTGAAGCAGGACGACACGTTCCTGTGACGCCTCGATTCCGAGGAGCGCCGGAAAGGTCTGCTTGCCCAGGGCATGGTCGGCGCCGACGGCCTTGCCCGTCACGGCAGGGTCGCCGATGGCGCCGAGAAGGTCATCCTGGACCTGGAATGCAAGACCTACCGAAAGCGCGAAGCGCTCGAGGGCGGTGTACTGATGGACGGGCAGGGTCGGGACACACGCTGCCGCCATCAGCACGCTGGCGCGAATCAATGCACCGGTCTTTCGCGCATGCAGATCCTCGAGGCCGGGAAGATCGAGCGACCTTGCCTGAACGGCCAGATCGATCGCCTGGCCGCCGGCCATTCCGAGACTGCCGCTCGCGGCCGCCAGCATGCCGATCAGCTCGAGTCTGATGGACGCCGAGACAGGCAAGGCGGCGTCGCGCGCGAGCAGCTGGAAGGCGAGCGGCTGCAAGGCGTCGCCGACGAGAATGGCAGTCGGCTCGTCATACGCGACATGGCAGGTGGGGCGGCCGCGGCGCAGATCGTCATCGTCCATCGCCGGCAGGTCATCATGCACCAGCGAATAGGCGTGAATGAGCTCGACTGCGCAGGCCGCACCTTCAACGGCATCCTCATCGAGCCCGAGCGTGCGCGCGGTGGCGAAGAGCAGCGCGGCACGTATCCGCTTGCCGCCGCCCAGCACGCTGTAGCGCATGGCCTCGTGCAATCTCCGGGGCACCACGCTGGCCTCCGGCAAACGCCGCGCCAACGCCTGCTCGATGCGCCGCCGCCATGCGTCGAGCTGGCTCTGGAATGCTTCCGCGGACTCGCGCTCGCCGAGCGCCCGCGTGGGCGTTGCTTGAGTCATGGGCTTCCTTCGTCCGGGTGGGTCATTGGCCTGCTTCCTTGCGCAGCTGGGCGATCAAGGCATCGGCGCCTTTCTGCTGGAGCAGCGGCTGGTAGCGGGATCGATCCATGGTCACGCCGCTGACGCCGTCGTAGACCGTGTTGATGATCCGCCACTGGCCGTCACCCTCACGCAGCAGATAGTTGAAGTGGACGGCGTCGCCCGAGGGCTGGCGCATCTCGCTGCGCACGAGCCGCTCGCCGTTCGACGTGGGTTTCTCGTCGATGATCTCGAAGCGCTCGCCGTGGTAGCCGTCGAACTGCCGGGCGATCGTCATGATGGAGGCGCGCCGGTACAGGTCCTGCACCGTTTTCTTCTGATCGTCGGAGAGCTGTTTCCAGTCTTCGCCGAAGACACGCGGCGTCACGTAGTCGAAGTCGTGCGTGGCGGTGATGACGGGCTCGAGCTTCGCGTAGCGGCCTTCCACCCCCAGCTGATCCGCGTTCTTCATCACATCGAGGAGCGTGCCTTGCAGCTGCTCGACGACTGCGGTGCCGGGGGCCTGACTGTCATCCGCGGGGATTGCGACGCGCGCCGCCGCCAGCTGTAGCGCGATGACCAGCACGACAGTAAACAGACGCGGGCTGCGCATGTTGCACCTACCTGAGCTCAGGAAAACGACGATCGCTTGCGGTCACCGGGCCGCTTGATGTCACCGATCGGCACCACGACCGCGCGCGACGCCGCCCATTGTCCGGGGTCGTAGGTCAAGGGCAGCTCGGGAGCGAGCGCCCCGTCGACGCGCGGCCCGCGCAGGGCGACGGCGAGCGCCTTGAGCGGATGCCGGAACATGTCCTCGACGGCGGAGCCTTCGAAACCGCAGTGGGCCATGCAGTTGTCGCATCGTGGGTCACGGCCCACCCCGTAACGGCTCCAGTCCGTGTCTTCGATCAGTGAGCGGTAGGACGGCGCGTAACCTTCATCCGCCATGAGGTAACAGGGGCGCTGCCACCCGAAGATGTTGTACGTCGGGTTGCTCCAGGGCGTGCACTGATACGTCTGGTTGCCGGCAAGGAAGTCCAGGAACAGGCTCGAGTGGTTGAGCGGCCAGCGCCGCCCGCGCCGGGTGCCACGGCGGAAGATCTCGCGGAACAGCCGCTTGCTGTTCGTCCGGCCGAGGAACACGTCCTGTCGCGGAGCGTGCGTGTAGTGATAGCCCGGTGAAACGGTGATGCCCTCGACACCGAGCTGTGTGGCGAAGTCGAAGAACTCCGCGACCTCATCCGGGTCCTCGCCCGAGAAGAGCGTGCAATTGATCGTCACACGGAAATTCCGCTCGCGCAGCAGGCGTATGGCAGCGACGGCTTTGTCGAACACGCCTTCCTCGCAAACCGACGCGTCGTGGTGCTCCCGATTGCCATCGAGGTGCACCGAGAAGGTCAGGTAGGGGGAGGGCTCGTACTCGTGCAGATGCTTCGGCAGGAGGATCGCGTTCGTGCAGAGGTAGACGAACTTCTTCCGGGCGACGATGCCCGCAACGATCTGCGGCAGCTCCTTGTGCACCAGCGGCTCGCCGCCGGGAATGGAGACCACGGGTGCGCCGCACTCGTCGACCGCGCGCAGCGCATCCTCGACGCTCATGCGCTTCTTCAGGATCTCCTTCGGGTGATCGATCTTGCCGCAGCCCGCGCACGCGAGGTTGCACTGGAACAGAGGCTCCAGCATCAGGACGAGCGGATAGTGTTTGTCCGCTCGCAGCTTGCTCTTCAGCAAGTGCATGCCGACACGCACCTGCTGCATCAGCGGAATGCTCATGCAATTGCACCAAGGAGCGAGGCCACGCCGCCGTGCCTCTGCCGGATGCGCTGCCATTCGAGCATCAGCCAGGGCGTGAAGCGTGCAGCGCCTTGCGCCGCGATTTCGGCTTCGAGCTGCTCCGGGCGCACCCAGCGCCAGTCGGCGATCTCGTTTCGATTGGCGCGCACGGGCCCGGTGGCGCGGCCGACGTAGACGTAGCACAGCTCGTGCTCCGCGGTCGTCGCATCGAACTGCGCCTGATACTGGAACTTGAACAGGAACTGGAGCGAGCTCTTCATGCCGAGCTCTTCATGGAGCCTTCGATGAGTGGCGGTGCTCATCGTCTCGCCGCGTCGGGGATGGCTGCAGCAGCTGTTCGACCAGAAGAGGGGCCAGAGGCGCTTGGTCCCGCTGCGCTGCTGAAGCAGCAGCTCGTCCCGATCATTGAAGATGAAGAGCGAGAAAGCGCGATGAAGCAGGCCCTGCCCCTGATGACAGGCCAGCTTGCCCAGATACCCGATCTCGCGATCGGCATCGTCCACGAGGATCAGCGGCTCGGAATCGAACGACACGGCCGGCTGTTCCGGCCCTGCGCCTGCGGACAGATGGCGATTCACAACAACACCTCGGTCATGACTGTAATCATGAGCCGTGTGCGATGCGGATGGTTCATGTTGTCATGTTTCACTTGGAATACAGGCGCCGATGTTTCAGCTGGAATACCGGAGCGCCGCAAAGAGGCGGTTTTCCCCTTGGAATACCGCATCCCGGGCGGTTTAATGCCGTGTGATGATGCGGATCGATATTCAGTCCGCGCGGATGCGCCTTCACCACACCGGGGGCTCGTGTTGCACGCAGTGCTGATGGTCTTCGGCGCGTTGCTCGCGGCACTCAGTGCAGGGTACAGCCTGCTGGTTGCTGCTGCGCTTCGCATGCGGCTCGGCAGTTCGGCCGCGCGTCGCGACACGACGATGGTGCCGGTCACGGTGCTGAAGCCTTTGTGCGGCGATGAGCACGAGCTCTACGAGAACCTGCGATCGTTCTGCGTTCAGGAGCACCCGCACATCCAGATCATCTTTGGCGTCAGTGATGCTGCCGACCCCGCTGCGCAGGTCGTGCAGCGGCTGCAGCGCGAGTTTCCGGATCTGGATCTGTGCCTCGTGGTCGACCCGACCACGCACGGAAGCAATCGCAAGGTCGGAAATCTCATCAACATGGCTTCCAAGGCAAGGCACGAGTACCTGCTCCTCGCGGACAGTGACATTCGTGTTGGGCGAGACTACGTGTCGCGGGTGGTGCGCCCGCTGCTCGACCCGGCTGTCGGCATCGTCACGTGCCTTTACCGGGCGCGGCCAGGGCCGGGGTTGTGGTCCGAATGCGGTGCAATGTTCATCGACGAATGGTTCATCCCTTCCGTGCGCGTCGCCACGGTGCTCGGGTCGCAGTCGTTCACATCGGGCGCGACCATTGGGCTTCGCCGCGACGTGCTGGCGTCGATCGGCGGTTTCCCGGCCGTCGCAGATCAGCTGGCCGATGACTTCAAGCTGGGAGAGCAGGTGCGCTCGAGAGGCTTGCGGACGGTGGTGTCCGATGTGTCAGTCGAAACCACGGTCGATGAACCTACCCTCGGCTGCCTGGCCAGACATCAGGTGCGATGGCTTCGCACCGTGCGTTCGGTTCAGCCGCTTGGATACGCGGGTTCCGCGATCACCTTCAGCCTTCCTGTTGCGGCGCTCGGCGCTGCGCTTGCGGGCGGTACGCCGCTTGCGTTGTCCCTTCTCGGTGTTGCTGCAGCGGGCAGGCTGGCACTGCACATGATGGGCCCCGGGCGCCGCCGCGGAACGCTCTGGCGGAAGTCCTGGGTGATACCGCTCGCTGACGTGCTGTTGTTCGGTTTGTGGTGCTGGAGTTTCTTTGGGCCGGAAGTGACGTGGCGCCGCGAGCGCTATCGAGTGACGCGCGACGGCTCGTTGCGTCCGGTGGCATGAAGGCGTGCTGCGTCCGTGCATAGGGTTTCCCCAATGATGAGAACACTTTTTCTGCATCCCCCTTCATTCGACGGGTTCGATGGTGGGGCGGGTTCACGCTACCAGGCGAAGCGCGAGATCCGCTCGTTCTGGTACCCCACCTGGCTTGCGCAGCCTGCGGCACTCGTTCCGGGCAGCCGCCTGATCGATGCGCCGGCGGATGGGCTGACAGTGGGCGAGGTTGCGCCGCTGGCGAGGCAGCTCGATCTCGTCGTCATGCACACGAGCTCGCCGTCTTTTCCAACGGACGCCCGCATGGCCGAGATCATGCGGGATGTGAACCCGCATCTGCGCATCGGCATGGTGGGCGCGCGCGTCGCCGTGGACCCGGATTCGGCGCTCACCGCGTCGCGCGCCATCGATTTCGTGGCGCGCGAGGAGTTCGACTACACCTGCAAGGAGGTCGCCGAAGGCCGCCCGCTCGACAGGATCGCAGGCCTCAGCTATCGGAGCGCCGCCGGTGGAATCATTCACAACCCCGCGCGTGTGCCGCTCACGGACATGGACGCGCTGCCGTGGGTCACGCCCGTGTACAGACGGGATCTCACCATCGAGAACTATTTCATCGGTTACCTGAAGCATCCCTACGTTTCGTTCTACACGGGGCGCGGGTGCCGCTCGAAATGCACGTTCTGCCTCTGGCCGCAGACCGTGGGCGGGCATCGCTATCGCGTACGCAGCGCCCGGAGCGTCATCGACGAGGTGAAGTGGATCAGGGAAAGCATGCCCGAGGTGAAGGAGATCTTCTTCGATGACGACACCTTCACCGACGGCCGGCCGCGGGTGGAGGAGATTGCGCGCGGGCTGGGCCGCCTCGGCGTGACCTGGTCCTGCAACGCCAAGGCGAATGTGCCGTACGAGACCCTGAAGGTCATGAAGGACAACGGCCTGCGGCTGCTGCTGGTGGGCTACGAATCCGGCAACGACCAGATACTGCACAACATCCGCAAGGGCCTGCGCACCGATATCGCCCGCCGCTTCACGAGGGACTGCCGGAAGCTCGGCATCACGATCCATGGCACGTTCATCCTGGGGTTGCCCGGCGAGACACCGCAGACCATCGAGGAGACGATCCGCTTCGCCGTCGACATCAATCCCCACACGGTGCAGGTGTCGTTGGCTGCTCCGTACCCCGGCACGGAGCTGTACCGGCAGGCCATCGCGAACGGCTGGCTCACCGAGAACACGGCACTCAATCTCGTGAACAACCAGGGCGTGCAGCTGTCACCGATCAGCTACCCGGACCTCAGTGCCGCGCAGATCTACCACGGCCTCGAGACGTTCTACCGGCGGTTCTACTTCCGTCCGCGAAAGATCGCGGAGCTCACGGCGGAGATGCTGACGAGCTGGGAGATGACACGCCGGCGCCTGCGCGAGGGCGTGGAGTTCTTCCGGTTCCTCCGCGCTCACGAAGCCTGACACGCGCGGGCGGTTGCAGTGACTCGGGCCCGCCTCCTGGTCATCACCGCGGATGACTTCGGAATACACGAAGCCGTCAACGAGGCCGTAGAGCAGGCGTACACCGCCGGCACGCTGACCGCGGCGAGCCTCATGGTGGGCGCGCCGGCGGCGTCCGATGCCATCCGGCGAGCCCGCCGGATGCCGGGTCTGCGCGTCGGGCTGCACATCGTGCTGGCGGATGGCAAGGCGGTGCTGCCCCCCGAAGAGATCACCGCGCTCGTCGATGAACAGGGGCGGTTCGGCAATCGCATGCCACTCGATGGCGTCCGCTACTTTCTGCTGCCGCACGCGCGACGCCAGCTGGAGTCGGAAATCCGCGCACAGTTCGCCGCGTTCGCGGCAACGGGTCTGCCTCTCGATCACGTGAATGCTCACAAGCACTTTCACGTGCATCCGACGTTGTTGTCGCTGGTCCTGAAGGTGGGTCGCGAGTTCGGGCTGCGCGCGGTGCGCGTGCCGTATGAGCCCGCCGCGACGCCTGCAAGCAGCTCCCTGGCCGGCCGGCTCGGCGCCGCTTCATTGCGCCCATGGCTGGCCCTGATGAAGCGGCGTCTGAGAGCGGCGCGCATCGTTCACAACGACCTGCTGTTCGGAATCAGCGATAGCGGCGCGCTGAGCGAATCACGCCTCCTGGCGCTGCTGGAACGGGTTCCCGAAGGCGTCACGGAGATCTATCTCCACCCCGGAACACGGGCGGGGGATGAGATCTCGCCCTCGATGCGCGGCTACCGTCACACCGACGAGTTGGCGGCGCTGCTCAGCCCGCGCGTTGCGTCACAGCTTTCGAAGCTGCGCATCCAGCGCGGCGGATACGGTGACCTTTGAAGGTTACGATGTACATCGCCGGGTTGCTCGGGCTCGCCGTCATGCTCGCGCTCATCCTGCGCGAGGGCGCGGGCTCGATCGCGGATCTGTCCGAGGTCGGTTGGACACTGCTCTGGCTGGTGCCGCTGCACGTGCTGCCGTTGATGCTGGATGTGAGCAGTTGGCGCGTCTTGCTGGCACCAGCGGACCCGGGGCGCCGTGCGGGGCTGCGAGCGCTGTTCGCCATCGCCGCCGTGCGCGAAGCCATCAATCGGCTGCTGCCGGTGGCCAACGTTGGTGGGGAGATCGTAGGCGTACGTCTGTTGGTTCTGCGCGGCCTGCCCGTTGCACCGGCGGCAGCAAGTGTCGTGGTGGAGGTTTCCCTCACCATCGTTGCAGAGTACATCTTCGTAGCCATCGGTGTGCTCTGCCTTCTGCGAGTCACCGGCGCCGTTCCACTGACTGCACACGTACTGCTCGCGCTCGCCCTGAGTCTGCCGGTCGTTGTGCTCATCTTCCTCCTGCTGCGCAATGGCGCCGGAATCGAGCGGTTCGGACGCCTCATCGAACGGACCCTGGGCGCACGCTGGGGCCGCCTTGGTGAGCACACCGCGAGACTCGACGCGGAGATCCGGCGCCTGTATCGGGCGCGCCGGCGCCTGCTCGTCTCGCTCGCGTGGCAGGTGGCGGCCTTCTGCGCGGGGACGATCGAAACCTGGCTCGTGCTGCATTGGCTTGGCGCGCCGGTGAGCTTCGCGGACGCGCTCGCACTGGAAAGTCTCGCTCAGGCGATCCGCCACATGGCGTTCCTCGTGCCCGCTGGTCTTGGCGTGCAGGAAGCCGGCCTCATTGCATTTGGCCATCTGATCGGTGTGAGCAGCGAAGCCGCGTTGGCGTTGTCGCTGGCCAAGCGCATGCGCGAGATCCTGTTTGGTGTTCCTGCGCTGCTCGCATGGCAGTGGGTCGAAGGGCGTCGGCTGGTCTGGCAGCGCGCCAAGTCATGAGGATCGAGACGATGAACGAAGCGATCGAGAGCCTGATGCCCGTGATGGGCTCGGAGGAGCACAGACGAGTGCTCGCGCGGTTCTTCCTGGAGAGCCATGTCGGCTATGTCCCGGAGAACATCCAGTGGCCACCTCTCGATGACACCGAGCGCGCGCGCCTCACGAGCCTGCCGTTCTGGCAGGAAGCGGTTTCGACCGAGAACGTCACGTCGAACACGGTTGCGGCGGCAGCGAGCCTCGAGCCGGATCCCGAGCTGCGCCGCGCGATCGAGCTGCAGGGGTTCGAGGAGCAGCGCCACGCCCGGCTCCTGATGGCGCTGACCTCGCACTACGATATCGACGTGGATCGCCCGCCGCCCTTCGAGCCCCGCTCGCTGGAGGATGACTTCCTGTTCGCCGGCTTCGGCGAATGCTTCGATTCGTTCTTCGCATTCGGGCTCTTCGCCGTGGCGCGCACGTCCGGCTACTTCACGCCGGCGCTGGTGGATATCTTCGAGCCGGTCGTGCAGGAAGAGGCGCGCCACATCCTGTTCTTCGTGAACTGGGTGAAGTACCGGCGCTCGCTGCTGCCCTGGTGGCGGCGCCCGCTGTTCCGCACGCGCTGTGCATGGATCATCCTGAAGCAGGTGGCCAGCCGGGCTAAGACGGCGCGTGCCATGGGGGCGCGCCCCGCCAGCGCACCGGGAGCAGGTGCCGAGCCCGCGGCGGAGAACTTCACACTGAGCGCGCACCAGGAGCTCGGTGACTCGATCACGCTGCACAGCCTGCTCGACCTGTGCCTCAGGGAGAACGAGCGCAGGCTGGGTATCTACGACTCCCGGCTCGCGCGGCCGAAGCTCGTGCCCACGATCGCGAGGTTTCTGTATCGGGTGCTGCCTGCACGGGTGTAGAAGCGTGATGCCGTGGCGGCCATCGCGGCCTGTCACATCACGGGTGCGGGTGCGGGTGCGGGTGACGGGCATCACCCGGCCAGCGGCCGGGCATCCAGATAGCTGTGATTCCGGAACCAGGTGATGGCGTCTTCGAGTGCCTGGCGGGCCGGGCGCCAATGGTATCCGAGCTCGCGCCCGGCCTTGTCGCTCGAGAAGTACATGTAATGGCGTGACATTCGAACGCCGTCCACGGTGATTCGCGTTTCCCCGCCGCTCAGCCGCGCGAAGGTCTCGGCCACGTGGGCAAGCGGAAGGACGAGCGCGTGCGGAAGTCGCACGCGGGGCGGGCGGCGACCGACGATCGAAGCGATCTCCACCAGCACATCGCGCAGGCTCATGTCCGTCCCGCCGAGAACGTAGCGCTCTCCCACACGCCCGCGTTCGAACGCAAGCAGGTGGCCCCTGGCGACATCGTCGACATGCACGATGTTGAGGCCCGTGTCGACGTATGCGGGGGTGCGGCCGGCGGCCGCATCCAGCACGACCCGGCCGGTCGGCGTGGGTTTGCGATCGCGCGGCCCGATGGGCGTCGAAGGGTTCACGATGACGACCGGCATGCCGGCTGCGGCCGATTCCCGCACCCACTGTTCGGCCATGAACTTGGAGCGCTTGTAGTGCCCGACCATGCCATCCAGCGTCGAAGGCGTTTCTTCGTTCGCCGGCTTGCCGTCTTCGCGCAGGCCCAATGTCGCCACGCTGCTGGTGTACACCATTCGCTGGACGCCGGCGTTCCACGCGGCGGTGAGGACGTTCTTCGTTCCTTCGACGTTCGTTCGGTACAGCTCCCGCGAATCCGGCGCCCAGAGACGATAGTCCGCCGCGACGTGGAAGAGGGCATCGCAGTTGTCGACCGCGGCTTCGACCGCGTGCACGTCGCGAAGGTCGCCCGGCACCACTTCGAGCGGCCCTTCGAGATTGCGACCATCGGAGCCCGGCCGCACGAGCGTGCGGACATGCCAACCGTCGGCGATGAGTGCGTGGGTGACCGCGGAGCCGACGAACCCCGTGGCACCGGTGACCAGCGCTCTCATACCCGCGCTTCGCTTGTGTGCTGGCCTGCGCTGCGCAACCGCCAGAACAGGAGGCTCGGCAGAAATACCAGCGCGCAGATGAGCGTGAAGCCGAGCCCCAGCGTCAGGAGGATGCCCAGGCTGACGGTGCCCGGGTGGCGCGCCCACACGAGGTTTCCGAAGCTCGCGATGGTCGTGAGCGCGCCGAACAGGACCGCTCTCGCGGCGCCCGAGCGGACGAGGTCTGCGGCGGCGGCCGCACTCGCCCGACCGCGTTGGACGATGTAGACACCGTAGTCGATGCCGACGCCAAGAATGAGCGGCAGCGCGATCACGTTCGCGAAATTGAAGGAGATCCCGAGCAGGCCCATGCTGGCGACGGTGAACAGGCCGGCGAACACCAGGGGCAGCATCGCGAGGAAGACATCGAACGGCTTGCGCAGTATCGCAAGCAGCAGCAGCGTGATGGCGACGAACGAGAAGACGAAAGCTCGCTGGAACGCATCCACGACCACATCGGCGGATTCGAGGATCACGAGTGGCGGACCCACTGCCTGCGGCGCCACGCTGCGCACCGCGTCCATGAAGCGTCGCATCGCTTCCACGCCCTCGAGCACCTGGGTGGGCCAGGCTTCCACCCGATAGTCGCCGTCCCTGCTGAGCCAGCGCTGGACCAGCGGCCGCGGCAGATCGGCCACCGTGACCGTGTGTGCCTGCAGCGCCTCCCGCAGATCCCGCAGGCGCAGGGGCAGGGTGCCGAGCAGCGTCTCTCTCAGTCGCTGGAGCAATTGCTCGCGGGCCGCTGGATCCTGCGCGGCCAGAGTCGCCTGGAAACGCTGCAGCTGCTCGAGCAGCTCGCGCTGCCCTGCGCCTTGCGAGCCGGCCGGTGGCTGCCTGGCGCCCGCAGCGAGCAGGTCGGTCAGCTCGCGCAGACTCTGCTCATCACGCGGATCGGCGCGGAAGCGGTCCGGCCCGGGCAGATCGGTGAAGTTCGGTCCCATGACCGTGCGGATGTCGCTGATGATCGCAAGCTTCGCGACCTGGTCCTCAGGGACGAAGGACAGCAGCGTCATGGCACGTTTGACGGCCGGCAGGGCGGAGAGCCGCTCCGCCAGGGCCTGCGCACTGGCCGCGTCGGGGGCGAGCGCCGAAAGCGTGAGAGTCGGCGTATCCGGATCCTTCAACAGCTCCCGGAACGTCGCCACCGATTCGCTCTTCGGGTCGCGGAGGTCGAGCGGGTCCGGGTCGAAGTGCACGCGAGGGATCAGTAGCAACGCGCCGCAAGCGGCAACGGCCGCGCCGATCCACAGCGGGCGCGTATGCTGCGTCGGCCAGCTCAGCACGCGCGCCGCGATACCGGGTCGCAACTGCACCCGTTTCGGGTCCGGTGGAATGAGCTTGATGATCGCCGGCAGCAGGGTGATGCTCATGAGCAGGCTCATCACCATGCCGAACGCCGAGATGGCGCCGAGCTCCGCGATGGCGATGAACGAAGTCGGGATGAAGGCCAGGAAGCCGATCGATGTCGTGGCCGCACAGACGACCATGAAGCCGCCCATGCGCCGCGCCGCCTGCGGCATGGCCGTGCGCACGGGCTCCCCGCGGCCCAGCAGCTCCCGGTATTCCATGCTCACGTAGAGCGCGTAGTCGATGCCCAACCCCACGTAGAGCACGCCGAAAGCAACGGATATGAGATTGAGGTGGCCGATTGCCGCCGCGGCGAACGCGGCGGTGAAGATGAGCCCGCAGGCCAGCGTCAGCACCGCTGCGATGAGGAGGCGAACGGAGCGCAGGGCTATGTAGAGGAGGATCGCCACCATCACGAGCGCCGCCCCGAGGGAGATGCCGGCCCCCGCGACGGCCGTCAGGAGCTCTTCGTGCTCCATCGCGACCGAGCCGGTGAGGCGCACGGTGACGCCATGCTCCGGCATCAACTGCAACTGCTTCACCGCTTCGCGAACTCCCGCGATCGAGTGGCCTGCCGGCAGGAGCCGGTCGAACTCGAAGCGCGGCGCGATCTCGATGAAGCGCCGTGTGGAGGCGCCGATCGCGCCGGCATCGCCGGCGGTCAGCTCCGCCCAGGACAATCGATCGAATCGACCGTCGTTCACGGCCTCGACGGACGCCGAGATCTGCCCGAGCGCGGCGGACAGATCGAACCCCATTTCCGGGCGTTGCAGCGCGCGCGTCAGCAGCGTGAAGAGACTCGTGAGCGTCGGGCTTTCGTCGAGCGTTCCCAGGAAGGGCTGCGCGCGGCTCAGGGATTCCTCGAGCGCCTGGAGCTGCTGGCGATCCAGGTAGAGCAGGCCGTTGTGCCGGAAGAACGGCTCCGCCTCGATCGCGAACACTTCGGTGAACAGCTCCGTGCGCGGTGTGAGCACCCGAACCAGGCGCCGCTGTGCATCGTCCGCGAGCTCGGGCGTCGCGCCATCGATGACGACGGCCAGCGTGTTGCTGAGTTGCGGAAACTCGCGATCGAGCTGCGCAACCGAGCGGCGCCAGGGAAGATCGGGAGAGAGCAGGTTCTCGGTATTGGTGTCGACGCTGAGATGCGTGGCCGTGTAAAAAATCAACGCAATGGCCGCGATTGCCGTGCAGGTCACGACCATGCGGGCGTGCCGCTGTGCCCAGGAGACCCAGGCACCGAGGAACCGTGACGCGATGCCTGTTCCGGGGCTCACGCGCCCGCTTCCCGCAGACTTGCCGGCAGCTCCGTCAGCGCGGCGCGCGCGCAGCGGCGCAAGGATCGCAGGGCGAGCCGGTTGCGGGCGGCAAGCCGCGCAACCTGGCCCCATTGCGCCGGCGCGCACAGCAAGGGCAATGCGAGAGCGGAAAGGAGTGGCCTGCCGCGCAGATCGGCGGCGAGGGCGCGGACGAGCACTTCGGGCAGTGAATCCTGGGCAGTGTCCACGACCACCCGGATCGCCATGAACGGCAACTGGCGGGCGGCGGCCACCTCGGCCACCGCCGCGGTTTCCATGTCCACGGCGCGCGCCCCCGTGCTGTCGAAGAGCACGGATTTGGCTTCTTTCGTCGCGACCGGGCCTGCGTAACTCAGAAGCGTCCCCTCAGCCACGGCGGTGTCGGTTGCCAGTGCCCCGGCAACTCGTTCACGCCACAGCGGATCCGTACGGAAATGAAAATGTGCGTGTCGGCCGGACCTCACTTCGTATGCGGTCACCTTGCTCGGCAGGACGACCGTGCCGCAATCGAGCGCGGGGTCGAGCGCGCCGGCCGTTCCCCAGCTCATCAACGTGCCGGCGCCGGCCTTCACCAGATCCTGGGCGGCGCACCGCGCCCGCTCGTAGCCCATGCCGCTGACCTTCACGAGCGTCTCGCAGAAGCCTCCGGCCCGCAGGGTCAGCAGGTTGTCGAGCTCATGGCGACGCAACGCGCCAAGGCACCGGGCCTCGAACGCAAACGCTGCGACGATTCCGGCGCTCAATGGGCGGCGTCCCGCACGTGTAGCCGACGGTAGCAAGCGAGGGCCCAGAGCGGGAAATAGGCACAGTAACCGTGGTACTTGAGATAGAACACCCGTGGAAAGCCGGGTGCAGTGAAGCTGGGATGGCTCCAGAGGCCATCTTGTTCCTGCGAGCGCAGCAGGTAGTGCACGCCACGCTGCAGGGCGCTCGAGTTGGTGCTGCCCCCGGCCATGAGCGCGAGCAGCGCCCATGCGGTCTGAAACGGCGTGCTGCGCCGATCCTGCCCCGCAAGGCCGGAGTCGAAGTAGCTGTCGTTGGTTTCGCCCCAGCTTCCGTCGGGCCGCTGGGTGCTCTCGAGCCAGCGCACGGCACGGCGTACAGCCGGATCCTCGGGGGGCACGCCCGCTTGCGCGAACGCGGTGAGCACGGACCACGTGCCGTAGATGTAGTTGGTGCCCCATCGGCCGAACCATGAGCCGTTCGGCTCCTGCTCGTCACGCAGGTAGGCAATGGCACGCTCGAGCGGTATGCGATCCTGCGGCCGAGCGGTGAGCGCAAGTGTCGTGACGACGCGTGCCGTCACGTCAGCAGTCGGCGGGTCGAGCAGGGCTCCGTGATCTGCGAAGGGAATCTCGTTCAGGTAGTAGTGCGTGTTGTCCGCATCGAAAGAGGCGAACCCGCCGTCCGCGCTCTGCATCCCGACGAGCCAGTCCAGCGCCCTGCCGATCGATTCCGTGTATCGACCACCCTCGCGCGACGCGTGCATCGCCCAGGCGATGACCGCGGTGTCGTCGAGGTCCGGATACGCGTCGTTGCGGAACTGGAAGGCCCAACCGCCACCACGCAGTGTCGGGCGCCGGGCCTGCCAGTCGCCAGGCGCGTCGAGCAACTGCAGTGGCCTCAGCCACTCCAGTGCTGCCGGTACGGCACCAAGGCTTTCCTCGCTGCCTTCCTGTTGAAGCGCGAGGCAGGCAAGGCCCGTATCCCACACCGGCGAAACACACGGCTGGCAGTACGCTTCGTGATCCTCGACCACCAGGAGCTTCTGCAGCGCCAGTGTCGCAAGCTTTCGCCTCGGATCATCCCGCGGGTAGCCGAGCACCGCCATTGCCTCGACGGCGTTCACCATCGCCGGGAAGATCGCGCCCAGCCCGGCGTCACCGTTCAGGCGTTCGTTGAACCACGCCTCCGCGCGACGGAGGGCGCGTGCACGGACGCGACGCGGAATCAACGGATCGATCGTGCGAGCGACCCGATCGAGAAGCAGGAACAGACGGTTGATCACGCCGCCGCGCCGAAAGTAATGCCTTTCGAGATCCGGTGGCGTAGTGAAGAGCTCCTGGACGTGAACGCCTCGCGGATTTCGCGCGACGGCGCGGCACGTGCACAGGATGAGAAGCGGCACCATCACCGTGCGCGACCAGTACGACACCTTTTCCAGGTGAAACGGAAACCATCGCGGCAACAATACGAGCTCAACCGGGATGTAGGGCACCCCGCGCCACGGAAGCTGGCAGAACGTTGCAAGCATGATGCGCGTGAAGACGTTCGCCCTGGCCGCACCGCCGTGCTTCAGGATGGCGGCTCGCGCGCGCACCATGTGCGCGGCCTCCGGGTCGTCGCCTGCGAGCTTCAGCGCGTAGTACGCCTTCACGCTGCAGCTCACATCGAAATCGCCGCTTTCGTAGAGCGGCCAGCCACCGTGGTCAGCCTGTCTCCTGCGCAGATACGCCGCCAGCTTCTGCTCCAGGACGATGTCGACCTCGTCCAGGAAATGCATCATCAGGACGTATTCGGCGGGGATGGTGCAATCTGCTTCGAGCTCGAAGACCCAGTAGCCCTCCACACTCTGACGGGCGAGCAACGCATCACGCGCCGCGCTGATGGCGCGATCGAGCGGTGACTGTGTGGTGGTGCGCGGAGCTTCGCGGGAGGCGGGCGCTGTTGCGGCCTGTGCAGTCCCCAGGCCGCCCGCCCGCCGGGCTGGGTTCATAGGCTTTCACCGGCATGTGGAGCCGCACCAAACCGCGGCGCCCACTCCAGCGAGGAAAGTGCATGCGGCGTCGGTGCCGCATGCACGCTCGAGGGTGCGGCCAGCGGCAACCCGCGCGCCGCGCGCTCGAAGAGCCGCACCAGCAGCCTGTCATCGTGAAGCACGAGGTTGGTCACCGACACGACGGACATGACCTGGGTGCGTGACACCTTCACCTCGCCGCCCTCGGTGAACGCGGGGCGCTGATTGATGCCTCGGAGCGTCAACAGCGCGAGCCCGATCGCCCAGAGGCAGAAACGGCGAATGCCCACTTCTTTCGCGGGGATGAGCAGCGTGAAGGTCAATGCGTTCCGCAGGTGCGCGTGCGCGATGCCCACGAGCTCGCGTACGCCTGCGGCGAACCCCGGGTCGTCGCGCAGCGCAGGGAGATGCTCGAGATCGATGATGCCGTGCCGCGCGAACACCTCACGTGGCAGCCAGCACGCGCCTCTGCGGCGGTCCTCCCAGATGTCCTTGAGGATGTTGGTCATCTGCAGCCCCTGGCCGAAGGAGGGCGCAAGACGGCGCAGCGTCACGCCGTTGCGCTCGATCTCCGGGGAGCTCGCACAGAAGAGCTCGGTGAGCATTTCGCCGACGACGCCTGCGACGTAGTAGCAATAGCTGTCGAGGTCCTCGAGCGTGCCGAGCCCCCGCAGGCTCGCGGAGCACTGGAAGTGGTGCATGCCGTACGACATCACATCGACGCAGCGCTCGATGGCGGCCTGCTGGTGTCGGTCGAGCTGGCGTGTGGCACCGATGACGCAGTCCAGATGGCGCACGAGATCGCGCTCGTATCCGGTGCTGCAGTCCGAGAGCCTGTTCCCGAGCTCGGCGCCGAGCGGGCCCGGCTCCGCACGGCCCGCGATGACCTCGTTGAGGCGCTTCAGCAGGTGCAGTGTTTCCTCCGGCGGGAACGCCGGCTCATCTTCGATCGTGTCGGCGATCCGACAGAGCAGATAGGCATTCGTCGTCGCCGCGCGCAGGTCCGGCGGCAGTTGCGGAATCGTCATCGCAAAAGTTCGCGACACGTGGGGAAGGATGCGTTCCTGATACTCGCGATCGAATGAACCGTCATCGACGGGTGCGCGCTCGCGTACGGGTGTGTTCGCCAGCATGTGCTTTTCATTCCAGTGCGGAAGGCTGGAGCCATTGTGTACGGCCAGCTTTACCAGCGCATCGGCGCGCGCTTTACATTTGAAATACGGCGGGCCTCGCAACGAAATCATTCCTCAATGACGCGCGCGCAACCTGAGCCGTTGCTGATCCGGAGAAAGTGACTCGAGATGCCAGACGAGCCGACTCCGCAGGTTGTGCAGGACAGAACGAAGAAGCGATTCACGCTCGCGATCCGCCTTCTTGCGATTGTGCTGATTGCGCTCGTCATCGGGGGTTTGATCGCACGCGTATCCGGAACGCATCAGACGACGACGGATGCGTATGTCACCGGGCATCTTCACCCCATTGCGGCACGTGTAACCGGCACCGTCCTCGAGGTGCTCGTGGACGATAACCAACACGTGCGCACAGGCGATGTGCTCGTGCGCCTGGACCCCGCGGACTTTCGTGTGCAGCGCCGCCTCGCAGAGGCGCAGATTGCCGAAGCGATTGCGCAAGTGGCCGAGGCGGAGTCACAGATGATGCTGGCGCGCGCGAACATCGAAGCGAGCCGCGCCACGCTGGAGAAGACCCGGCTCGACCTGCGGCGCGCCAAGGATCTCGTTGGAGACAAGTTGCGTGGCATCTCGCAACAGGAGTACGACGCAGCCCGCGCAGCGCACGACACGAGTCGCGCCGACATCGATGTCTCGCTTGCCCGGTTGAAGGGCGCGGAGGCGCAGCGCGCTGCGGCGCTGGCGCAGATCAGCTCCGGTGAGGCGAACCGGCATCAGGCGGAGCTCGACATCGGCTACACGGAGATCCGCGCGCCGGTCAGCGGCTATGTCGGGCGCAAGACGGTGGAGACCGGCGCGAGGATCAGCGCCGGCCAGACGATGATGTCCGTGGTGGCGGACTACGTCTGGGTGGTGGCGAACTACAAGGAGACGCAACTCGGAGACATCGTCGTCGGTGCGCCGGCAACCCTCAGCATCGATGCGCTCGATGGGAAAGCGTTCCATGGCCGCGTGGACAGCTTCTCACCGGCCACCGGTGCCCAGTTCGCCTTGCTGCCGCCGGACAATGCCACCGGCAACTTCACGAAGGTCGTGCAGCGCGTGCCCGTGAAGATCCGCTTCCATGATCCCCGGTTTGCGCCTTATCGCAATCGACTCTTTCCCGGGCTCTCCGTGATCGCCCGCATCGAGATCGACCGCGGCGACGCGCCAGCCGGTGCCGGCGAAGGCGCGACGCCCGAAACGTCACCCGAAGACCCTTCTGTTGCCCCCACTGGCCGGCGCCTCACGTCACGATGAAAGCAGCCGGCTGGGCGCGGATCGGCTGGCAAGCTCTCCCGCTCGCGCTCGCTGGCGTGCTGTGTGGTTGCCCGTCGGTGCCCCGGTACGAGCAGCCCCGCGTCGAGCCGCCGGAACGGTATCGATACACCGAGGCCGACACGCCGGCGCCGTTCCCGACGGATGGCTGGTGGACGATGTTCAACGACCCGGCGCTGAACGGGTTCGTCGAACGCGTGCTGGGCGCGAACCAGGATCTCGCGATCGCACTGGGCCGCGTGGATGAAGCACGCGGCATTCTCGGTGTGGCGCGGGCGGACCGGTACCCCACGCTCGTTCTCGACCCTTCGGCGTCTCGGTCGCGCACTTCCGCGACGGACGGCAATCCATTGCCGCACCTCGAGACGACGTTGCTCGCGTTGCCGGCGACGGTTTCTTACGAGGTGGATCTCCGGGGCCGCGTGCGTCACACGGTGGGCGCGGCGCGCGCCCAGTTGCAGGCCAGCGAGCACGCGCTCGCAAGCTTGCGTATCAGTCTCGCTGCCGAAGCAACGATCAACGTGCTGCAGATCCGCTCGCTCGATCGGGAGATCGACGTGCTGGAGCGCACCGTTGCTTTGCGCCTGCAATCGTTGGATCTGGTGGAGAGTCGCTTCCGCGCCGGTGTCGTCGGGTCACTCGATGTCGCGAGGGCAAGAACCGATCTCGAGATCACGCGAGCCGATCTCGAAGCGGCGCGGCAGAGTCGCGAACGCGTGATGCATGCGCTGGCGGTGCTGGCGGACCGGCTGGCGCCGGACTTCGAGCTCGGACCCGGGCCGCTGGAGCCGGCCGTTCCGGAAATCTCGGCCGGACTGCCTTCGCAGCTGCTGGAGCGGCGGCCAGACGTCGCGCAGAGCGAGCGCGAGCTTGCCGCGTCCCACGAGGAGATCGGCGTGGCGCACGCCGCGTTCTTTCCACGGCTGGTGTTGACGGGGCTGGGGGGCGTCGCGAGCACGGACCTCTCGACGCTGTTCGACGGCGCGAGCACGCTCTGGTCGATCGGGGCGGACGCCAGCTACCCGGCCTTCGATGGCGGGCGGAATCGCGGCAACTTCGAGGCGGCGAAAGCCCGTTACCGCGAATCGCTGGCCTTCTACCGGAAGACCGTGACGGTGGCCTTTCGCGAGGTGCAGGACGCACTGTCGGACGCGACCCTGCTGCGACGGCGCGCGCTGGCGCTCGATGCAGCACTGCTCGCGGCGCGAGATGCTTCCATCGTTTCACGCTCGCGCTATGAACGCGGGCTCGTGAGCTACCTCGAAGTCGTGGAGTCGGAACGCACGGAGCTCGACACGGAGCGCGCCGTCATCCAGACACGACAGGAACAGCTCGTTGCGGCGGTGTCGCTCATCAAGGCGTTGGGAGGAGGGTGGTCCCCGCCATGAACACCGCTGCCGCAGCGATTCCAGCTGCTGGTGCAGCGGGGCCCACCCCCGTCATTTCGAAGCGCCCGTGGCTCGGCATTCTCGCGGTCCTGCTCGGCGCCATCGCGTCGACGCTCAGCACGCGCCTCACCTCGAACGGTCTCGCCGACATCCGTGGTGCGATCGGTGTCGGGATCGATGAGGGAGCGTGGATTCCCACTGCCTTCACGGCATCGCAGATGCTGATGGGCCCTGCCTCCGTGTGGCTCGGAAAGGTCTTCGGCGTGCGGCTCGTGCTGCTGTGGGGGGCGATCACCTTCGGGGTTGCCGAAGCGCTGATTCCGCTCTCGCCGAATCTCTCCACGATCCTCGTGCTGCAGGCGTTCGCCGGGCTCGGCTCCGCGGTGTTCATTCCGCTCACCATCGGGTTCATCCTTCAGAATCTGCCGCCGAAGCTGTGGGCGTTCGGCGTGGGTGCCTACGCGATGAACATCGAGCTCTCGCTCAACATCGCGGCGACCATCGAGGGCTGGTACAGCGAGCACTCCGCCTGGCAGTGGATCTTCTGGCAGAACGCCCTGTTCGCAGTGCCGCTCGCCGCGTGCATCTGGTTCGGAATTCCTCCCGCGCCCTACGATCGCGAGACCGCGCGGACGGGCGACTACTGGGGCATGGTCTTCGCGTCCGTGGGCCTCGCCGTGCTCTACGCGGCGCTCGACCAGGGGGATCGGCTCGACTGGCTCGGCTCGGACCTCATCGTCGGGATGCTGTGCACCGGGCTCCTGCTGATTGCGCTCTTCCTGCTATACGAGACCACCGCGGCGCATCCAGGCATCGACTTCTCGCTCCTGCTGCGCCGGAACCTGATGTTGTCGATGCTGCTGATCGTGCTGATCCGCTACCTCCTCACGGCGAGCAGTTATCTCGTTCCACAGTTTCTGCAGGTGGTGCGCGGCCTGCGCCCACAGCAGGTGGGCGACGTGCTGCTATGGGTTGCCGTGCCCCAGGTGGTGCTCGCACCCACGGTGGCCTGGCTCGTGAACCGCCTGGATGCCCGGTACCTGCAGGTGGTCGGGATGTTGTTCCTGATCGTCGCGAACTTTCACGCGTCGTTCCTCACCTCCGCCTGGGCCGAGGAGAATTTCATCGTCCCGCAGCTGCTGACGGCGATCGGGCAGTCGCTGGCGCTCATCTCGCTCCTGTTCGTCGTCGTCAGGAATCTGCCGATGGACCAGATTCTGGCCTTCGGCGCCCTGCTGCAGACGGCGCGGCTGTTCGGCGGCCAGCTCGGCTCGGCCGGGCTCCAGGTGTTCTCGCGGAAGATGGAGCAGGTCCATTCGAACCTGCTGGGTCAGCATGTGGGCACTCACGACCTGACGACGCTCGAGCGCCTGCACACCTACACCGGGATCCTGCTTCCGAACACCCAGGGAACCGGGGCTGCGGATGCGCGCGCGGTCGGAGCTCTCTCCGAGACCGTGCGCACGCAGGCATTCACGCTGACGTATGCGGATGGCTACCTGCTGAGCGCGGGCGTGGCGCTGCTGGGCCTGCTGATGGTGTTGTGCCTGCGGCGACCGGCGAGCTAGAGAAATGCCGAGCGCTGCCGAGGATTCGCTCCGCACGCGGCGCGCGCGCTATGCTCGCCGCCCATGAATGAGCTGCGCCGGGATCTCACACTCACGCGAGGGATCGCGATCGTCGTTGGTATCACCATCGGCACCGGGGTCTTCCTGAAATCCGCACCCATGGCCCAGGCGGTCGGCTCGCCGGTACTCGTGATGGCCGCGTGGGCCGCCGCGGGCGTCGTCGCCATGCTGGGGGCGCTCTGCTTCGCGGAGCTCGCCACCCTCATGCCGCATGCGGGCGGTGAGTACCTCTACCTTCGTGCCGCCTTCGGGGACCTTCCGGGTTTTCTCTACGTCTGCATGAGCTTCGTCATCGGGGCGGCGAGCCTTGCAGCCTACGGGGCGGCATTCTCGATCTTTCTGGCGGACGTCGTGCCCCTTCCGGCGCCCTGGGCCGAGCGCAGCCTGGAGGTGTTCGGGCAGCCTTTCGCGTGGCAGTTCGGCATTCGGCAGGTGATCAGCATCGCCGTGGTCGCGATCTTCACCGTCGTGAACCTTGCGGGTGTCGCTTTCGGCGGACGTGTGCAGACTTTCCTCACGTCGCTGAAAGTCATTGCATTGCTGGCGCTGATTGCCGGCGTGTTCCTCTTCGCCCACGCGGCCAGTGCGGACGCGGGAGCGGCCGTGGCCGCCGGAGTGAATCCGGCGTCTGTGCCGGCGGGCGCGGTGAGCGCTTTCGGTGTGGCGATGCTCGCGGCGCTGTGGGCCTATAGCGGCTGGCAGTATCTCCCGATGACCGCATCCGAAGTCCATGACCCGACGCGCAACGTACCTCGCGCCATCGTCGGCGGTGGGTTGGTCGTGGTCGCGCTGTATCTGCTGGTAAACGCAGCGTACTTCCATGCACTGCCGTTCGAGGCCGTGGTCGCTTCGAGCTCCACGGCGTATCCCGACGCGCCTGCGGTCGGTGCCCGCGCCGCGCAGACATTTCTCGGTGCGAATGCTCTGTCCATTGCGGCACTGATCTTCCTGATCTCGACAGTCGGCTCGCTCAACGGAGTTCTGCTGACGCGTGCACGGGTGCCGTACGCAGCCGCACGAGACGGGCTGTTCTTCGAACGTTTCGGCCGCGTCAGCCCGCGTGCGCGAGTGCCGTCCGCGTCGATCGTGCTCCATGGGGTGCTGGCCGTGCTGTTCGCGCTGTCCGGCACGTTCGATCAGCTGACGAACCTCGCAACGCTGACATTCGTCGTTTTCTGGGCGCTGTCCGGGGTCGCGCTCTTCGTGTTGCGGCGAAAGCTGCCACACGATCCAAGGCCATTCCGTGTGCCGGCCTATCCACTCGTGCCGCTGCTTTTCGTGTTCGTCATGGTTGGGATTCTCGTGAGCGCGCTCATCGAAAACCCTGCCGAAGCTGGCGCGACCCTGCTGCTGCTGGCGTTCGGATTGCCGCTCTATCCGTTCTTCCGCCGGCGCGCCCGCGCGGTGGGGGAGGCGGCGTAGCGCCAGGCGCCGCTAACCTCTCATCATGACGATGGCGTTGTACGGCGTGTTACCGCGCACGTGCACGTACTTGTTCCCGGGCCAGAAGGGCTTCACCTTGCGGCCGACGTAAGTGGACTGCGTGCCGGCCGCCGTTCTCACAGCCACACGTGCGCGCTGCTGCACCCAGAACTCCCACTGTTCCGTGGTCCGGCTCTTGAAGCCGAACACCAGCGCGGTGTGGTCCACGGTTGTGGACTGTACTGCCGCGGGTGCGATGCCCAGGAGGACCAAAGCGCCCGTCACGTACGTGGCATCTATCGTGTTCTGCCTGGCCTGGTTGTCCCGGAAGTAATTGGGGAGATAGCTGTGGCCATGCAGGATTCCCGACGGTGACATCGTCTGACCTGCCGCCTTCACAGGGTCCGTCACGTTCTTCGGCTGCGGCAGGAGCTTGATCCGACGCTCCAGCTCGAGCGTGCGGCCGATGCGGTCGTCGTGGGTTTTCGTGTCGTCGATCGGGCCCTGGGTGACACGAAAGGTACCGGCGTTTGCGTGCGTCACGGTGGGGTGCTCCAGCGAGCCTTCGATGAAGACCGTGCAGCCGTTCAGCGCCGAGGTGAAGAAAACGCGTGGCTCGCCGCCCGCGCGACGGGCGGCCGCCGGGTCGCGCTTGTCCTTCAACGTCATCTTGCGCGTGTGGTTCTGCCTGTAGGGGAGCCAGAAGATGGGGAAGAGACCCGCGGCATGCTGATTGGAGATGCGCACGACGTGCGTGCCGAGATAGCCAGCCCCGGCCTGGCCCAGCTCGATGTCCGCGTAGGCGACGCGATCCGTTCCGGAGATCTTCGAGTACGCGAGCGTTTCCTGCTCTTCCGGCGAATTGCGCACGTAGTGCGTAGCCCGCACGTCCACGGCCTGCGTCTGTGCTTCAGCGAGCGCCAGCACATGCTGGCGCGCGAAATCGAGGGGGCCCGAGAGGAACGTGGAGCTCAGCACTCGTGACATGGGGTCTCCTTGTCGCGCGGGCTCACGGGCCCGGGCAGACGCAGTGGTCGATGCGGTGGCGATCGGGCCGCGAGTGTAGCGTGGAGCTCGGGGCCGGGCGGCGAAGTCGGGTCGGGGCAGTTGACTTAAGGTGTTGCGGATCGGGAGCTCCTTCGGTCGATGTGAATTTCTGTGTTCCAGTCGTTTGCGTTTTCTCGCAGCTGGATGCCACGCCACGAGAGCGTGTGGCCGCGCGGGCACCGCGCACCCCAAATGCTTTCACGCACATGCGCAGGGTGGCATGAGCACCGTCGTGCGATCGGCCCGGCCAGCCGCAATACGCCGGGCGCGAGCGCGGCCCTCGATTGCTTCAGCGTATCGGCAGGCTCGATGCGCCGGGCAACACTCGTGAGCGCAGCAATGCGCGCAGTGCTCTCGCTGGCAACGTGAACTGAGGCGTACGCAGCGTCTGTCCCACGTATCGCCGCGCGACTTGAGACACAAGGTGCGCGGCCCGATTCAGAGCCGGGTCGTTTCCGCTTGAGACGCACCGATGCGCGAGCCCACTTCGTCGTTCTCAGTCGAGATGCCAGCTTCGGCTGATCCGTTCCAGATCGGCTCGGATGCCCACAAGACCCTGTTCTGCCGCCAGTTCATCGACAGCTACACGGATTTCGAGCCCGAAACGTTGCCGTGGCCGGTGTTGAGCGGTGCCACGCTCGAGCGGTTGCGCAGCGTGCCGTTCTGGCTGGAGGTCCGTCACACGGAGAAGCGCGCGGCCGCGATCGTTACAGCATTCACGGACACCGTGACGGACCCGCTGATCCGCGAAGCCATCGCCCTGCAGGGCCGGGAGGAGGGGCGCCATTCGAAGCTGCTGGCCGTCATGATCGACCGCTACGGCATCGACGCACCGGATCAGCCGCTCGAGCCGATCGACGGCGACCTCGAGACGCGCTTCATCGACTTCGGATTCGGCGAGTGTCTCGACAGTTTTCTCGGCTTCGGCGCCTTCAAGTTCGCCCGGCAATCCCGGTTCCTGCCGGAATCGATGTTCGAGATCTTCGAAACGCTGATGTTCGAGGAGACCCGGCACATCGTGTTCTTCGTGAACTGGATGGCGTGGCGTGAGGTTCAGCATGGACGCCGAGCAGCCGTTCTGCGCAGCGTGAGCTCTCTTCGTTTCTACAGTCGCGCGATTGCCCGACTCGCGGGCGCCGTGCGCCGTGGACAACAGCAGCAAGGCGACGGGCGCGAGTTCTCGGCGACAGAGGTCAGTGAGTTCCTTGACGGGTTCAGCTTCCGCCACTTCGTCGAGGAGTGCTACAGCGAGAACGCGCGCCGCATGAGCGTGTTCGACCCGAAGCTGCTGCAGCCGCAGTTCCTGCCGCGCCTCGCGGACGCGGCGCTCTCCGGCTTTCGCTTGTGGAACAGGTTGCGCCCGGGCGTGGCGCGCCCACCGCAGGCGCCGGGCGGGACGTCGGCGTGAGGGGAGATCGAGGCTGGCAGGAAGAACGCGCAGACTGCGGAATGCCTGGGGCCGGAATCGAACCGGCACGGGGTCGCCCCCGAGGGATTTTCATACCCACTACAGCTTTCGCTGCTGCGCGCGACAGGCCGGGCCAGCCGTGCGCATTTGGAGTCTGGACTTTACCTTCACCCTGTCGCAGCCCGTTTCGTCCGCACCGTTCGATCCGAAAGAGCGAGCCGCGATGTAGGCGGGGGCCGTCAAGTCTCTACACTTTCCCTGCAGGCCAGGTCGGGCGCCCGCGAGGCTTAGCTCGGTATTGCAGCCACCTTGACGTGCTGCTGTTCCACCGACTTTGACCCCATTCACTCCGCCGTTTCCGCGCGAAGTGCTCAATTGTCTTCAAGTCCCTTGCGTCTACCAGTTTCGCCACCCAGGCAGGGCGGGCGCATTCTAAACAATCGCTCGTGCGGACCGCAGGTTGGATCACACGGGCGCCCGCGGCTTTCGACAAAACTCACTTCACCGCAGAGGCGGGAAAGACGACCGAGCCGCGGCCCGCGAGCCCCGGACTGGCCGAAAACCACGGTCCGGGCCGGCCCGACCGCGGCCCGCCGGCGGGGAAGGGCCCCGATCCCGCTCCCGACACCAAAACTCCTTTGCGAACCTGTGCGGATTCCAATCAAAACAAGCGCTTCTGACGCCCTCCGAAGACACTCGCGCCTGTGGCGCTAAGCCACTGACTTTGCGAGACTTGCGCGCCACAAATCTGGGCACGTCGGGGGTCATGTCGAATCTGGAGCTACGTGGAGAGGGGCTGCACCTGTGGCGTGGAGAAAAGCACGTGCTGAGGGGCGTGAGTCTCGAGCTTCACGGCGGCCAGGTCCTGCAGCTCACCGGCTCGAACGGCGCGGGCAAGACGACACTGTTGCGCATGTTGTGCGGCCTCGTGCATCCCGAGGAAGGGCGCGTGCTCTGGCGTGGTGAGGATGTGCGGAAGAACCTGCACTCGTACCACTCGGAGCTTGCTTATGTCGGCCACGAACCGCCCCTTAAAGCGGACCTCACCGCGGAAGAGAATCTGCGCTACTGGGTCGGCGTGCGACGGCCCCTGAGCACGCAGGCGATCGCCCAGGCGCTGGACGATGTCGGCGCGGAGGAGTGGCGGGAGCGCGTGGTCCGCACATATTCCGCAGGCCAGCGCCGGCGCGTGGCGCTGGCGGGCCTGGCGCTCATCGGCGCGCCACTGTGGCTGCTCGATGAGCCGACGACGAATCTCGATATGGCAGGTCAAAGTCTGGTCAATCGGATGCTGGAAGCCCATGTCTCTCGAGGCGGTCTCGTGGTCGCCGCGGTTCATCACGAGCTCGCGGTGCAATCCGTGCCGCTTCGAAGGCTGGAGCTGGCAAGGGCATGACCGTGCGCGAAGGCATCACCCTGCAGGCTGAATCCGCGCCCGCCACCGCGGCACTCGAGGCGGCTCGCCTCGTGCTCGCGCGTGATCTGCGGCTGGCGTTCCGCCGCCCGGGCGAGATCCTTCAGCCGCTCGTGTTCTTCGCCATCATCACCACGCTGTTCCCGCTCGCCATCACGCCCGAGCTCTCGCAGCTCCGTGTCGTGGCTCCCGGCGTCGTGTGGATTGCTGCACTGCTCGCTTCGCTGCTCGCCCTCGAATTCCTCTACCGGGATGACTCGCACGACGGCACGCTCGAGCAGTACGCGCTCTCCGGCCAATCGCTCACCTGGTTGCTGTTCGCGAAAACGGCCGCACACTGGTTGCTGACCGGCGCACCGCTCGCCGTCATCGCGCCCGTGGCGGCGTTGGCGCTCGGTGTGCCCGTATCGTCGGTGCCGGGGATAGTGGCATCCGTTGCAGTCGGCAGCATCGCGCTCAGCTTGCTGGGCGCCATTGGGGCAGCGCTCACGCTTGGCGTTCGGCGAAGCGGTGTGCTGCTGTCCATCCTCACGTTGCCGCTCGCGATTCCGGTGCTCATCTTCGGCGCCAGCGCGACACAGCGCGCGGTGAACGGGTCGAGCATCGAAGCGCCGCTGTACCTGCTTGCCGCCATTGCAGTGCTGGGCCTCACCCTTGCCCCGGTCGCCGCCGCAGCGGCGGTGCGCATCAGCCTGGAGTAGTCCATGCGACGCTTCCCCCACCTCAACACATCGCGCCCCGGCTGCCCTCCTGCTGCCGCGCCGGCCTGCTGCCTGGAGCCTTAGAAGAATCATGGCCTGGACCTGGTTTCACCGTCTCGGATCGCCTCCATACGTGTATTCGCTGGCGGCAAGGCTCACGCCATGGTTTGCGTGGCCGGCCGCTGCGCTCATCCTGTACGGCTCTTACCTCGGCCTCGCCATCGCCCCCGAGGACTATCAGCAGGGCGATAGCTATCGCATCATGTATGTCCACGTGCCGAGCGCGTGGATGTCCCTCATGGTCTACACGACCATGGCCATCGCGGCGGCGGTGGGCCTCATCTGGCGCATGAAGGTGGCGCATGCGGTGGCGGCGAGTTGTGCCGCACTGGGGGCCACGTTCACGTTCTGTACGCTGGTCACGGGCTCCATCTGGGGCGCCCCCACGTGGGGGACGTATTGGGAGTGGGACCCGCGGCTGACCTTCCAGCTCGTGCTGCTGTTCCAGTTCCTCGGCTACTCGGCGCTGCGCGCAGCCATCGAAGATCCGCAACGAGCGGATCGCGTGACGGCCGTGCTGGCCGTCGTCGGCGTAGTGAACGTCCCGATCATTCATTATTCGGTGGAGTGGTGGAACTCCCTGCACCAGACGGCGTCCGTGATGAAGCTTGGCAAGCCCAGCATGCCGCCCGAAATGCTGGTCCCGCTGCTCGTCATGGCACTGGGCTTCACGTTCCTCTTTGCCGCGCTCCTGCTCACTCGTCTGCGGGCGGAAATATTGAGCCGTGAGCGCGCGGCGAGCTGGATCCGGGATGTGGTGAACGCATGAGCGAATTCTTCGAGATGGGTGGATACGCGCGTTACGTGTGGCCCGCGTGGGGCATCGTCTTCGCGTGCATCGTGCTCAACATCTACCTGGCCCGTCGCGCGCTCGACCGGGCGCGCTTCGAGGCCCGCAAGAGAGTGGCGATGAAAGCCGTCGATGCGCAGCTGAAAGGCGAGGCCGCCACATGACACCGACCCGCAAGCGCCGCCTGTACCTGGTTCTCGGCATCCTCGCGGGCGTGAGCATCGCCGGGGCGCTCGCACTGACCGCGTTCCAGAAGAACGTGATGTTCTTCTTCGACCCCTCGCAGGTCGCGGCGGGGGAGGCCCCGGCAGGGGAACGCTTCCGCCTCGGCGGCATGGTCGCCAAGGGCAGCTTCAAGCGCGAGGCCGGAAGCCTCCAGGTGCATTTCGTCGTCACGGATTTCCAGCACGACCTGCCCGTGACGTACACCGGCATCCTCCCGGACCTGTTCCGCGAGGGGCAGGGCGTGGTGGCGCACGGCAAGCTCGGTGCGGACGGCGTCTTCGTCGCGGACGAAGTGCTGGCCAAGCACGACGAGAAGTACATGCCGCCCGAAGTGGCTCGCTCGCTGAAGAACCAGGGCCAGGCCTACGTGCCCGAGAAGGGCGAGGCGGCGCCCGGCAACACCCACTCCACGCCGGCGCCGGCGCCGGCCGCAACACCTCCCGGGGAGTCCTGATGCTTCCGGAGCTCGGTCAGTTCGCACTCATCCTGGCGCTGCTGCTCGCGGCGTTGCAGGCGTTCTTCGGCATCGCCGGCCCGCATTTCAGGAAGGACCGCTGGACGGCGGTCGTCACCCCGGCGGTCGCCGGCCAGTTCGTGATGGTCGCGACGGCCATGGTGTGCCTCGTGGCGTCCTTCATCAATTTCGATTTCTCCGTGCTCTACGTGGCGCAGAACTCGAACTCCGCGCTGCCGCTCATGTATCGCGTCGCTGCGGTGTGGGGCGCGCATGAAGGTTCGCTGCTGCTCTGGATCTTCCTGCTGGCGGCCTGGACTGTGGCCGTGGCCATCGGCGCGTCACGCCTGCCGCAGCATTTCACGGCGCGCGTGCTGGGCGTGCTCGGCATCGTCAGCTTCGCGTTCCTGCTCTTCACGCTCGCCACGTCGAACCCATTCCTGCGGCTGGAGCCGGCAGCGCCCGACGGCCGTGACCTGAACCCGCTTCTGCAGGACCCGGCGCTCGCCATCCACCCGCCGATGCTCTACATCGGGTATGTCGGGTTTGCCGTCGCGTTCGCGTTTGCGGTGGCGGCGATGCTCGAAGGCAAGATGGACCAGACCTGGGCGCGCTGGACGCGCCCGTGGACGACGGTCGCGTGGGCCTTCCTCTCCATCGGCATCGTACTCGGGAGCTGGTGGGCGTACTACGAGCTCGGCTGGGGCGGTTACTGGTTCTGGGATCCGGTGGAGAACGCCTCGTTCATGCCCTGGCTCGCCGGCACGGCACTGATCCATTCGCTGGCGGTGACGGACAAGCGGGGCCTCTTCAAGAGCTGGACGCTGCTGCTTGCCATCCTCACGTTCTCCCTGAGTCTGCTCGGCACGTTCCTCGTGCGCTCGGGCGTGCTGGTCTCCGTGCACTCATTCGCGGCAGACCCGGCTCGCGGCATGTTCATCCTGGCCTTCCTGGTCATCATCATCGGCGGCGCGCTTTCGCTCTACGCGTGGCGTGCACCGCTGCTGAAGTCGCAGGCCGGGTTCGAATTCCTCTCGCGCGAATCGTTCCTGCTCTTCAACAACATCCTGCTCATCATCGCCACCGCGGTGGTGTTCGCGGGCACCATGGCGCCGCTCATCGCCGACGCGCTCGGCTTCCCGACGCTGTCGGTGGGCACGCCGTACTTCAACCCGAGTTTCATCGTGCCGGTGCTGCCGCTTCTGGCCCTCGTGGCGCTCGGCGTTCAGTCCAGCTGGAAGCGCGGGCGCCTCGGCGAGCACAAGCGGCGTCTGCTGGTCACGCTCGCAATCGCTGTCGTGCTGACGGTGGCGCTGGCGTTTGGCCTCTTCGGCCGCGCGAAGGTGCTGACACCCGTCGGCTTCGTGCTGGCGTTGTGGATCATCCTGTCCTCGCTGGCAGATCCCATCGACCGGTGGCGTCGGAAGCTCTCCGTGTCCCGCGGCGTCCTTGGCATGACCCTCGCTCACATCGGCCTGGGCGTGCTCGTCATGGGCGTGACCGCGGTGGAGTCTTACACGCAAGAGCGAGATGTCTCGCTGTCACCCGGCCAGACCGTGACGATGGGCAACTACGCGTTCCGCTTCAACTCCGTCGAACCGCACGAAGGGCCGAATTACGACGGCGTGCGTGGCGACTTCACCGTGACGCACGAGGGCCGCACCATTCTCCAGCTTCATCCCGAAAAGCGCCTGTACTGGGTGCAGCGTCAGGCGCTGACGGAGGCGGGTATCGGCTCGCATTGGGGCTCGAACATCTTCCTCGCGCTCGGTGAAGATCTGGGTGCGGGCAAGTGGAGCGTGCGGCTGCAGATCCGCCCGCTCGTGAACTATGTGTGGATCTCCGCATTCATCATGGCGCTCGGCGGCGCGGTCGCCGCGTCGGATCGGCGCTACAGGAGCGCGAAGAGCGCGGCGGCCGAGACGGTGCCGGCGGTCGGCGGCGCGGCCGAAGGGAAGGCGGGATGAACCGTTTCATTCTGCCGCTCGGCGGGTTCGCGCTGCTCGTCCTCGTGCTGTTCCTTGGGGTGAAGACCTCGCCCGAGCGCAGCACGCTGCAGTCGGTGCTCATCGGCAAGCCCGCTCCGGAGTTCACGCTGCCGGATCTCATGAATCCCGGCAGGCAGCTGAGCTCGAAAGACTGGGCGGGCAACGCCTACGTGCTGAACGTGTGGGGCACCTGGTGCCCGGGATGCCGCCAGGAGCACGAGACGCTGCTGCGGATCGCGCAGCTCGGGCAGGCGCCGCTCATCGGCATCAACTGGAAGGACGAGGATTCGCTCGCGCACGAGTGGCTGGCGCAGCTCGGCAACCCCTACGCCGCCATCGTGTCGGATCACTCCGGCCGCACGGCCATCGACTGGGGCGTCTATGGCGCGCCCGAGACCTTCCTCGTCGACAGCCAGGGCCTCGTGCAGTACCGCCACGTCGGACCCATGACCATGGAGGTCTGGGAAAAGCAGTTCGTACCCCGCATCACGGGCAAGCCGGTGGACCCATCGTGATCACGCGCGCAGCCCGTGTCGTTTTCGTTGTATTCGTTGCGCTCGTGTCGGTGTGGCTGGCGCTGCCCGCGCACGCCATCGACACCACCCAGTTCGACGACCCGGTTCTTCAGGCGCGTTACCTGAAGCTCACGCACGAACTGCGATGCATGCAGTGTCAGAACACCTCCATCGCGGATTCTCACGTCGACCTTGCCGCCGACCTGCGCCGGGAGGTCCATGACCTCGTGAAAGCGGGCAAGTCGGAAGACGAGATCCGCGAGTTCATGGTCGCCCGCTACGGGGAGTTCATTCTGTTCCGCCCGCTCGTGAACGCCCGGAACCTGTGGCTGTGGCTCCTGCCCGGCGTGCTGCTGCTGGCGGGGGTCATCATCGCGATTCGTGTCGTGCGGCAGCGCTCGGGCCTCGTCGCGCAGGATGACGAGCCTTTGGAAGAGGAAACGGGGCGCTGATGACCACCTTCATTCTCATCGCGATCGTTCTGACGATCGCCGCCGTTGCCGTGGTCGCCGTTCCGCTGCTCCGTCGCAGCTCCACCGCATCCGCCCCGGCGATCGGGGCCGCGTTCGGCGCCGCGGGGCTGCTCGTGTTCGGTGGCGCGGCGCTGTATGCCACGTGGAGCAACTGGTCCTGGAAGACTGCGGAAGCCGCGGACACGCCGCAGGGCATGGTCTCCGGCCTCGCGCGGCGCCTGGAGAAGAACCCGGCCGATCTCGATGGCTGGCTCATGCTCGGGCGCTCCTACACCGTGCTCGAGCAGTATCCCCTCGCGGTGCGCGCCTATCAGCGCGCGGATCGGCTTGCCGAGGGCAGGAATGCCGAAGCCCTGTTCGGAATGGGTGAGGCCCTGGTGTCCCAGGACATCGACGAGCTCGATGGACGCGGTGGGCGATACATCGAACAGGCGCTCCAGCTCGACCCCCGAAACGGGGGAGCGCTGTTCTACGGCGCGGCGGCCGCCCTGCGTCGCGGGGAGCTGCCGCTTGCGCGCCAGCGCTTCGTGGACATGCTCGCGCTCAACCCGCCGGCCAACGTTCGTCCCATCCTCGAGCAGCAGATCGCTGCTATCGACGAGAAACTTGCGCAGGAGCAGGGCGGTGCGCCCACCGCGAACGCAGGGGGCAGCGGGCCCGCGGCCGGCCCGGCGCAGGGGGCACCCGGCGCGGCTCCGAGAACTGCGCAAGCCCCGGCCGACAGTGCGAGCCGCTCGGAACCGTCCGCAGGCGTCTCAGGAGAGGTTCCGCCCGTGCGCGTCAAAGTGACGCTCTCCCCGAAACTGGCTGCCGATGTGCCCTCTGCGGCGCCGCTGTTCGTGATCGTGCGCGATCCGCGCCGGGCCGGCCCGCCGCTCGCCGTGAAGCGCCTCAGCAGCACGTTCCCGCAGACTGTGGAGCTGACGACTGCCGATTCCATGCTCCCGAGCCACACGTTCACGAAGGGCCAGCTCGTCGAGGTCGTGGCGCGCGTCTCGCGCACCGGCAGCCCCACGGAGTCCCCCGGTGACCCCTTCGGGCTGGCGGCCCATCGCGTGGGTGATGACGGCGTGGTCGACATCGAAATAGCACACGTGTCACGCTGAGCGAATTCGTTCACTCAGGATCACGACCCCGCAATGCCGTCACCGCAGTCGCTGCGCTTTGCTTCGCCTCCGTCGCTGGCGGCGCTGTACGCCCGTGTTGTGCTGACGCGCAGGCTGGCGCTCCTTCCCGATGGCGCGGATGTCCCGCGGCTCGAAGCGGTGTTGACCCGGTTCAGGCCCGATCGCGCGCGCGTCGAGGCGTATCGGGCCGTCTGCGGTGGCGCGCCGTCGGATACGCTGCCCATCGCGTATCCGCACGTGCTCGCAACCCCCGTGCAGCTCGCCATGCTGCTGACGGAAGCGTTCCCGGTGCGCCTCATGGGTCTTGTTCACCTGCGAAACCACATCGAGCAGGTGCGCCCGCTGCACATCGATGAGCCCGGCCGGATCCGCACGTGGCTCGAAGGTCATCGGGATACCGACCGTGGACAGGAGTTCGACGTCCACACGCAGGTGGAGGTGGACGGCAAACCCGTGTGGTCGGAGATCTGCGTGTTCATGGCGCGCCGCCTGGAACGCGATACGTCCAGGCGCTTCTCGCCGCGCATCAGCGCGGGGGAGGGCATCGCCGCTCCGGATGCGGAACGTGTTCAGCCCGCTGGCCGCGATCATGTCCGCAAGTGCGGCTTCGAAGCCGACAGCGGCATCGGCTGGCGATACGCTCGTGTAGCGGGCGACTACAACCCCATTCATCTGGCCGATCTCGGCGCACGCCTGTTCGGCTTCAATCAGGCGATCGCGCACGGCATGTGGTCCATGGCGCGCAGCCTCTCATCCCTGGAGCCGGGCACTCTCGATTCAGCGTGTCGCGTCGATGTGGCCTTCAAGCGGCCCGTGACGATCCCCGCTCCGCTGACGCTGGAGACCTGGTACACACCGCAAGGTGCGGGCTTCGCGTTGAAGGGCACCGGCAAGGGCAAGACGCATCTGGCCGGCAGCGTGACGCCGCTGGTTGCGCGCGCAACCGCACCCACCGACAACGCCACTTCTCCGAACGTTTCAGCAAGCTGACGTTGTCGCAGCGCTCATCGGCAGAGGCTTTTCGATGAGCGTGCCGTCTTCCGCAGACTCCGCACCGCGCCGCCGCTGGCACGTCGCGAAAGGTGAGCGTGCATCTCTTGCACTCGGAGCAGGGACATATTTCCTGCTCCTTTGTGGTTATTACATGCTTCGATCGTTGCGCGAAGCAATGGCCATCGAGGCCGGGCGCGACAACATTCCACTGCTCTTCACGCTCACCTTCGTAGTGATGTTGGCGATTCTTCCCATCTACTGGTGGGTGGTCGCGCGTATTCCACGCAACAGGATTCTGGCGTGTGTGTACCTCCCGATCACCGTTCTCTTCGCGGTGATTGCAACAGCCGCGAGCACCGGGCACGTTCCGCCAAAGCTTGCGGCCGCGTACTTCGTTTCAGTGACCGCGGTGAATCTGTTCATCGTCTCGGTGTTCTGGAGCGTGATGGTCGATCTGTGGCGACCCGATTCGGCGCAGCGGCTTTTCGGCATGGTGGCGGCCGGTGGCAGCCTGGGCGCCCTGGCAGGCCCCGCGTTCAACGCGCTCTTCGTGGAGCGTCTCGGCGCTACAAATGTAATCTACGTGGCGTGTGCGATGCTCGTCGGCGCGGTCGCCTGTGGAATGCTCGCGCAACGAACGCGCGCCAAAGCCGATTCCACCGCAGCGACGCATGTCGCAGTTGGCGGACGCGCGATCGACGACATCGCACGCCTGGTGCGGTCGCCTTATCTGCTCCTCATTGCAGGGCTGATCGTCGTCGGTCAGGTCTTCGGCGCCTTCATGTACAACGAGCAGGCGAAGTACGTGGAGGCGGCTTACGCGAACCTGACGGAGCGCGCGGCGCTCTTCGCGCGCATCGATCTCGCCGCAAACGTGCTTGCGCTCTTCATGCAGAGCGTCGTGGTAGGGTGGATCACCGCCCGCGGCGGCGTGCGCGCCACACTCTCGACGGTGTGGCTGCTCGCGGGTGTTTCGTTCGCGATACTAGCTCTCGTGCCCAGCGGCGCTGTGCTGCTCGCAACGCAGGTGTTACGGCGCGGCGTGGATTACGGGCTTTTCAAGCCATCGCGTGAGATGCTGTGGACCGTTCTCGAGCCCGCGAGCAAATTCAAAAGCAAGAGTCTCATCGATACCGCCCTTCAGCGTGGCTCCGACTCTCTCGGAAGCGGGTTGTATCTGCTCCTGGCGCCGCTCGGCGTCGCCGCAATCGCTGGGCTTTGCGCGGCGGCATGCGTCTTGCTGCTTCCCGTTGCCCGCTGGCTTGGGGCTACATTCACGGAGCAGGAAGGCAAGGGATTGCGCTCTCGCTGACTGTGGTCTCACTCGAAACGTCCGGCACTTCGTCCGGGCACCGACGGGTGACAAGCTAAACAGTTTTGAGGAGAGTGATGATGGCTCACGGCAGGACTTCTGATGGACGGACTTCGAACCGCGGATTCGCGTCGATGGATGCGGAGCGCCAGAAAGAGATTGCGAGCATGGGCGGCAAGGCCGTCCCGGACTCCAAGCGCAGTTTTTCTCAGAACCGGCGCCTCGCCGCGGAAGCCGGCCGCAAGGGCGGGCAGAGCGTACCGGGCGCAAAACGCAGCTTCTCCCAGAACCGTTCGCTCGCCGCCGAGGCGGGTCGCAAGGGCGGGCAGAGCGTGCCCGATGAGAAGCGCAGTTTTTCGCAGAATCCGGAGCTCGCCGCGGAGGCGGGTCGCAAGGGCGGCCAGGCCAGTCACGGCGGTGGCTCGGCGTCCCATGACACGGCTTCGTCGGACCCGAACCGATCCACTCCACCGGGCAGCAAGGGCGGCTCTCACTAGGCGCCCCCGGCAATAGAGCGATCGGGCCGCACGCCGAGGTTGGCGGCCCGATTCCTTCGCGCGCCAATTGCAAAGATTGCCGGGCGGCCGTGAAGAAACTGCTGCGCCTGCGTCAAAACTCCATCCTGCCAACGCTTGGGCGTGGGCGCGGCCATTCCGATGGCCGCGCCCGGGGCTCCTTGCGCCGATCAGCCGCTTACCGTCGCCCGCACGGCTAGCGGCTGAGCACGGCCCTGGCGACGATGACGCCGAGGACCGTCAGCAGCAGGGACCCCACGAGATGGGCCGCGATGTGCAGTACGCCCCAGGCGTACTCCCCCTTCATCAGCAGGCTCACGGATTCCCCGGAAAAAGTGGAGAAGGTGGTCAGGCCGCCCAGGAACCCCATGACGACCAGGAGACGGGTGGTCGCCGAGATGTGCAGCGGCTCGGTGAGGCCCATCACGACCCCGATGAGCAGGCCGCCGATGAGATTCGCGGCGAGCGTGCCGAGCGGCAGATTCGGCAAGACGGGATTGAGCAACACCGACAGACCCCAGCGCATCCACGCGCCGAGCGCGGCGCCTGTCCCCACCGCTGCGAAGCTGATCCAGACCATCCGGGTTTCTCTCTTTCTCTGGTGTGAGGGGCGCATTGCCGGCTGGGACGGTACGCACGCCCACACAGGTAGCGGCTGACCTCTGACCCGCAGCCGCTCACTCGACACTGCGGTCCGCATTCTACGGCGAGCTTCTTCAGTCAGCCTGTAGTCAGTTTTCCGTAGCACCTTCATCCACGCTGGCCAACCCAGGGAGCGTGCACGCATGCCGGCGCCTCCGGAAACGCTCTCTCCACAAGCTACGGTACGAAGACATGTTCAAACGCAAGTACGACACGGGCCTCGGGCTCGACTACTCGTTCCATCGGAATCTGCAGGCCTACGGGCGTTTTGCACATGAAGCGCTCGATGGTCGCGCCCGATCGATCGGCACACTGGAAGGGCCGGCATTGACGAGCCCGGTGCCCTTCACCGCGAAGTTCGGCGATGCCGACAACATGTCTCTTCAGATCAGCGCGCGTTACAGCTGGAACATCGCATCCGGCTGGCGCGCGTTCTACGACCTCGACTGATCTCCGTTCGATCACAACCCCCGATCCGCAAACACGAAGGAAGAACGCCATGAATGTCATCTCGCTCAAACGTTCCCGGTCCGCGGGCCTGACGGCTGGCGTCGCCACCGCAGCCACGCTCCTGTTTTCCGCCGCACCGGCTTTCGCGGGCTCCAACAGCCAGGCCGAGGTCACGCGGCCCGACCAGGACCACGAGGTCAGGAGCGTCACGGTGCACTTCGCCGACCTGAACACAGACTCCCGCAGGGACAACAAGCGGCTGTACATGCGCCTGCGCAACGCAGCGCAAACCGTCTGCGGCGACTCGATCGACTACATCGATCTGACCGAGCGGCGGGAAGCGCTTCAGTGCCAGCAGTCGGCCCTCGAATCCGCGGTCGCCGAGATCAACCGGCCGCAGTTGACGGCGCTCTACAACGCCCGCTTCCCGAAGGAGACCCTGACGGTTGCGTCAGCCTCGCAGACCCCGCTCGGCTGATGCTGACCCGAGAGCAGGGCCATACACGTGGTGCTGTTGTGTATCCTCCCTGCATGCGAGTACTGGTAGTCGAGGACGATCGTGTCGTCGGCGATGCCGTGCAGCGAGCGCTCTCGCTCGAAGGCTTCGCCGTCGACCACGTCGAGAGCGCGGAGCGCGCCAAGGCGGCGCTCCACGCGGAGAGCTTCGATCTTGCTGTCGTCGATATAGGCCTGCCACACGAAGACGGGCTGCAGCTGGTGCGTGATCTGCGTCGCCGCGGCAGGACGCTTCCGGTCCTGATGCTCACGGCGCGGGATGGCCTTTCGGACCGTGTCACCGCGCTCGACCTCGGTGCCGATGACTATCTCACCAAGCCTTTCCAGGTCGCGGAGCTGCTGGCGCGCTGCCGCGCGCTGGTCCGCCGTGCTCACGGCGTTGCCAGCACGGAGATCTCGCTGGGAGCATTGAGGCTCGATCTCGTTCACAAGAGCGCCTCTTCCGACGGGGCGCCGCTGGATCTCACGCATAGAGAGTGGTCGATTCTGGAGTGTCTCGCGCTGAACGCGGGACGCATCGTCTCCAAGGAACGACTCATGAGCGCGGTGACGAGCTGGAGCGATGACATCACGCCGAATGCCGTCGAAGTGTACGTCTCCCGCTTGCGCGGCAAGCTCGGTGACGCGGCGGTGATCCGGGTAATTCGAGGACTGGGATACCGGCTCGATGAGCGCGGGCCCTGAGCGCCCGCCCTCGATACGTCGGCGGCTGCTTGCCATGCTCGCCGTGCCGACCACCGCAGTGCTGCTTGTGGGAACGGCCATCGACTACGTCTCCAGCGTAACTCCCGTTCATGATGCTTACGATCAGGCGATGGCAGATGCCGCCCTCGCCATTGCCGCCCATGCGCGAGCGGATGAGGATGGAAGCGTGAGCGTCGTGATCCCTCCGGAAGCCCTCACGGTGCTTCGGACGGACAGCATGGACGCCATCTACTTCCGGGTCACGGGCCCGGACGGCACCTTCCTCGCGGGTGACGAAGACCTGCCCACCGTCAGCGTGCGCAGAACCAACCCTTCCTTTCGCACCGATGAGTTCAGGGGCAAGCCGACACGACTCGTGACCTATCGAAGCGCGACAGCGGCCGGCGAGGTCACGACCACCGTGGGCGAGACGATGAACAAACGGGACGTCGTGCGCCGCCAGTTGTTGTTCACCGTGTTGACCGCGGATCTGCTCGAGCTGGGTTTGATCCTGGTTCTCGTCGGGCTCGGAGTGAGCCTCGCCCTGAAACCCCTGAGTGAGTTGCGGGCGCAGATTGCGCGGCGCTCGCCCCGCGAGCTCGAGCCGCTGGCGCCGAATTCCGCGCCAACCGAAGTGCGCACGCTCGTGGACGAGCTCAATCGCCTCTTCTCGACCATCGCCCAGAGCAGTCGCGCACAGCGGCAGTTCCTGGAGAACGCCGCGCACCAGCTGCGCACGCCGCTGGCCGGCATCCAGGCGCAACTCGAGCTGCTGCTCGCCGAGGGGCATCCGCAGGCCATGCGCGAGCGCCTGTCGCTCACGCTCGGCGCAACGCGGCGGCTTTCGCACACCACTCAACAGTTGCTGGCGCTCGCGCGCTCCGAACATTCTTCAGCGACGTACGCGGATTTCCGCACGGTTGAGCTTGCGGGCATCGCCGAACGCTGCGTGACGGACTGCATAACGCGTTCCGCTGCCATGGGCGTGGATCTCGGCGCGGACCTGCAACCTGCATCAGTAGAAGGCGTTGCTTGGCTTCTTGCCGAAGCGGTGACGAACCTGGTCGACAACGCCATCACCTACACGCCCCATGGTGGCTCCATCACGGTGTCCTGCGGCAAACGCGGCGAAGCGCCGTTCATCGCCGTCGCCGACACCGGAGTCGGCATTCCGCTGGAGGAGCGTGAACGGGTCACGCAACGGTTCGTTCGCGGCCAGTGGTCGTCCGGGACCGGAAGCGGTCTCGGCCTCGCCATCGTGGCGGACGTGGCGAGCCTGCATGGCGCAACGCTATCGATAGCAGGTGGAGCAGACGGCAGAGGAACGATTGTACGAATCGACTTCCCCGCGCGCCGGCACACCTAGTGCTCTCACCGCCCGGCGAATGTGCTCGTCTGTTGTTACGTGCCGTATTGCCATCGCCTGGAAGAACAAGAAGAGTGGCGCTACTTGCGCGACCGCGCCCGCCGCAGCGTCAAGTCCTTGCGGCTTGGGGCCGGGCGGCCCGAGTGGTGACCTCAAGGCTCGGCCGCGCGGCCGCTGGCGGCGGGGGTAAGTTGCGCGCATTCCTGAACAGTCGCCCGCAAGGCACACCGCATGTTGCAGCGCTGCTGACTATGTTCTGCGCAGTAAGAGACGCTGGCCGACGCCAGAGGCATTGGGCTTGGGCCGCCGCGTCAGGGCGAGTGACGTCCCGGCCTCTGATGGTGAATCGCAATCACCCCCAACTCGTTGGTGCGTGGCCTGGAGGAAATCCAGCTCGGGGGGATAGATCGGCCAATTTCTCGTTCCCGAGATACAAAAATACTAACTCGAGATTGACTCTGTGAACGCACTGCGGCACATTAAGCCAAAGCTCGGCACCTGAAGCGGGCTCGTGCCGACAGCCCGGCAGGCTCGCCCAGGAGGGAGCCGCTCTAGCATCGGCGCGGAATTCCTTGATGGTTCCAGATCGAATTCGAAGGGAGACTTCATGCCCGATTTAAATCCCACCAACGGACACATCATCGCCGGCACCAGGATCGACGAGCATCGTTTCGTGGGTCGGGTGAAGGCCGCTCAGCTCTTCCAGATTGCACCCGATCCCCGTGATGCGGAGAACAAGAAGAAACTCGATGCGTCGAAGGCGCTCCAGGACATCCAGAGCATTCGGGGAGAAGTGCAGCGACTGTTCGAGGGCGCAAAGAAAAAGAATGTCCCAGCGTATGTGGACTATATCGTGGCGTTGCATGAAGGGGAGGACGGCATTACGCCCTGCATCACGCTCTACAGCGAAGCAGCCCTCGAGGTCGACGAGCGCCCTGACGGCACAGCCTTCATCCAAGTGCCGTGGGACGCGAAGCTGATAGCGATTGATGGCGAGACTCAACTGGCGGCTCGTCACGAGGCTGCCAACGTGAATCCGGATACAAAGCAGCAGTTTGTCCCGCTCTATATCTGTCACGGGCATGACAGACTGTGGGCGCGTCAGAGCTTTCACGATCTCAACGCGCTTGGTGTGAAGCCGAACGCCGCACTCAGTATTGGAATGGACGCTCGCGATCCGATTACTCGCGTTTGCCACGAAGTCGAACGTCAGGTCCCGCTCTTTAAAGGACGTGTGAACAAATTGCGGCGCCAATTGCGAGGCACGGATACTGACATAGTGACTATCACGGCGCTGCGTGGGGCGTGCGTGACGCTGGCGAAAGGCATCAACGGTGTGCAGTACGGGGCGCGCCCCGTACCGATCGAAGACGGTGAGATTTCCCAGATCGAGGTCGCGGCTATTGATTGGTTCTGCGCGCTGTCTGACGTGATTGGCCCTGCGGTGGAGGACCGCAATAACAAGCTTGCATCGGCGCCAGCGGTGCTCGCAGCGCTGGGTGCTATGGGTCATCAACTTGTTGGCATTCCCGATGATGCCAACCGTAAGGCGCAGGCGAGGCAAATTGCTGCATCTTTGCAGTCGGTGTGTTGGGAGCGAAGTGCGAGCTGGGCGGGTATCGCAGGCAAGATGAATCCCAAGGGCGTGCTCTCCGTGGGTGGCGCTAAAGAAAACGCCTATGCGGTTTACTCCGCGCTCAATGATCCAACGAGCTCAGGCTATAAGGCGGTACGTGGCGCAACCGCTTGCGCCGCCTAGTGCATGGGAGCTCTGGCGAGCCCGGTTCGGGTCCTGAAATGCTGCCTATCCAATCCTTGATTGCAGCCGCTGCAAAGATTCCTTGGCCGAGGCGCGGGAGTGTGTCGGCCTCAGCGCTGCTGCTGTGGCAGTTCAATGCCCAAGCGAGTTGGCGGCAGTTCGCAATGTTGGCCAGCGCAATGTTCTTGCTTGTGATCTTGCCGTTCCTCGCCGAGCTACTCCACCGTCGCTATATAGCGCGGGACGTGCACCGCCCGCCAGCGATACAGGACCGACGGTGACAGCCCGTGACATCGGCACGCCTCGCTCACCGCCACCCCGGGCTGATCCGCCTCGCGCAAGAGCTACATCTTCTGGTCCGCCATGAACCACCGAATTCATGACTTGATCTTCATTCGTATCGATCTGGTCAGTTTCGCCCCGGCCGTCTATATGAAGGGGTTCGAGGTGGCCTGGAGCCACCGGGACCGCGTGAATGACGTCCGTTCAGCACGTCGCCGATACCAATACGCGCTCGTAGACGTTTGACGCATCACCGCTCGGCTGTGCTCGTGAAGAGCCTCGCAGCGCCGCTCACCAGAGCGGCCCCGTGCGACTCTTCTCGACCTCCTCGGGCGAAACCGGGTGCCCCGTGTTGCCCCATGAGCTTCTCACGTACGTCAGCACGCTCGCGATCTGTTCGCTCTGCAGCGTGGGATAGAACGGCGGCATTCCAAACGGCCGCGGGTTGCCTTCTGTGCCTGGCGGAAACCCGCCATAGAGCACGATGCGGATCGCATCGTTCGCGCGAGCCATCTGCACCGCGCGATTCCCGGCGAGCGGCGGCGCCGCGGGAGGCCGCCCATCACCCTCATCGCCATGACACTTCGCGCAGTGATCCATGTAGAGGCTCCGGCCTTCATCGAGCATCGCCAGCAGTCGCGCAGGCGTGATGTACGAGATCCCGAGATCGGTCGGCGCCGGAATTTCCGGAAGAGACTTGAGGTACACGGCCATCGCGTGCAGCTCGCCTTCGTTGACGTGCTGCAGGCTTTCGTAGACGACCTCAGCCATGGGACCGAGCGCGGACGTGTAGTGGGCCGGCGCGTTGCCGCTCGCTTTCCCGGTCTTCAGAAACTCGACGATGTCGGCTTCGCTCCATCGCTGGACCCCGGCTTCAGTGACATTCGTCAGCGCAGGCGCATACCAGTTGAGCACGAGGCCGCCTGAGGGGTTGTCTTTCGACTGCATGGCGCCCAGCGCATTGCGGGCTTCGTGGCAGGCACTGCAGTGGGCGAACCCTTGCGTCAGGTACGCGCCACGATTCCATTCGGCGCTTCGGCTGGAATCCGGCCGGTAAACGCCAGGCCGGAAGAAGAGGGCGCGCCACCCGACGAGGAGCCAGCGCTGGCTGTAGGGAAAGGACAGCTCGTGCGACCGATCCGGCTTCCGCACCGCAGGTATCGTGCGCAGGTAGGCGAACATGGCGTCCGCGTCGCGCCGCGTGATCTTCGTGTAGTTCGTATAAGGAAAGGCTGGATACAACGGGCTTCCGCCCGGTGCCTTGCCATTGTGGAGGGCGCGCCAGAAGTCCTCGGCGCTCCAGCGGCCTATTCCGGTTTGCGGGTCCGGCGTGATGTTCGGTGAATAGAACGTGCCGAACGGCGTGGGAATCGAGTTCCCGCCCGCGAAGGCGGCGCCGCCACGGTCCGTGTGGCACGAACGGCAATCCGCCAGCACCACGAGCTCGCGACCGCGCTCGATCGTGTCCACCGGCGCGGCATGCAGAGGGGGCGGAGCTTCGCCGATCTGGTAATCCGGTGGATTCAGCAGGCGTACGGCAATGAGGCCCGCGACCACCAGCACGGCAACGACGACCGCGAGGATGCCCTGACGCCATCTCATGGCGTGCGCTGCGCTGTCGGGATGCTTCCGCACTCGAGGGGCGGCCGCCGTTCGAACGATTGCTCGGGAGCTGCATCGGGCGGCAGCGGTTGCGCTGCAAGCCATGCGGTCACAGCGGTCAGATCCGCCACGCTCATGCGACTGACGATCTCAGCCATGCAATCCGGCGGCTGCGCGCGACGTGTGCCACCGCGCCAAGCGCCAAGCTGCGCAGCGAGATAGTCACGCGAGAGGCCCAGCAGGCCCGGCACGGCAGGAGCTACGCCGAGCAGGCGCGTTCCATGACAAGAGCTGCACGCGGGAATGTCCTGCTGGGGATCACCCTGTGCTGCCAACCCGCGCCCGCGATCCAGCACACTACTGTCGACGGTCGCCGGCTGAGGCGCGGGATAGGGCAGCTCCTGCGATGCGAAGAACTCGGAGATCTCCTGCAGATACTCCGGGCGCTGGAACTGCGTCAGGTACGTCATCATCGCGTTGTGGCGCCGGCCCTCGCGAAAGTTGATGAGCTGGTTGTACAGGTAGCCGGCCGGCTTTCCCGCAATGCGCGGGTAGTAGCCGTCATTGGTGGCACGTCCCTCCTTGCCATGACAAGGCGTGCACACCGTCACGCGATGCGCCATCGAATCGAGCGGCGGCGAGGCGGGTAGCGAGGGAGCCTCGCCCCACGCGCGATCGATCAGGGCCGCCCACGTCACGAAGGCAGCAGTCAACGCAACGAGCTTCATACAGGCAAGAGTCTCGCGAAACCGGCGCGAACGCAGATGGACGTTAGGTAAACGGCATGTCCGGTGTGTTGCGTTCCGATTGCGTCTGTTACGCAAGCTCCGTTCGCGCAGAAGGTGCCCCGCCGCACGTAAGCGCGGCAGCAGCAATGCGAGGCGCAGATGCGCTGCGCATCGCATGCGCCGGCGCGAATGCGACAGACGCGTCCGCGCCGGTCAGCTGCCTGCGATGCGTTTCCAGACGAGCAGACGGTTGTTCGCGGGCATCGCGTGATCGGCAACGAGTCGCAGACCCACCGAGTTGGCGAGCGCGTCCACCGCTTCGAAGTCACGCACGCCACTGGCAGGCGATACCTTGCGAAGCATTTCGTCGAATGCGCGGTTGCTGTCACTCGTAAAGCGCCCGCCGTAGTTGAACGGCCCGTAGACTGCCAGCAGCGCACCCGGCTCGAGCACCCCCGAGAGCCCGCGGAAGAGCTTGCGAGCTTCTTCCCAGCTCACGATGTGCAGCGTGTTCGCCGTGAACGCGGCGTCGTACTGCCAGGTCGGCCAGGGGCCGTTGACGTCGAGCTCGAGCGGCGGCGGCACGTTCGGCAGCCGCGCCTGCTGCAGCCACAACCGGATTCCAGGCAGTGCGTCGCGCACATCCGTGGTCTGCCAGATCGTGTCGGGCAAGGCCGCGGCGAAGTGAACGGCGTGTTGACCGGTGCCGCTGCCGATCTCCAGCACTCGTTTGCGGCCGGGGAAATGCTGGAGCAGAACCTCCAGGATGGGCGCTTGATTGCGCGCGGCGGAAGGTGCGTACGGCCTGGTCCCCGCTTCTTCCCAATCGAACTTCATGTGGGTACCTCTCGCCGTGCCGGCGTGCATCGAATCGTACGGCGCGGGGACCTCAGGTGTACCCGCCAATGGTTCGAGGCGCTACCTGTCGGGATGGGGAGCGAGGTGGCCGACCTTGCGGCCGAGGCGGGCAGAACCGCCCCGGCCGCGCAGGTGAATCCGGAAGGCCGGATGAATCGGACTTCAGCGACCCAGCCGCTTCGTCAGAATCAGCGCCACCGTACGCGGATTCGGCGGGATGTTGTACGGATCGAAGGCGAGCACCTCACCCGCGATCTGCGGAGGCTGACGGTCGAACAGGTTCGCCACGACCAGCTGGATCGAGCTGTCGCCGAGCCAGGCGGGCCCCGAGCCACGTCCGGTCTCCCAACCCAGGAAGAGGGAGGCCGTCGTGTACGAGCCAATCCGGGCATCGTTCCGGCCGGCGCGGTTGTCGACGTAGCCGTCGACATAGTTGATCACGGAGCCGACCGAGAACGGCCCTCGTCGCCATCCCGTGTTCGCGCTCAACGTCAGATCGACCGGAGCGAAGATCGTGTCGAGACGGGACTGCGCACTGCCGCCTCCGGCCCGTCGTTCCAGCGCCAGGATGTACTGTCCGCTCAGCCTGAACGACAGGTCGCCCCCTCGGAGGGGCCGCCGATAATTGAGCTCGAGGTCCAGGCCGTCTGTCTCTTCGACGGCGAAGTTCTGCGCACGGATGTCGGCCACGACCTGTACGCTCGAGATCAGGTCGGCCGGAACCGACGCCGCTGTCGCAAACGTCACGAGCCTGCCGTTGCTGATGAACGGCACGCCCGAGGAACGTAACGCCGACACGACCGGATTGCTCAGGATCGCCAGGACCTCGTCCGGCCGCGGTGATCGCGGGGCGAAGATCTGAAGATCCGGGTCGGACAGAATCTCCTCGACGCCCGGCCGCAGGACGCGGTCGGAAATCTTCACCCGATAGTAGCCCGCGCTCACGCTCAGCCCGTCGATTGCCGAGTTGAAATCGAAGCCGAAGGTGAACGTATCGGCATCCTGCGACTGCAGGTTCGGGTTGGAACCCGCACGGAAGAGCACGAGGGACTGACCGGCCGGCAGGCGTGGATCCTGTTGTGCCGGGTCCAGGAAGGTATCCGGCTGCACCTGGAACGACACCTGCTCGGCGATGCCCGATGTGTCACGCAGCCTCGGCACGAGGAACGAGCGCGAGAAGGTCGTGCGCAGACTGAAGTCGTCCGTCAGATGCCAACGCAGGCCGAGCTTCGGCGCCAGCGCGGAGCCGATCGGGTTGCCGAAATCCTCGTAGCGCGCTGCGGCCGACAGCGTCAGCGAGCGCACGCCGGTGACGTCCTGATGGCGTCCAATCAGCGGTACGTACACTTCGGCGAACACTGACGACACGTCGCGCGCGCCTCCGTGCTCGCTGAAGAAGACGGTCGCATCCGTCAGCAGGGTCTCGCGTCGATACTGGGCGCCGCCGGCGAGCTGGACCGTGCCACCGGGCAAGGAGAAAGGCGTCGTCTGCCCCCGCGCTTCGGCGACGAAGAGGCGATTCGTGTAGTCCCGGGCGCTCGTCAGGGCGCCACGCCGCGTGGCGATGCTCGTGGACTGGTTCTCGTGGTAGTCGGCCGTCACATCGAAAGAGGTCGTGGGCGATGCCTGCCAGTTGGCGCTGCTGTAGAGCGAGTGACCTTTCGAGCGCGTGTCGAACCGACGGTCGTTGTCCGGCAGCGTCAGCTGATAGGCACTTCGGTCGCTTTCGAAGTAGGAGCCCTCGAACGAGAGCGTCAGATCGGCAATGCGCTGGTTCACTCCAGCAAAGAAGCCGACGAGAGCCTCATCGGGCGTCGCGGTGATCTCGTACTGGCTGTTGCCCACTCTCACGGGGTCGCTGACGAAGGGCTCGCGATCCTGGAAAGCCGCCATTCCATAGACACTGCCGTCAGCCCAGGAATGTCCCGCCATCGCACTGACCTGGTACTCATCTCGATCGACCTCGGTAGCCGTGGACCCGCGCACGCGCAGCTCCACGCCATCGAACGCCTTGCGCGTCACGAGATTGACGACGCCGCCCACGGCGTCCGCGCCGTACGTTGCCGATGCGCCATCCGGAATGATCTCGATTCGCTCGATGAGGGCGGACGGAATGAAGGACACCGTGGGCGCCTCCACCATGCCGGCCGAGGGCAGCCGGCGCCCGTTGAGGAGCGTCAGGGTGGCATCGGAGCCCAGGCCGCGGAGGCTGAACCCCGCGAACCCGTCGAACTGGTTGTTCGACAGCGCGCCTCCGATCCCGGCGCCGAACGCAACACCCGTCGTCGCAAACTCGCTCGCGTCGCCGGTGAAGTTCTGCGGAATCGACTGCATGTACTCGGACAACGAGCCGAAGCCCGACTGCTCGATGTCCGCCTGCGTGTGTGTGAACACGGGGCTTGCCACGTACTCCTTCGGCAACCCGCGGATGTGGGTTCCGGTGACGACCACTTCCTCTGTCTTCTCCTCAGGCCCGGATGTGGGCATGGGTTCCGCGGCAATGACAGGATCAAAGGCAACCAGACTGAGGGTGGCCGCCGCCACCGCGCGATTCTTCAAGCAAGACAACATTGAGGCTCCCCAAAAGACGAAGGCGCGCGTGCGCCGCATTCCGGCGGGCACGCGACGGCAAGCCGAGATGACGACGCACGCGGGACGGGCGCCGGCTCGGCCGACGAATCAGCTTCAGACGCGAAAGATCGGCGTCAGAGGCGGGGAGGGCCGCGGCTGTGGTAGGGAGGTCGTGAGAGTGCGCCCGTGAAGACATTCGGGCGATCCGTGCCGGAAAACACGGGAAGTGCTCGCGGCACGAACACAGGTCGAACGGTTGCGCTCGATCCCGCCTGGAACGCGGCGCAGACGCCGCAGAAGTGCACGGTCTGCGCGGGACCCCGGGCGTCCTCGCTCGCATGACGATGGATGGAGAGCTCGAAGAGCCACGCAACGACCGCAAGCACGCTCAGCGCGATCGCCCACGAGCGCAGGCGGCGATGACGTCGCAGCAGGTAGTGATCCTTCGCGGGCATGGAGCGGATTGTTGTTGGACGCGAACGAGTGAGGAAGACCTGCCGCATGTTACTACGTAACAGAGACTTCGGAGTGAGCCGCACTCAGCTGGTTCGACGGGTACCAGCCAGGAATCTGGAAAGTGAGTTTGCATACTCGATACGCCGCCGCCTGGCGATGTACCACGTGCCATCCCGCTTCTCCAGCGAGTCCTCGTAGCGGCCGATGGCGGACGTGTAATTCATTACAGATCCGTTTCACCGGGCACAATGACACCTACAAGGCCGATCACTATCAGATCGAAGCGGCGTCCAGGAGGATGCCCGTGGACGCTTTCAAAGCCGCGCTCGACAACCTGGCACGCAATGCAGTCGCCAGAAGTTGCGAGACGGCGCGCAGCACTCAGGGCTTCGGAGGCGCGGCGATGGCGAGTTTGAGCGCAAACACATTGACGATGGCGGTGCAGGGTGTGAATGCAGAGATCCGGCGGCTCGAGGACAGCGTGAACGGCGGCCTCACGGAGCTCGATCCTGACGATCAGGAGCTGCTGCTGGCATTCAGTCGGGCCGCGATGGAGCTGAAGGCGGTGTATCTGGAAATGTCCAGGACGACGCCCGGAATGCCGCCGTACGAGCAGTTGGTGGAAGTAGGGCCGGGAGACTGATCCTGCAATCCTTCCGGCAGGCTGCCGCCATCCAGCCTTCGGCACCCGCAGCGCCGAAAGGCTGCGCTGGAGCAGGCAGCAGATGGCCAGGCACCAGCGCGCCCCGGTCAGCATTCCGGGGGGCTATTGGGCAGGCGTGAGCAGTAGAGCCCCAGCAGCAAGCCCAGTCCGACTACGAGAAGCGCGAGGTCTGCTCCATCGACCCACCAGTTCGTGCTGGCGGTGCGAATGAAGAGGCCTTGCCCGGTGGTCAGCGCGTTGACGGCCGGTGCACCCATCGCAAGCAGCGCGCTCGTGCCGAGCACGAGCCTCACGCCACGCCCAACGTCCGTGCTGACGAGGCAGCACACCAGGGCCGCAAGCCACCCGAGGAAATACACCGCCCCGATGGCGAACACCTGCTCGCCCTCAGTGGGAAGTATCTTGTTCGCGTAGAACGCGCACAGCGTGGCGAGCACCATCCCGGCGCTGATTCCACCCGTCGCCTTCAGCAGCAGACGATGCGGACTCCGCGCATGCTCCGGCAATCGGGAGGCGCGCCGCTGCGTCCAGACCCGGATGCCCGTCACCACCAGCGCGCTCGCGGCGAATCCAAGGAATGCGTAGAGGATCTTGAGCGAGAGGCCGCCGTACGTGGCGTAGTGCAGCGGTGTGATCGCGGCATACATGCGGCCCCCGACCGAACGACCGAGCGACCACGTCTCGTCCCACGAGCCGTCGCGCAGCCAGTAGCGGTGCTCCGGGCTGGCGTCCAGGCTGTCGTCGGCGCGAGCCTGGACTGAGATATACGCGTTCTCGTCACCCCAATTCAGGATAGTGGCGTACTCCAGGCGGCTGCCGCGGCGCGCGCGGGCATCGTCGAGAATGCTGTCGAGATTCGTCATCGGTACTGCGTGCCCCACAGCCCGCGGAGGCGTGCCGGCGAGCAGCTGACGCGCCGCCTGAACATCCCCCTGAAAGTTGAAGAGCGCGAGCACGGAGAGCAGCAGGGTCGACAAGCCCAGCAGCGCCCCGGTGAACGCGATCATGATGTGAAACGGCAATCCCCACGTGCCGATCACGTTGTGAGCATCGGACCACTTCAGCTGCGTCGACCGGTGGACCCGGAAGACGAACAGGTTCGCGAGAATCTTGCGGTGGAGGATCACGCCGCTCACGATCGACAGCAGCATCACGATCCCGAGCAGCCCGGCAAGATAGCGGCCGATGGGATTGGGCAGGTGCAGATCGGTGTGCAGATTGCGCAGGAAGCGCCCGAGATTCTCGCCATGGATCTGGAGCTCGCGTCCGGTCGTGACATCGTAGTGGAGGCGCACGAGCTTGCGTCGCTGATCCGCGCCGGTTTCGTAGAACCGGATGTCGAGGAGGGGTTTCGCTTCGACCGGCAGCGTCAGGTAGATCGCCGACGGTTTCGCCGCCGGATGGGATGCCAATGCGTGGCGCACGATCCCGTCGACGTCGTAGTCGTTCTCGTCCAGAGCGGTCCGGTGTTCCGGGTGCTCCCATTGGTGCAGCTCGTCGTAGAAGAGCGCCACGGAGCCGGAGAAGCACAGGACGAACACGAGCAGGCCGAGAACGACACCCGTCCAGGAATGCAACGCGTAAAGACGCAAGGCCGTGCGTTGGCGCATGCTGCCAGCGGCCTATCGCAGAATCGCGTCGGCTACGACGACGCCCAGAGAGACGACGAGCACGAGCGCAAGCCCGCACCAGCACCGCAGCGGCGTGCGGCTGAGAACACCCCAGACCATCGCCCCGACCCACGCAATCGGCACGAGCAACCCGCCGATGAAGATGCGGTTTTCCTGGCTGGCAGGCACGAAGGCAGCCAGTGCCATCGCGAGGAACATGCCCACGGCGGGTGCCAGCAGCACGGCGCCGAGCACTTGCGCCGTGGGCAGCCGGTTCGCGTCACGCGGACTGGGGTGGCGATCTCGGGCCATGCTTCAACCCACCGCGGCGTCCACGAGCGCGATCGCAGCCCCGGCGCTCGTGACCAGCCACAGACCCGCTACGGCGCGCGCGCCGAGCGGTGCGAGCAACACGGCGGCGCCGCCCGAGAGCATCGCGACGCTCAGAAACCACGGGATGCCCAGTTCCCAACCCGCGCCGCGCACCCAGAGGGCGAGCGCGGCAATGCAGACGAGCCAGCGCGCGAGTGTCATACCTGGCTGCGCGCGCATTACGTTGGCGCGTGGCGGTTCGGCCCCGAGCCAGGCATGCGTACGAGTTGCGACGATCGACGTGAACGCCCACGCCGTGAAGGTGATACATAGGGCAAGCACGGTGGTATCAGCCGATGCGTGAGTGCGGTCGAACCCTGTCGCGCGGGCGTGGCCTACCAGTTCGCAAGCAGCTCAATGCCAACCACCCGGGGCTCGCCAACCTTGAGGACGTTGTTCCGGAAGACGTTCGACGTGATGTACTCCTCGTCGAACAAATTGCGCGCGAAGACGCTCGCGGTGTAGGAGCCCCATCTGTAACCCACATTGGCGTTCACCAGTGTCCGGGCATCCGTCCGCAGGTTGTTCGGCACCGCATTGAACGCGTCGTCGCGATAGTGGACGCTGGTGTTCGCGAACAATCCGCGCGCGCTGCGATACGTGAGCCCCGCGGCCGCCGAATGGCGCGCGGCGTTCGGAAACTCGTCGCCGGTGAAATCGCCGGTGGCGCCCGTGAAATCCGTGAACTCGGTGTCGGTATAGCCGAGCGCGACGAAGTAGCCCAGCGCGCCGGAGACCTGCCCAGCGAGCTCGATCTCGAAGCCCCGCAGCCGTGACTTTCCGGCGTTGTCGGTGAACATCCCTCCGGTCGACACGTCTTCGACGAGCACCTGCTGATCGGTCCAGTCGACATAGAACACGTTGGTACGCAACAGCGCGCGGTCTTCGAACAGGCGTGCGCGCAGCGACAGCTCGTAGTTCCACGTGAACTCGGGGTCGAACTCGAAGAGCCCGCTGATGACGTCCTGCCCCGAACCACCGGCGCGATAGCCACGCTGCACGACGAAGCTTGCGACCAGATCGTCGCTCAGAGAATGGCTCACCCCGATCTTGGGGAGCCAGGCATCGAAAGTGGTGCTGGAGCGGCCCGTGCTGCCGCCCTGCAGGCCGTTGAGGATTCCGTTTACGGCACCCACCACCGTGCGCAACGTGAGGCCGCCACCGAGCGGCGTCGCGGGGACCTGTGCGACATCCGGCAGAGGCGAGCCGAGCGTCACGGTCTCCTCAGTCTCCAGGCGCTGTTTTTCGCGGTCGTAACGCAGCCCGAGCAGCAGGTGCGTCCTGGCCCCGAGCGCATAGTCGAGATCGATGAATGCGGCGACGTTCTCCTCGGAGGTGACGAGCCTCTGGGGCCGTGAAACCAGGAACGGGTCCTCGTAGTAGGGCGCGACGAGTGATGCCGCCGGGGCAAGAGCGGCTGGCAGCGAGCTCGGAACGGAGATGCCCGACAGGAAGAAGGAATCGTCATCGGCCTGCTCGTCGAGATAGAGCACGCCGAACAGGCCACGCAGGCGCTCGCCGGTGTAGTGCAACCGGACCTCCTGGGAGAACAGGTCACGGTCATTGATCCGCTCGCGCCGATTCGGCCCGCCGGCCGCCGATTGATCGTCGTCGTCGAGGCGATCATAGCGACTGTCGTTGTGGGACGTGATGCTCGCCAGGCGCCATGCGTCGCTGAGCCCGTAGTCGAGGTGGAGTGTCGCGATGCGCTGGTCGAGATTCTCATGGCCGTCGAGGTTGGAGTAGACGCGACGCGCGAACGGATCGTCGGCGCGCACGACATCGTCGCCCGACTCGTTGCGCGATTCGCTCAGCGTCAGCATGGCGCGCAACCCAGGGGCAGACTTCGGCTCGTACAGCAACTTCGCGCGTGCGAGCGTGTTTCGCGTACGCGCGTAGTCGTCTACGCCCAGCGTGGGGTTCTCGATGTAGCCGTCGGATCGGCGAGTGTCCGCGGCAATGCGCAGAGCCAGGGTGTCTGCCACGAGCGGCACGTTGACGGCCGCAGAGGCGATGCGGCTGTCGTACGACGACGCCTGCACTCGCGCCTTGGCTTCGAACCGATGAACCGGATCGGCGCTGTTCACATAGATGCCGCCGGCGAGGCTGTTGCGTCCCTGGGTGGTCGACTGCGCGCCGCGCATCACTTCCACCTGCGCGATGTCCCAGATATCGAGCTGGCCCACGCGGATGCCGAAGCCGTTGATCTGCGCGCCATCGATGTTGAGCGTCGCGAGCCCGCCGTTGCCGCCCGACACGCCCCCGTGATCCATGCCGCGAATGTTGAAACCCTCGCCGCCGGACGTCGACGACACGTTCGCCATCTGCAGCAGCGAGTCCGGGATGTCGCGAATGGCGTAGGCCTCGACCTGTGCCGGCGTGATGACTTCGACGCTCGTAACGGTGTCGAAGAGCGAGCGGTCGGTCTTTTCGCCCGTGACGATGATTTCGTCGATGCGCGTGGACGGCGGCTGCTCGGGCTGCACCGGGCTGTGCGCCGGTGTCCGGACGAGTGTCAGCGCCCGCTGTCCCACTCGACGTACCTCGAGCCCCGCATCGGCGGTGAGCCGTGCGAGTGCCTGCTCCGCCGTGTAGCGCCCCTTGAGCGGGCGAACCCGATGATTCGCCACGAGCTCACTGGGCGCGAGGATCTGGACGCCGGTCTGGGCGGACAGCTCGGTGACTGCTCCGTCGAGCGGACCGGCCGGCAGGTCGATCTGGACGGCGGTTTCCGGCGCGCCGGCTTCCGACGCGACGCCGGACTGAAGCGGCATCAACGCGCAGAACAGTAGAGAAAACAGATACCTGACGACCATTGAGGATGTTGCGGGTGGCACGCTGGAAATACGAGTCATTAGCATTTGGTACTAAGACAACGCGGCGAGCGCAAAACCCGACGCGCGCGCTTCGGGGCGGGACGTCGGGGGAGGGCGCCACGTCTGGGGCGAGCTGCGCGGGGGCGAGCGCCACGTCGAGGTGGTGGTGGGTGTCCGCGAAGAATCGGACGCGTGCGCCGGGATCAGGGAAGAATCAGAAGGCCAGCTGTGCGCGCGGGACGGGATCCGCAGCTACGGGATCTGCACGAGGGAGCGAACGTCAGTTACGGAGAGCGGCGCGAGGGCGGGGCGAACGTCAGTTGCAGCTCCTTCGCGTCTCTCGAAACAACGGCCAGGCCGAATCCCGAAATCAGCGTGTCGATGCCCTCATCGAGGCGATCGATGAAGAAGGTGCCGGTCACTTGCGCCGAGCGCTGATCGCCGAGGTGGGCGGTGATTCGATACGGCGTATAGCGATCGATCTCCCTGAGCACGCTCTCGAGCGTTGCGTTCCGGAAGACCAGCATGCCCCGTTGCCAGGCCGCACTGTCAGCGGCTTTGACGACCCGCACCTCGCCCAGCGCCGCGCCCGTGGATTCGACGGTTTGATCGGCACCGATCTCGACGGACGGCCCGGCCGCGACCGCAACACCGACCCGGCCTTCGGTGACCGTGATGCGCGCAGCATCGTGATCGAGGCGACGCACGATGAATCGCGTTCCCAGCGCTGCGGCGGTGACCTCCGCCGCGGACACGACGAACGGCCGGACGGGATCCTTCGCCACCTCGAAAAGCGCTTCGCCCTGGATGAGCTCGACGTTGCGGTGGGAGGAGTCGAAGCCCACCCGGATGGCGGAGTCGAAGTTGAGATGGACGGTCGACCCGTCCGCGAGCGATACGCGACGGCGCTGTCCCCATTCGGTGCCGTAGGCTTCGGTCAACAACGAAGCATCAGCCATCACGGCTCGCGACGTTGCCGATTCCGGAGTGGGATCTTCACGATGGATGACGAGCACCACCAGCAAGGCGGCTGCAGCGGCAAGGGCAGCGCCTGCCTTTCTGCGAGAGCGCGGGAGCAGCGTGCGCGGAAGGCGGATGATGGACGCAGCGGCAGGGGGGGGCAACTGGCCCATCAGCTGCCACGCGCGCTCTGCATCCTGCCAGGCGCGTTCGTGTTCCGGGGACAAGTGCCGCCATTGCTCAGCGCGCGTGCGTTCCGTTGAGTTTCCCGACGAGGATGCGAGCGTGGCCACGAGGTCGATCGCGGTGAGCCTGAGCTCACGCACGGTCAACGCGTGCTGCGACTCGCCAGGCTCGGTCACCGGGACGGCTCCTCACGCCTGAAGCCAGGAGATTCTTCCATCTCGATGACGCGCATGTAGCAATGGCGCACCGCCCGACTGAGGTTCTTCTCCACCGTCGTGATGTGGAGCTTGAGATGGGCTGCCGCATCGGCCTGCTTCATGCCCTCGATCCGGATGAGCGTGAACACCTGCTTCGCGAGCGGAGGCAGGTCTTCCAGCGCGGCTGCCATGACACGCAGCCGGTCCTTGTCGCTGAGTATCCTTTCCGGGGTAATCGTGTTGACGGCATCGAGTGGCTGGCTGTTCGCTCGTGCCTTGCGGCGGCTCTCGGCGATTCTGTGGTTGATCGCCACGTTGGCCGCTGCCCTGTACAGATAGGCTCGCATGTTGTCGACGCCGTGAGTCTGCGGCAGCGTCATCAGGCGCAGGAAGAGATCCTGCGTCAGATCCGCCGCGGTGTCGCGACACCCGACACGCCGCATCAGGAAGCTCTCGATTTCGCGCCCGTAGCTGACGAACAGCTCGCGGATGTTGATTCCACTCATGATCAGAAACGATTGCGAGCCTGGTGATGCTGCTGAGGAGCGCGCCGTCGTCGTGTAGCAGTACAACCGCTGCACGCCAGACCGGAGGCAAGACCACCCGCAACATCGGAAGTTAGGGTTGCGCAGGATGATAGGTAGGCATGATTGTCGCGGCAAGCGAGCTCATGCGTACAGGCAGGGGACGAGGGTGCATCAGCCGATCTGCGCGCACGCAGGCTCCAGTCGGCGCGTCGGCGCAATTGAACGCCGGCGCCATGCTCGAAGTGGAACCCGCGGCACGGGTACCCCCCAGTCGAGCTCGATGGCCGGCAGGTCCTGCAGACCTCATCTGCCGCCACACATTATCTGCGCAAAATCGTTTCGAACGGACGCTCGCCACGGCGCAAAGGCTCACTAGCCTTGCGCGCATGCCCTCCCAGCTCCACGAATCGCATCTGCTGCTGTTCCGAAATCAGCCGCGGCTTGCGGCTGAGCTGATTCGTGACGCGCTGGGCGTCACGCTGCCGGCATTCAAAGGAGGCACACGTCGTGTCAGCGGATCTGACGGACCTTCAACCCGCCGAGTACCGCGCGGACATGGTCGTTCAGTTGACGGACGACGCACCGGTCTACGGCATCATCGTGGAGGTGCAACTCTCGGTGGATGATCGCAAGCGGTTCGTCTGGCCGGTGTATGTGGCGAATCTGCGTGCGCGGTTGGAGTGCCCGGTGTTACCGCTGGTGGTGACCGCGGATGAGGCCGTGGCGCGCTGGGCAGGCCGCCGCGTGGAGATGGGTGGGCTTCACCAGTTCGCCCCATACGTGCCGGGTCCATCAGGAGTCCCGAAGATCACGGACGAAGCGCAGGCCTGCAGTAACCCGGAGCTTGCGGTGCTGTCCGCGATGGCGCATGGGCGCGACGCGAGCAGGCGCTCGAGATCGCTCTGACAGCCCAGAGTGCCAGCCAGGGGCTCGACGCGGATCGCGCGTGCATTTATCTTGATCTCATCATGAGCTCTCCAGGCGAGGCGGCGCGACGAGCGCTGGGCAACATGGACGCACGCAAATACGAATATCAGAGTGACTTCGCACGGCATTACATCGCACTCGGCAGGGCGGAGGGCCGGGCGTCTCTGGTCATCCGGCAGCTCACGTCGCGTTTCGGCCCGATCGATTCACAGACGGAAGCCCGCATTCGGCGAGCCTCGATCGTCGAGCTGGAAGTCATCGGCGAGAGTCTGCTGACCGCGCGCACGCTGCAGGAAGCTCTTGGCTCTCCATGAGAGCAAGGACTTCCCGCACAGCATGAGCGTTCGGGCGCCAGGAGCGAGCGCCCGTCTCGGAGATTGATGCCGCGTTGCCATGTGCTTTTGCACGATTGGTGATCGCGCCTCGGTCCTGCGCATCTGATTTCTTCGCATCGCCGCAACCGCCGATCGTGAACACGCGGCGTGCCAGCGTCGAGTAATCCACTCGCCGCGATTTCAACCGGTCCGGGAATGCCCGTGCGGCCCGCATCACCGTAGTTGCCGCGCCGACGGCACGAATTCGCGCGCGGGTCCCGCCGCCCACCATGCGGATGAGTTTGCCAATGCGAAGCAGTCTCATTAAGCTTCAGCGCGACTCGGCCGAGCCACTTCGGTCGCACTCTACGAATCAACTCAGTCGCACGGAGGTCTCTCATGTCGCCACCCGTTTCACCGCGAGCGGCTACGCCGTCACGCCATCTGCTGAAGACTGCAGTCGGCCTCGCGCTCAGCACGGCCCTTGCCTCCGAAACCTCCCGCTCCGCTGAGCCCGCCACGCAGCTGCCACGTGTCACGGTGGAAACGGACGAGCCTCTCATCAACCGTCCGGTCGCGTCACCGAAGTTCACCGCGCCACTGGCGGATACCCCGCAGACTGTTTCGGTCATTCCGCGGGAAGTGTTCGTCCAGCAGGGCGCGCAGAACCTGACGGACACGTTGCGCAACACGCCGGGCATCACCTTCAACGCGGGCGAAAACGGCTTTTCCACGGGCCTCAGCAATTTCAGCATCCGCGGCTTCGACAGCTCCGGCAGCGTCTACATCGACGGCGTGCGCGATTCGGGCAACTACAACCGGGATGTCTTCAATCTCGAACAGGTGGAGGTCGCCAAGGGGCCGGCGGCTGACAACGGCCGTGGCAGTGCCGGCGGCTACGTGAATCTCGTCACCAAGACGCCGCGCGCGCAGAAACTCCAGGACCTCACCCTGAGCTTCGGATTCGACGAGGACGACTCGAAGGAGCGCGTCCGCGGCACGTTCGATTTCAACCAGCCGCTGAGTGACAGCACCGCGCTGCGCGTCAACGCGCTCTGGCAGGATGGCGGCGTTCCCGGGCGGGACGTGGCCGAGATGACCTCCTGGGCCGTCGCCCCGTCGGTGGCGTTCGGGCTCGGCACGGCGAACCGCGTCGTGCTTGCGTATCAGCACCTGGAGCAGGAAGACGTGCCGGACTGGGGCGTGCCCGCCGCCTTCATCGAGGACATGAACAACTACGACTCCACGCTGGACGGCAAGTCGCTGCGCGACAGGTTCTACGGCCTCGCGTCGGACTTCGACGACGTCTCGGCGGATTCGCTGCTGGTGCGCTTCGAGCACGATTTCTCCGCCAGCACGCAACTCAGCAACCAGCTCCGCTGGTCGCAGACGGAGCGTGACGCGGTGTACACCGTTCCCACGGGCTTCAATGTGGCCGCCCGCACGGTGCCCACGCAGCGCCAGGCGTACGGGCGGGAGAACAAGAGCCTTTCGAACCTCACCAGCCTCACGACCTCATTCGCCGCAGGCGGCGTGCAGCATCGTGTCGCAACCGGCGTGGAGCTGTCGCGGGAAGAATCCAGTGCGGATCGCTTCGGCACACAGACCAACCCGGGCGGTGCGCCCGCCGATGCCTTCAATCCCGACAGCCGCCGCGCTGGCCCGTGGAATGTCGCGCCCAGCGAGAGGAGCGAAGTGAAGATCGACACCATCGCGGCGTACGCCTACGACACGCTGGACCTGAGCCCGAAATGGCAGCTCACCGGCGGCCTGCGCGTGGAGCACTACGAGGTGGAGATCGACAGCTCCACGGCGGCAGGCGCACCGCAGGGGCCGGACAACTACAACACGAGCGAAACCACCGTCGCGGGCAAGATTGGGCTCGTCTACAAGCCCGTCGAGCATGGCAGCCTCTACGCGTCCGTCGGAGTATCCGCGCTGCCGCCGGGCTCGTTCCTTTCCAACCCGGACATCTCGCGCGAGGGCGACAACGCGTTTCCGGGCTGGAGCGCAGGCATGAACAGCACGAGCTCGAAGGTGCAGCGCTCCACCAACTACGAGCTCGGCACGAAGTGGGAGTTTGCCGACCAGAAGGTGCTCGCCACCGCCGCCCTGTTCCGCACGGAGCGGGACAACGTCGCCATCACCGGCAGGGACCCGCGCGTCACGCCGCTGCCGCCCGTGGCTCTGCTGGGCTACGGTGAGCAGAACATCCAGGGCCTCGAGCTCAGCATCGCCGGCCAGATCACCGATGCATGGTCCATCTTCGGAGGTGCCGTGTTCATGGACAGCGAACGCAAGCACAGCGAGTTGCTGGATGAAGGGCGGCGCCTCGCGAACCCGGCGGACTACGGCGCGGTACTGCGGACCAGCGGCGATGAGCTCGCCTTCACGCCGGATGTCACCGCCAATCTGTGGACCACGTATCGCTTCCCGTTCGGCCTCACGGTGGGCGGCGGCGCGCAGTACGTGGGGTCATCGTGGCTCGGACGTCCGGACGACGCGGAGCGCATCATTCCCAACGGAGCGGCCGGCGAGCTGCCGAGCTACTTCGTGCTGAACGCGCTCGTCACCTACGACGTCACGCCGAAGGTGGGCGTGCGGCTGAACGTGCAGAACCTCACGGACGAGCTCTACGCCGTCTCGAGCAACTGGCCCGGGTCGCGCGTGTTCATCGGCGCGCCGCGTTCCTTCCTGCTCAGTGCCGATGTGAGATTCTGAGCGTCGCCACGGTCACCACGACCGGCGCCGGGCGGGCCGCTGTGCCCGCCCGGGATCTCAGATCCGCACGATGCTCCTCGCCATCCCGAAGGTTCTGACGGCAGAGCAAGTCGCCGAAGCCCGTCGCACGCTCCAGGCTGCCCAGTGGATCGACGGTCGCGACACGGCGGGCCACCAGGGCGCTCGCGTCAAGCACAACGAGCAACTGCCATTGCGCAGCCCGGCTGCGCAGCAAATTGGGCGAGTCATCCTCGAGGCGCTGCCGGGCATCCCGCTTTTCATGTCGGCGGCGGTGCCGCACCGGATTCTGCCGCCCATGTTCAACCGCTACGGCAGCGGCCAGACTTTCGGCACACACGTGGACGGCGCCATTCGCGTGCTGGGCAACGGCGACAGCATCCGCACGGATATCTCCTGCACCCTGTTCCTCACTGAGCCGGACGAGTACGACGGCGGCGAGCTCATCGTGGAAGACACTTACGGGACGAAGAGCGTGAAGCTTCCCGCTGGCGACATGATTTTGTATCCCTCGACCAGCCTGCACCGTGTCACGCCGGTGACGCGTGGTGTGCGTGTGTGCTCCTTCTTCTGGCTGCAAAGCCTCATTCGCAGCGACGTGCAACGCTCCATCCTGTTTCAGATGGACTCCGCTATCCAGCGCCTGCGCCAGGAGCTGCCGGGCCACCCTTCCATTGAGCAGCTCGTAAGGGTGTATCACAACCTGCTGCGCCAGTGGGCTGAGGTGTGAGGCAGGGATTTCGCAGCGCGCCGTCTCAGACATCATGGCCCGATCCCGCTCCTGGGGTTCAGGCCATACCAGGGCGTGTTCACACTGAGTTGTGCCCGGTCAAGGCCGCCAAAGTCGCGCCTTCGGCGGCCGGAAGCGAAGCTGATGTCCGCAAAAAGCGCCGGGCCGCGCAGGCCGCAGGCGACTTTTGCCAATTGAACTAGAACTCTCGCTTAGTGCCGATGCGTGCCAGCACGAGCACGGGCACCAGGCCGGCCGCAACGATCAGCAGCGCCGCGATGGCCCCGTCCTCATACGTGCCGCGCGCCGCTTCGCCGTAGAGATGCGTGGCGAGCGTTTCGAAGCTCAGCGGACGCAGGAGCAACGTGGCCGGAAGCTCCTTCAGACAATCCACGAATACCAGGAGTGCTCCGCTGGCGAGCGCCGGCCGCAACAGCGGCAAGTGGACGCGCCTCAACACGCCAGCGCGGGTTTCGCCGAGCGTGCGTGCAGCGCCGTCCAGCGACATCGAGATCCGGCTGTAGCCGGCTTCGATGGTCCCCGCGGACACTGCAAGGAACCTGACCGTGTACGCATAGACGATTGCGGCGCCAGAGCTCAACACCAGCAAGCCCGTCGATATGCCGAGCGCGTGTGTGGCGGCAGTGTCGATGACCGCATCGAGACTCGTGACCACCGGCAGCATCCCCGTTGCCAGCACGGCGCCGGGAACCGCGTAGCCCAGCGAGGCAACCCTGCCGGCAGCAGCAGGCAGGACGTCGCGCTCCGTGCGAACGGCATAGGTCACTACGAGCGCGAAAACGACAGCAAGCACCGTCGCGATCGCAGATACCGCCACGGTATTCGCAAGCTCTTCGACGATCGCACGCGGAACGCCTGCGAACCGTACGCGCGTGAGCGCCGCATCGACCAGATAAAGACCGGGGAAGACAAACCCGATGAGCACCGGCGCCGCGCACCCCGCAAACGCCGCCGCGGCGGCGGGCCCTCGCAAACGATGGCGCGACATGGGCCTTGGGTGCTGCGCGCTGTTGAAGTAACGCCTTCGCCGCCGCGCCCAGCGCTCCAGCAACACCAGCACGACCACCACCGCGAGCATCGCCAGCGCGATCTGCGCGGCGCCGGGCAGATCCGAGCGTGTCACCCAGGTGCTGTAGATGGATACCGTCAACGTGCGCACGCCGAGAAATTCGGCCGCACCGATGTCGTTCAACGTTTCGAGCAGTGCCAGGCACACCCCCACCGCCACGGCAGGGCGCGCGAGTGGCAATGCCACGCGCGCGAAAACACCCCGCCGGGTGGTACCCAGCGTGCGCGCCGCGTCGATGAGATTCGCAGCCTGCATGAGGAAGACCGCACGGGCGGCAAGATACACATACGGATAGAGCACGAACCCGAGCAGCAGGATGCACCCTGCCATCGATCGAACGTCCGGAAGCCTGAAGTCCCTTGGGCTATCGATGCCGAGCACGGCCCGCAACGCGTTCTGCACCGGCCCCACCGGATGCAGGATGTCGAGGTACGCATAGGCAATGATGTACGTGGGAACTGCGAGCGGTAGCAAGAGCGCCCAGTCGAAAACGCGGCGCCCCGGGAATTCGTGCGCGGCGACCAGCCAGGCTGTACCGGTGCCGACAACGGCGGTGAGAATGCCCACGCCCGCAAGCAGGGTGAGCGTGTCCCGTGCGGCCACCGGCAACACGTAAGCGGCAAGATGAGCCCACAGCTCCGCAGATCCGCGGGCTGCGGCAAAGCCGAGTGCCAGAATGGGCGCCACCACCAGCAGCGCCACCACACACGATGCGGCGGACCAGGCCCCGAAGCGATGCCGCCACGGGGCGGGCCCCCGTCGGCTCACTGGTCGAAGCCGACCTTGTCCACGAGCTTGCTCGCAGCACCGCGAGCGCGCGCGATCTCTGCGAGCGGGATGCTGTCCACCTTCAGCGTGCCGAGCTCAGCGATGATCGGATGGACGGCCGCCCCAGGCTTCACGGGGTATTCGAAGTTCGCCTCGGCGTAGAGTTTCTGCGCGTCATCCGACACGAGGTACTCCATCAACTTGACGGCCGCGTCACGATTCGGAGCGTGCTTCGCGAGGGCGGCGCCGGAAACGTTCACCTGCGTTCCACCGTTCTGGAACGTGGGCAGGATCACCTTGATGGCGTCTCCCCACTTCCGCTGCTCCGCGCCGCCGGCACCACTGCGCATGAGCCCCACGTAGTAGGAGTTGCCGATGCCGATGTCGCAGATGCCGCCGAGAATGTCTCGTGCCACATCACGATCACCGCCGGTGGGCTTGCGTGCCAGGTTGGCCTTCACGCCACGCAGCCATGTCTCGGTGGCGGCCTCGCCATGATGCGCGATGCTGGCGGCAATCATCGCGGTGTTGTAGGGGTGCTGGCCGGAGCGGATGCAGACCTTGCCCTTCCACTTCGGGTCTGCGAGCTGCTCGTAGTTGAAGGAGGTGAGGTCCAGGCCTTTCTCGGCGTACAGCAGGCGTGCGCGCATCGAGAGCGTGTACCAGTGGCCATCCGCGCCGCGGAGATTTGCCGGGACAGCGGCGTCAAGCACGGTGGAGCGCACGGGCTGCGTGAGGCCTTTCTCGACGAGGTCGAGGAGGTTGCCGAAATCCACCGTCATCAGCACGTCCGCGGGCGACCGTGCACCCTCTGCGGCCACGCGCTCCGCAAGCCCATCACGCACGAAGATGCTGCTCACCTCGATGCCCGTGTCGCGCGTGAACGCCTCGAGCAGGGGCTTGATGAGCCCGGGTTCCCGTGTCGTATAGAGATTCACCTTCTCCGCCGCCTGTGCGGGCAGAAGCGCGGAGGAGGCGGCGATCAGCAGGGTGGTACAAAGGCGGCGCAGGGCGGGTGGCGTCATGATGGAATCTCGCTGATCAGGTCGATGGGGTGGAGAGCTCGCCCTCGACGCGCTTCGCGGAAACGCGGGACCGGGCGGGCGGGCAGACATCGGCGGGCGCGCCGTATTGAATGAGACGTCCGCCGCGCAAGAGCGCCACCCGATCGGCCACATCGCGGGCCTCGTCGGGATCGTGTGTGACGATGACGGCCGTGGTGCGCGCTTCGCGCAGGAAGCTCACTGTGTGACGACGCACATCCTCACGCAGCTCGGTGTCCAGGCTGGAGAACGGCTCGTCCATCAGCAGAATGCAGGGCTTCGGCGCCATGGCGCGCGCCAGCGCCAGGCGCTGCTGCTCACCGCCGGAAAGCATGTGCGGGTAACTCTGCGCATAGCGCGCGAGACCCAGCTGCTCCAGCAGCTGCGCCACGATCGCGCGATCGCCCCGGCCGAGGCCGAATGCCACGTTGCCGGCCACCGTGAGATGCGGGAAGAGCGCGTAGTCCTGGAACACCATCCCGACGTGTCGGCGCTCGGGCTCGACGAATCCGCCCGGCCCATCCACCTCGCGGCCGTGGATGACGATGCGTCCGGCGGACAGTCGCTCGATGCCCGCGATCGCGCGCAGAAGCGAGGATTTGCCGGAGCCGGAAGGGCCGAGCAGGCAGACCACTTCTCCGGCGTTCACTTCCAGCGTCACGTCGTTCAGCACTGTGGCCTGGCCGAAGCGCACGCTGACGTGCTCGATGCCCAACGCCCCCCGTCCCGAAGCAGGCCCGGCGGGGGTGTCGGCGGAGGGGAGGGCAGGGAAATCCGTCATTTACGCTGGGTGACGAAGGCAAGTGCGACTCGGTCGCATTATCACCGAATTGCGCCGCGAGGCCAGGGCGGTGCGGCTGGAGTGCCTCCAGGCGGCGCGGCGCGGTCCGCGGGAGAGGCTCTGCAGGTCGGATGGAGTCTTCGCAACCTGCGGTCGACTACGTCGTTGGCGAAGCGGCTCAAGGTACGGTGCGTGACCCGTTCGCTCTCCTGCCGAGAGCGGACTCATCCCCGTACGGGTGATTACTTTGCTCTTTCTGCCTTCGCAGCGGCACGAGTGTGAGCAACGACCATCCGGATGTCGCCGTAGTCGAATTTGTCGCCCGTGCCCTTTCGGATCGCCGTGAAGGTCGCATCTTCGTGCTCCCGCAGAAACTCGATTACCGGGCCGACTATCTCCGCGGGCAGCACATCGTGAACGTCGAGATCGCCGCTGGCGATCCAATGCGCAAGATGTCCCTTGATCGTGCCCACCGCCAGGCCGCGAGTCGCGGCGATCTCCTCCGCGGTCTTGCCTTGCCGATGCAGATCGAGCGTGTCCCTGTACGTCCCCCCCTTCTCCTTGCGTCCGGAAGGCACGGCCGGGGCGGCCTGCAGGGGCTTCGCTCTGACGTGTTTCACCTCGCCGTCGTAAAGCTTCTCATCGAGAAACGAAGCGTCATGGAGCCGTTCGATCTTGCTCCAGCAGCTGTCCTCGATGGAGCGCAGATGGTTCACGTAGCGCTTCACCTTCTTCTTGTAGCCGAGCGCGCCGATGTGTTCGTGCAGTGGCGCGGCGAGCTGGGTGGCAATTTGCGACGTGAAGTATTCGATGGCCTTCCGGCACCGCTCTTTCAACAGGGCGGCATCATTCGAGTCAGTCCCGGTCGCCTCGATCAGGCGACGCAGCTGACGCTGAAACTTCTCCGCCGTGGAATCGAGCTCGCTCGTGCGGGCTCGAATGCGATCATGCAGCTCGGTGGCGGCTACGACATCCGGGGTCTTCTGCTGGGCTATCAGCTCCCGCCACTCATCCAGGTGGCTCGACAGCTCAGCGAACCTGAACAGTCGCAGGAGCAGATGGCTCGCGTACGACGCTCTTTCCCGAGCGAGCACGCTCTGCAGCTCGGCGGCTGTGTGATTCGATGCGCTGAACTCGCTGGTGCGAGGGTCGTCGTGCAGGGCGCCCGGCGTGATGAGCGAGCGCAGGACGATGCCTTCCAGGGACCGGCAACGACTCAGCGCCACATACACCTGCCCCGCGGCGAACGATCGCCCGGCGTCGATGATCACCTTGTCGAAGGTCAGGCCCTGGCTCTTGTGTATCGTGATCGCCCACGCGAGCCGCAGCGGGTACTGGCTGAACGTGCCGAGCTCCTGCCTGACGACTCGCCCCGACTCCTCCTCGATGCCATAGCCGATGTTCTCCCAGACTTCGCGGTGGAGCGTGTAGTCCATTCCCGAGTCCCTGAACGTGACCGTGATGTCCGTTCCGTCGATGCGCTTCACGCTTGCGAGCTTGCCGTTGTAGTACGCGCCACCTTCGGTGTCGTTGCGAATGAACATGACCTGCGCGCCAACCTTCAGGTGCAGCACTTCATCGCAAGGGAAGAGGGCCTCCGGGAACTCGCCGTCGATCTGTGCCGCGAACGAATGCGTCCGGCCGCTCAGGCTCGCAAGCTCGGACGAATTGACGCGGTCAGCCTGATGGTTGTGCGTGGTGAGCAGGACATATCCCGGCTCGGTCGGTTTGAAAGCCGGGTCATGGCGCGCCTCCAGTTGCCGGTAGTCGTCCCTCTCGAGCGTACGATTGCGGATGTTGTTGAGCAGTGTGAGAAAGCGCGCGTCGCTTTGCCGATAGACCGTTTGCAGCTCGATGCGCGCGGCATCGAGCTGGGGCCAGACGAGAGAATCGAAGAAGTAGGGACTACGGTACCAGGTCTTCAGCAGGCTCCATTCCGCTTCGCGAGCCACTGGCGGCAGCTGATGCACGTCGCCGATGAGCAGAACCTGCACATCGCCGAAAGGCCGGCGGTCTCTGCGGACCGTGCGCAGGACCAGGTCTATCGCATCGAGCGTGTCACAACGCACCATGCTGACTTCATCGATGATGAGCAGCTCCATTTCCCGGAGCACACGCAACTTTTCCCGGCGCAGGCGCAGGTGTTCACGGATCAGCCGGTGGCGGTTCGTGGCAAGGTTCGGATCCACGTAATCGTCGTTGGGTACGAAGCACGTCCGCGGCAGCCCGAACATCGAATGGATCGTGACTCCGCCGGCGTTCATCGCCGCGACGCCGGTGGGCGCAACGACCACCACGTTCTTCTGACCGCGCGCGACGATTCGTTTCAGGAGTGTCGTCTTGCCGGTGCCGGCCTTTCCTGTGACGAAGCAGGACTTGCGCGTGCGCAGGGCGAGCTGCTCGGCCAGCTCGAATTCGACATTGGTCATGCGGAGTATCCGTGTTCCGTCGTTGAACCCTCCCACGGGAGAGCCCGATACAGGCGCAGTGTAACCCTCATCAACTGGAGTTTTCATGGGGCCGGGCGAGGCACTGAAGCGGTCGTGCAGGCCGGCGTATCAGGGCACGCGCGACTTTCTAGGGAGGCAGCAGCCAGGGAACCAGGATGACGCTGACGACCATCACGATCGCCACGAGAGGGAGTCCGACGCGCGCAAAGTCGCCAAAACTGTAGTTGCCGACAGCGACGACCATTGTGTTCACGGGTGAGGAGACCGGCGTCACGAACGACGCGGAGGCGGCCAGCGCAACGATCATGGCGAACGGATACGGCGATGCCTGCATGTCGTCGGCCAGAGCGAGCGCGACTGGAGCCATCAACACGGCCGTCGCAGTGTTGGAGATGAACACCCCGAGGGCCGCAGTGACGAGAAACAGCGCTGACAGCGCAACATGGATGCCGGCTCCGCCCGTGACGCTCCTCAGCGCTTCGGCTGCCAGCTCGACACCGCCCGTTCTCTGCAGCGCGAGGGAGAACGGCAACATGCCCACGATCAGCACCAGACTCTTCCAGTGAATCGCGCGATAGGCGCTGTCGAGGTCGATGCAGCGCAGAACCCCCATGAGCAGGCAGGCAATCAGCGCGGCCTGCACATTCGTCACGACGCCGCTCACCATCAACCCCACCATGACTGCGAGGCACACCAATGCGTGAGGGATGCGCCCCCTGACCGGCAGAACCTCGTCACGCTCCGTAGGCAGGTTGATCACCACCAGGTCCCGGTCGTCGGTTTGAAGTGCGTCGATCTGGTTCCACGGCCCCACCACCAGCAGCGTGTCTCCGATCTTCAGCGGCTGCTGACGCAAGTCGCCTCTCAGGGCGTCCGCGCGCCGCCGCAAGCCCATGACGGTCAGTGCGTACCGCTCCCGGAACCTGGCATTCGCGATGGACTTGCCGACCAGCCGGGAATCCGCTGTCACCATGACCTCCGCCATCCCGATCTCCTGGGATCGATCGGAGAAATCCGAGCTTCCGAGCGGCATCGCCTCGAGCGCGAAGCGGCGCTTGAGCGCTTCGACGTCGAAATCCTCAGCCTTGGCGTAGATGAACAGGATATCGCCGGCATCCAGGTCCGTGCGCCGTGCCGGGGCGACGAGGTCGCGAAGCTCGTTCAGGACTCGCAAATGGGGCAGCTGCCGCCCGGAGCGGCGCCCGCGGTCGACGGCGACGATGTCCGCGCCCGCTGCATGCAGGTTCGCTTCTTCGATCGTCTGGCCGATCAGCGGCGACCGCGCCGTCACGCGAAGACGGTGCTCGCGCTCGGCAAGATGGTATGCCTCGATCCACTCGATGACGCTCGGGCGACGTGCGCCATCCCGGTCCGCATCCTGCTTCGCGGGCAACCATCTGCGCGCGTAGAGCATGTAGAGGATGCCCAGTATCAACACGGGCACGCCGATCGGCGTGAAAGTAAAGAAGCGGAAACCCGCGAAACCGTGCCGTGTGAGCTCGCCGTTGACGACGAGGTTCACCGAGGTCGCGACGAGCGTCATCATGCCGCTGATGAGCGCGGCGACGCTCAGCGGCATCATCAACTGGCTTGGCGGCGTGCTGCTTTTTCGGGCGATGCGCAGGGCAACGGCGACGAAAATGGCAACGACTCCCGTTGAGCTCATGAATGAGCCGAGCGCCGCGACCGTCAGCATCAGCAGGACCACCAGGGCCCCCTCTGTGCTGCCGGCGCGTGTGATCAGCACATCGCCGAGGCGCCGTGCAACGCCCGTACGTGCCAGTCCATCACCGACCACGAACAGCGCGGCGATGAGCACGATGTTCGGATCGCTGAACCCGGCCAGGGCCTCTTCGACGGTGATCGCCCCCGTTAAAGGCAGCAGTGTGAGCATGATCAGCGCGACGGCATCCATGCGCGGGCGACCGACCGCGAACATGGCGATCGCGGCAGCGAGAAGCAGCAGAACGGTCGCAAGCTCCGCACTCATGCCGCTCCCCTTATACGTCCTCGTATGAGCCTGAGCACATCATCCTGACGCGGGTGTCGCGTCGCGGTGGGATGGAGGAGGGCGCATCGCGTTCGCCGCGAGCCGACGCGCGCAGCATCAAATTGGAGGCGGCTCGCCGGGGCCTAGTATCGGTAGAACGCCTCCTGCACCGCGCCGCGGTCCATGCCTTTTGCAAGGCACAGCTGCAGCAGCACGCGACTCTTTTGTGGATTGAGCTGATCGGAGGCCACGAGTCCCAGCGTGTCATCGTCCATCTCGATGTTGCGTCCAACATCGCCGCTGACGACTCGTGTGCTGCGCACGACGACTACACCCGCCCCGGAGGCTTCGGCGAGCGCCCGGCCGGTCCCGGTCGAGACGTTTCCATTGCCCATGCCGGCGATCACGATGCCGCGCGCCCCGAGCTTGACGGAGGCGTGCACCAGATCCGGAGACATGTTGGCGTGGGCGTAGAGGATGTCGACCCGGGGCAACTGGTCGCGACCCGCCGCGGAGAACTCGGAGTCGGCCGTGTGAGTGTGAGTTGGATAGCGGAAGTAGCGGATGCGTCCATAGCTTGCGGTGCCAAGGAGACCGGGACCCGGAGAGATGAAGGTCTGCACGTCCGTGGTGTTCGACTTCGTCACATCCCGTGCGCTGTGCAGATCGTCGTTGATGGCGACGATGGCGCCGCGGTTTCGGGCATCCGGATCCGCCGCGACGCCGACGGCATTGAAGAGATTGAGCGGGCCGTCCGCGCTGAGCGCCGTCGCGGGACGCATGGAGCCGGTGAGCACCACGGGCCGGGTGCTCTTCACCACCAGATGCAGGAAGAACCCGGTCTCCTCGGCCGTGTCGGTACCGTGCGTGATCACGATTCCGTCGGCTTCGTCGGCTGCGAAGAGGGCATTCACTCTGGCAGCCAGCCTCAACCAGAGGCTGTCATTCATATCCTGACTGCCCACCTGAGCAAACTGTTCTCCCGTCAGCTGTGCCAGATTGCGCAGGCCCGGCACGGCGTCGATGAGCGCCTTCACGCCGACTTCTCCGGCGCTGTAACCCGCCTCGACCTGGGATGCGGCCCGGCCGGCAATGGTGCCGCCCGTGGCCAGAATGTGAACTCTCTGCATGACTCACCTCCCGACACGGCTTCCGCTCATGCCACGCAGTCTCGCTCGTGCACATAGTCCAGGAAACCTGCGATTGGGTTTCGCGGTCACGCCGTCCCGGATTGCGCTGTCAGAATCCCCATGGCAGGCGCAGGAGCTCCCATGCTACGAGAAGAAGGATCCAGGCGACCCCGGATCACGACGACGTACGGCAACATGATCGCCACGACGGTGTCGAGTCCGGCGCCTGCCTGGTACCGGCTCGCGAACCCGACGATCATCGGGAAGCAGGGCATCACCGGCTGTCACGGGTTCCTGCCGCTGAATGTTCTTGGGCGCAGCGCGGGGTCGCACTTGGACCTTGGGCCACTCGACCCCCACGAGGCAGGCGCCAAGACTGATGTGCCGAGGCCGCCTTCTCGACGTTCAGGACAGCGGCCAGACCCTTGTCTCGGCGTTCACGCGCGCATCGATCAATGCACCACTTGCCTTCGGAAGGACAGTGTCATGGACTTTCATCGTGCCGACCTCGCCTTCGACCAGAGCATTCACACGACGATGGCGGACGGGGGTGTGACCCGCGTGGAAACGGACAGTCTCGGCTCCAGGAACATTCCCGCGCGGGCTTATTGGGGGATCAACGTGAGCAGGGCGCTCGACAATTTCGCGATCAGTGGCCGCCCGATCTCGGTGTACCCGGATTTCATCTACGGATATGCCTGCGTCAAGCAGGCAGCAGCGCGTGCGAACGCTGAGATCGGCACGCTCGAGAAGACGAGGGCGGAGCTGATCGATCGCGCCTGCGAGGAAATCAAGGACGGGAAGCTCCTGCAGGAGTTCGTCGTGGACGTCATTCAGGGAGGGGCCGGAACCTCTACCAACATGAACGTGAATGAAGTGATTGCAAACCGCGGGCTGGAGCTCGCGGGTCACCCTCGGGGCGCATACGAGCATCTCCACCCGAATGACGACGTCAACCGGAGTCAGAGCACGAACGACACTTACCCGACGGCCCTCAAGGTTGGCCTGTGCCTGTCGATCCAGCGCTTCCTGGCGCAGCTCGGCAGCCTGGAGAAAGCCTTTGACGACAAGGCGCACGAGTTCAAGGGGATCCTGAAGGTCGGGCGCACGCAGTTGATGGACGCGGTACCGATGACGCTCGAGCAGGAGCTCGAGAGCTTCGCGATCACCCTGGCAGAGGATCACGCGCATTTCGAGGGCCTGATCAGGGAGCTGTGCGAGATAAACCTCGGCGGCACGGCCATTGGAACAGGCATCGCCGCCGATCCGCGTTTCCCGGAGGCCGCGCGCAGGCATCTGGCGAACATCACGGGCCATGAGATCCGCACTGCCGCCAACCTCGTGGAGGCAACGACCGATGTCGGCGTGTTCATGGAGCTCTCGGGCGCGCTCAAGCGCACGGCGATGAAGCTGTCGAAGATCTGCAATGATCTGCGGCTCCTGGGCTCCGGTCCGCAAGCCGGGCTTGCGGAGATCAACCTGCCGGCGCGGCAGGCAGGCTCGAGCATCATGCCCGGCAAGGTCAATCCGGTTATCCCGGAGGTGGTGAACGAGGTTGCCTTCGTCGTCGCGGGTGCTGACGTAACGATGACCATGGCCGCCGAAGCCGGCCAGCTTCAGCTCAATGCGTTCGAGCCCGTGATGGCCCACGCTCTGTTCAACTCTCTGACGTGGATGACGGCGGCGATCATGACCTTGCGCGTCAATTGCGTCGCCGGCATCACGGCAAATGAAGCGCGCCTCGCGAGACAAGTTGGCTCTTTCGTCGGCGTGATTACGGCGCTCATCCCTCACATCGGCTATGCAAACGCGGCAGAGCTCGCGAAGCAGGCCTTGACGACGGACGAGAACATCGCGGACCTGGTCGTGAGGTCCGGCTTGCTGAAACGGGACGAAGTCGACGAGCTGATGTCGCCGGAGCGGCTGACGCGTCACTGACCCGCGGCACACGGCGCGCGTCAGGGGGCATCGCTGGGCCCGCGCGAGAACCGCGCCGCGTGCGGCTTGGCCGAGGAATGTGCGACGCAGACGCCTGCGCCTCACGTCTGGGTCGTCGCGCCTGAGCCAGACCGGACTCAGGGAGGCCGCGGACACCTGATGAAGCCCGCGCCACGAGCCATTGGTGGCCACCGATGACTGCGTGTCGCCGAACGCGGATATCGCTCGCACGACTCCGGGCACGACTCGCTGATGTGCCGGAGCGACACGTCGAGCGGATGCTATGAAAGGGTGGAGCCACACGCCGTTGCGTCCACCTCACCGGACACCGGCGCTACACACGCCTGTTATTTTACTTAATATACATTATGCGCCCTTTGAGGATACGGGCGTTATGTTGTGTTCTCGGGAGCCTTGCCCCTATATTGCGGTCGCAACTTGTGTGGATCTGGTCAGGATTCTCAGCAAAAACAGCAGAGCTTGAGTCGTTCCGGGGGTTTGAGCATGAACAGCACGGCTTGGGAGAAGTTTCAGGGAGCGACACTGTCGTTGACGCGTTCTGGTGCATTGAAAGATCGCCTGAACGATGCCTATCGCAATCATCTTTCGCGCATCGATGTCGCCGAGCTTCCCAAGGAGCTCCGTGACGACTTCCTCAGCTTCCATGAATCCATCACGCGCGAGCGGCCGTCCGTGCGCGGCGATGACGCAGTGCGAGCCACGATCCGCAAGATGTCGAACGGTGAAGCCGAGGAAGCGGCCACGAACGTCGTGAAGATGTTCTGTGCGCTGCAGCGCACCCACACAGGGCCAGCCCGTTCGATGGCGGCGCAGATCGTGCCGCTCTACATCGCCGAATCGCGAGCCGCCGAGCGCTGAGGGCTGGCGCGGCCGCCGGCATGCATCAAAACGAATCCACACGGCCCGCGGCGCCGGGCTCGCGCCGCGACGGGCCGCACGGCCGCTAATCCAGCTTGAATTCGATGGTGTCCCAGCGCGTGGTGTCCTCATGACGCGCGTGCTTTCGCACAGCGTCGACGAGGGCTCGTTCATCCCAATCGATGATTTCGCTGGCATGCTCCGCGAGCAGCTTGTGCGGCGGCCGCTGATCGCCGAAGCGCTTCATGAGAATGATCGGGATGTTGTTCGCCTGGGCGTACAGAAGCTGGAAGATCACGAGGTCCGGATTGCTCTCGTGCAGGCTCGACAGTGCGATGACGGCTTCCACCGGAGCGATCTGGCGGCGCAGATCCTCCTTCAGCGTTTCCTTGTCACCCACGGGCGGATGATCAGGCGTGCTGTAGTTGCGATAGAAGAAGTTCCGCGCGCTCTCGAGGTACTCGAAAACCCGCAGATAGTCGTCCGAGTTCTCCCACAGATGGGTCACGAAGATGCGCAGCGGGTTGGCCTGAGACATATACGGGAAGCCCATTCGAGGAGCCGCGGGGAGTCTCGCACATGCAGGCCGCCCGCGAAACCGAAACCCCCGGAAGGGTGCGCGCCCGGCCCGAACCTTGCGACCGGGCGCACGTTCCATGGGCTCCGCAAGGGCCCAAAACCGCTAGAATGCCGCCCCTTGCAGACAAGGCTCGTGTATTGAGACTGCTCGTCTACAACATCCGCTACGCAACCGGAACGGGCCCGGCCTTCCACCTGCCGCTTCCGGGCGCCGGCTACCTTCGCAGCAACCGGAAGGTCCTGGCCGGCATCACGGATTTCATCCGCAACGAGCATCCGGACGTCGTCGGCCTCATCGAAGTCGATACGGGGTCCATCCGTACCGGCATGGTGAACCAGGCGGAGCACATCGCGAGCCACCTGGGCCACTACTCGAGCTTCCAGTGCAAGTACGGCGCGAGCTCGATCAACCAGTTCGTGCCCATCGTGCGCAAGCAGGGCAACGCGTTCCTGTCCGCGCCACACATCCACGGCGAGCGCTTCCACTACTTCGACCAGGGCATCAAGCGCCTCATCATCGAGCTGGAGCTCGAGCACGTCTGCGTGTTCCTCGTGCACCTGTCGCTCAAATTCCGTCAGCGGCAGTACCAGCTTCGCTCATTGCACGATCTCATCCTGCAATCGAAGAAACCCGTCATCGTGGCAGGGGACTTCAACACGTTCTGGGGCACGCACGAGATCTACCTCTTCATGCGCGCCGCCGGCCTGCGCAGCGCCAACACCGCCGGCCTGCCCTCCTTCCCCGCGCGCGTGCCGCGTATCGAGCTCGACTTCATCCTCGTGAGCCAGGGCATCGAGGTGTCGGACTTCCGCGTTCCGGATGTCCGCTTCTCCGATCATCGCCCGCTCGTTTGTGACTTCACCGTGCGCGAGGACGCCATGGTGAAACGGCCAGCTGCGTAGCAGCGAATTCCACCTTCAGGGCAGGTCTCGCCAATGAACACCGCCGCAGCCTGGAAGATCGAGCGCGACGCCGACGGCATCGTCTGGCTGACGCTGGACAAGCCCGGCACGTCCACCAACGTCCTCGGCCAGGCCGTCCTCCAGGAGCTCGGCACGCACCTTGGTCCCCTGGAGGCGGATCCGCCGCGCGGCGTCGTCATCCGCTCGGGCAAGCCGAACGGCTTCATCGCCGGCGCGGACATCAAAGAGTTCACGGGCTTCAGGAACGCCGCCGACGCGTATGCCCTGATCCGCGCCGGCCAGCTCGTGTTCGACAGGCTCGAATCCCTGCCCTGCCCCACGGTCGCCGCGATTCACGGGTTCGCGCTCGGCGGGGGCCTCGAGCTCGCCCTCGCATGCCGCTACCGGGTGGCCGTGGGTGACGAGCGGCTCTCGCTCGGGTTGCCCGAAGTGCAGCTCGGGATTCACCCCGGTTTCGGCGGCACCGTGAGGTCGGTGAGGCTCATCGGCGTGAAGCCTGCCATGGAGCTGATGCTCACGGGCCGGCCCGTCCGCGCGGACAAAGCGTTGCGCCTGGGCCTCGTCGACAAGATCGTCACCGCGGCGGATCTGGATTCCGGCGCACGCGAGCTCATCACGAAGCAGCCTCCGCGTCACCGGCCGCCCTTCGCGGAGCAGGTGTTGAGCTGGCCCGTCGTGCGCTCGTTCGTGAAGCCGGCGCTCATCGCGCAGGTGGCGAGCAAGGCGAGGCGGGATCACTACCCGGCGCCCTACGCGATCGTGGAGCTGTGGGCGCAGCACGGCGCCAGCGGCCGGCAGGCGTATGAATCCGAAGCACGCTCGATTGCGCATCTCTTCACCACGGACACTGCGCGGAACCTCGTGCGCGTCTTCCTGCTGCAGGACCGACTCAAGTCCATGGGTGGCAAGGGCTCGCCTCCGGTGAGCCACGTGCACGTCGTCGGGGCCGGTGTCATGGGCGGGGACATTGCGGCCTGGTGCGCCTTGCGCGGGCTCACGGTCACGCTGCAGGATCGCGCGGCGGAGCTCATCGAGCCTGCCATCAAGCGCGCCCACGAGCTCTTCGAGAAGCGCATCCGCGACCCTGCAAAGCGCGCCGATGCGCGTGACCGCCTGCAGGCAGACGTGGAAGGCGTCGGCGTCGAGGATGCGGACGTCGTCGTCGAAGCCATCTTCGAGAACCTCGAGGCGAAGCAAGAGCTCTACGCGCGACTGGAGCCGCGCATGAAGCCGCTCGCGCTGCTCGCCACGAACACGTCTAGCATCACGCTCGAGCCCCTCGCGGCGAAGCTGGCGCAGCCCGGGCGCCTCGTGGGGCTGCACTTCTTCAACCCGGTGGCGCAGATGCCGCTCATCGAGATCGTCAGCGGCGAGCGCACGGATGCCGCGGTCGCCCAGGCGGCCCTGTCGTTTGCGCGCCGGCTCGACAAGCTTCCCGTTCCCTGCAAGAGCGCGCCCGGGTTCATCGTGAACCGCGTACTCATGCCGTATCTCCACGAAGCGATGTATACCGCGCATGAAGGTGTTCCGCTCGCCGTCATCGACAAGGCCGCTGTCGACTACGGCATGCCGATGGGCCCTGTGGAGCTGGCGGATGTCGTCGGCCTCGACGTAGCGAGCCACGTGGGCAAGATCATCGCGGCCGAGCTTGGCCGGCCCGCCCCGGATCTCGCGCAGCTCGAGTCGCTCGTCGCGCAGAAGCGCTTCGGCCGCAAGAGCGGCGCAGGTTTCTACGAGTGGAAGGACGGAAAGGCCGTGAAGCCCCCGGCGCCCGGCGTGGTCGCACCTCCGGATCTCATCGATCGCCTCATCCTCGTGCTGGTCAACGAGTGCGTGGCGACGCTGCGCGAGGGCGTCGCGAGCGAGGCGGACCTCATCGACGCGGCGGTCATATTCGGCACGGGCTTCGCGCCCTTCCGCGGTGGCCCGCTCGCCTATGCGCGCAGCCGCGGCGTGGGCGAAGTGGTGGCCCGGCTCGAGGAGCTGGCACAGCGATATGGTTCGCGTTTCCGCCCCGACCCGGGCTGGCAGACCCTGGCCGCCACGGGAAAACCGTGAACCCGTACCGGAGCGGGAAACCCCGTGTGTTACCATCGATTGCGTCTCGATAAGTATCGAATTCCGAACGTAATCCACGACCCTGACAGGCGGGTTTGCACACGATGGCCGAAGAACGCGAAGCCAGCGTTCAGCTCCTGAAGACTTTTGCACCCCTCGATGGCCTGAAGCGCGACAACCTCGCGGCGCTCGCCAAGAAGGTGAGCGTGCGAACGATGCCGGCCGGCCGTGTGCTTTTCAAAGAAGGTGACACCGACAAGCGCACCGTCTGGGTCGTGAGCGGAATGGTCGAGCTGCAGGAAGGCCCACGCACCGTCGCCATGGTTCGCGGCGGCACGCCGGACGCGCGCAATCCCCTGTCCCCGCAGATTCCCCGTCGCCTGACAGCACGCACGGTGGACGAGGTGCATTACCTCGCCATCGACAGCGAGCTGCTGGACGTCATGATCACCTGGGATCAGACCGGCACCTACGAAGTGGCGGAGCTGCAGACCCAGCTGGAAGGCGCCGGCAGCGACGACTGGATGACCACGCTTCTGCAGACGAAAGCCTTTCACCGCATTCCGCCCGCGAACATCCAGGCCATCTTCCTGCGCATGCAGCGCGTGCCGTACAAGGCAGGCGAAGTGGTCATCAAGCAGGGTGACGAGGGCGACTATTTCTACGCCATCGTGAATGGCAAGTGCATCGTCACGCGCGAGACGCCCCTCAACAAGGAAGGCATCAAGCTCGCGGAGCTCGGCATCGGCGACACCTTCGGAGAGGAAGCGCTCATCGCCGAGGCCAAGCGCAATGCCACGGTCGCCATGCTCACGGACGGCGTACTGATGCGCCTGAACAAGCAGGACTTCCGCGAGCTCATGAACGAGCCGCTGCTGCAGTGGGTGACCTACGAGCAGGCGCGCGAGATCATCGCGAAAGGCGGCAAGTGGCTCGACGTGCGTCTGCCGAGCGAGCACCAGAATCTCTCGATCGAAGACTCGCTCAACATTCCGCTCTACTTCATCCGCCTGAAGATCTCCGCGCTCGACCGCAACGTGCCGTACGTCGTCTATTGCGACACGGGGCGCCGCAGCTCGGCGGGCGCCTACATCCTGGTGGAGCGTGGGTTCGACGCCTACGTGCTCACAGGCGGGCTCACCAGCGGCAACGTCGCCTTGCGACGCTCGGCGTGACGGCCATGATCCCGGTGAAACGGGTGGTGATCGGGATCGACCTGGCGCTCGGCGCCGTGATGCTGATCGTAGGACTGCTGCCGGTTTTCAGCTGAGGGCGGGCGGCGCCCACCATCGGCGCGGCGTCACATCGTGTGCGTGGCCTTGTCGCCCGAGAGCGCGCCGGCCAGGTAGTTCTCGATCTTCTTCTGCGTCTGCCCGCGATCCTGCTCACTGAACTGCACGCCGATGCCGGCGGTGCGTTTGCCCTGCGCGCCCTTGGGCGTCACCCAGATGACGCGCCCGGCGACGGGCAGTTTCTCGTCCTCGCCCATGAGGTTCAGCAGCATGAACACCTCGTCTCCGAGGCGATAGTTGCTGTTGGTGGGGATGAACAGTCCGCCGTTCTTCACGAACGGCATGTAGGCGAGATACAGCGCGCTCTTGTCCTTGATGGTCAGAGTCAGAAGACCCGGTTTGTTGCCACCCGTACGCACGCTCACCTCGGTTCATGGGGAAGCGCGGCCCGTGCCCCGCCTCCGGAAAGCCAGCTTCGTTCCCCGCCTCGTGCCGGCCCACCCGCGAGCCCGACGGCCTGCTAGCCCGGCGACTTTCGCCCGGCGAGCCGCCTGAACAGCACCTCGAGCGCCAGAGAACGATTTAACGGCACATCGAGCGTGGACCTGAGATCGCGAACCGCGTCGGTCAGCTCGAAGAGCCTGCGTATATTCAACACCGAAGCATTATGTGACAAGTGCGCACTCGCCCGTATTTCTGCCGATTGCCCGGGGCCCGCGGCCTGGCGGTGGATGCGTTCCGTGAGCCAGTTCTCAAAGTACCTGAGGCGCAGCGCCGGCTCGGAACGGGCCCAGCGCTCCGCAGTGGCCACGGGGTCCGCCGCGCCGGCCTCGATCTCTTCGAGTGCGCGGCGGGTTTCGTGCGCGAGTGCGGGTATCGCTTTCGGGTCTGCTTCCGCGGCGAGGAAGGGCGCATCGCCGAGGACGTCCAGAACGCCGTTCCAGTCCCCTGCCCCTCGAGTTGCCTGCAGCCATTCGAGGCTCTCGGCACGAGTGGGCGCCCGCACGCGCAACTTCTGGCAGCGGCTCAGGATGGTGGCAGGCAGCCTCGAGGGCTGCGTGGCCACCAGTATGAGGAGCGTGCGCGGCGGCGGCTCTTCCAGCGTCTTCAGCAGCGCATTCGCGGCGAACCGGTTCATGGTGTCGGCGGGGGACAGAATCCCCACCTTGTAGCCACCCTGGTGGCTCGTCAACGCCAGCTCGGCTGCGAGCTCTCGCACCTGCTCGATGCGGATCTGCTTGGAGTCGTCGACCGGATGCACGCGAATGAGATCCGGATGCTGATTGTTCGCCACCCGCACGCACCCGATGCACTTCCCGCACGGCGCTTCGCCAGGCCCTATGCACAGGGCGACGGACGCGGCCCACTCCGCAAGCCAATCCCCACCAGCGCCTGGCGAGTCATGGATCATGAGTGCATGAGGCATGCGGTCCGTCTCGCGCGCGGCGCGAAGCGATGCCATGCAGGGTTCCAGCCACTTGGGGATCATGTCTCGTAGCCACTCACGACGGATCAGGCCTTCGCCAAAAGCGATTCCAGCACCTGACTGACCTGCCGCTGCACGTCTGCCAACTCTGCGTCAGCGTTTACGACGCGAATGCGCCTGTGCTCTGCCCGCGCGAGAGCGAGATACGCTTCACGCACGCGTTCGAAGAACTTCGCGGGCTCTTCTTCGAAGCGATCCGTCGGCGTTGGGCCCGATCGACGCCGTACCCGTTCCAGCCCGACGCTCACCGGCAGATCCAGCAGCAACGTGCAGTCCGGCTGCAGCCCACGTTGCACATGCGACGCAAGCTGCTCGATCAGTTCCGCGCTGACGCCGCGGCCCGCGCCTTGGTAAGCACGCGTCGCGTCGGTAAAGCGGTCACAAACCACCCATTCACCACGGGCAAGCGCCGGACGAATGAGATTCTCCACGTGCAGACCGCGGGCAGCGAACATCAGCAGCGTCTCGGTGACCGGTGTGATGGGCTCGCCCTGACGGTCCAGCACGAGGCCGCGCACGCGTTCGGCCAGAGGCGTCCCGCCTGGCTCGCGAGTGAGGCACACCTTGATGCCGCGGCTGCTCAGCCATTCAACGGCAAAACGTGCGACGGTCGACTTGCCCGCGCCTTCAATGCCTTCGAGGGTGATGAAGCGACCTGCTGTCATGGGACGGCACTTGGGCTCGTGGCAGTGGAAACCGCGCTGGGCGGCAGCCTGCGCTTGCGCTGATTCAGAGCCGCGCCTGTCATGGGCCGCCGCTCGGGGTGACGGCGGGTGTGGGCTGGGGCTTCTGGCTGCGCAACCGCGCGAGATAGCGTCTCACGGCTTCATTATGCTCTTCGAGCGTGCGGGAGAAGTAGTGTGCACCGGTGCCGTCTCCAGTGGCCACGAAAAAGATCTCTCCGGTTTCCTCCGGACGTACGGCGGCCAGCACCGACTCGCGCCCGGGCAATGCGATGGGCGTGGGCGGCAGCCCGGCACGTGTGTACGTGTTGTAAGGCGTGTCGGTGGACAGGTCCCTCGTGCGGATGTCGCCGTCGTACTTCTCGCCGATGCCGTAGATCACCGTCGGATCGGACTGCAGGCGCATGCCGCGCTTGAGGCGCGCGGTGAACACACCGGCGATGCGGGGCCGCTCCGAGGCGAGGCCCGTTTCCTTCTCGATGATGGATGCCAGGACGAGCGCCTCATAGGGCGTGCTGATGGGCAGATCCGGCTGGCGCTGTTCCCACGCATCCGCGAGCACGCGCGCCATGCTCCCGTATGCGAGCTTCAGGATGTCCACGTCTGTAGTGCGAGCGGCAAATCGATAGGTGTCCGGAAAGAACCGGCCCTCGGCAACTTCGTTCGCATGCCCGATTGCGACCATCACTTCCGCGTCGGATTTTCCCACGAGCGTCTTCGTCACGGCCGGATGCAGCTCGAGCGCACGCCGCAGATCCGAGAACCGCGACCCTTCCACGACGGTGAGCTGCTCCAGCACCACCGCGCCTTCCTCGAGCAGCCGGATGACCTGTGCGGGGCTCGCGTGCGCCGGAAATTCGTAGGTTCCTGCCTTGATGTTCGGATGCAAGCCGCTGACCCGCACGTAGAGCTCGACGGCCTTCGCGTCTGCGAACACGCCTTGCCTGCCGAGCTGCGCGATCACCGCGCGCACGCTCGACCCCGGAGCCACTTCCACACGAGCGACCTGCGAGTGCGGGCCAGGAGCGTTGTAGGCGTTGGTCATCCATAGGTGCGCGAAGTACGCTCCGGCCGCAGCGAGGAGCATCAGCGCGAAGATGGAAGTGGCGAACTTACGCATCGACCGGGTTCGCGAGCAGAGGAGCAAGGGTCGCCTGGAGTCGGCGAGTGATCTCACCGACCGCAAGCACGCGTGAGTCGAGCTGACGCACCGGCCAGATGCCGATGCGCGCGTTCGTCAGAAACACCTCGGATGCGCTGTCGAGATCCGCTCGGGCCAACACGCACTCCTCCGCCACGACGCCGGCACGCTCCGCCTCCCGCAGCACGACCCGACGCATCACGCCTGCGACTCCGCACACATCGACGCGAGGCGTACGAAGCCGGCCATTCTGGACGAGGAAGAGATTGCTCATGCTCCCCGAAACGAGGTTCCCCGAACTGCTGAACACGACGAGCTCCGCGGCATCCTCGACCGGCGCTTCCGAGCGCGCAAGCACCTGCTCGAGGCGGTTGAGGTGCTTCATGCCGCCGAGCGCGGGATTCTCACCGAGACGCAATCGGGCAGTGCGGGCCGTGACGCCATCGCGCGCCGCCGCCGGATCTTCGCCTGGCCAGGGATAGCGGAACACGAGCCGCGTCGCGATCTCCCGGCCGCTCACGCCGTACCCGCGGGCCACGGCAACACCCCGCGTGACGATCACCTTGATCAGCGAATCTTCAGCGACCAACGCCATCGAGCGAATCTCGCCGCGCAGGCGTTCGACATCGAGCGGAGCGATGCGCAACTTCTCGCAGCCGAGTGCGAGGCGCTCCATGTGCAGCGTCAGAAACCGGGGCTTGCGTTGCCGGCAGGCGATGGTTTCGAAGAGCCCATCACCAAAGTGCAGCCCGCGGTCGAAGAACGACAGGCCATCTTGCGGCGGCTGGCCGTCGACCAGCAGATCTGCGGGACCCACTGGCGCCGAGCCGCTCATCGCCCGCCTGGCGCGCCCGTGGGCGGCGTGTCGAACACCGCGAGCAGGCCGCGCGCTTTCGCGCGAGCCTCGTCGAGCTCGCGCTCGGGGATGGAGTCCGCCACGATGCCACCGCCGGCCCGCAGCTCCACGCGCCGCCCGGCGAGCGTCATCGTGCGAATGAGGATGTTCGTGTCCATGCGGCCGTCACGGTTGATGAAGCCCAGCGACCCGGTATAGGCGCCCCGCCCCATTCCTTCCAGCTCCGCGATGATCTCCATGCACCGGACCTTGGGGCACCCGGTGATGGTGCCGCCAGGAAACACCGCACGAATCGCGCCCATGGGCGTCACGTCCGGCCGCAGCCGGCCGCTGACGTTCGACACGATGTGATGCACGTGGGCATAGGACTCGATGGTCATGAACTCATCGACGCGCACCGTGCCTGCCTCGCACACCCGGCCGAGATCGTTGCGCTCGAGATCGATCAGCATGACGTGCTCGGCGCGCTCCTTGGGATGCCCGGCCAGTTCCGTCATCTCCGCGAGATCACCGCCGGGCTTCCAGCTGCGAGGCCGCGTGCCTGCGATCGGGCGGGTTTCGATGAGCCGATCCGCCGAAATGCGCGCCAGGCGCTCTGGCGAAGAGCTCACGATGGAAGCCCCGCGCCACTGCGCCAGCGCGGCGAACGGCGCCGGGTTGGAGCGGCAGAGCACTTCGAACAGCTGAGCCGCGGACACGTCTTCTGCGAGCGTGATGTGCCAGGGCCGCGAGAGATTCGCCTGGTAGATGTCCCCGGCGCGGACGTATTCCTTGGCGCGGATGACCCGCTCGATGTGGGCACGAGGGTCTTCTTCCTCGATGGAGGCCACAGGCACGCGGCGCGGCACGACGGGCGCAGCCAGCGAGGCTGGCACGTCGCCCGGGTTCGAGGCCGCATCCGCCAGGAGCCCCCGGGCTGCTTCAGAGGCGTCGGCGGCAATCCGGTCCAGCAGGTGCGCCGAATCCGCCTCGGCCACGGCGAACACGCGTCCCGATGCCAGGTCGTGCACAACCGCGCACGGCGTACGCAGCGCGAAGGCCTGCCACGGAAGCGAGGATGCGGGCAGCACCAGGCGGGGCTCGATTTCCCGCGCGAGCTCGTAGCCGAAGAACACGGTCCAGCCGCCTGCAAACACGGGTGCGTCGGGATCGACCGGACCGGGAACGCGCTCGGTCAGCCACCACTGCTCCAGGGCGTCCAGAAACCCGGTGTCCGGCAGTTTCACGCCTTCGGTGTGCACGTTGCCCGCCGGATCCAGCCAGAGCGCCGCGCGAGGCTCGGCCGCGAGGATGCTCGAACGGCTGAGCGGCCCCTCGGCCGCGCTGTCCATCAGCACCGGATAGCGATCGGGATCGCGCGCGGCCAGGCGGCGCAGGACACCGCCCGGCACCGGCAGCTCGCGGATGATGAATGGAGCGCTCACGGCAGGCGACTCGCCGCCCCGGCGGGCTTGCCGCCTCAGTCGTTCATTCGGCGGAAGATGACCGTGCCGTTGGTGCCGCCGAAGCCGAAGGAGTTCGACAGGGCCACGTCGATCTTCATCTGCCGCGCCTGGTTCGGCACGTAGTCGAGATCGCAGTCCGGATCCGGGTTATCGAGATTGATGGTCGGCGGCGCCACGTTGTCGCGGATGGCGAGCAGCGAAAAGATCGCCTCGACCACGCCCGCCGCGCCGAGCAGGTGCCCGGTCATCGACTTCGTGGAGCTGATCGCCACCTTGCGTGCGTGATCGCCGAAGGCGTCCTTCATGGCGATGGTCTCGGCCCTGTCGCCGAGCGGCGTGGAGGTGGCGTGGGCGTTGATGTAGTCCACCTGCGCCGGGTTCAGCTGCGCGTCCCGCAAGGCATTCAGCATCGCGTTGCGCGCGCCTTCGCCATCTTCCGGCGGAGCCGTGATGTGGTGCGCGTCACCGCTCATGCCGAAACCGACGATCTCGGCATAGATGCGCGCGCCGCGCCTCTTCGCGTGCTCGTACTCTTCCAGCACGACGGCGCCGCCGCCGTCGGAAAGCACGAAGCCGTCGCGGTCCCGATCCCACGGGCGGCTTGCCTTCGTCGGGTCTTCATTGCGCGTGGACAGCGCCTTGGCCTGCCCGAAGCTGCCGAGGCCGCACACGGTCATGGCCATTTCACCCCCGCCGGCGACGATCACGTCCGCATCACCATACTGGATGGTGCGCATGCCGAGACCGATGGAGTGGGTGGAGGTGGTGCAGGCCGTGACGATGCCGAGGTTCGGGCCCTTGAGGCCGTACTTGATGGACAGGTGTCCGGCGATCATGTTGACGATGGACGCCGGGACGAAGAACGGCGAGATCTTCCGTGGGCTCTTCGTCTTGAGGTACGCGTCGTACTCGGACTCGATGGTCGACAGACCCCCGATGCCCGCGCCGCACACCGCACCGCATCGCGTCGCGTCTTCCTTGCTGAAGTCGATGCCGGAGTCTTCGACAGCCTGGATACCCGCGGCCACGCCGTAGTGCATGAAGGGATCCATGCGGCGCGCGTCCTTGGGCGAGATGTACTTGTCGATGTCGAAGCCGCGCACTTCCCCGCCGAAGCGCACGGGGAATGCCGAGACATCAAAACGCGTCACCGGGCCGATGCCGCTTTCGCCTTTCAGAATGGTCTCCCACGCTGAAGACACGGTGCTGCCAACCGGAGAGACGATGCCCAATCCTGTAACGACGACGCGACGTTTACTCACACCTGATCCGTGATTGGAAGAGAAATCGGGAGCGCTGGGAAAAGTGCGGGGCGCCGGGGGGCATGGGATGGAACCATGAGGCCGCGCGCGCCCGCGGCAACGTTACGCCTTCGTGCGGCGTTCGTTGATGTAGTCGATGGCCTGGTGGACGGTGGTGATCTTTTCCGCATCCTCGTCCGGGATCTCGATCTCGAATTCCTCTTCGAGCGCCATCACCAGCTCGACCGTGTCCAGCGAGTCCGCGCCGAGATCGTCGACGAACGAGGCATCGTTGGTCACTTGTTCTTGTTTAACGCCCAGCTGCTCGGCAACGATGGCCTTAACTTGCTGTTCAACCGTGCTCATTAGGGAATAGTCCTTCTGACGTTTGAGAAGCGCCGCGCCGCCCAGGGGGCCGCACGGGCGCGGTATTGTAGGGGAACGCCCTGCGGGGTGCCACCCGGGCTCACTCCGCGAGTGTTTGTTTTTTCTGGCGAAAGCTAGACGCAGCTCAGCCCGGCCGGCAGCCGGGCGGCACCTGCCTCCAGGCCCTTCAGGGCATGTACATGCCGCCGTTCACATGCAGGGTTTCGCCCGTGATGTAACCGGCTTGCGGGGAGACCAGGAACAGCACCGCGTTGGCGATGTCCTCCGGCGCGCCGAGCCGCCCGAGCGGGATCTGCGCCTTGAGACCTTCCTTCTGCGCGTCGTTCAGGGCGCGCGTCATGTCGGTGTCGATGAAGCCGGGAGCCACGGCGTTGACCGTGATGCCCCGCGACGCCACCTCTCTCGCGAGGGACTTCGTGAATCCCAGGACTCCTGCCTTTGCGGCCGAATAGTTGACCTGCCCCGGGTTGCCCGTGACGCCGACGATCGATGTGATGTTGACGATGCGGCCGCGCCGATCCTTCATCATGCGTTTCACGCAGGCCTTGGACAGCCTGAAGACGGAAGTGAGATTCGTGGCGAGCACCGTGTCCCAGTCCTCTGTCTTCATTCTCAGCAGCAGGTTGTCGCGCGTGATGGCTGCGTTGTTCACGAGGATGGTGGGCAGCCCTTCGGCAGCCTCCAGATCCGCGAGCAGCGCGTCCACGGAGGCGGCACTGCTGGCATCGAGAACCGCGCCGCGCCCCTGATAGCCTTTTGCCTTCAGTGTCTCGGTGAATGCTGCCGCGCCCTCCGCGCTGGTCGAAGTCCCGATGACGCGCGCACCGGCGCCCGCCAACGCCAGCGCGATTGCGTGGCCGATGCCGCGGGAGGCTCCTGTCACCAGGGCCAGTTCATTTTCAAGCATTCGGAAGCCCTTTCGTGGCGTTGAGTGCGGCATCGAGCGCGGCAGGATCTTCCAGCGCCGCGAACGTGACGCCCGAAACCTGCTCGACGCGCTTGTTGAGATTCGTGAGCACCTTGCCGGGCCCGCATTCGATGATCTGTTGCACACCCGTGCCGGCGATGGCGCGCACGGTATCGCGCCAGCGAACCGGGCTTGCCAGCTGGCGGCCCAGGAGCTCGCGCAGGCCGGCAGGATCCGAGTGCGGCTGCGCATCCACCGCGCTGATGTAACGAACGCGCGGGGCGCGCACCTCCACACTGGCGAGCCGCTGCTTCAACTGCTCCGCGGCGGGATTCATGAGACTGCTGTGCGAGGGAACGCTCACTGGCAGCGGCAGCGCGCGCTTCGCGCCGCGGGCCTTCGCTGCTTCGATGGCGCGCTGAACCGCCGCGGCTTCGCCTGCGATCACGACCTGCCCGGGCGAGTTGAAATTCACCGCCTCGACCACCGTGCCGTGCTGGCTTGCCTCGCGGCACGCGGCTTCGACGTCCGCATCCTCGAGCCCGAGCACGGCAGCCATGGCGCCCGTGCCGGGCGGCACAGCTTCCTGCATCACGCGGCCGCGGAACTTCACAAGCTCGATCGCAGTCGAGAAGTCCAGCGCGCCGGCAGCGACCAGCGCGGTGAACTCCCCGAGGCTATGGCCGGAAACCACCGAGGGCGCACCGCCACCCAGACGCTCCCACAGTCGTGCCGTGGCGATGCCCGCGGCCAGCATGGCCGGCTGGGTCCTTTCGGTGGTGTTGAGCTGCTCGGCCGGGCCTTCCTGAACGAGCTGCCACAGGTCGTAGCCCAGCACCTTGCTGGCTTCGTCGAAGGTGGCGCGCACCACGGGGTCTGTGCCGGAGAGGCTCGCAAGCATGCCCACGGACTGAGACCCCTGACCGGGGAAGACGAACGCAAATGACATCAGAAGCCTTCGGGCTGGAAAAATCGGCGGCGATTATAGCGATTCGGGTCGCGGCTTCAGGAATGCGGCCGCGGCCGCGCCTCCGATGGCGCCGTAGAGGTGGGCGTTGACGAGGACGGGCGCGCCACTTTCGCCGAAGGGCAGCGCCCCCGTCACCTGTTCGTAGCCGAGCTTCAGGATGATGAATACAGCGAGAATCCAGCCGTCGAGGTCCCCTCTGCGCACGTGCGCGATGGTGCCCGCGGTCATGAGGCCATGCAGCGCGCCGGAGGCGCCCACGTACCAGAAGATCTGGGAGTCCCAGAACCACAGACCCCCGCCGATCGCGAGGAAGATCACGGCCACGATGACGAGCCAGTCCCGGGGCCGGTAGTCCCTGGCGAAGAGCGCCCACATCATGATGAAACCCAGCACGTTGAGCAGCGTGTGCTCGAGATCGAGATGGACGAAATGCGCGGTGATGAGCCGCCACCATTGTCCGTCACCCACGAGCTCCCGCTGGTATCGGAAAGTCGCCCGGGCCGCGTCGCCGGAAAGCTCGGGCACCAGCAGGAGCACGCAGATTGCAAGCAGCGCCACGCCATATCGGCCGTCGCCGTTGAGCGACGCGATGAGTGATTTGAACCGGTCCACAGGTAGCCGAACGTTCATTTGCTATGATCCGGCCCCTTCGCCAGCTTCCCCAATCGACTATGAAACACGCTGAATTCAGCCGTCACGGATTGCGCCGTGAGGTTAACAGAGCCCGCCTCCTCCGGAGTGCACGCGGCTTCACGTTGATCGAGATCATGGTCGTCGTCGTCATCATCGGGCTGCTCGCCGCGGTCATCGTGCCGCAGGTGGTCAGCAAGGTGGACGAGGCGCGCGTCACGAAAGCGAAGTCCGACATCTCCGCCATGGAGACGGCACTTACCATGTTCCGGCTCGACAACTCGAAGTACCCCACGACCGAACAGGGTCTGAAGGTGCTCGCGACCCAGCCCACCGACCCGAGCATCCGCAACTGGCGCCCGGGCGGCTACGTCAAGCGCGTCAGCAAGGATCCGTGGGGCAATGACTACCAGTATGTCTACCCGGGCACGCATGGCGGCGAGTACGACCTCTTCTCCCTCGGGGCGGATGGTCAGGCCGGCGGCGAAGGCACCGACGCCGACATCGGAAACTGGAATGAGGAAGGGTAGGCGACCTGCCCGGGGATTCACGCTCGTCGAGTTGATGGTCGTCGTCCTGATCATCGGGATGCTTGCGGCGGCCGTCGTACTTTCCGTCGGCATTACCGGCCGCGACCGGGAGCTGGAAACCGAAGGCGATCGCGCCTTCTCCCTCATCAACTACGCGCGCGAGAAGGCAGAGCTGCAGACGCGCGAGTTCGGCCTCTTCCTGCGTGAAGGGGAATACGAGTTCCTCACGTACGATCCCCGGCGCTCCGTGTGGCGCACGGTCGACGAGGACGACGCGCTGCGCGCCCGCAAGCTGCCCGAAGGGCTGAAGCTGCGGCTGGTGGTGGAGGGACGCGAGGTCGTGCTGCGTCGCCCCGAGCCCGAGACCCGCAAGACGGAAGAAGAAAAGGAGAGGGAAGACAGGGATCGCATCCCGCACGTCATGATCTTCTCGAACGGTGATCTCACTCCGTTCGAGCTCACCGTGGAGCGCGATGACGTCGAGCGCAGCATCACCATGGCGAGCAACGAGGACGGTCAGATCGAAGCCCAGCCGATGCAGGAAGGCCGGCGGTGAACACCCTGCCCGCACGGCATGCCGGGTTCACACTCCTCGAAGTGCTGGTGGCGCTCGCCATCGTGACCGTGGGCATGGCCGCCCTCCTCAGCACCCTCAGCATGTCAGCGGACTCGGTGAGCTACCTGCGCGACAAGATGTTTGCCGAGTGGGTCGCTTTGAACCGCATCGAAGAAGTGCGCCTCGGCCTGCAGCGGCCGCAGACCGGCAAGACCGACGGGGAAGCGGAGCTCGCCGACCGCAAGTGGCGCTGGGAACAGGAAGTGCTCGAGACCGAGGTCAAGGGCATCCTGCGCATCGATGTGAGGGTGCGGCCCACGGATGCGCCCGGCCCGAAGGACAGCACGTGGTACACGACCCTGAGCGGCATCACGGGGGATGCCCTGAGCACACCCAAGGGCGACATCGACGTGTTCGGCGAGCCGCCACCCCAACAGGATGGCCCCGGCGGCGACGACCAGCCCCGAAACCCGCGCAACCCGCGCAATCCGCAGCAGCCCGGCCCTCCCCCGGATGATGATGCCGGGGCGCCCGAAACACCCCCGACCGGCCTGGGCCCGACGGACTGAACCGATGCGCGCCCGTGGCTTCACCCTGATCGAGCTCGCTGTCGCCGTGTTCATCACGGCGTTGATGGCCGCCATCGGATACGGCGCAGTGAATCAGGCGCTGAAGAACCGGGATGGTCTCGAAGCGCGCCAGCAACGCCTGCTGGAAGTGCAGCGGACGATGCGCATCCTGGCGCAGGATTTCGGGCAGCTCGCTCCGCGCGTGGTTCGCGATCCCACCGGGGACACGTGGGAGCCCGTGCTCCGGGGTGCGGAAAGCGGCGAGCCGCTCGTGACCCTCACGCGCGCCGGCTGGGCCAATCCGGCGGGAATCCAGCGCCCTGCCCTGCAGCGCGTCGCGTACTTCTTCCAGGACAACAAGCTTCGCCGCGAACACTGGCCCGTGCTCGATGCGCTGCTGTCCACCAAGCCCGTGGAACGCGAGCTCCTCACGGGTGTGCGTGCGGTAACCATTCGGTACATGGATGTCGGCCGACAGTGGCGCAGGCAGTGGCCGCCTCAATCCGCGGCCAACGATCCCACGGCTGTCATGCGACTGCGCCCGATTGCCGTGGAAGTCACATTGGACCTCGAGGACTGGGGCAAGGTGACGCGCATCTTCGAGGTGCCGACCTGATGCGCAGGATGCGAGAACGCTCGATCGGCGCACGGCATCAGCGCGGCATCGCCATGCTGATGGCCATTCTGCTCGTGGCGCTCGCTACGGTCCTGGCGGCGACGATCGGCTACAAGAGCGCCATGGCTTCGCGCCGCGGAGTCGCAACGCTCGCGTTCGATCAGAGCCTGCTGGTGGCCGAAGCCGCCGAAGCGCTCGCCGCCTACGCGTTGCGCGAGGATCTGAAAGCCGGCTCCGAGTCGGACCACCCCGCCGAGGAATGGGGGCACCCGCTTGGCCCCGTGGAAGTCGTGCCGGGCATCACGCTCGAAGCGTATCTCGAAGACGCGAGCGGGCGGTTCAATCTCAACAGCCTCATCAGCGCGGACGGGACGGTCGACGAGAACGCCCTGCATGACCTCGAGCGCCTGCTCGTGAACCTCGACATGGAGCCCAAGTGGGCCTCGCTCATTGCAGACTGGATCGACCGCGACAGCACTCCGCTCAATCCCGATGGCGCCGAGGACAGCACCTACGCCGCGCAGGATCCGCCGTATCAGACCGCGAACACGTTCATCACGAGCCCTTCCGAGCTGCTCGCTCTGCCAGACTTCGGGCGCGAGCGCTACCTGCGGCTCGCGCCGTACGTGACCGCGCTGCCGCGCAGCGCAAAGCTCAACGTGTGCACGGCGCCGGGCGTGCTGATCGACGCGCTCATCGGTGAGGGGCACAGCGAGTTCGGCAGGGATCCGGAGCAGATGGCCAAAGACCGCGAGGCCGGCTGCCACCCGACGATGCAGGACCTTCAGGCCGCGTTCGGGGGCGACACGGACGCCTGGAACAAGGTGCAGGGCCGCATCAGCCAGACCTCGAGCCACTTCAGGCTGATCAGCATCGTTACTATTGGCAGTGCAGAATTCACCTTGTACAGTCTTTTGCGCCGTGAGGCGACCGGCCAGGTCAGCGTGCTCATGCGCAGTTTCTCGCAGGATTAGGCCGGGCCGGCAGGCTCGCACGGGATCACGAAGATGGCCGATTGGCTCCTCTTGAGAATGCCGCGCGCCCCCGAACAGGAGGCGAGCTGGATTCTGGCCGACGCGCGTGGCAACGCGATATCCGCTCCGCAAAGCGGCCCCCTCGAGCAGGCCGCGCAGCGCGCCGCCGGCCGGCACGTGTGCGCGCTCGTCCCGGGCACGGATGTGCTGCTCACCGAGCCCGAAGTCCCCGTCAAAGCCGGCACCAAGCTGCAGCAGGTCGTCCCCTACGCGCTCGAAGAGCAGCTCGCGGACGACATCGACGACCTGCACTTCGCCATCGGCAAGCGCACACAGGGCTCCACGACCACACCGGTGGCCGTGGTCTCTCATGCGCTGATGGACGAATGGCTCTCGGCGCTCAAGTCCGCCGGCCTCGCGCCCGAATGCATGTATGCGGACAGCGACCTGCTTCCCGAGAATCCCGGCCACGCCGTTGCGCTGCTGGAAAACGATGTCGTGGTCGTGCGGCCGCCGGTCGGCTCCACCATCTCCATGCCGGCCGACGCGCTCGTCGAGGCGCTGCTGCTCGCACGCCCCAAAGGCGAAGCCGGGGACGGGACGGGCCGCGGGCTCATCCTCTACACCGGCGCGGCCGAGTGGCAGGAATACTCGCCGAAGGTCGAGTCCGTGCGGGACCAGTTCGACGGCATCAAGGTGCAGCTCCTGACGAGCGGTCCGCTGTCACTCTTCGTGCAGCAGCTGCCGGCTGTCGCGGGCGGCGGCAAGCCCATCAACCTTCTGCAGGGTCGCTACACGCCTCAGACGACGCGTGCGGTGGGATGGCGTGCGTGGCGAGTAGCCGCGGCACTTCTTGCGGGGCTCATCGCACTCCACATGGCCGGCAAGGGCGCGGAGCTGTTCCTGCTGAAGCGTCAGGAAAAGACCGTCGATGCTTCCATCGATCAGGCCTTCCGCCAAGCCATGCCGGGTGAGCAGAGCTCCACGAATGCCCGGCGTCGCATGGAGCAGCGGCTGATTCTGGTGCGCGGCGGCGGTAGCTCGACGGGGTTGCTCCCCGCCCTGGGGGCGCTGGTAGAAGCGCGGGGCTCCGTGCCTGGCACCACGGTGCAGGCGCTGAGCTATCGCGACGGCGCGCTGGATCTGAAGATCGCCGCGCCCGATGCCGACAGTCTCGATCGGGTGAGCCAGGCGCTGCGCGGAAATGGCTGGCAGGCGGATCTCACCTCCGGCAACGTCGTGGGCCAGGGCTACGAGGGCCGCATTCAGATTCGCCCGCGGGGCCAGTCATGAAGCTTTCACTGGATACGCTCAGCGAGCGCGAGCGCCGCCTGGTCACGATCGGCGGCGTCGCGGCGGTGGTGTTGCTGCTCCTCGGCGTGCTGCTGCCGCTGGATCGCTCAGTCTCCCGCGCGGAGGAACGCGTCGGGCAGAAGCAGGCGGACCTCGCATGGATGCAAAGCGTCACGCCGGAGCTTGCGAACGCCGGCCCCGTCACCGCACGTCCGGCCACTCAGGATTCGCTCATCGTCGTCGTCGATCGCTCCGCGCGTGAAGCCGGGCTCGGCGGCTCGCTCACCAGCAGCGAGCCGAATGGTCCCGGCGGTTTGCGAGTGCGGCTCGAGAAAGCGCCGTTCGACATTCTCATCGGCTGGGTTGCGCGGTTGTCGGAGCAGCATGGCGTCCGCGTTGAATCGGCCACTATCGACAACGCAGGCGCGCCGGGCATCGTCAACGCAGGTCTCGTGCTTCGCACTCAATGAAGCGCACTGTCTGGATTGCACTGCTCGCGGTCTTCGCGTTCGGGGTCATTCTCATCGCGCGCTTCCCGGCGACGTGGGCGGCGGGCTTTCTGCCGTCCGGCATCTCCTGCACACAGCTCGGCGGCACGCTATGGAACGGCAGCTGCGACGGGCTTGTCGCGCACGGCGCGACTCTAGGCAACGCTGTCTGGGATCTGCAGCCCTCTGCTCTCTTTGGCCGCAAGCTGGCAGGTCACGTCGAGCTCACGCGCGGAAGCGACTTCGTGCGCGCGAACGTCGAAGCCGGTGCAGGTGGCAACGTGGTCGCGCGGAACCTTCAGGCTGAAATACCCCTGGATCGGGCGCTCCTCCCGCTGCTGCCTCCGAATCTCTCGGGCCGCGCCCATATCCAGCTCGCGAATCTGCGGGTCGAGAACGGAATCGTGACTGCAGTCGAGGGGAACATCGAAGCGCACGACCTCGCCGACGGGCAACAGCGCATGCCCCTTGGCAGCTACGCCTTGCGCTTTCCGCAGGCGGCAGGTGGTGGGGAGCCCACAGGCCAGCTCAGCAGCCTCCGCGGGCCGCTCGACGTGGACGGCACGCTGAAACTCACGCGAGAACCGGGCTTCGTTCTCGAAGGCCGCGTCGCTGCCGGCCCCGAGGCGTCGCCTCAGCTCGTGCAGCAGCTCGGGTACCTCGGCACTCCGGACGCGGACGGCAAGCGCCCCTTCTCGCTCTCCGGCACGTTCTAGCTGTCTTCGACACGCTGCACGCGTCCCTGCGGAAGGCGCAACTCTTGCGGCCCGCGCGGCCTGGAGCGGCACGTGCGGGCGCTACTCCGTGATGATTTCCCGAAAGCGACTCATCAGAGGGAAGTAGAGCGCGATGCGCACGGGCTCCGGCCCCAGCGCCCGTGCCAGCACCGCGCTGCGCGCCAGCTGTGGGCGATAACGTTCGGCTTCCTCATCCAGGAACGCTTCGAGGCGACTGCCCTCGTGGCGGCTCGTCTTGAAGTCGATCACCCAGCGAGTGCCGTCCGCCTCGATGAACGTCCGGTCGATGATGACGTTGAGCAGCTGTCCGTCCGCGACGCCCGTGAGGGCGAGCTCGCTGCGGACGTCGCGATGCCCGGGGTCGAAGAGCCATCGCCCGCGTTCGTCCGCCAGGGTTCGCAGCAACGCTTCCTGCACGGTGCGGGATGCGCGGTCGATGTCGGGTTCCGGAACACCGTGGCGACGAAGTTGGTGTGCGTGTTCTGCCGCAAGACCCACGATGCGATCTCGAGTGGGCAGCTGCCCGGCTGACGAGAATCGCTCCAGAGCCGCGTGGACGACGGTGCCGATGTGCCGGGACGTCTCGCCCACCCAGCTGAATTCTGGAGTCTCCAGCGAGAGATTCTTGAGCGGCAACCGCGGGCGCTCCGGCTCCGCGTCCAGCGCCACCGGCTGCCAACTTGCCGCCAGCCGCCGCAGCACGTGGGGAGGTTTGATCAGCGGCTGCGGGTTCGGCTCTTCCACGACGACGAACTCGCTTCCGAGCGCCGGCCAGAGGCAGCGAAGCAGCGTGCCGGCGCGCGGGTCGACTGTGCCGTCCTGCCGTGCCTTCGGCGCGGCCGAGAGGTGCAGCGAGCGCTTCGCGCGCGTCATCGCGACGTAGAGAAGGCGGGTCTGCTCATTGGCGAGCCGCTCCGCGGTGAGCCGCTTGAGGAACGCATTGAGCGCTCCGCCCTCCGCGTCACCGATGGTCGGCACCGGCGCCATCAGCAGGTCGCTGCCCGCGCCGGATCGCGGCAGATCGAGCCAGCGCAGCAGCGGATCGCGGTCACGGTTGAGCGGGCGATCGAGGCTCGGCAGGAACACATGGTCGTATTCGAGCCCCTTCGCGCGGTGGATCGTCATCACCTGAACCGGATTCGCCGTGGCCGCGCGCGGCTCGGCGAAGAGATCCGCCACGAGCGCATCGATGTCCTGCGGACCATGCCACTCGCCGCGTGCAGCGAAATCCGCCACGGCCGCGAAGAAGGCCCGCGCGTGGATGAGATCGTCTTTCGGATAGGCATCCGGGCCACCCAGCCGCATCCACACTGCTTCGAGCCACTCTGCGAGTGGCAGGCGCTCACGCGAGGCCAGCGCCTGCTCCAGCACACCGAAGAGGCGTGCGATCCGGCGTTGCTCCTCCGGCTCGCAAGATCCGAGTCGCGAGGTGTCCGACAACGCCTCCCACAGCAACGCTGAATCGTTTCGATGTGAAAGCCGGGTCAGCGTGGAAAGTGAAACGCCACACCATGGCGTACGCAACACCGCGAGCCAGGCCGTGCGATCTCCCAGATGATGGAGTGCGCGCACCAGCGAAACGAGATCACGCACGATCGAGAGATCGCGAAGCGGCACCAGATCCACGCCGATGGCATCGACGGAAGCGGCTTCCAGCGCTTCCATGATTGGTGGTGCGTGAGCTCTCGCCACGACCAGCACGGCGACCGTGGCGTTCGGACTGGCGGCACGCAAGCCGGCGATGCGCCGCGCGATGGCAGCTGCCTCGGCCTCACGATCACCGCTCGTGAAGAGATCGAGGCTGACGAACGGCTCCGCACGCGGTTCACGTGCCGGGAGGCTCGGCGTGAAGGCTACTGCGCTGGCGCGCACATCATCCGCCGGCGGGAACAATTTGCCGAACACGACGTTCGTCCACTCGACCAGCGCTGGGGACGAGCGGAAATTTCGCGACAGCTGCAGCGGCTCCAGCACGATGGTGCCGACGCCACGATCCCGGGCCTGCAGGAACAGCCCCACTTCCGCGTCCCGGAACTGATAGATGGATTGCATGGGATCGCCGACGGCGAAGAGCGTGCGGCCGTCGCCTGGTTCCCACGTTGCCGTGAGCGCTTCCAGCAGATCCGACTGTGCGAGGGATGTGTCCTGAAACTCATCGATCAGCACGTGCCTCAGTGCGAGCCCGGCACGCAGCCCGAGATCCGTCGGAAGCCCGCCTTCGGTAAGGGCTTCGCGTGCGGCGCCGGCAACGTACGTGTAGTCCACGCGGCCGGCTGCCGCGAACTCGAGCTGCAATTCTGCGGCCGCGGCCTTGAGGACGCGTGACAGCGCTTCGATGGCATTCGCATCGGCTCCCGTCAGCGCCGGCGCCGGCAGCCCTGTGAGCGTGATGAGCACCTCGCGCGCGCCAACGACGCCGCTCAGCAACTCGATGCAGGCTTTCAGTTGCTGTTTCGCCTCCGGCCGTTCGTACGCGACCCCGAGGGTTTTCGTGACCTGCTTCCGCCATGTGCCCTCGTTCGTGAGAGTCAGCGTCGCGAGCTGCTGCCAGGCCGTGACGTGCGCGACTTCATCGCCCAGCGCGCCCACACCCGGCAACGCGGAGGCCACATGTCGCAGCGCCGTGGAAATCTGCTGACATGCGCCTTTCAGGTGATCGCTCGCAATATCCGCAAGGCTCGCCGCTACACGCGCGCTCAAACCGTTCTCTGCGTGACCCAGAACGTAGCGCAGCCAGTGGCCGCGTTTGGCGAGCATCTCGGCAAGCAGGCGCTCCACCTGCCCCCAGCGGTTGTCGATGCGCTCGAAGACGAGCTCCACATCCGCGGCGAGCGCCGGGTCCGTATCACCCGCCATCAGCACTCGCCGTGCGGCACGCCGATACAGTTCTTGCGGACGCTCCGCGACAACGAGGGCGCCTCCCGCCTTCGCCGCCAGTGGCAGCTGGCTCGCGAGCCAGTAGTTGAACGAATCGATGGTCTGCACGCGCAGCCGCCCGGGATTTTCCAGGAGGCCCCAGCCGCGCTGAGCGTCGCGAGCCTTCACGGCACCTGCAAGTGCACGGATACGTGGTGCTTGCGGGTTGTTCGGATCGATCTCGCCATGCAGCGCCTTGAGCACGCGCTCTCGCATTTCCGCCGCGGCCTTGCGTGTGAAAGTGATCGCGAGAATCTCTTCCGGCGAGTCCACTTGCGCCAGCAGGCAGAGCAAGCGTTGCGTGAGCACGGTCGTCTTGCCGGAGCCGGCCGGCGCGCGCAGCAGAATCGAGCGCGAAGGATCGATTGCATGCTGGCGCGCAAGGTCGTCCGTCACCGCAAGATCAGCGGCGGACACCTGGAAACCCAGCGATGAGGTGCGCTCAGTCGTCACCAGTCACCGATGTTCCGATCCACCGCGTCTGCGCTTTCATCTGCGATGCGGCAGACGCTGACGACGTGGCAGTACTCACAGGCTTTCGGCCGCGGGTCGACGAGAGCACGCCCGGCGACGAAATCCGCCGCGAGCCGCTCGATCCGCTCGTGCCACTCGGCTTGCCGGCTCGACCACGCGGCGCGGGCGTCTTCTCCCGGCTGCGCTTCGACGGGTCGAACTTTCGGCAGCAGGTTCGCGGCCGCCGCGACGCCATCGAAGCGTATTTCCCGCGCCGTCACACTGATCGTCGCCATGGCTGCGGTCTGCGGCCCTACCGCCGCCAGGTACGCGAGCAACTGGGGATGTGACGGGCGATCCGAATACCAGTCCCCCGGCACCGGCCGCCCGCTCTTGTAGTCCAGAATCGCGAGGCCGCCGTCCGGCAACTCGTCGAGCCGGTCGATGCGCAGCCTCATCGATGCGCCGGCCAGCTGCAGCGTGCGATCCAGCTCCGTTTCCTTCACCGTGAACGGAATGCGCTTGCGCTCGAGCTCACACAGCGCGGCGATGAGGCGCACGGCGCGCCGGCACTCCCGCTGTTCCGCCGGCGGCCGGCCATGAGCGCGCGGCTCTCCCAATGTCTGTGTCGCTGCGGACTCGACGCTGCGGCCGATGAGCGCGAGGAGGCTCGCTTGCGAATGAGCCGCAAGGCCGGCGGAGCCACCGAGCACTCCCCAAAGCTCCTCGAGCGCGGTGTGCAGCAGTTTGCCGCGCAGGTCAGGCGCAACGCCGGGCTCCGGCGCATCGAGCTCCGTGCAACCCAGGCGCAGCTCTGCGTAGGCTCGAAAGGGACAGAGGTTCTGGAGCTCCACGCTTCGTGTGCCGGAGGGCAATGAACGCGCCGTGTCCCACTGGACCCCGCTGGAATCGATGAGGGTTTCTGTCAGCCCTTCACGCCGCACACGAAGCGGCAACCACACGGAGCGTGGTTCAGGGAGCCCGGTTGCCGGCCTGGCGTGCTGGGCCAGCAGCGGGCTTGGCGACAGCTGCACATCCTCCGCGCGCAGGGGCGAGCTCAGGATCAGCTCGTCCGCCGCTTCGGACCAGGCTGCCATGAAGGCGCGCGCCTCGGCCGCGCGTGCGCCCGCACTGGCGGCCGGAACGCCCGCGACGATCTGCGCCGCGAGGGGCAGGAACGGGTCGGGTTGAACCGGCTGGGGCCACACGTCCGCGTGAAGTCCCGCCACCCAGATGCCGTCGTACCGCACGATGGGATCGCCGAGCTGCCCAGAGACGGTGACCAGCGCATCCGCGGTGGCCCCTCGATGTGGCGTCCGCCCGGCGAGCTCGCTCAGCCACTGAACCGCCGTCTCGCGCGGGATGGCGCCGGCAACCGCCGCGAGCTGCCCGAAATCATCGAGCAGCTCGGTGAACCGCGTGCGCGTCTGTGTCTCGTCGTTGTTGAGTGCCCGCCCGCCCGGCCAGCCGAGCGCGGCCAGCGTTCCCAGGAACCGCTCGGACCATTGGCGGGGGGAAGCCTGGCCCGAGCCGAGCTCGCGCAGCGCGCGCACGATGGTCTCATTCAGCGCTTGCGCGGGCGCGCGCAGCGGCTCGCGGGCGGCTTCGAGCGCACCAAGCAGTGTGCGCGGATCAATCTCCAGGGGAGCGCGCTCGCGCAGGAAGAGATCGAGTTTCGCGCGATCCACCTCGGGCACCGCCCAATGTGGCGCGCAGAGCCAGGCGCTGAAATCCGCGAAGTCGAGGCCACCGGTCAGCCAGGACAACGAGCGCAGGGCGTGCTCGACGAGCGGCGCGCGGGAGAGCGGCGAGCCCCCTTCGAGCGCGGCCACTGGAGTTTCCGCGCAGGTCGCGAGATCCGCGAACAGAGCGCCGCGCGGGTCGACGTGCTGCCGGATGAGTGTGACGAGCCGCTCGCGCGCCTCGGGAGCGCCCGGCACGATGACGAGGAGTCGGGCATCCGGGCGGGCTTCGATCCGCGTCCGGCACCACTCGGTGATTCGTTCCAGCTCCTCCACCGTGTCGGCGGCGAGCACGGCCTTCGCATGTTCGGGGGTGCCCGACATCCAGCCGAAGCTCAACTGCTCCCCCGGATCGCGCTCGCCCCGTACGCGCGTCGGGCAACCGTTTCGCCGCCGGCTTCCGATCAGACCGCCGAGATTGGGCGTCAGCGGAATGAAGCCCGCCAGCAGCAGACCGCGTTCGCCGCCGAGGGCGGTGAGCCGGTCAGCCATCTGGCCCGCGGTGGCTGCGCCAAGCGCGCGCATTCTTTCGGCCACGGCACGCTCCACGTCATGCAGCAGTCGCCCTTCCGTGCCGGGCGCACCGGGAAAGCGCCCCGTCTGCATGCCGAAATCGTGTGCCAGCTGGCTGGCCCGACGCAGGGCTTCGGCGAGCGGGCCGCGCGCGACCAGCTCGAGGCCTCGAGTGAGCTCGGCAGCAGATTGGCGCCAGAGGTACCAATCCTCTGCAGGAGTGAGGAGCCGCGGAAGGGATTCGCCCGCGGCCGCGCGCCGATCGATCTCGCGTGCCTTCCACGCATCGAGCGGCAGCACGTCCGGCGTGCGCCAGACCGAACGGCCGACGGCCAGCGCGCGGGCGGCATAGGCGAGGCGCAGCGCTTCCGATCGCTGGCGCGAGGGTACGAGGACTGTCCGCCCGTGTTCGACTGCCTCGGTGACGTCCTGTGAAAGCCTAATCAAAACAGAGCGTTGTATGCGCTTCTGGTGAAGTTACTTGAAGCGCTGGCGCGCCTCGACCACGTTCGACGACTTGGAGAGCTCGCGCGCGGCATTCGCATACAGGGTCAGCAGATCTTCGATGCGGCCGAACACTTCACGCAGTGTGGCCGCGTCCGGAAGATTGGTGACCCGGAAGCGGTTCTTGTACGGCACGTTGAAGCTGCTGCCCGGAGCCACGAGCACGTGCTTCTGCTCCAGCAGGTCGAGCGCGAACTGCTGATCGTCGAAATCCGGCAGGTCCGTCGTGTCCACGCCGATGAAGCCATACATGGCGCCCTGGATGGGCTCGAGCTGCAGGAAGCGGCTCGACGCGATGGCGTTGTCGATGGCCCGGCGCGACTCGAACAGGCGGCCTCCCGGCGACACGAGCTCACGGATGCTCTGATAACCCCCGAGCGCGGTCTGCACGGCCCATTGCGCCGGCACGTTGCTGCACAGGCGGAGCGAGCTCAAGAGCTCGAGCGCCGCGAGGTAATCTGCCGCGTGGCTCTTGCGGCCGGAGAAGGACACCCAGCCCACGCGATAGCCGCAAGCACGGTACACCTTGGAAAGGCCCGACATGGTCGCGCAGAGCGTGTCCTTCACGACGGTGGCCATCGGAACGAACACGTTCTTGTCGTAGAGCATCTGGTCGTAGATCTCGTCGCTGAAGACGACGAGGTTGTTCCGCTCTGCCAGCCGGCCAAGGCCTTCGAGCACATGCCGCGGATACACCGCCCCCGTGGGGTTGTTGGGGTTGATGACGACGATGGCGCGCGTCTTCTTGGTGACGAGACTCGCCACTTCGTCCGGGTCGGGAATGAAGCGATTCTCGGGATGACACGGATAGTGAACCGCCTTGCCGCCGTTCAGCGTGACGGCCGCCGTCCAGAGCGGGTAGTCCGGGCTCGGAACGAGCACTTCGTCGCCGGCGTTGAGCAGCGCGCGCAGCGCGAGATCGATGAGCTCGCTGACACCGTTGCCGATGAAGACTTCATCCGCCGTGACACCCTGCACGCCGCGAGCCTGCTGCTGCATCACCACCGCTTCGCGGGCCGGGAAGATGCCTTTCTGATGGCAGTAGCCTTCGGCGGTCTGCAGGTTCTCGATCATCGCCAGGCGCATCGTCTCGGGCGTGCGGAAGCCGAACGCGGCCGGATTGCCGATGTTGAGCGAGATGATGTCGTAGCCCATGCGCTCCAGGCCGTGGGCGCGATGGGCGAGCTTCCCGCGGATCTCGTATCGGACGTTGCGGAGGCTGTCGCTCGGGCGAAGGGTGGGCTCGTTTTGCATAGGCCGTGAGAATAGCCAATCCGGGCGGCGCCCGCACAGGAACGGGGCCCGGTTCTGGGGCCCCTGCACCCGCACGGGGTTACGCGGAACGCAAGCTCACGCCGTCACCGGAAGGGGCGATTCCACCAGCTCCCGCCAGCGGTGGCAGGCAACGTGCTGCCGGGGCCCGGCGGCTTCCCACGCAGGGGCGGATTGCGCACACCGGTCGAGCGCATGCGGGCAGCGGGTGCGGAAAACGCAGCCGCTCGGCGGCGCAGTGGGCGACGGCAACTCGCCGCCGAGAGCTCGCACGAACCGGGAAGGTTGGACATCCGGGTCCGGTATGGGTACGGACTCCAGAAGCGCGCGGGTGTAGGGATGTGCGGGCGTCCGATAGAGGGTTTCGGTTGCGCCCTGCTCCATCATTCGTCCGAGGTACAGCACGAGCACCCGGTCACAGAGCTGCCGCACGACAGCCAGGTTGTGGCTGATGAACAGGATGGACGTGCCGTACTCGCGCTTCAGGTCTTCCAGCAGTGCCAGGATCTGCGCCTGCGCGGATACGTCGAGCGCACTCACGGCTTCGTCACAGACGAGCAGGCGCGGCTTCAGCACCATCGCCCGCGCGATGCCCACCCTCTGGGCCTGCCCGCCGCTCAGCTCGTGCGGGTATCGCGGCAGGAGGTTGCGTCCCAGCCCGACACGCATCAGCACCTCCGCCACGACCTGCCTGCGTGCTCTGGGGTCCAGATCGCGTCGATGCACCGTCAACGGCTCGGCGACGATCTCTTCCACGATCATGCGAGGATCGAGGCTCGCAAGCGGATCCTGAAACACGAGCTGCACGTCTCGTCGCGCCGAGACCGCGTCACCGTCGGCGAGCGTCTCCATATCCCTGCCGAGCCAGACGACTCGCCCCCCTTGGGGACGCAACAGCCGCAGCACCGCGCGCGCCAGCGTGGTTTTCCCGGAGCCGGACTCGCCCACCACGCCCACTGCCTCTCCGGGCCTCACGGTGAGATCCACGCCTTCCACGGCGCGCACCGCGGGCCCGGGGCGAAACCACGTCCCGCGCGTCGGAAACTGCACCCGGAGACCGGTGACCTCGAGAAGCTCCGTGTCCTTTACTCGTGAAGACGCATCAACGGGGCCGCTAGCAACCGTGCGTTCGTTGGCTTGCCAGTCTCGGGGAATGCCTCGTTCCGTTGCGAGAAGGACAGGTGCACCAGCACGATGGGTGCCAGAAGGCGCAGAGAGCTGACGCGCGTCGATTCGCGGCACTGCCTGCAACAGAGATTGCGTGTACGCGTGTTCGGGCCGCTTCAGGATCTTGCCGACCGCGCCACTCTCGACGATGTGCCCGGATTGCATGACGACCACACGATCCGCGATGCCGGCGACGACTCCGAGGTCGTGCGTGATCAGCACCATCGACGTCCCGCGTTCGCGTTTGAGCTCAGCGAGCAGCGCCAGAATCTGCGCCTGAATGGTGACGTCGAGTGCCGTCGTCGGCTCATCCGCGATGACGAGTTGCGGACCGCAGGCGAGCGCCATCGCAATCATCACTCGCTGGCGCATGCCACCGGAGAGCTCATGCGGATACTGTCGAAGACGGCGTTGCGGATCCGTGACGTGCACGTGCGTGAGCAACTCGAGAGCACGCGCACGCGCAGCGTTCCAGGTGAGCCCGGAGTGCCGCACCAGCGGCTCGGCGATCTGATCCCCGATCGGCATGTGCGGAGTCAGGGATGTGAGCGGATCCTGGAAGATCATGGAGACGCCTGCGCCGCGCACTCGATCCAGCGCAACGGCCGGCTGACCGATCAACTCCTCACCGCGAAAGCGCGCACTGCCCGCAACGCGCCCATTCGCGGGAAGGAGCCCCATCATCGCGAGGAACGCCTGACTCTTGCCCGCCCCGGATTCACCCACGACGCCGATGCATTCGCCCGCCTGCACGTCCAGCGAAAAGCCACTGACGGCCTGCACTTCACCGCTTGGCGTGCCGAACGTGACGCTGAGGTCACACACCTCGAGCACCAATGTGGATTCAGCGGTCACGGGGGTCGAGCGCATCTCGCAGTCCGTCGCCCAGGAAGTTGAAGCACACGAGCAGCACAACGAGAAACCCCGCGGGCACGAGTAGCATCCAGGCCGCGGACTCGATCTCGCGCGCGCCCTGATTGATGAGACTGCCGAGGCTTGCGAGCGGCTCCTGCACACCGAGACCCAGGAAACTCAGAAAGCTCTCGTAGAGAATCAACTGCGGAATCGTGAGCGTGGCGTAAACGACGACGGGCCCGATGAGGTTGGGCACGATGTGACGCGTGAGGATTGTCGGCGCACTCACGCCCGTGACAACGGCGGCTTCGACGAACTCCCTGTGTTTCAACGCCAGCGCCTGGCCGCGCACGATGCGCGCCATCGTGAGCCAACCCACCGCGCCGATGGCGAACAGCAGGACGTAAACATTCCCTCGCGCGAAGACGGTCGAGAGAATGATGACGATGAAAATATAGGGGAGCGAATAGAGCACATCGACGGTGCGCATCATCAGCTCGTCCGCGCGCCCTCCCGCGTAGCCGGCCGCCGCGCCCCAGGAAACTCCGATGACGAGGCTCACAGCGGTCGCGAGCACGCCGATGAGCAGCGAGATACGCACCCCGTGCAGCGTGCGCACGAACAGATCGCGCCCCAGGCGGTCGGTGCCGAGCCAGTGCCCGTTCGCAAGGTCGGGGGGCACCGCAATGTGGTCCCAGTCCAGCCCTTCGTACGTATATCGGCTGAGCGCGGGGCCGAACAGCGCCAGGAGCGTGATGAACAGGATAACTCCGCCCGCCAGCAGGGTGCTGCGGTCGTGGGTCAGGCGCCGCGCGGCTGTGGCCCACAAGCCGTGAGCGGCCATCACTGCGCCGTCATTCATGACGCACGCGCGGATCGAGCCAACGGTAGAGCAAGTCCGCTGTGAGATTGCAGAGGAGCGTGATGCAGCCGTACACGATGATCATTCCCATCACGAGCGAGTAGTCGCGGTTGATGGCCCCCTGCACGAGGTATCGGCCCGTTCCCGGAAGCCCGAACACCGTCTCGACGACGAGCGAGCCCGTGACGACGAACGCCGTCGCCGGCCCCAGGTAGCTGATCACCGGCATCACGGAGGGGCGCAGCGCATGTCGAACGATTACACGCAACTCCCCGACGCCTTTCGCACGCGCGGTGCGCACATGGTTGGTGCGCAACACCTCCAGGAAGCTTGCGCGCGTGAGGCGCGCAACGTAAGCAACCACCGGCAACGCGAGCGTGATAACGGGCAAGAGCAGGTACTCCGGGGCACCGCTGACCCATCCCGCGACCGGCAGCCATTGCAGGTACAGCCCGAAGACGAGCGCAAGTACCGGCCCGATCACGAAACTGGGCAGCGCCACGCCGAGCACCGCAATGGCGCGGATGCCGTGATCCAGAACGCCGTTCTGGCGGAGGGCCGCGAGCGCGCCGAGCGGAATGCCGATCACGACGGCCAGGAGAATGGCGCCGAGCCCGAGCGTGAGGCTCACCGGGAGCCCCTGCGCGATGAGCTCACCCACGCTCACGTCGCGGAACTTGAAAGAGGGCCCGAAGTCGCCCCGCGCCAGATTCTGGAGGTAGCGGAAATACTGCCTTGCCAGCGGCTGGTCCAGTCCGTATGCGGCGTCGAGGTTGGCCTTGATGGCCGGCGGCAGCGACTGTTCTTCGTCGAAGGGCCCGCCCGGCGCGAGCCGGATGATGAGGAACGACAGCGTGATGATGACGAACAGCGTGGGGACGAGAGTGGCGATGCGTCGGATCGCATACGCGAGCATCTTGGGAACGCCTTCAGTCGTTGCCGGGCGCGCGGGAGTCTACAGCCAGCCATGCCGGCCGCGCCCGGCCACGTGGAAAACCCGTCGCGTGAATACCACCCGCTGCAATTCGTGAATCTCGTGGCGCCGTTCGTGAATCGCGAAGCGCCATTCGTGAACAAGGCGCTTCCCCTCGGCGCGGCGGCGTGTACAACTGTTACGCGACAGTTGCACGATTATCGCCCTTTCATCCAATAGATGGACACACACGGAATCGCTTTCTAAACTCCCCCGCCCCTCCCAGCCAGACCACGTCAGCACGGTAAAGCTCCAGATACATGGAATCGACCCGCCCGATTCGAGCCCTCATCCGCGGCCTCGACGCCCTCACGGTCCTGAACCTCAGGAACGGCGCCACGGTTTCCGAAATAGCCCAGGAGATCAAGCTTCCGCGTACGACGACGTACCGGATCCTGGAAACCCTCAGCCACGCCGGCTACGTCTATCGCGACGACCACGATGACCGCTACCGCCTCACCATCATGGTGCGCGGGCTGTCGGACGGTTTCGACGACGAGGCGTGGGTAACACAGATCGCCCGGCCATACCTCTACTCGCTGTGCAGCGAGATCGTCTGGCCGGTGGGCATCGCGTCCCTCTCTGGCACGACCATGCTCGTGCGAGAGACCACGGATCACGCCAGCCCCCTCGCCGTGGAGCGCTTCTCTGCGGGGTTCCGGGTGCCGCTGCTGATCACGGCGATCGGCCGCGTGTACCTCGCCTTCTGTTCGCAGACCCAGCGCGAATCCCTGCTGGACATCCTCGTCCGCTCGAACCGGGAAGAGGACAAGCTCGCGAAGAACAAGGTCGAGTTGCAGAAGATCCTCACGGACGCCCGCGCGCAGGGCTACGCCACGGCCATCCATCCGCGGCGCATTTCCGAGCAGATCAGCATCGCGGTCCCCATCATCGTGGACGATCGCGTCCTCGCGACGATCGCCGTCCGCTTCGCTGCGACCGCGGTGCCCCTGAAGCTCGCCCTCGAGCGCTTCCTGCCCAAGCTCAAGGACACCGCCACCCGCATCAGCCAGACGTTCCTGGCCGAGCAGCGCGACCCGCCGCACCAGCACCATCGTCCGGCGCAAGTCCGCTAACCAGAAGGAAATGCAATAATCCACGACCGCCGCGGGCCCCCTCCGGGGGGCTCCGCGGTGTTCGTTCTGGCGGCTGGAGATCCTGCAGATGAAGCGCATCCTGGTCGGCATCAAGCGCGTGGTGGACTACAACGTCCGCATCCGCGTGAAGCCGGATGGTTCGGGCGTCGTTACGGACGGCGTCAAAATGAGCATCAACCCGTTCGACGAGATCGCGCTCGAGGAAGCGTTGCGCATCCGGGAGAAAGGCGGGGCCGACGAAGTGGTCGTGGCGACCATCGGCACGCCGGACACCCGCCAGCAGCTCACCACGGCGCTCGCCATGGGGGCGGACCGGGCCGTTCTCGTGGAATCCGCGACCGCCGTCGAGCCGCTCGACGCCGCCCGGGCGTTCCTGAAGCTCGCCGAGCGCGAGCAGCCGTTCCTCGTCATCCTCGGCAAGCAGGCCATCGATGACGACAACAACCAGACCGGCCAGATGCTGGCGGCGCTCTGGAACCGCCCGCAGGCCACCTTCGCATCGAAGGTCGAGCTCGCGGAGGGCAAGGCCACCGTGACACGCGAGGTGGACGCCGGCCTCGAGACCCTGGAGGTCGAGCTTCCCGCTGTCATCACCACCGACCTGCGCCTGAACGAGCCGCGCTACGTGAAGCTGCCGGACATCATGAAGGCCAAGAAGAAACCCCTCGAGACCGTTCCGCTCGCCTCGCTCGGCGTGGAGCCACGCCAGCGAGTCAAGGCCATCCGGTTCGATCCCCCGCCCCAGCGCCAGAAGGGGGTCATGGTGAAGAGCACCCAGGAGCTGGTCGAAGCGCTCAAGAAGAAAGGGCTCGTGGCATGAGCAAGGTCCTGATCGTTGCCGAACACGACGGCACCACCCTCAATTCCAGCACCGCCAAGTGCGTCACCTGCGCGCATTCCATTCCGGGCGCCGAGATCACCGTCGTCGTGTGCGCGGCGGACGCCTCGGCGGTCGCCGTGCAGGCCGCGGGTCTCCAGCACGTCGCCAAGGTCCTGAAACTCGAGGATCCAGCGAACGCTCATGCCGTTGCGGCCCTCATCGCCCCGCAGATCGCGGCAATCGCCGCGCCCTACAGCCATGTGTTCGGGCCCTCCACCACCTTCGGCAAGGATCTGATGCCGCGCATCGCGGCGCTGCTCGACACCGCGCAACTCAGTGACGTCATGGCCGCCGAGAGCGCCACGCGGTTCCGCCGGCCGATCTATGCGGGCAACGCCATCGTCACCGTCGAGGTGGATGCGGGCGCGAAGGTCGTTGCAACCGTTCGCACGGCGTCATTCGAAGCGGCGGCGGAAGGCGGCACGGCCAGCGTCGAAGCCGCGTCGGCGGGCGCAACGCTCCCCACGCACACGCGCTTCGTTTCGGTGTCGGCGGCCAGGTCCGATCGCCCGGATCTGCAGACTGCCAGGCGAGTCGTTTCAGGCGGCCGTGCGCTCGGCAGCGCCGAGAACTTCCAGATCCTCTACTCCCTCGCCGACAAGCTCGGCGCGGCGGTGGGCGCCTCACGCGCCGCCGTGGATGCAGGTTATGCCCCGAACGACCTGCAGGTCGGGCAGACGGGCAAGATCATCGCCCCCGAGCTGTACTTCGCCATCGGCATCTCCGGCGCGATCCAGCACCTCACCGGCATCAAGGACGCCCGGACGATCGTCGCCATCAACAAGGATGCGGAGGCGCCGATCTTCGAGGTCGCGGACTACGGGCTCGTGGGAGATCTCTTCACGGTACTGCCGGAGCTGGAACAGCTTCTCGGCAAGTAAGATCACGCCAACTGAAAAGGGCCGGCGGAGCATGCCCCGCCGGCCCTTCTGTCCTTCCGGAACGGCGCCGGCGGTCCCGGCGCGCTCCGTGATGGTGCGTCTCCTTACGCCTGCGTATGCAGCGTCCAGAGGTTCGCGAGACGTTCCAGGGCCGGATCACCCTTCACCTGCTTGAAGGCCTTGCGCGCCTCCTCCTTGCGTCCTGCTTCGAGCTCCGCGATACCCAGGAGCAGTCGGGCATCCGCCGGATTCGCGACGCCCGGCTTGGCGAGACCGCGCTGGATCGCCTGCGCAGCCTTGTCGTACTGCTGGTAGCCGAAGTACGCCATGCCGACGCTGATGTCCTGCTGCCCGTCCGTCGCAGCCGCCGCGGCCGCGGCGGCCTTGTCGAGCTCCGCCTGCTTGGCGGCGGCCTGCTTCTTGGCCGACTCGAGCAGACGCTTGTTGCGATCCTGGTCGCGAGCCTCGGTGAAGATCTTCTTCTCGAAGCCCTTCTCCAGCACGGCCTGCGCCTCACCCGGCGAGCCACGCTCCAACGCGAGCTGCGCGAACTCCGTGTAGTCGTTCGGGCGGCTCAGCACGTCCACCGCGGACGCCAGGCGGTACACCTGCAGGAGCTGCCAATCCGTCTGCCCGGATTGGGTCTTGTACATGGCATTCACCAGGCCCTGCCAGTACTGCGCCTTCGGGTAGTAGGACACCAGGCGCTCCAGCACGCGCGTCAGGCACTCGCTGTCGTCGATCTTGTCGCAGGAATTCTGGACGAGGACGAGCAGTTGTTCCTTCGGCTTGCGGCCGGCCTTGATCTGGCTGTTGACATAGGTCTCGAGGAACTTCGCCGAGCCCTTGTGATCGCCCTTCAGGTACATGGCCTGACCGACGAGGGTGTAGGTCTGGTCATCCGCGTAGCCTTCCTTGATGGCGCGGTTGCCGAGCTCGATCACCTTGTCGTAGTTCTTCACCTGGTACTGCAGCTGCAGCAGCTGCCGCGCCCGCTTCTGGGCCTCGGCACCGGTGACGAACCCCGAATTGAGATCCGCCTCGAGCACCTTGGCCGCCTCGCCGAACTGGTTCGTCTTCGTGTACGCGAACGCGAACATCTCGTTCATGAGGTGCGTGTCGTACGCGCTCTTGTCCGGCAGGGCCTGGACTTCCTTCAGGCGGGCGATCATGTCCTGATACTTGCCCGCCTTCATCGCGTCCTGCGCCGCCTTCAGAGGCTTGGCCGCTGCCGCGCTGACCGTGGGTTTGCCCTGAGCCAGTGCAACGTTGCCGGCCGTGAAGCCGGTACCCAATGTGAAAACGGCGCTCAAGGCGAGCGCCGTCAGATGTTTCGGTTTCTTGTTCATGGCTACCTAGAGTTGACCGAGAACGTGCTCGGCTGCAGACACTTTGAATTGACCCGGCGCTTCGACGTTGACTTCCCTGGCCACACCGTCCTGCACCACGATGGCGAAACGCTGGCCCCGCGTACCCATGCCGAAGCCGCGGGCATCGAGCTCGAGACCGAGGGCCTTCGCATAGTCGCCGTTGCCATCCGCCAGCATGAGCACGGAGTCACCCACGTTCGAGTGCTTACCCCACGCATTCATGACGAACACGTCGTTCACCGCCATGCACGCGATGGTGTCGACACCCTTCGCCCGGAGCGCGTCTGCGCCCTGCACGAACCCCGGCAGATGCTTCGCATCACACGTGGGCGTAAAGGCGCCCGGCACCGAGAACAGCACCACCTTCTTGCCCTTGAAGAGCTCGTCGGTGGACAGATCCCGGGGCCCGTCCTTCGTCATGGTCTTGAGGGTGCCCGAGGGCATCCGCTCGCCGGCCTGGATCGCCATTTGTTGCCGCCCCCGCCCGCCTCACGCCTGACGGGCGTGCAGGCTCCAGAGGTTGGCCAGGCGCTCGAGCTTGGGATCACCCTTCACGGCCTTGAAAGCCTGCTGGGCCTGATCCTTCTTGCCGGCGCCGAGCTGGGCGATGCCGAGCAGCAGACGGGCTTCCGCCTCGCTCTGCACGCCGCCCTTGGCGAGGCCGCGCTCGATGGCTTCGGCGGCCTTGTCATATTGCTTGTAGCCGAGGTAGGCGAGCCCGATGCTCACGTCCTTGCTCCCCGTCTGGGAGGCGGCTGCGTCCTGGGCGATCTTGTCGAGCCCCGCCAGGTCCGTCGCGGCTTCCTTCTTCGCGGACTCGAGCAGGCGCTTGTTCTTGTCGAGCGAGCGCGCATCCGTGAAGACATTCTTCTCGAGACCCTTCTCGAGGATGGTCTGCGCCTCGCCGGGCGAGCCCGCCTCGATGGCGAGCTGCGCGAACTCGGTGTAGTCGTCCGGGCGCTTGAGCACGTCCACCTCGGAGGCGAGGCGATACACGTGGAGCAGGGTCTTGTCCGTCTGACCTTCCTGCTGGAAGAGCGAGTAGAGCAGGTTCTGCCAGTACTCCGTCTTCGGGTAGTACGACACGAGGCTTTCGAGCGCCTCGGTCGTGCAGTTCGAGTCGTCGAGCTTCACGCAGGAGCTCATGAGGAGCTGCAGCGTCTGCTCCTTCGGCTGCTTGCCGGCCTTCTGGAGACTGGTCGTGTAGTCCTCCACGAACTTCGCGCTGCCCTTGTAATCCTCCTTGATGTAGTACGCCTGGGCAACGAGCGTGTACATGTCATCGTCGGCGTTGCCGCTCTTGATGGCACGGTTCCCGTACTCGATGGCCTTGTCGTAGTTCTTGGTCTGGTAGTTCACCTGCGCGAGGGCGTTCACGCGATTGGGAACCTCGGATTCCTCCAGGAACCCGGAGTTGAGCCCGGCCTCGAGGGCCTTGGCCGCCTCCGGGAACTGCTTGGTCCGCACATAGACGAAGCCGAGCATTTCGTTCACGAGATGCTCGTCATACGGGGACTTGCCGTCGATGCCCTGCACTTCCTTCAGCTTGGCCAGCGCCTCGTCGTACTTCTGGGCGCTCATCGCGTCCTGCGCGGCCTTCAGGGGCTTGGCTACCTTGCTGCTCACCTTGGGCTTGTCCTGCGCGTAGGCCGGCGTGCTCGAGACGAAGCCGGCGCTCAGCGCCACTGCGCCCCATGCCAGGGCGAGTACGAGTTTCGAGGTCGCTTTCATCATGGGCTATCCCGTTCTGTCTGATCTGGGCGGGCCGGTTATTCCCGGAACTCCGACGTGTTCACGAACCCGATCTTCGCCATGCGGTTGCGCTGCGCAGCAGCCAGCACTTCCGCAACCACGCCGTACTTGGCGCGCCGATCGGGACGCAGGTGGATCTCCGGCTGCGGAACCTTGCCGGACTCCGACCGGAAATACTGTTCCAGCGTCTGAACGCTCGGGACTACGGTCCCGTTCCAGACTACCGTTCCATCGAAGTCCACCTCGAGATCGATGATCTCGGGCGGGACTGGCGGCGGCGCCGCATTGGTGGCCTGCGGCATGTCGAGCTTCACCGCATGCTTCACCGTCGGCAGCGTGATGATCAACATGATGAGCAGCACAAGCATCACGTCGATCAGCGGCGTGGTGTTCATGTCCACCATCGGACTGCCTTCCGCCGCCTGACCTACACTCATTGCCATTGAACGAATCTCCTACTCAAAGCGAGCGTGGACGCCTCAACCGCCTGCAGCGGGGGCGGTGCTCGTGGGCTCCGTGATGAAGCCCACCTTGACGATGCCACCTCGCTGGATCGTGTAGATCACACGCCCAACGGCCTCGTAGCGCACATTTCTGTCCGCGCGGATATGGAGCTCCGGCTGCGGCTTCTTCACCGCGGCCTCCTTGATGCGGTTCAGGAGCCCCTCCCGATCGACCAGCGCCTCATTCCAGAACGTCTGCCCCTGCGCATCCACCGCGACGGTGATGTTCTCGGGCTTCGTCTCCGTCGGAATGTTGACGGCGGTCGGCAATGTCACCGGCACAGTCTTGGTGATCACGGGGATCGTGATCAGGAAGATGATGAGGAGCACCAGCATCACGTCGACGAGCGGCGTGGTGTTGATCTCCGACATCACGTTCTGGTCGTCCCCATCGAAGGAGAACGCATCCGTCTTCATCGCCATTTCAAATCACCTCGAGCTCGTGGCGCCGATGGACATTCCGCACGGCCCGCAGATTACTTGCGGGCCGGGGCGGCGGCGGCGACTGCCGGACGAGGCGCGCTGGCCGCACTCTCGGCTGGAGCAACGCGGGCACCACTCAGCAGGTAGGCATGCAGGTCGCCCGTGAAGCCGCTGATGTAGTCCTGCAGCACCTTGTTGCGGCGGATCAGCCAGTTGTAGCCGAGCACCGCGGGCACCGCGACGAACAGACCGATGGCGGTCATGTACAGCGCCTCACCGACGGGACCGGCGACGCGGTCGATCGACGGCTGGCCGGACAGGCCGATCGCGATGAGCGCGTTCAGAATGCCCATGACGGTGCCGAACAGACCGACGAACGGAGCGGTCGAGCCGACCGACGCCAGGAAGGACAGACCGGCCTGCAGACGACCGTTCACCTGGGCGGCAGAACGCTGCAGCGACAGGGTGATCCACTCGTTGAGGTCGATGCGATCCGTGAGACGGCCATCATGATGAGCCGTGGCGCGCATGCCGTCTTCGGCGATCTTGCGGAAGTCATTGTCCTTCGGCAGGCGCTCGGCGCCGTCCTTGATCGAGGGGGCCGTCCAGAACTGCTTCTCGACGAGCCTGGCCGCCTTCTTCAGACGGGCCTGGTCCCACACGCGCACCAGGATGATGTACCAGGAGACGAAGGACATGATGAAGAGCATGAGCAGCACACCCTTCTGCAGGGGACTGCCTTGCTGCCACAGGGACAACGGGCCGTATGGATTGTCGACGTGTGCTGCTGCTGCGTTTTCCATAGATTCCTCAATCAAAAAAAAGAGCCGGGCAAAGAGCCCGGCACATACAGGGTTTACTTGTCTTTCATTTCGAACTTGACGCGGAAGCTGATGCAGTCCGTCGTGGCCTGACCATCTACCGTGCCTGCTACGTAGCGGCCGGCCTTCGCAAGCTTCACCGCACCTTCATCGAGACGGGCATTCCCCGAGGACTGCGCGATGGTCGGCTCTTCAGTGAGCCTTCCGTTCGGCCCGACGCAGACCTTCACCGTTGGGGACCCTTCCTCGCCGAGACGCTTGGACGCGGCGGGGTAGTAGTCCTCGGAGTTCGGGAAATTCCTGCCGAGTGACGCCTTCTTCACGGCTCGCGGCGGCGGCGGCGGCGGCGGCGGCGCAGGCGGACGAGGTTGGTTCGTCACATTCGAGATGGTGTTACGAGGTGCTTCCTGCGGAATGTCGATGGTCACCTCGGGAGGCGGCACTTCGACGGGCGGACGCTCGAATTCCGGCGGCGGCGGCGGAGGCGGCTCGTCGCGAGTCTCGACCTCTTCGATGATGTCGGTGACGATGGGCGGCGCAACGGTCTCGATGATGTGCTGCGCGACGCCGCTCAGAAGCGCCCAGCCGATCAGCACGTGAATTCCGATGATGGCGACCAGAACTAGGGAACGGCGGGAAAAGAAATTCGTATCGAGTGGTGCGTAGGCTGCCATATGTCAGATGTACCTAGACGTGAGTCCGGAAGCTCCAGAGCGCGCCTTCGCGGCACTGGTGCGCTTCGTGTAACTACGAGAGAGTCCCCCGGAAAACTAATTCGCTAACTGGCTCGGTATCGGCGCCTTGCGTGCTTGCAAATCGTCGAAATAGCACATTGCCGACAGTATCGACAACGGCCGAACTGTAACCGCTGCATCGCGCAGTGACAACTGCGTTCAAGACCGCGTACCACCTGCGGATTTCTCCGTTCCGGTTGTCACTGCACCAGCCGAAGCCGTGCTGACGACGCGCGCGTATTTCGCGAGAACGCCGGTGGTGGCGAAGGGCTTTCGCGGTTTCCATGCGTGGCGTCGACGCCGCAATTCCGCAGCGCTCACATCGGCGTGGATGACACGTTTCTCTGCATCGATCGTGAGCGTGTCGCCGTTGCGCAAAAGACCGATCGGGCCACCGATGGCGGCCTCCGGCGAAATGTGACCAACGACGAAACCATGAGTGCCGCCGGAGAACCGGCCATCGGTGATGAGCGCCACCTCCCCGCCCAGGCCGCGCCCCATGAGGGCGCCGGTGGGGCTCAGCATCTCGCGCATGCCGGGGCCGCCTTTGGGCCCTTCGTTGCGGATGACCACGATGTCGCCTGAACGCACCGCGCCATCGAGAATCGCCTGGGTGGCAGCCTCCTCACCGTCGAAGACGCGAGCCCGGCCGCGGAATTGAAGGCCCTCTTTGCCGGTGATCTTGGCGACCGCACCTTCGGGGGCCACGTTGCCGTAGAGGACGACGAGGTGGCTATCCTTTTTGATCGGATCGGAGAGCGGCCTCACGATCGACTGCCCAGCAACATATGTACCCACCCGAGCGAGATTTTCCGCGAGCGTACGGCCAGTTACGGTCATGCAGTCACCGTGCAGCAGGCCCGCTTCGAGGAGCATCTTCATGAGCGGCTGGATGCCGCCGGCGGCGATGAGCTCCGACATGAGCGCGCGGCCGCTGGGCCGCACATCCGCCAGCACCGGCACTCGCCTGCCCACGCGTGTGAAGTCATCCAGTGAGAGCTTCACGCCGGCCTCGTGGGCTATCGCCAACAGGTGCAGCACGGCGTTCGTCGATCCGGCGAGTGCGACCGTCATGGTGATCGCGTTCTCGAACGCCTTGCGGGTGAGGATGTCGCGGGGCCGGATGCCGGCCTCGAGCAGGCGCACGACCGCTTCGCCGGCCCGGCGGCAGTCGTCCTGCTTGGCTTCGCCGACCGCCTCCTGCGCCGAGCTGTTCGGCAGGGACAGGCCCAAGGCTTCGATTGCGGACGCCATGGTGTTCGCGGTGTACATGCCGCCACAGCTGCCGGGGCCCGGGATCGCCGTGCGCTCGATGTCCAGCAGCTCATCCTCGGAAATCTTGCCGGCCGCGCGCGCGCCGACGGCTTCGAACACCGAGACGATGTCGCGCCGGTTCGCGCCCGGGCGGATGGTGCCCCCGTAGACGAAGACCGCCGGACGATTGAGGCGCGCGATGGCCATCGCGCAACCGGGCATGTTCTTGTCGCAGCCGCCAATGGCCACGAAGCCGTCGAAGCCTTCTGCCCCGACCACGGTCTCGATCGAGTCGGCGATCACCTCGCGGGACACGAGCGAGTAGCGCATGCCAGGCGAGCCCATCGAGATGCCGTCGGAGACCGTGATGGTGTTGAAGAGCACGCTCTTCGCGCCGGCCGCATCGACACCCGCGGCGGCTTCGCGCGCGAGCTCCGCGATGTGCATGTTGCACGGAGTGACGTTGGCCCACGTGGAAGCGATGCCGATCTGCGGCTTGGTGAAGTCCGCATCCTGAAAGCCGACCGCGCGCAGCATCGCGCGCGCAGGCGCCTGCTTCACGCCATCCACCACCAGGCTCGAAAACGCGCGCTGACCCGCGGAGCTGCCCGCAGTTGCAGCCGCAACCGCACTCCGGGATTTCGTCTTCTTCGAGGACTTCTTCTTGCCGCCGTCGCCCATTTACTTCCGCAGCTCTCTGCGCATCTGGCTGAACCCGAGTGCCCCTGCTGCCGTCAACGCAAGCGGCAGCAGGAGCGCGAATCTTCCGGCACCGCGCGCGATCGCATCGAGTGCCTCATAAAAAAGAATACCTGCCGGCGGGGCCACCGCACCCCGTACTCCGGTCAACGTTACATGAACGCCCATGTAGTGCTGAGCTCGGCCCATCGACGCGAAATCATTGTGGCCGAGATTCCAGCCGAGATTAGCACCCGCGTATGCCGCACCGAGCATGATCGCACCAACCCAAAGCAGCGGCAGCCATCCAGTGAACGTAGCCATGCACATTACGAATGCCGCCATAACCAACGCCCATCCCTGCTGCGAGCGATACACGACGATGTGCGAGCCATCGAAGAGCCGCGCCCACCACGGCGTGAAGAACGGCAACGCGATGAGCGGCACCACGGAGAGCAGGCCGATCTGCATTCCGCTCGAGAGCTCGAGGTGCTCCGAGAAGATGACGACCAGTTGAGCCGTGAGCATCAGATTGCCCGCCCCGAACAAACCCATCCAGAACATGTACTCGCGGAACGCGGGGTCGCTCGCCAGGATCTCGCGCAGCATGCGCAGGCTGAAGGGCTGACCGCGATGGCCACCGGAAGTTTCTTCCGACAGGAGCCTGAACTCCCGCCGGACACGCGCTTCCCGATAGAGCCACGCTGCCATGAGACCTGCGATCGCGCCACCCCCATAGACCCAGCCGGGGTCAATGGTTCCCTCCTCCAGCACCCATCCCACCATTGCGGCAGAAGCCGCGACAGCCAGTGAGCTCACCACCACGATGCGCCCCGTGATGCGCGCTAGGACGTTGCGCGGATAGTTTGACGTCCACACCGCTGCCCTCACGGTGAGGACCCCGGCCCACACGGAGCGCGCCGCCATGACGCTCAGGACCGTGAGGATGAGCCCACCGAACCCCTTCGGCGCGAGACAGACGAGCCCCACCAGCAGCGCGAACGCAGCCTGTAGCGCCACCATCAGCCGCACCCTCGCCCGCCCATGCGCGATGTTCGCCCAGACAAAGCTGACTACGTTGGATGTGGCCGGCGCGCCGCTGACGAGCGCGACCGCCAGATTGAGAGCGAATGGCGAGACGACGGCAGCGAAGTGCTGCTTCACCAGGACGGCGGCCGCAGCACCCTCGACGAGCCCCAGCGACAGTCCGAGCAGCGCCCACGGCACGATCTCCCGGCGGAAGCTCGCTTCGGCGAGCGCGCTCGGGCGCACGCGAGCGCTCAAGTGGCGGTGTCCATGATGCGCTTCTCACGCATCGTGATGATGAACACTCCGGCCAGTGTGCAAAGGCCACCGAGCAGGATGCGTTGACTGAGCTGATCCCCAAGCACCAGCACGCCGAGAATCACAGAGAACACGGGTGACAGCGTCGTCAGTGGTGCCACGCTCGCCACCGGATATCGCTGAATGAGATAGAAATATCCGGTGTGCGCGGCCATGCTGGCAGCGAAGGCTGCGAAAGCCAGTGCGGCCCATGCCTGCCATGACACCTGTCCGAGCGCCGCCCAATCCGGTTGCTCGACCCGCACGGAAAACAGCAGGAGCGGCGCAAGGCCGATCCAGACGGTCCAGGCCATGATCTCGATGGGCCGGAAGCCCGAGAGCTTCTTCACTCCGATGAGCCCGAGCGCCCCGAGGAACGCTGCGACGATCGCCATCGCAAGGCTTTCCCAGCGATCCCCGATCTGCGGATCGAAGCCCATGATGGCGACGCCACCGAATGAGAGCGCGATTCCCGTCCAGCGTCGCCAGCGAACCTGCTCGTCCAGCAGTGCCACGGACAGGAGTGTGGCGAATGGGACACCCAGCTGACTCGCGATGGCCACAGACGAGACGCTCGTCGCGCGCGCCAGCGCCGCGAATGCCAGTGCATAGCTGAGCGCGCCCGAGAAGAGCGCCGCCACGACGAGCGCGCTCATCTGCCCGGGCTGGATGCGCAGCACGGGGACGAGGCAGGCCGCCACGATGGCGAATCTCAGGAACGTGAAGAGCACCGGCGGGATCTGGCCGACCCCGATCTTGCTCGTGATCAGGTTCAGGCCCCAGACGAAGGTGATGCCGACGAGCAGCACCAGATCGCGCGGGCGTACCGCCGTCATCCGAGCCGTGAGCGGATGAGCCGATAGAGGCTCCGAACGCATTGCGCCTCGGCGCCCACCGGACGACCGGGCCGCTCCTTGGGATTCCAGGCGAACAGGTCCACGTGCAGCCAGCGCGGCGTCGCCGTGACGAAGCGCTTCAAGAACAGCGCCGCGATCGGTGAGCCGGCGAAAGGTGAAGCCGAGACGTTGCCGATGTCGGCCACCTTGCTCGAGAACTCATCGTCGTAGCCCGCCCACAATGGCATCGGCCAGACCGGATCCGCTTCCGCATCGGCGATGCCGTGGAAGGCGGATAGCAATGCCGCATCCGTGGAATACGCGGCGGGCAGCTCGGGGCCGAGCGCGACACGCGCGGCACCCGTCAGAGTCGCAAGATCGATCAGGAGATCGGGCTGCTCGGAGTCCGCCGCAGTGAGCGCATCCGCGAGCACCAGGCGCCCCTCGGCGTCGGTGTTGCCGATCTCGATGGTGAGACCCTGGCGCGAAGGGATGACATCGCCCGGACGATACGAATGGCCGTCGACGCTGTTCTCCACGGCCGGAATCAGGACGCGAAGCTGGATCGGCGTGTCGAGCTGCATCAGGAGCTGCGCGAGCGCGAGCGCGCATGCGGCGCCGCCCATGTCCTTCTTCATGAGCAGCATGCCGCTCGATGGCTTGATATCGAGACCACCGCTGTCGAAGCAGACGCCCTTGCCCACCAGGGTGACCCGAGGTGCGCCCGGCCGGCCCCAGCGCATGTCGATGAGCCGGGGCTCGCGCGGGCTGCCGGCGCCGACGGCATGGATGAGCGGATAGCGCTCCGCCTTCAGCGCATCGCCGATCGTGACCTGCAGCGTGGCGCCGAAGCGACGCGCCAGCTCCGACGCGGCCTGCGCAAGCTCGGCCGGCCCGAGGTCGTTCGCCGGCGTGTTGATGAGATCGCGTGCCAGGGCGGTCGCGCTCGCCGCGGCCTCGGCGTAGGCAATGTCCGCACCAGCGGGTGAAACCAGAGAGGCGCGGCCCGCGGCGGGCGGCGCGCGGTACCGGCTGAACCGGTAGGCGCCGACGAGCCAGCCCAGGGCGAACTGCGTGGCGGCCGACGGCGCCAGCGGGCGGGCCAGGTGATAGGCCAGGGGCGGAAGCCGGTCCGCGAGGCCGGCGGCATGCCAGAGCTTCAGATCATCCGGCGAGGCGAGCGGGCCGAGACCGACGAGGGCGCCGGCAACGCCGCCCCCGGGGCCGGGCAGTGCGAGCACGCGATGCCGGTCCGGCTGAAAGCCGTTGCCGCGCACCCAGCTCGCCACCTCGGGCGCAGCTTCGGCGAGCCACTGAGGAAACTCGGAATCGGACAGGAGCCAGAGCGGCACGCTCGCCGCCCCCGGGTTGACGATCAGCATCTTGGGCAATGACTAGGTTGCATTCCCGGGGGACCGGCCCCGGAAGATGGGCGGCGAGATTAGCTGAGAAGACCCGACAAGTCCCGCACGAGATGCCCGCGTTTCGTTGACAACGCAGCGGCGGTTATGCTCACATCGATCCTCACTTTTTTCGTGTTTCGAGTCCCCCGCGCGTGGCATTCGCAGCAGATAGCGTCGCATCGGTTACCGGGTCCGTCCCGGGTCGCGTCGCCCTGCTCGTAGCGCCTCTCGTACCGCTCCTTCTCAGGAGCGGCAAGTGCGGGGCACTCGCGCACGCCTGAGATCAGGCGCAAGCGAGCAAAGAACAAAAGAACCCCGCACCGGCCCAGTGCCGCTGCGGGGTTTTTTATGTGCACGGGTTACTAGAGGTTCGATTCGCGAACTGGGAGCAGATTGAATGAAGCTTTACGGGCAGAAAGACGTCGACAAGAAGGCACTGAAGGGGGCGCGCATTGCCATTCTGGGCCACGGCAGCCAGGGGCGCGCGCATGCGCTGAACCTGAAGGACAGTGGCTTCGACGTGGTGGTCGGTGTCCGCAAGAACGGCAACGGCTGGAAGAAGGCGAAGAAGGCTGGTCTTGCCGTCGCCATTCCCACCGAGGCCGTGCGTGATGCGGACCTCGTTGCCATGCTGGTGCCGGATCTCGCGCAGAAAGCGCTCTACGATGAAGTCGTCGGCGGCCTGAAGAAGGGGGCCACCCTCCTCTTCGCGCACGGCTTCAACATCCACTTCAAGCAGATCAAGCCCCGCAAGGATCTCGACGTCGTCCTGATCGCGCCCAAGGGCCCTGGCGATCTCGTGCGCCGCCAGTACCAGCAGGGCCGCGGCGTGCCTTGCCTCATCGCGGTGGCGCAGGACGCGAGCGGCAAGGCGCACGCCAAGGCGCTGGCCTATGCGCACGGCATCGGCGGCACTCGCGGCGGCGTGCTCGACACGACCTTCGCAGAAGAGACCGAGACGGACCTGTTCGGCGAACAGGCGGTGCTCTGCGGTGGCGCGACCGAGCTGGTCGTGAAGGGCTTCGAGACCCTGGTGGAAGCCGGGTATCAGCCGGAAGTCGCGTATTACGAATGCATGCACGAGCTGAAGCTCATCGTCGACCTGCTGCACGAAGGCGGCATCACGAAGATGCACGAGTTCATCAGCGACACGGCGAAGTACGGCGACCTCACCCGCGGCCCGCGGGTCGTCACCGACCGCACCAAGAAGGAAATGCGCAAGATCCTCAAGGAAATCCAGACGGGCAAGTTCGCCCGCCAGTGGATCGAGGAGAACGACAAGGGCCAGAAGAACTACCGCAAGATGCTGAAGGACGACATGAATCGTCCGATCGAGAAGGTCGGTTCGGCGCTGCGTGCGCGCATGCCCTGGCTGAACGACAAGCGGGCCTGACGGGGGCGGGCGGTGCTGGCATCGAAGTCCATCTTCCGGCGCGGCTCGCGCCGCCAACCCTGCGGGGTTCGCGCCGGGCGCGAACCCCCGTCGAACCCCGGGCGCAGCCCGTAACGAGAGCAACCCCACGTGGACATAGCCGATCAAGCCTGGAGCTCGACACCGACGATGGATCGTCGGCTCGGTGATGTGCACTTCGATGACATCGTCGCGGCCCGACGGCTGCTCGCCCGCACCCTCACGCCGACCCCGCTCGTGACGCACCCGCTGCTCTCGAGCCGGATCGGCGCGGAGGTGCACGTCAAACTCGAGAACGCCGTGCCGCTCGGTTCCTTCAAGCTGCGCGGCGGTCTCAACTACGTGGCCTCGCTCTCGCCGGAGCAGCGCGCCAGGGGCCTCGTCACCGCCACTCGCGGCAACCACGGCCAGTCCCTCGCATCCGCCGCGCAGCGCCATCGGGTGGCCTGCACGGTATACGTGCCCGCTGGCAACAACCCGGACAAGAACGCGGCCATCGCCGCACTCGGTGCCCGGGTCACGATCGCCGGCGATGATTTCGACGCCGCCTGGCAGGCCGCGCTCGAGCACGCGGGGCACACGGGCGCCATTGCAGTCCATCCCTCGCGGGAGCCGCAGCTCATTGCCGGCTACGCAACCGTGGCCCTCGAGATGCTCGATCAGGCCTCGCAGCCCCTCGACACCGTTTTCGTGCCCGTCGGCGGCGGCAGCCTGGCCGCCGGGATGGGCCTCGTATTCAAGGCGCTTTCGCCGCACACGCGCCTCATTGGCGTGCAGGCCGCGCAGGCCCCTGCCCTCGCCCGCGCCTGGCGCACCGGTGAAATGCGCGAATGCCCGGTGGGCGAGACGCTGGCCGACGGACTCGCCACCCGCGTGCCTTCACCGGAGACCGTGGAGATTCTCCGCGAGGTCCTGGATGACGTCATCGAAGTGAGCGAGGCCGAGATCGCCGGGGCCATCCGATGCCTCGCGGAAACCCTTCATCAGCTTGCCGAAGGCGCCGGAGCCGCCGCGTTGGCCGGCGCCGTGCAGCTGCGGAGGCGTCTCACGCGCGAGCGCGTGGGCATCGTGCTTTCCGGCGGCAACATCACTTCGGCCCAGCTCTTGAGGATTCTGCATGGCGAAGTCACGGAGGGCGCGCAGCGGGGCGCGCAACTGACCACGACGCTGGCGGATATGGAATATGGCGCGCGAGGGGGCGAGCCCTCGGAGCCATGATGATGAGAACGAAGCGATCCTGTCGCGCCGGGTGCGCGACCTGCATGAGGTTCGCGCGCAGGCGCGGATTCCGTTGAACCCGGGCGCAGCCCGTGAAGAGGCGACTCCAATGGCTCCGAACCCAGACCAGGTGCTGATCTTCGACACGACGCTGCGCGACGGCGAGCAGGCTCCCGGCTGCAGCATGACGCGCCCGGAGAAGCTGCGCGTAGCGCGCGCCCTCGCCGATCTCGGCGTCGACGTCATCGAAGCCGGTTTCCCCGCCGCCTCGCGCGGCGACTGGGAAAGCGTCAACGCGGTGGCCCGCGAGGTCCAGGGCACCGTCATCTGCGGCCTCGCACGCTGCAATCGCGAAGACATCGAGCTCGCCGCCAGGGCGCTGCGCGATGCGCCCCGCCACCGCATCCACGTGTTCCTCGCCACGAGCGCCATCCACCGCCAGTACAAGCTCAACATGGCGGAAGAGCAGATTATCCGGACGGCCGTGGAAGGCGTGAAGATCGCGCGGGACTTCTGCGAAGACGTGGAATTCTCACCCGAGGACGCTTCGCGCACCGAGCTCGAGTTCCTCGCCCAGGTCGTGGAGGCGGCGATCGACGCCGGCGCGACCACCGTGAACATCCCCGATACCGTCGGGTACACCGTGCCCGATGAGTTCGCGGAGCTGTTCCGCTATCTGCGCAAGAACGTGCGGGGTATCGAGCGCGCGCGCCTTTCGGTCCACTGCCACGACGATCTCGGCATGGCGGTGGCCAACAGCCTCACGGCCGTGGTCGCGGGGGCTCGCCAGATCGAATGCACCATCAACGGCATCGGTGAGCGCGCGGGAAACTGCTCGCTCGAAGAGGTCGTCATGGCCCTGCGCACGCGGGATGCGTTCTTCAACGTGCGCACGAACATCCAGACCACGCGGCTGTATCCCGCGTCACGGCTCGTTTCGAACATCACCGGCATGCCGGTGCCGCGGAACAAGGCTGTCGTAGGTGAGAACGCGTTCGCGCACGAAGCCGGCATCCATCAGCACGGCATGCTGAAGCACCACTCGACCTACGAGATCATGAGGCCCGAGGACGTTGGCCTCTCCCGCAGCAGCCTGGTGTTGGGCAAGCACAGCGGCCGCCACGCATTCCGCGAACGCGTGAAGCACCTCGGGTTCGAGCTGGACGATATCGAGTTCAACCGGGTGTTCGAGGAATTCAAGGCGCTCGCGGACAAGAAGAAGGAGCTCTTCGACGGCGACATCGAGGCACTCGTGCTCCGGGCCGAAGGCTCTGCGAGCGGCCCCTGGTCGCTCGCAGGCCTCAAGACCGTGGCGGACAGCGCCACGCCCGCCGCGGAAGCCACTGTCCGGCTGCAGCACTCCGACGGCCGCACGGTGGAGCGCACCGCCTCCGGCGACGGCCCGGTGGATGCGGCGTTCAAGGCCATCGAGGCGGCCACGGGCATCAACGTCTCGCTGCGCAAGTTCGAAGTGCGCGGCGTGACCGAAGGTGAGGATGCGCAGGGCGAGACGATCGTCTACGTCGAGTACAATCAGCGCACCTACCGCGGCTCGAGCGTCTCCACGAACATCGTGGAGTCGAGCACGAAGGCGTTCCTCGAAGTGATCAATCGTATCGAGCTTGCACTCAGGACCGGTTCCCGCGCTCGTGAAGAGCGCGGCGGTGACGCCCGCGTCGCGCAGGCTGCAGTCTAAGAATTCCCGCAGGAGCTTCCATGCCCATCTCCGCAACACAGTCGATCTGGTTCAACGGCAAGTTCGTGCCCTGGGAGAAAGCCACCGTGCACGTGCTTTCGCACGCCCTTCACTACGCCTCGTCCGTGTTCGAGGGCCTGCGTGCGTACGAGACGCAGAACGGGGTCGCGGTATTCCGGCTGCGCGATCACACGCGCCGGCTGTTCGATTCGGCCAAGATCTACCGGATCGCCATCCCCTTCTCCGAGGAGCAGATCAGCGAGGCCTGCCGGCAGGTCGTGTCGGTGAACGGGCTGAAGCGCGGCGCGTACATCCGCCCGGTCGTCTTCAAGGGCTATGGTGAGATCGGTGTGTCGCCGAAGATCGATCCGCCGACCGAGGTGGCCATCGCGGCCTGGGAATGGGGCAAGTATCTCGGCAGCGATAGCGGGGAAGAAGGGGTCGACGTCTGCGTCTCGTCCTGGAACCGCGTGGCGCCGAACACCATCCCCGCGCTCGCCAAGGCGGCCGGCAACTACCTCTCGAGCCAGCTGATCGGCGCCGAGGCCCGTCGCCTCGGGTTTGCCGAAGGTATCGGGCTTGCGCCGGATGGCACCGTCAGCGAAGGCGCCGGCGAGAATCTCTTCATCATCAAGGATGGCGTCGTGCTCACGCCGGCGCTCGCGCATTCCGTGCTCGGCGGCATCACGCGCGATTGCGTCATCCGCCTGGCGCGCGAGCGCGGCCTGGAAGTGCGTGAGACCGCCGTGCCGCGCGAGCTGCTCTATATCTCGGACGAGCTCTTCATGACCGGCACGGCCGCGGAGATCACGCCGATCCGTTCCGTCGACCGGCTGCCCGTTGGCAACGGCAAGCGCGGCCCCATCACGGAGTCGCTGCAGGCCGCGTTCTTCGGCCTGTTCTCGGGCAAGACGCCCGACAAGTGGGGATGGCTCGACCCCGTCGACTTCGCCGCACCGAGAGTCGCCGCCGTCAACTGAAGGCACATGAGCACACAACCGAAGACCATGTTCGAAAAAGTCTGGGAGCAGCACGAAGTGGTGCCCCAGACTGCCGACACGCCCGCCGTCCTGTTCATCGACCTGCATCTCACACACGAGGTCACGACCCCCCAGGCCTACACGCTCCTGCGCGAGCGGGGTCTCAAGGTGCGTCGGCCGGATCTCACACTCGCCACCATGGACCACTCCACGCCCACGCGCACGGAGCAGGTGTTCGGCGGCGCGCCCATCACCATCGACTCCGCCGCGAAGCAGATCCGCGAGCTCGAGCGCAACTGCGCCGAGTTCGGCGTGGAGCTGCTCGGTCTGCAGCATCACCAGCGCGGCATCGTGCACGTCATAGGGCCGGAGCTCGGCATCACGCAACCCGGGAAAACCGTCGTTTGCGGGGACAGCCACACGAGCACGCACGGCGCATTCGGCGCCCTCGCCTTCGGCATCGGGTCCACTGAAGTGGCACATGTGTTCGCCACCCAGTGCCTGCTGCAGCGGAAGCCTCGCACGCTGGCGATCAATGTGAACGGCAAGCTGCGGCCAGGCGTCACCGCGAAGGACCTCATCCTCGGCATCATCGGCAAGCTCGGTGTGTCCGGCGGCACGGGCTACGTCATCGAGTATCGCGGCGAAACCATTCGCGCGCTCGACATGGACGAGCGCATGACCGTGTGCAACATGTCCATCGAAGCCGGTGCGCGCGCCGGCATGATCGCGCCGGACGAGACCACCTACGCGTATCTGAAGAGCACCCCGCGCGCGCCCAAGGGCGAAGCGTGGGACCGTGCAGTGGCACGCTGGAAACAGTTGCCTTCGGACCCTGGCGCGAAGTTCGATCACGAGATCGACATCGATGCCTCTGCGCTCGAGCCGATGATCACCTACGGCACGAACCCGGGCATGGTCATTCCGATCACGGGCGCTGTGCCTGCCCGCAATGGCGACGTGGCCTTCGACAAGTCGCTCGCCTACATGGGCTTCGAGGCCGGCGCGGCGATCCGCGACAGGCCCGTGAACGTCGTGTTCGTCGGCAGCTGCACAAACGCACGGCTCTCGGATCTGCGGGATGCCGCCGGAGTGCTCCGTGGCCGCAAGGTCGCAAGCGGTGTGCAGATGCTGGTGGTCCCCGGCTCTCAGCAGGTGAAGAAAGCCGCGGAGGCCGAGGGCCTCGACCGCGTCTTCATCGAAGCCGGCGCGCAGTGGCGTGAATCCGGCTGCTCCATGTGTCTCGGCATGAATGGAGATCTCGTGGGTGCCGGCCAGTATTCCGTGAGCACGAGCAATCGCAACTTCGAGGGCCGCCAGGGCGTCGGTGCGCGCACGCTGCTCGCGAGCCCGCTCACGGCTGCCGCTTCGGCCATTCGAGGCAAGGTCACAGACCCCCGCGATCTGCTCGCAAGTTGATCAGCGTCCGGCGCGCCGGCAAGACACACACATGCAATCTATCAAGACCATCCGTTCACGAACCGCGGTGCTGCCGCTGGCGAATATCGACACCGACCAGATCATCCCGGCCCGCTTCCTGAGAAGCACGAGCCGCGAAGGGTTCGGCAAGCATCTTTTCTCCGAATGGCGATACGACGAGCACGGCGCGCCCCGACCGGACTTCGTGCTCAACACGCCGCAGGCGAAGGGCGCCACCGTGCTCGTGGCCGGCCGCAACTTCGGCTGCGGCTCCTCGCGCGAGCATGCGCCGTGGGCGCTCACGGACTACGGTTTCCAGGCCGTCATCAGCACGGAGTTCGCGGACATCTTCCGCAACAACTCGCTGAAGAACGGGCTCGTTCCCGTGCTCGTGGATGAGCCGACGAGCCAGTGGCTGCTCTCGAACCCCGGTGCCGACATCGTCATCGATCTGGAAACCTCGTCCCTCACGCTGCCGAACGGCACGCGCGTCACGTTCCCCATGGAGCCGTTCGCGCGCTACTGCCTCATGAACGGCGTGGACGAGCTCGGCTTCCTGCTCGGCAAGACGGCCGAGATCGAAGCGTACGAACGCAAGCGTTCTGCGGCATGAAGGCGCGCATCACCCTGCTGGGGGGCGATGGCATCGGCCCCGAAGTGCTTGCCGAAGGCGTCAAGACCCTGCGCGCGGTCGGCGAGCGGTTCAGCCACTCCTTCGAGCTCACGGAAGCGGATTTCGGTGGCATCGCCATCGACAATCACAATGACCCGCTGCCAGAGGCCACGCTCGACGCCTGCCTCGAAGCCGACGCGATCCTGCTCGGCGCTATCGGAGGGCCGAAATGGTCCGCGCCGAATGCGAAGCTGCGCCCGGAGGCCGGCCTGCTCCGTCTGCGGAAGGAGCTTGGCGTCTACGCCAACCTGCGCCCCGTGCGCGTGCTGAAGTGCCTGGCGGATGCCTCCACGATCAAGCCTGAAGTCCTCGACGGCGTGGACCTCATATTCGTCCGTGAGCTGACGGGTGGCATCTACTTCGGCGAGAAGCGGCGTGACGCCTTCTCCGCCACCGACCATTGCGTGTATTCGGTCGCGGAGGTCGAGCGCGTGACGCGCGTTGCCGCGCGCCTCGCACGTGAGCGCCGCCGCAAGCTGACCTCCATCGACAAGTCGAACGTGCTCGAAACCTCCCGCCTGTGGCGCGAAGTGGTGGAGCGCGTGATGCGTGCGGAGTTTCCGGATGTCGCGCTCGAGCACGTGCTCGTCGATGCGGCGGCGATGCATCTCATCCGCCGGCCGCGCGACTTCGACGTGCTGGTCACGGAGAACATGTTCGGCGACATCCTCACGGATGAAGCCTCGATGCTCTCGAGCTCGCTCGGCATGCTGCCTTCGGCATCCCTGGGCGACACGAAGCGGGGCTTGTACGAGCCGATCCACGGCTCCGCGCCGGACATCGCCGGCAAGGGCATCGCCAACCCCTGCGGGACGATCTTCAGCGTCGCCATGCTGTTGCGTCACTCGCTCGGCCTGACGAAAGAAGCTGAAGCAGTGGAAGCGGCTGCGATCCGCACCATCGAGCAGGGCATTCGCACGGCCGACATCGCCGCGGCGGGCGGCCGGAAGTACACGACGAAGGAAGTCGGCGACGCTGTCGCCGACGCAGTGCTGCGCTGAACGGCCGGGGGCTCGCCGGACGAGCCCCCGGGCTGCGCTGAAGCACCTCTGATCAGGCGGCGGTGTCCACCGTCGCCGCGCGCGCCTGATTCGAGACCACCGCCGCCGTCCGTTCCAGGCCGGAAGCGAGATCAGCCTGCAGGTCCTCGAGCGCCTCGATGCCCACGGAGAGGCGAATCAGCCCATCGGCCAGACCCGCCTGCTGACGCGCAGCCGGGTCCATGGCCGCGTGCGTCATCGTCGCCGGGTGCGCTACCAGGCTCTCGACGCCACCGAGTGACTCAGCGAGCGAGAAGCAGCGCAGCCCATCCACGAAGGCGCTCACGCCATCATGACCCCCTGCGAGCTCCAGCGTGACGATGCCACCGAACCCGCGCTGCTGACGCCGCGCCACGTCGTGACCCGGATGCGTGGGCAAGCCGGGGTAATAGACTTTCTTCACGTTCGGCTGAGTCTGCAGCCACTGGGCAAGACCCAGTGCATTGCGGCCGTGCGCGTCCAGGCGAACATGCAGGGTGCGCAGGCCGCGCAGTGTGAGGAAGCTGTCGAACGGGGCGCCGGTGATGCCGAGGCAGTTGGCCCACCACACGAGCTGTTCGTGCAGCGCCTTGTCGCGCGCCACAACCGCGCCGCCGACCACGTCGCTATGACCGTTCAGGTACTTCGTGGTCGAGTGCAGAACCAGATCCGCCCCCAGCTTCAGCGGCTGCTGCCAGGCCGGCGAGAGGAACGTGTTGTCCACCACGACGAGGGCCCCGGCGGCGTGACCCATCGCGGTGACTCTCTCCACGTCCGTGATCCGCAGCAGCGGGTTGCTGGGTGTTTCGATCCACAGCAGCGCGGTGGGCTTCGACAGCGCTTCACGGACCGCCGCCTCGTCGTTGAAGTTGACGAAGTCGACCGCCCGCTCACCGCGCTGGTGCCACGCGTTGAACAGGCGATAGGTGCCGCCGTAGCAATCGTGAGGTACAACGATGCGCGCACCCGCGGGAATGAGGTAGCCGACGAGCGTGATCGCAGACATGCCCGTCGAGGTGACGACGGCGCCCGCGCCCTCTTCCAGCTCGGCAAGCGCGTTTGCAAGCAGATCCCGCGTGGGATTGCCGGAGCGCGTGTAGTCGTATGCGCGCTTGTCCCCGAACCCGCGGAACGCGAACGTGGACGTCAGATGGATTGGCGGCACCACGCAACCGGTGGTGTCGTCGCATTCGAGGCCGGCGCGAACGACCTGCGTGCTCTGCTGGAAATCACTGTCCGCATGGGTGCTGGCAGACGTGCCGGGCTTGCGATCGATGCTCATGTGAGGCTCCCGATCGCGGCGTGGAAAATGGGACGCAACTGTTCAGACTCCTTCAGGAAGGCATCATGACCGTATATGGAAGAGATCTCGTGCAGGCGCCCCACGGGCAGCCTCGCCACCAGGCTGCGGATATCCGCGAGCGGCACGAGCTGATCTTCACGAATGGCAACCGCTGCCGTCGGCACGAAGATGCGCGACGCATCCACGCGATGCAGATCGATGGATTCGGAGAGGCAGAGGAATGATTCGGGGCGATAGCGCGTGGCGTAATCCGCCCCGCGCGCGAAGAGATAGTCCTCCACGGGGAACACGAACCCCTCTTCGCCTTGCGAGGGCGCCCCTGCAAAGCGGGCCGCGAACTCCTCGCTGCTGCGATAGGTGGACATGGCGAGCGCCCGCGCGAGCTGCAGCCCGCCGGCGGCATCACCGCTCTGCGCCGCGAAACGCACGACGCGCCGCTGCACGCTGCGCCAGGCGGTGGACATGGGATGCGCCCGGTCCGACGCGCAGATGACGAGAAGCTGGGAAACGCGCTCCGGATACCGCTCGCCGAATGCGAGCGCCACCATGCCGCCGTAGGAGCCTCCAGCAATGGCTCGCAGCGCCTTGATGCCGAGGTGGTTCAGAACGGCGAGGAGCGCGTCGGCCTGGTCGTAGCTCGACAGGCTCGGGAACGGCTTGCCGGGCTCGGGTGCCGTTGATTCACCGCTGCCGCCAAGGTAGTCGAAGCTGAGGACGCGGAAGCGGCCTGAATCGAGCGCCCGCTCGGCGCCCACGACCTGGTTCCACCAGCCCTGCCTGGGATCTTCCGACACGCACACGCGCCTGTTCGCGGAAATGCCGCCGAGCGCGCACACCACCGGAGCATTCGCGGGCCCCACCATGCGCCACGCCACGCGCATGCCGGCGAGCTTCCCGCCGTGATACAGCGAGATGTCCCCGGGGATCTCGAGAACCCCCTCGCGCACGCTGAGATCGTGCACGGTCGCCGCCGCACGGGCATTCGTCTGCCGCAGGGAGGCTGGGATGGGATCGAGAGAGGCGTTCATGGATGCTCCGCAGTTCTGGCCACACAGGCTCATCGGAACTCGCGGAAGCACCCGCCTGCTGGCGGGAATCATTGCGTCCATCTTCCGCCCGTTATGACCCGGCCGGAGCTACGCAATCCGCTCATCTGCCGACCCTTGACGTGGGGCTGTACCCGCTTCGCCAGGACCGCAGGAGTTGGCACCTTTCCGAACGGGTTGGGTTCGGCGGTTGCCCCGGCTTCAAAGGGCCTTTTCCCTCAGCCGGTCTCGATGAGTGGGGCGAAGTCTAGGGGCTGTAGCGACGACGCGTCAATGGTCCTGGTTGTCAGGTCAGTGCTGAAAGTTATGGTCGATTTCATTTTCCGCGAACTGCGTCTGCCCCGCCTCAGTCAGTCGAGTCCTGACAGCGGGCGCGCCACCTCTTCCAGCGACCGTCGCTCGGCGGGCACGGCCAGCCACCACGCCACCAGCGCTGCCACGAGCATGAGGCCTGCGCCGAACGCATAACCGCCCGCCACGGAAGCCGGATCACCGCTGCCGATCAGCCTGCCGAAGACCCAGGGTGCCGCGACGCCGCCCAGGCCCGTTCCGAACGCGTAGAACACCGCTATTGCAAGCGCACGCACCTCCAACGGAAAGCTCTCGCTAACCGTGAGGTAAGCCGCGCTCGCAGCGCAAGACGCGAAGAAGAACACGACAGCAAAGGCCACCGTCAGCGTGATTGCCGTCAGCTCACCGGCCAGGAACAGCAGAGCCGTCAGTCCGAGGAGCAGGCCGGAAAGCGCGTACGTTGCGGTGAGCATCTGCCTGCGCCCCCAGTGGTCGAACAACCAGCCAAGCGCCAGGGGACCGACGAAGTTCGAAACAGCGAACGGCAGGATGTACAGGCCCACCGTTTCGGACGGTACGGAGTAGAACGTCGTGAGCACGAGCGCATAGGTGAAGAAGATCGCGTTGTAGAAGAACGCCTGTGCTGCCATCAGTACGAGGCCGAGCACCGAGCGCCGCGGGTACCGCTGGAAGAGGCTGACGGCCAGGTCGAGCAGGTTCGCGGCGCGCTCACGTGCCCGAAGCCGCAGCCGCGGGAGCCGCCCAGCAACGTGGCCCGTGCTGGCCGCGGGAGTCGAGCGTTCGATCTTCGTGACGATGCGCTCGGCTTCGGCGAGACGGCCGTGAACGATGAGCCACCGGGGGCTCTCCGGCAGCGTGCGCCGAAAGACCAGCACGATCGCCCCGAGCACCGCACCGATGCCGAATGCGAGCCGCCAGCCGACATCGACCTGAAAATGCGCCGGGTCGAGCAGGATCAGCGTGCCGATCGAGCCGAATACCGCGCCGAGCCAGAAGCTTCCGTTGATCGCGAGGTCCGTGCGGCCGCGATAGCGCGCCGGGATGAGCTCCTGGATGGCGGAGTTGATCGCGACGTACTCGCCACCGATGCCGCACCCCGTGAGGAAGCGGAATAGCGCAAAACTGTAGAAGTCGTACGAGAACGCCGTGGCTCCCGTGGCAGTGAGATACAGCCCGAGCGTGATGAAGAACAGCTTGCGGCGCCCGAGGAGATCGGTGAGCCACCCGAAGAACAGGGCGCCGAGGACGGCGCCAGCGAGATACGCGCTGGCGGACGCCCCCACCTGCGCGTCGGTGAAGGCCAGAACCGGGCTTTCCTTCAGGGCACCGGAGACCGCGCCCGCCAGGGTCACCTCGAGGCCATCCAGCACCCAGGTGATGCCCAGCGCCGCAACCACGAGGCCATGGAATCGACCCCATCGCAGCCGGTCGAGCCGCGCCGGGATGTCCGTCTCGATGACCTGTGGCGAGTCCATGGCCGCCGGCCCTCGCACGCGCCGTGCCTGAGCCGGTGTCCTCCTCATTCCCCCCTGCGGGGGCGTAGTGGGTCTGGCAGGAACGATCGCACACGATGCCGCACGAGCTCCACCCGCTTTGCGAGTGACGTGCGGCCGGTCCGCGGCAATCGCCCGCGCGCGCGCTGGCATGTTTCCCTTCCTGCCGGGGCTCGTGAGCCCCACGCCCCGAACACAGATCACGCCCTGCTGGCAGCCGGCTGGCCGAGCCGCCTCGTGACGTGCTAACGTACTAGCGCGTTAGTACATTGGAACGCCATGAAACTTCACCGCAACGTCACTCCCCGCCAGGAACAGCTGGCGGAAAAGAAGCTCTTCGCCGCCGTGGCGGCCCTGCGCACGCCCGAGGAATGCCGCGCATTCTTCAGGGATCTCTGCACGCCGGCCGAGCTCCAGGCCATGGCGGACCGGTGGGCCGTGGTCGAGTACGTGCAGAAGGGCCTGCCCTATCGCGAGATTCACCGCCTCACCGGCGTGAGCGTCACCACCATCGGGCGCGTGGCCCGGTTCGTGGCCACCGGCAACGGCGGCTATCAGCTCGCCGCGCGGCGTGTGGATGGCGGGCGCCGCAACGGCGAGGGGCCACAGCGGGCCGAAGCCGCCGCACGCAAGGTGGCGGAAGCGGGGCGGCGGACCCCGGAGGGCACACGGCGCGCGGAGAGCACCAGCCGTCAGCGCGCGGACTCATCCCGCTCGCGCCCGGAGGCCTCCCGCCATGGATGACCTGCGTCTCAAGCTCGCCGTGCAGAAATCCGGCCGGCTCACCGATCCCTCGCTCGACCTGCTGAGCCGCTGCGGGCTCAAGATCTCCCGCGGCAAGGACCAGCTCATGGCCTACGGCGAGAACATGCCGCTCGATGTCCTGTTCGTGCGCGACGACGACATCCCGGACCTCGTGCAGGAGGATGTCTGCGACCTCGGGCTCGTGGGCCTCAACGTGCTCGAAGAGAAGCGGCTGGAGCTTGCCGCGCAAGGCACCAGGGCGCGGTTCGTGCAGCTGCGCACGCTCGATTTCGGGCGCTGCAGGCTGTCCCTCGCCGTGCCGGAGGGCTTCACGTATGAAGGGGCCGCATCCCTGCGCGGCAAGCGCATCGCCACCACGTACCCGTTCACGCTCGCGAACTACCTGCGTGAGCGCGAGGTGAAGGCCGACATCGTCACGCTTTCCGGCGCCGTGGAAATTGCGCCACGCCTGGGCCGCTCGGATCTCATCTGTGATCTCGTCTCCACGGGGTCCACTTTGCAGGCGAATCATCTGCGCGAAGTGGAAACGGTGCTCGAGAGCCACGCGGCCATCATTCGCACGCCGCTGCAACTGCCACCTGAGAAGGATGAATGGGTGGAGCGGCTGCTGATGCGCATCGACGGGGTCCAGCAGGTGCGCGAGAGCAAGTACATCATGCTGCACGCTCCGCGATCTGCCCTGCCCGAGATTCGCCGCCTCCTGCCGGGCAGCGAATTCCCCACGATCATTCCGCTCGAAGGCTCATTGGACAAGGTTGCGGTCCACGCGGTGTGCCGTGAGAACGTGTTCTGGGAAACCCTCGAAAGCCTGAAGAAGGCCGGCGCGAGCGCGCTGCTCGTGCTGCCCGTGGAAAAGATGCTGACCTGAACGATGCGTATCCTCGACTGGAACAAGCTGGACGCCGAAGGCAGGCGCGCCGCGCTCGCCCGGCCCGCGCAGGATCAGCGCGCGGACATCGTGAATCGCGTGCGGGAGATCATCGACACCGTCCGGCGCGAAGGCGACGATGCCCTGCGTGCGCTCACGAAGCGCTTCGACCGTGTGGAGCCTGGTGATCTCGCCGCGGGCCCGGCGGAGTTTGCTGCCGCGCGACGTGCCCTGCGGCCCGAACAGATCGCCGCACTCGAGCGTGCCATCGAGAACGTGCGCGTGTTCCACGAGGCACAGATTCCTGAAGACCTGTCGTTGGAGACGACGCCCGGCGTGCGTTGCGAGCGCGTGATCCGGCCGATCCAGTCGGTCGGTCTCTATGTGCCGGCCGGTGTTGCCCCCCTGCCCTCTGCCGTCATCATGGCGGCCGTTCCTGCGCGGCTCGCAGGCTGCCCCAGCCGCATCATTTGTACGCCTCCGGCGCCGGATGGCTCGGCCAATGCCGGTGTGCTGGTGGCGGCCGAGCTGTGCGGCATCGCCACGGTGTTCAAGGTGGGTGGGGCGCAGGCGGTCGCGGCCATGGCCTATGGCACGCAGAGCATTCCGAAGGTCGACAAGATCTTCGGCCCGGGCAGTGCATGGGTCACCGCGGCGAAGCAACTCGTTGCCTCCGACCCTGCGGGCGCGGCGTTCGATCTGCCGGCCGGGCCGTCCGAAGTGCTCGTGGTGGCAGACGACGCCGCACACCCGGACCTCGTCGCCGCGGACCTGCTGGCGCAAGCGGAGCACGACACTCAGGCTCAAGCCATCCTCGTCACGCCCTCGCGTGCGCTGGCGGAAGCCACCGTGCTTGCGTTGAACGCGCAGATGCGCGAGCTCTCCCGCCGCGACATCCTGGAGAGATCCGTCGCGAGCAGCCGCTGCATCGTGGTGCCGGACGTGGAAGCGGCCATTGCCGTGGCCAACGACTACGCGCCCGAGCATCTCATCCTGCAGGTGCGCGAACCTCGCCAATGGTTGCCGAAGATCCAGAACGCGGGCTCGATCTTCCTCGGCCAGTGGACCCCGGAGCCCATGGGCGACTATTGCTCCGGTACGAATCACGTGCTGCCCACATATGGCTATGCGCGCGCGTACAGCGGTCTGTCCGTGCTGGACTTCCTGAAGCGCGTGACGGTGCAGGAAATCTCGCCGGCCGGCCTTCGGGCACTGGGCCCCGTCGCCGTGACGCTCGCGGATCTCGAAGGTCTGGATGCTCACGCCAACGCCGTGTCCCGCAGGCTCGCGTTGCTCCAGGGCGAAACGAGCACCACGCGGAGCTCGGCGTCATGAGCTGGATCAGCGAGATTGCGCGCCCCGATATCGTGGCGCTGAAACCCTACGAACACGCATCGTGGGAGCCTCCACTCGAGCGCCTGCACGCGAACGAGCTGCCCTGGCGCGCCGTCGGAGACAGCACGGATGCCGGCCTGAATCGCTATCCCGAGCCGCAGCCACGCGAGCTCGTCTCACGGCTGGCCGCGCTCTACGGTGCCGAGCCGAGCCAGGTGCTCGTGGGCCGTGGCAGCGATGAGGCCATCGACCTCCTGGCCCGCTGTTTCTGTCGCGCCGGTCAGGACGCCGTGCTCATCTGCCCGCCCACATTCGGCATGTATGCCGTTGCGGCGCGCATCCAGGGAGCGGAGGTCGTGAGCGTCCCGCTGCGCGTGGAAGCGGGCTTCTCGCTGGATGAGGACGAAATCCTCCGGCAGTGCACGCCGAACGTGAAGCTGGTGTTCCTGTGCTCACCCAACAACCCCACCGGCAATCTGCTCGACGAGCAGACGATTCTGCGCATCGCCGCGCGGCTCGAGGGCCGCGCACTCGTGGTCGTGGACGAGGCTTACGTGGAGTTCGCGGCGGCAGACAGTCTCATCAAGCATGTCGGGCGGCTTCCGCAGCTCGCGGTGATGCGCACGCTCTCCAAATCGCACGGTCTGGCGGGTGCGCGCTGCGGCACGCTCATCGCAAACCCTGAGATCATCGCCCTGCTGCGCAAAGTCATTCCGCCCTACGCCATCACGCAGATGACGGTGGAAGCGGTACTGAAGCTGCTCGAAGCGCCGCAGCTGGCCGTCATGCACTCACGCATCACTGCCATCCGCAGCGAACGCGAACGCGTGAGCCAGGCACTTCAAAGCCTGCCGGGCGTAAAGCGCTTGTGGCGCAGCGACGCGAACTTCGTGCTCGTGGAGCTCGCGGACCCCGAAGCTGCCATCCGCAACGCGCGAGCGGCGAACCTGCTCATTCGTGACGTGCGGGCGCAGGCCGGCGTTGGCCGCACCGTGCGCATCAGCATCGGCACGCCGGAACAGAATGATCGCCTGCTGGAGTCGCTGCGATGAGCGCTTCCCCGCGGGTCCTGTTCGTCGATCGCGATGGCACGCTCATCGAGGAACCGGCCGATCATCAGGTGGATGCACTCGAGAAGGTGCGGTTCATGCCGGGCGTGTTTGCGGCGCTGACGCAGCTCGCGAGGCAGGGCTACCGGCTCGTCATGGTGACGAACCAGGACGGCCTGGGGACCCCGAGCTTCCCCCGGGAGCACTTCGAGGCGCCTCATCGCCTGGTGATGGAGACGTTCAGCTCGCAGGGCATCGGGTTCGATGCGGTGCTCGTCTGTCCACATCTGCCGGCGGACGGCTGCGATTGCCGCAAGCCGCAGACCCGGCTCGTGCAGGACTATGTGCGCGACACGGGCCTCGACCTCGCTTCGAGCGCCGTGATCGGGGATCGCGACACGGACCTCGAGCTCGCCCGGAACCTCGGCATTCGCGGACTGAAGGTGTGCCGTGATGGCACACCAGAGGAGACATGGCCCGCGATCGTGCGCGAGCTCACGGCGCGGCGTGCAAGCGGCGAGCGACGCACGAAGGAAACACAGATCCAGGTGGCAGTCGACCTGGATGCGACGGACCCCATCAAGGTCTCCACCGGCATCGGTTTCTTCGATCACATGCTGGAGCAGGTCGCGAAGCACGGCGGCTTCTCCCTGCAACTCGAATGCAAAGGCGATCTGCACATAGACGAGCACCACACCGTCGAAGATTGCGCACTCGCGCTCGGCGAAACGCTGCGCCGGGCGCTCGGCAGCAAGGCCGGCATCGGTCGCTACGGCTTCCTGCTGGCCATGGATGAATCCCAGGCGCAGGTCGCCATCGATCTTTCCGGGCGGGCGTACGCGGTGTTCGAAGGCCGCTTCGGCCGCGACCAGGTCGGCGGGCTGCCCACGGAGCTGGTGCCGCACTTCTTCCGCTCGCTCGCGGATACGCTCGGCGCGGCCATCCAGATCAGCGTGAAAGGCGAGAACACGCATCACATGGTGGAGGCGTGCTTCAAAGGCGTGGGACGTGCGCTGAGGCAGGCCTTCCGCCGCGAAGGCGACGATTTGCCGACGACCAAGGGCCTGCTGTAGCCATGAGCACCATCATCATCGACAGCGGCGGGGCCAATCTCGCTTCCCTTCTCTTCGCGCTCGAGCGCCTTCATGCACACGCCGTCGTCTCCAATGACCCGCAGGACGTGGTGCGCGCCGGCCGCGTGATCCTGCCTGGTGTCGGTTCCGCGGCAGATGCCATGAAACGGCTGCGGGCGGCCGGCCTCACCGAGGTGCTGCCCGGTCTGAAGCAGCCGGTGCTCGGCATCTGCCTGGGCATGCAACTGCTCTTCCGCCACTCGGAGGAAGGGGCCACGGACTGCCTCGGCATCATCCCGGACACCGTGAAGCGCCTGACGCCCGAACCCGGCAGGCCGGTGCCGCACATGGGCTGGAATCAGCTCGTCGGCCTGCGCGAAGACCCCTTGCTGGCGGATATCGCGGAGAACGACTACGTCTACTTCGTTCACAGCTATGCAGCGCCAGTCTCCGACGTCACCCTCGCGAGGACGGACTACGGCGCGCAGGTGTCCGCCGTCGTGCGCCACCGCAACTTCTGGGGCGCGCAGTTCCATCCGGAACGCTCGGCGGCCATCGGCTCCCGCATCCTTGCGAACTTTCTCAGGCTGAACTGATGCTGCTCATTCCTGCAATCGATCTGCGCAATGGCCGCTGCGTGCGCCTCTTCAAGGGCGACTTCAACGCGGAGACGCGTTACGAATACGAGCCGCTCGAGCTTCTGGGTCGCTATCGCGGATTCGGTGCGTCCTGGCTGCACGTGGTGGATCTCGATGGCGCGAAGGAAGGAACACTCGCCAACCGCAGCACCATCGTGGCGCTCGCTGCCCAGCGCGCCCTGCGTATCCAGGTGGGTGGCGGCATGCGTTCCCTCGGTGCGGTCGAAGACCTGCTGTCGAACGGCATCGATCGCGTCGTCGTCGGCAGTGCCGCCATCGAGCAGCCGGCAGAGGTGGCCAGCTGGTTTCGGGTCCACGGCCCGGATCGACTGTGTCTCGCGCTCGATGTGAAAGTCGATGCGGACGGCGAGCCGCGCGTGCGGACGCGCGGGTGGACGGAAGGCACCGGCGTCACCCTGTGGCAGGCCCTCGAACCGTTCCTGGGTGTCGGGCTGAAGCACGTGCTGTGTACCGACATCGACCGGGACGGCGCGCTCACCGGCCCGAATCTGGATCTGTACCGACGCGCGCTCGAGCGTTTCCCCCAGCTTGCGTGGCAGGCTTCGGGCGGCGTGCGCGACGCGGCGGACCTCGCCGCGCTGGACCGCATCGGCATGGCCGCCGCCGTGAGCGGCAAGGCGCTGCTCGAACACCGAATGACTTCCGAGGAGTTGCGACCATTCTTGCCAAACGCATCATCCCCTGCCTCGACGTTCGCGACGGCCAGGTCGTAAAGGGGGTCCGCTTCCGCGATCACGTCGTCGTCGGGGACATCCTCGACCTCGCTGCGCGTTATCGCGACGAAGGGGCGGATGAGCTCGTGTTCTACGACATCACCGCGAGCCCCCAGGGGCGCTCGGTGGATCGTGAATGGGTGAGCCGCGTGGCCCGCGGGCTCGACATTCCGTTCTGTGTGGCCGGCGGCATCCGCTCGGTCGCGGAGGCGGAAGCGGTGCTCAATGCGGGCGCGGAGAAGGTTTCGGTGAACTCCCCTGCCCTCGCCGATCCACCTTTGATCGACGCATTGAGTGCGCGCTTCGGTGCGCAGTGTGTCGTGGTTGGAATCGACAGCCACATGACTCCGGAGGGCTGGCGCGTGTACCAGTTCACGGGCGATCCCTCACGTACCCGCGATTCGGGGCGGGACACACTTCAGTGGGTGCGCGAAGTGCAGGAGCGCGGCGCTGGCGAGATCGTCCTCAATTGCATGGGGAGCGATGGCGTGAAGCGTGGCTATGACATCGAGCAGCTCCAGGCCGCGCGCGAGCTGTGCTCCGTGCCGCTCGTCGCCTCCGGCGGGGCCGGCACGATGGAGCACTTCCGGGATGTCTTCCAGAGAGCGGGCGTCGATGCCGCGCTGGCGGCCAGCGTGTTCCACTCCGGCTCCATCGTCGTTCGCGAGCTGAAGCGCACGCTGAGAAGTGCCGGCATCGAGGTGCGGCCATGAGTCCTGCTCCCGGCACCGCGCTGACGCCCGCCGACGTGCAAGGCCTGGATTTCGACAAAGGCGGCGGCCTCCTTCCCGCAGTCGTGCAGGACGCCGGCAGCGGCGCCGTGCTGATGCTGGGCTACATGAACGCGGAAGCGCTCGCCGAAACCTTCGAGCGAGGGCGCGTCGTCTTCTACAGCCGCACGAAGCGCCGCCTCTGGATGAAGGGTGAAACGTCGGGCCACGTGCTCGAGCTCGTGGACGTTCGCACGGACTGCGATCTCGACGCCCTGCTCGTCACCGCGAAACCGCATGGCCCCACGTGCCACCTCGGCACGACCACGTGCTTCGGTGACGCGCGCACCGCTGCATCCGGCGGCCTCGCATTCCTCGACCAGCTCGAATCCATCATCGAGCGACGCGTCACGGAAAGCCCTGAAGGCAGCTACACCGCGCGCCTGTTCGCGCAGGGCCCGAAGCGCATCGCGCAGAAGGTCGGCGAGGAAGGCCTCGAAGTCGCGCTCGCGAGCGTCGCCGAGACCGACGACAAGGTCATCTCCGAATCCGCGGACCTGCTGTTCCATCTGCTCGTGCTCCTGAAGAGCCGGGGGATCCGCCTCGCCCGAGTGGTCGCAGAGCTCGAATCGCGTCATGCCGGCAGAACCGCCCGCTAGCTCTGCGCCGGAGACCTCAGGCCCAGCCCACCGATGCCGCTGATCGCGCTCGCGGCCGTGCTGCTCGCCGCGCTGACGCACGCCACCTGGAACTACTTCGCGAAGCGGGCGGCCGGCTCGAAGCACTTCGTGCTGCTGTACTCGATCGGCTCGCTGGTGCTGTACGGGCCCATCGTCACGTGGATCATCGTTTCCGAGCGACCGCAGTTCGGCACGCTCCACTGGCTCGCGCTGCTGGCGACGGGCCTGCTGCACATGGGCTATTCGCTGCTGCTGCAGGCGGGCTATCGGGTTTCCGACCTCTCGCTCGTCTACCCGATTGCCCGCGGTACAGGGCCACTGCTCTCGTTCATTGCCGCGACGTTCCTCCTCGGGGAGGCGGCGAACAGCCTGTCAGTGCTGGGTGTCATCCTGGTCGTCGGCGGCATCCTGCTCGTGTCAGGGCTGACGAGCGGGCATCACGCAGCGCCTCGCGCGGGTGTGGCGTTCGGCCTGCTCATCGGGGTGTTCATCGCGGCTTACACGATCAACGACGGCTGGGCGGTGAAGGTGTTGTTGATCTCGCCCTTCATCGTCGACTTCGCTGGCAACCTGCTGCGCGTCCTGCTGCTCGCGCCGCTGGCCTTACGCGATCGTAGCGGGCTCGCACGCGAGAGCCGCGAGTATCGGCTGCCCATCATGGTGGTCGCCGTTCTCGGCCCGCTGGGCTACATCCTCGTGCTGTTCGCCATGCGCGTCGCACCGGTGGGCCACGTGGCGCCGGCCCGCGAGCTGGCCACGCTGGTCGGAAGCTATTTCGGGGTGCGCCTGCTGAAGGAACGCATGACTCCGCAGCGCGCGATCGGCGCCGTGCTGATCGTGGCGGGTGTCGTGAGCCTCACGATCACCCGCCCAGGTTGACTCTTCCGCACGCTGCATCGGCTGAAGAGCTGCGGCTGGGAATCTCTCGCAGTTGCATCACAGTCCGTACATGAATGAATTTTCTGCAGGTGCCTTTGCAGCCTGGCAGGAACAACTCTTGTGCAAGCAGACGCAGCAACGTCGCCGCACGCACTTCCCGTCATCGTGCGCCTGAACAGCCTGTCTCAAATTTCGGTCGGCTGCCGTCGTGCGCCTTGCGATTGAGTTTCGGAGAGCGGGAGAATCCGGCGCGGCTTGCAGGCTCCGCGCCTGGCAAGCCCTGTGGCGAAACGCAGGAAGGGTCGCGACTGTTCGCGTCCCACAGGGGAGATGCCTTGAGGTCTCGTGCCTGGATGTATGCGGTGGTTGCCGCATGGATCGTGATGCTCGTGCCGTTCGTGCTGAACGGGCCCGATACAACGGCCCGCGCGCAGGCTGACGCACCCGCACAGGCTGATCCATCGCTGCCGCCCACCAACTTCGGCAGCGTCGAAGGCCAGCCGGCCGCCGCTCTCCGGTCGATCGCGCCGGGCTTTGCCAACGCAACGGTCGCCCCCAATCCCGCGGCAACGGAAGCGAGGCCCATCGGCGAGAAGGTCTGCACGAGCTGCCACTCGCTCGAGAGCAAGAACTTCGCGCACACCGTGCACGCCCTCGGCCTGCACGCCGCCGCTGCGGCGCGCCCCGGCACGCCGACGTGCGAAGCCTGTCACGGCCCAGGTTCACTTCACGCGCAGCAGCCTGCGGTGAAGGGCTCGATCATCGGGTTCACCAAGGGCTCCGGCACACCCATCCAGGTGCAGACGCAGACGTGCCTCACCTGCCACGAAGGCGGCCCCCGCAACCATTGGCTCGGCTCCATTCATCAACGATTCGACCTGTCGTGCAGCGATTGCCACAACCCCATGGCGAGACTTTCCGCCGAATGGCTGCAGGCGAAGCAATCCATCAGCGAGACGTGCGCCACCTGTCACCGCGACATACGCGTGCAGTTCAATCGCCGCTCACACATGCCGCTGCCGGAAGGCGCCATGACCTGCGCGGATTGCCACAACCCGCACGGCTCGATCACAGCGGCGCTGCTGAAGACCGACACGGTCAACGAGACGTGTTATCAGTGTCACGCGGAGAAGCGCGGCCCGTTCCTGTTCGAGCACCCGCCCGCGCGGGACAACTGCCTCAACTGCCACAACCCGCACGGCTCGAACCAGAGCACGCTGCTGGTGGCGCCAGTGCCGTTCCTGTGTCAACAGTGTCATACGCATGTGAGACACCCGAACGACCTGCAGACGCCGCAGTCGCTGGGCAATAGCCTGCATCCCGACGAGCGCATCATGGGTCGCGGCTGCCTCACCTGCCACGCGCAGGTGCACGGGTCGAACAACCCCTCGGGTGCACGGTTCCACAAGTAGCAGGCCGAGACGCCATGAGCATGCGCCGTCCGATTCGCATCCAGCAGAACACGCCACGGCTCCAGGCGTGCCAGAGCGCCGGCCGCGGTTGCTTCGAGCGCCACCGTCTCGTCTCTTCCGGCGCCCTCCTGATCCTCGGGCTCACGCTCGGCGCACGCGTGTCTGCCCAGGACTCCGGCATCGGCACCGATCTCAACTTCGGCAACAGGCTCGATCCGTCCGGCTGGGCTTCTCTGTACGACTGCAGTCGCGAGGGCACGAGCTGGCTCACGCCATTCGAGCAGCGCACACCCACCGGCTTCCTCTATCGCTGCCCGCCAGCCCTGCCGGAGGGCAGGAGCGCCGGTGAATGGCGCTATTTCGGTACGATCTCCCCGGGCTACCTCGAGACCGGTGGCAGCGATGAAGAGAACGCCAACTGGCTGCGCTATTCGGATTGGGAGCGCGGCTTCATCCTCGGCCTGTCGCACCTGGGCGCCGTGCGGGAACGGGACGGGTCGTATGTGGACCTTCGCGCGAGCCGCCTCGGGGACGACAACCAGTTCTACAAGCTCAACGGCGGGCGTGCCGGCCTGTACAAGATCGAAGCGTTCTACCGCGAGATCCCCAACGTCGTCAGCGCGAACGCCAGATCGATCTGGGACGGCATCGGCACGAACCACCTGACGCTGAAGGATGGGCTCACACCCGCCGCCAGCACGCCGGAACAGGTCGCAGCCGTCTCCGCCGCGAGCCCCGAGCAGCGGCTGCAGGTCACCCGCGAAAAGGAAGGGCTGAGCGTCAGCTATTTCTTCAACCCGCGCTGGACCGGCCTCTTCGTCGTCACCAACGAAGACCGCAAGGGTGCCCGCCCCTATGGCGGCCCGTTCTTCTTCAATTTCCCGTTTCCGGACAACGGCGGCATTCTCGAAGAGCCGCGCCCCATCCGTGACTCCACTACCAATCTCAACACGGCGCTACGCTTCGCCGGCAGCCAGTGGCGCTCGGAGCTCGTCTACAGCGGCTCGTTCTATCGCAGCAAGTACACCGGCTACGACTACGAGATGCCGTTCGCTCTTTTTCCGGTGGTTCCCGGCGCGGTGTCGGCCCCACTCCCGCTCGGGGAGTTCTCCTCCGAACCGGACAACGACTACCACACGCTGCGCGTGAACGTCTCCCGCAAGGTGCCGATGAACGGCGACCTGTCCGTCACGGCTTCCGCCACACGCATGAGGCAGAACGACCGGCTGCTCGCCCCCGTCACGTGCCAGGGCAGCTTCGGCATCGATCTGTCGCCGACGGGCTCGCCGGTGAATCCGTTCCTCTTCGACTGCGCGGACTGGAACAGCCCCGCGTCGCTGAGCCGCACGACCGCGGATCTGACGATCGACTCCGGCATGCTCTTCGCCCGGCTGGTGCTGCAGCCCACCACGCAAGTCACCGTGCGCGCCGATGCCAAATTCCGCGACGAGGACTATCGCGGCAACTACATTGCCTTCAACCCGCTCACAGGCGACTACGGTTACGTCGCAGAGAACGGCGCGCAGGGAAGCGTCGTACCGGGCGAGATCGGCTTCTGGAACCCGATCACCGCGCCGTCCAACCTGACGCGCTTCCGCAATGTGCCGCTCGACAAGAAGATCACCGAAGCCCACGTGGGGGCAGACTGGCGCATCGACCTCTTCAATACGCTCGGCGCCACGTACGGCTTCACGCGAACCGACCGCGAACATCGCGAACGCAAGAATACGGACGACAACGAGCTGCGCCTGACGTGGGTCAACCGGCGCATCGACTGGCTGACGCTCCGGACGACCTACACCTTCCTGCGCCAGACCGGGGACCGGTACGACTTCGACCCGTACGAGTTCACCTTCACCTCGTCGCTTCCGGGTTACGTGCAGGGCGAAGCGTTCCCGCACACGGTGGCGCAGATGCGCAAGTACGACGTCTCCAGCCGCACCCAGAACCGGTTCGATCTCATGGGAAATGCTTCGGTCGGCGACGACATGACGTTGAACCTCTCCGTGCGCGGCGATTTCAACGACTACGACGCCGAGATCGGGCGCCAGGGATACGACACGCTCTCCACCACGCTGCAGTGGGAATGGCAGCCCTCGCCCGACACGGTCGCGAGCGCGTACTACGGCTTCGAGCGCTCGCGCATCAAGCAGGCGAACGTGAACGAAGGCGCGACGACCGTGCCGGCCGATGCCGAGCTGGGCGGTGCCTCCTACCCGCTCGCAGGGATATGGCACGCGGACGACACCCAGACCAACCACAACGTCGGGATCACTCTCGATCAGCGGCTCGGCCGCGCCTATCTCGACCTGGCCTGGACCTACACGAGCTCGCGCGGCATCACCGGATACTCCTTCGCAAGCCCGATTGCCCTTGCGTATCCGGACGTTGCGGACACCACCGGCAATGAATTCCCGGCCATGATCTACAAGGTCCACTCGCTGAATGTCGGCATCCGCTACCCGCTGGGCAAGCATCTGAACGTGCGCCTGTTCGACTACTACGAGCGCGGCACGTTGCGGGACTGGCACTACCTCGGCTTCGATCAGACACGCACGTTCGACCATCGCGTCTACACGGACGGCGGGCCCGAGGATTACAGTGACAACGTCGTCGGGTTGCTGTTCGAAGTGCGGCTCTGAGGGCAGGACATGCGTCGTGTCGTCATCCTGATGCTCTGCGCGATGCCTCTCGGTTCGGCGGTCGCGGACGAGGCCTACCTGGACCTGCGGCGCGTGCCCGCCGTCACCGGGGACGCCACCGCGGGCCAGGCGAAGGCCCAGGTCTGCAACGCCTGCCACGGCGAAAATGGCATCTCACCGGCACCGATCTTTCCGAACCTGCAGGGCCTGACGACCGAGTACCTGTACTGGAAACTCGTCGAGTACAAGCGGAGCCAGAATCCCGAGTCGGCCATGACGCCCATCGTGATGCCCCTGAGCGATCAGGACATGCGCGATCTCGCGGCGTACTACGCGCAACTGAAGGCCGATGCCGCGGCGCCTCCCGTGGCCGCGCCACCGGAGGATTCCGCCGATGCGGAACGGCTCCTGCAAGCCGGCGAGCGCATCTTCACCAGCGGTGATCCGGAACGCGGCGTGCCCCCATGCCAGGGATGTCATGGCGCCGATGGCTCCGGGTATCCGCTGGCGAAGGCAGCGAAGAGCGCGCGCCTTCAGACGTACTACCTCACCTATCCCGCCCTGAAGGGTCAGCAGCCCGACTATGTCATCGCCCGGCTCACGCACTACCGCGACAAACAGGACGCCGCCACGAGCAACGGCTTCATCATGCAGTCCGTGGCGAGCGGCCTCGATGATGACTCCATTCGTGCCGTCGCGACGTGGCTGGCCTCCCTCCACTGAAGCGCGCGTCACCTGCAGGTGAAACTCGCCGCGGCCGAGGGATCGCCCTTCCCGTCGTATCGCGGTAACGCCGGGTAGACGCACAACGGCCGGGACAGTGTGCCGTCCCTTCGCGTGGCGAGAATGACGTCCGGCGCGCGCGACTGCTCGACCCACCGGTCGATCACCCCGATCGCATCGAACTCATCGGCCCCCGGGCCGCCGCGGCAGTGGTACACACCGGGCGCAACGAACATGCGAACGCTGGAATCCAGCGACTTCACCTTCGGTCCGGTCGTCTGCCTCATCTGCTCGTAGTACTCGACCGTGGCGATGAGGCTCGGGCCCGGGTCATACGTGCCGTGCCACATCAGGAGCTTTCCGCCGCCGTTGACGAACGCGCTGATGTCGGGGTCCCGCGCCTCGTAGTTCTTCGCGAAGTCGCTCTTGCGCAGCGTCTGGAAATCCTTCTGCGGATCGAATGTCGCGAGATCGAAGTCCGGATCGCCGAACACCAGCGCCCGCAGCCCGCCGAGGCCCGCCCCCGCAGCCCCGTTCAGGTAGTCGGCGGCCGTGGCCGCCTTCGCGGTGGAAATGAATCGCGACCACGAGCCCTCACTGCCTCGCATCAGAGGATAGGAGACGGTGGCACCGGTCGGATCCTTCACCGTGCTGTACACGGCGCGAAGCGCCGTCACCTGGGCTGGCGAGAGGCAATCCGGTTCCGCCGTTGCCGAGCCCTCGCGGCACTGGAGCACCACCGGATCGAATGAACACGTGAGCGGATCCGTCACGATGCCATCGGCGAGCCCGTCCGCGGCGTCGCATTTCGCCAGCACCGCGTCGTTCAGCTTCCCGAGCTGCGCCGGGGTGAGCCCCTCGGCCCGACTCAGCGCCTGATTGCGCACCAGGCTCATCGTCTGCGTCGCAAGTGTGTACACCGGAGCGCCGGCGATGACGCCGTCATAGTCCTTCGGATAACGCTGCACGGCCATCAGAGCCTGTCGGCCGCCGGTGGAACAGCCCTCGAAATACGCGCGCTGGTGCGGCCTGCCGTAGTACTTCGCGACGAGCGCCTTGCCCACATCGGTCATCACGTGAATGGCGCGATGCTGGAAGTCCGTGACTGCTTCGGGATTCGACGCCCAGGCCGTGTCCCAGACGTTGGGCGCTTCACGGCCGGTGTTGGGGTCCTTCGCGAGGGGGACATCGTGACCCGTGTTGGTCTGCACGACCGCGTAGCCCGCGACGAGACCCGGCGTAGCCCCCTCCGGCATGCCCGGAGCCGGCGCCTCGAGGTTGGTGTTGCCCGCCCAGCCGCCTCCCCCGGAGCCGAGCAGCTTGCCGTTCCAGGTCTCGGGCAGGCGCACGACGACCCTGATATCCGAGCCTGCGACCGGTTTGACCGATGCCGTCACCTCGCAGAATGCAGGGCGACCCTTCGCTGGCGCGGCGGGCTGCATCGTCGCGCTGGTGATGTTCGTATTGGCAAACATGCCCTGCCCCACCAGCGCTGCACAATCGGCCGCGCCTGCGGCACGCGAAGGTTGCGCGAACACCGCAAGACCCAGCACAGACAACGTGAGTGGAAGCGTTCCTACCCGATGCGCATACGCCATGTGACCCCCCGACTCGTGGTGCTTCTCCCGGCCGCGCGAGCATAGCGAACGCGCGCAGGCCGCCCTGCAATTGCATGTGGGCGGGAGCACGGTGCGGATCGGTGGGGCGTGCGGTTCAGCGAGGCGCGGCGGCGTTCGCGCGTTGATAGGCTTCCGTTGCGTCCAGATTCCTGCCGCGCGCGCGCAGCGCGTCGCCGATCAGACGCCAGGCGGCGGACTGCGCATTCGGGTCGCCTGTGGCGAGCGCGGCGGCCTTGCGGCCCATGCTTTCGGCCTGCGGGGCATTGCCCTCGGCCAGATGAATCTGGCCGAGCTCCGTCCAGAGCAATGGATTGGCGGGCTCGATGCGCAACGCGCGCTCCACGGTGGAGATGGCCCCGGCGAACTCCCCTTTCACGGACTGTGAGCGCGCCTGTTTCACGAGCGCGGCAGAGGCCGCAGTGAGACGGAACTGCTTCTGGGGTTGCGGCGCCGGTGGCGGTGGCGGCGTGGGAACGGGCTCCGGGGGTGAAGGCGTGCTCGGCGGCGGCGCCGGAGTGCCGGGGCGAGGCGCCGGCGCAGGCGGCGGGGCCGGTGGCCCATAGAGAGACTGGCAGGCAACGAGAAATCCGCACGCGGCGGCAATGAGGAGGTTGCGAACGCTCATGCGCACATCATATGCCCGCGCCGCACACCTCGACGGCAGATTGCCCGCGCGCGGCCGTTTCCAGGCGGGGGGCCGCATCAATTGCGGATCATGTCGCGCAGCCACTCGCCGGCGCGATCGATGAAGGTCGGGTCGTGGCCGCAACCGGGTTTGTAGGGCGGCTCGGAGTTGAGCGGTACCGCGATCGTGACCGCATCCTGCGCACATCCCGGCTCGACGCGCTGACCCGTGGCGAATTCCACCGGCACTTCGACCAGCGACTCCGGCAACGGCGGGCTGCGGGACACCGTGTCGAGCCTCGACATCAGTCGCGACCACACCATCAGCGCCCCCGACGAGCCCGTGAAGCCCGTCGGCCGATTGTCGTCGTAGCCCACCCAGACCACCGCCAGGTGCGACCCCGAGAAGCCGGCAAACCAGCTGTCACGCAGCTCGGAGGAGGTGCCGGATTTCCCGGCCACCACGAGCCCCCGCGGCAGCACGGCGCGCGCCGCCCGACCCGTGCCCCGTTCCATCACGAGCTCGAGCATGCGATTGAGCTGGAACACGGCCTGGGAGTCCGCGATCTCCGTCACCTCGAGAGGAAAGGCACGCAGGGCCTTGCCATCTTCACCAACGACAGCGCGCACGGCCCGCAGCTGCGTGCGAAAGCCGCCGCTCGCAAGACCGCTGTAGATCTGCGCCACTTCCATGGGAGAAACGTCCACCGCGCCGAGCGTCATCGCAGGCACTTCGACGGGTTTGCGTGACAGGCCAAAGCGCTGAAGGGTCTTCGTGATACTGGGGAGCCCCACATCCAGGCCGAGCCCCACCGTCGCGAGATTCAGGGATTCCGACAGCGCGCGTGCCAGCGGGACGGGCCCGTAGACTTCCTTCGTGAAGTTGTTGGGACGCCAATGCGTGCCGTTGCTCAGGCGGACGTCTACGGGCTCATCCTGGATGATGGTGGCGGCCGTGTACTTCTTCGTCTCGAGCGCGGTGAGGTAGACGAACGGCTTCACGAGCGAGCCCATGGGTCGCGTCGCATCGAGCGCGCGATCGAACCCGTTGTAGCCCACGCGCCGGCCGCCGACGACAGCGATGACATCTCCGCTTTGCGGAGCCGTGACCACCACCGCGCCCTCGAGCGGCGGCGGGGGTGCCGCATCCTTCGCGGCGGTCTTCTTCAGATTCGCGGCGTGCAGCTTGTCGAGACGCGCCAGCTCCTGCTCCAACGCGCGCTCGGCTTCGTCCTGCGCACGCGGATCGAGGCTCGTGTAGATGCGCAGACCGGCTTCCGTCAGATCCTCCTCGCGATAGTCGCGCCGCAGTGTGCGGCGAACGAAATCGAGATACGCCGGGTAGTAGCCGCCGCTGCTGCGCGTGATCACGTTCAATGGTCGTTTCGCGGCAGCCGCTGCCTGGGCGGGTGTCACGACGCCCTGCTCGGCCAGCACTTTGAGCACGAGATCCCGGCGTGCGCGGGTGCGCTCGGGCCGGCGACGCGGGTCGTAGTACGAGGGGCCGCGCACCACCGCCACGAGCGTTGCGATCTCCGCGAGATCGAGCTCCGCGAGCGGCTTGCCGAAGTAGAACTGGCTCGCGAGGCCGAAGCCGTGCACGGCACGCTGGCCATCCTGCCCGAGATAGATCTCGTTGACGTAGGCGTTCAGCAGATCCGCCTTCGTGAAATGCGACTCGAGCGCGATGGCCATGACGGCTTCGCGCAGCTTGCGGCTCAACGTCTGGTCCGTGGTGAGGAAGTAGCTGCGAACGAGCTGCTGGGTGAGTGTGCTGCCGCCCTGCGCGATGCCACCCGCCCTCACGTTCGCCCAGATGGCGCGCGCGATGGCCGTGGGATCGACCCCGTGATGGTGGTCGAACTTGCGATCCTCCACCGCCTTCAGTGCCGCGAGCAGGAGCGGCGGCACCTCTTCCGGCTTCACGACGATGCGGTCTTCGCCGTGCGTCGGGAAGATGCTGCCGATCAGCAGCGGCTCGAACCGGGCGACCGGGACTTCGTTGCCCCTGCTGTCGCTCATGCCGACGATGGCGCTGCTGGAAGTGCTGATGCTGAGAATCTGTGCCTCTCGCACTTCGTCCGCGAAGCGCGCGCCACGCAGGGCCACGTCGATGCGCGAGCCCTGTCGCCGGTAGGTGCCGGGGCGATCGAGCCTGGGCACCTGTCGATACTGGAGCCGGCCGAGCTCTTTCTCGAGCTCCGCGCCGGAAAGGGCGAGCCCCGCGTAAAGCTCGAGAGGCGCGGCATACACCTGCGCCGGCAGCGTCCAGCGGCGGCCTTCGAACTGCCGCGTCACCTGCCTGTCGAGGTAATAGAAATAGCCGCCCGCCGCGATGGCAAGGACGACCACCACCGCGATCAGCGGGCGCAGCAGTCGGCGCAATATCCGGCGCGAGCGAGCCATCAGGCGACGTTCAACGGTTCAGGGTCGGGCCGTGGCACCACGGGGTGCCGCGGATCTAGATGCAGATCTCCACTGCCGGCTCCCGGAGATTGTAGGTGGAGCTCATCGCGTGACCGTACGCCCCCGCGTTCGCGAACAGCAGCACATCGCCTTCCTGCGTCGGTGGCAGCAGGCGGTCGTGGCCGAGAATGTCGCCGCTTTCGCAAATGGGCCCCACGATGTTGACGAGCTCAGTGCCGGCTTCCTCCGGGCGGCTGAGGTTCACGATCTCATGATACGACCCATAGAGCGCGGGCCGGATGAGAGAGTTCATTCCCGTGGCGACTCCCACGTAGCGCGTGCCCGCTTTTGCCTTCAGCTGCGTGACTCTTGCCACGAGAACGCCAGCATTTGCCACAAAGTAGCGACCCGGCTCCATCCAGAGCTCGATGTCCGGATACGCGGCCTTCACCCCCGCAAGGGCTGCGTCGAGCTTCGCGAGGTCCACACCGGGCTGGTCCGTGCGCTCCGGCACACCGAGCCCGCCGCCCACGTCCACGATGCGTGCATCGGGAAAACGCTCCCGCAGCCCGGAAAGCAGCGTTGCTGTCTGTTCCCAGTTGCGCACGTCGAAGACACCGCTGCCGTTGTGAGCATGCAGGCCGACCACGCGCACGTTCGCCTTGCGCGCGAGCGATGCAAGCTCCTCCAGCTCCGCGACCGGAACGCCGAACTTGGACTGCGTGCCGCCCGTGCGCACGTGGCTGTGATGTCCGCGGCCCGTGCCCGTATCCACTCGCACGAAAATCTCGCGGCCCTTGAACACCTCGGGCCAGCGCTCGAGCACGAACGTGTTGTCCACCGTGACGCGCACGCCCTGTTCGTATCCCCACACGTACTCGTCGCGCGGCGCGAAATTCGGCGTGTACAGAATGTGGGAGCGGTCGATGCCAGGAACCGATGCCACCACACGCTCCACCTCACCCGGCGAAACGCATTCAAGGTGCACGCCTTCGGCATGCAGGGTGCGCAGCAGCTCCGGATGCGGGTTCGCCTTCATGGCGTAGTGCACGCGCGAAACGGACTTGATGCCCCGAACGGCGCGCGCGGCCGCACGCACCGTAGCGAGGTCGTAGACATAGGCCGAGTGCTCGTCCTTCAGCAGGGACAGGAGCTGATCCCGCTTCGAGAGCCACCAGGGCACCGTGCGCGCCGCATCGGGCACGGGCTTCGCGAACAGCTGGTCCCACGTGGGGCCGAGCACCCGGTCACCGGGAACCGGCCGGATCAGGAGCTCATGCAGCTGCTCGACGAGCCGGTCGCCCTGCGATTCATCCACGACGAACGTGAAGTTGAGGTCGTTCGCGGCCTGGCTGACGAGGTAGATCTTCTGCTCCGCGAACAACTCGAACGCTTCGCCGAGCTGGTGGAGGATGGCACGGATGTTCCGCCCCACGAGGCTCACCGAAGCGCACGGCCCGATCACCTGCACGCGGCACAGCTTCGCAAGATCGGCCACGAGCGCATCGAGCAGCTGCGGGTCGAGCGAGTTCGCCGCCGGGTCGAGAGACACGGTGACATTCGTCTCGGAGGTGGAAACGAGGTCCACCGACATGCCGTGCGCCTTGAAGACCTGGAACGCATCGGCGAGAAAACCCACCTGGTGCCACATGCCCGGGCTTTCGAGCGACACGAGCGTGATGCCTTTCTTCAGGGCGACGGCCTTCACCTGCGCCGCGCCGTCGCCGCTCTCGCCCGTGACCACCGTGCCTTCGAGATCCGGCGTCTGGGTGGCGAACACATGGAGCGGGATGCCGTATTGGCGCACCGGAAGCACGCAACGCGGATGGAGCACCTTGGCGCCGTTGCTGGCGATCTCCTGCGCTTCGTCGTAATGCAGGGCGCGCAGCAGGCGCGCGGTGGGCGTCGAACGTGGATTGGCACTGAACATGCCGGGCACATCTGTCCAGATTTCGAGGCGGGCCGCGTTCAGCTTCGCTGCGAGATAGGCAGCGGACGTGTCCGAGCCCCCGCGGCCGAGCAGCACGGTGTTTCCGTCGTCGTCACTTGCAATGAAGCCTTGAGTGATGACCACGGGCGCCAGCGCTTCCAGCCGCTGCTGAAGCGCGCCATCCGGCGCGAAACTGCACGTGGCGGAAAGCAGGCTGGCCTTCGCCGATGCCCCGCGGCCTTCCGCCTTGAGCATCGTGCGGGCATCCGCCCACTTGACCGGGATGCCCTGCGTGGCGAGATAGCGGGCACCGAGCTCGGTGGCCATCAGCTCGCCTGCGGACATGAGCCGCGCGCGCGTCTTGTCGCTGACCTCGCCCACCAGCGCCACGCCGGCGGCGATCTGCTTGAGATCGGCGAAATGCCGTTCGAGCTCGGGCCCCACTTCGATGCCGAGCTCCGCGGCCAGCTCGCGATGCCGGCTCTCGATGGCGGCCATCGCGTCTTCGTGCTTGTGCTGAAGCGCGGAGTCGAGGAGCTTTTCCAGCTTGTCCGTGATGCCGGTGACGGCCGAATGCACCACCAGCACCTGCGCGCCCGTGGCCCGTCGAGCCTTCACGACCGAGGCGATGTTCCGCCAGTTGCCGAGCGAAGAAACGCTGGTGCCGCCGAACTTGAGGACGACCCACGAAGAGTGCGCGCGCGTCACGGAATGAACCCCTGGCTGTCTAGAGTGCCGATCAGGCCACCTGAGGTGGAGCATGGCCCGAAGCGGTGATGGAGCGGAATGGCGGTCGGCATCCGGCGGATGAGGCGCCGGCCGCCGGTCATGCAGGCGGGCAGCCCGCCGGTGGCCCGGTCAGAGCTCCTCGTCGAAGGTGTCTTTCAGATCCTTCTCGAGCTTGCGGTCCGCGAGCACTTCCTCGAGCTTGCTCCAGGCAGCCTTGCCTTTCTTGCCCTGGTTGCGGACGCGTTTGTCCACGCGATCGAGCAGCCGGTCGTAGTCCGTGCTGTCTTCTGACGCATTTCCCAGGAACTCTTCGTCCAGATCGAAGCTCTCGTTGTCGCGTTCGGACATCGCGTTCTTATACCGCGGTTTTGACTGAAATTCTAATAAAATCAAGGATTAACACGCGCTTGGGGGCGTGTGGCGAACCGCGAATATATACGATCCGCGCGCCCTTTCAACCCCGAATGCCGGAACTGCCCGATGGCCTGTCGCGAATCACGACGGGCGCCCCACGGCCGAGCCCGAGCCCGTCGGCCGCACTCTGCTCGGCGCGGGCGATCTCGATGACGCCAAATGAATTGATCAGGGCGAGGTACTTCCCGGGCTGTGTATCACCGTACGTGCGAAGGACTTCGAACGTGTGATTCCCCGCGTGAACCACCGGCTGGGCGAAGCCCTGGATGAGCTCGGCATCGATGTTGGTGATGAGGTTGCCGAAGTGATCCACCGTGATGATGACGCCGCTGACCGCGCCAGGCTCGACGTTCGGTTCGTCGACCCACGCCGGCACGACGCTGCTCAGGCGCTCGCCGAGATCGGTGGGGAGGCAGCGTGCGGAAGCGAGCTCTGCAGCGACGGGCGCGAAGATATCGCGCCCGTGGAATGTCGCGCTTGGGCTGTGCACGCCGAGCTTGGCAAGGCGCGCCGCTGCAAGCCGGATGACCGACGAGCCTTCGTTGCGGCTGACCACCGGCGCGAGCAGACCATTGTCCGGCGCCAGGAAGATGTGCCCGCCGGCCGTGACCGCGATGATGTCACGCGATGTCCCCACGCCGGGATCGACGACGGCAACGTGAACGGTGCCCGGGGGAAAATAGCGAAACGCTCTCGCGAGCCAGAATCCCGCCTCGGCCGGCCAGTGCACGACGATCTCGTGGGTGAGGTCGATGATGCGGACTTCCGGGAAGCGGCTCACCATCACCCCTTTCATCACCCCGACGAAGGGCCCCTGGTGCCCGAAATCCGTCGTGATGGTGATGACGCCGGACATCTTCATCTGTATTCCCCCTGTCGAAGCGCCCGCCTCTGAAGTGCGCGACCTTGTGCGGATCGCGCGCGCCTGTCAACGCAGGCTCGAGTGACTGCTGCCGGCACATCACGCCGTGCGCGCGATAGTTGAGTTGGCGGCGCTGCCAACTGTGACGTATGCACGGCTGCGACGCACCTCGCGCTGTGCACATCGCGAAGTGGCGTCGGCATAATCCTGGAACTGCGTCACACTGCATCCGCAGGACGCGACAGGACGTATAGAGGCACATGGCGCCCAAGGCACCACAGTCAGCAGGACGATCGCCCGCCCCGAGCCCCGATTCCGACAGGGACGACGCCGAGCTCACGCGGCTCATCGCCGCATGCGCCACGCGTGATTCGCGTGCCCTGCGCCAGCTCTACGACCGTACCGCTTCCCAGCTCCTCGCCTGCATGATGCGCATCCTGAAGCGCCGCGCGCTCGCGGAAGAGGCACTGCAGGATGTGTTCGTCAGCATCTGGCAGCGGGCCGGGCAGTTCGAGATCCGCCGCGGGCGACCCCGCGCATGGCTCATGTCCATCGCACGCTATCGCGCCATTGACGTGCTGCGCTCCGAGCGTGCGGAGCTCTACCGCGAGGCGGAGATCGAGCAGCTTCCCCAACTCGTGACCGAGGGCGCCATGGATTGGGCAGGCGCCGGGCGATCCGCCGCGGCCCTCGCCCGCTGCTTCGAGCTGCTGAGCGCCGATCAGCGCCGCGGCATCGAGCTCGCGTTCGTCGAAGGCGCCTCGCACGCCGACATCGCACGCGTGACGCGACAGCCATTGGGCACGGTCAAGAGCTGGATACGGCGCGGGCTCGCCTCGCTCCGGCAGTGTCTGGAACGATGAAACACGACGACCCGAAACTCATCGATGCCCTGGCGGCCGAGTATGTGCTCGGCACGCTCAGAGGACGTGCACGGCGGCGCTTCGAGCGCTGGCGCCGGGAATGGCACGTCGAGCGCCGCGTGCAGGCCTGGGAGGATCGGCTCTCCGGCCTTGCCCTGAGGTTGACCCCTATGCGCCCTTCGCCACACGTGTGGTCCCAGATCGAGAAGCGCATCGGCGCCCAGCCGACGGCAAGCTCCGGCACACGCACGCGGCCTGCTCGACCGTCACGGTGGCGAGCGCTGGCGGCGAGCATCGCGATACTGGCCGTGCTGGCTGGCGGCTTCGCCACATGGCGCCTGATGCAGGCACCGGATTTTCTGCCACTCGTCACCATCGTCGGCGAAGGCGCCACCGCGCCTGCATGGGAGATTCACGGCGATGCCAGCCTGCGCCATCTGCGCGCGGTGGCAGGCGCCGGCGCCACGGCTCAGGCCGGCCGTTCCTACGAGCTCTGGGCACTGCCGGACAGTGGCGCAGCGCCCGTGTCGCTCGGCTTGATGCCCGTCACCGGGCAGATCGATCGCGAGCTCACCGAGGCACAGGCCGCGGCGCTGCAGGCATCATCACGCGTGGCCGTGAGCCTCGAGCCCGAAGGCGGTTCGCCCACCGGTGCCCCGACGGGCCCGGTGTTGTTCGTCGCGGAGCGCGCGCGCGTGTAGCGCAGGCCAAAAATTTGTCTCCCGTGATGCGCCTCGCAAGCCCGCCGACAGGAACACATCTTGCGGCCGATCGCGTCCATGAAAGCAACACGTGGGTCTGAGTCGGAGCTGTCGCATCACACGTTCGCTCTGATTCTCGCAGGCGGTAACGGAACACGGCTCGGCGATCTGACGCGCTGGCAGTGCAAGCCCGCGATCCCGTTCGCTGGCCATTTCCGTAACATCGACTTCACTCTCTCCAACTGCGTGAACTCGGGCATGAAACGCATCGCCGTGCTCACCCAGTACAAGGCGCACAGCCTCATCGCTCATCTGCAGGCCGGCTGGAGCTTCCTGCCGCGCGCGCTGGGCGAGTTCGTGGAGGTGTGGCCCGCGCAGCAGCGCCTTCACAAAGGCTGGTATTCCGGCACTGCAGATGCCGTCTACCAGAACCTCGATCTGATGCTGGCCCAGGGCAGCCGTTACACGCTCGTGCTCGCCGGCGATCACATTTACAAGATGGACTATCGGCGCCTGCTCGATCATCACGCACGCAGCGGCGCAGGCGTCACCGTCGGTTGCGTTCCGATTCCCGTCGAGAGCGCCGGCTCGTTCGGTGTGCTCGGCGTCGACGCTGACGGGCGCGTGCGAAGCTTCATCGAGAAGCCCGCTCCGTCCACGCTTGGCCCTGTCACCCCATCCAGCGTGCTCGGCTCGATGGGAATCTACGTGTTCACGACCGACTACCTCGTGGAGCTTCTGACGCGTGACGCGGACGCGACGGAATCCGCACACGACTTCGGCCGGGATATTCTCCCGCAGGCGGTGCGCGATGGCTGCGCGGTCGCTCATCTTTTCCTGGATGCGAATGGTGAGCCCGGGTACTGGCGGGACGTCGGGACACTCGACTCGTACTGGCAGGCGCACATGGAGCTGCTTCACCCCTGCCCATCTCTCGATCTCTACGACATGGACTGGCCCATCCGCACGCTCGCCGAAGCCAGCCCGCCCGCCAAGCTGGCGGATGATGGCGTCCGGCGCAGCAGCGTTTCGAGCTCGCTGCTCGCTGCCGGCACGGTGGTTGGAGCCGCCACCATCGCGCACAGCGTGCTGTCCACGAATGTGCGAGTGGGCGATGGCACCACGCTGGAGGAAGCCGTGGTGCTGCCGAACGCCCGCATCGGCGCGAACTGCCGGCTGCGCCGCGTGATCGTGGACGCTGGGGCGGTGATTCCGGACGGCACGGTCATCGGCTGGCAGCCTCCGAGCGCCATCGAGCGTGTCGGCGGCCCTCCACGGGTCGCGCTCATCGCGGCGGATGCGACGGGGCCGAAGGATTTCCGTTCGGTCGCTTGACTCATTCCGGGACGCAGGCCACCGTGCTATGCGCCGATGACGAGCAACGCACCCCCACCGGATGAGCAGTGGGCCTTGCTGCAAAGGCTCATACACGTATCTCGCCTCGCCACCATGGGCGAGATGGCGGCAGGCATCGCGCACGAGCTCAATCAGCCGCTGACCGCCATTGCCAGCTATGCCCAGGCGTGTGACTGGCTGCTCGCCCGCGGCACCACCGATACCACGGAGCTCCGGGACGCGCTCCAGCAGATCACCGCTCAGGGGCTGCGCGCGGGGGAGATCATCCGTCGCCTGCGCAATCTTGTCCGAGGTCCGGACACCGAACGTGTTCTCGCAAGCGCGAACGAGCTCATCGAGGAGCTGCGTGGGCTCGCGCTGACGGACGCCCGCGTGCACAACGCGCGGCTGCAGCTCGATCTCACTCCGGGGCTGCCGCTGCTGCTGGTGAACCGCGTGGAAATCCAGCAGGTGGTGCTGAACCTGCTACGCAACGCAATCGAGGCGCTGGAAAGCGTGCCGCCCGAAAGGCGTGACATCATTTTACGTACAGCCGCGACTTCCGAGGACACGGTCGAGATCACTGTCACCGATACCGGCCCGGGCGTGGACCCCGGGATCATCGACCGGCTGTTCACTCCGTTCGTGACGACCAAGCCCGCGGGCGCGGGCCTGGGCCTCGCGATCAGCCGCTCTATTGTGGAAGCCCACAAGGGCACGCTACGCTACCGGCCGGAAAGCGCTGGCGGCGCTTCTTTCGTGCTCAGGTTGCCTCACGCACAAGGTGGCGCGTGACAAAAGATTCACAGGCACTCGTAATCGTAGTGGATGACGACGAAGCGGTGCGCAGCTCGACGAAGCTGCTGTTGAAGTCCGTTGGCCTCTCCGCCGTCGCCTACTCCTCCGCCCAGGAATTCCTGGAGCATCACGACCCGGACCAGCCCGGCTGCGTCGTGCTCGACGTGCGCATGCCCGGCATGAGCGGGCTCGAGCTGCAGCAGCTGCTGAACCTGCGCGGGGCCATCATCCCGGTCATCTTCATCACGGGGCACGGGGACATCCCCATGGCCGTGGAAGCCATGCAGCACGGCGCATTCGACTTCCTGCAGAAGCCCTTCCGCGACCAGGATCTGCTCGACCGCGTCCAGCGCGCCCTCGAGAAGGATCGCGTGAATCGCATCCAGCTGCGCGAGCGCACACGCATCCAGGAAAGGCGGGATTCGCTCACGCCCCGTGAGCGCGAGATTCTGGATCTCATGACTCGCGGCAAGCCGAACAAGGTGATGGCCGCGGATCTTGGCGTGAGTCAGCGCACGGTCGAGATCCACCGTGCCCGCGTCATGGAAAAGATGGGCGCCTCGTCCCTGGCGCAGCTCGTGCGCATGGTGATGGATCTCGACGGCCCCCTGTCGGGGGAGGCTACCCGCTCATCTTCCCTGCAAGCCTGACGAGCGCCTCCAGGAGCTGGCCGATCAGCTTCTTCGTCTCTTCGTTCGTGAGCTCGCCGTTCGCGTCGAACTGGTTCTGGGCCTCCGCGATCATCACTTCCGGCTGCAGCACCGCCGGCACGCCGAGGAACACGAAGCTCTGCCGCAGGTGATATTGCGCGCGCGCCGTGCCGAGCTTGCTGATCGATGCGCCGAGGATCGCGGCCGGTTTGCCTGTCCAGGCGCTGTCCCCATACGGTCGCGACGTCCAGTCGATGACGTTCTTCAGCACGCCGGGAACGGAATAGTTGTATTCGGGTGTGGCAAAGAGCACGGCGTCGGCCGCCCGGATGCGCTTCTTCAGCTCCACCACTCTGGCAGGCGGGTTCTGCTCCTGGTCCTCGTTGAAGCCGGGCAGCCCCTCGATGTCCGCGATCTCGAGCGTAACCCCCTGCGGCACGAGCTTCTGCGCCGCTCGCAGCGCCGCACGATTGAAAGATCTGGCTCGCAGACTGCCCGCGAAGCCGAGGATCGAAAACGGTTTTGCCACGGCGGAATCTCCAGGACGGGAGCCCCGCGACTCGAAGCTTGAGCGGAGGGCTCTAGGGTTGGTGCTCGCCCGTCGCAACGGCCGTACCCGCGCCAGCCTCGCTACCGTGCGAAGGGGCGGAGGTCGCTGCGGGCAATTCTTCCGCGGGGAAAGTGCGTGCTCCGGTTGAAGACGCCGCAGGCGCGTTTCCGGGAGGAACGTAGGGGGCCGGCAAGGTCGTCGGCGCGGGCGGGGCCGTTGCCGCGGGCGCGGCGGCAACCGGGGCTTCCGCGAGCGCGGGCAACTCGGCCGGCGATGCGGGGGGCAGCATCGTCACCACAGGCGGATGCTCCGGCGAAGTGGCGCCGGACGACGAAGCCTCACCCTGACTCGCTGCGGACTCGGTGGCTGGCGCGTCGGCGGCGGCCGGCGCCCCGGTCGCATCCGCGATGGGAGCGGCGGGCGGCATTCCTTCCGGCAGGGCCTCGCCCGGCACGTCCGGATCATCCAGATCTGCCTGAAGGCCCACGACCGTGGGCAGGCCATTTGCCGCGGCGAGAATCTCCTGCGCGAAGTCCCAGTGAACGCCCGCCGGAGTCTCACCCAGCGACTGATCCAGCAGCGCAGAGAACAATTCGAGATTGGGCTCTGTGGTCTGCCCTTCGCCGTCCACGGGCGGATGCGCTTCGACGATCACCTCGCGATCCACGAAGGCGACCTTCACCGGCTCGTTGACGATTCGCACTTTCGTGCCGATGGGCACGAGCGGGAACAGCGCCTCGATATCCTCCGGATACATGCGCATGCAGCCGTGTGTGACCGCCATGCCGACGGCCAGCGGATTGTTGGTGCCGTGGATGAGATACGCGCCCGGCGTGATGGCGAGGCGAATCTTGTATGCGCCGAGCGGATTGTCCGGCCCCGGCTTCACGACGGCCGGCAGCGGCTCACCGCGCGCTGCGTGTTCCTTGCGCACGGATTCCGGCGGATACCACGACGGGTTCTTTTCCTTGGCGATCACGCGCGTCTCGCCGAGCGGCGTGTGCCAATCCATCTTCGCGATGCTCACCGGATAGGTGATGACGGTCTGCGGCTCGTTCTTCTTGCGCTTCGGAAAGTAGTACAGCCGGTGTTCCGGCAGATTGACGATGATGCCCTCGCGCGGCCCGCTCGGCAGGATGCGGCGGCCGGGAATGACGATCTGTGTCCCCGCGCCGGGCAGCCAGGGATCCACGCCCGGATTGACACGCACGATCTCCTCGTACCCCAGGCTGTAGCGACGCGCGATGTCCGTGAGCGTGTCTTCGTATGCAGCCGTGTAGTACTCGACGGCGCCGAACACCGCCGGCTGGCCGTCCTCGAGCTCGTAGGTGGTGGCGCCAGCGGGCCCGGCCGCCAGGGCGACAATGGCGAGCAGCCAACTGCGAAGATGCGTGGTGGAGCTCGGCGAGAACAGGCGGGTCACTTGCAAGGCTTTGATTCCGTGCGAAACAAGCCGGGGGATTCTCTCGTATCGGAGGCTGGCTTGTCGATGTGCCTCTTCGGCCACGGGCTCGACTGACCAAAGTCGCCTTCGGCCTGGCAGCGCCCTGGCGGACATCCGCGTCGTTTCCGCCTGTCCAGGGCGCGACCTGCAGCAACGAAGTGTGAACGGGTCCTGGTTACCCGCCTCCACGGCCGCGCCCTTCGCTATCCTCGCGATGTTTTGACAAAGCCAGTCCCGCTCAACCTCGCGCTGCCTCGAGAGCGCGCCGTCGGCCGCAAGCTCCCGCGTGAGTTCTACACGCGTAACACACTCGTGGTCGCACGTGAGCTCATCGGCATGCATCTCGTGCACAACGACGCCGGCACGCGCCGAGTCGGCCGTATCGTCGAGACCGAGGCGTACCTCGGCCCGAAAGATCTCGCCGCCCACTCCGCCCGCGGCCGCACGCCCCGGAACGGCATCATGTTCGGGCCGGGCGGGCACGCCTACGTTTATTTCATCTACGGGTTCTGGAACTGCATGAACGTCGTGACGCGCGAAGAAGGCGTGCCACAGGCCGTCCTCCTGCGCGCGCTCGAGCCCGTCGAAGGTCTCGAGGACAAGACCTGGGGGCCGGGATTGCTCTGCCGCGCAATGAACGTCGACCGGTCGCTGAACGGGGCGGATCTGCTGGGCAGGTCGCTCTGGCTGGAGCACCCGCCTGTTGCCCGGAGAGTGCGCGTCACGCGTGCCACGCGGATTGGTGTCGATTACGCGGGTGAGTGGGCGCAGCGTCTCTGGCGCTTCTACGAAACGAGCTCGCCCTACGTCTCCACGGTGACTTCAGCGGCGCGTACGCGCGCCATCCGCGCGCGCTGAGCACGCAAACGATTCGGCGGAGAAATTGCTGCATGGGCCGTGGAGCCTCAGCGGCCCGGCACCGCCTACGCGTAATGCCAGTACGCGTGGCTCACGCAGGGAATCTGCGTGAGCTTCGCCGCGATGAGTGTCATGCGACTCTCTTCGACGCCGGCGATGTCGACCTGGATATTGAGCAGGTCGGTGGTGCCGAACTCGGCGACCACGCGACGGGGCAGGACGCCCAGATTGTGGAACCGCTCGAGCACGCGCATGAGCGCGCCCGAATCTGCCTCAGCGACGACTTTGAGGCGCACCAGCGCAAACTGATCGACCGACATGACTTCCCACCCTCATCCAGATACCACGGGACGAACGCACCACCGCCCGGCTTTCCGCGAAAGCCGGCCTGGTAATTCGCCCGTGGATGAGAACGAGAGAATTCATGCTGGGCGAGCATCGCCCGCGCACGCACGGTGTGTCAATGCGTGGGCGGGCGTGATGTGAAGCACCCGGCTCCAGCGGCTGAGCAGCGATTCGGCGTCAGGTCACGGAGGCCGGGTCTGCGCGCAGGGGACAGCCGCGCGACCGGCACCCGCAGCGCCCGATGACGCCCGGCCTTCCCCCGTCCTCATTGCTGCGACTGAGGCAGTGTGAGCACTCGACGGATGAGTGGCCCCGAATCGTGCAGTGAGCCGATGTTGAACAGGTCCGGACGCAAGGCTCGATACCGCTCCACCGCGACGAACAGCGTCGAGGGGTCCCGCTCCAGCCTTCGCGCCACCTCGGCAAGCGTAGCGACACCGCGCTCCGTCGCATACCAGGTGATCAAGGCGCGAGCGAGCGCGAGCCGCCGCTGCCGGGAGCGTGAAAGCACCTCCGCGCGCTCCAGCCCCAACTTGTTCGACACGGTTTCGATCACCTGGTCCAGCGAATGGGTGCTGCGATAGGTGCGCTGGCTTCTCGGCACCACCTGCATGAACTCGCGATTGCCGAGCACGCGTGGGTCGTCGGTGCAGCCTTTCTCGAAGAGATCGGCGTCCGCCGAATCATTGGCTTCGGACATGAGCCGCCGATACTCGAGGCGCGCGAGATCCAGGCGCGGGGCGAGCGTGCGCATGGCAACGCCGGTGGAAAGCCACGGCACGGACGTGACGCCCAGATACGCGTTGTGGCTGCTGAGCGTGTAGTCACCCGGATCCTGCACGATGCCGGCACGCACCGGTGCAAGGTGGATGTAGCGGATGAGCTTCAGCAGATACACATCAGGGTCGACGAGCAGCGCGTGATACCGCTGCTGGAACAGATGCCCCGACTCACCGTGCTTGCGATGAACCTTGCGTGCGTACTGGCTGGTGAGCCGCTGCATGAGCCGGCCCACCGGCAGATCGGCAATCTGCACGGCGAAATGAATGGCGTCCTTCGTCCAGTAGAACGCGTGCACGCGAGTCCGGCATCGCACGACCATCGCAGACAGGAGCTGCTCGAACGTGGCGTAGTCGCTCGCATCGGTAAAAATAGGCTGACGCGCGTTGCCGCGCTGGACGACGTAGTACAGTCCACCTGGTACGTGCAATCTGGATCGGCGTGACATCCCTGCCCCCTTCCTGGTTGGAGCGCGAACGACGATTGCCGACGTGCGCGTGGCCATCCCGGCCGTTTGATGATGACGTTCCCTGTCTCAATCTCGGAAGAGCTCGCTTCCCTGCCGGAAGCATCGACGTCGCAGAGAGTGCGACATCATGCATCGGTGCGCAACCCAAAAATATTCTCGCCGGAAGTCCTCCCGGTACGACGCGGGCACGCCGGCGAGATTCAATGGCAGTTACTGTTCCCGAGCCTGAGGACTCGCGGACTGAAGTCCCTTTTGTCCGTCCGCCGAGACGTTAGATCCCTATCTCGCGGGTAACCGGTGTGCGCTGACTCCCTCGACACGGCCGCTCGACAACGCTCTCGCCGGAAACAGTAACTGCCAATCGATCCATCTGCGGCATCGCGGCCAAATATCTCACCCGGATTCATTTCTTCGCCGGGCGCTCATCCAGTGAACGCATTCCGAGTCACCTGTATGGCGCACGCGGGGACCGACAAAACGCTGGCAACCGCGGGAAGCCGTGCTACTGTATTCGCGTACAGTATGAGTGTTTCGCCTCCCACACCTTTCTTCTACTGCCGGATCTGCGGCTCCCGGGAATACGAGCGCGTGGTCGTGCGCAAGCGGGACGGGAAGCCTTACGACACCGCCTTCTTCGCCTGCATGGGCTGCACCACCATGTTCGGCGACCCGGCCAGATACTCCGCGCCTCCGCCGAAGGAAAAGGTCACGCGCATCGATGCGCCCATCTCCCCCCGCCGTTCGCGCGGCATCGCGCGTCTGGAAGGGGACGCCGGCGCGGCCCCTACAGCAGCGATCCCTGCACCTCGGTCAGCGGATGGGTGAGGTCTTCGTCGTCGTTCTTCGGTGAGCCCACGCGCGGGCTCACCGGCCACGCCACCATCAGGTCGTCCGCGTAGGGCTTCAGCACGGCCCGCGCGTCCCCCGGACCGCCAGCGAGCCAGAGCTCGTGGTCCTCCTCGCGAAGAATGGCCGGCATCCGGTGCCCGGTGTTGTGGATCTCGGTGAGCAGCCGGTTGGCATCCATCGTCAGGAGGGTGCAGGAGTGGGTGACGGTGCCATCCGCGCCGATCGAACGATCCCAGAGGCCCGCGAACCCGAACACCTCGCGGTCCGCCAGCCCGATGAAGAACGGTTGCCTGCTCGAGCCGCGCTGCTGCCACTCGTAGAAGCCCGCCGCCGGCAGGATGCAGCGCTGCCCTCGTGCCCACGCGTCCCGGAATGCCGGCGCGGAGTCGATGCGCTCCACCCGGGCGTTGAATGTCGTGTACCGCGGAGGCACGCCCCGCGCCCAGTACGGCACCAGGCCCCAGCGCAGGAGCACGCCCTCGTTGGGCGCATCGGCGCTCTCCGGCGCGCGCGCCCGGCGGATGGCCGGCACGATGGCGGACGGCGCGACGTTGAAGCTCGTGACCCACTTCGGCAGCCCGTGCACTCTCCAGTAGCGCTCCGCCGCTTCCTGCTCACGGATGATGTAGCGACCACACAAAGGCCAGTCCTCAAACTGGAGTGAAAGTCAGCTTGGCTTAATTTCCCAGAACTTGCGAGTATGCGCCCCCAGCGTGGGAGCGCGTCTCCCACCGCCGGCTTACGGGGTTCCGGACACGCCCCGTCCTGAACAACAGCACGCGGTCGCTTGATGCGATTCGAGACTTTGGGCTAAGGGGGAGTCGATGGGTAATCGGATTCTGGGCGTCGTCCTGGCGGTCATCGCCGCATTCGCGGTGGGTGGCATCGCCCTCCAGCGGGATGAGCCCATCAACGCCCTGTGGATCATCACCGCGGCGGTCTGTATCTATCTCCTGGGCTACCGCTTCTATGCGGCCTGGATCATGGCGAAGGTGCTGTCCGCGGACCCGACGCGCGCCACCCCCGCCGAGCGCCTCAACAACGGGCGCGACTTCGTCCCCACCCACCGCTGGGTCGTGTTCGGCCACCACTTCGCCGCCATCGCCGGCCCCGGCCCGCTCGTCGGCCCGACGCTCGCCGCGCAGTTCGGCTACCTCCCCGGCACGCTCTGGATCCTGGTGGGCTCGGTGCTGGGCGGCTGCGTGCAGGACATGGTGATCCTGTTCCTCTCCATCCGCCGCAACGGGCGCAGCCTCGGCCAGATGGCGCGCGACGAGCTCGGGCCCTACGGCGGGTTCGCCGCGCTCATCGGCACGCTGATGATCATGATCATCCTCATCGCCGTGCTCGGCCTCGTCGTCGTGAACGCGATGAGGCACAGCCCGTGGGCCACCTCCACGGTCGCGATGACGATCCCGATCGCCATCTTCATCGGCTTCTTCCTGCGTCGCATCCGGCCCGGGCGCGTGCTCGAAGGCACGATCCTCGGCGTGGCGCTGCTCATCGGCTCCGTCTGGCTCGGCGGCGTCATCGACCACCATCCGCAGATGCGCTCCTGGTTCGATCATGCGGGTGCGCCCCTTGCGCTCGCCGTGATCGCGTACGGGTGGTTCGCCGCCATCCTGCCGGTGTGGCTGCTGCTGGCGCCGCGTGATTACCTTTCCACGTTCCTGAAGCTGGGTGTCGTGGCGCTGCTCGCCATCGCCCTCCTCATCATGCATCCCACGCTGAAGATGCCGGCCATCACGCAGTTCGTGGATGGCACGGGCCCCGTCTTCAGCGGCAAGGTGTTCCCGTTCGTCTTCATCACCATCGCGTGCGGCGCCATCTCCGGCTTCCATGCGCTCGTGTCGAGCGGCACCACGCCCAAGCTCATCACCAACGAGGCCGACGCGCGGCTGGCCGGCTACGGCAGCATGGCGCTCGAATCCTTCGTCGCCATCATGGCGATGATCGCCGCCACGCTGCTCGATCCGGGCGTGTACTTCGCCATCAACACCGGCGCCGGTGTCGTCGGCGCCGCGGCGCATGAGGCCGTGGCCACCATCTCCAGCTGGGGCTTCCCGGTCAGCGTCGAGCAGATGCAGGAGCTCGCGCGGGAAATGGGCGAAAGCACGCTCTTCGCGCGCACCGGCGGCGCACCGTCGCTGGCCGTGGGCATGGCGAGCATCTTCAGCTCGACCTTCGGCAACACGCTCACGAGCGTGTGGTACCACTTCGCCATCATGTTCGAGGCGGTGTTCATCCTCACGACCGTGGATGCGGGCACGCGCGTGGGCCGCTTCATGGTGCAGGACCTGATCGGGCAGGTGTGGAAGCCGATGGCGGATACGTCGTGGTACCCGGCCACGCTCATCGCGAGCTCCCTCACCGTGGGCGGCTGGGGCTACTTCCTGTACATCGGCGTCATCGATCCGAACGGCGGCATCAACATCCTGTGGCCGTTGTTCGGCATCGCGAACCAGATGCTCGCGTGCATCGCGCTGTCCGTGGCGACCGGCATCATCATCAAGAAGGGCAGGATCCGGTACGCTTTCGTCACCGGCGGCCCGCTCATGTGGCTGGCATTCGTGACGACCGTGGCGGCGTTCCAGAAGGTGTTCAGTGACGATCCGAAGCTCGGCTTCTTCGCCGCCGCGAATGACCTGGCGGTGAAGTTCGCCGCGGGCACCTTGCCGGAAGCCCAGATGAAGGTCGCGCCCACGCTCATCTTCAACCAGAACCTGGATGGCTGGCTCACCGTGTTCTTCACGCTCGTGCTGTGGTTCGTCATCGGCGACATGCTGCGCGTCGCCTACTGCCGCCTGACCGGCCGCGCGCTGCCGGGCAGCTCCGAAGCGCCCTACCAGCCGACGAAGCTCAACGGCGTCACGGGAGAGGCCCTGCACGCATGAAGCGGGCGGTGAAAACCGTTTGGGAATGCGTGCGCACCGTGACGGGCGACAACGCGTACGACCGCTATCTGCAGCACCATGCCGAGAATCATCGGGGGACCCCGCCGCTTTCGCGGCGGGAGTTCTACGAAGAATCGATGAACCTCAAGTGGAGCGGGATCAACCGCTGCTGCTGAACGCGGGCCTCTGCTCCGTGGGAACGTCCCTCTAGACGGGCAGTTTCTCGAGGTGAGAGTGCTCGCTCTCGCGAGCGCTGAGGCGCAGCACGAAGTCGAACCTGTCCACGTCCGTGCAGAGATCGAAGTCGGTCTCGGGCGCCCAGTGAGCGTCCGGATCGAAGAACTTCTGTGCGGCCGGGGCTTGCCGCAGGCGCGCGCGGATCTGGCTGGCATCGTAGGCGTCGCCTTTCAGCCTTGCCACGAGCAGCTCGGCGCAGAGGTCATCTTCGGCGCTGCGCGCGGTCGCGGCCTGGCCCATGCGCACGATGCTCACGCGCTCCGGGCTCTGCGACCGGATGTACCTGCAGATTGCCCCCGCGTTGACGAGGCTGCCGGTGAGCACTTCGCTCGCCTGCGTGGCGTTGGTGAGGCCCTGCGTTCCTGCATGAGTGGTGTGCACGAGAGTTCTGCCGCGCAGGTCGGCTTGCGACACTTCCGTAGGCGAGTTGCCGAAGTCGAAGCCTTCGAGCTTCCTCGCATGGCGCTCGCCAATGGTGAGGTACTCGGGGTTTGCGCGCTTCAGCTCGCGCGCGACTTCGATTTCGCCGACCGGGATCATTCGTGCGACGCCGCCTGCGTAGGCGTAGCAGGCAACTGAGAATGCGCGGAACACATCTATGACGACTGTGGTGCCTCGAGCCGCGCGGGCGCCTGCCACAAAATCCAGCACTTCGATTTGCATGCGCTCAGAGATACCAGAATCGCTGCGCTCTCGTCTTCCTATCTGGAGGTGGCGCGTCGCACACGCTTGCGGACCACACCTGAGGTGATGCTGGGGATCTCCGGCATGAACTTGCGGCCCTCCTGGATCAGGAACTGGCGCAACGCTTCGGCGGCGGGCAGCAGCCGCCTGCGGGCGAGTTTCACGATGAACCACTGGCGCACGATGGGGAGGCCGGCGACATCGAGCCTGACGAGCCGCCCGTCCGTGAGCTCCACGGCGACGGTGTGGGCCGAGAGGAACGCGATGCCGAGCCCCGCCATGACCGCCTGCTTGATCGTTTCGTTGCTGCCCATCTCCATGCCGATGCGCGGAGTGACGTGCGAATCCGCAAAGAACCGTTCCATCAGCATCCGGGTGCCGGAGCCGGGCTCGCGCACGAGGAAGGTTTCAGTGGCGAGCACTGCAGGCGCCAGGCGTTTGCGCCTGGCGCAGGCGTGATCGGGGCGAGCCACGATGACGTGCGGGTGGGCGCCGATGGCCGCCTGGTCCACCGGCAGATCCTGCGGCGGCCGGCCGGTGAGCGCGAGGTCCAGCGTGTTCGCATCGAGCGCGGCGATGATCGCGGCGCGATTGCCCACGTCGAGACGGATCTCGACATTCGGATAGGCGCGCGCGAACGCACCCAGTGCCTGCGGCGCGAAGTACTTGGCGGTGCTGACGACGCCAATCGAAACGTGCCCGCCCTGCAAGCCTCTCAAGCCTGACAGCGCATCGACGCATTCGGAGAGCGCAATCTCGATCTGGTGCGCCGTCTTCAGCACTTCGCGGCCGGCCTCCGTGGGCTCGATGCGAGCGTTGGTGCGCTCGAACAGCGGCAGGCCGGCGCGCGTTTCGAGCTCGCGCATCTGCACGGTGACGGCGGGTGGCGTGAGATGCAGCGCCTGCGCAGCTGCAGCGAAGCTTCCCGTGCGGATGACTTCGCTGAACGTGCGCAGCTGGCGGAACGTGACGTGGCGCATGGGGGGGGGTTAACCAGATTTTAACCTGACCCCAAGATAGTTTAAGTGTACTGAAGCTCCAAGTTCAGCGACGCTCGACCCCCCTCCTCTCACCTGCGGGCGGCGCCGTGAACGACCTAGCCGAAGCCAAGTCAGGACCCGGACGGACCCGATACGCCCCGGGCGTCATTCCCTACGCGAAGATGGGGTACTGGAACCCCGACTACGTGCCGAAGGACACCGACGTGCTCGCGGTGTTCCGCATCACACCCCAGGAAGGGGTGGACCCCGTCGAGGCCGCGGCGGCCGTTGCGGGAGAATCCTCCACGGCAACGTGGACAGTGGTCTGGACGGACCGGCTCACCGCCTGTGATGCCTATCGCGGCAAGGCCTATCGCGTCGATCGCGTGCCGGGCTCGCCGGATCAGTACTTCGCGTACGTCGCGTACGATCTCGCGCTGTTCGAGCCGGGCTCCATCGCGAATCTCACCGCCTCGGTGATCGGCAACGTGTTCGGCTTCAAGCCGGTGAAAGCGTTGCGGCTCGAGGATATGCGCTTCCCGGCCGCCTACGTGAAGACCTTCCAGGGCCCGCCCACCGGCATCGTCGTGGAGCGCGAGCGCCTCGACAAGTTCGGCCGCCCGCTGCTCGGCGCGACCGTGAAGCCGAAGCTCGGCCTCTCGAGCAAGAGCTACGGACGCGTCGTCTATGAAGCGCTGAAGGGCGGCCTCGATTTCGTGAAGGACGACGAGAACATCAACTCGCAGCCTTTCATGCACTGGCGCGACCGCTTCCTCTACACGATGGAAGCCGTCAACAGCGCCAGCGCCCAGACCGGCGAGGTGAAGGGTCACTACCTCAACGTGACCGGCGCCACGATGGAAGACATGTACGAGCGTGCATCCTTTGCGCATGAGCTCGGCAGTGTCGTCGTCATGATCGACCTCGTCATCGGCTACACGGCGATCCAATCGATGGCGAAGTGGGCGCGTGCCCACGACATGATCCTGCATCTGCATCGCGCGGGGCATTCCACCTACACGCGGCAGAAGAACCATGGCGTGTCGTTCCGCGTCATCGCCAAGTGGATGAGGCTGGCAGGTGTCGATCACATTCACGCGGGGACGGTCGTCGGCAAGCTCGAAGGAGACCCGGCCGTGGTCGCCGGCATCTACGACTGCTTACGCGAGCCGTCGAATCCCGAGAACCTGCCCCGCGGACTCTTCTTCGAGCAGGACTGGGTCGGGCTGCGCAAGGTGATGCCCGTCGCCTCCGGCGGCATCCACGCGGGCCAGATGCACCAGCTTCTGCATTACCTCGGTGAAGACGTGGTGCTGCAGTTCGGTGGCGGCACCATCGGGCATCCCATGGGCATCCAGGCCGGGGCGATTGCCAACCGTGTGGCGCTCGAGGCCATGGTGCTCGCGCGCAATGAAGGGCGGGACATCTGGAACGAGGGGCCGGAGATCCTCTCCGAGGCCGCCCGGCACTGCACCCCGCTGCGCGCCGCGCTCGATACCTGGAAGGACATCACCTTCAACTACACGTCGACGGACACCGTGGACTTCGTGGCCACCGCAACCGCCTCCTGAGGAACAGCCCCATGCGCATCACTCAAGGCACGTTCTCTTTCCTTCCCGACCTCACGGACGAGCAGATCCGCAAGCAGGTGGAGTATTCGCTCATGCACGGCTGGGCGCTCGGGATCGAATACACCGACGACCCGCATCCCCGCAACACGTACTGGGAGATGTGGGGGCAGCCCATGTTCGACCTGCGCGATGCCGCCGGGGTCATGCAGACGCTGCAGCAGTGCCGCGCGGCCAACCCGGAGCACTATATCCGCGTCAATGCGTTCGACTCGGAGCGCGGCTTCGAGACCGTGCGCCTGTCGTTCATCGTGCAGCGACCGACCACGGAGCCGGGCTTCCGCCTGGATCGCACGGAAGTCGCCGGCCGCACGCTTCGTTACACGACTCGCGCGTACTCCACCGATCGGCCAGCGGGCAGCCGCTATGTCGGAAACGGCGACCGATAACACCCCGGCCGGCACACGGCCCGACGCGGCCGGCGCGGGTGGCGCGGCGGCGCGCCCGAAGAGCATCGATCTGCGGGTGCTCTACGCGGAGACGGACATCGGCTCGCTGCTCACCGAGCTCGATCACGAGCTCGTGGGGCTCGCACCGGTGAAGCGCCGCATTCGCGAGATCGCCTCGTTCCTGCTGGTGACGCGTGCCCGCGAGCGGCTCGGGTTCACGTCCGCGCCGCCCACGCTGCACATGGCCTTCACCGGCAACCCGGGCACCGGCAAGACGACCGTGGCGCTGCGAATGGCGGGCATCCTTCATCGCCTGGGCTATGTGCGCAAGGGCCACCTGGTCTCCGTGACACGCGACGACCTCGTGGGCCAGTACATCGGCCATACGGCACCGAAGACCAGGGAAGTGTTGAAGCGTGCCATGGGCGGCGTGCTCTTCATCGACGAGGCGTACTACCTCTACCGCCCCGAGAACGAGAAGGACTACGGCCAGGAGGCCATCGAGATCCTGCTGCAGGTCATGGAGAACCAGCGCGACGATCTCACGGTGATTCTCGCGGGCTACTCCGAGCGGATGCAGACGTTCTTCGCATCCAATCCGGGATTCAGGTCACGCATCGCGCACCACATAGACTTTCCGGACTACAGCGACGTCGAGCTGCTGCAGATCGCGGAGAAGCTCTTCGGCGAAGCGGAGTATCGCCTGAGCGACGGCGCAGTCGAGGCGATGCGTGAGTACATCGCCAGGCGCCGGCAGCAACCGAGTTTCGCGAACGCGCGCTCACTCCGGAATGCTTTCGATCGTGCCCGCTTGCGGCAGGCCATGCGCCTGGTGCAACACGAGGGCCCGGTCAGCGCGAACGAGCTCGTGACACTGGAGGCCAGCGACATCCGCGCGAGTCGTGTCTTCGAGGTCAACCCCGATAGCACGGACGGCAATCAAGGCGACAAGCACTAGCGACCATCAGCCACACACCTGGCGGAGGGGACCATGGTCATGAACGGCGGCGTCAGTCTCGACCAGCATCTGGGCCAGTGGGCGGGCCACGAGCCTCTTCGTATCGCCATCGCGGCCACCTTGTCCTCGCTCGCCGGAGTGTGTCGTTCACTCTCCCAGGTGATTGGTGCCGGTGCGCTGTCGGGTGCGCTCGGCGCAACGCGCGGCGAGCACGGGCCCGGGGATGCGCAGAAGGAGCTCGACGTCCTCGCGAACGACATGCTGCTGGCCGGCCTGCGGGAAGCTCCCGTCGCCGCCATGGCCTCCGAGGAGATGGAAGAGATCGCCCTGCTCGATAGCGGGGCGCCGCTGCTCGTCGCCGTGGACCCGCTCGACGGCTCGTCGAACATCGACATGAACGTCTCGGTCGGCACGATCTTCTCGATCCTTCCCGCACCGGCGGGAGGTGAAGTGCCCGGCGCCACCTCGTTCCTGCAGCCGGGCGTGCAGCAGGTGGCGGCGGGCTATGCCCTCTACGGCCCGCAAACCGCGTTCGTGCTCACCACGGGCTCGGGCACGCAGGTCTTCACGCTCGACCGTGCGACCGGGGAGTTCCGCCTCACGAGCCAGGCGTGCAGCGTCCCGCCGAAAACGCGGGAGTTTGCGATCAACGCCTCCAACCACCGGCACTGGGACGAGCCGATCCGCATCTACGTGGACGATTGTCTTCTCGGGTGCGAAGGCCCACGCGGCGAGGACTTCAACATGCGCTGGATCGCCTCGATGGTGGCCGAAGCGCACCGCGTCCTTTCGCGTGGCGGCATCTACATGTATCCGGGAGACCTGCGCGACGGCTATCGCCAGGGTCGCCTGCGGCTCATCTACGAAGCCAATCCCATTTCGTGGCTCATCGAGCAGGCGGGCGGCGCCGCATCCACGGGCATCGAGCGCGTGCTGAACGTGAAACCGATCGGGATTCACCAGCGCGTGCCCCTCATCTTCGGCTCGCGCGACGAGGTCGCGCGGCTCGACCGCTATCACCTGGACCCTTACCCGATTGGTGAGCGCTCGCCCCTATTCGGCCGTCGCGGCCTGTTCCGGAGCTGACCCATGTCCGTCATGCACCCGATCATTTCGGTGACCGGCTCCTCGGGAGCGGGAACCACTTCCGTCCGGCGCACGTTCGAGCACATCTTCCGTCGCGAGCGCATCACGGCTGCGTTCATCGAGGGCGATGCGTTTCATCGCTACGACCGCGTCGAGATGAAGCGCGTCATGACAGAGGAAGCCCGGGAGGGGAACCGTCATTTCAGCCACTTCGGCCCCCAGGCCAACCTCCTCGCGCAGCTCGAAGAATCGTTCAGGCACTACGGCGAGTCCGGCACGTGCCTCACGCGCCACTACATCCACGATGCCCGGGAAGAGAAGCTGTTCGGCGCGCCGCCCGGAACGTTCACGGACTGGGAAATGATCGGCGAGGGAACGGACCTGCTCTTCTACGAGGGACTGCACGGCTGCGCGATCACCAACGAAGTGAACCTGCCGAAGCATGCGGACCTGAGGCTCGGTGTCGTTCCCGTGGTGAATCTCGAATGGATCCAGAAGATCCACCGTGATCACGACACGCGCGGCTATTCCACCGAAGCGGTGGTCGAAACCATCCTCCGCCGCATGCCGGACTACGTGAACTACATCTGCCCGCAGTTCACCGAAACGCACATCAACTTCCAGCGCGTGCCGACGGTGGACACGTCGAACCCCTTCATCGCCCGATGGATTCCGAGCGCCGAGGAGTCGATGGTCGTGGTGCGGTTCGCCAATCCGCGCGGCATCGACTTCCCGTATCTGCTCTCGATGATCTGCGGAAGCATGATGTCGCGCCCGAATTCCATCGTGGTCCCGGGCGGCAAGCTCGACCTCGCGATGCAGCTCATCCTGACTCCGCTCATCCTGCAGCTTCTGGAGAAGAAGCGGCGCGCAAGCTAGCTCGATGGGCAAAAGTCGCCTGCGGCGCTTTTGCGGACATCGCTTTCGCTTCCGGCCGCTGCGCTTCCTGCGCCAAAGGGCGCGGCTTTTGCGGCCTGGGCCGAGGGACAGCCTGGCGTGAACCCGTCCCGGAGGAACGGCGACATGAACGACGCCTGCACGAACCCGCTTCAGTACCCGGTCACGGCGGCGCTGCGCGCGCTCGCGATGGACGCGGTCGAGAAAGCGAAGTCGGGCCACCCTGGAATGCCCATGGGCATGGCGGAGGTCGCCGCTGTGCTCTGGCGGGAGCACTTGCGGCACAACCCGGCAAACCCCGCCTGGCCGAATCGCGATCGGTTCGTGCTATCGAACGGTCATGGCTCGATGCTGCTCTACGCGCTGCTTCACCTCACCGGGTACGACCTGCCTGTCGATGAGCTCGGCCGGTTCCGGCAGCTGCGCTCGCGCACGCCCGGGCACCCCGAGCATGGCGTCACGCCGGGCGTCGAGACGACCACCGGGCCGCTCGGACAAGGCTTCGCGAACGCAGTCGGCATGGCCCTGGCGGAACGTACGCTCGCCGCGCAGTTCAACCGGCCGGGCTTCGAAGTCATCGACCATCACACGTACGTGTTCGTCGGGGATGGCTGCCTCATGGAGGGCATCAGTCACGAGGTGGCCTCGCTGGCCGGACGGCTCGGGCTCGGCAAGCTGGTCGTGCTCTACGACGACAACGGCATCTCCATCGACGGGCGCGTCGAGGAATGGTTCGCAGATGACACCGCGGCGCGCTTCAGGGCCTACGGATGGCGTACGGAGATCGTTCGCAACGGCCACGACACGACAGCCATCGATGCCGCGCTCCAGGCTGCGCGGTCGAGTGCCCACAGGCCGACGCTCATCTGCTGCAAGACCGTCATCGCGCATGGCGCACCTACCAAGGCCGGGCACCACGACAGCCACGGCGCTCCGCTCGGGAAGGATGAAGTGCAGCGCGCCCGCGCAGTGCTGGGCTGGTCCCACGCGCCTTTCGAGATTCCCCAGGCGGTCTATGACGCGTGGGATGCGCGGGAGACCGGTGCACGTCGTGAAGCGGAGTGGCAGTCTCTGTTCGCGCGCTACGGCGCGGCGCACCCCGACCTCGCTCGCGAGCTCGAGCGCCGTCTCTCCGGCGCACTGCCTGCGGACTTTGCATCGTTTGCCCGCAACGCCATGTTCACTGCCGCCGCCAACCCAGGCGCCGTAGCCACACGCAAGGCGGGCCAGCAGGCCCTCGCCACGTTTTCCGAACAGGTGCCGGAGCTGCTCGGCGGCTCCGCCGACCTCACCCATTCGAACCTCGTGTCCCATGCGGGCTCTGTGCCGGTGACACGCGAGGCCGGCGGCAACCAGATCCTGTTCGGTGTGCGCGAGTTCGGAATGTCGGCCATCGCGAACGGCATCGCGCTGCATGGCGGCTTCATTCCGTACGTCGCCACCTTCCTCACGTTCAGCGACTACGCGCGCAACGCCATCCGCATGAGCGCGCTCATGGGCGTGCGGGTCATCTATGTGTTCACGCACGACTCCATCGGGCTTGGCGAGGACGGCCCCACGCACCAGCCCATCGAGCAGGCCGAGTCACTCCGGCTGATCCCGAACCTCGATGTGTGGCGGCCTGCGGACGCCACCGAAACGATGGCCGCATGGGCCGCTGCGCTCGCGCGCACTGACGGACCCACTGCGCTTCTGCTCTCGCGGCAATCCCTGCCCGCGCAACCCCGAACAACGCAGCAGGTCGAGGACATCAGCCGCGGCGGCTACGTGCTGCGCTTTGGTGGGGAGCTGCCGCATGCCGTCGTGCTCGCGACGGGTTCGGAGGTTCAGCTCGCCATGATTGCGGCGAAATCGCTCTGGTCGGAAGGATTGGCAACACGCGTGGTCTCGATGCCATGCGTCGAGACATTTGAACGCCAGCCGCCCGCGTGGCTCGAGGAAGTGGTGCCGGCGGGAGCGCCGGTCGTCGTCGTCGAAGCGGGCGTGACGCGCGGCTGGTGGAAGTATGCCGCCTGCGGAGGCGCCGTCATCGGCATCGACCGGTTCGGCGAGTCCGCCCCGGATCATGCGCTGTGGGCGCATTTCGACTTCACGCCGGAACGGGTGGCGCGCGCCATCAAGGACGTGGTGCGAACGTTCAGGCGACGCTGATGCTCGAGCGGCGCTCGTTCGCTTCACCAGGCGGGCCCGTCGTGGCGGCCGCCGCTGGCCGGCCGGCTCGTCGCGCCGGCCAGCGGCGTCCCGTGCGCAGCCTGCGGTGAGGGCCCGGCCTGAAGGCGCGCATCGGCGCCATCAGGCCCTGGATCACTCGCGGTCAGCCTCGATTTGGATACGCCGCCCTGGCGCTCGCCTTGGCCACCTCGAAGGCGGCATCCGCCTGATCCTTGCAGGCCTTCTGCGCATTGCCCGACGTGGCCTCGCACTTCTCGATGGCCACTTTGTGGTCGCCTTCGGCCTTCGCGATCGCGACGTCGTACGCCTTGCCCGCCTGGTCCGCGGCGGCTTCGCGCGAAGCATCGGCCACTTCCGCATTCGCCTCCGCGGTCGTGTCTGCAAGGTCGGACTGTGCCTCGCCCACGGCCTGATTGGCTTCCTGCCGTGCCTCGGCGACATCGTGCTGGACTTCGCCCGGCGATTCGGCCTTGTTACAGCCTGCCAGCGCAAGAAGCGCGGCGGCCGCCAACATGCTCACGAGCTTCGTGTTCATCGTCACCTCTCCGTGTGGCCCACACGCTCGTATGAGCAAAGCCTGGGCGGTGTTTTTGTTCCACCGTACGGGCCGCGTCACGATCTGGCCGGGACCCGGCGCAGCCCTTCCGTAGAATGCCGCGATCGAACGTGGCCTCCAGTTCCCGAAGAAGAAGGATCCACTGAATGAAATCGAAGATGCCGGGTGCTCCCCCCCTCGCCTCGCTGTGCCTCGCCGTGGCGGGCGCCGCCGCTTCGGTCGCGGCCGGTGCGGGCCAGCCGGCCGAGATCACCATTCCCGGTGAGCGCGTGTTTCCGGAAAGCCTCACGTCGACGAGGGACGGCACCGTCATTTTCGGGAGCCTCGGCGCGCGCACGATATTCAGGTCGAAGCCCAACTCGGCGAATGCGGAAGCGTGGATTCCGGCGGGCACGGTCCCGGGCTTGAACAGCATCTTCGGAGTTTTCGCGGACGACAGATCGAACACGCTGTGGGCCTGCTCCGGCACCATGGGCCGGCCGCAGCCGGGCTCGACGCCTGCACCGTCCACGCTGTTCGCACTCGATCTGAAGACAGGCGCGGTGAAGGGCAGCTATCCCCTGCCCTCGCCGGGCGCCACGTGCAACGACATCGCCGTCGGCGCCGACGGCGCCGCGTACGCAACGGACACGGCGAACATGCTGCTCCTTCGCCTTCCGAAAGGCGGGAACGCTCTCGAGATCTGGGCAGGCTCCGATGGCGCATTCGGCCCCAAGGGCGGCGTCCTCGACGGCGTCGCCGTGCTCGGCAATCGCGTGCTCGTGAACACGCTCGCGACCAGCAAGTTCTTCGCCGTGCCCATCGGCAAGGATGGCAAGGCGGGCCCCGTCTCCGAGCTCAGGTTCTCACGGACGATCGAGCGTCCGGACGGCATGCGCAGCTACGAGAACGACAGCCTGCTCATCGCCGAAACCGGCAGCGGCGGCAAGCTCGCGCTCGTCAAGATCGACGGAGACAGCGGCGTCGTGACGACGCTGAAGGAAGGCTTCCCGGGCGGCCCGGTGTCCGTTACCGCCGTAGGCGACACCGCCTACGTGCTCGAGGGGCAGCTCGGCCTCCTCTTCCGCCCCAACGCGGACGCGAAGGCACAACCGTTCCGCGCCACGGCGGTGACCATCAAGCCCTGAAGCGGTGACGCGGGCCGCAATGCCCGATTCCTGATGCACGAAACGCCGGGCGCGACGACAATCGCGCCCGGCGTTTCTTTTTGCACCCACCGAATGCTGACGGCCCATATCCACGTGTGGTCCACGTTCCTTCGTGACACCACGGACGAGGCGCTCCTGCGCCGGTATCGCGCCCTGCTGACACATGAAGAGCAGCAGCAGGAACCGCGCTTCCGCTTCCTGCGTGATCGCATTCGATACGTGGTCACGCGGGCCCTCGTGCGCACAACGTTGTCGCGCTACGCGAGCATCTCGCCTGCCGAATGGGTGTTCACGAAAAACGCCCACGGCAAACCTGCGATCGCAAACGACGATGCTGAAGCCCGCGCGCTGCACTTCAACGTAACGCATACGGCGGGCCTCGTTTCCGTGGGAGCCTGTCACTCGCGCGAGCTGGGCATCGATGCGGAAAGCCTCGCGGCACGCCAACCCTCCGTGGAGCTCGCGGACCGCTATTTCACGCCGGATGAAGCAGCCGCGTTGCGCGCGCTGCCGGAACAGGAGCGGCACGCGCGCTTCCTGGAAACGTGGACGCTGAAGGAGAGCTACATCAAGGCGCGCGGCATGGGCCTGTCGATGCCGCTCGATCGCTTTGGCTTTCGTTTCACGGATGCGGGCAAGGTGGAGCTCTCGACATCCCCGGAACTGCACGACGATGCGGGGCGCTGGCTCTTCTGGCAGTTCCAGCTCGGCACCGAACATGTGCTCGCCGTGTGCGCGGAGCGCACGACCCTGCAGCCGCAGCTCGTGATGCGAGCAGTCGTTCCCTTCGTTTCAGAGCAGGAGCTGAATCTTGCGCCGTCCCGCACATCGTTCTAGGCGCAGGCGAGGAATAGCGGTCACGCCCGAGCGAGGGTGACGAGCGTCATCGTATCCGCGCCGGAAAGTTTCGGGACTTCGGGTGCCGATAGCAGATCCACCATGCGGCCTCCGGTCGCGAGCATGCACGCGTGCCCTTCACGTGCCTTGGCGGCCGCCTTGGCTCGCTGCAGTCCCTCTCCCACGGACTCGACCGTCGTGCCCGGGCGGCCGTCCACATCCACCGCAGCGATCGAGACGCTGAGCAGAGGAAACCGCTTCGAGACGCCGTCGCGGCCGGACGCCTCCATGCCGCCCACGTGCCGATGCTCCCTCGAGTGGAAGTTCAGGAGCGAAATGGAAAGCTCCTCCAGCAGCGACCTGAGGCGCAACGACCAGTCTTCGCTCCTCAGGAGCAGCACGAAATCATCACCGCCGATGTGGCCCACGAAGTCCACGCGCGGACGCGCGCTGCGTGACGCCGCGGCTGCGACGTGCAGCAACACCTGATCGCCGTGACTGTAGCCATAGGTGTCGTTGAAGGGCTTGAAGTGATCGAGGTCGAGATGGCACGCGATGAAACGCCTGCGCCGGCTCACCCACTGCGCCATCTGCGCCTTGATCTCGCGGTTGCCCGGCAGGCCGGTCAGCGGATTGGCCTGCTTCGCGACCTGGATCTGCTGCGTCGTGATCTGGCGGAGCAGATCGACACTTCGCCCCAGACCGAGATAGGCGTCGTTGCGCGTGATGATGAAATCTTCCTGATGACGCGGCTCCCTCTGGCCGGTCACGAGGCGGCTCACCTGCTCGAGCCGCGCCCGCGCGTCGATCTGCAGGGCGCCCGCATCCATCACCGTGGTCACGGGCTTGCGGTTGTAGACCTCCGGGTGCAGGGGGCGAGTCAGAAAGATCAACAGCTCGTCGCGACGCACGAGCCCGACGGGCCTCTCGGCCTCGACGACCGCGAGCGCGCGCCACGCCGGATTCTGTCGAAACGTCTCGACCACGGCGGCGACATGCGTGCTTGCAGGCACCGGCGGGATCGCCATCGCCAGGTGTTCGGCACAATCCGTGGAGATGCCGGGTGAGGTGCGCTCGAGGTCCGACAGAGCGATGTTCTCGGCCCGTGGCGCATCCTGCGGCCGCCCGAGCAGAAAGCCTTGCAGGTAGTCCACCCCCAGCTCCAGCACGAGCGCACACTGCTCGCGGTTTTCGATTCCTTCCGCGATGACGTGCGAGCCCGTCGCCCGGCCCATGTCCACGACGGAACGCAGGATCTCGCCCCGCACCGGATCCTCCTCGATGCCCGCGACGAAGTAGCGGTCCACCTTGACGAACTCCGGCCGGATCGCCGACCACGTCTTGAGGCCGGAGGAGCCGGCGCCCAGATCATCGATCGCGATGTCACACCCGAGCTTGCGCAGAGGCGCGATGGCGCCCGCCAGGGCAGATTCCTGCGGCACACCGCCGTGCTCCGTCAGCTCCAGCACGACCGAATGCGGGTCGACTCCTGAAGTGGCCAGCTCCCGCCCGAGCCACTCGGCGAAGCCACCCCAGGTGAGCAGGGTTTCCGGCAGCACGTTCAGGAACAGCCGCACGTCGGCTTCGAGCCGGGCGAAGCTTTTCAGCGCCGCATGGATGCAGGCGCGCTCCAGGTCCCGGACCCTGCCGGCGGCCGCGGCGGCGGAGAACAGCGACAGCGGGGCCTGCAGAGCGGAGCCGGCCGGCCCACGGCTCAACGCCTCGTAGCCGAAGGCTTCACCTGTGGCGCCATCGACGATGGGCTGGAAGAGCGTATGGATGTCCTGGCGCGCCAGCACGCCGTCGATCTCGTTCGGCATCCGCAAAGCGTACGGGCGCCGCTCCACGCCGAACTGTGACCGGGCCGCAAATCCCCGGTGGCCATCCCGTTAAGTTTTTGTGACAGCGTCCGGGCAAGGCCGCAGAAGCCGGTTGTTTCGCGTTTTGGGACTGTGCTACAACCCTTCCCGTCATGATCAAGCGCTTCTTCGGCTTCGCGTACTTCTATTACTGGCCAAACCCATTGGCGGTATGCGGGTTGCGCTCGATCTGATGTAAGGCAACGAGAGAATCCCAGAAAACCGCCAACCCACTGGCGGTTTTTTTATGCCCCAGTGGACGCGCCAGAACCGGAAAGTGGCCACTGTGAACATTCGTACCGACGACCTGCGCATCCGTGAGATCCGGGAGCTCAGCACTCCCGAGGAGCTGATGCGCGAGTACCCCTGCACCGAGCGCGCCTCGAATACCGTGGCCGCCTCGCGCCGGGCCCTGCACCGCATCCTGCACGGGCAGGACAGCCGCCTCGCCGTGGTGATCGGCCCCTGCTCGATTCATGACATCGGCGCGGCCCTGGAATACGCGAACCGGCTGCGCGAGCAGCGGGAGCGCTTCGCGCGCACGCTGGAGATCGTCATGCGTGTGTATTTCGAGAAGCCTCGCACCACGGTCGGCTGGAAAGGCCTCATCAACGACCCGGCTCTCGATGGCAGCTTCCGCATCAATCAGGGGCTGCGCCTCGCCCGCGGCCTGCTGCTCGACATCAACCAGCTCGGCCTGCCGGCGGGCTGCGAGTTTCTCGACATGATCACGCCGCAGTACATCGCGGACCTCGTCGCCTGGGGCGCCATCGGCGCACGCACGACGGAGAGCCAGGTGCATCGCGAGCTGGCCTCCGGCCTCTCCTGCCCCGTGGGTTTCAAGAACGGCACGGATGGCAACGTGAAGATCGCGGTGGACGCCGTGCAGGCGGCCTCGCAGCCCCATCATTTCCTGGCCGTGACCAAGCAGGGTCGCTCGGCCATTGCGACGACGGCCGGCAATTCCGACTGCCACGTCATCCTGCGCGGCGGCAGGACGCCGAACTATGACGCGCCGAGCGTCGATGCGGCCTGCAATGCCATCGCGGCCGCCGGGCTCGCGACGGCGGTCATGATCGACGCGAGCCACGGCAACAGCAGCAAGCGGCCGGAGAACCAGCCCAGGGTCGTCGATGCGATCGCCGCCCAGGTCGAGAGCGGAGACCGCCGCATCGTCGGCGTGATGGTGGAGAGCCACCTGGTCGCGGGACGCCAGGATCTCGTGCCGGGCGGGCCGCTCGTCTACGGCCAGAGCATCACCGACGGGTGTGTGGATTGGGATACGTCCGTGCAGATGCTGGAACGGCTCGCATCCGCCGTGGAGGCCCGCGGCTCCGCGAGGATCGCGCGCGTGTCCTGAGGGGCGGCCAGGGGGGTTGACAGCCCTATCCACCATACTGGACATTACCTCCAGTATGCAGGACGTCGCCCACGCCCCGCCGCGGGGCCCGGATATCAACTCGCGCATCGCGGCCCGCGTGCGCGCGCTCCGGGCGGAGCTCGGCATGTCGCTGGAAGCGCTCGCGACCCGGTGCGACGTCAGCCGGTCCATGCTTTCGCTGATCGAGCGCGGCGAAACGAGCCCCACGGCCGTCGTGCTGGAGAAGATCGCGGGCGGTCTGGGCGTGCCGCTCGCGTCGCTGTTCGATGACGTGGGCGCGGCCCCGAGCCCGGTGTCCCGGCGTGAGGATCGCACCACGTGGCGCGATCCCCAGTCCGGCTATCTCCGGCGCAACATCTCGCCGGGCAACTTCCCCTCGCCCATCCAGATCGTCGAAGTCGTCTTCCCCGCCGGAGCGAAAGTCGCCTATGAAGCGGGCCTGCGGGACGCGAGCATCCACCAGCAGATCTGGGTCCAGGAGGGCAGCATCGAGGTGACCCGCGGACGCGTGACGTATCAGCTCTCCGAGGGTGACTGCCTCGCCATGCAGCTCGATGAACCAACCGCTTTTCGCAACCGCACGCGCAAGTCCGCGCGATACATCGTCGTGCTCTCGAGCGACCGCTCACTCGCACCGAGGAGATGAAACGTGCCGGATGGCATTCGGATTCGGAAGCTGCACACGCTGGGCGAGCACGAGATTCGGGGCCTCAGCGCGGTGCTGGTCGATTGCGTGGAAGGCGGTGCCTCCGTCAACTTCATGCACCCGATGACGCACGCGAAAGCCGAGCACTTCTGGCGCAATACCGCAGCCAGCGTCGCGCGGGGCGAGCGGATCGTGTTCGCGGCGGAAGACGAGTCCGGATCGATCGTCGGCACGGTGCAGGTGATCTGGGCACAGCCGGAGAACCAGCCGCACCGGGGCGATCTTGCCAAGATGCTGGTGCATCGACGGGCGCGACGAAAAGGCGTGGGTGCGGCGCTGCTGGTTGCCGCGGAACGGGCGGCGCTGGAGGCCGGGAGAACGCTGCTCGTGCTGGATACGGCCAGTGACGATGCTGAGCGCCTCTATGCTCGGCAGGGCTGGCAGCTCTGCGGCCAGATCCCGGACTACGCGCTGATGCCGGATGGCGCGCCCTGCCCGACCTCCGTGTTCTACAAGAGCCTGCGCGCCTGATCAGCTGCGCCGGTTGGGCGGCGCCGCGCTGGGCTCGAGCGTCATCACCGTGCAGCGTCCGCCGCGCACGATGATCGAGCTGAACTTGTCGAAGGTGCCCATCGGATGCGTGTCGAACGCAATCGTGGTCGCGAAATGCAGGCCCACGCACGGCCCGCGCAGCGACGCGTAGTACCACCGCCGATGGGTGTCCTGCACCCACAGCCCACGGTCGTGGTCGGCCTCCCAGTCACGAATGCCTCCGGCGTTCGCGAACGGGATGCGCGCCCCGTCGTTCGGGGCTGCAAGCGCGGAAACCGCAAAGACGGCCGCGACGAGCGTGGCACCCAGGAGTGCCGCCACCCGCTTGCGCGCTTTCATGACACTGCTCCGCATGACGCATCGAACCTTGCGTCAGTGTTGGAGCATTTCAATGTGCGATTGTTCAGCGCAACGGCCGCGTTCCGGGTGGCGCGAGCTCACTGCCGCGCCGGGCCCGGAACAGGCCACGATCCGCTGCCCGACCCGACCTCGAGCGGTTCAGCGGCTCGGCTGATGCACGACGCGCATGTAGGGCGTCAACGCGTTCCAGCCTTCCGGGAAGCGTTGCTTCGCCTCCTCGTCGGACAGCGCCGGAACGATGATCACGTCCTCGCCCTGCTTCCAGTTCGCGGGGGTTGCGACCTTGAACTCCGCCGTGAGCTGGCAGGAATCGAGCAGGCGCAGCACTTCGTCGAAGTTCCGCCCCGAGCTCATCGGATAGACGAGCATCGCTTTCACGAGCTTGTCCGGCCCGATGAGATAGACGGTGCGCACGGTCTGGTTGGTCAGCGCCGTGCGGCCGGCGCTGGATGTGCCGGCATCCGCCGGCAGCATGTCGTAGAGCTTTGCGACCGCCAGGTCATGATCCCCGATCAGCGGGTAGCTGACGGTGCCACCCGTGGCCGCCGCGATGTCGCCGAGCCAGCGTTCGTGATCCGTAACCGGGTCGACCGAGAGCCCCATGATCCTGCAGTTGCGTTTGGCGAACTCCGGCTCGATCTTCGCCAGGTAGCCGAGCTCCGTCGTGCACACCGGCGTGAAGTCCTTGGGATGGGAGAACAGGAGGCACCAGGAGTCGCCCATCCAGTCGTGGAACCGGATGTGGCCCTGGGTCGTCTCCGCCTCGAAATCGGGTGCGCGTTCACCGATGCGTAGTGACATGACTTCGCCTCCGGGTTGAGGGTTCGGGGAAACGGCAGGGACTCTATCACCCGCCTCCGTGATGGACTACGGCGCCGCGCGAGGGCTTTAATCCTTGATCCCTGTGCGTGCGCCGCGCCGCTCGGTCCATGACACGCTGAAGGCCGTAGAACGATCAGGAGGCGATCACCCATGCTCTTCGAACAGGTCGCAACCGGGGGCTGCCAGTCGTATCTCATCGGCTGCGCCGACACCTGCGCCGCCGCGCTCATCGACCCTGAGATCAGCCAGCTTGATCGATACCTGGCGCTGGCCGCGCATCACGGCCTGCGCATCCACTACGTCATCGACACCCACACGCACGCAGATCACTTCTCCGCCACGCAACGCATCGGCCGTCAGCTCCAGGTGCCTGTCGCCATGCATCGCGCGAGCCCTCAGCCCTTCGTGGACATGCGCATTGGGGATGGCGAGCTGATCGTCCTCGGGCGCCTGCGCCTGCAGATACACCACACGCCCGGCCACACCCGGGACTCCATGTGCCTGCAGGTGGAGGATCGCCTGTTCACCGGGGACACGCTCCTCATCGGCGGCACGGGCCGCACGGATCTGCCGACCGGCGACCCCGAAGCCCTGCACGACAGCCTCTTCAACCGGCTGCTGACACTCGACCCCGCGCTGAAGGTCTACCCGGCCCATGACTACAAGGGAGCCGGCAGCTCGACGATCGCTCAGGAGATCGCGACGAACCCCCGCCTCCAGAAGCGGCACCGGAACGAGTTCGTCGAGATGATGCAGAACCTGAACCTATCGATGCCGACACACATCACCGAAGCTCTGCGAACGAACATGACCGGGGGCAAGACGGTGGCGCAGCTGCTCTCGGATGCAGCGGCGATGGTGCCCTTCATGTCCCTCGCGAGCCTGAAGGCGCTGACAGATGCGGGCAGCACCGACCTCATCGTGCTGGACGTTCGCGAGCGGGATGCGTATGAGAGCGGTCACGTGCCCGGCGCGCGCCTGCTGCCCCGGGGCCAGCTCGAGTTGCGCGTCAACGAGGAGCTTCCGGACCCCACACGACGCATTCTCACGGTGTGCGAGTACGGCCGCGTGTCGACCCTCGCCGCCGCTACACTCCGGCAACTCGGCTTTCCGCATGCGGTCGCGCTCGATGGGGGCATGAAGGCATGGCGGGAAGCCGGCTACCCGCTCGTCTCGGGCAGCCGCTGAGGCGCCCGGTAGGATAAGCTCCGGTCCGCCGGCCCGGTTCGCGCCGGCGAACGCCATCATTCGACTGAGGAGTCGCGTAGCGCGATGACGCTGGGCCTGATCGTCTTGCTTCCATTCCTGGGCAGTCTCTGCGCAGGGTTTCTGCCCACCAACGCCCGCAATCTCGAAGCGTGGCTTGCTGGCCTGGTCACGCTCACCACCGCAATCCTCGCCGCGTCGCTCTACCCGGAGATGCTGCGCGAAGGCAGCGTGAGCGCCACGCTCCCGTGGCTGCCGGACTATGGGCTCACGTTCCAGCTCCGCCTGGATGGCTACGCCTGGATGTTCGCGATGCTGGTCACCGTGATCGGGGCCATGGTCATCGTCTACGCGCGCTACTACATGTCCCCCGCGGACCCGGTGCCGCGCTTCTTCGCGTTCCTGCTCGCCTTCATGGGCTCGATGCTCGGCATCGTGCTGTCGGGGAACCTCATCCAGCTCGTCGTCTTCTGGGAGCTGACGAGCTTCACGTCGTTCATGCTCATCGCGTACTGGCATCACCGTTCCGATGCGCGGCGCGGGGCCCGCATGGCGCTCGTCGTCACCTCGGCCGGCGGGCTCTTCCTGCTGGCCGGCATGCTGATGCTGGGCCATGTGGCCGGCAGCTACGAGCTGGAACACGTCCTCGCGGCGGGAGGCGCGGTGCGGGCACATCCGTGGTATCCCGCCATCGTGCTCTGCGTGGTGCTCGGCGCCTTCACCAAGAGCGCGCAGTTTCCGTTCCACTTCTGGCTGCCGCACGCAATGGCGGCACCCACACCCGTCTCGGCATACCTTCATTCCGCCACCATGGTGAAGGCCGGGGTGTTCCTCCTCGCCCGCCTGTGGCCGGTGCTCGCCGGAACGGATCTGTGGTTCGGCATCGTCTGCACCATCGGGCTCGCCTCGCTGCTGGTGGGGGCCTGCGCGGCCTTCTTCCAGCGGGACATGAAAGGCGTGCTGGCCTATTCCACCATCAGCCACCTGGGGCTCATCACGCTGCTGCTGGGCATGAACAGCGCGCTGGCCACCGTCGCGGCCGTGTTCCACATGATGAACCACGCCACCTTCAAGGCGTCGCTCTTCATGGCCGCCGGCATCGTGGACCACGAGACGGGGACACGCGACCTCAAGCGCCTGGGCGGTCTCGCCCGCGCCATGCCCATCACGGCCACACTCGCGACGGTCGCGGCCGCGGCGATGGCGGGGGTGCCGCTGCTCAACGGGTTCCTGTCGAAGGAGATGTTCTTCGCGGAGACGGTGTTTGCAGGCCAGACGCCGGCGCTGCGCATCGGGCTGCCCGCCGCGGCCACCGTGGCGGGCATGTTCAGCGTGGCGTATTCGCTGCGCTTCATCCTGCAGGTTTTCTTTGGCCCGCCTGCACAGAACCTGCCGCGCACGCCACATGAGCCGTACCGCTGGATGCTCGCGCCGAGCGCGATTCTCGTCGTGGCATGCGTGCTCGTCGGCATTTTCCCGGCACGCACGATAGGCCCTGTGCTGCACACCGCTGCCGAGTCCATTCTCGGCCCGGGCATGCCTGCATACAGCCTCGCCGTGTGGCACGGGCTCACACTGGCCCTGCTGATGAGCGTGCTCGCGCTTGTCGGCGGCGTGGCGATATACATGTGGCGCTACCATCACCCACAGGGTCCGGCTGCCGCCGCGCGCACTCGCGCCATTCTGGATACGCTGGACGGCCGGCGGATGTTCGACGTCATTCTGGTCACGATCATCCGCGCCGGGGACTGGACCGTTCGACGCTTTTCCTCGCGCCGACTGCAGATCCAGCTGGTGCTGATCCTCGTCGCCCTCATCATCGCGACCTACACGGGGCTGTGGGACGTGCCCCTGTTTGCAGGGACGGCTGTCACCCCGTTGAATCTGATCTTCCTGCTGACGTGGGTTCTTGGTGCGGCCTGCGCCCTTGGCGCCGCCACGCAGGCGAAGTACCACCGCCTCGCGGCCCTCATCATGCTGAGCGGCGCCGGGCTCGTGACCTGCCTCACCTTCGCCTGGTTTTCCGCCCCGGATCTGGCGCTGACCCAGGTCGCGGTCGAAGTGGTGACGACGGTCCTGCTGCTGCTGGGCCTTCGCTGGTTGCCGAAGCGCGTGGATATCGATGATGCCCGGCGCCGAACGCTGCGCGCACGCGCGCGCCGCGTTCGGGACATCTCCGTCGCCGTGGTGACGGGCCTGGGGGTCTCGGCGCTCACGTACATCGTCCTCACGCACCCTGCCACGCCCGGGCTCTCCGGCCCGTACCTGCAGCACGCGCTCCCGGACGGCGGCGGGCGGAACGTGGTGAACGTGATCCTCGTGGATTTTCGCGGGTTCGACACGCTGGGCGAGATCACGGTGGTGAGCATCGTGGCCCTCACGGTGTTTGCCCTGCTGAGACGCTTCCGCCCCCCTGCGGAGAGCATTGCCGTGCCCCGCGCACAAACCCCCGAAGCCGGAGGGGAAGCGGCCCCCGATGCGGACGCGATGCTTCCGCGGGGCTACATGCAGGTGCCCGCAGTGCTCGGCCGGCTGTTGCTGCCCGTGGCGACAGTCATTTCGTTCTACTACCTCCTTCGCGGGCACAACGCTCCCGGGGGCGGCTTCGTCGGCGGCCTGGTGCTCGCCACGGCATTCATTCTTCAGTACATGGTCGGCGGCGCGGTGTGGGTCGAATCGCAGATGAAGGTGCGCCCCCAGTACTGGATCGCGGCGGGTCTGCTCGCGGCGGCCGGCGCAGGCATGGGCGCATGGCTCGCGGGCAAGAACTTCCTGTCGAACCTGCTGTATGACGTGCACGTCCCGCTGTTCGGCGAAGTGCACCTTTCGAGCACGCTCCTATTCGACATTGGTGTGTACATGGTGGTGGTCGGCTCGACCACGCTCATGCTCATTGCGCTCGCGCACCAGTCGCTGCGCAGTCATCGCAGGGTGGCGACGGATACCGCCGAAGCTCACACCGCACCCGTTCAGGCCGAAGCGAACACGTGGTAGTCAACTCATGGAGATAGTTTACGCACTGGCAGTCGGCATCCTCGCGGGCTCGGGCATCTGGTTGCTCCTGCGCCCCCGCACGTTCCAGGTCATCATGGGGCTCGCGCTGCTCTCCTATGCCGTCAACCTGTTCATCTTCAGCACGGGCCGGCTGGTCCTCGACAAGGCACCGATCATCGGCAATGACGGCGCCACATTGCCCTCGCTCTACGCGGACCCGGTTCCCCAGGCGCTCGTGCTGACGGCCATCGTCATCAGCTTCGCCACCACGGCGCTCTTCCTGGTCGTGCTGCTGGCGCTGCGGGGTCTCTCCGGAACGGATCACGTCGACGGACAGGAGCAGGACGGATGAATCCGCTGATCCGGCACGCTCCGCTGCTTCCGATACTGGTCCCGCTCCTGGCGGGAACGCTGCTGCTGCTGGTGCCTGATGCACGCCGCGCGCTGCGCGTGTCGCTCGCCACCACGTCCACGCTCATCCAGATGATCACCGCGGTCGGCCTGCTCTGGTTGACGAGCGACGCGGTTCCGGACATCTGGTCAGAAGGAATCGGCGTCTACGCCATCGGCAACTGGCCCGCGCCGCTCGGCATCGTGCTGGTGGTCGACCGGCTATCAGCGCTCATGCTGACGCTGAGCGCAACGCTCAGCGTCGCCGCCCTCGTGTATTCCTTCGCGCGGTGGGATCGCGTCGGTGTGCACTACCACGCCCTGTTCCAGTTCCTGCTCATGGGCCTGAACGGCGCGTTCCTCACGGGCGACCTCTTCAACCTGTTCGTGTTCTTCGAGGTGCTGCTGGCGGCGTCCTACGGGCTGCTCCTGCACGGCTCGGGCGCGGCGCGAGTGAAGTCCGGGCTGCACTACATCACCGTCAATCTCGTGGCTTCGTTCGCGTTCCTCATCGGCGTCGCCACGCTCTACGCCGTGGCCGGCACGCTCAACATGGCAGACCTTGCCGCACGCTGGCCGACCCTTTCGGCAAGCGACCGGCAGCTGTTCGAAGTGGGCGCCGCCATTCTTGGCATCGCCTTCCTGGTCAAGGCGGGCAGCTGGCCCCTCAATTTCTGGCTGCCCACGGCCTATTCCTCTGCCGGCGCACCCGTCGCGGCGATGTTCTCGATCATGACGAAAGTGGGGGTCTACGCGATCCTGCGGGTGGGCTCCATCCTGGGCCCGGCCGATGCGCCGTCACCATTCGGCGGCCCATGGCTCTTCTACATCGCGATCGCGACCATGCTGTTCGGCATTGCCGGGATGCTCGCTTCTCCGCATCTGGGGCGGCTGCTGGCATTCTCCGTCATCCTGTCCACGGGCACGCTGCTGGCGGCCGTCGGCTCCGGCATCGTGCACATGACGGCCCCGGCTCTCTATTACCTGCTGACCTCCGTTCTCGCAGCCGGCGCGTTCTTCCTCGTCGTTGGCATGACAGAGCGCGTGCGCACGCGCGTCTCCGAGCTGGCCGACGAAGCGCCCCTGCCCCCCGTGACCTACATGGCGTTCCGCGCCGGCGAGCCTCACCCGCCTGACGATGAGCAGGAGGACGGAGAAGTCGGCATCGCCATCCCGGCCGCGATGGCCGTGCTGGGACTCTGTTTCATCTGCTGTGTTCTGCTGATCACGGGCCTGCCGCCCCTCTCCGGCTTCATTGCCAAGTTCGCCTTGCTCACGACCGCGCTCGGCCCGACGGCCGGCGGCGGCGGGCCCTCGCTCGATGCCTGGGTCCTGACCGCCCTGCTCCTCTTCAGCGGCCTTGCGGGCGTGACCGCGCTGACGCGTGTCGGTATTCGCCTCTTCTGGTCGCGCGTGGCGCGCACCACGCCCCGGCTGAGAATCATGGAAGTCGCCCCGGCGATGTTCCTGATCCTGCTCTGCACGGCGATGACCGTGGGTGCCGCACCGGTCATGAGCTTCCTGCAGTCCACGGAACGCATGCTGGGCGACCCGCAGCTCTACATCCGCTCCGTGCTCTCCTCGAATGGAGCGGTCCAGTCACCATGAAGCGCTTCCCATACCTGCTCATCCTGGGATTGCTGACGATGTGGCTCATCCTCAGCAACTCGGTCTCACCCGGGCAAGTGACGCTCGGCGCCGTGCTCGCCATCGTCGCGGTGCTCGCGTTCGGCAACATGCGCCCGCTCGTCCCTCACCTGCACCGGCCGCGAACCGTCCTGCGGCTCATGTTCATCGTGCTGATCGATGTCGTGCGCTCGAACATCGGTGTTGCCCGGGTCATCCTGGGTCTCATTCGGGATCGCCCGGTGAGGTCCGGTTTCCTGCGCATCCCGCTCGATCTACGTGACCCGCACGGGGTCGCCGCACTCGCCGCCATCGTGACCTCCACACCGGGCACCGTGTGGGCGGATTTCACTCCGGACCGATCCACGCTCACCCTGCACGTGCTGGACCTTCAGGACGAGGCGGCGCTGGTCCGCACCATCAAGGAGCGCTACGAGCGACCTTTAATGGAGATCTTCGAATGACCACCTTTTTCGACCTGGCGCTCATTTTCGCGCAGTTCTGCGTCGCCGCGGCAATGCTGTGCGCACTCGTGCGCCTGCTGTGGGGCCCCTCCGCGCAGGATCGGGTGCTGGCCCTCGACACGCTCTACGTCAACGGCATGCTGACGCTGCTGATGCTCGGCATCCGCTCGAGCTCGATGGTGCATTTCGACATCGCATTGCTGATTGCGCTGTTCGGCTTCATGGGCACCGTCGCGCTCGCCAAGTTCCTGCTTCGCGGGGAGGTCATCGAGCCATGACGAACGCAGGTCTTCCGCTGTGGGCCGCGCTGCCGGCCGCAATCCTGCTGATCCTGGGCGGCCTGCTCGCGCTCATCGGCGCGATCGGGCTCCTGCGCCTGCCGGACTTCTTCGCGAGGATGCACGCGCCCTCCATGGGCAGCACGCTGGGCGCGGGCTGTGTGCTCATCGCGTCCATGCTCGTGTCCTCCGCCCTCGCTCACCGGGCCGTGATACACGAAGTGCTGATCACCGTGTTCCTGATCACCACCACGCCGGTCACGGCCATGCTCCTGATGCGAGCCGCGATCCGCCGGCATCGGCCCGGCCCGCGAGCCTCCACGGAGGCCCGGCAAGCCTGATCGACTGCATGGGTCACAATGTACTTTCCGATGCAAGCGCGAGCTTGACGCAGTCCGGTGCCGTTCCTGTGAACGACATCTCTATACACCCCAGCCCGCTGAACATATTCTTCGCAGCGGTACACCGTCACGTCGCAATCCGTGCCTTGGGCTGTACCATTCGACAACGCATACGAAGGATATTTTCGGGGTGTACGGTCGCATGCCCGCCCGCGCGAGAGCTCTGCGCGTGCGGTGGGTTCACAAGGCGTTTCGCGCAGTCACGCTGACTGGTGCGGTCCTCGCTGCGCAGGCACATGCCGCGGAGCCGGCGCTGCGTGAAGTGAACCCTGCTCCCAGCTTCGACAGCCTGTTCAGGACACCCGAAGCTCAATCCCAGCGCGCGACATCAGCCGAGCCGTTCACGCTCAGCCGCTTCAGGAACGTCGATCACAATGATCTCGAGGTCTCGAGCTTCCTGGCCTCCCGCACGAGGCGGGATGCAGCGGACTATCGTGTCTACCTGGGGCTCGGGTACAAGCGTGAGCTCGGGGATGCCTCGCGCCTCACGAGCCGCGCGTTCTACGGCGCGGGAACATACGATGGCATGAACCCTGGCGGCATCGCGCTTCCCGAAGAAGTGCGCGCGAGCGCCAACGCACCCGGCGGCTGGGTCGGGGCGGACTGGCAGCTCGAAAGCAGGCTGTCCGAGCGTCACACCTTCTACGCGGGCGTCGAGTACCGGCAGCGCCTCGGCTTCGCGATGCTGGATCTGAACGAGTTTCTCGGCCGTGCGAGCACGTTGACCTATGGCGCGCAGCCCGCGCGCAAAGTCGGCTTCGTCACGCGCAACCAGCTCGCCTTGTCGAATGACCTTTCTCTCAAGGTGCGCATGCGCTACGACGATGATCCGAGCGCCACGCGCAGGTCGATCGACCCACGCGTCGAGCTCGTATATCGGCCGGCCCAGTCGACCACCGTGACGGCACTTTTCGATCAGACGGCGCACGCGCCCCTCTCGCAGGCGCGCGCGTACCACCCGTGGGCAAGCACTACGGATGAATCGGACCGCATCCGCAACTACGAGCTGGCGTACGAGAAGGCCCTTTCCCAGCGCGACCGGGTGCGCGTATCGGCCTATCGCTATGACGCGGATGGCCTGCTGACGCCCATGACGGATGCGGGCACGGCCATGGCTTCCGTCTCGGCCGCCAACATCGACACGAGGGGCTTCGAAGTCGGAATGGAGCGCAACGCCTCCGGCGGCGCGCGCGCCCGCATCAGCTACGCCTGGCAGGAGACCACCGACTGGCTCGCCGGCGCGAGCCAGGGCAGCCTCGGGCAGCATCTGACGCGGCTGAACGTGGACATCCCCATTCTCCCGAACCGGCTCTCGACCAACTTCGAGCTGCAGCGTCTCGATGTCGTCGGTGCGCTGGCCGGGGATGAGAACCGGGAGTACGTCATCGGCAATTTCACGCTCGCGAGCGGCGCCCTCGCAACGGACACGCGGGTCTCGCTGGGCATGCACAACGTCTTCGGCGCCCGCGAAACCGGCAATGGCGCGCGGCTGCTCTCGTTCATCCCCCCGGACGGGCGGAGCGTTCGTCTCGATCTGAAGCGCCAGCTGTAGATTCATTGGAAGAAAGTCGCCCGCGGCCGGCGCGGCCCGGCGCTTTTTTCGGGACCCGGCACGTTCACGGCCGGCAAGCGACGCGACTCTTGCCGGCCTGCGCAGTGACCACCGCGCCCGACGCGCGGCGCTCTTCGCCGGATCCGCCGGCACTGAATCTTCATTGAACGACCGGTTCAGGCATCGCTCAGACGCGTTGCGGCAGAGTGCGCCCGCACGTCCCCCTGGACGGGACGGCTCGAGGAGACTGCCAAATGAAACGCGTAGCCATCGGTGCCCTGGTGCTTTCCCTGATCGCAGGATCCGCGGCGATGGCGGGGGACTTCCGCTCCAGCCACCGCAACCACCACGACCGCGATCGGTATGAGCGCAATCATCGGGACCATCGCGACAACCGCCACGACAACCGGCATCACCGGGACGACCATCGTGGCTGGCGAGACGGCCGGTATCACTACGGCCAGTACCACCGTCCGCGCGGATACGTGCAGCGCCACTGGCGCCGTGGGGACCGGCTGCCGCACGCGTACTACTCCCGCCCCTACGTGATTGCCGATTACCACCGCTGCGGGCTTCGCGCACCGCCCCGCGGCCACCACTGGGTGCGCGTGAACAACGACGCGGTGCTCGCGTTGATCGCCACCGGCGTCGTCCTCGACGTGATCTACAACCGCTTCTGGTAAACCCCGCAGCAATCGATTGACGCTGACGCCGCGGGCCAGGGAAGGCTCGCCGCCCGCCTCCCCCACGAGACGCCTCTCACAGCCCACCGGCATCCGGTCCGATCAGTGCAGGCGCTCGCCCGGTCGTTCCGGACTCGGCGAGGACTTCCGCCCGCCCTCCATGCCGGGTTTCAGCACGATCTTCGTGCACTCATCCTGCTTGTCCCGGAACAGAGCGAAGCCTTCCGGAGCATCCTCCAGCGCCATGTGATGCGAGATGATGAAGCTCGGATCGATGCGCCCCTGCTCGATGAGATCCAGCAACGGCCGCAGGTAACGCTGGACGTGGGTCTGCCCCGACTTCACCGTCAGCGCCTTGTTCACGATCGAGCCGAAAGGCACCTTGTCCAGGAACCCGCCGTACACGCCCGGTATGGAGAGCGTGCCGCCGTTGCGGCACGCAAGCATGGCTTCGCGTAGCGCAGTCGGCCGATCCGTCTGCAGCCGCAGGCTCTGCTTCAATTTGTCGTAGGTTGCGAAGAGCCCGTGCCCATGCGCCTCCATGCCCACGGCATCGATACACGCGTCGGGCCCGCGGCCTCCTGTCATTTCCCTCAGCGCTTCGAGAACGTCGACCTCTTCGTAGTTGAGGGTTTCGGCCTTGCATTGCTCGCGCGCGAGGCGCAACCGCTCCGGCAACCGGTCGATTGCGATCACGCGCTCCGCACCGAGGATCCCGGCGCTCGCGATCGCGAACAGCCCGACCGGCCCGCAGCCCCAGACGGCCACCGTGTCTCCGGGCCTGATCGAGCAGTTCTCGGCTGCCATGTACCCTGTTGGAAACACATCCGAGAGAAACAGCACCTGATCATCGGAGAGGTGCTCCGGAATCTTGATCGGCCCCACGTCCGCAAACGGAATTCGCGCGTACTCAGCCTGCCCGCCCGCATAACCACCGAGCATGTGCGAGTAGCCGAAGAGGCCCGCGGGAGAATGCCCCCACAGCTTCTCCGCCATCCAGGCGTTGGGGTTGGAGTTCTCACAGAGGGAGAACTCCGTGGCCTGACAGAAGAAGCATGCTCCGCAGGCGATGGGGAACGGGTTGACCACGCGATCCCCGACTTTCAGGTTCGATACACCCGGGCCGACTTCCACGACCTCTCCCATGAACTCGTGGCCCAGGATGTCGCCCTTCATCATCGTCGGGATGTACCCGTTGTACAGATGCAGGTCCGAGCCGCAGATGGCCGTCGAGGTGATACGGATGATGGCATCACGGGGATTCAGGATCTGCGGATCCGGGACGGTCTCGACTCGCAGATCGTGCGCGCCGTTCCAGCAGTTCGCCCTCATGTTTGCGCTCCTTCGGTCGCTCCGCCCCGCGCGGACATCGCGCGGCCCAGCACGCTTCGGCGCCCGGAAGGCTGCCCTCGCGTGGTGGGGATCTCACCTGTTTCCATCAGACTCTTGAATCGGCGCAGATCCTCGCGCGCCAGCGAACGCGCGTCCGTGCCCAGAAGCTTCGCGAGCCCGGAGCCTACGTGCCCGGCCGGCGGCTGGTAGTGCATCATCACCCGCACGAGCGTGCCACGGCCGCCCGGTGCCGCATCGAAACGCACCACGCCTGCGTGCGTCACCGGTGAGCCGCTCATCGAATGCCAGGCGAGACGCTCACCGGGGCGGTCGACCGTGATCTCCGCGCCCCATTCGAGACGTACCCCCCGCGGCCCCTCGATGACCCAATGCGAGCGACGATCATCGATCGCCGTCACGGACTTCAGCAACTTGATGAACTTCGGCAGGTTGGCTACGTCGCGCCAGAACGCGTAGCACTCCTGCGGTGACCGGGCGACGCTCATGGATTCCTCGATGAGCGGTTCATCCGCTCTCGTGCGCGGGATCGAGCCCTCACGCGCCCTCTCGCGCAGGGCCGCCGCAACGTCCGCAGTCGCCACTGCGGCGACGGTGGCAATTGCGCCGAACGTGCGACCCCGGAGCGGATTGATCGACCGCGTACCCGTACCGAGCAGTGCCAGATCCATTGCGTCGCCGGCCACGCGCGACCACAGCCACGGCGCACGCTTTCTCTGCGTCAGCAGTCCCGCACCGCTCGCGAGCTCTCGAAGACCCACGAGCCGGATCAGCGTCGTACGGCCGGGCAGACCGATCGCACGCGACAACGGCCCCGCCGCCGCCAGCGCCGCGACCCCGAGGCCGATGCTCAGCCATCCAAGTGCCCGAGCAGGATCCGCTTCACGCATCGACGCGGGAAGGCGTTCGACGAACCCTTCGCGTTCCGCCCGCTCGTAGGTCATTCGTTCGGTCGCTTCGTCGGGAAACCTTGCGCGACGAGATTCACTCGTGCGCCCCTGCGCGGGCTCCGTTGCCATCATGCCCTCCAGTCACGAATGCGTGACGAATGATCGCGCGCACCAGTGCGTGGCGCGCGCCTCTGAGCAGCATTCCGCATGCCGCACGCACAAGCGCATTCCTGTGCTCCACGATCGAGGCCAACTGGCAAGCGAGACGAACCTACCGTGTCCGTGGCGGTACTTCTGTTCGCGCGGGTTCGTAGCGTGGCCCGGGCAGCGTGACCATGGGCGCAGCGGGCTCGATTCTTGCGACAGGCCGGCGAACCTGGGGAGGGTCTGCGAGCCAGTGTGGTTTCAACAAGAAAGATCCGGACGCCACTGGAATACCTGGAATGCATAGCATGCGGGCGCACTGACCCAGATGTGTGGAATCGCAGGAATCATCGCCCCGGGCCCCGACAAGCTCACGGGCATCCGGCGAATGCTCGCCGCGCTGAGGCATCGCGGGCCTGACGATGAAGGCACGGAGCAGGACGCCGCGTGCGTCTTCGGGAATCGCCGGCTATCGATCATCGATCTCGATGGGGGCCACCAGCCGCTGACCAGCGCGGACCGATCCATCTGGCTCGTCTGCAATGGCGAGATCTACAACCACCGTGAGCTGCGGGCCAGCCTGGAAGCGGGCGGCTACAGGTTTCTCACGAACAGTGACTGCGAGATCCTCATCGCGCTCTACGAGCGCCATGGAGACAACCTCGTCCGGCACGTGCGCGGCATGTTCGCGTTCGCGCTGTGGGATACGCGCAAACGCAGGCTGCTCGCCGCGCGGGACCACCTTGGCCAGAAGCCCTTCTACTATGCGCAGACGAGCCGCGGGTTTGCGTTCGCCTCCGAGATCAAGGCATTGCTGGCGTTCGACCCCTCGCTGCGACACCTGGATCTCGAAGCGCTGGATCAGTACTTCGCCTTGCGCCTGATCGCGCCGCCCCGCTCCATGTTTCGCGGCGTACACAAGTTGCCGCCCGCCCACCTGCTCGTTCTCGAAGACGGGCACGAGCCGCTCATCCGGCCCTACTGGGACCTGACGTTCGAACCGAAGCTCGCGGGGTCCGAAAGCCAGATCGTCGACCAGCTCGAGGAGCGTCTCGATGAGACCCTGCGCCTTCACCTGATGAGCGACGTGCCCGTCGGCGCGTTGCTGAGCGGAGGGCTCGACTCGAGCCTCCTCGTCGCCATGCTGGCAAAGCGCGTCGGTGTGAAGAATCTGCCCACCTTCACGGTCGGGCTGCCGCATCCGCAGTTCGACGAAGCCCCGCACGCCCGCGCGGTTGCACGCCAGCACGGCACGGACCACCACGAATGGGTTCTGCCGCCGTCTCTCGTGACTCTGCTGCCCGAGGTGGTTCATCACCTGGATGAGCCGTCCGACCCTCTTTCACTCTGCACCTACCACGTCTGCGCGCTGGCGCATCGTCACGTCAAAGTCGTCATCGGCGGTGACGGCGGCGACGAGTTGTTCGGTGGCTACGATCGCTACTATGGCAATCTCTACGCGAGCGACTACAGCCGCGTCCCTTCGTTGCTGAGACGACAGGTGCTGGGCCGTGCCCTGCACCTCATTCCGGAAGCTGGCTGGTACAAGAGCGCCGGGCACCAGCTGCGATGGCTGCATCACCTTTCGTTCCTGTCCGGCGGTAACCGGTACGCAGCAAGCCTGTCCTACTTCTATTTCGACCGTGCCCCGCGGCACGAGCTCTTCACGCACGCGGCGCTGAATGCGTTGCGTGATGCGGACCCGGAAGCCGCGATTCGCGAGCCATTCGAGCGCGCGCGGGGTGACCTCGTGGATCGCATGTTGTACGCCGACTCGAAGGTGCGCCTTCCGGACCACCCCGTGATGATCACGGATCGCATGTCGATGGCACATGGACTCGAAGCGCGCAGTCCCTTCATGGACCACCGCCTTGCCGAGTTCGCCGCGCATCTGCGATCCACGATGAAGGTCCGCGGACGATCGTTGCGGATCGTGCAACGCAAACTCGCCGCTCGCTACCTGTCGCCGGAGATCCTGGCGCGTCCCAAGCAGGGGTTCGCTTCCGCGTTGCCATACATCCTGCAGCGGGAATACCGGCTGCTCTACGAGCTCTTCCTCCGGAGCTCCGCGCTCGTCGAGGCGGGCGTTCTGCGCGGAGAGCCGATCCGAGCGTTGCTGGACGAACACTTGTCCGGACGCGCCGACCACGGCAACCGCCTGTGGCTCCTGATCAACGCCGAGATCTGGTACCGCCTGATGATCTCCGGGGCGAGCTGCGAATCCCTGCGTGCGGAGCTTTCCGATGCCGGGCTGCCCGCGGGCACCGTGTCGACGTCGCCGGACCGCATCGAAGTGCCGCTCGCCGCAAGCCACTCTCCTTCCAACTGAAGCGAGCGCCCTGACTGCAGCAGGCGCTGCCTGGGCACAAGCCTTGCTGCCTGGCGAGAGCTCCAACCGAGCTGAACTGCCGCCGACAAGTGCAGAACAGAATCTCACCGCCGCCGCCCGATCCCGGCGCCACCCCGCGCAAGACCTTCGGCGTGCCTCCGGGGTTGCGCAGGTTTGTCGCGAGCTCCCGCGTGCGTCGTGCCGTTCGCATCGTCGTCTCGGCAAGCATTCTCGCGGTGCTGTTCAACGGGATGGATTGGTCAGCCGCCCTCGGTCACACGGCCCGCCTCACGCCGGGCGTGCTGGCGTTCGTGATCGCCGCTTTCGCGGTGCAGCTCGCGCTCAGCTCATGGAAATGGCAGTGGGCGCTGCGAATCCACGACCTGCGGTGTCGATATGGCTTCCTCACGCGAGTGCTGGTCATCGGATTCTTTCTGAACAACTTCCTGCCGACGTCGATCGGTGGCGATGCGTATCGCATCTACCGCACACTGCCGCCGGCGCCTCCGCGATCGCGCGCGATCTCCGCGGTCCTGCTGGAGCGGCTCGTCGGTCTGGGTGCGTTGTTGCTGCTGGGTCTCGCGGGCGCGTTCGTACTCTATTCCGCCACAGCGCTCGCGCGCGCTTATGTGACGTTCGCAGCAATCGCCGCATTGCTTGCCGTCGCGGCATTCGTCATTGCCCGCGCAGGGCTCCCCGAATGGATCAGCGCGCGCTATCAGCGCTACGGATGGCTGACGCCCGTACGTGAGAACCTCCGCTCGATCGCGCTTGCGCGCGGCGCGTGGTTGCCGCTCATTGGTCTCTCGCTCCTCTTCCAGGCGCAGGCGGTTGTCATCCTGTTTGCGCTCTTCGCCGCGATCGATGCGCGGATCGGCCTTCCACAAGCCGCATTGATCGCCGCGGCCGCGGGGCTCGCGACGGTCATTCCGTTCTCGATCAATGGGCTCGGCATCGTCGAAGCGACGATCGCCGGCACCGCCGTTGCCGTCGGTGCCAGCTACGACGCGGGACTGTTAGTTGCTGTGCTCATGCGGATTCTCATCATTCCACTCACGCTCCTCGCCGGCCTCCTCTACGCATTCGAGCCGGCATCGACGCGTGAGATCACGATGTCACGTCCAGATACAGGAAACTGCAGGAGTCCGGGATGAGCAGCAAATCGATCGAGTGTGCCCTCGTCAGCGCACGCACTCTTCGCACGTGGTCGTCGTTGACCCTGGCCTGCGCGATGGTCGCAGCTTGCGGTGGCGGCGGCGGAGGCGGATCGAGCACGCCGCCGCCTGTAGCACAGACCCCGCCGCCCGCACCCGCGCCGCCTCCCCCTGCGCCGGCGCCCTCGAACGTGGCCCCGGTTGTGGTCGCCGGGAGCGATGTCAGCGTGACGCTGCCGACGGACAACACGACGTTCACGGGCACCGCAACGGATGATGAGCTGCCGGCTGGCCGGGTGCTCACCTACTCGTGGACGCTCGTCGGTGGCCCCCCCGGCCCGGACAATTCACCCGGCGCAATACTTTCCAGCCCGAACACCGCGGTGACCGACGCACGTTTCGTTGGCGGCCCCGGCGAATACACATTCAGTTTCACTGCGAGCGACGGCGAGCTGACGGGCGAAAGCACGCTGCGCGTGACGTTGCAGGCCAATACGAATCCGTATCCCGCTCCGGGCATCGCGGGCTGGACTGCGTCGACGCCTGCCGCCGAAGGAATGAATGCCGCGTTGCTGGACCAGGCGCGTGACTACTCCACGTCCAGGTCCACACTGGACACCGAAGCCGGAGTCGTCATCCGGAACGGTCGCCTCGTCTACTCCTGGGGCGATGCCGCGACGGTGTTCGAGATGAAGTCGACCACCAAGTCCATGGGCGGCCTCGCCCTGCTCCTGGCGCTGGATGAAGACAAGGTGGCACTCGGCGATCTCGTGAGCGACAGGCTGCCCGTCTTCGGCACCGACCCGTTCGTGGATGCCACGCCGGTCACCGACGGCTCGCTGAACGAGACCACCGTCCTGCACCTGGCCACCCACACTTCCGGTCTCAGCAAACCCGATCGTGACACCGCGCCCGGCTCCCCGAACAACCTGTTCCTGAACTTCAAGCCCGGCACGACCTGGACGTACTCGGACCAGGGCCTGAACTGGCTCGCGGACACGCTGACCCAGAGTTACGCCGCGGATCTGAACACGCTCCTGTTCGACAAGGTGTTCACCGGCATCGGCATCCTCGACACCGACCTGACCTGGCGCACCAACCAGTACCGCTCACTGGATCTCAACGTCGACGGTGTCCTCGTCCGGCGTCGCGAGCTCGCCTCGGGCATCGATGCGAACGTGAACGCAATGGCCCGGGTCGGGCTCCTGATGCTTCGCAAGGGCGTGTGGGGGGACACCTCGATTCTCAGCAATGCCGTGGTGGAGCAGGCACACACGCCACCGCCGGAAGTGGCGTCCGCCACGATCGCCGACCCGGCGAATTTCCCCGGTGCAACGAGCAACTATGGAGTCCTCTGGTGGACGAACGCCACGGGACAGATGCCCGGTGTGCCCACCGACGCCTACTGGGCGTGGGGGTTGAACGAGACCTTCATCATCGTGGTGCCGAGCCTCGATCTGGTGATCGCGCGCGCGGGCGATCGATCCTGGCACACGGATGGAATCGACTGGAACGCGGACTACGACATCCTCGCGCCATTCCTGACGCCGATCGTGCAATCCGTGACGCCGTAGTCCGCGGAAAATGCATGACGGGACACCGCAAGATGTGCGGCCTGCAGGGGCAGGCCGCACGAGCACGCTGATGCCGGGGCTCGCGCTAACGCGCTGACGCAGCCAGCCGCTCCCGCAACCGCAGCCCTGCCCACACGACAGCACCGCTCAGCATGACGGCGAGAGCGACATAGGACGCACGCTCGGATTGGGCGTGGCGCACGCTGGAGTACAGCAGATAGGCGCAGGTCGCCACGAATACGAGCGGCAGCCACGGATACAGCGGCACATTGAACGGCCGCCGCCGCTCCGGCTCCTTTCTGCGAAGAACGAACAGGGCGATGCCCGTCAGCATGAAGAAGAACCAGAAGACCGGCGCGGTGAACTCCACCAGCGCCGAGAAGCCATGCTGGGCCAGGGCCCCGAACCCCACGAGCGCGAGCGTGATGGCCGCCTGGACGAGGAACCCGGTGTAAGGCGTCCCGCGTTCGCCGTGCCACCGGCCCATGAATGCGAATGTGGGCCAATCGCGTGACAGCGCATAGTTGGAGCGCGCACCCACCAGCATCGTCGAGTTCATCGAGGTGAGCGCGGAGACCGCCACCAGCACGCCGACGAGCTGCCCTCCAGAGGCACCGATCAGCAGATTCACCGCGTCGAGCGCCACCGCTTCGCTCTGCTTCATGCCCTCGAAGCCGAGCACGTTCGTCAGTCCGAAAACGAACAGGAGGTAAAGCAACGTGATGATGCTGATCGAGAGGAGCAGCGTTCTCAGCACCGCGCGCGGCCCGTCCCGCAGCTCTGCTGAAAGATAGGCCGCCTCGTTCCAGCCGCCGTAGGTCAGCAGAACGAAGACGAGCGCGAGCCCGAGTGCCCCTGTTTGAGCCGGCGCGGTGATCGGGGTGCCCATGGGCGCATCCCCGAACGCAATCCCGGCGATGGCGATCAGCAGAACGCCGCCGACTTCGACGAACGTGAGGACGTTCTGCATACGGGAGGAGCCGCGGAGGCCAGCGAGGTTGATGGCCGTCAGCACGACCACCGCGAGCGCCGCGTAGATGGCGGACGAGTGCGGCCCGAGCCGCCAGATCTGCGACAGGTAGTCCCCGAGGATGAAACCGATGAGCGCGATGGAGCCGGTGACGATCACCATCGTGCGGGCCCATGCGAACAGGAAGCTCACGTTCCGGCCGAACGCGCGGGTGAGGAACCCGTATTCTCCTCCCGCGCTCGGGTATGTGCTGGCGAGCTCGGCGTATGTGAGCGCGCCGACGAACGACAGGACGCCACCCAGAGCCCATGCGGCCAACATGAGGGACGGCGAGCCCGCAATGCTCGCGACGAGCGCGGGAGTCTGGAATATGCCGGCGCCGACGACGATCCCGACCGTGATCATCATCGCCGCGAACACGCTGAGCACCGGTTGCGGGCCGGTGGGCGTCGCGGCCTCCAGCGAGCCGGCGCGGGATGCGGAGACGTCGTTCATCGCGCCGGCGCCGAACCTAGGTTCGGGTGCCGGTGTAGCTCGATGTTCGTCCGTTGCGCGTGACCTTCGCTTCGATCCTGTCGCCGTTCACGCGGCCGGCCACACGAGTCTGACCGCCGCCGTCCGTGAAGCTGAAATCCACTTGCGGGCCCTGGATCTTCGCGCCCGTGAGCTGCGCCTTGCTCGCGCCGGCGGTGCCGTGCAGCTGCTGGAAGGTCTGTTCCAGATTCACGGTGAACGGCTCATCGGCCTGTTCGCCCTTGAATGTCCACTCTCCAGCGACGTTGGCGGGAACGATCCAGAGGTAGGCATGACCGGCGTCGGTCGAAGCCTGCGCATCGGGCTCCCACTCGGCCATGGTGAAGGAATGGGAGACGACGCGCGTTCCGGGCTTCATGTTCAGCAGCGTCGGACGCAGGCGCAGGTTCAGATCCGGGAGCAGGTAGAGCGTGACGACCGTCGCATCACTGAAGTCGGTCTCGAAGATGTCACCCTGGCGGATGCGCACCTTCCCCGTGACGCCCGCCACTTCGGCGAGGCACTGGCCGAAGCGCACCAGATCCGGGTTGTATTCGATGCCCACCGCCGTGGCACCAAACTGCTTCGCCGCCGTGATCGCGATCTTTCCATCACCCGCACCCAGGTCGTACACGCGGTCGGCCGGCGTGACTTTCGCCATGTCCAGCATCTGGACGACCAGCGAGTCGTCCGTCGGCATCCAGATCACATCCTTGCCGCTCTGGCCACTCTGCGGCTTGTAGTCCCGCTCGCATTCTTCACGCGTGCGGCTTTCGGCTTCGAACGCGAACGCCAGCAAGACGGCCAGCATGCCAAAACGGATCGCGGACAAACTCTGCGTGCGCACAGCAGTTCCCCTCAGGTAGTTCCGAACGGTGGCAGACGTAGGTGTCGTCGCCAGCAAGCGCAATTCCCGTTGGAGAGGCTCCGCAGGGGCAGACGCACGCTGACGCACGGAAACCGCACCGCAGGCTGCGACTGCGCTGCATTCGTTGTCAATGCATTCCCCGTGACGCGATCCCGTCCGTCCGGGTAGCGAACATCACAACTGCGGGCTGCTCCCGTCGACGCGCTCGCACCGGCCGTTGAAATCCTGGATCGCATCGATCGTGAGGGTGCCGGCGTTGCGATCGATGACGAGCGTCGGCCGGTTCACGACGTTCAGCCGATACGAAGCGTGAATCTCCTGTTGCGTCATCCGGATGTTCTCGAGCGGCCACCAGTCGTCGGATCCACCGGAATGAATCGGCGGGATCAGCTTCTTCGGCAGGCGTACGCGGCCCTGCCCGTCGGCGAATCGAAGGGTCACCGCGACGACCGGCGGACTCACGTCACGCTCCCTGCCCCGGCCCCTGCTGCCCCACTTCCGGCCGGGCGGTGCTCCGGATGAGCGCCTCTGGCCGTCTCCGTAGCAGATGAGGTGAATCACATCACCGCCGTTGCTGCCGATGAGGTTCGCCCTGTCGACCGGGGCTCGTGCATCGTGGCCGCGCTCGGGCGGGGCCGCCGCGGCGGGCGCCGCAGTGAGCCCCATGATTGCGACCGTCGAAGGAACGAAGAAGGACGATGTCGGATGAGGGGTCATGGCCACCTCCGGTTTGCGCGACCCCGCGGCGCACCGGCGACATCTTCCTCGTGGGTCAGCGTCGGATGCGCATCGGATGACGCATCGTGTCACGCCCACCCGCCTTGCACGCTCGACTGCAAGGCTTGCGATGCCCGTTCGATGGGCGAATGGGCAGGCTATGCAGGGCCCGAAGTCGAGTCAGTTGGACCTTGGTCTCACGGAACGGTGACCTCGAGCGTGTAGCTTGCAGGCCTCGCGGCCGGCGGTCGCGTTCCAGAGAGGGCTCACCGATGAGCCGGCGCCACATCGTCGCGAGGTTGACCCGTCTGCGCAACGCAGTTGTGCTCGCTGCGCTCCTCGTCGCCGGAGTTGCCGCGGCGGCGGATCCGCTCCCGTCCTGGAACGACGGCGCCGCCAAGAAGCGGATCATCGACTTCGTCTCGCAGGTCACGGAGCAGAACGGCAGGCACTTCGTGCCGGTCGAGGAACGTATCGCCACCTTCGACAACGATGGCACCCTGTGGAGCGAGCAGCCGATGCCGTTTCAGGTGGTCTTCATGCTCGAGCAGGTGAAGAAGGCCGCCCCGCAGCACCCGGAGTGGAAGAACGACGAAGCGTTCGAGGCACTCATGTCGAGAGACACGCAGGCGCTTGCCAGGCTGGGTGAGAAGCCGCTGCTCCAGCTGCTTGCGGATGCCAACTCCGGCATGACGACGGATGCGTACGATGAGTCCATCCGCGACTGGCTGCAGACCTCGCGTGAGCCGCGCTTCAAGCGCCCCTACACGGAGCTCGTCTACCAGCCCATGCTCGAAGTGCTCGCGTACCTCAGGGCGAACGGCTTCAAGACCTTCATCGTCTCCGGCGGCAGCATCGAATTCATGCGGCCGTGGGCCGAGGCCACCTACGGCATTCCGCCGGAGCAGATCGTCGGCACCATCTCCGAAGTCCGGTTCGAGCTGCGGAACGGGACGCCCCGGCTGGTGCGCGAGCCGAAGATCGACTTCGTGGACAACGGCCCCGGCAAGCCGGTCGGCATCTACCGCAGCATCGGCCGCCGGCCGATCGCCGCGTTCGGCAACTCCGATGGCGACCTTCAGATGCTGCAATACACGGCCGCCGGCGAGGCCCCGCGGCTCATGCTCATCGTTCACCACACCGATGCCGAGCGCGAATGGAAGTACGACCGGGACTACCGGTTCTCACCGCTCGATGCGGCGCTTGCCGAGGCCCGGTCGCGCGACTGGATCATTGTCAGCATGAAGGACGACTGGAAGACCATCTTCCCCTTCCAGCGCTGATTTCGCACAGCCGCGGCAGCTGTTTGCAAAGGCTCAGCGGAACCTGATGCGCCCGGATCGATCCACAGGTTCAATGTCATCCTCACCATGCTCTTCCCGCAAGCGCAGGCGCATCGTTGCGCTCCAGGCTGCAACCGCCCGCCTGCCCCGCTTCCTGTCGATGGGCGTGAAATATGCTGCGTGGCGGATGAGTATGTGATTCGCCGCACGAGCTACGCACGAGACCTGCATGGTTGCGCCACTGCCCTACTGTGGTACCCCGCCTGCTCCGGGCGAGCTGCTGTCGCGCTTCAATTTCGATCCGGTACTGATTGGCGCGCTCCTCGCGCTCGCGGTGGCGCATATCAGCCTGGCGTGTGCGCCGAGAAGCCGAGGCTACGCCGCGCTCGGGTGGCTCGTTGCCGCCGCGGCGTTCATCTCACCGCTCTGCGCGCTTTCGGTGGCGCTGTTCTCGGCCGGCGTCGCCCAGCACATGATTCTGCTCCTGGTTGCTGCGCCGCTGATTGCCTCCGCCTTGCCGGCGGCGGCCACGAACTGTTCGACGCGCTGGCTCTGGCCGGCTGCCACCGTCTTCCTGCTGGCCTTGTGGTTCTGGCACATGCCTGCCCCGTATGACGCCACGTTCCGCTCGACGCCGATCTATTGGCTGATGCACATCACGCTCTTTGGCAGCGCCATCCTGCTCTGGCGTGAGCTGCTGCATCACCCGCCCGATCGGTCGCTGGAGGTCCTGCTGGCCGGCCTGCTGACGTCCATCCACATGAGCCTGCTGGGCGCAGTGCTCACGTTCGCCAGCACGCCCCTCTATTCTCAGCATCTGCTCGCGACGGGCCCCTGGGGGCTGACGCCACTGCATGACCAGCAGCTCGGCGGTGTGATCCTGTGGGCGCCGGGCATGCTGTTGTTCGTCTGGGTCGCGACGCGCGCCATCCGGCGGCTGTGGCGTGAGCTGGAGACCTCGAGAGCGCGATGAAGAACGCAGCGCGATCAGTGTGAGCGCGGCTTCGGCTTGTCGCTCCTGCCCCGCGACCTCGCCTTCAGCGGCGCGTCGGGCTCGGATTCCATTTCCACGAAGCGCCGGCCGCCATCGTCCCGCAGCCCGGCCGCACCGTCCGGCTCCAGCTCGACCTTGATCCACCCCGGCTTGCGCTCATCGAACGCCCGGTACGCCTCGATGGCCGAGCCCATCGGCTCGGTCTGCGTGAGCACCTCCGTCGGGTCGAGCACCCCGGTGCGCACGAGCTCGATGAGATGCGGAATGTACTTGCGATGATTGCAGTTGCCCATGCGGATCGTGAGGTTCTTGTTCATCGCCTTGCCGATGGGGAACGACATCGCCGTTTCCGGATAGACGCCGATGATCGCAAGCGTGCCCACCTTCGCGAGGGACTCGACCGCCCACGCCAGCGCCTGGCTCGGCGCATCCCCGGGGCGGAAATGCTCACCCTGAGCCTGTTCCGGCGCCACCTCTTGCACCTCGCGCTGAAACTGCTGTGCCTGTTCCTTCGCCTTCCCGGCCGCCGGCCCATGATGCGCATGAACCGCATCGACGCCGACCGCGTCGATCGCCCGGTCCACGCCGATTCCGCCCGTGAGCTTCACGATGGTCTCCACCGGGTCCTCCCGGTCGAAGTTCACGGTCTCCGCACCCTGCCTGCGGGCCATGTCGAGACGGTCCTCGTGGTTGTCGACAGCAAAGATCCGCCCGGCACCCATGAGCTTCGCGCTCGCGATGGCGAACTGCCCGACCGGGCCGCAGCCGAACACGGCTACCGTGCGCCCTTCGCGGACCTCCGCGAGGTCCGCGCCGAAGTATCCGGTCGGCGCGATGTCCGACAGCAGGATGGCCTGCTCGTCAGACACCTCTTCCGGCAGCTTCAACAACCCGACGTGCGCGAACGGAATACGCGCCTTCTCCGCCTGCAGACCGTGTAGCGTCCCTGCGGCCTTCGGGCCGCCGAAGAACGCCGTTCCAGCGCGCTTGCCGCCCGGATTGGCGTTGTCGCATTGGGCATAGAGGCCCTCGCGGCAGTAGACGCACACTCCACACGCAATCGTCGAAGGGATGACCACCCGGTCGCCCACTTCGAGATTGCGTACCATCGGCCCCACCGCCTCGACCACGCCGACACCCTCGTGACCCAGGATCGTGCCCGGCACCATGCCGGTGACGGTCCCGCGAACGAAGTGCAGATCCGTTCCGCAGATCGCCGAGGCGGTGATACGCACGATGGCATCCGTCGGCTCCTGAATCCGCGGCTCGGAAACCTCATCGAGGCGGATGTCCCCGACACCGTGAAAAACGACGGCTTTCATTCAGAAGCCCTCCTTTCAGGGCCGTCGCGATGCGTGTAACGCTCGTTGACGGACGGATTCCCGCGTCAGCGAATCGCGTCGCCCTGCCAGTAGCGCGGCGCCTTGTAGTAGTCGTACGTGCGGTCCCGGACCTGGATCGCGTCGTCGCGCGTCAGCTCGTCGATCGAGCCCGCGGGCGCAGCCTGCAGTTGCTCCTTCGTGTATGAGACGACATAGGCGTCCTCGCCTTCGTCGTAGTCCAGTGCGGCCCACGGTATCGGGTGATATTTCTCGGCCACACCGAGAAATCCGCCGAAGCCGACCACGGCGAACATGATGTTGTTCGACGCCTTGTCGAGCACCACGTCCTCGATCTTTCCGATCTTGCGGCCCGCGGTGTCCTTGACGCCGGTGCCGATCACCTTCTTCGCCCGGATCGCTGAAGTGTGTCCCGAAGCAGTAGCCATGCCGAACCTCCTACGTTGTAGCGCCTCGACAGGAATTGTCGAAAGCCACCAACACAAGTGCGCGGGCGGTGCATGGTTCCAGCCTTCGTGAGAAAAGACCGTGAAGGCGCAGGCCCAGGCCCGCCCCGCTGAAGCGGAAGCTTCCACGTGGACGGGCACGCGAGGCTCGTCCACGGGTTCTTCCGCCCGTCGGCGAGCCTGCCGGCACAGCTCAGAAGTCGAACGTCACGCCCAGGTTGTAGCGCCTGCCGTAGATGTCGAAGAGGCTCGAGTTGGTCTGCGTGGAGCCCGTGAACCCGAACGACGCGGCGAGCGGCGGATCTTCATCGAAGAGGTTGCTCACGTTCAGCGACACACGGTAGCTGCCCCGGCTCGTCAGATCCCCGCCGTAGCCGATCTGCAGGTTCGTGATGAGCGATGAATCGATGTTGTTGTCGTCGATGTCGACACCCTCGACCCACGTGGCGTCGTACTTGCCGCCGTTGATGAACCGCTCCTGCAGCGTCACGGCCAGACCGCCGCGCTGGTAGGTCAGGTTCAGCGAGGCCTGCAGGTCCGGCGCACCGGACCCCAGGCCCGTCTGACCGGCGCGGTCCACCTTCGCGGCACCCGCCTGTGTCGTCGAGAGCTCATCGATGTACGTCGTCAGCAGGCGCACGCTGATGTTCTCGCCTCCCCCGAAGAGCTCGACGGGCCGCACATAGGAGGCTTCGAGATCGACGCCCCGGGTCTTCGACTGATCCGTGTTGATGAACAGGTTCGAGACGACGGAAATGAATCCGTCGGCGCCGCGCTCGATGTAACCGCAGAGCTGCGTCGCGCCGCCGAAGCACTGATCCACGATCGCCTGCGCGCCGAGCTGGCCGATGGCGCCGTCGATGTCGATGTCGAACGCGTCGACCGAAATGGCGAAGCCCGACAGCCACGAGGGCTGGTAGACCACGCCGAAGGTCAGCGTATCGGCCTTCTCGGGGTCGACCGCCGGATTGCCGCCGGCAATCACACTGATGGCATAGGGCGTCGCCGACCCGGTGGTCGGGTCCGTGACGTTGCCGGGGCCGCGCGAGGAGTCGAAGCGCTCGGAGAGCGAGCCCGCACGCACGTCGCGGGAGCGGGTGAACCTGAAGCGGACGTCGGTCGTTGCCTGCCAGTCCAGGCCCGCCTTCCAGGCCCAGACGCCGCCGCTGCCTTCGTAATCCGCGAATCGCACGGAGGTGTTCATGTCCAGCGACTTCGACAATGCGGTTTCACCAAGCAGCGGCATCTGCATCTCGGCGAAAACTTCCTTCACCGTGTACTCGCCGCGGGGACTGGCAGATGGGCCACGTTCGAAGATGTTCGCATTGCCTGCGTACACCGCGGGCAGGCCGCGATACCCGAGGGCCGGGCTGTCTGGAGGCATGTCCGTGCCGGCATGCAGCTCGACGGGGTAGACGTCCTGCTTGAAGGAGTCCTTGCGCCACGAGACACCAGTCGCAAAGGACACATCGCCGGCCCAGTTCTCGAACGGCGAGCCCGACAGCGCGATATCCGCAACGTGCTGCTGCACGACCTGCTTCTGCGAGATGTCCTGCGTGATCCAGTCGATGGCCTGCTGTGAAGGCGAGCCGACGCCGAACACGTTCAGGGGCACGCAACCGTTGCCGGGATACATGAGCGTCGAGTTGCAGACGATGTCGCCATTCGGCGCGCGGACCGCATCGATCGCCTGGTAGATGCGGTCGAGGCGGATCGCATTGTCCATGTCGATGACCGAGTCCGTCTTGCCGTACTGGTAGTACGCGTCGAGATTCCACCCGCCGAGCTTCGCCTTGAGACCGGTGGTGAAGGACTTCAGCGTGTTCTCCTGCGTGATGGCCTTCGAGGCGCCATAGTCGAGATCGCCGGCGCGTCCCAGGCGGAAGTTCGGCAGGTTGAGCCCCACCATCTCGTCCCGGATGGACTCGGGCAGGAACGCGTTGTCGCGATAGATCGTCGCCGCCCACGTCGCGAACTGGCCGCCGGCCGGTGGCGACAGGTAGGTCGTTTCGTTCGTGCCGTACAGCCCCTGCACGAACGCGCTCGCGTTGTCGTTGATGTCGAAGGTCAGGTGCGCGAAACCGCTGCCGCGCGTCGTTTCCGGCGTGAAGTAGTTGTACCAGACGAGATCCTGCCCATCGCCGCCCGATTGCGCCGTGCTGCCCGCGTCTGCACCCGCGATGAACGGCGCCGGCACACCGCCCGGCAGGAACTGCGTGAATGCGAGCGGCCCGCTGACGATGAGCCCACCTTCGGTGAACTGCCTCGAGCGCACGTTCGGGCGCGTGAGGCGCGCCGGCTCACCCGGCTGGCCGGCACGGGGATTCGGGATGACGCCCCAGCTGCGCTGCCAGTCACGGTCGGTGGCGTCCCTGATCGGGTCCACGTGGTAGTAGTCCGCGGAAGCGATGAGGTGCATCCGTTCACCGATCGGCACGCCGCCCGACAGGGAGAAGCTGTAGTTCTCGTTGTCTCCGAGCTCCGTGACCCCGCCCTGGATGTTGGACTTGAAGCCCGTGAAATCCGTGTCGAGCAGGAAGTTGACCACGCCGCTCACGGCATCCGAGCCGTAGGCGGCCGAGGCGCCGCCCGTCACCACTTCCACGCGCTTCACCAGCGGGTCCGGCAGCAGATTCACGTCCAGCGTGCCGCGGCGGCTCGAAGGCACGACGCGGCGCCCGTCGAGCAGCACGAGCGTGCGATTCTGGCCGACGCCGCGCAGGTTCAGGATGCTGGCGCCTGAAGCGCCGGTCCACCCTGACGCGGGCGCGCCTTCGGGCACGGCGCTGTTGATGAACTGCGGCAGCTGCGTCACCGCTGCACCCAGCGTCGTCGGTGCCAGCACGTGCAGATCGTCCATGGAGAGCGACGTCACGGGCGTCGGTGTCGTCATGCCGTCCCGCTGGATGCGGGAACCGGTGATGTGAACCTCAGCCATCTCCGCGCCCGCCGCGGAGTTTCCACTCGTCTCCTGCGCAACCGCAATGCTGCTGACGCCGACACTCAGCGCCATCGCGCCTTTCAGGAGATGCGCAACCGTTCGATGTACCGTATTCATGAGTCCCCCTGCCTGCTGGATTTTTGTGAATCGCCCTGAAGCGGCGAGATCACGCAATGCGGGGTACCGCCCTGCGCATCACGATCTGCCGCCCTGTAGTTCTTGGAGCAAAGCGATCGTCCTGGGCTTCGCTTCCGGTGGATGGGTGGCGAGGAACACACCCTGCGCCCACGCCATCGGCGTGCGCCCCTGCTGGTCCGCGACATCGAGTGCCGCGCCCTTCTCCACCAGAAATCGGATGATGTCGTCGGAGCCGCGGTTCGCGGCCCCGTGGATGGCCCTGATCCCCATCGAGTTCACGGCGTTGACGTCGTTGCCGAGGCAATGCGCGAGCTTCACGGCTTCGAGCAGCGCCGCGGGGCCTTCGTCGTAGGTCTGCGAAACGGTCCAGTTCACACCGGCCGCGGCCATGAGCGGCGTGGTGCCGCCGAACGTCGCGATGTTGGGATCAGCGCGATGCTCGAGGAGCAGGCGCATGACTTTCACGTCACCGGAGAGCGCCGCGCGAAGGAACGGGGTCTGTCCCGTGAAATCCACCCAGGAGAGCGATCCGAGCCGCGTGATCCAGCGCCGCTGCGGCGGGTACTCCTTCGTTCGCGCGTTGGGGTCGGCGCCGCGTGCCAGAAGCGACTCGATGAGCGCGAAGGCCGCCTCGCGATCGACGCCGTTGTCGCGGGTCGGGCCGGGAACGTCGAGGTTGCGCAGGTCCACGGCGGCGAACAAGGGCGTCTGGCCGTACCAGTCGGACACCTTCACGTTGGCGCCCTTCCCGATCAGCGCGTTCGCGACAGCCACCTGACCGTTGAGTATCGCCATGAGCAACGGCGTGACGCCGTCGGCGTCAGCTTTCTCCAATGCGGCGCCCGCGGCCAGCAGCACCCGCGCCATCTCGACGTGGCCCTCACGTGCTGCATAGAGCAGCGGCGTCTTCGCACCGGGGATCGGGTCCCGCTCGCCGCGCTCGGGCCATCCGCCACGAATGATGCCGGCCCCTTTGGAGCCACTGTTGGACGCCGGGAGCCGGAACTCGGGCACCTGGCCCGTTCGAGTCTGCGCATCCACCTGCGCGCCGCGTTCGATGAGCAGCCTCGCGACAGCGGTGTGCCCGCCGCGTGCCGCCAGCATCAGCGGTGTCTGCTCGTAGCCTGAGTCGCGCCCATCGACTGCGGCGCCCTTGTCCAGCAAGGCTCGCACCGTCTCGAGCTGGCCGCTGCGTGCGGCCATGATCAGGCAGGTCTCGCCCGTCGCGTCCGCTGAGCTCGGGTCGGCGTGTGTGTCGAGCAGCAGGCCGACCATGGCTCGATCACCGTTCGCGATGGCCACGTGCAGCGGCCTCACACCGTAGCGATTCGGCCGATCCGCGTCCGCGCCGCTTCGAATGAGCAGGCGTGCCGTCTCGACATCCTGCATTCGCACGACCCAATGCAGCGCCGGCGTGCCATCGTGGCCCGGTGCGTTGACGTCGACCTTGCGTTTCAGCAGCGCGCGGATGGTTTGCGTATCGCCCTTCTCCGCGGCGCCGGCCAGGTCACCCACGTTCACCGGCCCAGCCCCGAGAGCCGCGGCGCTCAACAACAGCATCAGGCATGCGACCGTGGTTCTCATGGCGGCCGGCTCAGATCTCCACGACGCCTGTGCTGTCGCCGAAGGACTCCGCCGGCACGTCGAGCTTCTGAAGCATCGCCAGCAGCAGGTTCGACAGCGGCGTGTCCGGCCCGACCTTGATGTGACGGCCGCCCTTCAGCCTTCCCGATGCGCCGCCCGCAACCACGATGGGCAGCGGATCGTGATCGTGCTGGTTGCTGTTGCTCATGCCGCTGCCGTACAGGACGAGGGAGTGATCGAGCAGCGTGCCGTCACCATCCGGAGTGTTTCGCAGCTTCTCCAGCAGGTAGGAGAACGTGCGCGCGTGGTACTGATTGAGCTGCGTCAGGCGCGCGATGTTCTCCGGCACGTTCGAGTGATGCGAGAGATTGTGAAACGGCTCGCGTACGCCGCTTGCGGGATAGACGGCGTTGCTGACCTCTTTCGCAAACATGAGCGTCGTCACTCGCGTGACATCCGCCTGCCACGCAAGCACTTGCAGATCGAACATCAGCTTGATGTGGACGTCGAAATCGTCAGGAATGCCCGTGGGCGCATCCGGCAGCTTCAAGCTCGTTGGAACCTGCTGGCCGGCAAGCGCAATTCGCCGCTCCACCTCCCGAACGTCGGTGAGATAGCGGTCGAGCCGTGTACGGTCGCTCGCCGGAAGCGCGCGCTGAAATGACGCGACCTCGCCCATGATGGAATCCAGCAGGCTTCGCGCCTGCTCGCGCCGCGCGGCCCGCTCCTGCGTCGTGCTTCCATCCCCGAACAGACGCTCGAACACCACCTGCGGGTTGTTCTCCATCGGCAGCGGAGAACTCGGGGTATGCCACGAGATGGTGTTGCGATAGGCGCATGAGAGCCCGGCACCGCAGCTGAGGCCGCCATCTTCGATGGACAGCTCCAGGGACGGCAGCGGTGCATCCTGGCCGATGTGCTTCGCAGCCACCTGGTCGGCGCTGATGCCGAGCTGCGCCTCGGCGCCCACACCCGGCTTTGCGCCCGTGAGATACACGGCGGATGAGCGTGTGTGGTTCGCGCCGGCGGATGCGTCCTGCCCGTACGCGAGCGGCAACGTCAGGCCGCTCACGATGTTCACGCGATCACGGAACGGCTCGAGCGGTTTCAGGATCTCGCTGAACTCGAAGCCCGTTCCGGTCTGGGCAGGCGTCCAGTGGCTCATCACGGCGCCGTGCGGCACGTAGACGCAAGCCAATCGCGTTCGGGTGCCGGCCGCTGCGCGCGCCACGCCCGCCGGAATCATCGATTCGAGCAGGGGCAAGGACAGCGCAGCACCCGCGCCCCGAAGCAGGGCGCGCCGCGAAATGTGCCGTTTCGTCAGATACACCATGGTGATCGCTCCTGGCGCCGCCTGGGCTATGCCGACAACAACTCGATTCCGAGGCCGAGCGGATCGCGGAAGCGCAACGCCCCACCCGATCCGGACTCCACCTTCGCGCCGAGCTTCGTGAGCTCGCGCCCGACCGTTGCATGATCGAACGCCTCGACCTTCACGACGATGCGATCGATGCGCGGTGTTCCGCCGGCCGGCAGCGCTTCGAGCCCGAGCCGGGTTCCGGCGATCTGGAACCACGCCTGAGCCGGTGCGCGGCTGCGCGAGGCTTCCTGGCCGAAGAACTTGCGATAGAACTGCAGGGACTTCTCCAGGTCCGCCACGTGCAGCACCACCTGGTCGAGCCCCTTCGGTTTCACGAGCGCGTCCTCCTCGACGATGCGCCCCGCGGGCTCGGTGGATTTGGCGAGCCCGCCCGGAACGCCGAGCAGCTGCAGCCCGAGCGCGTCCGGGTCCGGAATGATTCCGAAACGCCCTGCCGGCAACCCCTCCGCCTTCAGCTGCTGCTGCATCGCCTGGCCGTCGTAGTCCTCGACCAGCGCGCAGAAGTGGTCGAAGAACGCGCGTGGCTCGTTGGCACGGCTGCCGAGCGCGATGTAACCGACGCCGAGCGTTACGTAGTAGCGCAACGGGAGCTCCTTCTCCTTGTGCAGCTCGGGGTTGAATACGTGGCCGTAGAACTTGCCGGCTGCCGCCACATCGGGCACGACGGTGCCCATGTGCTCGAGACCCGTCGTTCGCAGCGGAAGCGGCGATCGCGCTGCGGCAGCCGGCGCACTTTCGGGAGCGGAGCCCTGCGCACGCACCGCGCCGGGAAACAACGGCGACATCGCCGCGAGTCCCATTCCACCCAGTACGGCGCGGCGCGAGAGCGCCGCGACGGTCTTTGTCGGTTTGTGGTGTCGAGTGTCGTCGGTCATTCGGGGGCCTTCTCTCTGGCTGACTGATCCAGGCCTGCCTGACGCAAGCCGCCCTGGGGTGCGTCGTCTGCCGACGAGCGCTTCACGCGCATCTGGAAAGGCACGCTGTTCACGACTCCGAGCACCAGGGTCGAGAAGCGGTAGTCGTCGCGTTTCGCGTCGCGCACGATCTTTCGTATCGCAGGCTGGTCGTAGTGCTCGATGCGCCTGCCCAGCGCGTAAGTGAGGAGCTTCTCGCTCGCACTCGTGACGAACGCTTCCGAGCGCGCAAGCAGCGCGCTTCGCAAATCCCGCACGCCGGTGAGCGTCGTGCCATCGACCAGCGTTCCGGTCGAATCCACCGGCGTCGTTCCATCGACGTCGCGCCAGCGACCGATGAGGTCGAAGTTCTCCATGGCGAACCCGATCGGGTCCATGATCTGGTGACACGAGGCGCAGGTCGGGTTCTCGCGGTGCCGCTCCAGGCGCTCACGCACCGAGCTCGGCTTCGTCGCGTTGACCTCTTCTTTCAGATCCGCCTCGACACCCGGTGGCGGGCGCGGCGGCGGCGCGCCGAGCAGATTCTCCATGACCCACGCGCCGCGCATCACGGGTGACGTGCGGTTGCCCACCGACGTCACCGTGAGGACGCTGCCCTGGCCCAGCAGCCCCCGGCGTGGTGAGTCCGGCGGCAACTCGATTCTCCGCATGTAGCTGCCGAGCACGTTCGGGATGCCGTAGTGGCGCGCCAGCCGCTCATTGACGTACGTGTAGCTCGCATCGAGCAGCTCGAGCAGGCTGCGGTCTTCGCGCACGATGTTCGCGAAGAGCATCTGCGTCTCCTGCTGAAACGCTTCGCGCAGGTTCTCGTCGAAATCCCGGTCCAGCGGCTGGGCGTTCTCGAGCTCGCGCAGATGGAGCCACTGGCCCGCGAAATTCTCGACGAGCGCGCGCGAGCGCGGGTCGGCAAGCATCCTTCGCACCTGGCGCTCGAGCGTCTTCGGCTCACTGAGGCGGCCGCTGCTCGCCGCCTCGATCAGCGCCTCGTCCGGAATGCTGCTCCAGAGGAAAAAGGACAGGCGGGAGGCCAGCTCGATGTCCGAGATGCGATACGACGCCCCTTCCGCGAGACCCGGCGGCTCGGCTTCCGCGCGATACAGGAATTGAGGATCCGCCAGCAGTCGCGCGAGTGCCTGCTGAATGCCGGTGTCGAAGTCGCCGGCGCGCCTGCCGGCGTCATAGAATTTCATGAGCGTGTCGAGCGAAGGATCCGTCGGCGGCATGGGCCGGCGAAACGCCCTGCCAGCGAGGTTCGTGAGGATGCGCCGCGCGCAAGGGGTTTCATCCTGGGCCCCGCCCGGGTGGCACACGAAGATCGCGCGCCGGCTCGGCGTATCCCCCGCGCCCGTTGCCTCGAACGGACCGTTGATCACGATGTTCTCGAAATCGTCGCGGCGCGGCTGGGCCCGGGCGTAGAGCTCATCGACGCCGGCCGAATGCCGCTGCTCGACCAATGCAACGGTGACGGTCTGCGGGCCTGCCTTCACGCGCAGACGGAACTTGCGCGGGTCGGAAACAGTGACCGGCTCTCCATTCAGGGTGATGTCGAGCTTCGGCGGCGGGCCACCGGCGGGGCCCGCGAAGCGGAAGCCGCTGCCGGCGCTGACACGAAACTCGTATTCCGCGTCGAGCGGAAAGTTGTGGGTGAAGCGCATGCCGCCGCGCGTGCCGAGCGGCAACCCCTCGATGTGCGCCTGTTGTGACAGCCCGGCAGGCGCGGCGTACTTCACCAGTGTGGGCGCCATGGATCGGTCGCCGACTGCCCAGCGGCTGATCTTCATCGCCGCCGAGACGTAGCTCTGGATGAACGTCGGCGACACACCGAGGACGTCGGCGATGTTGTCGAAACCCTCGGCCGCATCGTCCGCGGGCAGGAGCGTGCTCACATCCACGTCGTACGCGAGCAGGTCCCGGATCGCGTTCGCGTACTCCGTCCGGTTCAGGCGATGCAGCGACTTGTTGCCGGGATACGGATGCCCGCGGCCCGACGCATCCAGGCGTGATTCGAGCTCCCCCGCGAAGCGATCGATCTGCGCGCGGGGCGGGCGCGGCTCGCCCGCAGGCGGCATCATGCCGGTGCGCATCTTCCGGATGACCTTCTCCCAGGTCTGCGCGTCCTGGGAGAGCTCGGCGGGGCTCAGGGTGTCGAGCGCGATGCCGCCCGCCCAGTCGACGGCGTTGTGGCACTCCGCACAGTACTCGTCGAGCATGCCCCAGTTTCGAGGCACCTTCCCGTGGCTCGCCGCCGGCGGTGGCCGCGCCACTCCCTGTGCGTCGGTTCCGCCCAATGCGACTGCCGCACCAGAACAGGCAGAGCACGACACAAACGCCGCACAGACGGCGGCAACGGCCCCAGGCACGTGGCGCATCAGCAGATTTCCCCCTCGACGGTCGCGTGCGTGACGCGCCGTCAGATGACGAAGACCGCTAGGTAGGAAGAATCCGCCATCTGCGGAAGTGCAAAACGGTTAGGTGGCCCCACGCGCCACGTTACTAACGCCCCACCAACCGGCCCGTGTGGCGCGCGCGGCACTCGACGCAGCCCGTGCGCGGGCGTTATCCTGATTTCGCCTGGTCTCCTGACGACTCGCAGAGAATTCAACAATGTAAGGTGCCCCCAGGCACCCGGCTCGCAAGCTCTCATGGCGGACGTCGATCCCGCAGTCGTAAAGCGCCACCTCGAGAAGCTGCTCGTTTCAGAACAACTGGAGAAGTCTGAAACGAGCCGCAGGCTCATCACCTATCTCTGCGAACGCTCCCTTCGCAACGATGCTCCCAAGGAAACCGAGATCGCCATCGACGTGTTCGGGCGCGACTCATCCTTCAATGGCGCGGAAGACTCCCTGGTGCGAGTGGCCGTCCGCACGCTGCGCCAGAAGCTTGCCGAGTACTACTCCGACGCCGGGCGGCAGGATGAGCTGCAGTTCGTCATCCCCAAGGGCGCGTATCGGCTGACGTTCCTGTCCCGCCCGGCCACCCCGGCGGAGACCCGTACCGGGAACGAGACCGCGCCTGCAGCGGGGGTCGCGGTGGCCACATCGGCTGGTGCACCACCGTCCGCGCACCCGCGCAACGTCTGGAGATGGACCGCCGCCGTTGCGGTAACGCTCCTTGCCGCTTCCGCCGTGACGAATCTGTATCTGTGGAAGCGCACCGCCGAAAGCCCGGCCGAGGCTGCGGTGAGAAAGAGCGCCATCTGGGCGGACATGGTCGAGAGCGACCGGCCCGTGATGATCATGCTGGGTGACCTCTTCATGTATACGCAGACGGACCCCACGACCGGCCGCGTACAGACCGTGCGCGACACGGCAATCAATTCGAGCGAGGATCTGCGTGCCTTCCTCGCGAGCAACCCTTCCTTCGCGGCGGACCGGGGGCAGCGCTACGTCACCATGGTCCAGAAGAGCGCCGCGGTGGGCATGGCTTCGATCCTGCAGATCGTGAGCCGGCCCGGCCGTCGCGTCGAGGTGCGCGTGCGCGACGAGGTGCAGGTCGACGACATCCGCAACTACGACATCATCTACATCGGCCCGCTCGTGCGACTCGGCCCGCTCGCGGGGTACTACCAGGTGCGCTCCAGGTATCGTTTCGATGCCGCGCACGCGAGCGTGACCGACCTCGTCTCGGAGAACGTCTTCATGCCCGAAGGCGAGCTCGGCGCCGAGCACAAGGACTACGCGCTCGCCGCGAAGTTCGCTGGCCCGACCGGCAATCACATCATGATCTTCACCTCCGGCGGCCGGAATGCGGGCCTGCTCCAGATCGTGCGGACGCTGACTTCCCCCCGCGGGCTCGCGGAGTTCGAGAGCCGCCTGCGCACGAAGTCGGGCGGGCTGCCGCAATCCTTCGAGGCGTTGCTCTCCGTCACCGGCTTTCGCCAAACGGACCTCGACGCGGAGTTCATCGACGTGCATGCGCTGCCGGAGCACGGCTCCGCGCGGCGCGCTGCCGCTCCATGATGGCTTCGACTTGCTGACGCTTCTCGACATGGCGCCGCATCGCTGGTAGCGACGGCGCCGCAGCGCTCGAGCAGGCATCGCATGACGCACCCCTGAAGGTGTGACGCGCGGCTGCGGAACGGCGCTTGCGGGATCGACCGTGCACCGGCAGTCCTTGCCCGCACGGAGAATCGACATGCAACCTTCAGAATTCCTTCCGCACTTCGCCGACAGCTTCGCCGCCCGGCGCGTGTATTCGGAGCCCTATGAGAACGGGGGCACCACGATCATCACGGCCGCCGCGGTCAGCGGGGGCGGAGGCATAGGCCAGCATGCCTCGGAGAAAAACAGCGGTGATAGCGGCGGCGGCATGGGACTCTACGCGCGCCCGGTGGGCGCGTACGTGCTGCGCCAGGGGCGCGTCGTGTGGAAGCCAGCGTTCGACCTCAGCCGCATCGCACTTCGCGGGCAGCTGGTCGCGATCAGCGCCCTGCTCATCGTCGGCATCATTCTCGGCCGACGCCGATCTCACTGACGGGAGAGCGCCGCTCGCAACGTTGCCGCCAACGCCGCGGCGTCTTCATCCAGCGCCCCGGCGGGCCACCCCACACCGAGCCCGTTCTGCGGGCCCGGCTTGGGAATGATGTGGAAGTGGACGTGCCGCACGACCTGGTGCGCGCCCGGCCCGTTGTTCTCGAGCACGTTGTACTCGCGCGTGCCGGTGGCCGCGATCACGGCCCTGCAGATGCGCGGCAGGACGCGACCCAGTGCCGCGGCGGCTTCATCGGACAGCTGGTCGAGGGTTTCCGCCGGCTCCTTGGGAATGACGAGCGTGTGGCCCCGGCTGAGCGGATTGATGTCGAGAAAGGCGAGCACGGCGTCATCCTCGTACACCTTGTGCGAGGGAATCTCGCCGGCAATGATTTTCTTGAAGATCGTCTCGGCCATCGTTCGTTACTCCCGGTTCTGACGCGCGACGCATGATAACGCCCGCCGGCACGCCGCAGCACCGGAGCGCGAACGATCGAAGCTGACGGATGACCGACCGCCTGTGGCTGGCGCGGCTCTCTTTGGAAAGCCGCGGGTGCTAACTGACCGCAAGCGGTCGGCCACCCTGAGGCGATCCTGCAAGACCGGAACGCGCGGAGCGAGCCCTGCCACGAGCCGCGCCGGGAGGCGGTCGCGCCAGCTCAGGCGCGGCCGAAGCGCAGTGCCGGCGTCCGCTGCTAACGTGACGCGCCCGGAAGCGAAGCGACATGTTCCACGATCGCATCGCGCACGACCGGCGCGATGGCCCTGCGCGCCGGGAGCGCCCGCAGATCCCGTGTGAGCTCGAGCTGCGCGCCGCACCGGCGCAGACCACGGTTGCAGATGTTGAGCGGGTGACGTCCCAGGTACCGATGCCCCTCGGCCGTCGCGGGAAATCCGGCTGCGCGCAGCCTCGTGGTGAGGCGCGCTTTGAGCTCGAGATCCAGCCCGCCAACGTAGATCTGGGACTCCTCGCCCTTGCACCCGTGCACCGCGAGCGTCACGAGGCTGCGGGAAACGAGATCGAGGCAGTGCGGGTGATCGAACCGGTGGCTCGTGATGTGCAGCGAGCGGTTCTGCCACGGAGGCTTCAGCCCTTCGAACAGGAACAGGCTGTGTCGTGCGCGGGCGATACGCGAGGCCAGCTCCGACGTGCCGATCTCTATTCCGCCACCATGCGGGGCGATGATCAGCACCGGAGAGTCCGGCCGCACGATCGCACGCACGCGATAGTCGGTCCCATGGACCTCGTTCGCGCCGAGCTGCGAGAAGGATTCATACGTGTCCATGCGGCTCGAGACTAGCCGGGCCACGCATGACGCACCAGATTCTGCGGCCCGCCGCCGCCTTGATACACTCGCACGTCCTGCCGATCCACGAGCATCCTCCCTCCGCACCGTGCAACCCCAGGAAGAGTATCGACAACGGCTGGCGCACCGCGAACAGCGCGTCCTTGGCTTCGAACAGCTCCATGGCCGTATCGGCCTCGTCCGCCTGCTGCTGGCCGCCGCGACACTCGCCGCCGGCTGGGCGTTCTTCCGGCTCCACTATCCCTGGTGGGTGCTGGCTGCCCCGATTGCTGCCTTTCTCGGCGCGGTGGCTTATCACAACTCCGTGCTTCGGCGTCTGTCGCGCGCCAGGCGTGCGGTCCGGTTCTACCAGAACGGGCTTGCAAGGATCGAGGATCGCTGGCCGGGCACGGGCTCCGGCGGGGAGCGCTTCGATTCGCCCCACCATGTTTATGCGTCGGACCTGGATCTCTTCGGCAAGGGGAGCCTGTTCGAGCTCCTCTGCACGGCGCGCACGCGAATGGGCGAGGAAACCCTGGCCGCGTGGCTTCTGTCACCGTCGTCACTTCACACCATCCACGAGCGCCATCTCGCCACGGCAGACCTGCGCACGCGCCTCGCGCTGCGCGAGGACATGGCCGTGCTGGGAGAGCACGCAAGCGCCGGCGTTCAGCCCGCGGCGCTGCTCGAATGGGCGGAAAGCCCGAACGGTCTCGTCCAGCAGTGGATTCCCTGGGTGGCGACCGTTCTTCCGCTCACCGCGCTGGCGACCGTCATCACGTGGGCCGTGGTGGGGTTGGCGACGCCCTTCGTCGTCGTCCTCGGAATCGAGGTGGCGGTTTCGTACGCGCTTCGTCCACGCTCGGTTGCGGTGATCCGCGGCACAGAGAATGCCTTCCAGGACCTGCGGCTTCTTTCCTCCCTGCTCTTTCGCGTGGAGCAGGAGGAGTTCGCTGCCGCGCCGCTGAAGAGCCTCGTGCAGCGCCTGTCGTCGCACACGGCGCCGGCATCGAAGACCATCGGCTGGCTCAGCACTGTCGTCGGCTTCGTCGAGGCGCGCCGCAACCCGATCCTCGCCGTGCTCGAAGTGCCGCTGATGTATTCCCTGCACACCGCACTGGCAGCCGAGCGCTGGCGTGCGAAGCACGGTGCCGTCGTTCGCGCATGGGTCGACGCGCTGGGCGAGCTCGAGGCGCTCAGCTCCATCGCCGCCTACAGCTACGAGCACCCCGACGATCCTCTGCCGCAGCTCGTGGACGGGCCGGCGTCATTCGACGGTTCGGCGCTCGGGCACCCGCTCATTCCGGCCGCGCGCTGCGTTCGCAACGACGTGGCGCTCACCGGCAGAACCCGGGTGTTGCTCATCAGCGGCTCGAACATGTCCGGCAAGAGCACGCTCCTGCGCACCGTAGGCATCAACACGGTGATGGCCATGATGGGTGCGCCGGTCAGAGCGCGCAGGTTGAGCCTGACGCCGCTGCAGGTGGGCGCGAGCATTCGCGTCAACGATTCCCTTCATGAAGGCAGCTCCCGGTTCTATGCAGAGATCACACGCCTGCGCCAGCTGCACGACCTGGCGGAGGGCCCGTTTCCGCTCCTGTTCCTGCTGGATGAGCTGCTCCAGGGGACGAACTCGAAAGATCGCCGCATCGGGGCCGAAGGCGTCATCCGCGCGTTCGTCGAGCGGCACGCCATCGGCCTCATCAGCACTCACGATCTTGCGCTGACGGATATCGACCTCGCGAGGCACGGCGGCCTGCGCAATGCCCATTTCCAGGACGATTTCGAGGGCGGCCGAATGAAGTTCGACTTCACGCTGCGTGACGGGCCCGTCACGAAGAGCAACGGAGTGGAGCTGATGCGCTCGATCGGCCTCGAGGTCTGAGCCGCTCAGGCGGCGCTGTGCTCGCGCCGCGGCGCCGGGTCGATGGGGGTCGCGGAGGTGGCCGGCAGCGTGAACCGGAAGAGGCTTCCATGCGGTTGCGCGGAGCACGCCCAGAGCCGCCCGCCATGCGCCTCCACGATCGTGCGGCAGATGGAAAGTCCCATGCCGAGCCCCTCGGCCTTCGTCGTGAACAGCGGCTCGAAGATGCGCTGGGCGCTCCTCGGGTCGAACCCGATGCCCGAATCCTCCACGCCGATGATGACGTTGCCCTCACCGTCCGGCGCCGTCGTCAGCCTGAGGATGCGCGCGCGCTCCACGATCTGGCACATCGCCTCGATGGCGTTCATCCCCAGGTTCACGAGCACCTGCTGCAACTGGACGCGATCGCCAATGACCGGATCGAGCCCGTCCGCGAGCTCGATCTCCAGCGTCACGTCGTGCCGGATGAGCTCTCCGCGCATGAGCTCGATGACGTCCTGGATGATCTCGTTGATGTCGAGCGGCGTGACCTGCGGGGCGGCCTTGCGCACCATGGCGCGGATACCGCGGACCACGTCACCGGCATGATGGCCGTCGCGGATGATGCAGCCTGCGGCCTTGCGAACCCGCTCGAGATTCGGCGGATCCTTCGCCAGCCACTGCAGCAGGCTCTCCGCCTGGGTGACGATCGCCGTCAACGGCTGGTTCACTTCATGAGCGATCGACGCCGTCAGCTCGCCCAGGGTCGTCATCCGGGAGACCCGCGCGAGCTCCGCCTGTGAATCCCTCAACGCGTCCTCGCGTTGCCTGCGCTCAGTCACATCGAGCGTGCTGCCGACGAACTCCGTGACGTCTCCCGTCTCGCCCGCGACGGGGCGCCCCACGCCGTGGAGATACTTGAGGGAACCATCATCCAGCATGATCCGGAAATCGAACGCGAACGTGCGGCCCTCACGCACGGCACCCTCGAGCGCGCTCTGGACGAAGGAGCGATCTTCGGGATGCACCTTCTCCAGGAACATCTCGAACGTCGGAAAAGGAACGTCCTGCCGGTTGCAGCCGAGGATCCGGTAGTGCTCGTCGGACCACGTGAGCCGGCCGCTCGGCAGGTGCCACGCCCAGCTTCCCGTGTGGCTGATCCTCTGCCCGTCTGCCAGAAATGCCTCGCTGCGCTCCAGGTCGGAGTACAGGAACGCATTCTCCAGCGAGATGGCGGCCTGCGAAGCGAGAAACTCGAGCACGGTGATCCGGCCCGGCGTGAATGCGCGCGGCGTGAGATTGTTCTCGAGATACAGCGCCCCCATGAGCTTCGACTGCTTGATGATCGGGATGCAGAGCACCGAACGCGGGTGGTAGTAGCGCACGTACGCATCCCTCGAGAAAAGCGCGTTCGACGAAGCATCATCGAGAATCAGCCTGTCGCGCGTGCGGATGACGTAGTGGAGCGTCGATTCAGGCAGGTCCGCGGATGAAACGGGCTTCTCGCAACGAGTCACTTCGACCGCGCCGCGCACTGTGACCGCTTCCGCAGCCACTTCCGGAAGCCCGTCCTGCAGCAGCAGGATCAACACGCCGCGCTCGGCTCCGGCGTGCTCGATGACGATGCGCATGAGCCGCTCGATGAGCCGGCCGAGTACGATCTCGCTGGACAGCGCCTGCGCCGCACTCAGCATCGCGCCCGCATCGAGCTGCTCGACGGGAGTGCCGGTCATCGTCCCTGTCCGCGGTGCTTCACTCAGGTGAGGGTAACGCTGGTCGAGCTGACGGATCTTTGCGACCGCGCCCCAGCGCACGTAGCCCGCCCGCGCATTGCGCCAGTACGTGTCCGCAATGGTGGCGAAACCCCGCGCGGCGTGGAACTTCGCGGCGAGCTCGCTGCCGAGCGCCTCGAGCTGCGGAAACCCGTTCTCGCGGGACAGCCGGATACCCTCCTCGTACAGGTGCTCGGCCTGCAGCTCGTGCCCTTCCAGCCGTGCAATCTCCGCCCCCAGCAGCGCCGCGCGATTCTCGAAGTTCTCCGGGCAATCCCGCGCCCAGAGCCGCAGCTGCCCATGGTGCACGCTCATTGCCGCAAGATGCTCCGCGGCCCGGGCGGGGTCGGCGCAAGCCGCATGCGCAAGGCCGGCGTGAAAGTGGTACTCCGCGTTCTCGAACGACGGAGCCGTCGCGGGGAGGAGCGCACCCGCCTTTGCCGCCGCCGCCAGGGCCACCTCGTAGTCTTCCGCGTGGAAGCGCGCCTGAAGCTTGCGGACCCAGTATCGGAATGTGGCGTGCACGAGCAACGGGTCGGACTCCGCCGCCGCCTCGTAGCGCGCCTCGTCGAACTCGTCGTCGTCGAACGAGCCGAGCTCGCGCGTCTGCCCGCGCAACATCTTCGCGAGCCTGAGCGGTGCCGCGATGAGGTCGATCGCAAGCTGGAATCGCGCCTTGCGCGCGAACTCGAGGCCGCTCTCGCCTTCGCGCTGCACTTCATCGAGCGGATCACCGCAATCGAGCATGACCGCTACGCGAGTCCACCACGCATACGACGACCAGGTGAGCTCGCCGCTTTCGAGTCCCAGCTCGAAGGCGCGCCGGCTGAAGAGGTAGCTCTCGCGAAGGGGCCTCAGCCAGGGAATGACGAGGCCGCCGTAGCAGGTGTAGACGCGAACCCTGAAGCGTTCCATATCCCGCTTGTCGACGAGATCGACGCCGAGGCGGCCGAAGCGATAGCCCGCCTGGAAGTCCCCGAAGCGCGGGCCGATCACGAGGCTCAGGTGCGCATACGCCGCACACGAGGCGTCGCAGTTGCCGTGCTCCTGGCTGATGTTGACCATGCGCAGCACGACGAGATCGACCAGGTTGGTGTCGAAGATGCCGGCCGGCATCATGAGGGCGGCCATCATGTCCATGATCGTGAGCCAGCGGGTGTCGACCATCCTCGGCAGCTCGAACAGCGACTCGACTGCCCGCCCGCCGAGGCGCTCGCACATGCGGCGGTATTCTTCGTGCACCTCTTCCGCCGTGGGGTGAAGCGGCCACTCCACGCCGAGGCGGCGAAGGTAGCCCATGCAGATCTCGACAGCCTTGTCACTCGCGCCCAGGTGCGCATGGAGGCTCACCTGGATGCCGGCGATCGCCGCCAGATCGGCCGGGTCGACCGCCCGCGTCGCAAGAGCGGTGAGCCGGTTGTCCGCGCCCGCAAAGTCCCCCGTGACGAACTCGCATTCGGCTCGTTGCAGCTCGAGATCGAACATCAGCCGGTAGTGCGTCTCCCACTGCGCATCACCCAGCATCGCGCGGCCCGCCGCGAGATACGCCAGCGACGATGCGAACGCGGTTGCCGTCTTGGCGCGACGACCCGCAATGAGATTGAGCTCCGCGACCCGCACGCGCTCGGCCAGCGAGCGGATCAGCGCGGCGCCGCGATCGAGCTGGTTCACGATCTCGAAGATGTGCTCTTCGACTTCCCCCGGCGGCGTCCGGCGCACGAGCATGCGGCCCAGACGCAGGTGCGCGGCCGGCCGCTCGCCCTCGGGGATCAATGTGTACGCCGCCTCCTGCACACGATCGTGCAGGAACGAGTAGCTCCCACTCTGCTTCAGGATGAGGCCCGCCCGCAGGGGCGCCCACAATGTGGCGTGGATCTCGTCCTCCGACTCATCGCGAACCAGCGCGAGCGTCCGGCTTTCGGCGCCATTGCCAAGGCAGGCGAGCTGCGCGACGGCCTGTTGCGCGTTCCCGGGCAGGCGCCGCAGCTTCGCCGCCATGAGCTGCGCTACGTTGTCCGTAATTCCCTTCGCACGGATACGCTCCACGTCCCAGCGCCACTCGCAGCGCAGAGGATCCACGGCCAGGAGGCCCTCCTCCGTCAGCGCGGTCAGGAACTGGATCGTGAAGAACGGGTTCCCGCCCGTCTTCGCGAAGACGAGCTCCGCGAGTGGCTGCGCGCGCTCCATGTCCGTGTGTACCGCTGCCGCGATCATCTGCGCGACCGCTTCGGGCTTCAGCGGCCCCGGCCGGATCTCCTGCACGGCGCCTCCGGCGGCCCTGATCGCACGCGCCATTCGCAACAGAGGATGCTCAGCGGTGACTTCGTTGTCCCGGTACGCGCCCACGAGCATGAGGTGTCTCACGTCCTGCTCGACGACCAGGCGTTCGAGCAGGTCGAGGGTGGCGGAATCGAGCCACTGCAGGTCATCCAGGAACAGGGCGAGCGGATGCTCCGGCCGCGCAAACACGCCAAGGAACCGGCGGAAGACGAAATGGAAGCGGTTCTGCGCGTCCTGGGGGGCGAGCTCCGGTACCGGCGGCTGTTCGCCCACGATGAGCGCGAGCTCCGGGATCAGGTTGATCATCAGGGCGCCGTTCGGGCCCAGCGCTTCGAGCAGCGCATCGCGCCACTGCGCGAGCTCCGCGTCGGTCTTGATGAGCAGCTGGTGCACCAGGCTGCGGAACGCGCAGGCCAGCGTCGCGTACGGGATGTTCCGCTTGTACTGGTCGAACTTGCCCGCGCCATAGATTCCGCGCGGCGGGACGAGCGCCTTGTGCAGCTCGTTGACGATGGAGGACTTGCCGATGCCCGCCTCCCCCGCCACCAGCACGAGCTCGGTCCGCCCGCGCGTCACGACCCGCTGGAAGGCCGCAAGCAGCACTTCGATCTCGGCTTCGCGTCCATACAGCTTCTCCGGGATGAGGAGCCGCTCGGACACGTCGTGCTGGCCGAGCTCGAAGGGCGCGATACGGCCGTGTGCTTCCCACTCATCCTGGCAGCGACGCAGATCCGCTTCGAGGCCGGCGGCGCCCTGGTACCGATCCTCCGCATTCTTGGCGAGCAGCTTCAGAACGATGCCCGCCACGGGTTCGGGCACGCCGCCCACGATCTCGCCCGGTGGCATCGGCTTGCGCGCGACGTGGCAGTGGATCCACTCCATGGGGTCCGAAGCGGTGAACGGCAGCATGCCCGTGAGCAGCTCGTAGAGGGTGACCCCAAGGGAATACAGGTCGCTGCGCGCATCGATGGAGCGGTTCATGCGCCCGGTCTGCTCCGGCGCCATGTAGGCGAGCGTGCCGGCGATGACCTCGGGACCTGCGGGCGACTGGCGCTCGCGGGGCAGCCGGGACGAGATGCCGAAGCCCATGAGCCGCACGTTGCCGGCGGCATCGATGAGCGCGTTCGCCGGCTTGATGTCCTTGTGGATCAGGCCGCGTGCATGAGCATGGCGCAACGCGGATGCGAGCGAGATCGCAATGCGGAGCCAGCGCGCCAGCTCGAGGGGCCTCGGGAGAAATTCATCCAGCGGGTGACCGCCCGGATCTTCGAGCACGAGCATGGTGTGCCCGTCACGGCGCGCGAGGGCGAGAGGCCGCACGGCCCAGGCCGCATCAAGCTCGGCAGCGAGTGAATACTCGTGCTCCAGCCGGCCCGCACTTCCCCGGGGATCGTGCGCCTGCAGTGCAGAACGCACCAGTATCGAGTGGCCAGCGTCGCCGCCTTTCCGACCCCGGTAGAGAGTGGACTCCCGGCCTTCGCGCAGCACGTGCAGGACATACCCGGAAAGCTCCGTCATGAACGGACACTCTCTGACAGGCCGCGGAGCACGGACTATACCTCGCGCATGTGACGCCCGCAGGCGAAAACAACGCCTGCGCTGCCGGTGAAGCCGCCTCCGAAATTTGCATGAGCGGGAATGACTGGAGGGCCTGAGCCCGTGGCGGCGCGACGAGCGCGGCGCGTGGAACGACGCACCCTTGATCGGTCAGCAGTCCGAAGCTCAGGAAGATTCCAGCAGCCTCGCCCCCGGCCCCTGCTCCCCGAGCTCATCCGCCGGGTTGCGCAGCGGACACTCCTGGAGTGACAGGCACCCGCAGCCGATGCAGCTCGAAAGCTGGTCACGCAGACGTGTGAGCTGTGTGATGCGACGGTCGAGATCAGCCTTCCACCGCGAGGAAAACCTGCTCCACTCGCGGGCAGTGGGTGCACGGCCCTCCGGAAGCGTGGACAAGGCTGCCGCGATTTCCTTCAGCGGAACGCCGGCCCGCTGGGCCACCTTGATGATGGCGACCCGACGCAGCACTCCGCGCCGATACCGCCGGTGGTTTCCCTGGTTGCGCCACCCCGTGATGAGCCCCGCGCCTTCATAGAAGTGGATGGTGGAGACCGCCACGCCGCTGCGCGCGGCAACCTCCCCGACCGACAGCTCGCGGCGGATCTGCGCCCGCGGCGGCGTCTTCTGCGCGGAACGCTTCATGGGTTTCGTTCTTGACCTCAAGTAAGGTTCAGGTTGTAACGTGCCGGGCCTGCACACGGCAAGCGGGAGACCCGGCACGGCCATGACGACACTGACAGACAGCGCCTGCGGCGAGATCAAGATCGGCCTCATCTACGGCAGCATCCGCGAGGGCCGGTTCTGCGACACGGTGGCGAACTGGGCGGCGGGGGAGCTGACGCGCACCGGACAATTCCTGGTCGATGCGATCGATCCGCGGCAGATCCGCATGGCCGCCTGGCCGGAGCCGATGGGGGCGCGGGATATCGAAGGGCTCCGGCACCGCATCGATCGCGCGGAGGCCTTCGTCGTCGTGACGCCCGAATACAATCACGGCTATCCCGCCGCCCTGAAGTTCCTGATCGATTCGGCATCCCGCGAGTGGGCCTTCAAGCCCGTGGCGCTCGTCTCCTATGGCGGAGCGTCAGGCGGGCTCAGAGCCATCGAGCAGCTGCGCCTGGTCTTTGCCGAGCTGCACGCCATCACGATCCGCGACACGGTGAGTCTGCCGCATGCCTGGAGGAGCTTCGATTCCGCCGGTCGACCCAGTGCGCCCGAGGAGCCGTCGCGGGCGATACGCGTGATGCTGAAGAGCCTCGCCTGGTGGGCGACCGTGCTGCGCCAGGCCCGCAACGCCACGCCTCATGACGTGGCCGCCGCCTGAGGCCCATCCCAGCCGCCGCCGAGCGCACGAAATGAAGCGATGGCCGCTCTCGCCGTCTCGAATTCGGCGAGCGCACGCTGGTCCTGGGTACGGTGCAGGCGATCGTCCGCATCCAGCACGTCGAGGAGACTCGAGACGCCGCGGCTGTAGGCTGCCTCCGTAGCCTCGCGCGCCCGCGTCAACGAACGCTCGCCGTCCTTGAGTGCGGCGGCCTGTATCTCGCGGCGGACGAGCGCCGCGAAAGCATTCTCGACATCCGCCGTTGCCTGCAGAACGGCCAGACGATATGCGGCCAGCGCTTCGGCATTGCTTCCGCGGGCGCTCTCGACGGCCGCATCCACCCGGCCGAAGTCGAACAGACGCCAGCGCAAGCCCGCCACGCCCGCAGCCGTGTTGGCATCCGAAGTGAAAAGGTTGCCCCCGACCGTGGTCGCCGAACCGAGCAGCGCAGACAGTGAGAGCTTCGGGTAGTACTCCGCGAGCGCCTCACCGATGCGTGCGTTGGAGGCGGCAACGCGGCGCTCTGCGGCGATGACATCCGGGCGGCGCCGGATGAGGGCTGCGGGCCCTCCCGCGCTCTGCACCGCCGGCGCCATCGGGATGGCCGCGACATTCTGCAGCTCTGCGCGATATGTGCCGGGGGTCGCGCCCATGAGTACATCGAGGGCGTTGAGCGCCGACTGCAGATCCGCATCCAGCACCGGAACTGCGGCCACCGCTTCCGCGTACGCGCCTTCCGCAAGATCCAGCTGAGATCGCGGCGTGAGGCCGCGGGAAAAACGCAGCCGCACGAGCTCCGTGAGCTGCCGACGGGTTTCGGCCTGTTCGCGGGCGATCTGCAGTCGGGCCTGCAGCATGCGGACCAACATATATGTGTTGGCGGACTCCGCGACGACGCTCAATTGCGCCGCGGCGTGCAGAGCTTCGGCGCTTTGATAATCCGCGCGCGCAGCCTCCGCGCCGCGGCGCAGCCCGCCGAACAGATCGATTTCCCAGCTCGCGCCGATGCCGACGTCGTACAGATCCTGGTTGCGATCGAACCCGGGGAATGCGCTCTGCACCCGGCCGAGCTGATCCTCGCGGGACAGATGTGCCGCAGCCGCCTGCGCCGACGCTTCCCCGGCGGGCAGCAACCTGGCGTGCGCGAACTGCACCTGCGCCCGCGCCTGCCGGACACGGGCAATGGCCTGTGCCAGCTCCAGGTTCTCGGACAGCGCCCTTGCGACCACCCTGTCGAGCCCCGGGTCGTTGAAACCTCTCCACCAGACCGCAAGGTCCGGGGCGGCCGGAACGCCCTGGCGCTCTTCGACCAGCTTCGCGCCCATGTACTCGTTCGCTTCGGGGACGGCAGGCGCACGGTATTCCGGCCCCACGGCGCAACCGGCAAGCACGATGACCACGGAGGACATCAGCAATGCGCCCGCCCGCACCGGAAGTTGCATGAACATCGGCCTGCTCCGTCTACGTTACGATTCATTAAAATCGTAACTTGTTGTCAACAGGTAGACAAGATCGTATTCTGTCAACCGTGAGCACTGCATCCGCAACGGAGCGACCGATTCCAGCCGGGCAACGCGGCCCCGCCGAGCACGAGCGGCGCGATCAGATCATCCAGGCCGCCGATGAGCACTTCCGCCGCTACGGATACAACAAGACCTCCGTGGCCGATCTGGCGAAGGCCGTCGGCGTCTCGAGCGCCTACGTCTATCGCTTCTTCGACTCCAAGCAGGCCATCGGCGAGGCCGTCGTCGCGCGGACTCTGGGTCGCATCCAGTCCGCGCTGCGCGAGACCGCGGCCGGCCCGCAGAGCGCCGCGCAGCGTTTGCGGCTTATTTTCAAGCTCATGACGGAACAGGGGCTGGAGCTCTTCTTCAGGGAGCGCAAGCTGCACGACATCTGCGTCATCGCCACGTCGGAGAGATGGTCGCCCGTCATGGCGCACATCGCGGTCATGCTCGAAGTCGTGACGAAGGTCCTGACCGATGGCCGCGCGAGCGGCGAGTTCGAACGCAAGACACCGCTCGATGAGGCGAGCCTCGCCATCTGCGAGGCGCTCATGCCGTTCGCTCATCCCATCCTTCTCCAGCAGCGCACGCGCGCGGAGCTGGAGCTGAGCACGGCCGCGGTAACCAATCTGGTATTGCGCAGCCTCTCTCCTTAGGGGGAAGTTACGGGTTACTCATTGACGATTTCGTAACCCGCCAACAATACTGGGTCCGTGAACTTCCGGAGCCCAGTCATGCGAGTCCTTTCCGCGCCCCTCATCGCGCTTGCCGCCACCCTGACGTTTCTGGCCGCCTGCAGCCAGCGCACCGAAGCCGATCCGCGCCTGGCCGCACCGCGAGTGCGGGTCGCCATCGCCGCTCCAGCCGATACCTCAGCGCGCACTTTCACGGGTGTCGTCGTCGCTCGCGTGCAGAGCGATCTCGGCTTTCGGGTCGCGGGCAAGATCACCGAGCGGCTCGTCGATGTCGGCCAGCACGTGACGCGCGGTCAGCCGCTGATGCGGCTGGATCCTTCGGATCTCACGCTCGGCGTGACGGCCCAGGCCGGTTCCGTCGACGCGGCGCGCGCCCGGTCGATCCGCGCCGATGCCGACCTCGCGCGTCTGGATGGGCTCGTCGAACGAGGCGCTCTTTCCGCCCAGGAGTACGACCAGGCCGTCGCCGAAGCGCGCAGCGCGAAGGCACAGCTCGACGCCGCTGAGGCACAGGTCGGCCTCGCACGGAATGCGGACCGCTACGGGCTGCTGGTCGCCGACACCGACGGCATCGTGGTCGCGACGCGAGCCGAGCCCGGCCAGGTCGTCTCGGCCGGCCAGACGGTGATCGAGCTCGCGAAGGATGGTCCGCGCGAGGCCGCGGTGAATCTGCCGGAGACGTTGCGACCGGCGCTCGATTCCATCGGCCACGCGACGCTCTACGGCCAGTCCGGGCAGGCGTCCCCGGCCACGCTGCGCGAGCTCTCCGGCGCCGCGGACCCTCTGACGCGCACGTTTGCCGCGCGCTACGTGCTTCAAGGCGAATGCGAGCACGCGCCGCTCGGCGCGACGGTCACGATTCGCCTGAACGGCTCGACGGCCCCCGAGGGCGTGTCCGTTCCGCTCGGCGCGCTCTACGACCGCGGCAAGGGACCAGGCGTCTGGGTCGTGGGTGAGCAGAGCACTGTGACGTTGCGTCCGGTAACCGTCGCAAAGCTCGGCGAAGAGACCGCAGTACTCAATGGCGGGCTGAAGCCCGGTGAGCGCGTGGTGACGCTCGGCACGCATCTGCTGCACGAAGGCCTGTCAGTGCAGGTTGCCGACGTGCGCACGGCCGGCAGATGAGCGCACTCAATCTCTCCGCGCTGGCGGTGCGGGAACGCTCCGTCACCCTGTTCCTGATCATCGCGATCTCGCTCGCCGGCGTGTTCGCGTTCATCAAGCTGGGCCGCGCGGAGGATCCGTCGTTCACCATCAAGGTGATGACGATCGTCACCGCCTGGCCCGGCGCCACCGCGCAGGAGATGCAGGACCAGGTGGCCGAGCCGCTCGAAAAGCGCATGCAGGAGCTGAAGTGGTACGACCGCACGGAGACCTTCACGCGACCCGGGCTCGCATTCACGACCGTGACACTGAAGGACACCGTGCCGCCCGCGGAGGTGCCCGAAGAGTTCTATCAGGCCCGCAAGAAACTCGGTGACGAAACCGCGAACCTGCCGCGCGGCGTCCTCGGCCCGCTGATGAACGACGAGTACGGGGATGTGACCTTCGCGCTCTATGCACTGAAAGCGCACGGTGAGCCGCATCGGCTGCTGGCGCGCGAAGCCGAAACGTTGCGCCAGCGCCTGCTGCACGTCGGCGGCGTCAAGAAGGTGAACATCATCGGCGAGCGGCCGGAACGCATCTTCGTCGAGTTCTCCTACGCCCGGCTCGCGAACCTCGGCGTCTCCGCGCGGGAGGTGTTCGCCGCGCTGCATCAGCAGAACCTCGTCACGCCCGCGGGCTCGATCGAGGCGCATGGACCCCGGGTCTTCATGCGGCTCGACGGCGCATTCGACGACCTCCAGCAGATCCGCGACGTGCCGATCGTCGCGCAGAACCGCACGCTCAGGCTTTCCGACATCGCCGAGATCAAACGCGGCTACGAAGACCCGGCGACTTTCCTGATCCGCCACGAAGGTGAGCCGGCACTGCTCCTGGGCGTGGTGATGCGCGAGGGATGGAACGGCCTCGAGCTCGGCGAGGCGCTGCAGAAGGAAGCCGCCGCCATCTCTTCGGGGCTGCCTCTCGGCATGAGCTTCAGCAAGGTGACGGATCAGGCGGTCAACATCCGCGAGTCCGTCGACGAATTCATGTTGAAGTTCTTCGTCGCGCTCGGCGTCGTCATGGTGGTGAGCCTCGTCAGTCTCGGGTGGCGCGTCGGTATCGTCGTCGCCGCGGCCGTGCCGCTCACGCTCGCCGCCGTGCTCGTCATCATGATGGCCACCGGCCGCCAGTTCGATCGCGTGACCCTCGGCGCGTTGATCCTGGCGCTCGGGCTGCTGGTCGATGACGCGATCATCGCCATCGAAATGATGGTCGTGAAGATGACCGAGGGCCTCGACCGCATCAGCGCATCAGCGTACGCGTGGAGCCACACGGCGGCGCCGATGCTCGCCGGAACGCTGGTGACGGCCATCGGCCTGATGCCCGTCGGCTTCGCCAGGTCCACCGCGGGCGAGTACGCCGGCAACATCTTCTGGATCGTCGGCTTCTCCCTCCTCACCTCGTGGATCGTGGCGGTCGCGTTCACTCCATATCTCGGCGTCAGACTGCTGCCGGCGATACAGCCGATTCCGGGTGGCCATGCCGCCATCTACGACACGCCGCGGTACCGCAGGATCCGCGACCTCATCTCCTGGTCGGTGAACCGCAAATGGCTCGTCACCGCGCTGGTGGCCGGCGCGTTCGTGCTCGCCGTGTTCGGCATGGGCCTCGTGAAGAAGCAGTTCTTCCCCACCTCCGACCGCCCGGAAGTGCTCGTCGAGATCCAGATGCCCGAAGGCACCGGCATCGGACAGACGAGCGCCGCCGCAGAGAAAGTGGAGAGCTGGCTGCGCAGACAGCCTGAAGCGCGGATCATCACGAGCTACATCGGCCAGGGCGCACCCCGCTTCTTCCTCGCCATGGCGCCGGAGCTGCCCGACCCGTCCTTCGCCAAGATCGTCGTGCTCACGCAGGACGAGACGACCCGCGAAGCGCTGAAACTGCGCTTGCGCCGGGCGGTCGCCGAAGGCCTCGCTCCGGAGGCACGAGTGCGCGCCACCCAGCTCGTGTTCGGGCCCTACTCGCCCTTCCCCGTTGCATTCCGCGTGATGGGCCCGGACGTGACACAGGTGCGCGCGATTGCCGAGCGGGTGCGCAAAGTCATGCTCGCGAGCCCGAGCATGCGCACCGTCAACACGGATTGGGGTGAGCGTGTGCCGAGCGTTCACTTCGCGCTCGATCAGGATCGCCTGCGCGCGATGGGGCTCACTTCCAACGACGCGGCGGAGCAGCTGCAGTTCCTGCTCACCGGCGTGGCCGTCACCCAGGTGCGTGAGGACATACGCACCGTCGATGTCATCGCGCGCAGCGCAGGGCCGGAGCGCCTCGACCCCGCACAGCTCGGCAGCTTCACGCTCTCCGGCAGCGCCGGGCAACGCATACCGCTCGAGCAGATCGGGAAAATGGAAATCCGCATGGAGGACCCGATCCTGCGCCGTCGAGATCGCACGCCCACCATCACCGTGCGCGGCGACATCGCCGAGCACCTGCAGCCGCCCGATGTTTCCGCGGAGATCCAGAAAGCGCTCGCGCCGAGCGTCGCGCGGCTGCCGGCCGGCTACCGCATCGAGACAGCGGGCTCGATCGAAGAGGCCGGGAAGGCCAACGCCGCACTCGTGCCCATTTTTCCGGTGATGCTGCTCCTGATGCTCATCGTGATCATGGCCCAGGTGCGATCGTTCTCCGCGATGTTCATGGTGCTCCTGACGGCACCGCTCGGCCTCATCGGCGTGGTGCCGACACTGCTGCTGTCCGGCCAGCCGTTCGGGTTCAACGCCATCCTCGGGCTCATCGGGCTCGCCGGCATCATCATGCGCAACACGCTGATCCTCATCGGCCAGATCCATACGAACGTCGCCGAGGGGCTCGATTCCTATCACGCGGTCGTCGAAGCCACCGTGCAGCGTGCTCGCCCGGTGCTGCTGACTGCGCTGGCCGCCGTCCTGGCCTTCATCCCGCTCACGACATCGGTGTTCTGGGGCTCGCTCGCCTACACGCTCATCGGCGGCACGGCGATTGGCACCTTGCTCACCCTGCTCTTCCTGCCAGCGCTGTACGCGATCTGGTTCCGGATCGGCCCTGTGGCCGCACCCACGCGCCCGTTCGCGGGCGCCTTGAAAGTTTCACACGTCCCATCGCAGTAAGGAGCGATATCCATGAAAGCACTTCGTTTGATCGCCATCTCGGGCCTGCTCGCCGGCGCAACAGCCTACGCACATGCAGACGCTCACTGGACCGCCGGCATCGGCACCGGCCACGCGGCCGACGGTGTCGTGTCGACCCTGTCAGGTGACCCTGTCCCCGCCGGAACCTCCGCCCAGCCGGCGCGGCCGTTCTGGGGCGCGCGCATCGGCACGGGCCGGGTTTCGGATTCGACCTCCCGTGTCGTCGACGAGAGCCCGGTGTCGACGGGCTCCGTGACGAACGTGTCGGTTCCCTGGAGCTCGAAAGTGGGCACCGGGCGCGTCTCGGATGCCGACCGTCAGGGTTGAGGAACGAGCCTGAGCGGAACGACCTGCCGCACCGCCGGAGCGACTTGCGCCCGGCGTGCGTTGGGTCGCCTCCGCGCTCGCTGACGCCCGATCAACATCCCCCGACTGGCACGAGTCCGCGGTACGCTGAGCCCTTCGGGGCTTCGGTGAGGTGTGACCGGATCAGTCCCGGTCGCCACGAAGCCGGAGGCGCGTCGTGGACTATCGGAATCGTCATGTCGTCGTAACAGGTGGCACCGGTGAGCTCGGCACGGCGGTGGTCGGCGCATTGCTGGATGCCGGCGCGGTGTGCCACGTGCCCTTTCGCAACGAGGCCCAGGCCAGGCACTTTTCGCATCGTGACAGTCAGCATGTGTCGCTGGTCGAGCTCGGCGATCTCACGGACGAGGCCGCGGTCACGGGTTTCTATGGCGGGCTCGACAAGCTCTGGGCTTCGATTCACATCGCCGGCGGGTTTGCCTTCGCGCCCATCGCGCAGAGCGGGAAAGACGTGCTCACGGGCCAGCTCGAGACGAATCTCGTCTCGGCGTATCTGTGCTGTCGCGCGGCGGTGGCAGCGTGCCTCCGAGCGGGAGCCGGCGGTCGCATCGTGAACGTCGCCGCACGGCACGCGCTCGAGCCGCGTCTTGCCGCAAACCTCACCGCGTACGCCGCGGCCAAGGCTGGTGTCGCGGCCCTGACCGTGGCGCTGGGCGAAGAAGTTGCGAAGGACGGCATCCTCGTGAATGCCGTTGCGCCATCGATCATCGACACACCCGGGAACCGCAAGTCCATGCCGAAGGCTGATTTCACCGCGTGGCCGAAGGTCGACGAGGTGGCTGCGACGATCCTCTTCCTGGCCTCGCCAGAGAACAGGATCACGCGCGGGGCGGTCGTGCCGGTCTACGGCAAATTCTGAGGCAGCGGGTGCGGCTGTCGTGACGGCATAGCGTAAAGATCTGATGGGCGGCCGGCAGCGCATCATTCACGATCGGTGTCAGAATGCGCGCACCTGCACGGTGTGCCTGCCGCGAATGGAAGCCTCATGACCGGGAACGCTCCCACCGAAACCTCTCCTGCCGGAACCATCGACGCCGCGGCGGGCCAGCCCGCCCGGCCTCCGGACCTGGTCGATGTGCGGCAACTCATCGCGGCGTACTACGCCGAGCGGCCGGACCCGAAGGTGCCCGCGGAACGCGTTGCGTTCGGCACCTCCGGGCATCGTGGCAGTGCTCTCACGAAGACGTTCAACGAGGCTCACGTCGTCGCGATCAGCCATGCCATCTGCCGCTATCGACAGCAGCAGGGAATAGATGGGCCGCTCTTCCTGGGCATCGATACCCACGCCATTTCCGCGCCGGCCCGCGACAGTGCGCTCGAGGTGCTCGCTGCGCAAGGCGTGGAGGTGATGCTCGCGGAGCATGACGAGTACACACCCACACCGGCCGTGTCCCATGCGATTCTCACCTACAACCGCGGGCGCGAACGCGGCCTGGCGGACGGCATCGTCATCACGCCTTCGCACAACCCGCCCGAAGACGGTGGCTTCAAGTACAACCCGCCGAACGGCGGACCCGCCGAAACCGATGTCACATCCTGGATCGAGGCTCGCGCGAACGCGATGCTGGAGGCAGGCCTGCAGGGCGTGAAGCGGGTTCCCGTCGAGCGCGCCCTGAACGCCGCCACCACACACCGGCACGACTACCTCAATGCCTACGTCGAGGACCTTGCGAACGTCATCGACCTGCAAGCCATACGCGGTTCCGGCGTTCGCATGGGTGTCGACCCTCTCGGCGGCGCCGGCGTGCACTACTGGGCGCGGATCGCCGAGCGCCATGGCCTCGATCTCGAGGTCGTGAGCGAGGACGTCGACCCGACCTTCCGCTTCATGACGCTCGACTGGGACGGGCGCATCCGCATGGACCCCTCCTCGCCCTACGCGATGCAGCGCCTGATCGCGCTCAAGGATCGGTTCGACATCGCGTTCGCGTGCGACACCGATCACGACCGGCACGGCATCGTCGTGCGCGGCGAGGGCCTCCTTCCGCCGAACCATTATCTCTGCGCCTGCGTGTCCTATCTCTTCGATCACCGGCCCGGCTGGGGCCCCTCGGCCGCCGTGGGCAAGACCATCGTGAGCAGCGCGATGATCGATCGCGTCACGGAGCGCCTCGGCCGGCGGCTCCACGAAGTGCCGGTCGGCTTCAAGTGGTTCGTCGACGGGCTGCTCGATGGATCGCTGGGTTTCGGCGGCGAAGAAAGCGCCGGCGCCTCGTTCCTTCGACTCGACGGCACGGTCTGGACGACGGACAAGGATGGGATCGTCCCGGCGCTGCTCTCAGCGGAGATCACCGCCCGCCTGCAACGGGACCCCGGCGCAATCTACCGGACGCTCGCCGCTGACTTCGGCGAGCCGCTGTATGCGCGCCTGCAGGCGCGCGCAACTCCGGATGAGAAACGGCGTCTGGCCCGCCTGTCACCAGAGCAGGTCTCGGCAACGGAGCTTGCCGGCAGGAAGATCCGCAGCGTTCTCACGCGCGCGCCGGGCAACGGTGCGGCGATCGGCGGCCTCAAGGTGACCGCGGAGGGCTGCTGGTTTGCCGTGCGCCCTTCCGGAACCGAGGATCTGTACAAGATCTACGCCGAAAGCTTCCTGGGTGGCGAGCATCTTCAGCGCATCCTGCAGGAGGCGCAAACGATCGTCACACACACATTGAATCAATCCGCAGCAGGCGCGCCTTAGCCGCTTCACTGCCCGCGGACACGCTCGCGACGGGAAGACCGCGCTTGCGTCAGCGCACGACCGTGGTCGTGATGGGCACACCCTGCTTCAAGGTCAGTGTCACAGGCGTGCGTTCCGCGATGTCGGCGAGACGTGCGCGCTGCGCGTCATCCAGCTCACCCTCGAAGCGAAGGATTCGCGCAAGCGAACCTTCCTTCCCCTCGCGCGTGTAGCGCACGTCGACGTGAGCCGCGACCAGCGGCCATTGCTTGCGCTCCGCATACATTCGCAGCGTGATGGCCGTGCACGCGCACAGCGATGCACAGAGCAGCTCGTAGGGTGAAGGGCCTGCATCCTTGCCTCCGAGCTCCGCGCCCTCGTCCGCGATGAGCTGGTGGCGGCCCGCGGTCATCGACACTGCGAAGTTCGTCGTCCCGATGCTCCCGTTCGTCCGCGCCATGGCTCTTCTTCCGGTGGTTGATCGCTCAGCAGGCGGCGGCATGGATTGTACCCACGGACCCCGCTCTTGCCTCGTTACGGATTCCGCTTCGAACACCGCCGGCGCCGGGGTTTCCAGCGCGAAACGCCTGGGTTACAGACGTCATCGGCACGCGTGCCGGCCACGCCGCCGAAACGGAACTCCCCGATCGTCCCGCGCGTCTCTTTCGCACTCGTGCCGTCGAAGGCGATACCTTGTGCCGCAGAATTCCGGACAGCCGGAGAATCATGAACCGCCCCAGGACGACGGCGCCGCGCAAGAAGGCAAAGAGACACGAAGCGGCGATGAAACGGGCGGCGGCGATGGCAGCTCGAGCTCGCTCCTCAAAAAACCCGCTGTCCGGATTGCAGCTGTAATCGTGACGCTGCTCGCCGTGGCGGGCAGCGTGCTCTTCTGGCTTCACGCACGGCGTTTCGAAAGTACCGACGACGCATTCGTCGATGCGCGGATCGTGCGCCTCGCCCCGCAGATCATGGGTCGCGTCGTTCACGTCCATGCGACGGACAACCAGCTCGTCCGCGCGGGAGATGTGCTGGTCGAGATCGACCAGGGGGACGTCGGCGCCCAGCTCGCCCAGGCGGAATCCCAACGTGCACTCGCTGAAACAGAGCTCAGCCAGGCGCAAACACAGGTTCGCAGCAGCGAAGCGGCTTACGCTCAGGCAAAGGCACTGGTGGTGAGCGCGAGCGCCCAGGCACGCAATGCACTTCAGGATCTGCGGCGGTACACGACCCTGCAAGCGTCGAACCCGCGCGCGGTCGCCCAGATCCAGCTCGATCAGGCCGCCGCCACCGCACGCAGCTCCACGGCTCAGCGTGATGCGGCCGAGCAGCAGGCGAACAGCGCCAGCGCATCCATCGCGAACGCGCGCGCTCAGGCCGCCGGGGCCGCCGCGCGCATCAAGGTGCTCGACGCGCAAGTCGAGCAGGCGCGCCTGAACTTCGGGTATGCCCGCGTCCTCGCGCCGGTGGACGGGCACGTCGCGCAACGGAGTGTGGCCGTCGGAACGTATGTCTCCCCCGGCCAGCAGATGATGGCGATCGTCCCGCTCGACATGTGGGTCACCGCCAACTTCAAGGAAACGCAGCTCGACCACATACGCCCCGGCCAATCCGTGCGGGTCGAGATCGACGCCTGCCCCGGCGCGGATGTCGAGGGCCACGTCGATTCGATCCAGCGAGGTGCCGGGCAGGCGTTCGCCCTGCTGCCACCTCAGAACGCCACCGGCAATTTCATCAAGGTGGTGCAGCGCGTGCCGGTGAAGATCGTGCTCGACCGGGTGCCGGAGGATTGCCCGCTCGGCCCCGGGCTCTCCGTCGTCCCGAGCGTCCGGGTGCGCTGATGGCCGCGGCGGAAGGCGCGGTGGCCGCCAATGCCCGCTGGACACCGGAACGCTCGGCGGCCGGCAATCGCAATCCCTGGCTCGTCGTCACGGTGATCTCGGTCTGTGCGTTCATGGAAGTGCTCGACACGGCCATTGCGAACGTCGCCCTGCGACACATCGCCGGTGGCCTGTCCTCGTCCTACGACGAAGCGACATGGGTGCTCACGAGCTACCTGGTCGCGAACGCGATCGTCATCCCGATCAGCGGGTGGCTGTCGGATGTCATCGGCCGGAAACGCTACTTCACGCTGAGCGTCGCGATGTTCACCGCGGCATCGGCCGCGTGCGGGCTCGCTCCCACGCTCGGCACGCTGATCGGCGCACGCATCCTGCAGGGCATGGCGGGCGGCGGCCTGCAGCCCGTGACGCAGGCGATGCTCATCGACACGTTCCCGCCGGACAAGCGCGGCCAGGCGCTCGCGGTGTTCGGGTTCACGCTGATCATCGCCCCCGCCGTCGGCCCCCTCCTCGGCGGTGAGATCACCGACCGCTACTCGTGGCATTGGATCTTCCTGATCAACGTGCCCATCGGAATCGTTTCGGTGTTCCTGTTGCAGGCGTTCGTCGACGAGCCGAAGAAGCTCCGGCAGGAGCGCGCGGAGCGCCTGCGGCGCGGCGTGCGCTTCGACACCATGGGTTTCCTGCTGATCGCTGCCGGGCTCGGCGCGCTCGAGATCACCATGGATCGGGGCGAGCGCGATGACTGGTTCTCCAGCACGTTCATCACCACGACCGCGATCGTGTCGGGCGTGTGCATCGTCACCTTCGTGGTCTGGGAGCTCACGCGGCGCACGCCCATGCTCGACCTGAGCCTGTTCCGCAATCGGAACTTCTCCATCGGCGTCGGGCTCATCCTGCTGACCGGTGTGATCCTCTACGGCACGACGCAGTTCATCCCCCAGCTGCTTCAGGAAGTGCTCGGCTACACCGCGAGTGACGCGGGTCTTGCGCTGACCGCCGGCGGCGTTGCCACGCTCATCGGCGTGCCGGTCGCCGGCCTGCTCTCCGACAAGGTGCAGCCGCGGTTCCTCATCGCGGGAGCGCTGGTCGTCGAGGCGCTGGCCCTGTGGCACATGACCCACCTCAGCACCGCCATGTCCTTCCAAGACGCCGCGCTCGCGCGGGTGTGGCAGGCGCTGCCGATTCCTTTCCTGTTCATCCCGCTGACCCATGCGGCCTACGTGGGCGTGCCCCAGGACCGCTCGAACCACGCCTCGGCGCTGCTGAACGTGGCCCGCAACGTCGGCGGCTCGGTCGGCATATCGCTCATGCAGGCGTTCATCAGCAATCGAAGCCAGTTCTATCAGTCGAGGTACACCGAGACGCTGAACCCGTTGAACGGCAACTACGTCCACGGCATCGACCAGATCACGGAGGCGCTCACCTCGCACGGTCAACCTCTGGTGGATGCGAACCAGATCGCCGTCGCACAGCTCTACCAGGGCCTGATGCAGCAGGTCAGCATGCGTGCGTACATCGATGCGTTCTGGGTACTGATGGTCTTCGTGATCGTCGTGCTTCCGGTCGTTCTGCTGATGCGAAGCACTCCGAGAGGGAGCTGAGGATGAGCAGAACCGAGGCGTTTCGCATCGCCTGCGTGGCCTGCCTCGGCGCATGCATCGCGCTCCTTGCCGGCTGCAAGGTGGGCCCGGACTATCGCTCGCCGGATACGCCCGTGCCCGGGCAGTACGGTGAAGCCGCATCGGGGGCGGACCTGGCTCCGTTCAGCCGCGCGGTGCCCGACGAGGCGGATCTGTCGTCCTGGTGGAAGCAGTTCCAGGACGCGGAGCTGCAGAGCCTCATCGAGCGCGCGCTCGAATCGAACCTGGACCTGCGGACTGCGGCATCACGCATCCGGCAGGCCCGTGAGCAGGAAGTCGTCGCGGGCGCCGCGGCCCTGCCCAGCGTGAACGCCACCGGGCTCGGCGCCTACGCGCATTCGAACTCGCCGCTGAGCACGCGGCCTCAGAACGGCGGTGCCGAGGGCGGGCAGACGAACAAGCTGTATGTGCTCGGGTTCGACGCCACTTGGGAGCTCGACCTGTTCGGCGGAGTGCGCCGGGGGGTCGAGGCGGCACGCGCGGCGTCCGAAGCGGCCGAGTGGCAGTTTCGTGATGCGGAGGTCTCCTTGTCCGCGGAAGTCGCTGTCGACTATCTGACACTCTGTGCGGCGCGCACACGCATGGCAGTGGTGCGCGACGCGATCCAGCGCCAGGAGGACACACTGGAGCTCACGGAAGCCCGGCGACGCGCCGGCTTCGTCACCGATCTCGACGTCAATCAACAACGGGCGCAGCTCGCTGCCACCCGTGCACAGCTGCCGACTCTCGAGGCGCAGGCGCGCGCCATGATCCACGCGCTCGCGGTGCTGCTGGCCCGCGAGCCGAATGCCATCGCCGACGAGCTCGCTTCCGCCGTGCAGCTGCCGAACGTGCCGTCCACGTTGCCCGTCGGTCTGCCCTCCGACCTCCTTCGTCGGCGGCCGGACATTCGGGAAGCCGAGCGCACGCTGGCCTCCGCTACCGCGGAAGTCGGCGTCGCGGTCGCGGATCTGTATCCGCGCTTCAATCTGCTCGGCGCGGTGGACTACGCGAACACGTCGCTCGACGGCCTGCTGTCTTCGAGCAATCTCACCACGTTCGGTGGGGGCCTCATCCGCTGGCCGGTGTTCCAGGGAGGGCGCATGCGCGCGAATGTCAAAGCCCGCGAAGAAGAGCGGCAACAGGCCTACTTCGGCTACCAGAAGTCCGTGCTCACCGCCCTGCAGGACGCGGAGGATGCGCTGGCACGCTTCAACGCGGAACAGCGCCGCCTCACTGCGCTGCTCGAATCCGAAAGCGCCGCGGCATCCTCGCTCGACATTGCACGATCCCAATACGAGAGTGGCGTGGTCACGTTTCTGAATGTCCTAAATGCCAACACCACGTTGCTGGATGTGCAGGATCAGCTGGCCCGGAGCCGTCTGGCGCTCGCTCAATCGCTCGTGTCGGTTTACAAGGCGCTGGGTGGGGGTTGGGACCCCTCCATCGACCCGGCCTCGCGATGAACTCGCTCGCGGGGTATCTCTCGCGCCGCCCCGTCGAGTCGTGCCGGGCTTTCGTCAGCCACTGCCTTGCGTCCCGCGTGGGGCGTGCGTTCATTGCGCTTCCGCGCCAGGCACACCTGCGAGGATGAGGTCCGCGACCTTGTCGTATGCGCCGTCCAGGTGATGCCCGCCCGGAAACGCCTCCACACGCGCGTTGGCCGGGGGAATGTCGGGGCACAGCGAGTCGTCGTCCTTTCCGTAGATGCACAGCGTCCCGGCCGCCTTCAATTTCTCCACCTCGGGCAGAATCGGGATGCCCTGAGGATCGTCCCGTATCCAGTTGCTCACGTGGAACTGGAACGAAGCCGTCCTGCTGAGGCTGATCATCACGTTCTGAACGACGAGTTGTTGCGAGCCCTCCGGCAGACGGTTGAAGGCGAAGGGCAGCACGTTCGCGCCCTGTGAGTAGCCGATGAGCAGCGCCTGCTGCCTGTTCCACTGGGAAGCGTAGTGGCTCAACACCCGGTCGACATCCTTCGCGACGCCTTCCGGCGTGCGCGCCGACCAGAAGTAGCGCAGGGAATCGAGCCCCACGACCGGAACGCCCCTGGCGGCGAGCGCGGCGGAGACGTGCTTGTCGAGACCCGCCCATCCGCCATCTCCGGAGAGCAGGATGGCGAACTGGGGCGCGTTGCCGCGCGCCGGGACCTCCACCAGTGGCAAGTCGGACAGGTTGGCCGGCGTCGCCTGCGCACCCGCGACGTGCGCGGCCAGGGACGAGCATGCCGCAGCAAAGCTGCAGAACCAGGGTGCCGCTTTCACCTCGCAATGACTCCTTTGAGGCCACCGGCGATGAGCGCCGCGATATCGGTCAGCACGAAGATGGGAGCGAGTCCGCCCGGTGCAACGAGATAGCGCGCCTGCCATTGCGGGTTGAACTTCTCCTTGAAAGCGCGCAGCCCCTGGAAATTGTAGAAGTGCTCACCATGGGCGAACAGCAGGTGGCCCATGCGATGCCAGCGTGGCGCAAGCGGATGCCCGGCCATGCCGGACAGAGGTGCCATGCCGAGGCTGAAACGCTGGCAGCCGAGCTCCTGGTAGCGCAGCAGAAGCTTCACGAACAGGAAGTCCATCGTGCCGCCCGGTGCATCGGGCAGATGTCGCATCAGGTCGACCGAGGCTTCGACGTTGCACCCGGTCTCCAGCAACGTGGCGAATGCGACGATGCGCGAGTCCTCGCGCACGATGGCCACCGGCTGGCTCTGCACGTAGGCGTCATCGAAGGAACCGAGCGAGAACGACTTCTCGGCCGCATTGTGCTCGGCGAGCCATGCATCCGAGATGCGCCTGAGCTCCGGCAGCATCGGGTGTACGGCCTCCGCCGGAACGACTTCCAGGTGAAGCCCGGCTCGCGCACCCCGATTGACGGCCTGACGCAGCCCCGCGCGGCTCTTTCCCTTCAGGGAGAACTCCGCGAGCGGCACGTGCGCGTACTCGCCGAGCTTGAGCGCCCTCAGGCCGGCATCCAGATACACCGGCAAAGTGTCCGGCCGCACCTGGTAGAAGGATGCGCGGCCCCCGTGCGCGCGGCTCATTTCGATGAAGCGCCACACGAGCTCCGTCCATTCGGACTGCGGGCCCACGGGGTCGAACAGCCCCACCCAGGAGCGGCCGCGGCGGCCGAACATCACGAAGGCGTCGCCGGACTCCGAGAACAGGAAATGTTTGTCACCCGTGAGCGCGATCCCGGCGTCGGCGCGCTCCTGGTTGCGAAGCACGGCGGCCGCGCGCTTCAGCTCGTCCGCGTCGGGCTTCGGCAATGACGCGTACGCCGGCCGGAACAGCTGCCGCAAGGCGAGCACGAGCGCGACGAGCGTCACGGCAACCAGCGCGCGCAGCGAGCGAGGCGCGTGTCCATCGAGCTCGAACCGCCACCAGAGCTCGTCGGTGTACGCCACATCGCGATATGCGAAGAACAGCAACCCTGTCAGGGCAAGCAGGATGCCGGCGACGCTGAGGAGCCAGCCCCCCGTGAACGGCTGCGCGAACAGTGACGCGCGGCGCGTGAACTGCCCGCGCGAGACCGCGAGCGCCACCACGAGGCAGCCGATCAGGATTGCCTCGAAGATGGCGAATCCCTTCAGGAACGCCATCAACAGGCTCGCGATACTGATGAGCAACCCCGCCCACCACGCCGCATCGAGCCGCAGGAGCATGCCGCGCGCGACGAAGAGCAATGCAAGGCCCGCGATGCTTCCGAGGAAGTGCGACGCCTCGACCAGCGGCAGCGGAACGTGCAGGGCGAGAAGCTTCGTGGCTTCTTCCGTGGTGGGTGTGACACCGCTGATCAGCAGTATCACGCCGACGACGAGCGTATACGCAGCGAGCAGCAACGGCGCGACGCTTGCCGCTGCTCGCGTCGCCGCGCTTCCCGCCCCTCCGCGCAGCTCATGCAGCACCAGGAGCCCGAGAGCCAGCAGCAGGGGCAGCACGTAATAGATGAGGCGATACATCACCAGGGCGGCGGCCAGTGCATCGGCCGGCACCTTGCCCTGCAATGCCAGGAGCATGATCGCCTCGAACACGCCCAGACCTCCGGGCACGTGGCTCAACACGCCGAGCGTCGTCGCGATCGCGAAGAACCCCACGAAGGGCGCGAAGCCGATGCTCCCTGGCGGCAGCAGGAACCACAGCACGGCGGTGGCCGCGATGATGTCGACCGCGGAGAAGAACAGCTGCCGCAGGGCGAGCGACAAAGAAGGCAAACGTACCCGGATGCGACCGAACAGCGTGCGTTCGCGCCCCAGGCACAGGGCGATCAGCACCGCCGCAGCAATCAGCACGGCAAGCGCTATCGCCCGGACCAGCCACGATGGCGCGCCGAGGGCAGACGCAACAGTCTCGGCACCCCACACCGATGCCGCGGCGCCTACTACGGAGACACCGATGCCGAACGCCGCTGCGTTGAAAGCGATCGCACGCGCGATTGCGCCCGCCTCCACACCAGCGGCCCCGTACAAGCGCATGCGCACCGCGCCACCCGTGAGAACACCCAGCCCCACGGTGTTGGACAGCGCGAAAGCAATGAACGCCGTCTGAGCGGTCGTCGAGTAAGGGACCGACGCGCCCACGTAACGTAGTGAGGAAAAGTCGTAACCCGTGAGCGCTACGTAACTGACGAACGTGGCCGCGAGCGCGAGCGCAACGGCCCGCGGCGCGATCTCATTGATGGAGTTGACGACCTGCTGATAACTGAACTCCGCGAGCAGTCCGCGCAGAGTGTGCGTGAGCAGGATTGCGACGAGCAGCGCGGCCGCAGCGATCAGCCACGGTTTCCAGCGCTGGATGATGCGTACCGCCTTGAGCTCGCCGGGCGGCGACTCGATCGGCGTGAGAGCCTGTTGCATGCTTCGCGGCTCGCAGTGGGCCGACACACGAGACTGGCACAGCGATGGCGTTGCAGATCGGTCCGATGTGCCAATAGCGCGGCCGGATCATCTTGTGTATAGGCGATGTGAACCATCGCCGCGCGCCGTGCAGAACGCGATGCAACGGGCGGAATCACCCCGGGCTGCGGAAGTGCCGACGCGCGGCAGGCGGATCGCTCCCGCATGCGCGCATGCGGAACCCGCCAGGACGACGCTCGCCAACCAACGACTCGCAGCAACGCCCGGAGCACTCACTGACCGTCGGTGTTCCGGTGGGAGGGCGAACATGTCTTCGCTACGAGAGAAGTTCCGACTCGGCTTGTGGCTCTCCAGCTGCGTGCTTGCGGCCGCCTGGCTCGCGGCATGCGGCGGTGATGATGATGGCCCCTCCTTCGGTGCAGCGGGCTCCCCATCTGCGCCGCCCACGTCCTCCGCGTATGCGATGCGCCCGCTGGTTTCGGACGGCTCGGTGCCCGCTACGACGTTCGACCCCGATTTCATCAATCCCTGGGGCATCGTCTTTGCGCCCAACGCGCCCGTCTGGGTGGTCAACAACGCCACCTCTACAGTCCGGCGCTACAACGGCGCCGGCGTGGAGCAGCCGCAACGCGTTTCACTTCCCGGCGGCATCAACGGCGCCGCCGCGCCAACCGGCGCGGTCTTCAATGCCACGGGGGACTTCGTCGTCAGCAACGGTATGTCTTCTGCCGCCGCGAGTTTCATCATCGACGGAGAAGGCGGAACCCTCATTGGCTGGGCCGCCGCCATCAGCCAGAACACCGGCCTCATCGCGTACGACGACGGAAGCGGCGGAGCCGTGTACAAGGGCCTCGCGTTCGCGATGAGCCAGGGAGCGAACCTTCTCTACGCGACCGACTTCCGCAACAACAAGATCGACGTCTTCGACGGAAACTTTCAGAAGATCGCGGCGCCCGGCGGATTCGCGGACCCTTCGTTGCCGGCCGGGTACGCACCGTTCGGCATACGGGCCATCACGCTCGGCGGCGAGACGGTGCTCTTCGTGACCTATGCGCAACGTGCCGGCGTGTCGAACGACAATGTGAACGGCGCAGGGCTCGGGCTCGTGAACCTCTTCGACACCAGCGGCACGCTGCGCAGCCGCTTCGTCGACACGGGCGGCCGCCTGAACGCGCCGTGGGGCATTGCGCTCGCCCCTGCGGGCTTCGGCCCGCTGGGCGACCGCGTGCTGATCGGCAACTTCGGCGATGGCGTCATCAATGCCTACGATGCGCAGACGGGCGCCTTCGTGGACAGCGTGAAGGATGCTTCCGGGCAGCCCATCGCGACGCCGGGATTGTGGGGCCTCGCGTTCGGCAACGGCGCACAGGATCAGCCGCTCGACACGCTGTTCTTCACGGCCGGACTCGGCAGTGGAGCCGGTGGCCTCTATGGACGCATCGACCCTGTTGCAGGCACGGGCGACGGCGCCGTGCCGCCACCGCCTCCGGGCGACGGTTCGCGCGACCCGCCGGGTTTCGGCTCTTCGCCTGGCGACCCTCGCGCAGACAGCATCCCGCCCACCGTGCAGGTGGAGGTGCCCGGACCGGACTCGATCGTCACCGACATCATCACCATTCTCGCCAACGCGACGGACAATGTTGGCGTCACCAGCGTGGAATTCTTCGTGGGGCCTTTCCTCATCGGAGTCGCAACACAGCCGCCGTTCTTCGTCGACTGGGATTCGACCACAGTGGGGAACGGAGATCTGCAGATCGTCGCGCGGGCACGGGACGCCGCGGGAAACATCGGAGGCTCGGTGCCGGTGAACATCGTCGTCTCGAACGTGCCGCGGCCGCGTTGACCGCTCCCGAAAGGAAGCCGGCGTCCGTCGGGCCCGCCGGCTTTCTTTCCGCTCGAGGACTTTCCGGGGTCGACGCCGCCGTCAGGCCCAGTCGTCGCTGCCGAGCCCGTCACCGTCATCCCAGGAGTTGGCGCCGGACACACCGAAGTCATCGCCACCCATGTCCTGATTCCCGTCGGGAGGCGGCGGCGCCGCGTAGTCGGGTGGTGGCGGGACGTGGTTTCCATTTCGATCCATGACGTGGTGCGCGAGCTCCTCGCCGGCCACCACTCCCGCACCAACCGCAAGCCCGCTCGCGAGACTTCCTGCGATCCCCGAGCCGAATCCGCTGCCCGTGCTCATGTTCCCCGCGCCTGCGGGCATTCCGCCGCCTGCTGATGTTGCGGCCGTGTACGGCGTGCTCCAGTACTGGCTCGGATACTGAGGGTAGACGTTGCTCGGTGGATACACGTTGGCTGGATGCACGTCGGCGGGCTGCGCGCGACGGCGCACGAACAGCCAGAACACGACGCCGAGCCCGCCAATCAACAATGCCAGCGCGCCCCAGGAGCTCGCGCTCGGCGCGTGGGAGTAGGACACGAGCCGTGGCGCCGGCCTGCCCTGCGTGAGCTCCGTCTTCAGCGCGGCGACGGCGGCGGGCTGCGCGAACGGCAAGCCGGGCTCGAGTGTCTGCGCGGTACTGAGCTCATGCCGCGCGATGGAAATGCGGCCTTGACGAGCGTAGACCTCGGCGGCGACGTAGTGCGCCCTGGCGCTCTGCGGGTGATCGCGAAGCACCTGGTCCATCATCTGCTGCGCCTGGGTCAAATGACCCGATTCCGCAGCCTCGTACACCTGATGCACCGTGGGATCGGTCGCTGCGAACGCAGGCGTTCCGAAAGCGACCGCGAGGAGAAGGATCGAACGAAGGCGAGTTGATGTGCGCATGAGACTTTCTGGATAGTTGCCGTGACCTGTGATGGCAGGGCCTCGCGGCGGCACCCGGCCAGCCGTCACAAACCCTTCCACTTGCAGGAGACGCTAGGGTCCGAACCTTACGCCGGACTGACCGAGCGGCACCGTCACCGGGTCTGCTGCCCCTGCGCGCGCTTCGGCCACATGCGGTCGAAGATCTGATCCCGCCGCACCAGGTGCCGCACGGCCGCGAGCACATGCAGGGCAATCAACGTGACGAACAGGTAGGACGTGAGGACGTGCGTGGTGTTGAAGACGTTGTAGATCTGCTGATCGTCGACGCCCCACGGTGGCAGCTTCAACTGGTTGAAGAAATTCACGCCGTACTGGCTGAAATTCGACGCGGTGTAGCCGGAAAGCGGCATCACCACCATGCAGGTATACAGCAGGATGTGGCTCCACTTCGCGGCAGCGCGCTCCCAGGGCGGCATCGAGGATGGCAGCGGTGGCGGGCGATGGGTCAGCCGCCAGTAGAGCCGGAGCACGATGAGCGTTCCGATGATCATTCCCGTCGACTTGTGGAAGTTGACGTAGATCGTCCGCTCCGGCGTGCCGCGCGGCACCTCCTGCAGAAACCAGCCGAACGCGATCTGCGCGAAAAGTGCGGCGACGAGCAGCCAGTGCAGGACGATGGCGGTGGTCGTATAACGAGGTTGCGTGGCCACACCGTGAGCTTATACGGAATTGCCTCCAGGGCGAGTCCACGTGGCGCCCTCGCACGGCCCGCACCACCAGGCAGGCTTCAACGAGCGTCCTCGTGAAACGAAGCGTCAGCCGTCGGCGCCCGGCCGACCGATGTCGGTCGCCTCCGGCACTTCCACGAGCCGGCCGGTCCTGACGTCGTAGAAGAACCCGTAGACCGGGATCTCTGACGGGACCAGCGGATGCTTCCGGATGCGCCGCACATCGTCGACGACGCTCTGCTCCAGGTTCGTGAACGTGAGCCAGCGCACGTAGCCGCCCTCCGACGAACCCCCGCCACCGCCCGGATCTCGCCAACCGTTCGCGGTGAGCTCCGCCGTGCGCAGACTGGAGGCAAGCAGCCCGTCCAGCGTGCTGTCGTCGAAGAGCTGCATGCCGCAGTTCGTGTGGTGCACCACGAACCATTCTCGCGTTCCGAGCAACTTGTAGGAGATCACGAGCGAACGAATGGCATCGTCACTCGCGCGACCGCCCGCGTTGCGAATGACGTGCGCATCCCCTTCCGCAAGGCCCGCGTACTTTGCGGGGTCGAGACGCGCATCCATGCAGGTGAGAATTGCGAACCGCCGTGCGGGAGGCAGCGCGAGCGAAGCCTTGTCACCGAACGTACTGGCGTAGCGCGCGTTGGCCGCAACGACGTCCTGCTTGATCTGACTCATGGAATTCCCCTTCTTCGGAGGTCTGGAAGTTGTGGGAACCGGGGCCGGGGAAACTCAGGAAATCCGGCAGAGGCTGTGAAATGCCGCGCGGTTATCTGTTGATGGTCGATCTGCGCTGCCGGTGGCATCGCGCTGCGCTGGCGCTCGACGGATCACGAGCTGATTCATCTTCCCGACGCCATGGCGCGGGCTGATGCTCGTCGCGAGAACGACGCCGCCCTCCGGCTGTGCTTCGATCATCGGCCGAGATCAACCGGGTCGTGGCATTCCGACATCCGGCGTGAGGTGTCGGCGGCGGACGCATACGATCGTCTTCATGATCACGACGGGCAGGCCATCACACGCTGGAGCGATTCGATGTGCAGGAATATCAAGACGCTGTTCAACTTCGAGCCCCCGGCCACGGATGAGGAGATCCGTGCCGCCTCGCTGCAGTTCGTGCGGAAGCTGAGCGGCTTCAACACGCCCTCCCGGGCCAATCAGGCCGCGTTCGACCGCGCCGTCGAGGAAGTGGCCGCGGCGGCGAGTGTCCTGCTGGGCTCACTCATCACGCTGGCGGATCCTCGCGACCGGGAGGTCGAAGCGGCACGCGTCCGGGCGCGCTCCGCGGAGCGATTCGGCAAGTCCCCGCGCTGATCCTCGACCCGTCAGTTGTAGTACGGGTCGAACTGGTAGCCGCCGCGCGACAGGAGTGAGGGGTCTGCGTAGGCCTGCATGCCGTTCTGGACGGCACCGAAGGCCTGGCTGACCGGCTTGAAATCGACCTTGGCCTGGCGATTCTCGGACCTTTCGACCTGATCGCTGAGCGTGTGATAGCCACGCCAGAGCCGCTCATACGCGAGCATGATTTTCCTGTCGCCTGCCCGATCCTGCACGGTCTTTCGAAACTCTTCCGCCTGGTATGCGAAATCCTGTGCGCCGGGGAACCCCCGCTCCACGGACTCCGGGCCCGTGGTGAGGTCCGAGGCGGCCGGCTCATAGTGCGTGTCGCTCGCGAACGCGACGGCGTTCCGCTCGAGCGTTTCCGCCAAAGACATCATGCGGCTGTGTGTGGAGGTGGTGCAGGCCGCGAGCGCCGCGAACAGCAGCGCCGGGCTTCCGATCAGCATCCATCTGACGACGTTCATACTGCAGGCTCGCGTCACATCCGCCCGCACCGCAGGCTGCGCGGCTGCAACCGGATTGCCTATCACATGTTTCCAGTAGACATCACGATGGTGGCGTGAATCCAGTGCGTTCGGCGAGAACACGCGAGGGATTGAACGTTGCCATGGGCAAGCTGGCGATCCGCGCGTATGTACCGGGCGACCGCGAGGCCGTTCACCGCATCGCCGCCGACACCGCGTTCTTCGGCGAGGCCGTGGAGCGGTACCTGGACGATCGACGGCTATTTTGCGACGCGCTCTACCGCTATTACACGGACCTGGAGCCCCAGCATGGCTGGGTCGCCTGCGCGGATGACGTCGTAGTGGGCTTCCTCATGGGCTGCGTCGACACGTCGGAGCAACGCCGCTCGTGGGCGCGAAAAATCCTGCCTCATGTCGCGAGCCGACTGCTCACGGGCCGCTACGAGGTCGGCACGCGAACGCTCCGGCACGCCGCCCGGATCGCGCGTGCGGGGCTGTACACCGGGCCGACAGTGGATCTCGCGAAGTACCCCGCGCACCTGCACTTGAACATCCAGGAGCGCTGGCGCGGCCTGGGACTCGGACGACGCCTGCTGGAAGCATTTCTCGGCCAGCTCCGCACGCACGGAATCCCGGGCGTGCACCTGAACACGACGAGCCTCAATAGCGCCGCCGGCGCACTCTACGAAAGCATGGGCTTTCGCGCAGCGAACACGCATCCGGCGCCGCAGTGGACGGGCCTCGTACCTGCGCCCGTCTTCAAGGTCTGTTATGTGCTGCAGCTATCGCCGAACCCAACCACACGCCACGCGGCACGGCGGTAGCGGCTGCGCGCTGAGGCATCCAACGCCAACGCTGAGGCTGAAGACTGCGATGCCGCCAGCGAACTGTCGCGAAGAATCGAAAGGCGTATGGTGCGGATCTGCCCACGCCCGGTCGTACCGACCACATCGTTCGATTCATTGGAGGGGACAATGAACGCACAAGTCCAATTCACACCACTGAACACCGGTGTGCAGTCTTTCATCGGCACGCCTCGCCAGGTGCTGATCGATGGTCGATGGGTGCCGGCGAAAAGCGGGCGCAGCTTCGAGGTCTTCGATCCCAGCTCCGGCGAGGTCATCGCGCACGTGCCGGCCTGTGAGAAACCGGACGTCGATGCTGCGGTCGCCGCCGCACGCAAGGCATTCGATGAAGGTCCGTGGCCGCGCATGTCACCTTCGCAACGGGGTCGCATCCTGTGGAGGATCGGCGATCTCATCCTGGAGAATCTCGAGGAGCTCGCGCAGCTCGAGTCACTCGACAATGGCAAGCCCATCGCGGTTGCCCGTGCCGGCGACGTGCCGCTCGCCGCGGACCTGTTTCACTACATGGCGGGTTGGGCCACGAAGCTGGAAGGCAACACGATCAGCCTTTCCGTGCCGTACACACCGGGCGCCCAGTACCACGCATTCACGCGTCGCGAGCCCATCGGCGTGGTGGCGCAGATCATCCCGTGGAATTTCCCGCTTCTGATGGCCGCGTGGAAGCTCGGGCCCGCGCTGACGACGGGCTGCACGGTCATTCTCAAGGTGGCGGAAGAGACGCCGCTCTCCGGGCTGCGCCTCGCCGAGTTGTGTCAGGAAGCGGGCTTGCCGGATGGGGTGCTGAATGTCCTGACCGGGCTCGGCGAGACCTGCGGGGCACCGCTTGCGGCGCATCCTCTCGTCGACAAGGTGGCGTTCACCGGGTCGACCGAAGTCGGCAAGCTCATCGTCAAGGCCGCGGCGAACGATCTGAAGAAAGTGACGCTGGAGCTCGGCGGCAAGTCGCCGAACATCATCCTGGACGATGCGGACCTCGAGCTCGCGATCCCCGGGGCCGCGAACGCCATCTTCTTCAATCACGGGCAATGCTGCTGCGCCGGGTCGCGTCTGTTCGTCCAGGAGAAGAAATACGACCAGGTGGTCGAGGGCGTCACGCAGCTCGCGAAGAACATCCGCCTCGGGCCGGGCCTCGACACGCGCACCCAGATGGGGCCGCTCGTCTCGCAGACACAGCTCGACCGCGTGTCCGGCTATCTTCGTTCGGGTGAGGAGGAAGGGGCCACAGCGCTGTGCGGAGGCAAGCGGCATGGTGAGACGGGCTACTTCGTCGAGCCCACGGTGCTCGTGGACACGTCGCCCGGGATGAAAGTGTACCGGGAGGAGATCTTCGGACCGGTGGTCACCGCAATCCCGTTCAAGAGCATCGACGACGATCTGGTGACCCGGGCGAACGACACGATCTATGGGCTCGCGGCCGGCGTCTTCACGCGGGACATGGGCAGGGCACACCGTCTCGCCAATCGCCTGCGTGCCGGCACGGTATGGATCAACTGCTACAACATCTTCGATGCCGCCCTGCCCTTCGGCGGCTACAAGCAGTCGGGATGGGGCCGCGAGATGGGGCACGACGCCCTCAACAACTATCTCGAGACCAAGGCGGTGTGCGCCAGCATCTGAGCAGCGGAGCCGAGGGCGGCAGGATGCGCGCCCCTTCGCGGGCAGTTCACTGCGGGTTGCGGGCGCGTTCAGCGCGCTCGCAACCCGGCCACCGATTCGCTCGCTCCTTATTTCTTACTGCCGCCGGGGCGCCGCGAAGCGTGCGGTTGCTCGGCTGCGTTCGCTGGACTGCCTTTGCGCTGAGGTAGCGGTTCGAAGGCTTCGCTCGAAAATGAGCATCGCGTCACGGATGCCGGGGCGCGCTTCGAACGAAGGTGGCGGCCCCGCGCGAACAGGCCACCGATGCAAGCAGATCCCCGCTCGATCGACCCCAGGGACGGGCAGGAGCCCGCCCGGGCACACTGGACCGCCTCCGAGCGTGAGAGCTTCTTCGACGCGATCGCCCGCCACCGCCGGGCCGCGTGGCGGGTCACTCTCGCCAGCAGCCTCGCCAACGTGCTGGTGGCGCTCATCGTCGCCATCCTCATGAGCCCGATCTTCTACAGCGTCCTCGGCCTGCTGCTGGATGTGATCAACATCATCGTCCCCATGCCGAACCTGCTCGGGACGATCATGGACGCGCTCGGCGCCTGGAGTGACGCGCCCGACAGCGTTACGACCGCCGGCTGGATCCGGTTCCTTACGCTCGCAGCGGTGCCGGGCATCGTATGGATGGTGGTTGTATTGTTCGCCTTGCGGCGCGCGTTACGTCTTTCCGCCACGTTCGACGCCGGTGATCTCGAGGCCCGTCCACCGGACCCGGCGACGCTGGCCGAGCAGCAGCTCGCGAACGTGATCGAGGAGATGTCCATTGCCGCAGGCGTTCCGCCGCCGCGGGTCCGGGTCGTGGAACGCTCGCTGCTCAACGCCGCCGTGTTCGGGCGCGACGATGAGCACGTTACCGTCGTCGTCTCGAAGGGACTGCTGCAACGGATGGACCGGGCGGAGATGCAGGGCGTCGCCGCGCATCTCGTCGGCTCCATCGCCAACGGCGACATGGCCATCGGCCTGCGCGCGGCGGTAACACTCAGTCTGTTCGGTTTCATCACGTATCTGGGCACGGTGCTCGTCAACAGCGAGCGGGCGGCAGCGAGACTGCTTGGCCTGCTGCGCACCACGCTGCTGCCCACCGCGGCCGGCGCGCGCGACCTCGCTGCCAGCCTCGCAGACCCGTTCGTCCACACGGATTCGCCAACCCGGGAAACCACCGCAACACCCGCCGCCAGGAAGGCTGGGCCGCAAAGCCGCTGGGAGAAAGCCCGGCCCTATCTGTGGCTGCCGCTCGCCGGCCCGCTCGTGATCAGCGGCTTCTTTGGCGGAATCGTGAGCGCGTACGTGCTCGGCCCGCTGCTGGCACTGACCTGGCGGCGCCGCAAGTACATGGCGGACGCCACCGCCGTCCGCCTGACGCGTGACCCGAACACGCTCGGCGAGGCACTGGAGAAGATGTCTGCAGCGGGTGAAGGTGCCGCCTTCGCGCCCTGGACGGCGCACCTTTCGGTGGTACCGCTGGGCCGCGGTCAGGCCAATCTGCTCGGCGGCGCCACCGTGCCGATGTTTCCTTCCCTCGACCGCCGGCTGCGGGCGCTCGGGAAGCTCGGCGCCCGCCTTCAACGAGCGCCCGAGCGGATGCCGAGGCGAATGGTGCTCATCCTGACGCCGCTCTCCGTGATCGTTGGCATTCTGGTGGCCGCGCTCCTGCCGCTGCTCATCTGGCTGTCGCTGGCCCTCACGATGCTCTTTACCGCAATCCCTGTCGGGATCGTGCACGTGCTGCTGCGTGCACTGGGGCATTGAAATCAGCTCGGCAGCGGCGGCGTATCGCTCAATCTTCCGCAGCAGCGTCCGAGCTGCCGCGCGGCTCACGCTCACGTAGCGCTGCCCATTTGAGCAGGGAGTCGAGCGTGGGGCACAGAGACTGGCCCCAGTCGGTGAGCCGGTACTCGACGCGAGGAGGAACCTCCGGGTGCACGGTCCGGTGCACCAGCCCATCCGTTTCCATGCGCCGCAGCTGCTGAATGAGCATCTTCTGCGACACGCCGGGAATCGCGCGCTCGAGATCCGAGAAGCGCAGCACCTTGCCGCCGAACAGGTTGAACAGGATCAGGAGCTTCCACCGCCCTTCGAGCAGGTGGAGCGTGCGCTCCACTGCGGCCGCGGCGGTCGTGGGCGTCAGGGCGCCGTTCGCACCATCCGCGGTGCGCCGGACCTGTTCTTCATGCGAGTGCTGGAGTGAATCTGTCACGCTGGGGCTGAAGTGCGGCAGCCGGTAGTTGGCGGTGAGCGTAGCGCAAAAGACCGCGTGATACTTACGTTGAAGTGGGTACCTTACTTTCTCGTACGTTCTTGTCCTCCCTCGGGGTGCCCCTCATCATTTTTCGGCGACGGCGCCCGCGTGAGCGCCCTGCTGACGGAGAATGAAATGTCAGGGCCGATCGACCTCTACTTCGCCTCCGAGGGCTCGCAGGATGCGCGCGCGCTCGTGGAGTGTTTCGCCCCGAACGCCACCGTCCATGACGAAGGGCGCACCTTCGAAGGTCTCGACGCGATCCGCGCCTGGCGCGCGCAGTCACACGCCAGATATCACCACACGGTGGAGCCCCTGAGCTCGATCCGGAAAGGCGACAAGACCGTCGTGACGGCGAAGGTCAGCGGAAACTTCCCGGGCAGCCCGGCGAACCTCGAGTTCGCCTTCACGCTCCAGGACAACCTGATCTCCTCCCTCGAGATCGGCTGATCCGCATCGCAAGTCCGGCTTGCTTGCGCAGGATGGAGCGATCGCGCGTCACATGGGCGCGATCATGCAGTCGCCATTCGCGGACTGTCGCAACGGATGGGAACCACGTTTGCTGCATGAGGCTCCCCTCATGTGGAGAACGGCATGGCTACGATGAAGGCAGTGTGCATCGATGCGTTCGGCGGTCCGGAGACGCTGAAGGTCCAGGACATTCAACGACCGGAGCCGGCCGCGGACGAAGTGCTCATCCAGGTGCGCGCCGCCAGCGTCAACCCGGTCGACTGCAAGATCCGCTCCGGCCAGTACTCCCGCGTCACGAAGGAGCAGCTTCCGAAGGTGCTCGGTCGAGATGTTGCCGGTGTCGTCGTTGCCCGCGGCACGGCCGTCTCCGGCCTCGAGGAAGGCACGGAGGTCTATGCCCTGCTGAACGGCGGCCCCGGCGGCTATGCCGAGTACGTGACCGTGCCGGCGCAGCTGTGCGTGCGCAAGCCGGCGAAGCTCAACCATGCCGAGGCTGCGGCCGTGCCGCTTGCCGCCCTCACGGCCTGGCAGGGGCTGTTCGATCACGGGCGGCTCATGTCGGGCCAGCGTGTGCTCATCCATGGGGGAGCCGGCGGCGTCGGACACTTCGCCATCCAGTTCGCGAAGGCATCTGGTGCCATCGTCTCCACGACCGTTGCGGCGGAGGACAAGCCGTTCGTCCTCTCGCTCGGCGCCGACCAGGCCATCGACTACAAGACGGAGCGCTTCGAGGACGTGGTGCAGGAGGCGGACCTCGTGTTCGACCTCGTCGCGGGCGACACGCAGGAGCGCTCCTGGTCCGTGATGAAGGACGGTGGCGCAATGGTGTCGACGCTCGCGAAACCTTCCGAACGCCAGGCACGGCTGCATCACGCGCATGCCACGAGCTACCTGGTTCACCCGGACGCGAACGAGCTCCGGGCGATCGGAGCGTTGATCGACGAGGGCAAGGTGCGCCCCCATCTGCAGGCCACCTACCCGCTGCAGCGCGCGGCCGAAGCCCAGGAGCAGCTGGAACACGAGCACACGCAGGGCAAGATCGTGCTGGAGGTCGACGAATAGCGGCGCGAGCGCGTCGGGACGCGCCGCTCATGCTTCAGGCCACCGGGCTCAGCCCGATATGGGCCCCTCGCTGACACGCACCAGGTCCTGTGGGCGCATCCATTTGCGGAACGCTGCCTGCACATCTTCCGCACCAAGCGCGATGTAGCGCCGGGCCGCGCTGATGGGCTCGTCCAGCGGGAGGCCCAGATCGCTGCGCTCGAGGAAGCCTTGCGCAATCTCCTCCACACCCGATTCGCCGAGCGGAATCTGCCGGACCAGAAGCGCCTTCGCGCGCGACAGCTCGTCCGGCCCTGCCGGCGCGGCCTGCATCGCCCGGATCTCCTGGATGGCGATGCTGGCTGCCTTGCCGGCATTACCCGGGTCGCTCGCAAACTGGATGAAGTAGACGCTGCGGGTCCTGCCCGCCTGCAGCGCAGAGCCGACGGAGTACACGAGGCCCGCGTTCTTTCGCAGGTCGATGCTGAGCCGCGTCGAATAGAACCCGCCACCGAGCACCGCGTTTCCGAGCTCGAGCGCGTAGTAGTCCGGGCTCGTTCGCGTGATGCCCAGATCCTCGCCGAGGATCACGCTCGTCTGCGCGCGGCCGGCATCGGGAATGACGATCGTGTCGGGCCTGTTCAACGGCGTGGGCGGCAGATCGACGTCGGGCGTCGGCCCGCTGGCGCTCCAGTCGCCGAAGTGCTTCTCGATGACAGCGCGCGCCTGCTCCGGGGACACCTTCCCGATCACCACGATGGTGGTGAGATCCGGGCGATAAACGCGCTGATGGTACGAACGCACTTCATCCAGCGTCAGCGCGTTGACGGTGTCGGAGGTCGCTACGCGCAACATCGGGTCACCCGCCGGGAAGAGCGCCTGGCGCAGCGAGCGTTGCGTCTGGAAGCCCGGGCTGGTGTCGAGCGCGGCCACTTCCTGCGCAAGCTGCTGCTTGACGATGGACAGCGCATCTCCCGGCAACGCCGGATGCAGCTCATTCGCCGCCAGCAATGCCACGGCCTCGTCGAAATGCTCAGCGAGCGATTGAACCGAGAACTCGGTGCCGGCCTTCTCGTTCGCACCGATCGCATCGAGCGCCTGCTGGAACGCGAGACGATCGAGCCGTTCGCTGCCGTACGAAAGAAGCTGCTCCACCACCTGGTCGATGCCCTCTTGCCCGGCGGGCTCCTGCGTTTCCGGCCGATTGCGGACGTGACCGAAGACGCTGACCGTGTCACTCACTGCCTCAGGCTGCACGATCAGCGTGATTCCGTTCGGCAGCCGGCTCACGACCGGATGCAGCGTCGAGCGCGGCACAACCAGCTCGTGCAACGCCGCCTGCGCCCAGTCAGGCAACGGTGTCGGTTTTGCCTCGCCGAGGGAGATGGACTCCTGCCCGCCGAACCTGCCCGTGCTGACGGGCACCGGCTTGCCGGAACCGCTCGGCCGCATGACTCCGCAGACCGTGTGCGACAGGTCGAGATACTTGCGCGCGACGCGGTTGACGTCCTCGACCGTGACGCGCTCGATGCGATCGAGATCCTCATCCGGTGAGCGCAAGCCATACAACGCGACAGCGTCGGACCACACGGAAGCCAGATCCGCAATCGAGTTCCTCTGGAACTGAGCCTGCGTGCGTTCCTGAATCTTCGCCGCTTCGACCAGCTCCGGCGTGACGCCGCGGCGAACGACGTCCGCGAGAAGCCCCCTCACGTCGCCTTCGAGCGCCTTCGGATCCTGCGCGGCCGTGAAGGAGACGGCTGCGAGGGCGAGGCCTGCCTGGGGCAGCGGATCGAGCCCGAATGCCGCGCCGACGGCTTTCCCTTTCGGCACCAGCTCGTAGAGCCCGGAACGGTGGCTGCTCAACACGTCCGCGAGCACCTCGAGAGCCGGGAAATCCGCGCTCCGCGGGCCCGGGGTGCGCCAGGCGAGCATGAGCGTTCCGGTCGGCTGACGGGTGGCCAGGCTGAGCTCCACGGGCTCGACGGGTCGCAGGTTCACCGCGGGACGCGCCGGCAGGTGTTTCGGCGCGATGTCCCCGAACAAGTGCTTCACTTCGCGCAGCGTCGCTGCCGGGCTCACGTCACCTGCGATGACGAGAATGGCATTGTTCGGCGCGTACCAGGCATCGTGAAAGCGCTTGAGCATGTCCGCCGTCGTTCTGTCGAACGACTGACGCGTGCCGAGCGCGTCATGCGCATAGGGCGTGCCGGCGAACATCGCTTCCCGGATCTTCGAGTACAGCACGTAGCCTGGCTGGGAGACATCCTGCGCGACCTCCTGTTCGATGGCGCCGCGCTCCTGGTCCCAGTCCTTGCGGGTATCCAGCACCGCTCGCATGCGAGTCGCCTCGATGTGCAATGCCACCTCGAGATCCTCGGCCGGGACGGTGAACTCGTACTGCGTCATGCCCTCACGCGTGTTCGCGTTGAAGTTGCCGCCCATCACGCTTCCGATGTCGGCAAGCTGGTCCGCGTCCAGGCCCGGGCTGCCGCGGAACATCATGTGTTCCTGCGCGTGCGCCATCCCCGGAAAGCCCGCCGGCGCTTCGTCCGAGCCCACGAGATAGCTCACGGATACGGAGACGACCGGCGCCAGTGAGTTGCGCACGACCACCACCTGCAGGCCATTGGAGAGTGTCACCCGCAACACGTCGCTTTCAGGTCGGGCGTCCGCGGTGGCCGCGAACCCAACGGAACAGGCCACCAGCGCAGCGGATGCGAGACCCGCGAACACACGACGCAGGGATTCCGGAATGCGTTTCATGGGCGGATCGTCACGGGCAGGCATTGCTCTTCTGTTGCGCTCCAGGCTGCGAAGGTTTCCGCTGAAACCTCGTGGCTCGCCCCGACCCGAACCCCGCCCGCACATCGACGCCTGCAGCTCGAGGTGGCACGCTTGATGCTGCCCGTGCCCCAGGAACGCACCTTACGCCAGGAGCCAAGCATGATCGCGCACACCACTCTTCCCGTCAGCGACTACCGCGTATCGAAGGCGTTCTACATCAAGGCGCTCGAGCCGCTCGGTTATGAGAACAACATGGAGTACGGCGACTCTGCCGGGTTCAACGACGGCAAGAACACGGACTTCTGGATCAGCCGGGAAGACACCGTCGTCCCGCTGCACCTGGCCTTCGAAGCGAAAAACAAGAAGCAGGTAGAGGCCTTTCACCACGCGGCGATCGCCGCAGGCGGCAAGGACAATGGCAAGCCCGGTTATCGGGACTACTGGCCGGGCTACTACGCCGCATTCGTGCTCGACCCGGACGGCAACAACATCGAAGCGGTCTGGTACGACCACAGCAAGGTGAAATGAGCCTGCAAGCGGCGCCGCATGCGCTGATCCGGGTAGGATGACCCGCTCCTCTCCACCAAAGCTGAGCGAGCATCGTCATGCGTTATCGGATCTTCGGCAACACGGGTCTGCGCGTCTCCTCTCTCGCGCTCGGCACGGGCATCTTCGGTACGGGCTGGGGCTATGGCTCCGATCGTGAAGAGGCCCGCAAGGTGTACACGGACTACCGGGAGGCGGGAGGCAACTTCATCGACACGGCCGACCAGTACCAGTTCGGCCAGTCCGAAGACATGATCGGCGAGTTCATGGCCGACGAACGCGACGATGTCGTGCTCGCCACGAAGTTCGCGCTCGGCGACAGTGCGAACAGCGGCTTGCAGCGAACGGGAAACAGTCGCAAGGCGATGGTGCAGTCCGTCGAAGCGAGCCTGCGGCGCCTGAAGACCGACCGGATCGATCTGCTCTGGGTCCACATGCCCGACGGCGTCACGCCCATCGACGAGATCGCGCGCGGCCTCGATGACCTCGTGCGAACCGGCAAGATCCTCTACTCGGGCCTGTCCGATTTTCCCGCCTGGCGCATCGCCACCGCCGCCACGCTGGCGGAGCTGCGCGGCTGGGCGCCGGTTTGCGCCGTGCAGCTGGAATACAGCCTCGTCGAGCGCACTGCCGAACGGGAGCTGCTCCCCATGGCCGCGGCATTCAACCTCGGCGTCGTCAGCTGGTCCCCGCTCGGCGGCGGCCTGCTGACCGGGAAGTATCGGCGCGGGGAGTCCGGCCGGGCGCAGGGTCTGCGTGCCGTGATCCACGAGGAGAGTGACAGCCGCAAGACGGCAACCCTCGACGTCGTGCTCGCCATCGCGCAGGAAACCGGGCTTTCCGCGGGGCAGGTCGCCATTGCGTGGGTCCTGGCGAAAGGCACGCTGCCGATCATCGGGCCGCGCACACCGGAGCAGCTCGCGGACAATCTCGCTTCCCTCGGGGTCGAGCTCTCGATCGAGCATCTGCAGCGGCTCGACGCCGCAAGCGCGATCACATTGGGCTTTCCCCACGACGTGGTGGCGGGCAGGGCGGGCAGGCTCGCGGGTGGCAAGGCCGAGCTCACGGACTTCCCGGTCCGACCCGCACGCTGAACATCGAGGGGAGGCGCTTCGCCTCCCCTCTTCGGCCCTGTGCGTCCGCGCGGACCGGTGCGGATCTCCCGAAGCGCACCTACCCCTTGATGAACGCCAGCAGGTCTTCGTTCACCCGATCCTTGAGTGTCGTGCAGAGGCCATGCGGCGCGCCCTTGTACACCTTGAGGACGGCGTTCTTGATCAACTTCGATGAGTGCAGGGCGGCCGCCGCGATCGGCACGATCTGGTCGTCATCGCCGTGGATGATGAGCGTCGGCACATCGAACTTCTTCAGGTCCTCCGTCTGGTCCGTCTCGGAGAACGCCTTGATGCAGAAGTACGCCGCGGGGAAGCCCGCCATCGTGCCCTGCAGCCAGAACGACTCCCGCACCCCTTCCGACACCCTGGCACCCGGGCGGTTGTAGCCATAGAACGGCAGGCTCAGGTCTTTCCAGAACTGCGACCGGTCCGCCTGGACGCCGGCGCGCAGCTCGTCGAACACCGAGAGCGGCGTGCCCTCCGGGTTGGCTGGCGTCTTCAGCATCAGCGGCGGGATGGCACCGATCAACACGGCCTTGGCCACGCGCGAAGTGCCGTGCCGGGCGATGTATCGCGCCACTTCCCCGCCTCCGGTCGAATGGCCCACGTGGATGGCATCCTTGATATCCAGCTTCTCCGTCAGCGCCGCGAGGTCATCGGCGTACGTGTCGAGATCGTTGCCGTTCCAGGGCTGGCTCGATCGACCATGACCGCGGCGGTCGTGCGCGATGCACCGGTAGCCGCGCGAAGCGAGATAGAACATCTGGTCCTCGAACGCATCCGAGCAAAGAGGCCACCCGTGGCTGAAGACAACGGCCTGGCCACTGCCCCAGTCCTTGTAATAGATCTCCGTGCCGTCTTTCGTCGTGATGGTGCTCATCGAACTACTCCTTCGCGTGGATAGAGGATGTGCGTGTGCCGCGCAGCCCATGGCCGCGCCGCGGTTCCGGGAACCAGGCAGACAGGACCGTTGGCCCCTTCGGACCCGTTCGATGACCAGTCTGCGCGAGTGTTTGCAGCACGAACCTAGCGACTTTCGTGTACCTGACGCAGATGACGGGCAACCGAAGACGCGGCGCTTTCGGCGTGTCTAACTCGGATTCTCCAGGCTGAACACAGCGCTCTCGTCGTCGTACGCGAAGGCCTCGGCATACCGTCCCCAGCTGATGACAGCGCGCAGCGTCTGCTCGGCTGCATCGTGATTCATGTAATCCTCGAGCTCATCGAAAAAGCGGCTCTTGCGGGCGCTGTGGGATGGGCGCTCGTCGAGGACGCATCGAATGTGCGCTGCAAGGGGCACGTAGCTCAGCAGTTGCTGCGAGAAGATCTGCTTGCGCTCGTCCAGCTCGGCCCTGGCGAAGGAGCGGCCGACCTCGGTGAGCCGGATGTCGCCGCCCTCCAGCTCGGCGAAACGCATCATCTGCAACGTCTCCCCCACGGGGAAGAGATCGTCGATCTCCATCTGCAGCTCTGACGCGATCTGCGGCAGATCCGCGGTGCCGTTGAAGGGCGGCTCCGCAACCTTCTCCATGAAACCGGACAGGAGATTCGAGGACACGTGCGGCAGCACACCCGCGATACCCACGCCGGGCGCGGCTCCGCCCGCAGGTGCCGCCTGCCCGGCCGGGCGAGCGGTCATCTCCACGTAGATGCGCTCGACCAGCGTGCGAAAGCTCGGGTCGAGCCGGTTGCGCGGTTGCGGCAGCGTGACCGGAATCTCGCTGAGGATGCTGCCCGGGTTGCTGCCGCAGATGAGCACCCGGTCGCACATGAGCACGGCCTCTTCGATGTTGTGCGTCACGAGGAGAACGGCGCGGATCGGCATGCGGCCTTCCGTCCACAGGTCCAGAAAGTCCGTGCGCAGGGTCTCGGCGGTGAGCACATCGAGCGCCGAGAACGGTTCGTCCATCAGCAGCAGGTCGGGGTGCACGACGAGCGCCCGCGCGAAACCGACGCGCTGGCGCATTCCGCCCGAGAGCTCACGGGGGTAGGCGGATTCGAATCCATCGAGCCCGATGAGATCGATGGCGGCGAGCGAGCGGCGGCGGATCTCCTCCCGGGGCAGCCGTTGTGCTTCGAGCCCGAGCGCCACGTTCTCGAACACCGTGAGCCAGGGAAAGATCGCGAAGCTCTGGAACACCATCGCGATCCCCGGCATGGGGCCGGCGACCGGCTCGCCGCGGAACCGGACCGTGCCGGCCGTGGGAGGGGAAAGACCCGCGATGAGCCGCAACAGCGTCGACTTGCCGGACCCGGAGCGCCCGAGGAGCCCCACGATCTCACCCTCACGGACGGCCAGGTTCACCTCTTCCAGCACGACGAAACGCGTCCCGTCGGGCCTGGGAAACGCCTTGCGCACGGAGCGTACGAGAAGGACCGGGGCCCGGTTCACGAGTGCCACCCCTCATCCGAGCCGGAAGCGGCGCTCGGCGTAGTAGTACAAGGGCCGCCAGAGCAGGCGGTTGATCACGACGACGAAGACACTCATGGTGGCAATGCCCAGCACGATCCGGCGGAAGTCACCGGCTGCCGTGGCCTCCGCAATGTACGACCCTATTCCCCGCGCCTTGACCTGCGTGCCTCCCCAGCTCGCGAGCTCTGCCACGATCGAGGCGTTCCACGAGCCGCCCGATGCGGTGATGGCTCCGGTGACGTAGTACGGGAACACGGCCGGCAGCGCGACGGTGCGCCACCACAACCAGCCGCGAACCTGGAAGTTCTGCGCCGCGTTGCGCAGCTCGCCCGGGATCGTCGACGCGCCCGCAATGACGTTGAAGAGGATGTACCACTGTGTGCCCAGGATCATGAGCGGGCTCAGCCACACGTCCGGGTTCAGCTTCCACGTGACGATGGCGAACACCGCCACCGGGAACAGCAGGTTCGCCGGAAAAGCCGCCATGAACTGTGCGACCGGCTGCACCGCTTCCATCACGCGGGGCCGCATGCCGACCCAGACTCCGATCGGCACCCAGAGCACGCTGGCGAGCGCGATCAGGACGAAGACTCGCGTCATCGTGAGGCTCGCAAGACCGGCCACACTCGCGGCCTCCCGGAGGGAGGTGCCGTCGATGAGCATGCTCGCGATGTGCCAGAGCGCAAACGCGACGGCGGCAATGACCACCCCAAGCCACGCTGCATCCGCCTTGTGCCCCGAGCCCTGAACGGCTGGGGACTTGCGCGAGCCCACCGGCAGCGCCCAGCTCACCCACCGCACCACCCCATAGAACCCGCGCGCGATGCCCGCGGTGAGGCGCGATCGCCTGATCACCGTGAGTGCCCAGGATCGTGCCCGCCATCCGCTGGCTTCCTGCTCGAAGCGCAAGCCATCCACCCATGCCACCAGCGGGCGGAAGATCAGCTGGTCATACAGCAGTATGACGATCGCCATCGTCAGGATGGCCCAGCCGATCGCAGTGAGATCGCTGTGCTGGATCGCCACCGCGATATATGACCCGATGCCGGGAAGCGCGACGCGCGTGTGGCCCACGCTGATCGCCTCCGATGCCACGACGAAGAACCATCCGCCCGAGACCGACATCATCGTGTTCCAGATGAGCCCTGGGAGCGCGAACGGAACTTCGAGCTGCCAGAACTTCATCCAGGGGGAGAGCCGGAACGAATCCGCCACCTCGTTCAGCTCGACGGGCACGGTGCGCAAGGACTGATAGAAGCTGAAGGCCATGTTCCACGCCTGGCTCGTGAAGATGGCAAAGATGGCGGCGAGCTCCGCGCCGAGTACACGCCCCGGCGCCAGAGACAGGAAGAACACCACGGACACGGAAATGAAGCCGAGGATCGGCACGGACTGCAGGATGTCCAGCATCGGCAGCAGCAGCCTGCCGGCGCGCGCGCTCTTCGCAGCCCATGTGGCGTAAGTCAACGTGAAGAGCAGTGAGAGCCCGAGCGCCACGAACATGCGCAGGGTCGTTCGCGCGGCGTACTGCGGCAGATGCGCCGGGTCGAGTGACAGCGGCGTGGTTTCGAGCGTCGCGAGCGGGGCCAGAAGGCCGCGGCTCGCTTCGCCGAGCGCCGCGATCAGACCGATGACGAGGATGATCGCAATGGCATCCCAGCGGGTCGCGAATTCGCGAAGGAAGGCGAAGGGATGATGCCGAGCCATGAATGCTCAGCGGGCGCTGCGCTCACCGCAGAGGAACCTCCATGGTCCGCCGGCGCCGCGCGCACTGCGTTCGCGCTGAATCAGACGAAACGATGCGCCGTCGTCACGGTCGAGATTCTGCGGCGCATGCATGATGGCGTGGCCCTCGTTCGGCCCTCATCGAGACTCGACGCCGTTTCGTGAAGTTCCGGTCGGCCGGCTCGCCGGAAGCGGCCAAGCCGGAGGCCGCGTTCGTGGGTCGAGCTACAGTGGGACGAGCCCGCGCCGCATGGCGATGGAGACTGCTTCAGCGCGCGAGCCCGCTCCGAGCTTCGCGAGAATCTGCGCCACGTGGAACTTCACCGTGTGGTCCGAGATTGCCAGTCTGGCGGCAATGGCCTTGTTGCCGTAGCCGGAGGCCAGCTCGAGGAGCACCTGGCGCTCGCGCGCCGTGAGCGGCTCCGGCAACTGCTCCACGTGCATCGGCGGCTCCTCCTCGAGCGCCGGATGAACGACGATGAGGTCGACACCGACCGCGATGATTGCGGCCGCAATCTCCTCCGGTGCGGCCGTCATCGGGAGAACGCCCACCCCCGCGCGCAGCTCGCGGAGCCAGCGGGCCGCTTCGGCACCATCGGCCATCACTACGATCGACACACCTGCGGCATGCGCGCGGGCGACACTCTCGATGGAGGAATCTGCAGCCTCCACCACCGCGACATCGACCGGGCCCGTTTCCGACGCTGCGAGATCCTGGAACGACTCGACGCTCGAGGCGAGCTCGAACCGCTCGTCATCGCGGACGAGCGCTTCCAGCTCCCGACGCAGCGCTCCGGATTCCAGGACCAGTGCAACCCGGAGCATGCGCGCGGCCTCAGTAGCGAGTGGATGGCCGCTCGCCGACCTTCAGATCCAGCGTGACGAGCTCCCCGCCCCGCACGAGCCTGATGTGCACGAGCGCCCCGATCTGTTTGCCCGCCAGTGCGGTGCGCAGATGATCGATATCCGACAGTGGCGAATCATCGAGGGACACCAGTACGTCCCCCAGGGTGATCCCGGCCGCCTCCGCCGGGCCGCCGCTCGCCACGGAAAGCACGATCAGCCCCTGGGCGTTGCCCAGACCGAGTCTTTCGCGCAGATTGGCCGGCAGCTCCACCGACTGCATGCTCGCGCCGATATAGGGAGTCGCGGCTCGCCCGTGGGCGAGAAGCTGTTGAGCCACACGCCGCAGCACCGAACCGGGGATGACGACACCCCGCCCACGCGCGAGCGCCGATGTTCCCATCCCGATCACCTGGCCGTGCGCATTGACGACCGGCCCGCCGGAGAACCCCGGCCACAGCCCGCCGTCGAGCTGGATGCGCTGGTCGATGAGCCCGCCTCGCCAGGTGCGCCACTCCCCGCCTGCTCTTGCAACGATGCCGGAGCTTGCGGCCAGCGCTCCATCGGTGCCACGCGCTACGGCGACCACGAAGTGCCCCGGCCGCACCTTTGCGTCCTCATCGAGTGCCGCAGGCGTGCCGGGCGAGGATTCGACGCGCAGCACCGCGATGTCCGTTCCGGGATCCACGCCGACGAGCGTCGCGGCCGTCGTGTTTCCATCCGGCAGGACCGCGGTGATACCGCCTTCGCGCCGGATCACATGCGCCGCGGTCAGCAGCACACCGGGCTGCCACAGGAACCCTGAAGCCGGGTACCACCGACGCGCATGGAGCGCGAGAACGCTCGGACCTGTGCGTTCGACGATCTCCGCGAGCCCTTTCGAAAAGGCCGCGACCGCCGCGGGAGAAGTGGTGGATGCTGACATGGTGATCTTCCGCAAAGTCGGGATGACACGCACGATGCCAAGGCCCTGTCTCACACGCACCGCCCGATTGGCTAGTGATCCCCGCGCCGCCCACGAACAGTGCGCCTTCGGCTCGCCGGCGAAGCGCCGCGAATGCGCGGTTGAGCTTTGGCTGCCGCGGGCCCGGACTTCCTGCACGTCGACCGCCGCGCTTCGGGCGAAGTTCGTGCGCGGGCATGCTCACAGGAGCCCGATGCGCGACTGCGGCGACGGGACGTGTCACGTGCTTCGTGAATGAGTAACCCATGGGCGCCCATCAGCAACTGCTCTCTGTCATCGTCCCTGTCTTCAACGAGGAGGCCGTCCTGATGGCCTTCCATCAGCGCCTGGGCGCCGTGCTCGACGGCTTGAACCTCGCCGCCGAAGTGATCTATGTGAACGACGGAAGCACCGACGATTCGCTGAGCTGCCTGCTCGCGCTGCGTCTCTCCGACACACGCGTCGGCATCACCAATCTCAGTCGTAACTTCGGCAAGGAGATCGCGATGTCCGCGGGGCTCGATGCGGCATCCGGCGACGCCGTCGTGATCATCGATGCGGACCTGCAGGACCCGCCCGAGCTCATTCCGCGATTCGTCGACGAGTGGCGTGCGGGCTTCGACGTCGTGTATGGCACGCGCACCAGCCGGGCCGGCGAATCGGCGCTGAAGAAGATCACGGCGCGGCTGTTCTATCGCCTCAGCCGGCGCATCAGCGGCGTGAAGATGCCCGTCGATACCGGCGACTTCCGCTTGCTGAGCCGCCGGGCGGTTCGCTCGCTACGGAAGCTGCGCGAGCAGCATCGCTTCATGAAAGGCCTTTTCACCTGGATCGGCTTCAACACGACCTCCGTCCGCTACCGGCGCGATCCGCGTCATGGCGGCTACACGAAGTTCAACTTCTGGAAGCTCTGGAACTTCGCGCTGGAAGGCATCACGTCCTTCACGACGGCGCCGCTCAAGATCGCGAGCTACCTCGGGCTCCTGGTTGCGGCGAGCGCGTTTCTCTACGGTGCAGTGGTTCTGGTGCGCACGATGGTGTACGGCAACGCCGTGCCGGGCTATCCGTCACTCCTGATCGTGACGCTGTTCCTGGGAGGGGTGCAGCTCGTCGCACTCGGCGTCATAGGGGAGTACCTCGGACGCATGTTCGACGAAACGAAGCACCGCCCGCTCTATCTGGTGCAGGACTTCTACGAACCCTCCGGACGCACGGTGCGCGATGGATCCGAGGAGCGCCGACGTCGACGCATCGTCGACATGAGACGTCGGGGAACAGGGGCCAGGCTGAAGCAGCGCGCGGCAGCTGCAGCATCGCCCGCGGGCCTGGTGCAGGGAGATCCCTATCCGTGAGACGCGGAGCGCAGCCCGGGCCTCATTTTCGCTCGAGCTCGATATACAGCCTTGCCAGCTGCGGGAGGTTCCCGCGGGCCCGGGGCCCCGCGCCGCGCTCCACTCGCGTCACCAGCAGCACCGCGGAATTGCCCGCCCGCCAACCCGGCTGACCGAACACTTCCTCGAACACCGCAGCCAGGTTCGGCGAACGCACTCGCGCGGTGCCGTGCCTGGTCGTCCACCCGACGACTGCGTGGGTCTGGGGGCGGCGTGAAATATCGTGCTTTGCCCAGTTGGTTGCGGGCGCGTCTGGCACCAGCTCCGCCTGCACTTCGAGCTGCGTCGGCGCGCTGCCGAGCTCCCCGGAAGGCAACTCCAGATACGCGGTGGCGACACGGGAGCCTCGCGGCACCTGCAGACTGGTGAAACGAACGCCGAGGACCGAACCCGCCGGGCCGAACGACTGGTATCCGGGAGACACGGAACCGTCCGGCCGCTCGACCGCAAGCTCCGCCGGGTCCCTCACCACGCGTTCGAGTGCTCCGTTGCCCACGTGAACGACGATCGGTGATGAGACGAGACTGCGATTCTCGCTGTCCGTGGCCCGGGCGATGAACTCGTGACGGCCCGGTTGCGGCTGCGGCACGGTCAGCTCGAAGGGCGGCTCCTCGTCGGTATGCACGACCCGCCCGTCATCCATGAACTCCACGCCCTTCTCCCGAACCCCGCGCTGGGTGGCGTGCAGTCGCAGCTCGATGGGACGATTCGCGGCCGCCAGATCACAGGCCGATTCGCACTCGATCCAGAACGGGTCGAGGCGGAACAGGCCATTCCCGAGACTCCTCACATCGCTCCATGCGGGTGACTGCGTTGCGTGACTCGACGGCGTCTCCGATGTGAACTCGACCAGGAACACCGGCGTGGCTGAACGCGGTATCTCGGATGCGTACTGCACATATCGGATGTCGAGCCCTCTTCTGACCCCCAGCTGCTCCGCAAGGCCGTGCGTCGCCGTGCCGTAGTAGTTCGACGACCAGTAGAGCATGCTCCCCGGCCGCACTTTCTCGTTGATCTGCTCGATCTGCCTGCGGACATCCACCTGCGCCGGCAATCGCAGGTTGTCCAGTACCCGATGCCATTGCCCTGTCGTCCTCGCAAAGACGGGGCGTAATGCCTCTTCGACGGGAATGTAGTTGAAGCTCAGGACCAGCAGGAGCGCCACGGCACCGTAAGCGCTGAGGAGCACGCGGCGCACCGTCCTCGTCATCGACCGCACTCCCAGGGCAAGCACGAACGCGACGAGAGGAAACACCGGCAGGAAGTAGCGCATGTTGTAGAAGGTGTACTCGAACGTCAGCAGGCCGGCGAGATAGATGCCGAAGAACATCGCTGGTCCGATCCAGCCCGCCCTCCATGCCTCCGGCCTCGCCAGCGCGAGCAATGCCACGTGGAACATCAGCACCAGCGTGAAGGCAAGCGCCGCCGACGATGCCAGCACAACGCCCGCCATCGCGCGCGGGCCCCCGAGCTCGAAGCTGCCCGCGCCAGCATCTTCCTCGAATGCAAGGAGCGGGTTCCGGTCGAGCTTCGCGAGCACCAGCACGGCGATGAGCGCCGCGAACACCACCGCGAGGATCGCCAACTTCGAGTGTCGGTGCGAGGAACGGGTGATGAGAGAACGGCTGTGCATGAGGAAGTAGATCGGGCACGCGAGGCCGAGCACAGCGCCATACAGCTTCGTGTGCATGGCAAGGAGAATCACCCCGCCGAGCCCGGCAATGTGCCAGCGCGTGTCGCGTTCGGGCTCTGTTGCGATGATGTCGGTGAGGACGAATGCGAGCAGCACCAGCCCCGCGAACAAGGAGTCGGGATAGCCCGACCAGAACTGGTACATCACGAGGGGGTTGAACGCCACGAATACGAACGCCAGCGTCGTCGTTTCGATTCGGGAGCTCCATCGGCGCAGCGTGAGGACACTCATCGCGAGGAAGAACGTCGTCCCGATGGCGGAGGCGATGATCACACCGATGTTGACGTTGAACAGCCAGACGAATGGCGCCGCGAGAACCGCGAACAGGATGGGCTTGCCCGAGGTCCAGGCCGTGTCGCGGGCCACTTCGAGGATGTTGAAGTGGCTCTCGATGATCCCGAGCGCGGCCTTCGCGTACGTGATCGCATTCCTGGCGATCGGCAGCTCGGCGTTGATCAGCGTGAAGAACGTCCCGAGGGCCAGGGCTGCCCAGAACGCAAGCTGCAGGCTGCTTGCGCCGTACACGACGCTGCGGTGAATGCCATTCGCGCTGTACGTAGCGTCCTGCATGGCTCACGCACACACCCATGGCGCCGGGGCGCAATGGCAGCGGCACGGCACAGCGCCCGGTGCCACTGCCCCCGCGGTCGCTTCAACGCTCGACCATCGAGGAATAGAGCTCGCTGTACCTTTCGCCGGCGACACCCTGCTTGTCCACTGCGTCATCCAGCTTCTTCATGTCCGCTTCCGTCAGACGCAAGGCTGCAGCACCTAGATTCTCTTCCAGCCAGACGCGGCGCTTGGTGCCCGGAATCGGCACGATGAAGTCTCCCTTCTTCAGGATCCACGCGAGCGCCACCTGCGAGGGCCTGGCCCCATGCGCCTGCGCAACGTCTTTCACGATTCCCGCGATCCGCATGTTCGCCTCGAAGTTCTCCCGCTTGAAACGAAAGTCCCCGCTGGCGCGGAAATCCCCTTCGGCATACTCATCCGCCGGTTTGGCGGTACCGGTCAGGAAGCCCCGCCCGAGCGGGCTGAACGGCACGAGCCCGATTCCGAGCTCGCGCAGCAGCGGAAAGAATCGCTCCTCGAGATTGCGTTCCCAGATCGAGTACTCGCTTTGCAGTGCGGAGACCGGCTGTACCGCGTGGGCGCGACGAATGGTGCTTTCACCCGCTTCCGACAGGCCGAAATAGCGCACCTTGCCGGCGCGGATCAGATCCTTCACCGTTCCGGCCACCTCTTCGATTGGCACCTCGGGGTCCGGGCGATGCTGGTACAGGAGGTCGATGTGATCGGTCCGCAGGCGCTTCAGCATTGCATCGGCCACTTCGCGGATGTGCTCCGGCCGGCTGTCGCGACGCCGCTGGAGATCGATTCCCGATGCCGTCAGCGCGAACCCGAACTTCGTGGCGATCGTGACCTGATCACGCCGGCCCTCGATCGCGCGGCCGAGAAGCTCCTCGTTCTTGAACGGCCCGTATGCCTCGGCCGTGTCGAGGAAGGTGCAGCCGAGCTCGATCGCCCGGTGAATGGTGGCAATGGACTCCGCTTCGTTCGCGGGCCCATACGACTGACTCATGCCCATGAGGCCGAGTCCGATCTCGGAAACCTCGAGTCCCTGCCGGCCCAGTTTTCGCTTCGTCAGCATTCCCCGGTTCCTCCTGCTGCCTCGACACGCACTCGCTTCTTACGCCGTTCCCTCGCGCGTGTGAAGCGCCACGGCAAGCGCGAACAACGACGCTGCGGTGGCGAAGACCCGCATCAGCGCCAGCGCGCGTGCTCCGGCCCGGGCGCGAACGCTCGTTCCGGCTGGCCCGTGCGACTCAGGGCGAGCGAAGCACGCACGGCGGGCCGCGCGCGGATGCGCTGCAGCCAATCCATGAGGCGGGGACAGGCGCTCTCGTTGACATGCTCAGGCGCAAGAATCGGCAGAGCGTTGCAGATCGCGAAGGCGTCGATATCGGCCAACGAGTAGGTCGTGCCCACGAGCCACAGCGACTGCGAGAGTGCCGCCTCGATCCGTTGCACGCTCAGGGCGATCTTTCGTCGCGATTCCTCGATGAGCTCGGGTGCGTACGCACCCTGCAGGGCGCGACGCCACCCCTGTTCCAGCAACTTCATCGGAATGCATGCGAGGGTGGCCTCGGCGGCCACGGGATCACGGTCTTTCAGCATCGGCGCGAGGAACCTGTGACAGCCCAGCGTATTGGCCGCCGGCATGAACACCTCGTTGATGAAGCGCGCCCACGCGAGAATCCGCGAACGGCCGAGCGCGTCCGCCGGACGCAGCGGATGCTGAGGGAACGCGTCCTCGAGGTACTGGAGCATGAAGAAGGACTCTGTCACCTGCCGGCCATCGTGCACGAGCAAGGGCCCCTCGCTCAGCGTTCATGACAGGCAGGCCTGCCATCATGCAGAACCCGACCATATCCGCGAGCGAGTAAACGCTGCCGGCGATCCACGCACGTTCGCTGAGCACCGCCTCGAGATGCTCCACACCAAAGGCGATGCGGCGGCCCGACTCCGCCAGCTCTTCGGGCGAGAACGTGCCGCAGATCGCCTTGCTCCACGCGATGCGTCGCTCCTGGAGTGGAATGCATTCGATGCGGGCTCTGAGCTCCGCAGGGTCCCGCTGCCGAACGGCTGGCCGACGAAACAGCTCCAGCCGAACATGCTGATGGACGGACCGACGAACTGATCGAAGAACCGGCACCACCACCGCATGCGCCACCGTTCGAACGGATCACTCGGGCGCAACGGCGGACCCTCGAACGCCTCGTCGATGTATTCCATCATCGCGGTCGACTCCGCGATGAGCACGCCATCGTGCACCATGCTCGGGATGGTGCCGTTCGGATTGATCTTCAGGTACTCGGGGCTGTGCTGGTCGAAGCCCAGCAGGTCGACGTAACGGCTCTCGAACCCGACGCCTTTCTCCAGGGCAGCCAGGATCGGCTTGCCCGAGCTCGCGTTCGGCTCCCAGTGATGGATCACGAGCATGGTGTCGTCGGAAATCGTTCGGACGTGAGTTCCGCCGGCAGCGGGATGCTCCGGAACACTCGCAGTATGTGTGTGCAATTCGAGACCGGGCAGCGTTCACCGCTGCCCTCACGATATGGCACATACGACGTCCGCCGCCATCGCAGGCGTCAGCTCGTCGGAGGCTGCACACCGAGCGTTGCCACATTGCTGAAATACATTCAGGCGCGCGCGCCAGGATCGAAGCCCCTCGGCAAGCGCGCCGGCCGGCGAGGAACGCACGGTGTGCGACTATCGCCCGCGCACGACCGAGCCAGCGAGGAAATCCGCACCACGACGAATCTCCCCTTCGATCAACGCCTTCTGTTGCGAAGCTCGTACCTGTCTTCAAAGACGCGACCTGATTTCGCGCTCGGCGCGCGTGCGCGCTCGCCGGAGCGGTGGCACCGCCCGCCACTTTCATCGACAATGCGCGCGCCTGGTTTCGGCAACCATCACAAACCAGCAGCGCCGCCAGAAGAAAACAAGAGCCCGCGGGGCTGCCGAAGAAGGAAGTCAGTGCATGTCCATTTCGTCACCGCTGGAGCAGCCGGATCTGTTCGTCCGTTTTCCCGCCCGCTCGAAGATGCTCGATGCCTACCTGGGAGACATTCCGCAGATGCTGAAACTCTGTCGGTGGGAACAGGCACTGGCGCGGGCCATGACGCTCCCGCACGTGGCTGTTGCGCTTTCAAATGAGAACCTGCACAGCTCGGGACTCGCGTACCGCAAGTGGTGTCGCGAATGGGTCCGCCCGGCGCTCGAAGATGCCGTCTACGACGGCTGGTCTCGCCGGGCGATGCGTTGTGATGACGAACGGGTCGAGCAAGTGCCGTTTGCCGCGCTCCGGACGCTGCGCATGGGCCGATGGGAGCGCTCGGTCCGCGTGCACCTGAGCATCGAGAGCTCACCGCAGCCGGAATATCGAGCGCTCGTGGACACGTGCCGCACTCTCATGTCCGCAACGCTGCGGTGGTACATGCAGACGGGCAGACAGCACCAGACTGTCCAGGTCAATCTGGGACGGCTCGGGGTTCTTCACTAGACATCGGGAAGCGCTGCGAAGCGTCCACCGGGACGCCCGTGCAGCCGATCCCTTCAGCAGCGCGCGGCCCGGCTCCGGGCCCCGCGCTGTCCTCGACTTACCTGTTGGGGCTTGCACTCGACTTCATCTGCTCCCTGCAGGCTTTCTTCATCTGGTCCTTCGACATGCCGGAACTGCTGGCGCGCTCCTTCGCCATGCAGTCTTTCATCATCTGTTCGTGATGGTGTCTGCCATCGGTCGCCTCCTGCTGATGCGGCGTCGAGGCGGATGACGGCTCCGCACCGTTCGCGGCAGGGGCCTCGGCCGCATTACTGGATGTGGTTCCGCGCTGGTGCGGCGTGGACGCGGCACTGGGCGCCGTCTCGTCCTGTGAAGGCGGGGTCTGTGCGACGGCAAGACCGGTAGTGCTCGCCGCGATCAAGGCCAGAAGTACGGTTGAACGCAGGTTCATCATCTCACCTCGCAGTCAGTCAATGACCAGGAGACAGGATGAGACAAGGCCTGTTGCGCCACAATCGGAACACAGCCGCCGCGCCTGTGGGAGCCCGCCTACGAGCACCGCAACCGTCAGCTCGGGTGTCGAATCTGCTGAATCTTCCAGCTCTTCCGACGATCTCGAGCTTCTGCCGAACCAAACGGCTCGCCGGGCGTTTCCCTGCCACATGCACGCCGGGCGAAAACCGTTCTCGATGATCCGCGAGTTCCATGTTGCGGACTGGTTCACCCTTGGGAACGCTGTCTGCGGCACCGGCGCGCTCTTCTCGAGCATGACGTACCTGCAGACCGCGGACATCAATCGCATCTACAGCGCCTGGGCGTTGATACTTGCCGCGCTGGTGTTCGACATCCTCGATGGACGGATCGCGCGCTGGCGTCAGAAATCCTCGCTGATGGGTCGGGAGCTCGATTCGCTCGCCGATATCATTTCGTTCGGCGTCGCCCCGGCCGCACTGGGCTATGCATGCGGCCTGCAGGGCCTGTATGACCGGATCATTCTCGTCTACTTCGTCGCCTGCGGAGTCTCACGCCTTGCGCGTTACAACGTCACGGCCGATCAGCTGTCCGCCGGAACCGGGAAAGTGACGTACTTCGAGGGCACTCCGATCCCGACGTCCTTCGCGATTGCGTGCGTGCTTGCCCTGGCAGCGATGTTCGGTGCGGTGAACGAGCAGCTGTGGCTCGGGGCCATTGAGCTCGGTGGCTACACCCTCCACCCGCTGTCACTCATCTTCGCGGTGTCCGGCTCGCTGATGATCAGCCGCATCCGGATACCCAAACTCTAGCGACACGACTGCTTCCGAACGGCCCCGCGCGCGGCGTCTGCGCAGGTGGCACGCGGCGGCCGTCGCAGGCTGGTGCACTGAGGCTGTGTGGGCCGCCCGCCGCCGCCGCGCCGACTTTCAGCCCGCCTTGCCCTCTTCCTTCAGGGCGCCAGGGCCTGCGCTCGCAGTGAAGCTCTGCACCGTGCAACGGCCAGTGCCGGGCACGACGATGGAGCTGAACTTGTCGAAGCGACCCAGGGGATGCGTATCGAACCCGATCCGCTGCGCGAAGTTGAGACCGATGCAGGGGCCCATGAGCTTCGCGTAGTACCACTGGCGATGGACGTCCTGCACCCAGAGGCCCTGGTCCTTGTCGGCTTCCCAGTCCCGGATGCCGCCATGATTCGCGAAGGGGATGGATGCCTCCACGGCAGCCGTCGAGGCGACCGTCGTGCCGGCAACGCCGAGCAGCACTGCGCCACACAGAGCGCGGAACCAGACAGAAGATTTCACGGGGGTGTCCTTTCAAACGTTCTTTGTATACACCTTTCGACTTCAGCCGCTTCGGAGCGGTTCCGGCACGTTGCTCTCCCGGAAGGGAGGTGAAGCCCTGTCACCAGCGGGACGATTCCAAACCACGTTGGTCACGCTCACGGCGCCGGCTGCAGGGCTTGCAGGGGGAACTGACGAACCGCGCGCTTGCCGTACCACCGAACCGTTCGCGCCCGCGCTCGGCACTTCGAGCCGGGATCACGCAGCGCCAGAAAAGCGGCTCGCGGGCGGGGCACCTGAAGCGAAGAGCAGTGGAGACCTGGAGGAGACCCGGAGCTCGGGAAACGCCTGCGTCAAGGCGTTCCGGGAGCGTCACGTCATTGAGGGACATTGCCGTGAATACCCCAATTGCTTCGCGCGCAGCTCCCCTGGAACAACCCGTGCCTGCGGCTACCGAATACCCGCCTGCGCGGCAGGCGTGGTACTGCGTCTTCGCACTCGCGCTCGCCGTGATGGTGAACTTCCTCGATCGCGGCATCCTCACGCTGCTGGTCGAGCCCATCAAGCGGGATCTGCAGCTCACGGACGTGCAGATGAGCCTCATCATGGGGTTTGCCTTCACGTTGTTCTACGCGGTGCTCGTGCACGACGGCAACGTGCGAGTCGTGGTGCTGAGCACGCTGATCTCCGTGCCGTTCGGAATTGCGGGTCCGCTCATGCCCGGCCCTGGCTCGCCGTCGGATGCCTCCTCATCACGACGCTGACGTCGATCATGGCCGCCGCACCCGAGAACGCGGCAATCCAGACCGTCACACCCAACCGGCTGCGCGGGCAGATGACGTTCCTGTTCCTGTTCATCATGAACGTCATCGGCATGGGTCTCGGACCCATGCTCGTCGGAGCGCTGAACCAGTACGCCTTCGGTGAGGACCAGATCCGCCATTCACTCGCCGCGGTGGGCGCCCTCATGGGAGTTCCGGCGATCTACGTGTTCTGGCGCGGGCTGCATCCGTACGGCCGGGCAATTGCACTGGGAAAGCCGCTCGATCAGCCCTGGATGCCGCTCGCGCGGGGCGACTGTCCAGCCCGGCTCGACGCGGCGCACGCCCGTCGTGAAAGGCGCCGGGCACGATCCGGCGTACCATCGCACACACACATCACGCTGGGCGGGGAGACGGGATCATGAAGAAAGTCGCGGTGATCGCCGGCATCTGCGTGCTCGCCCTGATCCTGGGATTCGCCGGATGGCTCTGGAGCCGCCCCGATCGCGGCGCCACGGGCCAGGTGAGCACGAAGTTCCGCTGGATCGGGCCGAACGACCGGATCGTCGTCGATGGCTTCGACGACCCGAAGGTCAAAGGTGTCGCCTGCCACATCAGCCGCGCCGTGACGGGCGGCATCAAGGGCGAGCTCGGTGTCGCCGAGGACACGAGCGATGCCAGCATCGCCTGCCGTCAGATCGGGCCGATCCAGATCGTGGGCGAGCTCGAGGACGGCGAGACCGTCTTCGACGAGCGGCGCAGCCTCATCTTCAAGCGCCTGCACGTCGTCCGCTTCCATGATCGGGCGAGGAACGTGCTCGTGTACGTGACCTACAGCGATCGGGTCATCGAAGGCAGCCCCAAGAACGCCATCAGCTCGGTGCCGGTGATGGGATGGGTCGCCCCGTGAGGCCGCGCTCACGGACGCGAACGCGTCCTGCATTCCAGGATTCCTGGCCGCGGTGAAGCCGGTTCGCGGGACGCTGCCCGGGCGTCCCGCGCGAACCCGTCTGCAGGCTTGCCCGAAGCCGCCGACTCGTGATATCAAATCACCCCTCGTCACTGGCCGCACCATAGCGAAAGAAGGGAGGGCACTTGATGAGCACATCACGCATGCACCTTCCGGCCCCCGGCAATCCGTAGGTCCAGCCCCTGCGCGCCGCTCAGCGGCTTCCAGATCGCCCGGTTCGGTTCATCTTTCGCAAGGAATGGCGCGTTCGCGCGCTGTCATCGTCATGACCCAGTCTTCCCAGGCGGGCTCGCAAGCCCTCCGCAATGTATTGCGCTTCACGCTGCAGCACTGGATGAGCCGCAAGGCGCTCGTCGGTGGCATTGCGCTCGGCATGTCTCTGTCCACGCTGACCGAGGTCGTCGTCCCGGTCTATGCTGGCCGGCTCGTCGACGCGCTGGCGGGCGGCCGCCCGGCTACCGGCGAGGCCATCATGGCCTTCGTGGTGATGGCGACGCTCGGCCTCACGATGATCGGTCTTCGCCACCTCGCGTGGTGGGGCATCATCCCGCTGACGCTCGGGATGATGCGGACCGTCGCGCAGGATGCGTTCCACCGCGTCCAGCGCTTCTCGACGGACTGGCACAACAACAGCTTCGCCGGCTCCACAGTCCGCAAGATCACCCGCGGCATGTGGGCGCTGGACTCGCTCAACGACGTGCTGCTGCTCGCGCTGCTGCCCTCCTTCGTCGTGCTGGTCGCCACGGTGGTGATGCTCGCGGCACGCTGGCCGATCATGGGTGCGGTGATGGCGCTTGGTGCCGTCGCGTACGTCGCGCTGACCATGGTGCTGGCCACGCACGTCATTGCACCTGCATCCCGTCTCTCGAACGCGCTGGACACGCGCATGGGCGGCGTCTTGTCGGATGCGCTGGGCGCGAACGCAGTGGTCAAATCATTCGGTGCGGAGCCGCGGGAAGATGCGCGTCTCGCCGGCGTCGTCGATAAATGGTCTCGCCGCACAGCGCGCACCTGGATGCGTCACACGTGGAGCGGCACGGGTCAGCTCGTTCTCCTCTGGACGGTGCGTACGGCGGTCACGGCCACTGCGCTCTGGCTGTGGTGGGAGGGCCGCGCGACTCCGGGTGAGATCACTTACGTTCTGACCACCTATTTCGTCGTGCACGGCTATCTGCGCGACATCGGCCAGCACGTTCACCACCTGCAGCGCGCCGTGAACGAAATGGAGGAGCTCGTCAGGCTCTATGACCAGCCCTTCGGCGTCGCGGATTCTCCCGATGCGAATGCATTGCGGATTCATGCCGGCGAGATCCGCTTCGAGCATGTGACATTCCGCTACGCCGGGCACAGCGCACCGCTCTACCAGGATATGAACGTTCGGATCGCCGCGGGAGAGCGCGTGGGTCTCGTCGGCCATTCGGGGTCCGGCAAGACGACGTTCGTGAAGCTCATCCAGCGGCTCCATGACGTGACGGACGGCCACATCGTGATCGACGGGCAGGATGTCTCGCGCGCGACGCAAGCATCGTTGCGTTCGCAGATCGCGATCGTCCAGCAGGAGCCGATCCTGTTCCACCGCAGCCTCGCGGAGAACATCGCGTACGCACGCCCGGATGCGTCCATGGCGCAGATCGAGCGGGCCGCACGGCTCGCCAACGCGCACGAGTTCATCTGCCGCATGCCGCGCGGTTACCAGACGCTGGTCGGCGAACGCGGCGTGAAGCTCTCTGGCGGCGAACGCCAGCGTGTCGCGCTTGCGCGCGCATTTCTGGCGGACGCGCCCGTCCTGATCCTGGACGAGGCCACCTCGAGCCTCGATTCCGAATCGGAAGCACTGGTCCAGGAGGCGATGGATCGGCTGATGTCCGGCCGCACGTCGATCGTGATCGCACATCGTCTCTCGACCGTGCGCGCGCTCGATCGGATCCTCGTGTTCTCGCACGGTCGTATCGTGGAAGACGGCGACCACGAGACGCTCCTGCAACGCCCGCACGGGCACTACCGGCGCCTGTTCGAGCGGCAATCCGGCGCGCCGGCCAGTCACGCCGGACATGAAGTTGCACCGGCCGGGGTGCTGAGCTGATGCGCGCATCCACCCATGCCGCGCATCGAGAGGTCTCCCGCTGACCTGGGGTTGGGCGCCTCCCGCGGCGTCACGCGGGAAGGCGCCTTCGGCTCACGATAAAGATCCCATCACACGCGACGATCAGGTGACGCCCTCGCCTTCGCACTGATCGCACCGCCCGCTCCCGCTCACGCCTCTACCTCTTTGGAGGCAATGAACGTTCTGCAACCCGGGGCAGCGCCGCTCTTCCAGTGCGAATCCATGATGACGCCCAGCTCGATTCGACCTGCGGCTCTCGTCCAGAATCGAGCTCATTCGATCTCGGGCACGTGTCATCGCAGGAGCCGCCGCGCGTCGGCCGCCGGCTCGCTCCCGAGATCAGCCTGGCGGCGTGCGTCGCCCGGCCACAGCGACTCGACGACGCACAGGAAGGTGAGCAATGAACGAGCCCTCAGCACCCACGCTGCGCGACCTCCCTATTGGCATCGATGCGACGGGAACGCGTTCCGAGTCGGACTCCATGGGCGAAATCGCCGTGCCTGCTGACCGCTACTGGGGTGCGCAGACTCAGCGAAGTCTCGTGCATTTCTCAATTGGCAACGACCGCATGCCCAAGAGGGTGTATCACGCCTATGGATACGTGAAGAAGGCCGCCGCGGAGGTCAACGCGGCCGCGGGACGGCTCCCGCGCTGGAAGGCGGACGCCATCATTCGCGCAGCCGACGAGGCGATCGCCGGCAAGCTGGACGATCACTTTCCGCTCTATGTCTGGCAGACCGGCTCGGGCACCCAATCGAACATGAACGTCAACGAGGTGCTGTCGAATCGCGCGAACCAGCTGCTCGGCGGCGCCATCGGCAGCAGGAAGCCGGTGCACCCGAACGATGACGTGAACCTGGGGCAGTCATCGAACGACTCCTTCCCCACTGCCATGCACATCGCCTCGGTCATCGAGCTCGAACGGCATCTCATGCCGAACGCCCGGGCCCTTGCGGACGCCATCGAGAAGAAGGCGAACGAATGGAAGGACGTCGTCAAGACCGGACGCACCCACCTCATGGACGCGGTTCCCCTGACGGTCGGGCAGGAGTGGTCGGGCTGGGCACAACAGATCCGCGACGGACTGGAGCGCATCCGCGCGGCGGAAAGCTCGCTCTTCGAGCTCGCTGCGGGCGGCACGGCCGTCGGCACAGGCCTCAACGCGCCACCGCACTTCAGCCGTGAGATCGCCGCGAGAATCGCAACGCTCACCGGGCACCCCTTCGTGACGGCGCCCAACAAGTTCGCCGCGCAGGGCTCGCTCGATGCAATGGTCGGCGCCATGGCGGCCGTGCGCGGGCTTGCCGTTTCATTGATGAAGATCGCCAATGACATGCGATGGCTCGCGTCGGGCCCGCGCTGCGGCCTCGGCGAGCTGCTGCTGCCCGAGAACGAGCCGGGCTCTTCCATCATGCCCGGCAAGGTCAACCCCACGCAGCAGGAAGCCATGGTCATGGTCTGCATCCAGGTGATCGGCGAGGACGCCGCGGTGGCGTTCGCCGGAAGCCAGGGCAACTTCGAGCTCAACGCGATGCGGCCGGTCATCATCAACAACTTCCTGCATTCCGCCCGCATCCTGGGTGATGCGTGCGAGAAGCTGCGGCGCTACTCCGTCGAAGGCACGCGCCTCAATCGCAAGCGCATCGACGATGCGGTCGGGCGCTCGCTGATGCTCGTGACCGCGTTGAGCCCGGTCATCGGCTATGACAAGGCGTCTGCGATCGCGCACGCGGCCAATGATCGGGACCTGTCGTTGAAGGAAGCGGCTCTGCAGTCCGGGGCGATCGACGCCGCGCGCTTCGACCAGATCGTCGATCCGAAGAAACTCGTGGGGAACGGCGTGGGAGGCAGCTGATCGGTCGCGGATCGCAGACTGTGAAGCGCACGCCGAAGCGTTTGCTCGCGGTACTGACGCCCCGGCACTGTGCGACCGCGCTGAGAACGCGCGGCAACGTGTCAGCAGAAAGCTACCGCCGGACAACCGATAGCATGCTATCTTTTCTCCACCCTGACCCCCCTCAGGGTTTCCTCTGGGTGCAATCGTCCCGCAGCGGGCGATTGCCCCTTTCTTCGCGTGCTGCGCATCTGCCTGCAAAGCCTCGCAGGGGTGATGCGATCACCGCGCGTCGTACAGCCAAGGCTCTATTTCCGTTCATGAAGCAGGCACTTGCATCGAATTCAACACGCGCAGCTTGGATGGCGAAACACCAGCCCCAACGCAGGGTGCTTCCTGCGCTGAACGGGCTCGCTTCGATGGAGGCCGCCTGGCGCGGGCTCCGATCGCGGTAATGTGGAGTTCTCGAGACGTGTCCGAATCCGTGCCGTCGACCGCCTGGTCGACCTACGATGAAGCGGTGGCCGAAAGCCTGGCCCAACAGACCGCCACCGCGGTAGATGTGGTGAAACAGCTCTACAAAGAAGAAGTCGCCTCACTGAAAGCCAGTGCAACGGTTACGAGCTTCATTGGCGTGATCGCCAGTCGACGCGTCAAGCGACACCTGCTCGAACGCAACGGCAAGTATCGTTGATGCCGGCGGGGCCGACGCCGCGCCTGCAACTCGAGTCGAGTGAAGCATGCGCAGGCCATCCATCGGCAGCCCGCCATACAGGTCGCTCGACTGTTTCGCTGAGGTCTGCACGTCGAGTCGCTGCTTCGCAGCGCTCGAAGCTTTGAGACGCGTATCCAGCGCGCGCGCCAATCTGGCGCTCCACTCAGTTAACGAAAGATTCACACGCGAGTCATACACGCGGTTGATCCGTGAATAGTATCTGGAACGGCAGCGCTGCCTTCAGCAGCGATCCTCTGCGCCGTCCAACCATTCAAACCATTCCGGGGAAACGCTCGATGAAACTCATTCACTCCAAGGGCGCCGTGTGCGCCAGTCTGCTCTGTACCACTGTGCTCCTCACTTCGACCGCGCAGGCGGCCATCATCGACTTCGAAGGGTTCGCGCAGCCCAACGGCGCGATCCTGGAAATCGCGGATGGCGTTGCCGGTTTCGACTGGCTGGGGGTACACGCCAGTGCTCCGGAGATCGTCACCAACAAGCCCGGCGGCCAGAACACCGGCTATCACAACGGCGTGGTCTCCGGGAACGAGATCGGGTTCGCGCAGTTCGGCTTCGCCAGCATCAGCCGTGACGACGCTTTCACGCTCAACAGCCTGTATCTGACTTCAGCGTACAAGAACGATCGCACGCTTCGCATCACCGGCTCCGCGGCGGGCGGCGAGTCCTATCTGCGCGACGTCGTGCTCGGCATCAGCGAGCCGCTGCTCGTGGACCTGGACTGGACCGGCCTCAGCGCAGTGACCTTCCAGTGGCTCGCCGGCAGCCCCGGCACGACCATTCCAGGCTTCCCGACCGGTGATCAGTTCGTGTTCGACGACATCAGGTTCGATGAGCCCATCACACCGGTGCCGCTGCCCGGCGCCGCGTGGCTCCTCGCATCGGGCGTGCTCGGCCTTGCCGGCGCCGCGCGTCGTCGCAAGACGACGACCTGACCCGTTGCAACGCTGCTGGCGGTGGATGGATCCCGCCGCCACACCGCCTCATTCCCCCTGAAACGCGCAAGGTTCTCACGCATCGGCCGTGAAGGCTCGTGCGCATGGCAACTCGGGCCGCCGTGGAGCCTCGTCTGACAGGCGCCCGGAAAGAGACGCCAGACAATCGGCTAGCGGACAGCCAGCCGGCCGCGACGAAGGCATCGGCAGGCGGCCCGCATTCCCTGCCTTGCTGCTGCCGGCGCCGGGGGCCGGCGAGCAACGGCGCCGCGCTCAATCGACCCACATGTACTGCCATGCAACTCCCAGGGTGGTGAAGTCACTGCCTATGCGGGTGGAGACCCCATCACTCCAGCTGAGCTTCAGCGACTGGCGCCTGCTTGTGGGCAAGGACACGGTCAAGCCAACGCGCACATTGCTCTGCAGGTCCAGGTTACGAGCTCCGTCTACCGTCGTGCGTCCGCCGTGGTAAAGGGTTGCGTCGAAAGCGATCCAGAGGTGCGGCCGGAACGTGTACACGATATGTGTTTGAAGCGTCGCGAGCGGATCCTGCTCTCGCCGGCGCGACCCGCCAAAGAACTCGTCATTCGCTGTGAACAACCACACGCCGGCATAGGCCTCCACATACCAGGGACCCGAGGGGTGGGAGACGCCGAGCTCCGGTTTGAATGCCCAGCGGTTCGCGCCGATGTTGACGAGCTTCGTGCGATCGTACTGGCCGGCGGGCGCGACGATCGTCACGCTCATGCCCAGGGCCGTTTCCGGTTTTCGCTTCGCGAACTCCGCCGGGGTCGTTGCGGCGCCGCCGGTCAGATTGAGGCCCAGCCGGAGCCTCGCATCCCCCAGCCCGGATCGCGTGACCTCACGCCGCTCTTCGCCGAGGCTGCCCGAGAGCCTTCCCCACACATAAGGCACCGCCAGGTTCACGATTGCGGAGCGGTTCAGCACGGCAAACGTCTGCCCATACCCCAGGATCGTGGTGTTGAGTTGCGCATCGACATCGCTGATCGGCAACGTGGGATCGCTCAGCACGCCGCCGCTCGAATGGACATACGCCAGCCCAAGAAAATGCGCTCCGATCGGGTTCGGCGAGTAAACCCGGGGCTCCAGATCCTGCGCGCGGCAGTCCGGCATTCTCATGGTGAGCAGAGCACCCAGCAGAACCGCGACGCCGACGCGATTCGCAGTGAGTGCGGTCGAGCTGCTTGATTCACTCACGAACACGATCCTTGCACGGACGATAGCCGAGAGTCGTCACCCCGATCTGCGCTGCGTCGCGACGTGCGAACGAGCCGCCGCAGTCGCAAGATGTCCGGCGTGTCCGGGAAGCAAGACAACAAGAAGGGGGCCCGCCATGTTCATCCTCACGCGTCGCATCGGCGAAAGCATCAGGATTGGAGCGAACACCGCGATCACGGTCGTCCACGCAAGAGGTGACCGGGTGCGCCTCGGCATCGACGTGCCTGGCGAAGTGCCGGTACAGCGCGCAGAGCTATTCGAGCAACGCGAGTCGCAGGACGTCGACTCGAAAGACACGTCGCGATTGCCGTAAGTCGATTGCCGGTCGCGCGTTGTTCCGCTGGCCGAGAACGGCCGGCGTCGTCGCGGGCGTGACTGAACCGCCTGCATCACCTCTCACTGCGTGACAGCTGAAATCAGGCAGGTGGCACGCAAAGACTCGTGCCGCAATTGCCGGTGCGCGCGGCGCTATAACCAGCTTGTCACATAACGCCAGCTAAGGAGCCGGCTCCGATTATTCATTAGACGACGCTTCACGCCGAAACCTATCTTCCTCGCGCAAAGGGCTGCCGCGGCAGCGATGCACACAGGGAGGCTCACGTGAAATCTCGTCTCATCCTCGCGGCCGGCTCCGTTCTGGCCGGGGCACAACTCATCGCCGCAGAAGCCGAAACGGGCCTCGAACAACAGGTCGTCGTGACCGGGACGCGCCGGGCCGAACGCACCGCAGCCGATTCGAGCGTGCCGATCGACGTGGTCTCGAGCAACGACCTGCGGAGCACAGCCTCGACAGATCTCAACAACAAACTGCAGGCCATCGTTCCGTCCTACACCGTGCGTCGGCAGCCGCTCGCAGACGGCGCGATCTACGTCCGACCGGCTTCACTGCGCGGCCTTTCACCGGACCAGACGCTCGCGCTCGTGAACGGCAAGCGCCTGCATCGCTCGGCGTTCGTCGATGTGACCTTTCAGGGCTCGCAGGCGCCGGATCTCTCGAATATTCCACAGATCGCGTTGAAGCGCGTCGAAGTGCTTCGGGACGGCGCCTCCGCCCAGTACGGCTCCGATGCCATCGCAGGTGTCGTGAACCTCATCCTGGAGGACGAACCGGGCATCCGCGGCTATACGCAATTCGGCCAGTACTCCGAGGAGAAAGACGGCGAGAACGTTCAGGCTGCGCTGAGCGCGGGCTTCCGGCTCGCGGACTCCGGGTTTCTCAACCTGAGCGGCGAGTACGCGAGCTCCGATGCGACGTCGCGCTCGATTCAGCGGCCACAGGCCGAAGCGCTGATCGCTCTCGGTGAGCCTTACGCGAGCGCGGTGCGGCGGCCCGTGGTTCAACGGTTCGGTCTTCCGGACATCGAGGCATATCGATTCTTCTACAACGGGAAGTACACGCTCGGCGCTGCCGAGCTCTACGCCTTTGGCAACTACGGCCGTCTCGATGGCGTGAACGACTTCAACTGGCGCGCTCCTGCGGCGGCAGGCGGTGCCGGGGCGAGCAGCGCTTATGCAAGGTCGATCTATCAGGACGGCCCCGATGCAATCTACCCCGACTGGGACCTCGCTTCGGTATTTCCCGGCGGCTTCACGCCGCTCTTCGGCACAACCGAGAACGACTACTCCACTGTCGCCGGTCTGCGCGGGGAGATCACGTCGAACCTCACGTGGGATGTGAGCGGCTCGTTCGGCCGCAGCAAGATCGACTACCGCCTGGATGACACGATCAACGCTTCGCTCGGGCCCCTCTCACCCACTTCCTTCGACGCCGGCTCGCGCCAGCAGACCGACACGAGCGCCAACGTCGACTTCGTATACCGCTGGCACACGGTCTTCCCCGAGCCGGTGAACATCGGCTTCGGCGCGGAGTATCGCCGCGAGGAGTTCGAGATCGGCGCCGGCGAGCCCGCCGCCTACGAGGTCGGTCCGTTCAGCGATCTGGCTTCGGGCTCGAACGGCTTCCCGGGCGCTTCGCCACTGCAGGCCGGCGCCTGGTCGCGCACCAACTCCGCGTTCTACGTGGATGTGGATGCAGACGTGACCGACCGCTGGAACGTCGCGATTGCCGGCCGCTTCGAGGACTACTCCACGTTCGGCTCGACGACGAACGGCAAGCTCAGCACGCGCTTCACCGTCACGGACTGGCTGAATCTTCGCGCCGCGGCCAGCACCGGGTTCCGCGCGCCGACTCCGGGGCAGGCCAATCTCGTGAACACCAGCCAGTTTCCGGATGCGGCAACGGGCACGGTTCGCACTCGCGGCCTGCTCCCCCCCACCAGCGCTGCTGCCCGCCTCTTCGGCGGCACGGAACTGAAACCGGAGACGTCCGAGAACTATAGCGCGGGCTTCGTGCTGCGACCCCTTGCGGCACTGACGTTCACGGTCGACCTGTACCGCATCAACGTGGACGACCGCATTGGAACCACTCAGAGCTTCATCCTCACGGACACGCAGCGCGCGCTGCTCGTTGCCGAGGGCGTTCCGGGCGCTTCGCAGTTCTATCAGGTCAACTTCTTCACGAACGGCTACTCCACGCGCACGGACGGCCTGGACGCCGTGCTCACGTATCGGGCGCCACTGGGCGCCGGCGAGCTTGCGCTCGTCGGCGCATACAACCGCAATGACACGCAGGTCACGCGTTCCCAGCCGGGAGTGCTCGACACGCTGACTACCCAGCGAATCGAGGATCAGCTTCCAAAGACCGCCTCCACACTGACTCTGGACTACCAGATTTCGAAGTGGGCCGTGCTCGCGCGCGCCCGCCACTACGGAACCTGGCTTGCCGTGAGCACGACCGGCACCGAGTTCAATCAGCTCCAGGGCGCGCTCACGTTCTTCGATCTGGCCGGCACCTATTCGTTGACCGACAACGTGAGGGTCACCGCCGGCGCCGAGAACCTCTTCAACAAGTTCACCGATCGCGAGCGCTATCTCTGGACCGTTGGCCGCAAGTACATCACGGGCTCCCCGTATGAGAACGACGGCCGCCAGGTCTACGTGCGCGCAACGATCGCATTCTGAAGTGAGGTAACGATCATGATCCACCATCTCCAATGGAAGGCGGCCGTAAGCGTACTGCTGCTGGCCGCCGGCGCTGGTGTCGCCGCCACCGACGCCGAGCTCGACGCCAGGGCGAGAGCGCTGAACCAGAAGCAGCTCAACCTGGACGCCCACGCGGACGTTCTGATCCCCTCGACGCCCGAGCGCTACTGGGGTCCGGGGCACACGTCACGCACGGATGTCGCGAAGCTCACGAGCGGCAGCATGGACGTCATTGCGCTCGCGATCGCCGTCGGGCCCGGCCCGCGCACGCCGCAAGGAGTCGCCGAGGCGCGCAAGGAGGCGGACACGAGGCTCGAGACCATCCGCGCGTTCGTGAAGGACAATCCGGGCCGCGTGGAACTGGCACTCACGGCGGCGGACGTGGAGCGCATCTTCGAGCAGGGCCGGATCGCCGTGATCCAGAGCTTTCTCAATGCCCGCTCCCTCGGCAAGGATCTGAATGGCTTCGACGAGTTCTACAAGGCCGGCGTGCGCGTGTTTGGCCTCACGCACGCCGGCAACAATGACTTCGCGGATTCCTCGCGCCCGCAGAATGGCGAAGGCCAGGAGCATCACGGCCTCTCGCCCCTCGGCAAGCAGGCCATCGGGCGCCTGAACCAGCTCGGCGCGATCATCGATGTGTCCCAGCTCACGCCGCAGGGCGTCTTCCAGGTGCTGGAGCTGACCAAGGCACCGGTCGTCGCCACCCATTCCGACGTGCGTGCGCTGGTCGACAACACACGGAATCTGAGTGACGAGGAGCTCGACGCCATCAAGGCGAACGGCGGCGTGGTGAGCGCGGTGCCGTTCAACGCATACCTTGCGAAATTGCCGGCTGATTTCGCGTCGAAGGTCGCGGCGCTGCGAAAGCAGCACGGCCTGCCCGGGAACTTCACGGCTCAAGCCTACACGGAAGGCCTGGAGTCGCTGTCACAGAAGCAGCAGGATGCGTTCACGACGGCCTATCAGGCGCTCTACCCCAAGGCGACCCTGAAGGACTACGTCGATCACATCGACTATCTGGTGAAGCGCATCGGCATCGATCACGTCGGAATCGGCTCGGACTTCAATCACGGCTCCGGCATCAGCGGATTCAACGATGCGAGCGAGGCGCCCAATGTCACCGCCGAGCTGCTTCGCCGCGGGTACACCGAAGAGCAGATCGGCAAGATCTGGGGCGGAAACTTCCTCCGCGTCTTCCGGCAAGTGGAGCAGGCGGCCGGCAAATCCCGCGCGAGCTGACAGTCACGCCGCAATGCGCCGTGATGTGCCGGGCGCCCTCCCACAGGAAGGGGCGGCGCCCGGTCATTTTCTATCTGGCCGCGTAAGCCTCCGCGGCGCGCAGGACACGCAGCACGTTGCCGCTCCAGATCTTCTCCAGATCCTCGGGAGAGTAACCCTCCTTCAACAGGCGCGCCGTGATCTTCGGGTAGTCCGTCGCGTCATTCAGGCCCACGACGCCGCCGCCCCCGTCGAAGTCGATGCCGATACCGACGTGATCGACCCCGGCGATCTTCAGGGCATGCAGCAGGTGATTCATGAAGTCTTCGAAAGTGGCGCGGGGCGACGGGAAGCGACTATCGATATCGCGCCGCTGCGCGGCTCGGGCGCTGCGCTCTGCGGGCGTCGGGTCGGCGACCGCCCGGTAGGACGCTTGCAGCTCCCGCAGCAGCTGCTCGCGCTCGGGATTTTTCGTCTGCGCAATCATGTAGTCGCTGTACGCCGACACCTGAATGACGCCGCCGCTGGCAGCGAGCGCCTTCAGGCGCGCGTCATCCACGTTCCGCGGATGGTCGAACACGGCCTTGCATCCCGAATGGCTGAGCACGACAGGCGTCCTGGAAATGCGGATCACCTCGTCGAGCAGCTCGTCCGATGCATGGGACGCGTCGATGATGATGCCGAGCCTGTTCGCCTCCGTCACGAACTGACGACCGAGGTCGCTGAGCCCGTGCCACTGGGGGCCGGCCGGATCCGTGCTGGAGTCACCCAGCCGGTTGTTGAGGAAATGCACCGGGCCCGCCATGCGCACGCCCAGCGCGTAGAACGTGCCGAGAAGCGTGAGATCCCGCCCGAGCGGCGAGCCGTTCTCCATGCTCATGAACACGATGCGCCGCCCGCGCGAGGCGATGGCCGCGGCGTCGTCGGCTTTCAGCGCGAGCTCGAACCGGTCCGAATGCCTGGCGAGCATCTCCCGGATCGCCACCGCACGCATCAGCGCTGCGTCCCGTGCGGCGGTATCACCTTCGGGCGTCATCGGCCCTTGTGGCGTGTAGACCGCGAAGAAGCCTCCATCGAGACCGCCCTGGAGCATGCGCGGCAGGTCGATCTGGGAGCCATCGTCCTCAGTGCTGTGGCGATCGAGAATGCTCCAGCCCTTCCACACGAGATGCGCGGGCGTGTCCAGATGCGTATCCAGAGTGATGCGACTCTCGTGTATGGCCGCCGCGTTCGCGGGCACATCCACACTGTCTGCAGCAACGCCCAGTGGGGCGATCAGGCAGAGGCACGAGGCGGCTCCCAGGTGCGCAAGTAGTCTCATTGAATCGTCCTTCGGCATATCGGAGTGGCAAGGGTAAGCATCGGACTGCGTTCGTGTACATGAACGCGCGCTATGAGCTCATGGCAAAGGATGCAGAAACGATACAGATCGACATGAATCATTGCCAAACGATCTTTCTCCCCGCTGGGCCGCTATGGCGCAATCCACGGATCAGCTCACGTCGAGCTCAAGGGGAGAATGATCGATGACCAGCACCCATGCCCTGTTGGGCCTGGCGATCCTTGGCGCGCCTGCCCTGCTGACTGGAAACACAGCGTCCGCCCAGCAGGCTGGCAGCACCGACGTCAGCGAAGTCGTCGTCACCGGATCGCGTGTCTCGGAAGCCCGCGCAGCCATCGGCACGGACCACGCCACTTCGACCGTCGCCATCACGAGCGATGCATTGCTCTCCGCACCCGCGGGCATCACCGGGCTGAAGATGCTGGAATCCCTGCCGGGCTTCAACGTGCAGGCCAACGATGCACTCGGGATGTACGAGTTCGGCAACTCTGTTTCCGTCCGCGCATTCAACTTCCAGCAGATCGGCTTCCTGCTGGACGACATCCCGATGGGCCGCAGCGACCAGTTCGGTGGCAGCCCGATCTACCGCTACGTCGACAACGAGAACCTCGAATCCGTGCGCGCTTCCGCCGGAGCCGGCGACGTCTCGCTCGCGAGCTATTCCTCGCTCGGCCCGATCGTCAGCTATCTCACCGCGGCTCCGTCGGAGACATTCGGTGCCCGCCTCAGCCAGACCTTCGGGAGCGATGCGCTCCGGCGCACCTTCGCCCGGATCGAAAGCGGCGAGCATGGCGGTTTCTCGGGATATGTGAGCGGCTCGCGCATCCGCGGCGACCTGTGGCGAGGGCCCGGCACCATCTCGCGCGATCACTTCGAAGGCAAGGCGCGCTATCGGCTGGGACGAAGCGAGCTGACATTCCAGGCCGTGCACAACGACTACTTCGACTATGACTCCCCGTCGATCTCGCAGAACCAGTACCTGGGGATTGCGAACGACCTCTTCGGGCGGTCGGGCCGAGGCTTCTCCTACCTGGACGACATTCCCGCGCTGGCGCCGACGGCGCCGGGCATTCCGTTCTCCAATACGGCCTACAACCAGTACTACAAGCAGGCCATCAACAGCCGGAAGGACAAGCTCTACGGCCTCACGCTGAGCTCACCTCTGAACGACGCGCTCTCGTTGCGCGCCACGGCGTACTACGAGGACAAGGATGGTTACGGCGTGTCGCCAGAAGCCTATGCGACCTCCCTTGCGAGCCACAACGCCCAGAGCGCCATCGTGCCCGGCCTCACGGCCCCGCGCGGGCTTCAGTACGGGCTCTCCACGGTAGGTGGCATCCGTAAGGGCATCAATACCGGCATCGCCTGGCAGATTGGCTCTCACACGCTGAGCGGCGGCGTCTGGGTGGAGCGGGACAACTATCACCGCACCCAGGCCAGGTACAACCAGGAGAACGGCGACCCTGCCACGCGCCCGCTGCTGAACGAGCCCGTGCATCTCCAGCGGGACTACTTCTCCACGCGCGACACAGTGCAGCTCTTCATCAAGGACACCATCAGTCTCGCGGATGATCGACTGAAGGTCGAGATCGGCGCGCGTTCCACGCGCATCGACTACGAGATCTCGGGGTATCGCAACCCTGCCGACTACACCAACCAACGTCAGCCGGTGATCCGCGACGAATGGAACGACAGCTTCCTGCCTCAAGTGGGCGTCGTGTTCGATGTGACCAATCGCGAGCAGCTCTTCGCCTCCTACTCCGAGAACATGGCGCTGCCGCGCGGCGCGGATGATGTGTTCTCCGCCGCGAGCCCGCTCGTGCCCGGCCCGGACGCCGAGCGCGCGAAGAACGTGGAGATCGGTGTTCGTGCCAACCGTGCCACCTTCAACGCTTCGTTCGCTCTCTACAGCACGCGCTTCGACAATCGTCTGCAATCGTTCGCCGCGCCGGTGCCCGGAAGCACGACCAGCGAAATCTTCTTCCAGAACGTTGGAGGCGTGAAGGCGTACGGTGCCGAGCTCAGCGGCCAGTGGAAACCGACGCTGCTTTCCGGTCGCGTGTACTTCAACACGAACCTGGCACACAACCGCGCGGAGTTCGAGGATTCCTACAGCACGTTCTCCATTGAAGGCAACACGCTTCCGGACTTCCCGAAGTGGCTCGCGCAAGCCGGCGTCACTGTCGAGGCGTTCTCGGCAGCGGTGCTGAATGTGTCAGCACGCCACATCGGCGCACGGGAAACGAACTTCACGAATGCGGAGCGCATCGGCGGCTACACGGTCGTCAATGCCTACGTCGATCTCGGCGATGGATTCAGCGCCGGCCCCTTCAAGGCGCTGAAGGCCAGGGTGAACGTGGACAACCTGTTCGACAGGGACTATCTCGGCACGATCACGCCGACGACCAACACTCCGGCGACCTTCCGGCCTGGGCCGCCTCGCACGGTGCAGGTGACCGTGTCCACGGAGTTTTGAGGAGCGCACGATGACCGCTCGAGGGCGCCGGAGCACTGCGGGGCGCCCTCGAGCCTCGAGCGTCCGGGCCTGCCTTTCACGGCGCGGAGGTGTTTCGTGGCCCGCACGGCTCCATCGGGGCCCGCTCGATGACAAGCCTCTGATGACGGGCGGCTCCGCACGGGTCGGCTCATGAGCCTCGCGGAGGTCTCCGTTCAGAACGGGCGTGTCATGCCGGACAGGGCTATCGCGGTGTGCGCTGGCTCAATGCCGCGGCGAAGCGGTCATCCGTCAGGGCCTCGAGGAACGCTTCCAGATCAAGCTTCTCCTGCTCGGTCAGATGCAGGTTCGCGTTCATGGAGACGTCCCGGCCCTTCGCGTCCGGCACGAACTTGTCAGGCGAATCGTAGTAGTCGATCACTTCGCGCAGCGTGCTGAACATGCCGTTGTGCATGTATGGCGCAGTCACCGCCACGTTCCGCAGCGAGGGGACCTTGAAGAGCCCGTCATCCGCGCTGCGCTGAGTGACGGCGCCTCTGCCGCGATCATTCAGTTCCTTGCCGTCGTAGAGGCCGATGTTCCGCAGTCGATCGGACGTGAAGTCCTCGCCCGAGTGGCAATCCGCACACTTGGCGCGCCCGATGAAGAGCAGCCTGCCACGACGCGCGGATTCGGAGATGGCGCCGTCATCACCGTGGGAATACCGGTCGTAAGGGGAGCTCGTCGTGTCCAGCGTCTTCTGGTACGCGGCGAGCGCGCGCCCGAGAGTGCGCGCCGTAGCGGGGGCACCGTATGCCGCCTGGAACTGCGCGAAGTAAGTCGTATCCCCGTTCAGGCGCGCGAGCGCCTCGGCGATCGGGAGATTCATCTCGACGGGGTTCTCGATGGGGAAGATCGCCTGGTCCTCGAGCGTCTCCGCGCGACCATCCCAGAACAGCATGGTCCGGCCGGAAGTATTCATCACCGTGGGCGTATTCCGCGTTCCGAGCTTGCCGTCCACACCGGCGCTGACCACCTGGCTGTCCGCAAACGCATGCTCCGGCTTGTGGCACGAAGCGCAGCTCACCGTGCGATCGTTCGACAGGATGGGGTCGAAGAACAGCCGCTGCCCCAGCGCAACGCGCAAGGCGTTCGGTGTGGCCGGCGCAGGTGCCTGGGCGGAATCTGCGGGCGCCGTCGCGGCGGATGCGGGCGGCTCACCCGGCGCGCCCACCGCCATTGCGAGCTTCACTGCCGCCAGCAGCGCAAGGCTGCCGGCGACCGGGCGGCCGAAGCGGCGCTGCCCCCGAGAACCGCGCTTGCGATCTGCCGTGATCAAAGACTCGTGCTGAACGGTTCCCGAAACAGCTCGCACAATCCGCTCTCTTCGAAGCAGGTCTGTCCATCGATGCGGCCGCTGAGCCCCTTCAGCGGGGCGAGCAACCGCGCTTTCTGCCTGAACTCGGCCCGTCCGGCGAAGTACGTGTACTCCGTCCCGAGTGACGGGTCCTTCTTCCGCTTCGAGCTCACGGCCTGAACCGGGCCGATGAGCTCCAGCCCCGGCTGCGCTTCGAAGGTGAACTTCGTCGGCCGGGGACCGATTTCCACCTCGAAATCCGACGAATACAGGATCCATCCGGTGGCGATGTCGGCCGTGAAGATCACCTCGACCTCATCGCCCGCCTTTGCATTGCCCGGCGCCACGGAGACGCGCCAGTGCAAGGTCGGCTGTGGAGCGCCCCGGCTCGAGGAAAGTGGCCCGGAAGACGTGGCGGTGCTTTGAACATCTGCAGCGTTGCTGACCGCGGCGCCTGACAGCGCCGCAACCAGCATGAGCATTACCCCTGCCCGGGCAGACATTGCTTCAGCGAGCCGCCGCAAGTGCCGGTACCGCGGCGCGCGGGGTTTCGTTCGCCGCGGTCGATGTCAGCCGCGCATCGTAAGGATTCGGCTCTGCGATGAGCTGATCCAGCAGCGCGTTGAACTTCTGCACGTAGTCGTCGTAGTACTTCCCGGTGATGGTTCCGGTGAAGCCCGTGTAGATCTCCCGCACGTCCCCGCGACGGTCGATGATGAACGTGGTCGGGAAGGCGGCCATGTAGTTCACGCCCTTCAGCTTCTCCGTCGCGACCTTCTTGTCCGCGATGCCTCCGAACACGAGGTCGTAGCGGATGTCGAAGAAGCTCTTCAGCTTGCCGACGGTCTTCTGGAAGTAGCCGAAGTCGTCTTCCTGCTCGAAGGCGATCGCCACCGCTTCCACGCCGCGGTGCTGGTTCTCCTTGAACCACGGCGCGAGGAAGCGTGTCTGGTCCGTGCAGTTCGGGCACCAGGTGCCGATGATCTCGACGATCACCACCTTCCCCTTGTACTTGTCGTCCCTCAGCGAGACGGGCTTGCCCTGCAGGTCCGGGAAGGTGAAGTCGATCGAGCTCTGGCCGTCCTTCAGGAACGTGAGCTTGTAGGGATCCGGCAGCTCCGCGTTCGGGTCCTTGTGGCCCTCGAACTTCACGACGTTGTAGATGCCACTGCCCGAGGCACCCTGGATGTTGCCGTCCTCGTCGATGGTGCCCTTGATGAGTCGCGGGCTCGGGCCGCTGAAGTGGGACAGCCAGAACCTGTTGCCCTGGATCGTGCCTTCGAGCTCGCGGCTGTCTCCCACGGAGGTCATGAAGACCCCGGTCACCTGGTTGCCCTTCTGCTCGAGGAGCGCGACCTGCCCGCGGCGGTTCGCGATCTCCTGCGCGCTGGCCTCCGGGCGCCCGCCGACGGAGATGAAAGCCTTGTCGGCCTGCTGGATGGCCCACTTGCCGCTGAGGTCGCCTTCCGGCGCGACGTTCTTCGCCGGGTCCACGAAGCGCCAGCTCCTGCCGTGCTCCGCCGTGAACGGAATGTTCCGCGCGCCCTTTCGGTTGGGCACGAGGTCCTGGTACTCGCCGGTGAGGTGCTTGCCGTCGACGATGCGGATCAGCAGCGCGGCGTCATACGTGTTCATGGGGACCGACACCGTGTCGTCCGAGACACGCTCGACCTGGAAGAGATCGCGGCGCGTGCCGTTCAGCAGGGTGAACTCCGCAGTCTTCGCATCCTTGCCCTTCAGCTCGAAGTTGAAGGGAATGGCTTCGCCATCCACCGTGAACTCGCCGCGCCACACACCTTCGGCGGGGAACTTCGCATTGCCCGCGAATGCCGCCGACGAGAACACCAGCAGAGACAGAGCCAGTAGTCCGGTTCGCTTGCGTTTCATTATGACTGCATCCCTATTGAAGAACGGAAAGACCGGGTCGAATGCTAACGCCCGCTGCACGCACCCGAGCGGGGCACGCTCATGATTTTTCGTCGTCGGTCAGTTCTGGATGGACATGAAGAGCGGCGTCATCCGCCGATGCGGGCCACCGCGCTCACGACAGAAATGACCAGTATCAGCGCAAGCATCGAACACTCGAACCAGACCGATGGTTTCATGGCTGGGCTCCCATGACATGACGCATGAGGATGCCCCGCGAGAAGTAACTTCGCGGTTACTTTCCAGCCCTGATTCCCTTCCGTTTCCGCTCGCAGGTGTACAGATTCCGGAACGAAATGGCGCTCGCTGCCGGCAGTAGCCACCGATGGAAACGCGCCGCACCCGTAACCGGCTTGTCACCACGAGCTCGGCGATGCCCCTCGACCCTCCGAGCCGCGAAGGCCCGCGGGAAATTTCGATCGCGACGTGTGGCGACACTCTCGCGCGCCTGGCTCGGACGCGTCATCGAGCTCGCTCATTCGATCGGCATTCCGGTCGCAACGCACGAGATCTATCCAGCTTCCCTCGTTGGCGTGGATTCGACAGAGCACCTCGGTGCAACCAGTCGCCGGGGCTACTCGCCCAAGCAGGGCCCGCTAGGGTTTGCGTATGACGATGTGGTGCAGCTCTTCGGCCGCACCAGCAGAATCCTCTCGCCCACGCATTTCGGCTCGCTGCAGAACTTCCTCGAGAAACGGCCCGCTCTGCGCCAGGATGCGCGCATTCAGCTGTATCCGCACCGGGCGCGTGAGGCCGTGCAGAACCCGAGCGCGGTCCAGAGGCGAAGCGCTCCGACGCCACGCGGCGGAAGCAGCCAGATGATCAAGCGCGTCTTCGACGCGGGCGAACGCATCGTGGCCGCCACGGATACCCTCGTCGCGATCAACCTGCATGCGGAGATCGCATCGTACGTGGACGCGCGGCTGACGCCTTACCAGGCCCTGCGGGCCGCCACGGTGACCACGGCGGAAGCGTTGGCGCTGATGCCGGGAGCATCGAGCCCGGAAAGCTTGCTGACATCGTGCTCGTGGACGGCAACCCGCTCGAGGACATCACGAGTACCGCCAACGTCAGGACCGTGGTGGCCAACGGCATCGTCTACGACGCAGACGAGCTTCTGCGGATGAGGTAGCTCGGGCCAGAGCCAGATCGGTGATTTTCGACCCAGGCCACCCGCGGAGTCGGTGCAGCTGGGGCCGCGCCGCCACCTTCCTCATGCCTTTTCCAGGTCGACGGAGCGTGCCTTTCATGACGAAAGGCCATTACGCCGTCCTGCAAAGTGGTTATATTGAGATTACGGCCCGTTATCTAACCAGGATGTAACCCATGAGCTCCGTCGCACCGATGTCCATGCCCAATATGACCATGCCGTCGATGATGCCCACCGGGATGCCGATGGCGTCGATGATGCCGATGATGTGCCACATGACCTGCTCCATGACCGATCAGGGCATGAAGTGCGTCATGATGCCGGCCGAAGGCATGAGCATGGACATGATGAAGAACATGTGCTCCATGCTCACGGAGATGATGAGCTGCGGGACGCCCGTCGGCATGACCTGCGCGGGCATGCCGATGATGAGCTGCTGCGGCATGGCGATGATGCCGAAAATGACCTGTGAAATGGCCGCGAAGGGCATGACCTGCATGATGATGCCCACGGGCATGATGAGCATGGACATGCTCAAGGTCTGCTGTGACACCATGAACCGCATGATGGCCTGCGGCATGCCCATGACCATGATGTGCGGCAATACGCCGTGCATGGTCTGCATGAGCTGACCGCCAGCAGGACCCGCAAGGCCGGGTCAGCGACGGGGCGCAAGCTCAGCGAAAGCGGCTGCGGATCTGCGCGGCCTCAGGGCCCGGCGAGGGGAAGCTCACGACCATGACCTGCCCCATGGCCGGCCAGCCCCACAGAAAGCGCCGTTTTGCACTGGAAGGCGTGAGCTGACGTGCCGCGCGACGGGCGCGGTAGTCCGCGAAATCCAGGATCCGGGCGGTAGCTCGCGGCTCGGCGGAATTGTTCATGCGCGGCAGCCTACAGGGCACACGCATCGCAGCGAACGTATCGTTCTTCATATCGATATGCCGCGAGCCGCTCATCCAGTGGGACGCACCGATGGGTCGGTGAAGCTTCCAGGCCGAGCCTCGACACATCTGCACCCGCAAGGGGTACGTGCCCGGCTGGTGAAGGCCCTTCGAGAGCTGCCTCACCGCCCGTGAGCCATGAGGGCGTCGTGATCCCGCGCCCACGCCCGGCCCTTGTCGGCAAGCGACCACACGGCCTCGACGGCCCGGGAAGACGCCTCGTGCGTCGGCGCGGTCGGCGCGACATATCCATTGTCCAGAAGCCAGTCCCACGTGAGACGGAACTCATGCGTGCGCAGCCCGCACGCGCCCTGCAGCTCGGCCCAGCGCAACGGCCGCTGCGTCATCCCCAACAAGCGCAGTACGCGTTCGCTGGCCGCAGCGGGCCTTTCAGCGCCGAACGAAACATCCTTCACGATTCCTGTACCCACTTTCCAGAGCTCCTCGAGATCAAGGCGAGCGCATCGCGCAGACACCACCAACCCGGCAACGATGCATCCGCTTCATTGAGTCCACATGACAGTTGCCGCGTGCGACCGATCGTTTCGTGACAGGCTGCGGTGCAGGTCCAGCACGCGCTTGCGAGGTACAGTTCCTCTGCCGTCCAGGTGCGCGTGGCCAAGCTCCGTGCTGATGCGACCGGAGTTTAGAGACCGCTCCGGCCCCTCTGAACTGATCGTTCCTCATATGACCATAGCAGCGGCTCACCTGAGCCCATCCATAACCTCGCAGCATCGGCATATGACAAACGGAAACTCCTGTCGGAACCGCGGACCCCTACCATCGCGCGGCGGCCACCCTGGGGCCGCGCAACGCTGACCAGATGCCGGAGAGCCCACCTTCATGCGGAACTGCATTCGAACCCTCGCCTTCGCAACGCTGACCCTCGGGCTCGCGCTGGCCCCCGCGGCACGAGCGGACCAGCTCGCGACCATCCGGACCAAGGGCGAGCTCGTCTGCGGGGTGCTGGGAACGGACGAGCCGAACAGCTTCGTCGACCCGAAAACCCGCACGATCATCGGCTACGAGGTCGATCTCTGCCGCGCCGTTGCCGCGAAGATTGGCGTCAAGCCCGTCATCAAGCAGCTTGCCGTCGCCGCGCGCATCCCCGAGCTGCAACAGGGGCGCGTCGATCTTCTGGCGGCTGCGCTGACGCACACCCGCGAGCGCGAAGCCATCGTCGACTTTTCTCTGACGACGTTCGTCACCGGCCAACGCGTCCTGGTCCGCCGGGACAGTGGCATCACCCACCTTGCGCAGCTGGCCGGCAAGCGCGTGGTGACGGTCCGGGGCGGAACACAGGAGCCGAACATTCGCCGCGCGGTGCCGACCGTGGAAGTCGTCACGTTCGAGACAGGGCCGCAGGCGCTCGTCGCGCTTCAGCAACGCAAGGCGGTTGGCTTCGTCAATGACGAGGTTTCCCTGCTGGATGCGTACGCGAAGCTCGGGCCGGCGCAGCAGCAGTTCTTCCTCCTGCCGGAAAGCATCAGCACCGAGGCGCTGGCCCTCGGCCTGCGCAAGAACGAGCCGGCATTCAAGCGCGCCGTGGACGATACGTTGCGCGAGCTGGAGCGCACCGGAGAGGCGGAGCGCCTCTTCATGCAATGGTACGGGCCACAAACACGCCTCAAGTACGACAAGCGGCACTTCCGCATCGAGTCCGACAAACTGCCACCGTGACGCGACGGTGCGCTTGACCGCGTTCACGCAGGCGCTCTGACGTGCCTGGGCTCGACTTCAGTGTCGTCCTCTCGGGTGAGTTCGGCACCTGGCTGGTGCGCGGCTTCGTCCTCTCGATCGAGCTGACACTCGTCACCCTGCTCCTGGCACTTCCACTCGCGACGCTGGTCGCGCTGCTGCGACTCTCGAGACACGTAGCGCTACGCGCGGCGGGCTTTGCCTTCGTGGAAGGCATCCGCAACGTCCCGCTGCTCGTCCATTTGCTGTTCTGGTACTTCGGAGCGCCGGAGCTGCTTCCCGAAGCCGTGCGGAATTGGCTGTACGAGCACAACGCGGAGTCCGTCTGTGCGGTCGTCGCTCTCACTCTTTACTCGGCCGCATTCATGGCCGAAGACGTGCGCAGTGGCATTCGCTCGATTTCGCCCACGCAGCTCGAAGCGGCCAGGGCCCTCGGCTTCGGCTACCTGCAATCCATGCGGTACGTGGTGCTCCCGCAGGCTCTTCGAGTGACGGTTCCTCCGCTCACCTCCCAAACGCTGAGCCTCTGGAAGAACACGAGCATCGCCACTGTGATCGGCACGGCGGAGCTCATGTACCAGGCGCAAAGAGTGGAGACGGCCAGTTTTCGCGCACCTGAGACGTTCGCCGTCGTCACGCTCGCCTATCTCGCGGTTTCCTGTCTCATCACGGCGATCGGCGTGCTCTATCAGCGGCGCTATCCGGTGCACCCTGCGTGATCGAGCTCATCCAGACCTACTGGCTGTACTTCCTCGTCGGGCAGTTCCCGGCAGGGCCGCTCGGCGGCCTGGCGCTGACCCTCCTGCTCGGTGCGGCCGCGCTGCTGCTGGCTCTGCCGCTCGGCGTCGCACTGGGGCTTGCCAAGACGAATCGCTTCCGCGTGCTGAGAGTGCCAGTGAGCACCTTCGTCTATCTCGTGCGGGGAACTCCGCTTCTCATGGTCGTGTTCTGGGCATATTTTTTCCTGCCCGCCCTGACGGGGCACGAGACCTCGCGGTTCGCCACGATGCTGGCGGCGCTCGTCGTCTTCAACGGCGCCTACCTGGCCGAGATCGTGCGCGCCGGCATCCAGGGCATCCCGCGCGGGCAAACCGAGTCCGCGCGGGCGCTCGGCCTGAGCTCCGCGCAGGCGATGCGCCACGTCATCCTGCCGCAGGCCCTGCGCAACATGCTGCCATCGCTCGTCGGGCAGCTCGTGACCACGCTGAAAGAAACTTCGTTGGGGTACATCATCGGGCTCTCGGAAATCTCATTCATCGCCTCGCAGATCAATGCACAGGTGATCACCCGACCTGCCGAGGTCTACGGCACACTCGCCCTCACCTACTTCGTGCTGTGCTTCGGCCTGTCGAGAATCGGGCGCGCGCTGGAAAAGCGGCTGTCCAGCCTGCCGCCGGCGGTGCGGGCGGAGGCGTAATGATCGAATTTCAAGGCGTGAGCAAGTGGTATGGCACGTTCCGGGCGCTGACGGAGGTCAACGAGCGCATCGAGCGTGGAGAAGTCGTCGTCATCTGCGGACCCTCGGGCTCCGGCAAGTCCACCCTCATCCGCACCATCAACCGGCTGGAGCCGATCGATGCCGGGCGGATCCTGCTCGAAGGTGAGGACATCCATCGCGCGGGCCTCGACGTGGACCGCTTCCGATCCCGCATCGGCTTCGTGTTCCAGCAGTTCAACCTGTTCCCCCACCTGACAGTGCTGCAGAACTGCACCCTTGCGCCCGTGCGCGTACGCGGCCTGGTGGAAGCCGAAGCACGCGAGCGGGCCCTTGCCACACTCGAACGTGTCGGGCTCGCGCACAAGGCGCAGGCCCTTCCGGCGCAACTTTCCGGTGGTCAGCAACAGCGCGTCGCCATCGCACGCGCGCTCGTCATGGAGCCGCCGCTCATGCTGTTCGACGAACCCACGAGCGCGCTCGATCCGGAGAAGGTTTCCGAAGTGCTGGTGGTGATACGTGATCTCGCGCATCGTGGCATGACGCTCGTCTGCGTCACTCACGAAATGGGCTTTGCGCGGGAAGTGGCCGATCGCATCCTGTTCATGGATGAAGGACGCGTGCTGGAGCGCGCCACACCGGCCGAATTCTTCGAACGGCCCCAGCATCCCCGGGCTCGTCAGTTTCTCGCAGACCTCCGCTCGCCATTCGCGCGCGGGGCCTGAGAAACGGTCATTGCGGAACGCTGCTGCCGAGGTGACTGCGCCCGAGCTCCGGGAACACCCGCGCGACCTTCCCGATCAGATATTCCCCGTAGGTACCCCGCACCTCGCGCAGATCCATGCCATCCCAGCGATCCACGAGCGCGCGCGAGGCCGCCGATGGCCCGACGCCGGGGATGGGTTGCAGCACGGCGTCGAACCCCGGATCGAAGAAGAACGGCATGGAGATGCGGGAGCGGCCGGAGCGGTTGATCACCCGATGCAGCGCGGAGGTATAGCGGCCCGACGTCAGGCGCTCGAGCATGTCGCCGATGTTGATCACGAATGACCCGGGCACGTGCGGCACATCGATCCATGACGAGCCGTACTTCACCTGCAGCCCCCCGACATCGTCCTGGTAGAGCATGGTGAGCAGCCCGTAGTCCGTGTGCTCGCCCACACCGCGCGGCTCCTCGACCGAGCTCGCCGGCGTCGCGGGATAGTTGAAGATCCGGAACAGCGTGGTGGGCGTCGCCGTGTATCGCCGGATGAAGTAATCATCTTCCAGACCCAGGCCGCGGCTGACGAAGCTCATGAGCCGATGCCCGAGTGTCGTGAGCGCGCCCATGTAGCCGAGCACCGCCTCGCGAAACCCTGGAGCGTCAGGGAACAGGTTGCGGCCGTGCAGCGGCGTCGCGGAGCGGACGCGTGGGTCGTCTTCGGCCAGTTCCTCGCCGAAGTACAAACCCTCCTTCCAGTCCGGCCGTCCGGAGGTGAGCTCACCGCCCACCGGAAAATAGCCCCGCCAGGCACGCCCGCCCTTCGACATGTGCACGAGAAGCTTCGCTGCGGCGTCCTGGGCGAAGAAGGCCCTGCTCCGCGAGAGCAGCGAATCGATGATCGCGGGATCGATCCCGTGCCCCGTGACGTAGAAGAAGCCGAACTCGCTGGCCGCCCAATCGACCTGTGTGGCGACGTGATCGAGCCACGGCGCGCCGGCATCGAACAGCGAAACGTCGATGACCGGCAGACGAGGCGGATCAGTGTAAAGAGAATCCCGCATCAGCTGCTTCGCTCAAGAGCGGTGCGGCTCTTCCCCGGCCGTGGGCGCGAGCTCAGGCTTCGCGGCGTGGGTGACGTCTGGCAACCATCGAACGCGCGTCCACCAGACATCGAAGGCGTTCCAGCCGCTGCTCACCGGAAACGCGGGCTCGGCCGAACGGCCCTGCCCTGAGCGGGGAACATCCGTCTCGTCGTGCGTTGTACCGGGCATGTGGAGGCCCTCCATCGTGAGCACCGGATGCGCATGCTCGCAGAAGCCGATCGAGCGCTCAAATGACACCTGGCTTTGACATCAGAACCCTTCCTCATCTGATGTCCTGGCTCATCTGATGTCCTGGCTGGTCGTCAGATGAGCCCGAGCCAGCGGCCGGTGACCACCACGCCAGTCCATAGCAGCAGCGATGTCGAAGCGAGCAGTCGTGAGAGGCGGTCCGGCCCCTGCAGCGGAACGAGACGCCGCCGAAACGTGATCTGCAGGATGAGAGCCGCAACGAGCAGCACCAGCTTCACCGGGAACAGCGGGTTCGTGTAGTACTTGTAGGGGCCGGCAGCAACGAGCATGACGCCCGTGATCGCGGTGAGCGCGAGAGCGCCGTAGAACAGGCCCGACAGCTGATCGATCAACGTGCCGGCGCGCAGCTCCCGGGAGGTGATTCCGAGCGCCACCAGATCGATGACGAGAATCACACCCCCGACGACAGCGAGCCCCACGATATGCAGGGCCTCGGTGGTTGCGAAGGCCGCGGTCGAGCCCGCCAGGAACTGGCCTGGCGCGGTTCCGCCGAGCCAGGTGAAGAGACTCTCCACCATTTCAGTAGTACGCGATGAAGCGGCCGGCGACGATGACACCCGCCCAGAGTACGAGTGACAGCGCCGCGAACACCCGCGCCGGCAGCGGCGGCGGCACATCGCCGCCCCACGCACTGATGCTTCGATAAGTCGTGGCGTGGAAGAGCAGCACGTTGGCCAATGCGATCAGGAGCAACAGCAGCTTCAACTGCAAGAACACGTTACCGTAGATTCTTGCGGACTGTGCCGCGAACAGCAGCCCGCCACTCACGGCCATGATGGCGAAGCCCACCCACGTGATCGGCAGCACCGCGTGTGCCACGGCGACCGGCGCTTCGCGCCGGAGGATCACGTTGAGCAGCCTCAGGTCGACCAGAGCGATCGCACCGGCCAGCCCGATCGTGCCGAGAATGTGGAACGTCTGCAGGATCGGAAAGAGGTTCTCCGACTCACGAATCGCTGTGGCCAGCGGCGATTCGTAGAGACGTTCGATGATCGCGAGCAAGGCTCAGTTGGCAGTCGGGGACGGAGCCGCCGGAGCCGGGGCGGACTCGGGCCCGCCGTCGCCCGGGGTTCCGCCGCTCACCACCCGGCCGCCGGGCAAGGTCACGCGGCGCGCGTCGATGATGTGCCCGCCGCTCCTGGCCAGATATCCATCGACGATCAGCGTGTCCCCGATCCTGATGTCGGACTTGTTGAAGCCGCGGCGTGACAGCGCCCCGGGCCCCGCCCCTTCGCAGGCCCACGTGGTGATCTTGCCGTCCGGCCCTTTCACGTCGATGTGGAAGTAGGAATGCGGGTTCGTCCATTCCACCTTGGAGAGCTTGCCGACCAGGCGCACGGGCTTCCTGGCGTCATACATCGCCGAGAAGGAATGGTGCGCGTCTGCAGAGACCGGCAGCACGGCGGCCAGAGCAAGGGTCGCCACCGCAACACCGCGAACGAGCTTCGATTGCATGACACTCCCCGATTGAGCCGGGCGCATCTTAGGAGCGCGGTTCTCCCCCGAACAAATGCCGTAGCGGCATGTTCACATGACAACAACGCAAGTTGTCCGGCGCCCTGCCGCACTACCATCGCCGCACGCTACACACAGGCGCGCGGACGTGCCGATGCGCGACTCGTGAGGTCATTTGCAGATGCTGAGATTCTCCGCAACGGGGACATGCGTGGCCCTGCTGGGCACACTTGTGACCCTCGCCGGCTGCTCCCCCTCATCCGGGGATTCGCCGGCGATCGCCTCCGCAGAGACGAAAGCACCGGCAGACGTGCTGCTCGGCAAGCCTTATGAGGGCGAAGTGGTGCCCGTGCCGCGTGGCGCAGATGGCAAGCCGCTGCTGACCGGCTACTGGAAACTCCTGCATGAACCCGGGAAGCCGGACGGCAACCTCGCCAAGGACGAGCCGGATCGCACGCTGCCTTACACGAAAAAAGGCCGCGCAGCGCTGGAGCTCAACGTGACGCAGACCGTAGATCCGGAGGCGCGCTGCCTCATCACCGGCATTCCACGCCTGCTGACGAGCGTGCTGCCGTTCGAGATCCTGCACACACGCGAGCGGCTTGCAACATTCCACACGCTCAGCTGGCACCGCTGGGTGTGGCTCGATGGACGCAGCGCCGATGCGGATCCGGACCCGCGCTATCTCGGCAATGCCGTGGGCCACTGGGAAGGCGACACGCTCGTCATCGAATCCAACGGGTTCAAGGACAGCGCGGACGGCAGGTTCTGGCTCGACGACAACGGCAACCCGCAAAGCTCGCAGGCACGAGTGGTGGAGCGCTGGACGCGCCCGGACTTTCACCACCTCGATCTCGAGCTCACCTACACGGACCCCGTGTACTACACGCGGCCGGTGACGTACTCGCGAAGCTGGGTGCTCGGCGCGCCGGGCGAGGTTTTGAAGGAGTTCTCCTGCGAGTGGAATACACCGTGGGTGGTCAAGCATCTCGAGCCGGGCCCCGGCATCATCGGGGCGGACGGAAATCGTGGCTTCGGCCCGGACGGACAGATCGTGCCGGACCTGCCGCTCGGAGCGGTCTCGGAATCCTCACGCGGCACGGGCTACTGGCTGTATCGCAAGAACAAGCCCAAGCCGTCAGACCTGCCGCCGCAGTAACGAGCGTCGTGCAGTCCGCCAGCGCCATCGAGGTTGCAATGCCCGCAGTTCTCCACACCCTGCGCGCCATGAGAATCGGCATGGCGCTCCTCGCCACCGCCGCTTCCGCCCAGACACCTCCTCAGGCCGGCGAGGAGCAGACGTCGTCTCTCATGCGCGGACAGCCTTATGCCGGCCCCAAAGTCGAGACGCCTCGCGGCCTCGACGGGAAGCCCGAGCTGACGGGCTTCTGGCGGCCGTTGCGGGAGCCGGGAAAGCCTGGCGGCAATCTCGGCAAGGACGAGCCCGGCTTCGTTCTGCCGTTCACGGAGACTGGCAGGCGCGCGCTCCTCTACACGCAGAACCACACCGTCGACCCCGAAGCGCTGTGCATTCTCGGCGGCATTCCGCGTCACAACGGGAGCGGCTTGCCCTTCGAAGTGCTCCACACGCCGCAGCGGATCGCATTCACGTACAACTACAACACGAGCCGGCTGATCTCGATCAGCGAGAACCCGGTGCCGGACCCCCATCCCGTGCCCAGCTACTTCGGCAGCTCCACGGCGCACTGGGATGGAGAGACGCTGGTCATCGAGACCACGGGGCTGCGTGACAGCGTGAAGGACAAGATCTGGCTGGACGAGAACGGCAACCCCACGAGCGACGAAACCTCCGTCGTGGAGCGCTGGACGCGCCCGGACTTCCATCACATCCATCTCGTGATGACCGTGACGGACCCGAAGTACTACACGCGCCCCTTCACGTTCACCCGCACATGGACGCGTGCGCCGCAGGGCCTGGGGCAGCAGGAGTACGCGTGCAACGAGACGAATCTCGCCGCAGAGCACATCGGCCCGGGTGCTGGCGTCATCGGCCCCGATGGCAACCGGGGTTACGGGTATCAGGACCCTCTGCCGGCCGTTCCACCCGGGCCAGAGGCCTACGAGAAATAGCGCGGAACCCCTCCGCGGACTGCGCGCCGACCGCCGGCTGACACCGCTCAGCCCGGGCCAGCGCAGCCCGTTGCGTGTGTCCGCGCTAAGCCAGTGCCGCGATCGCCGAGGTTGTGTCCGAGCCCGATTCTGCGTGTGGAAACACCCGCTCGATGCGAAGACGGCGAACGCCGCCAGGGGTCGCCCATTCCACCTCGTCCCCTTCGCGATACCCGAGCAGAGCCGTCCCCATCGGGGCGAGCACAGAGATGCGTCCACGAGCGATATCCGCATCCGCAGGCAGCACGAGCACAAGGTCACGGCGCTGACCACTCTCGCAGTCGAGCACGCGAACGCGCGCGTGCATCGTGACGACGGCAGCCGACGCCTCCCCGGGCTGAAGCACACTGGCCCGCTCGAGCTCGATGCGCAGATCCTCAAGGTACTCCTGATCCAGCGGCGAGCTTGCGCGCGCCGCGATCAGCGCTCGGAGCATTCGGGCATCCGATTCGGTCACCACGATCAGACGATCACGCATGGCAAAGTCCTCCACGATTCGCGCGGGCTATCCTGCGCAGCCCCCTCGATTAGATCAATTCGAATTAATCGTGTATTTCATTAGGTCCAGACTAAGCCCCGCGCCTGTAGACTCGGGTCCTTTGCGGAGGCGCGCTCATGATGGCTGTCATTCGTCGGCTGAACTATCAGCACCTGCTGTATTTCTGGCACGTGGTCCGCACCGGGAGCCTCACCCGTGCGTGTGAGGAGCTCGCGCTGTCAGCACCCACGATCAGCGCGCAGCTGAGAACGCTGGAGGCGCGCCTCGGGGAAAAGCTCCTCGCCAGGTCCGGCCGCACGCTGGTCCCCACCGAGGTCGGCCGGCTCGTCTACGGCTATGCGGAGGAGATATTCGGCCTCGGGCAGGAGCTGCTCGAGGCGCTCGAGCATCGTCCTTCCGCCCGTCCTTTGCGCCTCGTCGTCGGCATAGACGACGTCCTTCCGAAAGAGATTGCCTATCGCATGCTCGAGCCCGCATTGCGGCTCGACCGGCCCGTTCGCATCGTTTGCCGCGAAGGCACGCTCGAGCGCCTGGTCGCAGACCTCGCCGTGCACGAGGTTGATGTCGTTCTGTCGGATGCCGCTGTCACGCCGAGCCTGAACATCCGTGCGTACAGCCACTCCCTGGGTGCGTGCGAAGTATCGTGGATGGCGACCCCGACACTTGCAAAGACGCTGCGGAGGGGCTTTCCAGGGTCACTGGATGGCGCGCCAGTCCTGCTGCCGACGAACGACACCGCGATTCGCCGGGCTCTGGACCAGTGGCTCGACAAACACGAGGTGCGTCCGCTGATGGTCGGCGAGTTCGAGGACTATGCGCTGCTGCGCGAGTTCGCACGCGGCGGCCACGGTTTCGCACCTGTCCCATCGGTGCTCGAAGAACAGTTTCGCCGGCAGGATGGCTTTGCGCGCGTCGGCGTGGCGCGGGGGGTTCGGACGGAGTTCTACGCCATATCGGTCGAACGCAAGATCAAGCACCCCGCGACCGCTGCCATGACCGAGAACGCGCGGACCATGCTTCACGGCGGGTTGAGCAGAACGGCTCGTCATCCACCCCGGCCTGCGCAGTGAAGCGCGTCCACAGGAAGGCATGACACGGTCGAGACTACTTCTTCGTCTTCTTCAGACGTTGCGCCAGATACTCCCGCACGCGGTCGGCATCGGCGGAGGACATCCGGCCCAGCAATCCATGACGATGGTCCGGAATGTGCGCTGTCGCACCAGCCTGCTCACCGAAGACATAGTGATCGAACAGCGCACGCCACGCTTCGCGAGCAGCAGGCGGTAGCTGGCGCAAGTTCAGAATGGCGTGAACGAGTGGGTCGAACCCGCTATCCGCACCCGCGGCAGTGGCCGGAGCCGCATTCCACCAGTAGTTCACGAGCACGTTGAACGGCGCGAGGGACTCGACGTGATGCCACCAGAGCGGCGGGATGAAAATCGCATCGCCGGGCGCGAGCTCCGCGGTCACTGCTGCCGCCAGCGCATCGCTAAACCGCGGGTACCGTGCCGGATCCGGCGCATGCAGCGGCACCATGCTGATGGGTGCGCCTGTCGGCGCGAAGTCGATCGGCCCGATGTAGAGGTTCGCAATCTGGTCCGGCGGAAACAGCGTGAACCGCCGTCGCCCGGCGACCACGCATCCGATGTTGTTCCACTCGTCGAGATGCGTTGGGGTCGTGACGGCATTGCCGAGCCAGATGCGGGGCGCCGCCGTGTCATCGAGCACGGTGAGGTGGTTCTCCACCGAGAAGCCAGGCAGGCAATCCCGAATCAACGCACTCTGTACGGCGACGGCGGGGGCGCGTGCAAACCGACCGTATCGCATCACCTGCTCCGCGACGGCAGCGATCGGCATGCGCCTGCACACGAAGTTGAAGCCGTTCATGGACTCATCGTAGAAGATACGCCCGGCGACTTCGGGCGGCGTCATGATGGCGTCGACCGGCATGCCGTTGTCGAAACGACGCAGACACTCGAGAACGCCTTCGGCGGATGCATTGCCCGCCTCGACGGCTGGCCAATGCGTCACGAGCCCGCGAAGCACCGCCGGCTCCCCGGATGCGATCACGTCGCGACGGATGGTCTCGTCGTCGGGTGACGTCCACTCCCGCATGGGCCTGATCGATTCGCGCATGAAACTCGCCACTCGCAGGCGATCCCCGCACTCAGGACCGTGCCAGCAACATCCGAAGAGGGGCCGCAGTGTTCTCGACAGGGCCGGCAACGAGAACCTGCACGCCATCGGTGCCCGCGCGGGCGATTCCGCGCACGCCGAGGCTCTCCAACGCGCTCTCGTCCACTGCATCGGCCCGCGCGAGCGTCAGCAGCAAACGGCCGGGCACGGCCACCAGATCCAGCACGTTCTCGCGCCCGCCGAGCAGCTTCAACAGCGTCGTCGGATCATGCCCACCGCTCGTGCTTGCCGGGAGCAGTACTGCGTGAGGCTCCGTCGGCCTCGTGCGCAGTGCGTCCCGGATCTGCCCCGCAACCTGATCGGCGACCGGGCCGAGAACCACTTGAAGACTGCCCTTCGAAGGCCGGACCACCCCGCGCGCGCCCAGCTTTCTCAGCGCCGGCTCGTTTACGAAGCTGTCGTCGAGGAGCATCAGGCGCAACCGGGTGGTGCAGGCTTCAACCTCCGTGAGATTGTCTGCTCCGCCGAGCGCATCGATGAAGGCCGCGGCCGTGGAGCCATGCGCAGCAGCCGCGCTCTTCGCGCCCTGCGAACCTTCCTCCACCTCACGCCCGGGTGTGGCGAGATTGAACCGCACGATGCAGTAGCGGAAGCCCGCGTAGTACACACCGAAGTAGATGACCCCGATCGGCAGCAGCCAGAGCGGGTGCTGTGCATTGCTGAAATTCAGCACGTAGTCGAACAGACCGGCTGAGAAGCTGAACCCCAGACGCACGCCCAGCAGGTCCATCAACGCCATCGAGAGGCCCGTCGCCAGTGCGTGCAGCCCGTAGAGCACAGGCGCCAGAAACATGAACGTGAATTCCACGGGTTCCGTAACGCCGGTCAGAAACGAGGTCAGCGCCAGCGACGCGAGCAGGCCCCCGACTGCGGCCCGCCGTTCCGGAGGAGCGCTCCTGTACATGGCGAGGCACGCTCCCGGCAGGCCGAACATCATCACGGGGAAGAAACCCGACATGAAGGCGCCCGCCGTCGGGTCGCCCGCAAAGAACCGCTTCAGATCACCCGTGGCGCCGTGAAAATCCCCCAGGATGAACCACGCCAGGTTGTTGATGATGTGGTGCAACCCCGTGATGATGAGCACGCGATTCAGCACGCCGTACACGAATAGCCCCAGCGAGCCCGAGCCGAGGATCGCGCGACTCGCCGCATCCATGCCCTGTTCCGCGATCGGCCACGTGTTGCCGATGATCACCGCGAACCCGAGCCCGGCAAGCCCGGTGACGATCGCCACGAAGCGCCGCCCACCGAAGAAGCTGAGATAACTCGGCAAGGTGATGCTGCTGAACCTGTTGTAGGCGACGCCGGCCGTGATCCCGCAGATGAGACCCACGGGAATGCTCAGCTTCGCGAGCTCACGCGCCCGGAAAGCAGCGGCCGCCAGATCGCGCGAAGCGTCGCTGAGCCCGGCGAGCTCCGAGGCTGGCACTGCCATGAGCGTCTCGGCCCCTTTCGTGGTCACCAGGAAGCACACGAGCGCCGCGAGCCCCGCTGCCCCATGATTCTCGCGCGCCAGCCCCACCGCCACGCCCACTGCGAAGAGCAGCCCGAGGTTGGAGAAGATGGCGTCGCCCGCCGCGGCCATCGTCGGCCAATCGAGCACGTCCGGCTGTCCCAGGCGAAGCAGCAGCCCCGCGATGGGAAGCACGGCGATCGGCAGCATCAGGGCTCGGCCGAGTTGCTGCAGTCCCGACAATCGTAGCTTCATGACGGACCTCCCACGGCGAGCTTCGCGCGCGCCACCAGGGCACGCACGTCTGCGGCGGTCTCTTCTCCGAGAGCCTTCGCCGCAAGAGACGCGCAATCATTTACATCGAGCTCACGAATCTGACGCTTGATCGCCGCAACCGCCGCCGGGACCACGGAGAGCTCACGCACGCCCAGTCCGATGAGCAATGGCACCGCGGCCGGGTCTGCCGCCATGCCGCCGCACACCGCCACTACTCTCTGCCGGCGCTCGCCTGCGCTCGCGGCGAGGGCAATGAGTTTGAGGACGGCGGGATGCAGGGCGTCGATCCGGCGCGCCAGCTCAGGGTGGCCGCGATCCATGGCGAGCGAATACTGGGTGAGGTCGTTGCTGCCGATCGAGAAAAAATCCGCGACCTCCGCAATCCGATCCGCGGTGAGGGCTGCGGCGGGCGTCTCGATCATCGCGCCGATCTCTACTGACGCGCGGCCGCCCAGCTCCGCTTGCAGCTCCTCGATCATGGTGCGCACAGCGCGCATGTCTGCCACATCCGTCACCATCGGAACGAGGATGCGTACGACACCGTGCGGCTTCACTCGCAGCGCCGCGCGAAGCTGCGTGCGAAGCAACTCCGGGTGTCGCAGTGCTGCCCTGACTCCGCGCAGGCCAAGCGCCGGGTTCTCTTCAGCAGGCAGAGGCAGATAGCTGAGAGGCTTGTCACCGCCCACGTCCATCAGGCGCAGAACCAGAGGCCTGCCCCCGAGTGCCGTCGCGATGCCCTGATAGATATCGAGCTGCTCCTCTTCCGTGGGGGCCATGTCACGATCGATGAACAGGAACTCCGTGCGCAACAGGCCGCAGCCTTCGGCGCCGGCGGCGGTCGCTGCCTCGGCTTCGGCAACACTTCCGAGGTTCGCAAAGATCTCGATGCGCGTTCCGTCCCGCGTGCGGCATTCTCGCTGCGCGGCCTGACGATCTGCCTCACGCTGCCTGCGGAGCGCACGTTCTTGCTGCTCGGCTGCCGCGAACTGCCGCGCTGACGGTGCCACGTGAAGAAGCCCGCCCTGCCCGTCCACGATCAAGCGCTGCCCATTGCGCACGTCGCGCAGCGCCGCGCCAAGACCGACCAGCATCGGAACATCCATCGCCGCGGCCAGAATCGCGACGTGCGAAGTCGGCCCGCCGCCACTCAGGCAGATTGCTTCCAGGTGGGCACGATCGAGCGCGACCAGCTCCGAGGGCAGCAGATCATCCGCCACGACGACGCTGCCTTCAGGCAGCGCAAGGCTCATCGGCCGCGCTTCACCGGCCAGCGCAAGCAGCACGTGTGATTCGACGTCCAGGAGGTCATCGGCTCGCTCGCGCATACGCGCGTCGGCAAGCCCTTCGAGCGAGGCAATGGACGCCTTGATCGCCGCGCGCCAGGCAAAACCGGCGCTCCTGCCCGCCGCGATGTGCTCATGGGCGACTTCGTTCAGCAGCGGGTCGTCCAGAAAGGCGAGATGCGCGTCGACGATCTCGCGACGCGTAGCGCCCCCGGCACCACTCACCCTGAGCAGCCGTGCGCGGACGATCCCGCGCGCGCGTTCCAGCTCAGCGACTTCGTGTGGGGCACCTTTTCCCGTTTCCGTGACGGCAACCTGCGCTCGTTCGAGCCTGGCGGCCTGCCCGACTGCGAACCCCGGAACGGCAACCACCCCCGGGATCACCCCATCCGATTCACGAACCGCGCGCTCGGGAGCCGCCTCGGAAGCGGCGGAAGCCGGCTCGTCGGCGGTGATGCGCTCCATGCGCAGAGCTTCATCGATGGTGGCGACCACGGCGTCAACGGCGCGCGCAGCGCCCGCACCATCTGCGATGATCTCGATGACCTCTCCTCGACGAACGCCGAGCGCCATGATCGCCGTGACACTCCGCGCGTCCGCGGCCTTTCCGTGAGCAGCGAGCGAAACCTGCGCATCGAGCAGCCGCGCGCGCTTCGCAAGAAGCGCCGCGGGCCGCGCATGCAAGCCATGCCGCAGAGAGATCGTGATCGTGCGGCTCGCATTCGCGACGGGTAGCGGAGCAACGCCGCCGGCCGCCACCGACGCGTAGTCGACCTCGAGCAGCATCTCGCCCGCACGGATTCGGCCAGGTGCGTGACGGCGACGGATCCGTGCGCCCTCCGCGGCGATCAGAAGGACCGGCGTCACGAGACTCTTCGCGCCCCGCGCCACGACATCCAGGTCGAACCGCATCAGTTCCTCACCCGCTCCAACACGCTGTCCCACGCAGACAAGCGGCTGAAACCCGCGCCCACCCAGCCTCACGCTGTCGATGCCCACATGAACGAGCACGTCGACTCCAGGCGCGGCACGAACGGACACCGCATGCCCACCCACCGGCAAGGCAACCACCTCGCCATCACAAGGCGAGAGCACGATCCCGCTCACCGGATCGATGGCGAGGCCGTCACCGATCATGCCTTCGGCAAACACCGGATCCGGAACTTCGGCCAGCGGCGCACACCAGCCTGCCAGCGGAGCCTGCACGGTCAACGAGGGCATGACACCCTCATGGGCTGATCTCCACCCAGTCCAGCGCCCACATCGGATCGAGGCGCGGGCGGGCGAAACGCAGACACACGTCATGTCTGCCGCCCTGAGCCGGCAGCCTGATTTCGTGCAACGTGTTGACGAGCTTTCCAGCAGGCATTGCCGGCAATGCCTGCGTCGCGACCGGCGGGCCTTCGCAGCCACCGATTCTCACCTCGAAGTCCCCTTCCGTGCTGCGTGAGTCTCCAACGCGAATCTTTTCCGCGTCCGCACCGATCTCGAAATTGAACGGCAACTGTCCGACGGCTGCCACGAGGCGCGCACCACGAGTGAGATCCACGTCCCTGTAGATCCAGCACGGGTACATGATGTCGAGCGCGAAGCGCGGGCGCTCCCCAGCACCGAACGCGTTCGGTTCGAGCAGCAGCGCGATGCCATCGCTACACAGATCGAGCTCGCGGCTGCTACGTCGAGCGAGCGTTGACGCATCGAGCCTGCGGCTCCAGATGTGGGAGACCCTTTCGGTGCCAACGAACGTCGCGGCACTCAGGTGCGTGCCCGCTGGGAACTGACGCGGTTCCGAATACTTCGGCGACTGCGCGATCGGCTCGCTGCCGTCCGCGGTGTACCGGATGTCTCCGAAGGCCGCCTGGTTCGTCAGCGTCACGCGCGTCCCATCCTCCGCTTGCGTCACACGCCCATCAACCGCAAACACACTGTCGGAGTACGGCCACCCCATCACGCGATATCTCGCAAACGTCGGCCCGAGGCGCTGCAGAAACCCGCTCCAACTGCGATGCTCCGGCCCCGTCCAGCCAACCTCCGCGACGGCGGCCGCGCGAGGCAGCGCCATCCGCTGGACACGTTCTTCCGTCCGGATGTGCTCTGTCCAGATGTTGGCCTGCAGCCCGAGCACGTGTTTGCGTTGCGCTTCGCTGAGTGCAGGGTCACGCGGCTCGAAGCGGTAGACATCTTCGAGCGAGATCACCCGCATGCGCCCGGGCGGCTCGGAGGCGAGCGCGCTCTGACGATTGTCGAAGTAGAGCGTGGGCCAGGGGGACAGCACGGTGTCGTTGCCTGCAATGGCTGCGGCACGCGCGCCATCGGTGCCACGCCATGACATGACGACCGCGTCCGATGACAGCCCCGGCTGAAGGATCTCGTCCCAGCCCACCAGGCGCCGGCCGCGGCTGACGAGAAAGCGGCCGATCTCGTGCGTGAACCAGGTTTGCAGGGCTTCCGGATCAGTGATCCCGAGCGCGCGGGCACGGGCCTGAACGGCAGCAGAAGCCTTCCACTGATCCTTCACCGCTTCGTCGCCACCGACGTGGATGTACGGGCTCGGGAAGACAGCCATCACTTCGGTCAGCACGTCTTCGAGCACGGTGAAGGTTGGCGGCTCGAGGTTGAACAGGTGCGAGTGCACACCCCAGCTCGACGAAACGGGCGGAGCGGTGCCACTCGCGCCGAGCTGCGGATACGCGGCGACAGCCGCCTGAGCATGGCCGGGCATCTCGATTTCGGGGATGACCTGAATGTGACGCAGGGTTGCGTAGGCCACGATGTCCCGCACTTGCTCCTGCGTGTAGTAGCCACAGTACGGCTCCGGCGCACGTGCCTCGGCGGTAGCCGGCACACGGCAGGCCCCGACACTCGTCAGCCGCGGATACTTGCGAATCTCGAGGCGCCAGCCCTGATCGTCCGTCAGGTGCCAATGCAGCACGTTGAGCTTGTGCCACGCCATCCAGTCGAGCATCGACTTCACGAATTCGGGTGACTGGAAATGCCGCGCGGAATCGAGCATCAAGCCGCGCCACGCATAGGCCGGAGCGTCACGAATCATTTTCGCAGGCACTTCCGCTGCACCTTTGCCGGCGGGCAGGAGCTGCGAGAGGGTGACTGCGCCGTAGAAGAGCCCCGCACCGGACGTGGCCGCGATGCGTACGCCGCCGGACGCAACCTGCAGCCGGTATGCTTCGCTGCCCAGGCCGGACACGCGCTCGATTGTGATGCCGCGTGGCGGCTCACTGCCCTCGCGCACACGTAGCTTCACGCCGCGCAGGCGCTGCACCTGATCGACAAGGTAACGCGCCGCATTCGCCGCTTCCGCGTCCCCGCGCGGCACGCTCACAACGGTGCCGGGCCCGATGGAGAACGCGCCTTCTCCCGCGACGATCTCCGCGGGGAGAGGCACGAGGGGCACTGACTGCCCGATGTCCGCCGACTGCGGCCAGGAGCCACGTGACGCCGGACCAGGCGCCTCCGCAAAGCACTCGCCGGTGACGAGCCATGCGAGCGCGAGCAGCCCCAGCGAGCCGCGCCGCATGGCCCGCCAGACCTCAGAACTTGGCACGCACCGTGAAGTAATACTGCGCTCCATTCTTGTAGAAGGCCCGGGGCTGGTCCTTGTTCAGAGAATAGTATTTCAGCGTCGGGTTGTTCAGGTTCTGCCCGTCCAGGGAGAACGAGAGTGTGTCGTTGATCGTGTAGACGAGAGACGCCGCAAGATCTGCGATCTCATCCTGCGAGAAGGCGGAGTTGCGGTCCAGGCCGCTGAAGAAAGCCGACCGATACGTGTACGACACACGCGCGCTGAAGCGCTGGTTCTCGAAGTATCCGCTGGCGCTGTACGTGTTCCTGGAGGTGCCGACGAGCCGGTCATCCCCGTTGGTGACGAGCGAGGTCTGCTTGCCATCCGCATACGTGTAGTTCGCGGAGAAACCGAAATAATCGTTGAACGCCTGCGTGTAGGCGAGCTCCGCGCCCTGCACCCTGCCCTTCGCGTTCACCGGAACGGTGAGCAGGTATGGCACCTGCGCACCCTGGGGGGTCTGGCTGCTGAAGGTCAGGTACGTCTTGGTCTCGGAGCCGAAGCTCACGTAGTTGTCGAGGTCCATGTAGAAGAGCCCCGCCGAAAGCAGGGAGCGCGTCGCGAAGTACCACTCGAGCCCGGCATCGAGGTTGGTGGAGCGGATGGGTTTCAGATCCGGGTTGCCGCCGGAGCCGGTGCCGACTCCGCCGGCGGTTGCGGGCGGGGAAAGGTTGGTGAAGCCACCGAGTGCCGAGTAGTCCGCACGCGTCATGGTGCGTGAGGCAGCGAAGCGCGCGACGAGATCAGGCGTCACGTCGATCTTCAGGTTCGCGCTCGGCAGCCAGTCGTTATACGTGTGATCCACCGGAATGCCCATGAACGGGCCGAACGCGGACGTGGTCGTGGCACCCGGCGTCGAGGCGTCCACCTGGGTGAAGGTGACGGCATGCTCTTTGGTCTGCACGTAGCGCAGACCGATGTTCGCGGACCATCTCTCGCCCTTGAAATCCGCCTGCACGTAGGCCGCCGAGTTCTTTTCCTTCACGTCGAAGGCGTACTCATAGTACTCGCGCGCGAGCGGATCCCGGTTCACGAGGCCCGCCCCGTTGTAGGCGGCGAGCTGCGCGGGGCTCCAGTACCAGATGTCGGCCGGAATGCTGGCGCCGAAGGTGTTGAAGTCACCGGGGTAGTTGCTGAACGTCGTCGGGTAGTTGGCGGTGTCCTGGCCCGCATCGGTGGGCCCCTGGGCGATCGCGTTGTAGGAGGAGCGCTGGTGCGTCTGGTAACGCACGCCGAACTTCAGATTGGTCCAGAGGCCGCTGTCGAGCGCGTAGTCGGCGTCGATTCGCGCCCACTCTTCCTCGTCTTCGACGTCCACGTTCTGCGCGCCGAAGATCCAGCCGAACACCACCGGTGTGCCGCCGGGGAACGGTGTGCTGGTGTCCGTGGAGCCGAAACCGAAATCCGGCCCGCGACCGAGCCCGTTCAGCTGGAATGCCGTGCCTGCGCCGGCACCCGGCAGGGTTTCGGAAACGTCCTGCGTGCCGGTCTCACCATGGCCCTCGGACGTGCCGAGCTGGGCCGTGAGTTTCAGGAGGTCCGTCGCGTTCCAGCTGCCTTCGAGGGTGATGAAACTGGCCGTGGCATTCTCGTCCGGCCGCGAGATCTGATCGTAGACGCCATAGAACGTGCCCGGCACGGGCGCGAAGCTCGCGGACACGAGCGTGTTGTTGCGAACGACGTAGCCGGGCTCCGGCGCCTGACCCTCGCCCAGCGCCACGAAGTGCGTCATCCAGTTGAGGTAGTTGCGGTTGTAGTTGGCGGCGTCGAGCTTCGAATAGAAGCCGGTGAGATTGAAGGACAGATCGTCGGTCGGGGCCAGCTGGAAATCGACGAGGCCGCCTTTTCGCTTGCGCTCCTGCTCGAAGAAGGCGGCGCCGATCGAGGCCGGATACATGACGCCGGCGAGGTCGGGATGCGCCGTGGCCACCGCGCTGCCCGGTTCGATCGCCTCGTAACCGAGCACCTCGATGCCGTCACGGCGCAGATGGCGTGACTCGTAGAAACCCTGGAGCATCACACCGAAGGTGTTGGCGTCGTTCTTCCAGTTGCCGAGGAGGCTGTACTGGCCGGAGGTCTTGTCGGGCATCTCGGCGTACACGGCCCCGACCGAACCCTGCAGCGTGAACGGGTCGCTGAAGTCGAGCGGCTTGCGCGTGATGATGTTGATGGAGCCCGCGACGCCGCCCTCGACGAGGGAAGCTTGCGAGCTCTTCTGAACCACGACCTGGCTCACGAGCTCCGACGGCAGGAGCGTGTAGCTCACACTGCGGCCCACCTGCTGCACCTGGTTGAGCACGAACCAGTCGCCCGCCGCGATGGCGTGACCGTTGACGAGCGTCTGCGTGAGGCTCGGGTTCGTGCCGCGCATGCTGACGCGATCGTTCTCGTCGAAGCCGCCCTCGTTGGCGCTGGCGGAGCTCGTGGTGACGCCCGGCACGCGCGTCAGCGAGTCCGCGACGTTTTTGTCGGGCATCTTGCCGATGTCTTCGGCGCTGATGACTTCCTGCACCGAGCTGGCGTTTCTCTTCGCGTCGATCGATTGCTGGACCGACGCGCGAATGCCGGTAACCACGACCTCTTCGAGCGCGCTGCTGCCGCCCGACGCCGCCTGTGCAAAGACCAGAGCCGGCGGCGCCATGAGCGCGAGACCCAAAGCCGACTTGACCGCGAGAGTGATCCGATTCATGGAAGGCCCTCTTCTTCTGCCCTGTGGGATTTCCGGACGGCACTGCGACCGAACCAGTTAGCGCCCAATATAATACCAATCAGAAAAACATGCCAAGAGCGCGGTGCGTGAAAGTTTTTCGCGGCACATATCCCAATGAATCAACGAGTTGATATTTTGTCATCAGATCGGGTGTTCTCCATGTGGTATTTCTTTGGTATTGTCTCGTCATGCTTTACGCAACAACCCCGAACGGCAGCCTGACCGCATGACATCGCTTGCCAACACCGTGGGCCCGCTCGATGAAGGCAGCAGCCTGCCGCTGTACCAGCAGCTGCAGCGCGCGCTGCGACGGGCGATAGAAATCCAGCTCCTGGCGCCGGAGGACGCATTGCCGGCCGAGCGCGATCTGGCTTCGGACTTCAACGTCTCGCGAATCACTGTGCGCAAGGCGCTCGACGGGCTCGTGGCCGAGGGACTGCTCGTACGCCGTCAGGGCTCGGGGAATTTCGTCTCCACGCGCGTGCAGAAGAACTTCGCGAAGCTCACCTCGTTCTCCGAGGACATGCGTGCACGTGGCCGCTCGCCCCACAGCGTCTGGCTCAAACGCGCGGCAGGCACCGTCACGCCCGAAGAGGCGCTGGCGCTGCGACTCAGCCCCGGTACACCTGTGTATCGCTTCAACCGGATTCGCTATGCAGACGATGCTCCGATGGCGCTCGAGCTCGCCACGGTCGTGGCGTCGGCCCTGCCCTCGCTCGAATCCGTGGATACATCGCTCTATGAAGCACTGGAGCGCACTGGCCATCGTCCCGTGCGAGCGCTGCAGCGTCTGCGCGCGGTGCTGCTCACGGGGGATCAGGCGGAGCTCCTGAAGGCAAAGGCCGGGGACCCGGGCCTGCTCGTCGAGCGCCTGGGCTCGCTGCGGGACGGGCGCGCCATCGAGTTCTCGCAGTCCTTCTATCGCGGCGACATCTACGATTTCGTCGCCGAGCTGAGCGATTCGACGTGAGAGTGCACGCATCGTCGGCCGACCCGGGCGGCGGCACGAGGGCCGCCGAGCACACGCAGATGTTCATCGAGGCGCAGAGCGCATCCGCAGCCGTGCTCGCCCAGCTTCGTGAGGACGCGCACGCGATTGAAGCGCTCGGTGCGGCGATTCGCGCGCTCTCGCCCCGCGCCGTGATCACTTGTGCGCGGGGCAGCTCCGATCACGCTGCCACGTATGCGAAATATCTCATCGAGACCCGCGCGCGCGTGCTGACTGCTTCCGCCGCGCCATCAGTGAGCTCTGTCTACGGGATCGACCAGGATCTGCGAGGCTGCCTGTTCATCGCGATCTCCCAGTCCGGGCGCAGCCCGGATCTGCTCGCGTCAGTCGCCGCCGCGAAGCACTCCGGCGCCCTGGTGGTCGCGCTTTGTAACAGCGACGACGCGCCGTTGCTGTCGGCGGCAGATCATGTGATCCCGCTGCGGGCCGGCCCGGAAATCAGTGTCGCGGCCACGAAGTCCTACCTTGCAACGCTCGCCGCGCTCGCACGTCTCGTGGCGGCCTGGACCCGGAACGCTGCGCTCCAGGCCGCGATCGCGAGCCTGCCTGCGCTCATGGATCGCGCATGGCTGCTCGATTGGACGAGCGCCCTTCCGCTTCTGCAGACCGCAGATCATCTGTATGTGGTTGGTCGCGGGCTGGGGCTTGGAGCCGCGCAGGAAGTGGCGCTCAAGTGCAAGGAAACCTGCGGGCTCCACGCCGAGAGTTTCAGCGGCGCAGAAGTGCGTCACGGGCCGTTCGCGCTGCTCGGCCCACAGTTTCCCGCGTTGCTGCTGGCTCAGAACGACGCCACACGCGCGGGGACGGAGGCACTCGCCAACGAGCTTGCCGCTCGTGGCGTCCCCGTGTTCATTGCCGGGTCCGCTGCCGCGAGCGGCGCGCATGTCCTGCCAGCCATTGATTGCCCGGCGGAGCTCGGTCCGGTCCTGGCCGTGCAGAGCGCGTATCGGATGATTGCCGCGCTCTCCGTGAGACGGGGCTTCGATCCGGACCGGCCGGCGAGCCTCAGCAAGATCACGGAAACCCTCTGATGCGCACGGCCCTGATGAACGGGCGGGTCCTGACGCCCGAGGGTGAGCGGGCGGACTGCGCCGTGTTGCTGCGAGGCGCACGAATCGAAGCGCTCGTCCCGCCCGACGACCCGCGTTGCCGTGACGTGCGCGTCGAAGACCTCGGAGGGCAGCTCCTGGTCCCCGGGTTCATCGATACGCAAGTGAACGGCGGCGGCGGCGTGCTGTTCAACGACGGACCGGACAGCGGCTCCATCCGTGCAATCGGAGCCGCGCATCGCCGCTTCGGCACGACGGGCTTTCTGCCCACGCTCATCAGCGACGACCTGGACGTGATCGCCAGAGCCATCGCGGCGGTACAGTCCGCCATCGCAGCCGGTGTGCCCGGGGTCCTCGGCATCCACATCGAGGGGCCGTTCCTGAATCGGGCCAGGCGCGGCGTCCATGATGCGAAACATCTCCGCAAGCTCGACTCGAGTATCGTCCCCCTGCTCTGCTCGCTGCGCACCGGCAAGACCCTCGTGACGCTCGCACCGGAGATGACGACACCGGAAGTCATTTCCGAGCTGACCGCGCGGGGTGTCATCGTCGCCGCCGGCCACAGCAATGCGACTTTCGCGCAGGCGATGCGCGCAATCGCCCATGGGCTGCGGGGCTTCACACACCTCTTCAACGCAATGTCACCCCTTGCGCCGCGCGAGCCCGGTCTCGTGGGGGCCGCGCTGTACGACGAGAGCACGTGGTGCGGCATCATCGTGGACGGGCATCACGTCGACCCGGTGACTCTCGAGCTGGCCCTGCGCTGCAAGCGCCACGATCGCTTCGTTCTCGTAACGGATGCCATGCCGGCCGTAGGCTCCGACGCGGACTCCTTCGTGCTCCAGGGCAAGATCATTCGCGTCGTCGACGGCGCCTGCCGTGACGACGCGGGGACTCTTGCCGGCACCGCGCTCGACATGGCCACGGCCATACGCAAGGCCATCTCCACACTCGGACTCGAGCCTGCCGAAGCAATCCGCATGGCAAGCCAGTACCCGGCGGACTACATCGGCATGGGGCACGAGCTCGGCCGGATTGCGCCGGGATACCGCGCCAATCTCGCGCTGGTCGACGACGGGCTCCACGTCACTCGGACGTGGATCGATGGTGTGGGCGTGCCGCACGAGACAGAGCAGCGCGCTGGGTGAGCCCAACGCCGCCCGCCGGGCTCCGGCGGGAGTGTGCGCGCAGCTCGCCGCGCGCCTGCGCCACTACGCTTCGGGCCGCCGTGAGCCCCAGCACGCCCATGACGAGGGCCACGATCAGGTCGGGCCAGCCGGTCCGGGTTCCGGATACGCCGAGCGCGGCAATCAAGACCGCGATGTTGCCGATCGCATCGTTGCGCGAACACAGCCACACCGAGCGCATGTTGGCGTCACCATCCCGAAAGGCATACAGCAGCACCGCGACGATGACGTTCGCGACCAGCGCCAGAACACCCACCGCCCCCATGGTCCCAGCATCGGGCACCGTACCCTGCACCGCTGCCCACCCGGCTTGCGCCAGCACAAAGACCCCATACGCCCCCATCGTCAGGCCCTTCAGGAGCGCAGCTCGCGACGGCCACGGCGCCGCCAACGCAAGGACGAACAGGGAAACCGCGTAGTTTGCCGAATCGCCGAGAAAGTCCACGGCATCCGCGAGCAACGACACGGAACCCGCTTTCCAGCCCGCGGAGAGCTCGATGACGAACATCGCCGCATTGACGACGAGGGCCACCCAGAGGATGCGACGGAACCGGGCCGAAGCCTTCGAGGCAACGCTCGAGCATTGCGAGCCGCAACAGTCGGCCATGGAAGACTCCGTTCGATGATTTCTGGCCGCGATTGGACACCCTGTAGTAACTTCAGGGTCAAGCCGGGAGGATTTCGATGCCCAGGATCCGAACACACAGGATCGGCGAGCTCGCACGGGACCTGAATGTGCCTGTCGAGACGATCCGCTACTACGAACGCGAGAAGCTGCTTCCAGAACCCAGGCGAACCGCTGGCAACTATCGGCTCTACAGCGATGCCGAGCGGGACCGTTTGTCGTTCATCCGGAATTGTCGCTCTCTCGACATGACGCTGGATGAGGTACGCGCGCTGCTCGCGATCAAGGATTCCGAGAAGAGTTGCGAAGAGGTCAACGCGCTGCTCGACTCTCACATCCAGCATGTTGCCGATCGGATCTCCGAGTTGCGGCGGTTACGTGAGCAGCTGCAGATGCTGCGCGATCAATGCGGCACGGTCCGGCGCGGTAAAGACTGCGCGATCCTCAAGGAGCTCTCGTCTGGCGTTGCACCCACGACGAAGTCGGGCCGCGGACCTATGCAGGGGTCTCATCGCCGCTGAGTCGTCAGAGCGGATTTCATTCAACCACCGGACGCTACGTCGCTCCCCTGGCCCCTTTCGCTGCTCTCACGTGATCACCGGCCGCACTGGACAAGAGTGCTGTCAGAGCGCTCGCGATCGTGGCAGCGAGCGCCTCACCATCTTTCACGAGCTGTTCCTCTCCCAGCGACCCGTCGATCCACAGGTGGCTTGCACCGTGCACGGCGGACCATGCAAGCAGCACCAACGGAGCCGGGTCGCCCTGGTGTGCGGACCCTTCCTCCTGACAGCGAACGATCGCCTGCCTCAGGATTGCGAGGCCATCGCCCAGGCCCTTGTTGGCCCCCTTTCCCAGGAGCTGCCGCAGTTCCGGCCGGAACATGACGCGAAAATGGCCGCGATGGCTCAACGCGAAACGCACGTAGCCTCGGCCCAGCCCTTCCAGATGCGAGCGCGCGTCGGTTCCCGCTTCGGCGCTTGCACGGGCCATCTCCTGCACGAGCAACGCAAGCCCTTCCTGAGCGATCTCTGCCAGAAGCTGTTCGCGGCTCTCGAAATGGTGATACGGCGCCCCGGATGAAACGCCTGCCCGACGTGCCAGCGTCTGCAGCGTGAGCGCGCTCACGCCGTCCTTCTCCACGACCTTCACAGCAGTGTCCAGGAGCGCGCGCCGGAGATCCCCGTGATGGTAAGTGCCTGCTTTCTTGCTGATCCTTGCCATGCCGGAAGCGTAGCACAGAATAATCTTTACATCCCTTAGATCATTATCTAAGATCATTTCAGATTATTGAAACCCGACCTGCAGCGGGACGCTGCCAAGCCAAGGAGCCCCACATGTCACACAACACCTTCCGGAACGCCTCCGGCGCCACTCCGGACCCCAACCCGAAGCCCACTGTCGCGCTCATCACCGGTGCGACCTCCGGCATCGGCCTGGAGATGGCCCGGCTGCTGGCCGCGAGGAAATGCGACCTGGTGCTCGTCAGTCGACGGGCCGAGGAGCTGCAAAAACTCGCGGATGCGCTGCGCACGCAGCATCACATTTCGGTCCACGTGATCCCTGCGGATCTGAGCGCGGCCGGCGCCGCCGCAGAGGTGTTCGACGCGACGCGGCGCGCGAACATCTCCGTGGACTGGCTCATCAACAACGCCGGCGTAGGTGTCTACGGCGACCATCTCGACCTTGACCTCGCCGACGTGAACAAGATGCTGCAGCTCAACGTCCTCGCACTGTCCGACCTCTGCTACTTCTTCGGCCGCGATATGCGCGCCAAACGCTTCGGGAAGATCCTGAACATTGCGTCGACGGCAGCCTACCAGCCCGATCCGTACCTTGCCGCATACGGTGCGTCGAAGGCGTTCGTGCTGAGTTTCTCGGAAGCGTTGGCGAAGGAGCTGGAGGACTACGGCGTCACGGTGAGCTGCCTGTCTCCCGGCCCAACCGATACGGCCTTCTTCCGGGAAGTCGACACGCGCGGCGTCGAGATCGCCCACTTCGAGCGACGCGATCGGGATGATCCGGCCCGGGTGGCCGCCATGGGAATCGACCTGATGCTCGACGGCGGGCTGTCGAAGATCGTAGGGACGAAAAACTTCCTTCGCGCCCTGTCCTTGCGAATCGCCCCGCGAAGCGTCGTTGCCGACTTTTCGAAGCGGGTGCTCGCCGGCACGAAGACTCATGGAGCGATGCGCAGTCATTGATCGGCCGGACGCCGATCAATGCCCGCTGCGGGAGGGAGCTCACGTACCGGCAAGGTATGGCCGCCGCGCCGCGCTGCAGGATGCGTTTGCGGAAGCCTCGGGCGAGCGCCGGTCGATGTCGACCGGCGCCCTCCCTTTCTGCCTGAGCAGCGGGGCCTCTTGCATCGAAGAGGTATCGCACGGTGGCGCGAGCAGCATGCTCGGCCCTTCCTATGAAGCTGTCGTGAGTCGCGGATGACAGTTTGCGCGAAACGCACGCGACGACGGCACCTCACCTCGAATTCTGGTGTTTATTTCGGGACACACTCCAGGACTGTTGCATGCGGCTGAGTCGCGTGCCGATGTGGACCGGCCATGACGGCCGCGACTTGCGCCGCCAGCCTCTCATCGCATCGCCACGCGCTCATTGGCCGATCTGCCACAGAGGCCATCAGAGGCAGCGACACGACACGGATTCGGCCGGACCCGGGAGATCGTGTCATACGAGTGTCAGACGCTGCATCGACAATCCCTCTCCCTCCCTCTCGAGATGCAACTCCATGGATGAGTTCTTTCTGCCGAGCGATCCGTGTGATGCCCCTCATGCCGCCAGCCCGTCCGGTCACCGGGAGAAGCCTGCTTCCGGTCGAACACGCCTCTGGGCAGGCCCGAGCCTCGGCTCCCGCTGCGATCACTGCAACGGAGCCATTGCCGTCGCAGAGATCGAGTACGAAGTCGAGGCGGTTGCCGACGGCCGTGTCGTCAGCCTTCGACTCCATCCACGTTGCTACAGCGCCTGGCAGAGCCATCCACGAGCCTGACCGCGGGCGAGGGATGCGATTGTGAAGAGAATCGCCGCGCTCGGCGCGCGCGGCCCGGCGTGGCGCGGTCTCGAGATCTCAGTCAGCTCGAGCGGCGAATCTGTAGCCGACGCCTCGCACCGTCTGGACCAGGTGCCCGCATCCGAATTCCTCCAGCGCCTGCCGCAACCTTGCAATCTGTACGTCCACGGCGCGCACGTCAGACTCCGGGCCACCGTTCGATATCCTCTCCAACAGTTGCTCGCGCGTGCAGGCCCGCTCTGCACTGCTCATGAGGAGCTCGAGCACCCGATACTCATTTGGCGTCAAGTGAACGGGCCGCTCGCCGGCCGTCACCCGCTCCGCGGCCTGGTCGAGCGTCAAGCCGTGCAGCGAGATGCATTCGGCCGCGTCCGCGGGCGGCGTGTGCCGGCGGCGCAGAACGGCCTGGATTCTGGCCATGAGCTCGCGCGGAGAGAACGGCTTCGTCACGTAGTCATCGGCTCCGCTATTGAGGCCGAGTACCCTGTCGGCCTCGCGCGCCCGCGCGGTCACCATGATGATCCCGACATCCCGGAAGTCCCCCGTCTTCACGGCGTGGATCAACTCCAGGCCGCTGACGTCGGGCAACATCCAATCGACCAGCAGCAGATCCGGGCATCGCGCCGCTATCTGATCCAATGCACCGCGCGCGTCGCGCGCTTCGCGAACGCCATAGCCCGCGCGCCGCAACGAATGCGCGATCATTTCGCGAATGGGGTCTTCGTCATCGACGATGAGAACTTCCCTGGACTCGAGAACCGACACGTGTCATCACCTTCGGTCGTTCGTCAGTCGCGCGCCGCCTTCCGACCAGAGCCACAGCAGAATCCGTTCCTGGCGCTCGCGCCCCGACGCACGTTCGGCACGGGCGCCCACAGTGTGCGCCTGTCACTACGGACAATGTATGCGCGCGCTCACTCCTATCCGGTGTTCGCGACATCCAATCGTCATACATCTACGTTACAAGCACTTGCGGGTTTGGCAATGCAGCGTCGGATGACAGCGCACGCCGCTGCAGTTGTTTCCAAGAGCGGACGCTCCAAAGAATGGGCGCCACCCGCCGGCCTCCAGGCCAATGCCCGGACCGGCCAGGCTGAACTCACGACGCGACCTGATGAAACACGACATGCACAGACGAACCAGTGAACGGCTGCTCTTTGCTCTCAACTTCCTGCGTCACCCCAGAATGCTCGGTTCCGTGGTCCCAAGCTCGCCTCACCTCGTGGAGCAGGTGCTTGCGTCAATCGACTGGACCCGGGCCAAGGTGATCGTCGAGTACGGACCCGGTGTCGGCACGTTCACGAGCGAGATCCTGCGTCGCATGCGGCACGATGCGCGTCTCGTCGCGATGGAAACCAACAGCGACTTCGTCCGCTTCCTCAGGGAGAACCTTCCGGATCCGCGCCTGCACGTCGAGCAGGGCTCCGCCGCAGATGTGCAGCAGGTTCTGGAGCGACTGGGGCTCGATCGGGCGAGCTACATCATTTCGGGCATCCCGCTCGGGAGCATGGCCGATTCGCTTCGCGCCGACATCGCCGCGAAGAGCCGCGATGCGCTCGAACCCGGCGGGGAGTTTCTCGTCTACCAGTTCACGAGCCGCGTGCTTCCGGTGCTGAAGAGAACGTTCCGCTCCGTGCGTCGCACCTTCGAGCGCCGCAATCTGCCACCCGCGCAGTTGTTCGTGTGCACCGACCATCCTTGAGTGACCGTCCGAGGCAATAGTCTCGCTTTCGAGTCCGGTGATCGCGCGGCAAAGCAGCAGACGCTGTCAACGAACTGACATCCTGCGGTCTGCGCGCTGTCTCAGGAATATTTGATCATCGGCGCGGCACCAGGTGGAGCAGCACCATGGAAAACGCAGATCTCGCCCATCGGATCATCGAGCAACTGCGTGACCGCGCATCTGCCTGCGGTCCGAACGGTCGCCCAACGATCACACCCGCAGCAGTTCAATGCCTCATCGCGCATTGGCGAACGGCCGAACGCGCGGGCGTACGCTTTCACTCAGAAGGCGTGTACATCGAGGGAGTCCAGTTCCGGCTGGGCACGGACGTCACGCACGACGTTCGGTCCGCACTACGCTGGAGACGCGCCGAGACCGCACTGGCATCACGCGCTCACCTCGACGGCAAGGCCATCCACTGAGCCGCAGAGCTTCGGCTGGGGCTTCACCCTTCCGATGGCAAGCTCAGTCTCTACTACGTCTGCACCGCCGCTCGCAGATGCTCGAGCGTGTGCTCGTAACGTTCGCGGACGAGCTGCACGTGCAGCCACTGCTCGCAGTACGAAACTGAAGGCAGGGCCAGAAGACGCGTGATCAGCTCGTTGAAATCCCGCAGCGAGTTGAAGTTCGCCGTGGCGATGAGGTCGTACCGGCCGACCGTTCGCGCCATGAACTCCAGGCCGGGCATGGCACGCAGGAGCCTGGCGACGTCCCGCAGATCCGCCTCCGCGTTCACGCCGATGCCGAACAGGAGGTCATCGGCCATGTCCGACCGCTGCTGGATGGCGCCGATCTGCATGACGCCCGACTCCAGCAGCCGCTGCACACGGATGCGGCAACCGCTCAGCGAAAGCCCTGCATGCTCGGCGAGATCCGCATAGCTTGCGCGGCCGTCCTGCTGAAGGCGCTTGATGATGGCGAGGTCGAACTCGTCGAAGCTGAAACTGAAGGACTCGGGCTCGGGGCCGAGAAAGAAGCTGCTCAGAACGCGCTCATAGAGCAACACCTGAACGTCGACCACGCTCTCGAGCTGGCGGATCATCGACACCTGCTGGCGCAGCTCCGTCATGCTGCGCAACTCGGTTTCCGCGATGACCTGGTACGCGCCCACCGCCACGGAGATGAAGACGATCGACTCCTGGCGCTCGAGCACCTTCACGATGTCGTGCGGGTCGCCCGTGACCTTGATGGACAGGTGCGCCGTCACGGTGAGACCGAGCACACGCGGGTGAGGCGCCGCGATGACACGCAGCTCGCCCGACTGGAACAGCGGATTCACGCGGCTCGCCACGTAGTCGCGCGTGGTGTCCAGCTCGCGTGCAATGTCCGAGTAGGAAGCCCGCCCGTCGCGACGAAGGATAGCGATGATCTTCTTGGTCAGCTGATCCATGGAATAGCAGTCGGCGGCCCTGGCTATCCGACCTGCCCTCACTCAAGGCGGATGAGCTCGATTTGTGGGCCGGCATACTATCACTGCGCCCTGGTGTGTGCTGAGGCGACCGCCTTCCGGATGGCATCGACCGTCAGCGCCGCGCGGACCTCCGCGAGCTCCCGGCCCCATTGCACGGCCTTGTCCTTGTCTGCAATCGATACACCGTCGATCGTTGCCTTCCCGGCCCGCACGCGTTCCGACCAGCGCACCATCTCCGGCGCCGTGAGCATCATCAGCAGGGTCACCGAGGGGTCGTCGTGGATGCCGTCGCGCACGCCCGGCTTGGTGAGCCCTTTCTGGAGCAGGAGCTCGTCCGCAGCCTCCCAGCTCTTGTAGTACTCAGGGATGTAGTGGGCGATCGGGGCGCCCCACTGCTGGTTCAGCTGTTCCGCGACGACCTTCATGCCGTCCTGGTTGCTGCCGCCGTTGTCGCTGATGAGGATGATGTTCTCGAAGCCATGGGCCTTCATGCTCCGCGCGATGTCCGCCACGAGCCCCTCGTAGACCTCCTGCCGCACGCTGATGGTGCCGACGGTGGACATGTGGCCCGTCTTCTTTTCGAGATCCCCTTCCGGCACGAAGGGAATGATCGGCGCGCACAGGGCGTCACCGAGCTTCCTCGCGATGGCCTCGCAGGTCGCACGCAGCACGTAGTCATGCTTCCCGAGCGCCACCCACGGGCCATTCGGCTCTACACCGCCGGTCGGGATGATGATGGTCCTGGTGCCGGCCGCGAGCGCGTCACGCACATCCATCCACGTCAGCTCCTCGAGCCACACCGTTTGGGCCGGAGGCAGGGGATTGGGCGTCTCCGGGCAGTTGTAGACATTGCGTTCGCACGGTCCGCCGCGCGGCGCCTTCTCCTGGGCGAACCCCGAAGAGGCGGCAAGGGCGAGAAGGCAGCAGGCGGACAGCAACTGGAGGCGGCGGCCCATCGGGTTCAGGAACATGTGTTCTCCGTAGATCAGGCAGCGGAGATTTCGCTGCACACGAGCTTCGTTTCCAGGTAGTCCTGGATGCCGTAGCGGGAGCCTTCGCGCCCCAGCCCGGACTCCTTGATGCCGCCGAACGGGGCGACGGCCGTGGAAATGAGGCCGGTGTTCAAGCCGACCATTCCATACTCGAGCGCTTCCGACACGCGCCAGGAGCGGCTCAGGTCGTTGGTGTAGAGGTACGCAGCGAGACCTGCACTGGAGTCGTTCGCGAGCGCGATGGCTTCGGCTTCAGTGTCGAACCGCAGGAGGCCCGCGAGCGGCCCGAAGGTCTCTTCACGAAACAGGGCCATGTCCGGCGTCACGTTCGTGATCACGGTCGGGTCGTAGAAGAGCCCGCCGCGACGCGCCCCACCCTGCTGCAACTGCCCGCCTCTTTCGAGCGCGTCGCGCACATGCCTCTCGACCTTGTCCACCGCCGCGGCGTTGATGAGCGGACCCTGCTGGGTCTCACCCTCCAATCCATCACCCACGACGAGCGTGGCGACGCGCTCGCTCAGTCGCCTGGCGAACTCGGCGTAAACACCCCTTTGGACCAGAAAGCGGTTCGCGCAGACGCAGGTCTGTCCGGTGTTGCGGAACTTGGAGGCCAGCGCGCCTTCCACGGCCTGGTCGATGTTCGCGTCATCGAACACGATGAACGGCGCATTGCCGCCGAGCTCCAGCGAAACGCGCTTCACCGTGCCCATGCACTGCGCGGCCAGCATCTTGCCGACGGGCGTCGAGCCGGTGAACGTGAACTTGCGAACGCGCGGATCCGTCGTCAGTACCGCGCCGATCGGCTGCGGCAGGCCCGTGATGACGTTGAACACGCCTGCCGGCAGGCCCGCCTCGTGGCTCAGGTGAGCAAGCGCCAGCGCAGAGAAGGGAGTGAGATCCGATGGCTTCAGCACCACCGTGCAGCCCGCAGCGAGCGCGGGTGCGACCTTGCGGGTGATCATCGCTGCCGGGAAATTCCACGGCGTGATGGCCGCGACGACGCCGACGGGCTCCTTGAGAACCATCAGCCGCTTGTCCGGCAGGTGACCCGGAATCAGGTCGCCGTACGCACGCCTCGCCTCCTCCGCGAACCATTCGATGAACGACGCAGCGTAGCCCACCTCCGCGCGCGCTTCCGCGAGAGGCTTGCCCTGCTCGGCTGTCATCAGCCGGGCCAGGTCCTCCCGATGGGCCACGATGAGATCGAACCAGCGTCGCAGGATCGCCCCGCGCTCGCCCGCGCCGCGCGCGCGCCAGGAGAAAAAAGCCCGGTGCGCTTCTTCCACTGCCCGGGTGGTTTCCGGAGCACCGAGCAAGGGCGTGGTGCCGAGCGGGCGGCCGGTGGCGGGATTGACGACTTCCAGCTCCGACGGGCCCGTGACCCACGTGCCATTGATGTAAGCAGCTTCTCGCAGAAGCTGCGGTTGCGCGAGGGCGAGTCGCTCGCGCTCGGCCAGGAACTTGGCTCTGATCATGCGATCGGTCCGTTCAGCCCGCCTGCAGGATGGCGTCGCTCAGGATCTCGAGCCCCGCCTGCAGATCCGGCTCCCCGATCGTGAGCGGCACCAGGATGCGCACCGTCTCCCCGAAGGTGCCGCACGTGAGCACGATGAGCCCACGGTCCAGCGCACGCGCCACGAGGCGCTTCGCGCCGGGCCCATCCGGCTCGACGCTGCCGGGTTGCTTCACGACATCGAACGCCAGCATCGCGCCGAGACCGCGCAGGTTCGCAATCGGGGCTCTGGTGCCGTCCGCGATCAACGGCTCGAGACGTGACCGGATGCTCCTGCCGATGTCGTTGGCTCGCGAAAGCAGCGCCTCTTCCTTGATGACTTCCAGCACGGCCAGCGCCGCTGCGCAACCGACAGGTGAGCCGCCGTAGGTGCCGCCCAGCCCACCGGGCTCGACGGTATCCATGAGAGCGGCGCGCCCGATCACGCCGGACAGCGGGAACCCGCCCGCGAGCGCCTTGGCGACCGTGACGAGATCCGGCTCGACCCCCGTGTGCTCGATGCCGAACATGCGCCCGGTGCGGCCAAACCCCGACTGGATTTCATCCGCGATGAGCAGGATGCCGTGCGCATCGCACGTCTCGCGCAGCGCTCGCATCAATGCGGGAGAGGCAACGTGGAACCCCCCCTCGCCCTGCACTGGCTCCACGATGATGGCCGCCACGCGAGCGGGCTCGACATCTGCGTAGAAGAGCGAGCTCAGCGCCCGAAGCGTGTCCTCGACCCGGATGCCCCGATGGTCGACGGGAAACGGCAGACGATAGACGTCGGGCACGTGCGAGCCCACGGCCTGCCTGTAGGGAACGATCTTGCCCGTCAGCGTGCCGGTCATCAGCGTGCGACCGTGAAAAGCACCGCTGAACGCGATGATGGCGGGCCGCCGCGTGGCGACACGGGCGATCTTCACAGCGTTCTCGACTGCCTCCGCGCCGGTGGTGAAGAGCACGCTCTTTGCCGCACCTTTGAACGGAGCAATGGCGTTCAACCGTTCCGCGAGCGCGATGTACGACTCATACGCCGCCACCTGGAACGCGGTGTGAGTGAAGCGCTCGAGCTGCGCCTGGACGGCGCGCATCACGCGCGGATGGCGATGGCCCGTTGCCAGCACCCCGATGCCGCTCGCGAAGTCGATGTAGCGCCGGCCTTCGATGTCCTCGATGTGCGCGTTCTCGGCCGATACCGCGAAAAGCGGGGTCGCGGTGGAGACGCCACGTGCGACCGCCGCCGTGCGGCGTGAAAGCATGGAGACGTTCGACATGATCAGCGTGCCACGCGAGTCTGGTCGTCGAACGAGTCGACCCTGGGAGGCCGGCTGCCTTGCGACCGCGATGCCCTGAGGAGCTCGGCTTTCATCCCCTCCGGCAGCGGATTGATGTGAACCTGCACGAGCTTCACGTCCAGGGCCGCGGAGATGGCGGTGTTGGCACCCGTCTTCGGGTCCGGGTAGGCGTCGGCGAGCCGGCGGAGCGCCTTGTACAAGGAGATGCCGGAGATCTGGCCGTTGCTCAGGTGATGGGTCGAGTCGTTGCGGATGAGCTGCCTGTACCAGACATCCACGTCCGCAAAGCCCGCGATCAGCCCTTGCGCGCCGGTCGGCGACAGCCTGAGCTGGAATCGCATGTCGCGCAGCAGCTGGAACGTCGGCACGCCGAGATTCATCCAGGGAATGATCATTTCCTTCGCGGGCTCGGTCGTGAGCACCCCGTCGACGATGCGCCCCTTCAGCTCCTGGATGAGATTCCGGCCCCAGCGCGTGTCGATTCGCTGCGAGCCGCCCGGCATCACCTTGTTGCCCGTGGCGTCGGTCAGGAGCCGGTCGAGCCCGCGGTAGATCGTGACGGTCACATCGCTGTCGTTCACCAGGCTGTCGACGCCTGTGATCTCGATCATCGTGCGGTTGTACCGGCTCTGCGCAATGGCCTTGTTCTCGAAGATGTACTCGACCCCATCCGGCCCGCGGAAGCCGATGATGCAGCCGAGCGCGCGATAGAGCTGGTTGTCGACGCCCCGCACGCCATCCGGGGTCGTGAAGTCGTTCGCGTCGATCCTGCCGTCCAGATCGAGGCCGTACGCGGTCGGGCCGGTGGCTTCCTTGAAGACGAAGCCGTCGGGCTCCGGCGTGGGCAGCCACGTCTGGATCTCCTGCTTCAGCTGCGTCTCGATGACGGAACGCTTCCTGCCGTTGTTCGGGAAGAGCACGTCGTACTGTTCGCGCGGCCCGTCGTTGAAGCCCTGCGGGCATTCGGCCTTCGAGTCGGGCGTCTGGTAGATCGCCCAGTACAGATCGGTCATCGCATAACCGATGGTCCTGTTCGGCGGCACGAACCCGCTGTCGCCTGCCGCCACGGCGCTCGCGCAGAGCAGCACCGCGCCAAGCGCCGCAAACGCGCGTCCCAGCAGCGGCCGACGCCGGATCATCGTTGAACCTTCCACTTCCTTCACTCTCGTCATTCGCCGCCGCCACCACCGAAAAAGTCGTCTCGCAGCCAGAACGCCTTGAAACCGTTGCGCTGCCCACGCCATTCGCCCGTGGCGTCTCCACTCACGTCGCCGGGCTGCGTATCCATGGCGTACGTGTAGACGGGGCGGTCGCGATAGGCCCACACACTCAACGCGTCCGCCTGATCGGGCGTCGCCCGATGCCCCGTCTTCGGGTCGATGCGCATGACGCTCCAGGTGCGGCTCGCTCCGGTCGCTCCCTTTTCCGCGAGCACATAGGGCCAGTTCTGCAGGCACTTTGCGGCATCCCCGCCGCCGCACATCGCAAGTCGATACGCCTGTGTGTAATCAGGATGATCGCAACTGAGCTGGTCTTGAGAGTCGTCGCCGCAGTTGTAGACGTAGATCGTCCGGCCACGCGAATCCGCAAGCACCTCGCCGGCAATCGTGTCCTGCCTGGTGAAACCCGGTGGCGGGGCGGGCGCACGCTGCACGTACACGTTGTGCCAGCCGGGCTCGTCACTTCCTTCCAGGCTCGATGGACGCGAATCCAGCGTGTACGTGTAAAGAGGCTGCCTGCGGAAGGCCCACTGCCTGACCCCGACGGAGCGCTCGACCGTCGACCACTCACCCTGCGGCTGCGCGGTTTCCGGCGCGATCAGCGGCTTCCACGTGCGTGCGCATTCGTCGTGACAGCTCGACTTCTCCGCGGTGTCCTTGTCGTACGCGTAGACGGAGAAGCTCTTGTTCGTCGTCAGGAGACGGCCGAGCGTCGTGGTCTTCACGTCGAAGCCCGGAGGAACCTTCGACGGCGGCCCCACCGGGATGCGGCCGGCGGCCGAATCGCCGCCGCCCGCGCCGCCTTCTCTGCGGCCACCGCCCGCGCCGCCGAACGTATCCCCCGGCTCGCGATCGAGGCCCGAGGTATACAGAGGCTGTTCGTCATACGCCCACTGCCTGGTGCCATCCTTGCGGCCGACCACGGTCCACTTGCCGACGGGCCTGGACTCCGCGTCGGCGAGAACCGGCGCCCAGAGCTGCGTGCAGCTCGGTCGCTCGTCGAGCTCCGGCAGCCGGAGGCCCGCCGGATACGGGCTCATGAGGCCTGCAGTCTCCTCGAGGACCTGGTCATAGCAGGCCGGCTTGCCTTTCTGCTCGCCGCTGTAACCGACGCGCATCCTCTTGAACGGCCAGATGTAGAGCGTCTTCCCGTTCGCATCGGCAAACACAGGGCCTGCCAGCTCGGAAGACTCCACGCGAAATCCAGGTGGCATCGGTACGGACACATACGCTTCGACCTCACGCGTCGTGGCCGCCGGAGCGGCCTTTGTTGTCATGTCACCCGAGGCCGCGGCGATTCCCCCGGCGAACGATGCCGCCACGAGAAGCCCGCCGATCGTGAGCGCGCGCTTTGCGCGCCCACTTCTGCCCACGCCGCGCCTCATGCCAGGATTTCTCCGATTTCCTTCGAGGTGTGGTTGCTCTGGTCACCCCACGCCGGCACGTCGAGCCCCATCAGGCGCATGGCGGTGTAGCCGAGGCGCGTGCCGGGTGTGCCGCCGCCGTCGAGATGCAGGCCCGTCTTGATGCGCCCCTGCGCACGCCCGGCCGTGAACATGGGAATGCCTTCGATTGCGTGGGTCTTCGCGAAGGACTGGTCGGTCGATGCGTAGATCAGCACGTTGTCGAGCATCGTCCCGGCGCCTTCCTTGATGCTCGCGAGCGCCTGCACGTAGTACGCCCACTCTTCCATCGCGCGCCGCGTGTACCAGGACACGTTCGGCTGGCACTTCTCCGAATCGACCACGGCCTCCTCGTGGGTGGCGGTGTGGTGCGGCTTGTCGTAGCCGGGCTTGGTGGTCGCGGAGAACGCGGCGGCGTAGAACATGTTGAAGACGCGCGCCTGGTCGCAGGCCACTGCCATCAGCATCAGGTCCGTCATCATGCGGTGGCGCTTGGAGACGAGGTCCGCATCCAGGCCCGCCGGCAGATCTTCCGGAGGCTGCGCCGGCGGATGACACGCGGCGATCGGCTCCGGCTTGGTGAGCTGCAGGTCGAAGCGGCGCTCGAGGTCGCGCAGGCCGGTGAAGTACTGGTCGAGCCGCGCACGGTCTTCCGCCCCGAGCTCCCTCGTGAGCGCGCGCGATTCGTCCATCACGCTCGACAGGACGCTCTTGCGCACCAGGGTCTTCGGGTCCGGCTTGAACTCGGACGCATTGGGATTCTGGAAATCCGTACCGAAGAGGCGCTGATAGAAGCGCAACGGCGACCACTCGGGCGTGTTCACGGAGTTGCCGTTCTCGTAGCTGAAGCTGTCGCGCACATCGCCCGTGGCATTCGCGCACAGGTTGCGGAAGCGGGTCGAGTTGCCGATCTTCTTCGCGATGGTGACGTCGATGGTCTCGCCGGGCTTGTTTGCTGAGGTGAGCGGCGCGATGCCCGAGCGCAGGATCACCCAGCCCGTGTGGTGACACAGGTTGGGTGCGGCGTCCTTGAACACCTTGTAGTTCGTGAACAGGTTGATGTGCTGCTTGATCGGCGCGAGCGGCGCGATCTCCGGCGGCAGGTCGAAGTCGGGCCCGGTCTTCTTCGGCACGAAGATCGCCTCGCTCATGCCGAGGCCCCAGGACCAGGTGCCGAAGCGAAACGGCAGCGGCGCTCCCGTCGCGGCCATGGCCGTGCCGTTGTCGTTCAGGAAGCAGTTGAGCAAGGGCAGTCCGACGCTCACCGCGCAACCGTTCAGCATCCCCTTCAGCACGCGACGCCGGTTCATCAGTCTGTTCTGGGCGTTAGTCATGGAGGTTTCCTGTTCGTCTTCCGCTTCAATTCGAGCTCTGCGCGACCTGCGGCCGATCGACACCGGCCGTCTTCACGTCCACCGGAACCGGCCGTCTGGGCTCGCGCACGGCCGAGAACGCGTTGCTGAGCGCGACGTCCCGCATGAGGTCCGGCAGCCTGTAGCCGGACTTTGCGAAGCGCTCCTTCAGGTAGTCGAGCACCGCGCGATCCTTCGACATCAGGGCGGGGCCGCCCGTGCCATAGCTGTAGACGCGGTTGATGAGACACGACGGCAGCGCAGGATGATCGCGCAGCGCCTGCCCGAGCCCGACCACATCCTTGAACGGCACGCCATCGAGGACGCCGCTCGTGTCGAGCGCGGCGCCGTCCTCCGTCTCACGATACTGGCCCGCGCCGTCGAAGTGCTCGAGCGCGTAGCCCATCGGATCCATGATCTTGTGGCACCCCGCGCACGAGGGGTTCGTGGAGTGCACGTCCAGGCGCTCGCGCGCGGTCTTCAGGCTCGCGTCCGGATCCTCGAGCTTCGAGAAATCCACGTTCGGAGGCGGGGCCGGCACCATCTGGCAGAGAAACACTTCGCGCAGCGCCCTGCCCCGGCGCGTGACCGAGCTGCGCGCCGGGTGCGCGTGCGCGGTGAGGAAACTCACCTGGGTGAGGAGCCCCGTCCGCGGGCTGCCTTCCGGAAACTCGTAGGGTGTCCACCCGTTCACGGTGGACACGCCATAGATGGCGGCCAGGTTCATCGACATGAAGGTCTTGCGCGTCGTGAACAGGTCCCGGTAATCCTCATTCTTCGTGACCAGGTGATCGATCACCGTTCGCAGTGTCTGCTCGCGCGCGTCCGCGAGCGTCGCGCCGGTCACCGTCGGATAGGCATTCGCGTCCTTGGACAGGCTGTCGAAATCGTTGAAACCCAGCATGTCGTCGAAGAAGGCACGGACGCCGTCTTCGAGCCGAGCGCTCGCGAGCATCGCGCCGACGACACGCTCGCGCCCCTTCCGCGTGAGGATCTCGCCGCTCTCGGCCGCGTTGAGCAAAGCGTCGTCCGGTGCGGAATCCCAGAGAAAGAAGCTGAGCCGCGAGGCAAGCGAGTAGGCATCGAGGCGACGCCTGCCCGCATGATCCGGGTCGAGCTCGGCGACGTCCACGATGAAGAGCGCCTCGGGGCTGACCAGCATGCCTTCGAGGGCGATGGACAGTCCGGCGTAGAAATCCTTCAGCTCCTCGGCTGCGGAACCGGCGGCTGCCACGAATCTCGCGAGCCTCGCATCGTCCAGGGGGCGCCGATACCAGAGCCGTCCCACCTGCTTCAGGAACTGTGTCGCGCAAGCCGCATCCGCTGCGTCGTCCGACGCGGGCCTGCACGGAATCAGGAACTCGCGGTGCTCTTCGTCCACGACCCTGGCGGCGATGGCCGAGGCCGCCTGCTGGATCTGCTGCAGCTGATCCGAGGTCACACCGATGGCTGCCGCACCGGAAGCGAGCAATCCGCCGGTACGCGGCAGCGGGGGAAGCGGAGAAGGCACGGCCTCGCTGACATCCGCGCCGAAGATGTGGGAGATCGTCTGGGAATACTGCTTCCCCGTCATCAGGCGCACGCGCAGGGGCGAAGTGCTTTCCTCCGGCCCGCCCGTGCCTCCGGAGCACCCCACCAGGCCCCCGATCACGGCCAGGAGAACGAGACCCCGTATCCGATTCACCATGTCACCCACCTTCGATCGATCCTCATCCGGGCAGGAGTGCAGTGACCTGCTGCACCCCTGCCCCTCTTCGTCAGAACTTCACGCGGACACCTGCAAGGTACGTGCGACCCAGAGAGTCGTAGTTCGCCGGGTTCGTGGTGACCGTGTCATAGGGCAGCCCGCTCGGACCCCCGGCAACGATGACCGGATCCTTGTTGGTCACGTTCTTCACGTTGAAGAACAGCTGCGCCTGCGCTTCCTGCTGCTGGCCGACCAGCATCGTGTAGCTCGCGGACATGTCGAAGAAGACCGCCCCGGCGATATGGTTCACATTGATCGTCGGGTGGTCGATCGTCGACTCGGGGCAGCCCGACGTGCACTCGATCAGGTTGTTCCCGTACCGTCCTGCACTGACGCCGCGAGCGCTGAACGTGCCGCTGAACGGGTTGTTGCTATACGTGATCGACGCGTTCCAGCGCCAGCTCGGCGGGCCACCGCCGGTGTTCTGGCCGGCCGTATCGGTCGGCAGCGTAAGCGTGTTGTCCGTGTAGTTCTTGATGAAGTGGGTTCCCAACGCGCGGAACACGAGCTCTCCACTCAGATCCGACACGAACGTCGACAGCGGCGTGCGATAGCTCGTCTCCAGGTCGATGCCGCGCACGAGCTGCTGGGCCAGGTTGAACGGCTGCAAGGCAATGGCGGCACGGGAGCCCGTGAAGGCCGTGAGCGGCAGGCCGCCGTTGATGGCCTGGCACATGGCCTGGTTGCCCTGGAAGCACAGCTCCACGATGTTCTGCGCGGTGATCGTGCTGATGGCGCCCTTGAGGTCGATGTTCCAGTAGTCCACCGACGCGCTCAGCCCGGGCACGAACGACGGCTGGTAGACGAAGCCGATGCCCGTCGTGTCCGCCTCTTCCGGAAGCAGGTTGAGGTTGCCCGTGGTGGTGCCTTCGTACTGCACGGAAAGGTTCGTAGCCGGGTCGACGACGGTGTTGTTGACCTTCGAGCCCGCGTTGAACAGCTCACTGAGGTTCGGCGCGCGGATATCGCGGGAGCGTGTGGCGCGGAACATCAGCTCGTCGATCGGCCGGTAGGTGGCACCCACCTTCCACGTCGTGACCGAGCCGGAAGTGCTGTAGTCCGTGAAGCGCACGGCGGCGTTGAGCTCGAGGCTCCTCGCCCACGCCATGTCGGTGGCGAGCGGTACCACCGTCTCGAGGAAACCTTCCTTCACGTTGTACTCGCCGAAGGTCGGCCTGTAGTTGCCCGCGAAAAACACGCCCTCGAGATCTTCCGCCGTGGCCTCGCCGCGCACGGACTCGGTTCGATACTCCACGCCCGTGGCGATGGACACGGGGCCTGCCCAGCTTTCGAAGGGGCTGCCGTTGATCGATGCCGCCGTCACGTTCTGGCGGAACGTCTGGCTGCGATGCGGCCGGCCCAGCACGTAGTCGAGCGCCGCCTGCGAGTTCACGCCGATGCCGAAGGGGTTGTAGGGCACGCAGCCGTTGTTTGGAGTGGTGAGTGTCGACCGGCACACGATGGCGCCGGTGGTGGGGCTGACCACCGTATCGATCGCTTCGGCAAACCGGACCATGTTCAGGGAGTTGAAAGCCCCTTCCTGGCTCTCCGAGACACCCCCCTGGAAATATGCGTCCCATTGCCAGTTCGTTTCGAATGCCTCGAACCGGCCCGCTGCCCCAACGACGTTACGCACGAGCCTGCGCTTCGTGTCGATGGTGACCGTGCCCATGTCCGCGTTCGACGTGCCCATCGTCAGCGTGGTGAGGCCCAGCTCCTGTGCTCTGGCGCGAACATCGGCAGGCAGGAACGGATTGGAGGCGCTGACATTGAGGCCACCGAAGTACTCATTGGGATAGGCACGAGACTGGTCGTCGTTGCTGTACCAGCTCGACTGCACGTAGACCTCGACGTTATCCGTCAGATCGAAGCTTGCGCGCGCGAACACGTTCTTCATCGTGAGCTTCGGCTCGATCGACTGGCCCACCAGATGCAGCGAGGACGCTTCCCAATCCCCCCCCTGCGTGAAGGAGCCCGAGGGCGAAGTGAGCGGGCCATAGTTGTACATGTAGGGCGCACCGCGCTGGCCGAACGCCGTGCCCTTCAGCGGACCGGAGACGATGATGCCGCCCGGCGTGGCGTTGGCGGCCGCGATGCGATCCAGCAGCAGGCGCTGCGGCTGGCCGTTCGTCGGCGTGTAGTCGGGGTTGGTGACGATCTGCCAGCCTTCGAGGTTCCACGGCCGATCCCCTTCGAGGATGCCCTCCTGCTTGGAGAACTGGCCGCTGAGGAGAAGGTGGCCGCGGCCGCTCGCGAACGGCGTGCCGCCCGACAGGGCCACCTTCACGTTCGGGTTGTCACCGTAATCGGTGATGCCGCTCGAGAGCTCGCTCTTGAAGCCCGTGAATTTCTTGTCGAGGATGAAGTTCACGACGCCGCTGACCGCATCCGATCCGTACGCGGCCGAAGCGCCGCCCGTGACGACTTCCACTCGCTCGATGAGCTGCTGGGGAATGGTGTTGACGTCGACGAGACCGGTGACCGTCGAGCCGACCGACCTCTGCCCATCGATGAGCACCAGCGTGCGGGTCGTGCCCATGTTCCTCAGATTCACGGAGCTCGTGCCGGCCGTACCCGTGCTGACGTTCTGCGTGCTGCTCTGGGGCGTGTAGTTGCCGGCGAACGACGGCAACGTGGTGAGGTAATCAATGAGGTTGGGCGCGGCCTGCTGCTGAACCTGCTCGCTGCCCACAACCGTCAACGGCGTGGGCGCCTGGTAACCGTCACGCGCGATACGGCTGCCGGACACGACCACTTCGCCAAGAACATCGGCCCCGGCCGACACCGGTGCTGCCTCCGCATCCTGTGCGTGCGCCAGCTGTGCGCCGGCTGCGGAAAGCGCGGTGAGCACGGCAATTGCAACGGCTCCCCTGCGCACGGACACACTATTCGCCGGGCGCTCTGACGGCCCGCATGCATCTACCTGAACGCCACTCCTCGAAAAGCTCTTCTTCTGCAGATCATCGCTACCACCCGTTCTCGAAATCATCGCCCACCCGTTTCATTTTCTGATCATCCCCCTCGACCCGAGCCCTCTGCCATGCACCCAAATCGTGCATGGACGAAAAATTTGCGTCTAAATTGGTGCATCTGCATGCGTTTATGCATCTATACTAGGCCTACACAAACAAATTGCAAGCGCACCGTGACGAGATCGGCTAAGAATGTCTACGCAAGGCCCCTGCTGGCGCGAAGGTGCGTGAGCGAATCGGGCCTTGCCGGGCGCGCCCGTTTCCGGGTGCGGCAGAGAGGGCCCATGACGGTGGCAACCACGCTGAAGGCGTTCGGAGAGCTTTGATGTCCCTGGATATATTCGTGATGGCGCTCTACGCGCTCGGCATGCTCGTACTGGGCTGGTTCGGCATGCGTCGCTCCCGGAACCAGGAGGACTTCCTGGTGGCCGGCCGCAACCTCGGCCCGTCGATGTACATGAGCACGATGGCCGCCACCGTGCTCGGCGGCGCCTCCACCATCGGCTCGGTGCGGCTCGGCTACGTGCACGGCATCTCGGGATTCTGGCTGTGCGCGACCATCGGCGTCGGCATCGTGATCCTCAACCTGTTCCTCGCGAAGCCGCTCCTGAAGCTGCGCATCTTCACGGTCACGCAGGTTCTCGAAAGCCGCTACAACCCGCTCACGCGCCAGGTCAGCGCGGTTGTGATGTTCGCCTATGCGCTGATGATCGGAGTGGTCTCCACCCTCGGCATCAGCACCGTGATGCAGGTGTTCCTGAAGCTGCCGTTCTCCACGGCGATTCTGCTGAGCGGCGGCCTGGTGGTTGCGTACTCCACCATCGGCGGAATGTGGGCCCTCACGCTCACCGACATGGTCCAGTTCATCATCAAGACCATCGGCCTGCTCCTGCTGCTTCTGCCCATCTCCCTGCACCGCGCCGGCGGATGGGATGAGCTCGTCGCGAAGCTGCCTGCTTCCGCGTTCAACTTCACGACGATCGGGTACGACACGATCATCACGTATGTGTTGATCTACACCTTCGGCGTCCTCATCGGGCAGGACATCTGGCAGCGCGTATTCACGGCGCGCAGCCCCACCGTCGCCAGGTACGCGGGCACCGCCGCCGGTATCTATTGCGTGATCTACGGCCTCGCGGCCGCTCTCATCGGCATGTGCGCCAAAGTGCTGCTGCCGACGCTCGACAACGTCAACAACGCGTTCGCCGCCGTCATCCAGTTCGCGCTGCCGGACGGCATTCGCAGCCTCGTGATCACGGCCGCCATGGCCGCAATGATGTCGACCGCGAGCGCGGGTCTGCTCGCCGCCTCGAGCACGCTGAGCGAGGATCTTCTTCCGAAGGTGCGCGGCGGGAAAGCCTCCACTCTCGGGATCACCCGGGTGTGCACGCTCATCACGGGCGTGCTCGTCCTGATCGTGGGCCTCATGGTGAGCGACGTGCTCAGCGCTTTGACGCTTGCTTACAACCTGCTCGTCGGCGGCATGCTCATTCCGCTCATCGGCGCCATCTTCTGGAAACGCGCCACACCCGTGGCGGCCATGACCAGCATGGTTCTGGGTTGCATCACCGCGCTGGCCTTCATGCTCAAGGACGGCATCGATGCCAACACACCGATCTATTACAGCCTCGCCGTGGCGCTCGTGAGCTACGTGGCGGCGAGCTTTCTCTCACAGCACGCGCCCGCCGTGGGAAGCGGCGCGCGGGCGGAAAGTCAGTTCTGAGTCGAGGTGAATGATGACGGATCGCGAGGATCTGAAGCGCCTGCGCGCAAAGTACAGCGGAGCCCAGGACGGCGGGACGTTCGACCCCAGGTTCCGGCGGGTCGTGGACAAGCTCTTCACGGGCGGCACGCGCAGCGCGCCCTATTCCGGCGCGCCGACGCTTCTGGCCGCGCCCTATCAGCCGCAGGCCGCGCAAAGCGCGAGCTTCAACGGGCTGCAGGTCGCGCTCGTCGGTGTGCCGATGGACCTGGGTGCGAGCAACCGCCCCGGTGCCCGGTTCGGGCCGCGTGCGTTGCGCACCATCGAGCGCATCGGGCCCTACAACCATGTGCTCGACTGCCTGCCCGTGGGTGATCTCAACGTCGCTGACATCGGCGACGTGCCGTTTCGTAGCCGCTACTCGCTCGAAGGGTGCCACGAGGACATCGAACAGTTCTTCACCCGCATGGTGAATGCAGGAGTGGCGCCGCTCGCGGTGGGCGGGGATCACTCCATCACCCAATCCATCCTGAAGGCGGTCGGACGCAAGGAGCCCGTCGGGCTCATTCACATCGACGCCCACTGCGACACGGGTGGGGAGTACGACGGCACGAGGTTTCACCACGGCGGGCCGTTCCGCAACGCCGTGCTCGACGGCACGCTCGATCCTCGCCGCACGATCCAGATCGGGATTCGCGGCTCGTCCGAGTATCTCTGGGAGTTCTCCCTCGATGCCGGCATGACCGTGATCCACGCACAGGAGTTCGCGCGCCTCGGCTGCGAGGCCGTCATTGCGAAGGCGCGCGAAGTGGTGGGTGAGGGGCCGGTGTACGTCACCTTCGATATCGACGGGCTGGACCCGGCCTTTGCCCCCGGCACCGGCACGCCGGAGATCGGCGGCCTGACCACCCGCGAGGCACTGCAATTCCTGAACGGGCTGAAGGGGCTGAACGTCGTGGGTGGGGACGTCGTCGAAGTCTCCCCGGAATACGACGCGACCACGAACACCGCACAGGCCGGCGCGCAGATGCTGTTCGAAATCCTGAGCCTGATGGTCTACAGCCCCTCCATCGGCCGGCGCAAGGCATGAGATTGATGAGGTTCCCGAGCGTGAGTTCATCGCATTCTTCCTGGGCCGCCGCAGCGTTCCTGTGCGCGCAGTCCGTCTTCGCCAGCATCGCGAACGCTTCAGCGCCAGCCGACGAGCTCGTGGAGCGGGGCCAGTACCTCGCCACGGCCGGCAACTGCGCCACGTGCCACACGACAGCCGGCGGGCAGCCCTACGCCGGGGGGCTCGTGTTCGAGACCGCGTTCGGCAGGATCTACTCGACCAACATCTCGCCCGACCCGGAAACCGGCATCGGCAACTGGACCCAAGAGCAGTTCCTGCAGGCCCTGCGGCAGGGTGTGCGGCCGAACGGCGAGCACCTGTACCCCGTGTTCCCGTACACCTCTTTCACGAAGATCAGCGACGACGACGCTGCTGCGATCTACGCGTATCTCAAGACCGTTCCCGCGGTGAAATCGAAGCCGCCGGAGAACCAGATGTCATGGCCCTACAGCCAGCGGTCGCTGCTGTCCCTGTGGAAGAAGATGTTCCTCGAGCCGGGCGCCTATGTGCCGGTCGCCGGACAGTCGGCGGAGTGGAACCGGGGCGCCTATCTCGTGGAGAGCCTCGGGCACTGCTCGGCCTGCCACTCGCCGCGCAATCTTCTGGGTGCCGAGGACGCGAGCAGAGCCATGACGGGCGGCATCTACATGGACAAGGTTGCAACCGGAGACGTGCGCACCTGGTCCGCGCCGAACCTCACGTCCGCCTCGAGCGGGCTCGGCACATGGTCGGTGGAGGATGTCGCTGCGTATCTCAAGACCGGCCGCGCAGCCCACGCGATCACCTTCGGGCCCATGAACGAAGTGATCATGAACAGCACACAGCACCTCACCGACGCTGACGTGCGCGCGCTGGCGGTTTATCTCAAGAGCTTGCCGGCCAAGGAAGCGACGTTCGCTTCTCCGCCGGGCAAGAAGAGGCTCGGCGCGGGAGAAACCCTCTACGACATCTATTGCGGCACCTGTCACCTGCCAACCGGCCTCGGGAGCGAGGACACCGCGCCGCGTCTTGCCGGCAGCCCCGTCGTGCAGGCGAGCGATCCATCGACGCTCATCAACATCATCCTCTACGGCCCGCAGCTTTCCGACCCGCCGCCGCCCATGGGCCGCTGGCAACGCATGGAGGACTTCGGCGACAAGCTGAGCGACGACGATGTGGCACTGCTCGCCAGCTACGTGCGCAGCGCGTGGGACAACAAGGGCGGCGAAGTCACCGTGGATCAGGTCGCCGCGCAGCGATAAGGGCAGAGTATGTTGACTTGCGGAGAGCTGCTGGTTCGCCTGCTCGAGGACCTCGGCGTGGATACCGTCTTCGGCATCCCCGGCGTCCATACGATTGAGCTGTATCGCGGGCTGCCGGCCACGAAGATCAGGCACATCACACCGCGGCACGAGCAGGGCGCGGGGTTCATGGCGGATGGGTACGCACGCGCCAGCGGAAAACCCGGCGTGTGCTTCATCATCACCGGGCCGGGGATGACCAATATCCTCACGGCGATGGGTCAGGCCTATGGTGACTCCATTCCGATGCTGGTCATCTCCAGCGTCAATCGCACGGAGCAGCTCGGCCTCGGCGCCGGGCGGCTGCACGAGCTGCGGTCGCAGCGAGCCCTCGTCGCAGGAGTTGCAGCGTTCAGCCACACTTTGACCCGGCCGGACGAGCTGCCTGCCGTGCTTTCGCGCGCGTTCGCAGTTTTCAACAGCGCGCGCCCGCGCCCGGTGCACATCGAGATCCCCACAGATGTCATCACCGCGCCGGCCGACCACGTGAGCCGCAAACTCGGTGCAGTGCCGAGCCGGCCGGCGCCCTCCTCCGACGTGATCCTGCAGGCGGCGCAGATGCTGCGAGCCGCCGAGCGCCCGGTCGTACTGCTTGGCGGAGGGACTTGCGACGCAGGCGCAGAGGCCGTCGCGCTCGTGGAAGCGCTCGATGCGCCGGTCTGCTGCACGATCAACGCGAAAGGCGTGTTGCCCAGGGGGCACTCCCTTTCGATGGGCTCCAATCAATCGCTGGTGCCCGTGCGAGAGCTGGTGAAGCAGGCGGACGTCGTGCTCGCCGTGGGAACAGAGCTCGGCGAGACGGACTACGACGTCGTGTTCGACGGGAATTTCCAGATCGGGGGCAAGCTGATCCGCGTCGACATCGACGCCGAACAGCTGAACCGCAACTTCCCCGCGGACATCGGCATTCTGAGCGATGCCCGCGCCGCGCTGCGAGCGTTGCTCGAAGTGCTGGGGCCTGCCCGGAGACAGCCTGAAACGAGCCCCGGGAAGCGGCGTGCCGCGGAAGTTCGTGCGCAGCTCGAGGCGCAATGGCCGGCAGGCTGGAGCGGGCAACGCCGCGTGCTGGAAGTTCTGCAGCAGGCGCTCCCGAACGCAATCATCGCAGGGGATTCCACGCAGCCCGTGTATTCGGGCAATCACCTCTTCGAGGCAAACGCCCCGCGCTCGTGGTTCAACTCGTCCACCGGCTACGGCACGCTGGGGTATGGGTTGCCCGCAGCGATCGGCGCAAAACTTGCGGCGCCCGACCGGCCCGTCGTGTCCCTCATCGGAGATGGCGGCCTCCAGTTCACACTCCCCGAGCTGGGGTCCGCCGTCGAAGCACGCACGCCGATCATCGTCCTGCTGTGGAACAACCGTGGCTACGGCGAGATCAAGCGCTACATGCAGAACCGTTCGATTCCACTCATCGGTGTCGACATCTACACGCCGGACTTTCTCGCCCTCGCCAGGGCCTTCGGCTGCCATGCGGAACGCGCCCGCGACTTCAAGGATCTGCGGGCGCTGCTCCTTGCCGCGGCGACCAGCGAATGCCCGATCGTGATCGAGGTCATGGAAGACGCAAGTTTCCTGACCCCAGACGAGCCACGTGCGCGAAGTGGAAACTCAGCGCTGCCCCCTTCGTGAGCACATCATGCAACTGAAACTGTTCATCGACGGGCAGTGGCGTGCGCCCGCGGAGCCAGCCACGCTACCCGTGATCAATCCCGCGACGGAAGAGCAGATCGCCGCAGTGGCGGCCGGCGGCTGGCGGGATGTGGATGCAGCTGTGTCAGCTGCACGCAAAGCCTTCACTCAGTGGCGCAACACAACGGGGGCAGAGCGCGCCGCGTACCTTCGGGCGATTGCCCGTGCGGCGCAGGTGCGTGCCGAAGAGCTTGCGGCCCTCTCCTCGCGCAACAACGGCAAGCCGCTTGCCGAAGCGCGCATCGACATCAGCGATGCGATCGCTACCTACGATTACTACGCCACGCTCGCCGAGCAGCTGGATGCGCGACAGAACGCACCGGTCACCCTGGCGGCCGCAGGCTTCGCCTCCGCCACGCGCCTCGAGCCGGCCGGCGTCGTGGCGCTCATCGTTCCCTGGAATTTTCCGTTCGTCACCACCGCCTGGAAGGTGGCGCCGGCCCTGGCGGCCGGATGCACGATCGTGCTCAAGCCGTCGGAAATCACACCGCTCGTCGAGCTCGCGCTCGGGGAGATCGCCGCGTCCGTCGGCCTTCCAAACGGCGTGCTCAACATCGTGAACGGCACGGGCACCGAGGTCGGCGCGGCCCTGTGCGAACACGCAGGCATCGACAAGATCTCGTTCACCGGCAGCAACCGCGTCGGCGAGCACGTGATGCAGACCGCCGCCACGCAGATCAAGAGCGTGAGTCTCGAGCTGGGAGGCAAGTCCCCGATGCTCGTGTTCGAGGATTGCAACCTCGATCAGGCGGTGGAGTGGATCCTCGGCGGCATCTTCTTCAACTGCGGGCAGATGTGCTCGGCCACTTCCCGTCTGCTCGTGCAGCAGAGCATTGCCCCGCAATTGCTGGAGAAGCTCAAAAGGGCCACTGAAGGCCTGAAACTGGGCGACGCCTTCGACGAGGGTGTGACGATGGGCCCGCTCACGAGCACCACGCAGCTTGCAACGGTACTGCGGTACATCGAGCGCGGTCACGCCGAAGGGCTGACGCTCCTGACGGGCGGAAAACGATGCGCGGAGCTCCGGCGCGGCTACTTTGTCGAGCCGACGATCTTCGTGGATGTGCCCACCGACAGCGCGCTGTGGCGCGAAGAGATCTTCGGCCCCGTGCTCTGCGTGCGCACGTTCGCGACGGAAGCCGAAGCGATCGCGCTGGCGAACGACAGCGACTTCGGCCTGGCCGCCGGTATCATCACCAGCGATGCGTCCCGGGCGGATCGGGTCGCCCGCGAGCTGGAAGCCGGGCACATCTGGATCAACAGCCTGCAGGTCGTCTTCCCGGAGACCTCATGGGGAGGCTTCAAGCGCAGCGGGATTGGCCGCGAGCTCGGGCCATGGGGGCTCGAGGCGTACCTGGAGGTGAAGCACATTACCCGGGCGACGGGGTGAGATCGGCGGGGGCTTCGGCACTCGCCCAGCTGTGCATTCGGGGCCGACAGGTGTCCAGGAGTTTGCCGACGAGGGGCCTCTCTTCCGAGCTGTCGGGCCTTGCGACCATCCAGTCCACGCGGCCGACGGCTGCGCGCGCCACACTGCGCCGATCCGCTGCGCGCCTCCCACGCGCCATGTTCATGCCAGCGTCTTGCCACACTCCTGCCAGAATCGGAATGCACCTTGCTCGAGCAATCCGAACGGCATTGGAGGTAGAGCATGGCGCAAGACGGGAAGATCCGGGTCGGAATCGTTTTTGGAGGCCAGTCGACCGAGCACGAGATCTCGATACTGTCGGCGCGCAACGTTCTCGCCGCGATGGACCGGTCGAGATTCGAGCCGGTGCTGATCGGCATCGACAAAACCGGGCGTTGGCGTCTGCAGGATACCCAGAAGCTGCTCGCGAGCGCAGATGATCCTCGCCTCGTGGAAATCGAGGGCGGCGAGCCCATCAGTATGGCTTTGACCTTCGCGTCCGATGCGAGCCTGCCGACGCAGGCGAGCCGGGTAGATGTCATCTTCCCCGTCCTGCACGGGATGCTCGGAGAAGACGGCGCCCTGCAAGGGCTGCTGGAAGTCGCCCGTATTCCTTACGTAGGTGCTGGCGTACTCGGCTCCGCCATCGGCATGGACAAAGACGTCATGAAGCGCCTGCTTCGAGACGCTTCGATCCCAGTGGCCAACTTCCGCACGGTGCGCCGGGACCGATTCGAAGCGGACCCACAGCGAGCCTGCAATGAGCTCGCCGTACTGGGACTTCCAATGTTCACGAAGCCGGCCAACGCCGGCTCGTCCGTCGGAGTACGGAAGGTCACCAACCCGCAGGCGCTTGCAGATGCCGTTCGCTTTGCCTTCGAGTTCGACACGAAAGTCATCGCGGAAGCAGCCGTCTCCGGGCGGGAAATCGAGCTCGCCGTCCTCGGTGGCACGCCGCCCACCGTCTCCCCCGCTGGTGAAGTCGTCGTCGAGCATCCCGATGGGTTCTATTCGTACGACGCCAAGTACATCGACGCGCATGGCGCGCGACTGGACATTCCCGCGCGGATTTCAGCGGACCAGCAGCGTCAGGCGCAGGCGCTCGCCCTGCAGGTGTTCGACATCCTCGAGTGCGAAGGCATGGCTCGCGTCGATCTGTTCCTGACGAGAGAGGGGAAACTCCTCGTGAACGAGATCAACACGATTCCGGGATTCACCGCCATCTCGATGTACCCCAAGCTCTGGGCGCTCTCGGGGATTTCGCCGACCGAGCTCGTCACGCGCCTGATCGATCTGGCACTTCAACGAAGCCAGGATCGGGCTGGTATTCGGCGATCGTTGGTCTGAAACAGGGTAAGCGCTCAGGCATCCACCTTCTTGCGTGCAACAGGGTGGGACGCACCGGAGGCGAGCACAGTCTTCAGGTTCCACGGCAACAGCGCTTCGAAGTCCTCGACTGTGTTGGCATAGCCAAGCTGCGCGAACAGCCGCGACAGGTATGCGTGCGGCTCGACGCCGTTCGCCTTGGCGGTCTCCACGATCGAGAACAGGTTCGCGCTGGCGATGGCACCCTTGACGGTGTCACTGAACAGCCAGCCTTTGCGGCCCACCACGAACGGCCGGATCGCATTCTCGCAGCGATTGTTGTCGAGCGGTATGTCGCCGTACTCGAGGAAGCGGATGAGCTTGGGTCATTGCCCGAGCGTGTAGCGAGCCGCCTTGCCGAGCAGACTCTGCGGCAACACTTTCGGGGCGAGCTCTTCGAGCCAGGCGTGGAGCTTCGCGATGATCGGTGCCGAGAGCTCCGCGCGCACGCGCACCCGGTGCTCGGGACTGATTGGCTGATCGCGGCCCCACAGCGCGCGCTCGACGAGGTACAGCTCGCGGATCATCTCCAGCGCCACACGTGCGTGGCCGCCGTTGGCGTTCTCGGTGGGTTGCGCCCTTGCGCGCCTCGTCGAACTTTCGGCGCACGTGCGCGAAGCATCCCGCGTGCACGAGCTGCAGACTCTCGGCGACGGCCTCGTAAGGCTCGTAGCCATCGGTGAGCAGAATGCCCCGATAGCCCTCCAGCAGCCGCTTGGGCACCGCCCCGCCGCGGGAAGGATCGTAGTCGAACAGCACGATCCGCCGACCGGGTGGGCCCGCGGCTCGCACCCACATCCAATGGTCGGCCGTGGGTGCCTTATCGCTCTTGAGCACCTGCAGGTGCGTCTCATCGCAGTGGATGAGCGGCCCTTCGAGCAGGTGCTCGTTCAAAAGGTTCACCAGCGGCACCACATGCGTGCCGCCGAGCCGGATCATCCAGCCTGCCATCGTCGCCCGACCGAGCCCCACGCCCAGCCGCTCGAACTGGCTCTCCTGGCGATACAGCGGCAGACCATCGACGAACTTCGCCGTGACGATGTGTGCGAGCAGTGAGGGCGTCGCTGCGCCAGTGCTTCGGCTTCGTTGAACAGCCAGGCCTGATCCGGGTTCAACTGCTCGGCAGGCGTCTTCTCCGAAGAGCGCCCGAGCAACTGCGCTTTCAGCCAGCGGTTCTCTTCCTCCAGAAGCTCCACACGCGCTTCGTGCACGATCCGCGGCTTGTCGCCCTCCACAGTCTCCAACGCCGCCTGCAGTTCGATCGCCACTGATTTCCCGTCAAGGCTGATCAGCAGCTTGTGATGCACGACATAGCGACTGTAGGCATCGACAAAGCTCACCAGGAAGTAGAACCGCGCCGCTACCCAGACGTACATCACGTCGGTGTGCCACTGCTGATTCGGTGCGACGGGACGGAAGTTATATTCGCCGCTCGAGGTCGCCGAACGCTTCCACCGCGACAGCAGATCCGCATCGCTCAACACTCGGTAAACCGTGCTTTCCCCCACGCAGACCCTTCCTGCATCAACCATCATCCAGGTGAGCTTTCGGTAGCCGATCTTCGGATAGTCCAGCGCAAACTCACAGATCGCCGAGCGCTCCTGGGGCAGCAGCTCGTACAACCGGCATCCCGTGCCGACCTTGTCCACGAGGCTCTCGCGCCTCTTCCAAGCGTAGGACACGCTGCGCGGAATGCCCAAGGCGGCAAGGGTGCGATACGCCCGCCACCCTGAGCGCGTCCTGGTCTGTGCGCCTACTCAAGAACAGCTTGTGCTGTCGCCTCCTCGCGTCTCAGGCGATGCGCAGTCCATAGTGATCGCGAACATAGACGAGCAGCGCCTCGACGAAACGCCGATCGCCCCGTTCGATCATCGTCGCGCGCAGCTCGAACGGCGGGGCCGCCGGCTCCTCCGAATCCACCGGTATCGCCGCCTTGCCGTTCATCCGCTCTGTGACCTGCTGAAGGAATGATGCGCGCGCGGGATCGGCGGCGACGATTTCGAGCCGGCCGTCCGGGTGAATCCTGAGCAGCCCGAGCGGGCATTCCTCGTCGCGAACCTCTTCCTCGAGCTCGTCGTAGACTTCAGCGATCTCGCCGGGCCCGGGTATTCGATCAGCCTGCAGAGTCGACATGGGCAACCCTCTAGCTCGCCAGCATTCGCATAAGATCCGCCGCGAGCAATCTGCCCGAGCGATAGGCGTGAGCCTCGACAGGCTGCAGCCGATACTGGAAATAGCCCCATCTCGGCTGAGAGTAGAAAGGCAAGTTCGCCTTGAAGATCAGCGCTTGCTCGTGCAATGGATCGTGTGCCGAGTCCTTGCCGGTCAGCCCCCGTACGAGCTGGTCCTGCCAGTTGTGCGTGTTCTCGTGGAACAGGCAAGCCATGGTCAGCTCGAAATCCATATGACACCCGCCCGCCGAGCCGATTACGATCCTCCGATCATCGTGCATCCACAGACAGCCGTGCTCGGCGGAATCGAACACGATGTCGCGCGGCGGCTCGCATCCAAGCGCCTCGCAATGCACGCTCGCGATCTTCTTCAGCAGAGCGCGTTGCTGCTGGGGCGTATACGTGTGCCAGAGATCGCGGGCATTGCGCAGCATCTCCTTGTGCTCGCCCAGCTTGTTCGTGACGTCGCGCCGAAGCTGCTTCTCATGAGCCAAGAGCTCCGGGCGCAACCCCATCGCACGGCAGAGCCTCTCCTGCGCATCGAGAAACGTCCGCCACTTTTTCGTCGTGGCAGGTCGCTTCTCGAGGTTGCCGCAGATCAGCTTCATCAGCGTCATCTGCTCATTCACGGGCAGCTTGCCCAGAACCGCGCTGTTCGTCGCCAGAACAAGTTGCTGCGCGTTGCGGGCACGCTCGGGCGTGGCACGCTCTTGCCCCAGCTGCCCGATCTTCTCGACCGTCTCGGCGACCAGCACCGCGACCTTGCGATCCGCGGCGGCAACGACCTGATTCAGCACCTCGAGCGCATCCCCGTAGTCGGGTGCCGCGCCACCGGGGCTCTTCTCGCGGCCGGAGATCGTGGTGGGCAGTCGATCCAGCGCATCGCGGAGCGCCTTCATGTCCGCATCCCCGTCGGGTGCTTCGATCGAGCTGACTCGCTCGAGATAAGGGAACTTCTTCCGTAACGCGAGGAAATAACGTTCCTCCGCGCCGCGTGGCGCCCCACGCAGGCGCTGCGGGCCATCCCGCGCGATCTGCGCCCGCAGCGCCCTGGCCTGTGAGGCTTTCTCGACAATCGCAGCGCTGCTCGGTGCCGGCCCGACGTAGTTGTCGCAGAACTGGTCGTACAGATTGGCCTGCGCCTGGTTTCTGGCCTTGATGTAGAAGGTGGCGAGGTTCTGGTTGGCGTAGAGTCGGCTCCCCAGCGCCCTCCCCGCCTTTCGGGCATGGGTGGATTCGAGCGCCGCAAGCAGATGGTTGCCTGCTTCTTCGAGCGTGTCTCGCGCTATGCGCAGCTCCTCCGCGGTGGCACCCGGCTGGTAACGGCACGCTTGCGAGGCCTTGTCGAAAGCCTTCAAGGCAGCCGACAGGACGGGGCCTTTGAGGAAGATGTGCTCCGCCGTATGCTTCGCGACTTCGAAACCCATTCTCCTGATTTCGTTCTGGTGGTTGGCCTTCAGCACTTCCGTGGCACGGTAGTCGCCCGCCTTCGCGCGGACGAGCGCGGCGAGCTGCTCGCACAAGGGCGCTTGCGGCAGATCAGGGAATCCCGGGCCGGCCATCGCGCCGACGGCCTCTTCCAGAGGCAACGCCTTCTTCCCGGGCCAGCGCTCATCGAGCACGCCGCGGACCATCTCCGCGAACTGCTGCTCGCCGTGCTCGGGATCCTGCTGCATCCATCGCTGCTTTCCGTCCGCAAGCTTGTTCAGCTCGACACCGAGTTTCGCGTGATTGACGGTGCTCGGGCCGAGACCATCCAGCAGCGACACGAGCAGTCTGCGGGTGCTGCGCGCTGGAGAGTCCGCCTTGACACGGGAGAAGCCCGGCAGTGCGTTCACCAGCGACGACAGGCTTCGACGAAACCGCGCGATCCCCTCTGAAATGCGCCGGCGAAATCCGTCGGGAGAGGCCGTCTCGACGTCGTGTCCCGGCAGCGCCGTGCGTTGCGAAACAGGCTCGGCGGCGGGTGGCAATTCACAGACCGTCGAAGCGCTCTTCGGCTGGATGGTCTCCCATCCCATGCGCACGTCCTCTCTTTATGAAGCACGGGTGGGTAACGCCGCGGCGGAGAAGGTTCACCGGGCGAAGCGGCGCTTGCCCCGGGAACGGAATCTCTGAGTCGACCATCGCCTCGAGGCTGGCCCCGCGGGCAGCGCGACCAGACCGCGCCGACCGGAATCACTCGACAGCCCGGCTCACGATCGCCGACCGATCGCTCTCCGCCTGCGCCGTCGAATAGGCCGACATGGCGAAATGCCACAGGCCCACCGGAAGATCCTCGACGATATAGACCACTATGCCGGGGTTGGCGATCTCGACGCGCCGATCGAGGTCGGTGGAGCTGGTCCCGTAGTAGAGGTGATAGCCGGCCAGGTTCGTGAGTGCGGAGCCATCCGTATTCTGTGTCGGCGGCATCCAGCTCACCGTTACCGAGCGGCGCGCCCCCCGCATGACGGCAATGGAGAATTCCGGAAGCGAAACGACGTGCTCACCGTCGCTGACCGAGATCACGATGCCTTCGTAGCTGACCGCCGCGTCCAATGCGGAAAGCAGGGCTTCCGCTACGGGTCGCCATTCTCCGACCGCGACGTCGCCACGCTCGGTTGGGTCGACGGCCCTGCGCCCAACCCGCCTGACGAGCTCGCCACAGGCTGCGTCCAGCGGCCAGCCGTCGGCCCTCGCTCTGCGTACTTCTGCGTCTGCTGCTGAACGAATTCCTTGGCCTTCTGCAGCCTTCCTGGCTCCAGTGCCTGGTACATCGCCGCTTCCTCGTCTGGTTTTTCCTCGTCGGGAAGCGTAAATGGCAGATCCGTGAGGCCGGGCGGTTTATCGCCGTTGAGCAAGAATGCCAACCGTTTGAAGACCTGCAGATCCCCGACCTCGACCTCGGAAGCCTTCTGGAAGGTTGCATCGGATCTGTCGATCACCGCCAGGTTCCGCAGACGCTTCACCGCGGAGTCATTCAAGTACTTCTGCAGATGTTTCAGGCCGAGGGAGTCGCCGAAGCACTTGATCGTGCTCATCATGAGATTAGGCGCCAGGCAGCTCATGCCCTGCCTCTTCGGAACCACGCGAAAATCCGAAGTGTCGCGACTGTCATTGTTCGAGGGCACGTCGTCAGCGGAGTCGACCAGTTTGGTCCAAAGGGATACGCTAGAGGATAAGCCAGGCTTCGTTTCCACGTAAACGCTCGCGGCAAGCAGCTTCCGGAAAGAATCCGCGTCGGGCACACCGTTTGGCGCAATTGCTGAAGGCAGCTGCAGGCGCCCGGATTCAATCCATCGCCGCAGACACTCCCATTGCAAGCGATGCGAATAGGTGCCGTGCATGATGAAGCCGCTGCGATTTTCGTTCTCGCCGAAAAGATGGCCGTCACCGATGAAGCGATTTGCGATCTCCGGCTGTATGAACCCGTCGAACAACGGTACGTCACCCATCGGCGCCGCGCCGTTCTCGACATTGATGCCGTGTGCGGCCTCGTTCTCATGGAGCACCTGGCTCAACACGTGCTCCTTCTTCTCGGGTAGCGGCTGGATATTGGCGTAGTTCGGCAACATCAGGGTGTTGTCACCGACCACCAGCGTATCGACGCCCGGGTAGTCAGCCTCGCTCCATCCCATGCGCGCGCCAAGCTCGTCGTTCAACGGCTTCAGGCCCACGGCAACGGCCTGCGGATCACGTAACAGCGCTCTGGCATCGAGCACGAATTTGGCCATTTCGGCTCGAAACGTCTCCTCGGCCGCAGAGTTGCTCTGCAATTCCGTGGACTTGAACAGATCCTGCCGCCCCTGGGGGGTCAGAACGATCGAGCCCCCATTGAATGACTGCGCGGTGATGCCGCGCCGCGCAATGAAGGGTGAGATGGAGAAGGGCTTGTCCTGCGCCTGTTTGACTGCGAAGTTCTGCGTGGAGTTGAGAGTGGGAGTGTCTTTCCTCACCGATATGACTGTCTTCGTGACAAACTGCGCCGAAGCCACCTCGCGTTCACTCACCGGTGCCGCAGGTGTCACCGGCCCATTTGCCGGCCGGGCCCGATTGACGCTGGCGGCGGCTTTCGCAATCTTCATCGGAAAATTGATGAATCCCCGCTCCCCTTCCTTGAGGGGTTCGCCAGGCCGATGTCCGGTGATCTGGTAAGACCCGAGCGTGATCTTCATTTCCCATCCGTCCTTCAATGGTGGATCAGCAGGCCGGATGAGTAACAGCGACGCCGATTTGGTTCGCGTCAAGATTGAGAAATCGGTTCCTCAAGGCGACGCGCGTGGTGCCCATCGGGGAGATTGTTGGGCGCACGGTGGTGGACATTGAGGACCTGTTTACACCCAACGACTACTTGAGCCTCTACAACAAGGCGTTCGGAAAGTCGCTCGATGTGTCGGTGTTGACCGGCAGCGATTCCATCGTGAGCCAGATCGCACGCCATGAGGGTTTGGAGCGCTTCAACCACAACAAGCCTGCTGAGGCGCTGCTGCGAGACCGCTCGCTACTCGCGGGGTTGTCGCCTGACACGCTCGCGAGCTTCGAAAAGCTGATCCGACGCCTGAACGCGACAATGCCGACGGACTGAGCGTCACGCAGCGCGCGGGGCGGTGCGGTCACCGCTAACGGGAGGGCGCCATGACGATTCACGATCGGATCGAAATCAATCCCACAATCATGCTCGGCAGCCGGTGATCGTCGTGAGGGGCCAGGCGTATTTCATGAACGCAAAAATGAAGAAGCCACATTGTTAGCGACCGATTCACACTGCCGACCGCACTCAGCTGGCTGACGCACCTGAACCCGTTGTCCTACGGCATCGATGGACTCCTCATTCTGCGTAGAGCACGTCAGCCGGCTTCACCGTCGCCGCGTGCATCGCCTGGAATGCAACGGATGCCCAGGCGATCCCGACCGTGATCACGAGGCTCAGCACGAAGGGCCAGATCGTGATCTCGCTTCGCAACGTGAACTTCTCGATGTACTGGTGCCCCACATGCCAGGCCAACGGCCAGTCCTCCACCACTCGGACGATGCGGAACGGCCGCTCGAACGGACCGAGCCTGGCGTGGGTGAGCTTGTCTACTGCCTCGTTCGGATCGGTCCAGCCGAGCGCTGCGGGCATTCCTTCAACAAGCGATGAGAGAGGCGCCGAATGCTGGGCAACAGCGCTTGAAGCGGTCAGGCTTTCGAAGCGACGGTGGTGACCATCGCGCAGCGGCGCAGGTCCATCTCGCCTTCGAGAACCTCGGGGAGCGCGGCGACGAACGCCTTCATGTACGCAAGCTCGAAGTGCGCGGTCAGGTCGGACGCGTCCTTCCAGTTCTCATAGAGCACCCAGACGTCGGGATCTTCGTTCGAGCGGTGCAGGTCATAGTTGATGTTGCCCGGCTCGGCGCGAGCCGGCTCGACGAGCGTCCAAAGGCGCCGGCCGAGTTCGTCGCCCATACCCTTCTTGGCTCGGATGAAGGCGATCAGGGTGAGCTGGGTGCCGTTGGAAGGCGTCGGAACGCCGGAGGAAGATTGCGTGGCTATCACTCAGTCTCCGATTGGCTTGGGGGGCGACGCGCTCCCGATGAGGATGCGCGCCGCCACCAGGCGAGGAGCGACGCCTGGATCAACGGCACCCGGCGAGCGAGGCCGGGTCCGTGGTGGCCGGCGCGGAGCGCGGCTGCGGGTCGAGGTCCTGGACGAAGTGCAGGCCGCCTTCGGTGATCGGGCGGACCAGGTTGCGGTCGAACATCGAGAACAGTGCGACGGTGTACGGGCGGTCGAAGTGGCTGTTCACCGCGGCCTCATTGCGCCAGACCTCGTAGAGGGCGTAGCTTCGCTCGCTGCCCAGGATCTTGTGGACGTTGAACGTGATGTTGCCGGGCTCGAGGCGCGAGCAGGTCGCCGAGCGACGGAACACGCGCTCGAACTCGGCTTCGGCGCCGGGCTTCACCTCGAAATTGACGATGATGGCGACCTCGCCGTTCGGGCTGGGCTGCAGCACGATCTGCGCGTTGGCGGCCCGCGAGGACAGAAATGCGCCCACAGCGACGGCGGTGCTGAGCGCGATCTTCTTGAGCATGTTCATCGGATTTCTCCTGAGTTCGGGGGGTGGTTGGGGTCGCGACGCCCGTCCATCGCGGCGCGAAAGCCGCGATGTCGGGCACCGCCAGGGTTTGTGGATCAGGCGATCGTGTAGCCGCCGTCGATCGGCAGGCCGTGGCCCGAAATAAACGAGGCGTCGTCCGAGGCCAGGAAGGCGACGACCGTGGCCATCTCTTCCGGCCTGCCCGCGCGGCCCGGGACCGTGGTGGCAGCGAATGCGTACTTCGCTTCGGCACTTGGCCAGATGCGGTCCTGGAACGGCGTGTCGATGATGCCCGGATTGATGGCATTCACCCGGACGCCCTGCTTGAACAGCTCGATCGCCGCCGTCCTGGTCAGGCCGAGGACAGCGTGCTTGCTGGCGCTATAAAGGCCCGCATTGGCGAAGCCGATGACGCCGCCCATCGAGGCGTTGTTGATGATCGTGCCGCCGCCCTGCGCCAGCATGGCCTTGGCCTCGTGCTTCATCGACCAGAACACGCCGCGCACATTGGCGTTGAAGACGGTGTCGTATGTCTCGTTGGTCTGCTCGACGAACGGCGTGAATGCACCCTCGGTGCCGGCATTCCTGAAAGCGACGTCGATGCGGCCGTAGGTCGAGATCGTCTTGGCGACGAGATCGATCACGCTCTGCTCGACGTTCACGTCGGCCACGACGGCCGTGGCTTCGAAGCCCTCGGCTTTGATTTCCGCCGCGAGGGCCTCGATCTCGGCGCTGCGGCGAGCGCTCCCTATCACCTTCGCGCCACGACGGGCGAGTTCGATCGCGGTAGCGCGACCGATGCCGGAACTCGCGCCGGTCACCAAGGCGACCTTACCTTCGAGGGTCTTCAAGGGAGTCTTGCTCATTTCGATCTCCATCCATTGAAATATTCAGCCGATCGACGGCGGGCTCACTGATCGAGACGGAAGGGCGGTGAGATGAAAGCGCACGAGCTTGTCCGTGTCCGCACCCGAGCAGTTTCCGATATCGACGACGTTGGAGGCCAAGTCTGCGCCCTGACATTTCCTCATGCCAACGAAGGACACGCGTTCTGAATATTGCGTGTCCGCTCATAAGAGATTGAAGGCGTCCGGGTTCAGCACGCGTCTGCTGACCTTCACGGCGAGGGGGCCATCGGCCTCGGAAGAATCGCGAACCGCGTGCCATTCGGTATCGGCGTAGAACGCAGACCATTTCGACGCCATGTCTTGCTCGGAATCGAATTTCAGGACGTAGACCAATTCGTTGATCGTATCCTCGCCAAACTCCGTCAGAGACATGAAGACCACGTCCATCCCATGCTTCCTGAAGATCCGCAGTGAATCTTCGTTGAACCGCTTGACCATCGCGGGCATCCGGCCGGGGACGGTCGTGTATTCTCTGAGCTCGTAGATCATTGCAACTGTCCTGCCAAAGCCGATCTTCATCATCGGCGAGGGGCGGCGCTACGAGCAGGCGCAGCGCCGATCACACCCAGAGATTGTCCATCCTTCAGCGTGTCCACCAGGGCGGCGTTCTTCTGCAACGCCTCCGCCGTAAACCGCGGATTTCCCGCCCTGAAGTCATGGGCGGCGAACTGCGTGTCGGCGCTGAACGCTCCTGTGAGTGCACGCCTTGGGGAAACACAAGTTCGTTTTTGAACTCGTCCAGACCTTTTGAAGACATCGTTTGAAGACATCGTTTCTCTCCTCAAAATCAAAATAGTGTCGCGTCGCGCTGGCAACCGAGATTTCAATTCTGTCGGGCGACTTTCTTGGCCGACATGACATTTCTCCGATCGTGGTGAACCCGCGAGAGGCGGCGCTTTCGAAGTGGAGACTGCGCCGAGTGGAGATCTTCCGATATCCAACTGACGGCGAGCGACTGCTGACAAATCGCTGGTCCGCACCATACCAAGGTGCAGGTCGCCCGGCAGCTGAGCTGCCAGAAAGCGTCGACCGACCTGAATCTTTCTACGTCCGCGTGAACCACGCCATCCGAAGCCTTGAGAAACGTCCAGGCGTGAGCCTATTCAATAGAACCACTCGCAGCGTCGCGCTGACAGAGGCAGGCAGCAGAGCATCTGCTAAACCGCCCGAACCCCCGTTTCAGCGATGTCGGCTGCGTTATCGACGAGATGAACCTGTTCCGGGATCGACCCTCCGGCCGACTGCGGATCAACACGTCGCGTTTCGCAGCCCACCGGGTAGTCGTTCCACTGACGGCGCGTTTTCTCGCCACGTTTCCGGACATCAGCCTCCACATCGTCGGCGCATGTTCGCTCAACGCTCTTGCGGCAGCAGAACGGCAGAGTCCCGACCTGCACCTCAGTATGGTACGGACCAGCGATTTGTCAGCGCTCACTCGCCGTCGGTTGGATGTCGGAAGGTCTCCACTCGGCGCAATCTCCACTTCGAAAGCGCCGCCTCTCGCGGTTCACCACGATCGGAGAAATGTCATGTCTTCCAGGAAACCCGCCATTGTTACGGGACGAGAATCTGCTGATAGTCTAAAAGGCGAAATCCCCACGAGCAGACAGCAGCACGAAGAGGTGGCCAGAGCCTGGTTTTCAGCCTTGGGCCGGGGCGACACGGAGACGATGTCGAAGATCAGTACGGACGACCTGACCTGGTGGATCGTGCCGGGCAACAAGTTCTCCGGCACCCACGCCAAGGCCCAGTTCCTCGGCAATGTTGCGATGCTGTTCGAGAACGCCGCCGGCCCCCTGACCCTCGAATTTCGGGAAATCACCGGCGAAGGGGACCGGCTATCGATTGTCGCGAAGGGTGACCTGCCGATGAGGGACGGCCGCCGCTACCAGAGCAACTATCATTTCCTGCTGCGCTTCCGTGACGGCAAGCTCGCCAGCGGGAAGGAGTTCCTGGACACGCTGCACGTCAACGAGATCTTCGGGGCACCCGACGACAGTAGCTCGAACGTCGAGGTTCTGAAGCGCTATCTCGACGCCCTGCACCACGGCGACAAGGACACCATGGCGAGCATGCTGGCCGAAGACGCCCGCTACTGGATCCTGCCGGGCACGACGTTTTCCGGCACCTATGACAAGCCTACGTTCCTGACGCTGGTGGACAAGCTAGTCGAAGCCCAGTCGGCGCCGTTGGATCTCCAGTTTGACGAGATCACGGCGCAGGGCGACCGCGTGGCGATCGTCGTGCGCGGCCATATGCCACTGAAGGCCGGCGGCAGCTACGACAACATCTACCACTGGCTGTTCACCTTCAGGAACGGCCTGATCGTCGATGTGAAGGAATTCTTCGACACGATGGCCGTTCGCAAGGCCTTTGGCGCTCCTGAAGAGCCCAAGGCGGCGTGATGATCGCGGGATAGCCCGACACGGATCGAGTCGCACCTCGGCCAGCAAAGACGTCGCCGGGCTATCCGCCAGATCAATTCCACCAACCGACGCGGCATGGCGCTGCGCACCGATGCCGCCCGCTCAATGGAGACAATGATGAAGTACAAGACACTCGGCAATACAGGGCTGCTGGTTTCGCAGCTTTGTCTCGGAACGATGACGTTCAGTGGCGGCAACGGCATCTACAAGCATATCGGCAACGTCGATCAGGCCGGCGCGGACGAGCTGGTGAAGGCAAGCATCGACGCCGGCATCAATTTCTTCGACACCGCAGATGTCTATTCGGGCGGCGAGAGTGAGGAAATGCTCGGCCAGTCGTTCCGGAACATCGGGATCGCTCGCAAGGATTTCGTGCTGGCCACGAAGGCGTACAGTCGCATGGGCCAGGGGCGCAACGATGTCGGCGCCTCGCGTGGGCACATCATGGATGCGATCGATGCCAGCTTGCGTCGTCTGCAGACCGATCATATCGACCTTTACCAGATTCACGCGACGGACACGCTGACGCCGACCGAAGAGACGCTGCGTGCGCTCGACGACCTCGTCCGTCAGGGCAAGGTTCGCTACATCGGCGTTTCCAACTGGCAGGCATGGCGCGTTGCCACCGCGCTCGGAATTTCGGCGCGCCTCAATCTGGCGCGCTTCGAGACGCTACAGGCCCATTATTCGATCGCCGGGCGAGATCTGGAACGGGAACTCGGCCCGCTCCTCGACGCCGAAAAGATGGGGCTACTCGTTTGGAGCCCTCTCGCAGGCGGGCTTCTCTCAGGCAAGTTCAGCCGCGACAACCAGTCGCCCGCGGGTTCCCGCCGCTCGGAGTTCGACTTCCCGATCGTCAACAAGAAACGTGCTTGGGACGTCATCGACGTGCTGCGCCCGATCGCGGAGGCGCACAGCTGCAGCCCGGCACGGATCGCGCTGGCCTGGCTCCTGTCGAAATCCGTCGTGACCTCGGTAATCGTCGGTGCCAAGCGACTGAGCCAGCTCGAAGACAACATCGCGGCGATCGACATCACGCTGAGCGAGGAAGAGATCCGCAAACTCGACGCGGTCAGCGAACTGCCTCCGGAATATCCCGGCTGGATGCTCGCCACCCAGGGTGCGGACCGTCTGGGTCCCGTCGATCTGTGGAACGACAAGACAGCTTCTTCCTGACCCAACACGCCCGCGCGCGGACCCTTACGTGACCAACGGACTGGTGACTGCGTGGCGGGTGCGTGAATGGATCACTGCGGTCGGCGAAAGCGCGACATCACCCGTCGGCAAGCCGGCTAAAACGAAGGAGGATGATCATGAGTAATCGACTGGAGGGCAAGATCGCCGTCGTCACCGGTGCCGCTAAGGGACTTGGCGCGGCGATCGCACGACGTTTCGGTGCAGAAGGCGCGTCCGTGGTCGTGAATTACGCGACCAGCGAGGCGGCCGCGGAAGAGGTGGTCCGCGACATCGTAGACGCTGGTAGCCGTGCCGTAGCCGTAAAGGCCAATATGCGCGACCCGGCCGAGGTCGAGCAGCTCTTCGCGGAAGCGAACCGGGCGTTCGGCCGCATCGACATCCTCGTGAACAATGCCGGACGCTACGAGTTCCAGCCGCTGGAGAACATCTCGATCGAGCTGTTCCGCAAGCATATGGAGCTGAACGTTTTCGGCTATCTGCTCGCCGTCAAGGAGGCGGTGAAGTACATGCCCGATGGCAGCAGCATCGTGAACATGGGCTCGACGATCACGATATTCGGCGCGCCGAACTCCTCCGTCTATGCGGCGAGCAAGGCAGCGATCGACGGCCTCACCCGCTCACTCTCCAACGAGCTCGCGCCACGCAAGATCCGGGTCAACGCGATCAAGCCGGGCGTGGTCGACACCGAGGGCGTCGAAGCCGGCGGTTTTCTTCAGTCGGACTTTGGACCGATGATCATCTCGCAGACGCCGCTGCGCCGACTGGGCGTCCCCGACGATATCACCCCCGCCGCGGTCTATCTGGCCTCCGATGAATCGAGCTGGACAACAGGCGAGTTCTTCGTGCTCTCCGGCGGTCATCGCTGATCGGCCGGAGATCCATCGTCGGGTGCCACGGCTATCAGGAGAATCGCCTGCACATGAACTCGACGAAGCTCGAAAGCTTGGGAAGCATGTTCTTGTCTGGAAGGTATACGAGTTGCAGCCGGCGCGTTGGCAACTCGTAACTCTGGAGTATTCGCACCAGGCGGCCGGCGGCGACGTCATCCGCGACCAGATACTCGGGCAGCATCGCAATGCCCAGTCCCTTCACCGCAGCTACCCTGAGGGCCGCATTGTTGTTGATGCTGATCCGCCCTGAGACTCTGATGATCGTCGGCTTCGAGCCGACTTGCCAATCGCGGCGTGGCGCGCCGTCGTGGAATGTCAAACAGTGATGGTTCGCCAGGTCACTCGGCTTTCCTGGTGTCCCATGTTGCTGCAGGTAACTTGGAGATGCGCATAGGAATCTGCGAACGCTGCGCAGGGGACGCGCTACGAGTCTGCTGTCGGGCAGATCGCCGAATCGCAGAGCTGCGTCGAAACCATCCTCCACCAGGTCCACGACTCGATCACTGAGGATCAACTCGAGCTCCACTTCCGGGTAGGTCGTGACATAGTCCGTCAACTCATCGACGAGCCGATTGCCGATACTGAGCGCTGCACTGACTCGCAGCCGCCCCTTCGGCGCGGATCGCTTCTCGAGCGCGATCGATTCTGCCTTCTCCACCCGGGCCAGGATGTCCACGCACTGCGTGTAGTAGTCCCGTCCAATCTCCGTCAGACTTTGGCGCCGCGTGGTCCGGTTGAAGAGCTTCGAACCGAGCCGCCTCTCCAATGCCTTGATGTGGTTACTCACCATCGCGGCGGATATGCCGCTCACCTTTGCGGCGGCGGTGAAGCCACCCTGGTCCACCGAGCGCACGAAGACCGCCATGCTGGTGAGCAGATCCATCGTCAAATCACAGTTAACACTGATTCAAGTGACGACGACTTTATCAACGAGGACTTTCGCGAGTACATATACCACCACGCGGGATGAGCTCTGTCGGGCTGAAGCTTCGGCCTCCCTCGCTTCGAGCTCTCGCTCAGCCCGCGCTGTAGGAGTCCGACGTGCATGCCACCGCAACCGGACTCGTCCGTGCAGGGCGCGGTGGCTTCGGAGGTTGGTACATCAGTGAGGCAGCGTCAGCATCGACGATGCCCGGTCCCGGCATCAAAGTCCGCTATTCGAAGACCGCCCGGTCGGTGTCATGGAGATGATCGACTCCTCAATGCAAGGTTCAGCTCCGTCAGCCGTTATCACTTCGGCTGAGCAACGGGCACTCCGCTCGCTGGATGCCAAGAGCTCTCTAGTGCCGCGCAAAACCATCCTCCACGCCGCCGCTGCGTGCTTTGGCGGAATGATCTTCATGATCGATACGTTCACTCCTCTCGAGTGCGCAATCGCGGTGTTGTACGTCATCACCTTGCTGCTCACCGCCGGAACGCTCACGCCGGGAGGCATTCTCGCGGTTGGCCTCGCCGGTAGCGGGCTGTCTGTGGTTTCGTTTGGAGTAACTCACGGGGTTCAGCCCACCCTCCCGGACGTCATGCGTCTTGGCGTCGCAATCGCCGTCATCACGATCACGACGACGATCTTGATACGAGAACGCAAGGCGCGCCTCAGACTCGTGGCGACGCACCGGGCCCTTGCACGCAGCGAGTGGCGGTACCGGTCCATCTTCAAGCGCAGTCGGGTCTCGCTGTGGGAACAGGATTATTCGAAAGCAATAGGCATTCTGGACGGACTGAAGGCCGCGGGAGTCACCGACCTGGTCGCACACGACGCGAAGAACCCGGGATTTCTCGAGTCCGTCACCGGGGCAGTGCTCACCACCGAGGTCAACGAAGCCATGGTTGAGGTGCTAGGCGCCTCGACACGCTCGCAAGCGTTTGCACCCTTGGTGGCGCTCAAGCCGGACACCTCGACGATGCTCGGGATCCTCCAGGCCATCTATGATGGCAAGGACCACTATGAGGGACAGGGAACCCTCGTCGGCTTTGACGGCAGGCAGAGAGTCGTCCTCGTAGCCAAAGCGTTCCCGCCAGACATTGCCAGGGGCGGCCGCGTCGTCGGAACGCTGGTTGATGTGACCCATCGCGAGCACGCACGAGAGGCGAGGTGCGAGCTTGCCCGTGCATCGCACGCAGCGACCGTAGGTGCCCTATCTGCATCGATTGCTCACGAGCTCAACCAGCCGCTCGGCGCGGTCGTCATGAACGCGCAGACTTGCCTTGTGTGGCTGCGCAAGAGCCAACCGAACATTGACCGCGCAGTTGCTGCCGCAGAACGTGCCGCCGCCGCTGGTTTACGCGCCGGTGAGATCGTACGTAAAGTAAGCGCCCTGCTCACGAAGGGCGCGAGGAACGATGAGCAGCTTGAGCTGCACCAACTCGTACTCGGGGTCGTTGGGTTACTCGAGCGTGAGATCAATGAGCATGGCGCGACGATCCGCATGGACATCGGCAACGGGATACCGCCCATCACCGCAGATCGAGTTGCGCTACAGCAAGTGCTCGTCAACCTCGTGTCCAATGCGTTGCATGCTGTCGCCGGTTGCGGGCGTGAAAGCCGAGAGATCGATATTGGGCTCGACCAACTCGATATGAATCGGGTTCGGCTTCGAGTCCGCGACCGAGGGCCCGGAATTGCCTCTGAGAACATGGCTCGATTGTTCGAGCCCTTCTTCACGACTAAGGAAGGCGGCATGGGTATGGGCCTCGCCATCAGCCGGATGGCGGTCGAGGCTGGCGGCGGGCAGCTGACGGCTGACAACCACGAAGACGGCGGGGCAGTGTTCGAATGCATCCTTCCCATCAGGAGCGTGGCGCAAGCCTGACCATGTCGTCTCGCGTGAACAATGGCAGCGACGAAAACCTGGTCATCATCGTCGATGATGATACGGAGTTGTGTGAGGCTCTGGCAGATCTGCTGAGTTCCGTCGGCATTGAATCAGTCAACTTCCACTCCACGCGCGATCTGCTAAGTGCCACACTTCCCGACCGCCCCGGCTGCGTCGTGCTCGACGTACGACTTCCGGGCACCAGCGGCCTCGATCTGCCAACACAGTTGAATGCCAGTGCCAACCCTCGACCGGTCATTTTCCTGACCGGCCATGGCGACATCGCCATGGCGGTGCGCGCGATGAAGGCGGGAGCTGTCGATTTTCTGACGAAGCCAGTTCGCGACCAGGACATACTGGATGCAGTCTTCGCGGCGACCGCAAGGGATCGGGCCCGTCGGCGCACGGAGACCGAGATCAAGCGCGTCGCTGCACTGGCAGCGGCGCTCACGCCACGCGAGCGTGAAGTCGCTTGCGCCTTGACGAGGGGGCTGATGAACAAGCAGATCGCGCACGAGCTCGGGATCACGGAAATCACCGTCAAGCTTCACCGGGGGAACGTGATGCGCAAGATGCAGGCGCAATCCGCAGTAGACCTGACCCGAAAGGCAATGTTGATTGGAACCGAGCGCTTGACCCACCCATCTTAGACGTGCGGCTGGCGTCCTCCATGCGCTCCGCGTGTATGAAATGGATGTCTTCAGCGTCGGGAGGTCGTGCGCAGTGTCTCAAGCAGCCCTGATCGCAATCGTCGATGACGATCCTGAGATACGCGATGCAGTTGAAGGGTTGGTGACATCAATCGGGTACTCAGCGCTTACGTTTGCCTCGGCGGAAGAGCTGCTGGTATTCCCCCGCCGGACTGCCATCGATTGCATGATCGTCGACGTGCGAATGCCCGGTCTGAGCGGGATTGAGCTCCAGTCCGTGCTGAAGGCCGAGGGTCGTAGTCCGCCGATGATCTTCATGAGCTCATATGGAGACGAGTCAACGCGAAAGAATGCCCTCCTTGGGGGCGCACGTGATTTCTTACCCAAGCCTGTCGACGCTCAGGTCCTCCTCGACTGCCTGGAAGCCGCATTGGACCCACGGTTGAGGACATGAGCAAGCGACCTTCATTTCGGACACTGGAAGTCGCACCTTGAAGGTGCTGCCGCACCCGGCCCCTGCGCTTGGCGCTTCCACGGCCCCTCCCTGCTGTTCGACAATGGCACGGACGAGTGCCAGCCCTATGCCAAGGCCGGCGCTGGAATGCCCCCGCGGACCCTGGTCGCAATAGCGCACAAAGAGGTCGAAGGCGTGCGTTCTGATCATCAGCCCTGCCGCAGCTGTCGCGCCGCGCAAGTTAAAACTGACACTCGCAGCATGTTCGATGCCTCAGCACTGGCGACGAGTTGACGCGTGCTGCCTAGCCTGCGTGCACGTTGCTCCAAACTCGCCTGCCCGGATAGCTTCGTGATGCAGAGATACATTATCTTCTAGCCCCTCCTCGCGGAATGCTTCCAAGGAGGTATCGCCATGGCTCAGTCTGCCGACGAGCTCAAGACGCGTAACAAGGCCATCGTTCGCAGGAGTTTCGATGCGTGGCGCGAGGGTACCGGCACCCCGTTCGAGCTGCTGACGGAATCGGCTACCTGGACGATTGTCGGACGCGCTGTGACAGCGAAGACCTATCAAGGCCGAGAGGCCTTCATGCGCGATGTGGTCAGGCCTTTCAACGCGCGGATGAGCGGTACGCTGAAGCCCGCAATTCGAAAACTCTATACCGATGGCGACACGGTCATCGTGTTGTTTGATGCGAGCGGCACGGCTCGTGACGGAAAGCCCTATCAGAACACCTATGCGTGGTTCCTGGACATGCAGGACGGCAGAATCGTCAATGCGGTCGCTTTCTTTGACAGCATCGCATTGAACGACTACTGGCAACGTGTGACCCCTTGACGGCGCAGGCCCGGGCGCAAGGCTGTGGAGCGACGCAGGTGCGGGTGCACGGGTTCAATCACCGCACGCGGCGCGCGTTCAGCAGCGCATTGAACGGCGAGCCGCTTCCAGCGTCCGTGAGGAGGTGCCACATAGGTGCCGCGAGACTTCGGGATCCACTAACTACTTGGGTCGAAGGGAAAATTCCTGGGCGTCGGTCCAGTCCATCACTGGACCGCAACGTTCTGAGCACCGTTCGAAGTTCCCAGGGCGGTCTGAAACTGACCTCTTGCGGCAGCGCTCGCCGAGCAGAGCTCTGAGGCGATCGAGGGCCATTGCCAGTTCGAGGTGTTTTACCCCCGAAACTCGCCACGGAAGCATCGTCTGGAGTTTCGGGGTGTTTTACCCAGAAACTCCGAACGGCCGCCTTAAGCACCTTACGGCGCGTTCGGGAATCGCGAGTTTTGCCAGATTCCCCAGAAACTCCGGATGACACGCGCGCCCCTACGCGCGAATCATGTGTTACGGGCGAGAACTTCCCTCTCAAAACGTTGACCGTACCGGGCTGCCGATCTGCACGATCCAGCACGACGGCCCCTGAGCCGAAGGGATCATTCAATGGCGTTCATACGTGGAGCACGTGGCCACGAGCCGCGCTCCATGATCGACACACTCCAATACCTTCGAATCAGCGACGTGTGCCGATTACTTCGGATCAGCAAGCCGACCCTCTGGCGGCTCCGGCGGACTCATGAGTTTCCACAGCCAACCGAGGTCACCGATCGATTGATTGCGTGGCGGCGATCAGAGATCGAGGCGTGGCTCGGCACCCGCCACATTCCGGCGCGTGGTGCATCGACGCGCCCACCGCGAATTGTCGTTGATGAGGTGAGCGATACACCGACGCCTGTTACGTTCCAGGGCACAGGTCGACGGAAGTCAAAGACCACCTCGAAGGCGCGCCGGACTCATGCGCCCGATGGCGACGGACAGCTAAGTCTGCTGCTTTTGTGTTTTGGGGTGAGCGCAGAAGTGTGCCCTTTCGGGCACATAGGTGTTTTAACTGGTCGGAGTGCCGAGATTTGAACTCGGGACCCCTTGCACCCCATGCAGCTTTGGGCCTGCAACGGGGTGCAACGAGCTGCACCGAATTGCAACGCCAAAATCGCATGAAAGCC